>Ga0208631_100011_pt1 | contig 203898 bp, 165 predicted proteins | sample LakWasMet38_LOW7_2_FD_183878 | JGI IMG/M metagenome (GOLD analysis project Ga0208631, IMG submission 183878) | Freshwater sediment methanotrophic microbial communities from Lake Washington under simulated oxygen tension - Sediment Metagenome... | ecosystem: Environmental > Aquatic > Freshwater... | reverse complement strand
AGACCTGTCTAAAGCATGGGCTTTCATTTTGGCATTATCTTAAGGATAGGCTGCTGGGCGAAAGTAACATTCCACCGCTATCCGATTTGATTCGGGCTGCCGCTACCTATGGATAATGAGAAGTTACTATCTCTTTTTATACTTATCCCTTTTAAGCAGGCAAATAAACTGGTTAAACGCTGCTGGCCATCTAACACATAATCTACTGCATCACCATTTTCTGGCTCGGGTAATATTTGACTGCCTAAATCTCTAACAGAACGCAACCTATCTTTGGTTTTCCAAAAAATAAATGTCCCAATTGGATAGCCTTTTAATATACTGTCAATTAATCCAGCAGACTTTTGAATAGTCCACACGAAATCCCTTTGAAACTGAGGAATTTTAATCTGACCTTTCTCAATTTCTGCAATAAGACTTGCAAATGTCCTTGTTTGTGGTTCTGGTAATTTCATTAATTCTCCTTAATGCTATGATTTCTGATCAGCTAAGTATTATTTATAGATAAATGTACTAACATATTCTAATATTATTTTGCGTAGATATAAGGTTGGGCATGCTATTTATGTCTAACATTGCGATGTTTCGATGGCGGCGGATTCCCCATCACCGGATGCCGAAATGTTGGGCAACGAAAAGCTGTTGCCCAACTTACAAGACTACATACGGGCTACGCGAATGTGAGGGAGTATAAGCCTGAGCGCAATGTCAGGCATGAACCTCAACGAACGAACTTGAAGAATGCGGCATCGGTATGCACTGACCTTCTTCTTTAAGCCCCTCAATGTGAAATTCGATAGCTTCCTGGATAAGTTGCAGCGCCTCTTCGGATGTCTCACCTACGGCTATGCAGCCCGGAAGATCAGGGACATAGGCGCCAAAACTCGTTGGGCCTTCTTCAATAACAACCATATAACGCATATAAACCTCTACTGCTTGAGACCCGCTTGTTTCAGAACACTGATAAGCGTTCCGGGCGGTACATCTACGCTGGGCTTGCCAGCAATTGTGACCGTACCGGATTTAATGGAATGATGAAACTGACGATGGCTTCCTCTTTGCCGCACCAGCTGCCAGCCATCCGACTCAATCAAAGCGATAAGATCTTTAACTTTCATGCCGGGAGTTTAACACAGCCTCTTCTTGAGGCTCAATCAGCAACACGTCTAACGTACATGACAAGGTGTCGCTGGCAGTATTCAAATCCACCCAAGCCGCTTGCAAGCGTCATAAACAAGGTACTCGCCAAGACTGCAAACAAAAAGCCCGAAGATCAGCCGGAGCTGCGGCCCCGCCATTTGGTTTGCGAAGTTACGCTGGTTCCCAAGTTCCGCTTGGGAATTCGATTAAATTCTAGCGTCCTGTTTCGCGAAGCTAGAGCTTCGCCTTCTGGGTTCCCAAGCTGGAGCTTGGGAACCAGCGAGACTGGCGAGTAGCAAGTAGCTTGGATGTTGCTTACTAAATCCGGGGCTTTGTGGCTCCGATTATCCGGTTTCGCAAGCCACATACGAGCGATGCAGAGATATATCACACTCACGAGCTGGTTCCCAAGCTCCAGCTTGGGAACCCAGTCTTGGAAGCTCCAGCTTCCCGAGCAACTCACCACGACCGAATCACCTCAATCAACCCTTCCTGACCGGCATAATTACGCGCACTGGAATAGCGCCAATGTTCCGGCTGGTCCACATAGCCCCGCTTGACTGGATTGTAATGAATGTAATCCAGCTTCTGCCGCATAACCGCCTCAGATTCGATGATTTGCGGATGATTGCCTTCTTCCCAAACCTGATAGGTGGTTTCCTGCTTATGGGCGCGTTTAAAAAACGCCAGCAACTCAAGCAGCTTGGCTGAGCGGCGTTGTTCCAGATGCGCGATGATTTGTTTCGCTGTGTAGGATTTAAAACGCTGCATGTCATGGCTCAAATTTTCTGAAGCGGCGATAAGATGCAGGTGGTTTTCAAGGATGACGTAACCGTAGAGTCGAAAGTCCGTGTCCCGCTGTAAAAAACGCCAAGAGTCCAGAATGATGTTCACGGTTTCCGGGCGGGTAAATAACGGCATCCAGTAGTTTACCGTTGCGGTCAGGAAGTGTGGGCACGGGTCGCATTGGACGCGGTAGCTGCTTCTGGGCATGGTTGTATTCCTGTGTGGCGAGAGTAGACGGGAAGCTGGAGCTTCCCGGACTGGGTTCCCAAGCTGGAGCTTGGGAACCAGCGCGAGTCCAGAATGATGTTCACGGTTTCCGGGCGGGTAAATAACGGCATCCAGTAGTTTACTGTTGCGGTCAGGAAGTGTGGGCACGGGTCGCATTGGACGCGGTAGCGGCTTCTGGGCATGGTTGTATTCCTGTGTGGCGAGAGTAGACGGGAAGCTGGAGCTTCCCGGACTGGGTTCCCAAGCTGGAGCTTGGGAACCAGCGGATTAACAGCAGTTGGTCGGTTAAACCATTCAAATCCACCCAAGCCGCTTGCAAGCGCCATAAACAAGGTACATGCCAAGACCGCAAACAAAAAGCCCGAAGATCAGCCGGAGCTGCGGCCCCGCCATTTGGTTTGCGAAGTAGGCGCCAATCCACGAGCCGAGGAACATGGTCGCGGCCAGAATGACGGCCGCCTTAATATCGACATTTCCGTGCCGGTAATATTCGAATGCCGCGGCGAGGCCGACAGGCGGAAGCAGCAACGCAAGGGTAGTTCCGGTCGCCATGTGCTGGGAGAAACCGGCCCAGTAAATAAGCGCCGGTACGATGATGATGCCTCCGCCGATGCCGAAGAAGCCCGCGGTGATGCCGCCGATAATACCGATAATCACGAATATGAACCATGACGGCATCTGAATTCTCCTTTTGAATAAGGTCGAGTACAAAATTCCTGACGCCGTCCAACATAATCTATACAACATCGCTTGTCCAACAATCGGCTGAGTCTGTCGTATAACCGTGACGAAATAATTAGGGGTTTATCATTTGGGTGAGCATGGCGTAACTGACTGCCGGGCTGAAATAAAATCCTTGAACGGTATCGCAGCCGCATTCTTTAAGATAATTCAATTGCTCCTCGGTTTCCACGCCTTCGGCCACGATTTTCAAGCGCAGGCTTTTTGCCATGCTGATAATGGCGCTGACGATGGTATTGGCATCACTGTCTTTAGCGATGTCTTTTACAAAGGCTCGGTCGATTTTAATTTTATCCAGCGGCAGTTTGGTCAGGTAGCTGAGCGAGGAATAGCCGGTGCCGAAATCGTCAATGGAAAAATTGATGCCGAAGTTTCTGCATTGCGCCATGAAATCGAGTGTCACGTCATGATTTTCCATCATCACGCTCTCGGTAAGCTCCAGCTCCAGGCAAGCGGGGGGAATGCCCGTTTCATTGATAATATCGATAATCTGAGCGAACAGCTGCGGATTTTGCAATTGCCGCAACGACAGGTTGATCGCCACCTTGATGCTGGGGTGTCCTTCCGCCAACCAGGTTTTAATATCGCGACAGGCTCGCTGTAGCACCCACAGGCCTATTTGCATGATGAGCCCGGAGTCTTCGGCAATGGGGATGAATTCGGCAGGAGAGATCATGCCGTGCTGGGGATGCGGCCACCTGATCAACGCTTCCACGGCGACCATTTGGCCGCTGGAAAGATCGATCTGCGGCTGGTAGTGCAGTTGGAATTGATGCTGGTCCAGCGCCAAATGCATATCTCTTTCCATCACCAGGCGATACTCGATTCTGGCGTTCATCTCGGAATCGAAAAAACAATTCCTGCCGCCGCCCGATGCCTTGGCATGGTACATGGCGATGTCCGCATGTCGGGTCAGGGTGTCGCTGACCCGTCCGTCGTTCGGGTAGATACTGATGCCTATGCTGGTGCCGATGTTCAGCAAATATTCCTCAACGTCAAACGGTGCATTAATGGCTTCAATGATCTTGCTTGATACATGGGCGGCTCCGTCGGCGCCGGTATTGGGCAGCAGCACGACAAATTCGTCGCCACCCAACCGGCCCGCCATATCGCCTTTGCGCAGGCAGTCCTTTAGCCTGTCGCTGACCTGTTGCAGCAACAGATCGCCGCGATGATGACCTAGCGAATCGTTGACGATCTTGAAGTTGTCCAGATCGAGAAACAGCAGGGCGAAGCTTTGATTCTCCCGGCGGGAACTATGGATGGCCTGGTCGATGCGTTCGTGGATCAGGAATCGATTGGGTAACTGGGTCAGGGAGTCGTAGTGGGCCAGACGATGAATCTCTTCCTGCGATTTGACGTGTTCGGTAATATCGATAAGCGTGACGGTGATGTTAAGAATTTCTCCTTCGTCGTTGAATTCAGGAAAGGCGTTCGCCATGACCCATCTCTTGTCGTCGAGGTCGGATCTGACTATGCCGATGACCAGGTTTTTTACCGCCTTGTTCTGGCGGATAACCTGATTCGCCGGAAATTGATCGAAACGCATCGGGGTTTCGTCTTCGCAAATAAAGGCGCATTCGAAATCGGCGGCAACCCTGCCCAATATCTGCTGCTCATTCAGTCCCAGCAGGTTGCAGGTTTGCCGGTTGCAAGAGACAACGCGGGTATCCGGGGCATGAATCATTATGCCTGCATTGATTTGCTCAAGCAGGAAACGGTGTTTTTCTTCGCTTTGCCGGAGAGCGTCTTCGGTATGAATAAGTTCGGAGATGTCGGTCCATCCGCCAATGATTTCTACAGGCTTGCCGGAGGGATCAGTGACGAGTCTGGCGCGGTCCCTGATCCATTTCCAATGACCGTTTTTCATCTTGAAACGGTATTTACGCAATAGCGATTTACCGGCCAGAATATCGTTCATGCCGGAAATAACCTGACCCCAGTCGTCCGGGTGAATATTGTTGATCCAGAAATCCGGGTTATGAAGAAATTCTCCGGCTTTATATCCCAACAGATCCTTGATGTTATCGGATAAAAAAGTAATGCCGAAAACACCGGTAGGCTTGCAGGTGTAAATCGTGACGGGAGCCTGCGACAGTAAATGCGCCAGTCGATCAAGTTTTACCTCGGGACTGTTGATGTCGGCATATTGGAAGACGTTGTCAAGTGTTGCAAGTTTATTCATGAGTTACCTTTACTGATCGGTTTTCTGCATGCGTCGGCTACTTAAGAGGATTCCCGGCAGGAGCGGCTTAAGCATTCCTGCCGGGGTAGTTTTAGTCCTAGGAATTACCCAATGGCCTGTAGCGGATCGGTATGTTTCAATCCAAACGCTTCCGCCACGGCAGGATAAGTCACGGCCCCGCGATAGGTGTTGAGTCCGTATTGCAACGCCGTATCTTTACGCACCGCGTCCAGGCCTTCGTTGGCCAGACGCAAGGCGTAGCCGGCCGTTTGGTTGTTCAGCGCAAAGGTGCTGGTGCGCGGCACCGCCCCCGGCATGTTGGCGACGCAATAATGCACCACGCCGTCGATTTCATAAGTCGGATGGCTATGGGTCGTAGGCCGCGTGGTCTCCACGCAGCCGCCCTGGTCGACGGCCACGTCAACGATCACCGAGCCTTTACGCATGGTCGGCAGCATGTTGCGGGTAATCAGCCAGGGCGCTCGTCCGCCGTGGATTAAAATCGCGCCGATGACCAGATCTGCGGTGTCGATGACTTCTTCAATAGTCGATTCATTGCTGATGCGCGTTTGCAGTTGCCCGCGGTAAATGTCATCCAGATATTTCAAGCGGGCATGGCTGATGTCCAGCACCGTGACTTGCGCACCCAAGCCGACCGCGACCCGCGCGGCGTTGGTACCGACGATGCCGCCGCCCAGAATCACGACATTGGCCGGAGCGACGCCCGGCACGCCGCCGATCAATACGCCGCGGCCGCCATGCGATTTTTGCAAATAGGTTGCGCCGGCTTGCGTCGCCATGCGTCCTGCAACCTCACTCATCGGGATCAATAACGGCAAACTGCCGTCTTCGGTTTGTACGGTCTCGTAAGCGATGCCGGTGGTGCCGCTGGCCAACAGCGCGTCGGTCAGCGCTTTATTCGAAGCCAAATGCAGATAGGTAAACAGCAGCAAGTCCTGACGCAGATAGCGATATTCCGATGCAATCGGTTCTTTTACTTTGACCACCATGTCCGCCGCCCACGCATCTTCAGCGAAGGGGACGATTTGGGCGCCGGCAGCTTGATATTCCTGGTCCGAAAGCGAGCTGCCTTCGCCCGCGCCGCTTTGCACCAGCACCTGATGACCCCGGCGCGTTAACGCCTTGACTGAGCCAGGCGTCAGACCGACTCGATTCTCGTTGTCCTTAATTTCTTTGGGTAGTCCGATTAGCATGATTTGACTCCTGATGAGTGGAATGTAATACGCGGTAATAAAAGTCTTGCAGGTCGAATTTATCCGCAAGGACATAAGAGCGTAGCATAATCCGACGCGATTTTTTCAGTTACAGCTTAATGCGCGTGTCCCGTTAAATAAAACAACATTATTAGATATAAATATCTAATAAATAGATGATACGGCGTTTATTTTTGTAAAAATTACCGGTGTCTTGACAGCGCCTGATGACTTAACGTGTTTTAAAAAAAGCAATCCGGTCTGATCACCAATAGGCAGGCCGTACTAAGGACTCCATCAATAATAACTTCCGCTTAGGGTTCCCACGCTCTGCGCTCGTCTTTATACACAAGTGCCTGCGCGCTGTCGCCATTCCGGTAGTCCCTTACCGGGCGTTGGGCAAGAAACATGTCGATAGGCAGACCTTCCAGGTTTTTAAAACCTGGAAGGTCTAACTTGCAACGTTCTGAACGGGTGGGACATTACCCTCGTTCCCACGCGCCGCGTCACTGCCATTAAGTTAAGAAAAAAGCTCCCTCTCCAGCGCGCTAGTTCCCAAGCTCCTGCTTGGGAATTCAGTACGGGAAGCTCTCGCTTCCCGGCTCGCAAAGCTGGAGCTTTGCTCACTGGGTTCCCAAGCGGGAGCTTGGGAACCAGCGTATCTCTTAACTTAATGGCAGTGACGCCCTGCGTGGGAACGATGAGTTTATGTTTGGGGAAGTTACTACCGCCCCTATCCTAAGAGCCGATCAGCTTACGTCGTCGACTAATCGATAGCCCACGCCGACTTCGGTCAGCAGGTAACGGGGACGTGCCGGATTGACTTCCAGCTTGTGCCGCAGCTGCCCCATGTAAATCCGCAGATAATGTTGGTCGTGAATATGCTCGACGCCCCAGACTTCCTTGAGCAGTTGGCGCTGGGTTACCACGAGTCCTGCATGACGAATCAGTATGCTCAACAGCCGGTATTCGATCGGCGTTATGTGGACTTCATTACCGGCATTAAAAACTTTACGCCGTACCAGATCGACCTTTAATTGGCCGGTTTCAAAGGTTTCGCTGCTGCTGATACTGCGGGTGACGCGTCGCAGCAAGGCTTGCAGGCGCGCATGCAGCTCCCCGCTGCCGAACGGTTTGGTCATGTAATCGTCGGCGCCGGCATCCAGCGCCATAATCTTGTTTTGCTCCTGGCTGCGGGCCGATAAGATCAGCACCGGCAAGTCGGATAGCTGGCGCAAACGTTGGGTGACTGAAATGCCGTCTATGTCCGGCAAGCCTAAATCGAGTATCACCAGATCAGGGCTGTCGCTTTTGATCATTGACAGTCCGGTCTTGCCGTTTTCGGCCTCGATGATGCGCCATCCCCGATTGCAGAGCGTGGTTTTCAAAAATCGCCGGGTTTGCGGATCGTCTTCAATGATTAATATCAACGGATTGGCTTTGTTCATGATGTCCCCATCCCCTCAGGCCAATTGATTTGGGGCGGCTCATGGAGCGGTAAATGAATGATAAATGACGCGCCTTTTTCAGAACAATTAACGGCATGAATCGTTCCGCCATGCGTTTCAATGATCGTCCGGCATAAGGTCAATCCCACTCCCACGCCGTTTTGCTGAGTTTCGGATTCAAGACGGTAGAATTTATCGAATATTTTTTCTTCCATGCCTTTTGCAATACCCAGGCCGTAATCGGATACGGTGATTTTTAACGCAGTCGGCAAGAGTTCCGCGCTGATGTCGATAGGGCTGCCTGCCGGCGTGTATTTGATCGCGTTTTCGATCAGATTGGTCAACACCTGTTCGATCAGCACCGCGTCTATCCAGAGCAGCGGCAAATTGTCGGGCAACAGTGTCCTTACCGGACGAGTGCCCAGATTTTTTTCCAAGCGGTGCAGCGCGCTGCCGACAATTTCTTCAATCGTGTTCCATTCCTGATGGAGAATAATTTCTCCGCTACTCAGTCTTGCCATATCCAGGATTTTATTGGTCAGCTCCGAGGTGCGCTGCGCCTCTTCGAGTATGACTTTGTTGAAATCGAGCTTTTCTTCCTCGGAAAAACCGGCGCTGTTTTCGACCAGGGCGGTGCTTGCGCCGATGATACGGGTCAATGGGGTGCGCAAATCATGCGATATGGCGCTCAGCAACTCATTGCGTAGCGATTCCGTCTCGGCTTTAAGGCTGGCGTTGTTAGCCTGTTCGGTTAAGCGTAGGCGTTCCAGGGTTTGCGCAATCAAGTTCCGGAAAGTATCGAAAAAAGTGGTTAATTCAGGGTTGGACAATGCGGACAGGGTTACGAATCGTATAGCGAGTACGCCGAGCCTGGTTTGCGAATATTCAAGCGGGAAATAAATCGGTGTATTCGGATCGGAATGGCGTTCAATGGTACGCAGCTCAAAGGCGCGTTGCGCGGCGGCCAGGTCAACCCCGCGCAGGGATTGCCGGAGCGGTTCGGAGCACGGGTAGTGCAGCTGATTATTAACGTCTGGAAACAGCAATACAGCCGCCGCGGCAAAATCATCGTGAATATGCTGCACGGCAATACGGGCGACGGCTTGGCTGTTTTGGGCGTCTGACAAAGCCTGGCTCAAGCGGTACAGCGCATTAGTGCGATTTTCGCGTTGCCGGGCAATTTCCGCTTGCAGGCGCGCCTTTTCCAGCAAATTGCTGGTGACATTGGCGACGACTATCATCACCGCCAAGCCGACGATATTCTCAATATCGGAGATGGCGAATGAAAAAGTCGGGGGGCCGAAAAAAAAGGCGAATACCGGTATGCTCAGCAACGAAGCCGTCATCGACGCACCGCGGCCATAACGGCTAGCCACCAGAAATATCCCCAGCAGATAGGTCATTAAAATGCTGGCCGTCCCCAACATATGCCGCAACGGCCAATCGACCAATGTGCAAATAACGGGTGCAGCTATACCCCACAGGTAACCCAGCAAACACTCCGAACGACGGCCAAGGCCTAGCGCCATTGCAGGCAATTGCTGATCTTGTTCGCTTTCCGGTTGCTTGTGCTGAACGTTGTTGCGCAAAATTTTCCTCCGAAGCCGTTCGTGTCCAGGTGCTTTCAAAAAGACTGAGCGTTTACCAGAAAATGCACGCCGATGCTGACAAAGTAGCTTAGCAGAATTACCGGAAACCACTTCAGATGGCTGCTGAAAGTATATTGGCCTTTGGCCTGGCCCAGCAAGCCTATGCCCGGCGCGGAGCCTATCGCCAGCAGGCTGCCGCCGACGCCCAAGGTCAAGGTTAACAGCAGCCATTGGCCTTGCGGAATGTCGGGGTGCATGGTGAGGATGGCGAACATCAGGGTGCCATTATCGACAAATGCAGACGACAAGCCAATTGAAATATTGGCCAGGGTTGGGCTTAATTGCCCGTACAGTAATTGGGAAACGGCATCCAGATAACCGATGTAGCCCAAACCGCCGATTCCCATCATCGCACCGTAGAAAAACAGCAAGGTATCCCATTCCAGGCGCCCGACTTTTTCGAAAATATCTAGCCTGATCGTTTCAACCCTGCGGGCTTCAAGAATTGATGAATTCATTTCGTCGCTATTCAATTTCGATGGTTTTTGTAGGCCTGAATCGGTGCTTTTTTGCAGATAAAAATAAAAGAACTGCAATAATGACAAGCCGCCCATCATGCCGGCAGCAGCCGGCAAATGCAGAACCGTATCGAACGTAACCGCCAGGCCGATGGTTGCGCCGAACAGGAAGATGATGCGTTTGGCACCACGCAACAGGAACACTTGTCCGGCTTCGATAGTCGGTTTGTCTTTGGGAAGCGCAAAATGCATCGCCATAGCCGGAATCAAAAAGTTCACCAGACAGGGAATGAATAACTTGAAAAACTCGGTAAACGCCAGCATGCCGTGCTGCCAGACGAACAGCGTAGATATGCCGCCCAGCGGGCTGAAAGACCCCCCGGCATTGGTGGCAATAACAATATTGATGCAGGCCAAAGACACAAAGCGCGGACTGTCTTTGCCGACGGCGACCACTACCGCACCCATCAACAAACCCGCGGTGAGGCCGTTGATGACGCTGGAAATGGAAAATACCAGCCAACCGGTAATCCAGAACAATTGCCGGTAATTGAAATGTTTGCCGACCAGCCAGACTTTCAAGGCATCAAAGATCCGCATGTCTTCCATCGCATTCAAGTAGGTCATCGATACCATGATAAAAAGCAGCAATTCAATATAAGATTGTAAATTGCTCTTAAAGGCCGTTATCGCAAGCCGGTCAAGACCTTGCTGTTGATAGGCGTAAACGATCACAAACCAAATCAACGTCGCTGCCAGCAACATCGGCTTGGATTTACGCAACTCGGTAGCCTCTTCGAACGTCGCCGCCACATAAGCCGCCACCATCACCGCCAGTGAAAAATATCCTACCCAATGATGAGTCAGGTCAAGCCGCTGCAATACCGGTGTTGCCGTTTCTACCCCGGCAACTCCCAATGTCGGCAGCAGTAAAGCCGCTATTCCAAGTAGATATAAACTACAACGCACGATGTTCCCCTGTATCTGTATCAATTGAGCGGTTAACCTGTAGGCACTTACATAACCAGTGAGTTTCCAGGCGTTCAAAACTGCAACAGATTGTAATGAATGGCGTGTAAAAAAGGCGTAAAGACGGCAGCCGGTTTGTTCGATCAGAAATCAATTGGATTTTCTATAAAACAGCTCGCCGCGAGTCGTGGTCAAGCACCGTCCGAGCAAGCAAAGCTTGCACTCCTTTAATAAAGCAACATCGAGCTGGACGGGGGTTGCACCCCTGTCCCTACCGTTTTCGATAACTACTGCCATATCTTCATCCTTCAAACGTTTCGGACGGGGTTGCAAACCCCGTCCAGCCAAAGTATTTTTTAAAAAAGCAAGCTGACCGGATCACCGGAAGCCGGTGAGTCCTTAAAGACCACCGGCTTTTTTTTGGCCGAAATCTACGTATTAGCCGCAATTGTAGGTCTGCTTGGCGTAGCGTAACCTCCCAAGCAACGTTGCAACATGTCGGGCGTTAATTCGAACTATGTCCTTAAGAACCTGAGTATTTCTATGCATATATCATTACCTGAATGCAGCCGGACGCCATTAAACGACGAGCAACACCGGTTCCTCCAGCAACTCGTTGCCGCTTTATCGCCGGAGCAAGCCGCCTGGATTGGGGGATATTTGACCGGGTTGGTGGCCAACAATTTAACATCCGTCCCAAGCGCCGACGATATTGCCGATATTACCATTCTGGTCGGTTCGCAAACCGGCAACAGTGATGCGTTGGCTGAACAAATGCACAGCTTGGCCGCCGGTCGCGGATTAAAAACAGTCATCAAAAAAATGGGCGACTATAAGCTTCCGCAATTGAAGGCCGAGAAAAACCTGCTGGTCATTGTCAGCACTTACGGCGAAGGTGAACCGCCCGATAATGCCAGGGAATTGGTCGAGTATTTATTCAGCAAGCGTGCTCCGTCACTCAAGCAAGTGCAGTTCGCCGTGCTGGGCTTGGGCGACTCCGGTTACGAGTTCTTCTGCAAAACCGGCGTTGATTTTGATAACCGCCTGGAAGCGTTGGGGGCAAAGCGGATTCATCCGAGGGTTGATTGCGATGTGGACTACGAGTCCAGCGCCGAAGCCTGGATGAATGCGGTGTTGAATGAACTGTCCATGCGGCAGGACATAAAACCCCAAGCGGCAGACTTGTCGTCGTCATCTGTTGCAAGCGTCTTGGCTTATTCGCGCAAGAATCCGTTTCCAGCGGTTTTACTGGAAAATATCGTACTGAATGGGCGAGGCTCGATCAAGGAAACCCATCATCTGGAATTGTCGCTGGAAGGTTCCGGCCTGACTTACGAACCGGGCGATGTGCTCGGCGTTTATCCGAGCAATGCCCCCGACGTGATCGATGCCCTGTTGCAGACCCTGCACTTTGGCGGCACCGAATGGATTATGCTTAATGGCAAGGACGGCTTTCTTTATGACGCACTGTTTAGTCATTATGAAATCACCGCCATTACCCGGCCTATGGTGCAAAAATACGCCTTGTTGGCGAATAACCGCAAGCTGGATCAGTTGCTGGGCGACAAGCATAAACTGAACGACTATCTGCGTGGCCGTGAAATTATTGACCTGGTAACGGATTTTCCAGTTGAGCACCTGTCGCCGCAGGCCTTTGTCGATTGCCTGCGCAAACTACCACCCCGTTTGTACTCGATTGCGTCCAGCCTGAAACAGCATCCCGACGAGGTGCATATCACCGTGGCTGCGGTGCGTTACCACTCGCACGGTCGGAATCGTAAAGGGGTGGGCTCGACGTTTCTGGCCGAGCGCATTGACGAGGATGCGACCATTTCTGTTTATATCGATCACAACACTAATTTCAAGCTTCCGGTCGATTCTTCCACGCCGATTATAATGATCGGTCCCGGCACCGGCATCGCGCCTTTCCGCGCTTTTGTCGAAGAGCGCGAAGCGGTGGGCGCGACCGGTAAAAACTGGCTGTTTTTCGGCGACCAGCATTTCGAGACCGATTTTCTGTATCAAACCGAATGGCAGCGTTACCTGAAAAACGGGGTGTTGACCCGTATGAATGTCGCCTTTTCCCGTGATCAGGAGCAGAAAATCTATGTCCAGCATTTGATGGCTGAGCACGGTAAGGAGCTGTATGCGTGGTTGCAGGAGGGCGCTCATCTTTACGTCTGCGGCGACGAAAAACGCATGGCGCACGACGTGCATCAGGCGTTGCTCAGGATTGTGGCGGCTGAAATAGGTTCGGACAATGCGGAAGACTATGTGGCGAATCTGCAAAAGGCAAAACGCTATCAGCGGGATGTGTATTGAGCGATGAGCTATGTAACGCTGGAAGAATTATGCCTCATTCCCACGCGCTGCGTGGGAATGCAGTCAAGGCGCGCTGCGCCGTGAGTCGTGGGCAACGTGTCGAAATGCGGAGTGTATCGACGTAGGACGTAGCGCGTCCCATATCGCGTTCCCACGCAGCGCGTGGGAACGAGGGCGTTTCCCGTCTCGCGAAGCTGGAGCTTCGGCTACTGGGTTCCCAAGCTGGAGCTTGGGAACCAGCGTAAAAGTTGCTGATAGCTGGAGTGCAGGCTTTGCCTGCAAGCGCAAGCAAAGCTTGCACTCCCGTTTGTCTCGTTCCCACGCGCTGCGTGGGAATGCAGTCAAGGCGCGCTGCGCCGCGAGTTGCGGGCAACGTGTCGAAATGTGGAGTGTATCGACGTAGGACGCAGCGCGTCCCATATCGCGTTCCCACGCAGCGCGTGGGAACGCGGGCGCTTCCCGTCTCGCGAAGCTGGAGCTTCGGCTACCGGGTTCCCAAGCAGGAGCTTGGGAACCCGCGTAAACCCGCGTAAACGTTATCAATGGGATGTGTATTCAATGAGGATTAAACAATGGCCTATGTAACGCCGGAAGAATTGGAAGAAGAATTAAACAAACGGGTTGAAGTCGAGCGGATCAAGGACGCGAGCAATTACCTGCGCGGCACGCTGGTCAAGAGCCTGCAAGACCCGCTGACCGGCGCACTGGCCGAGGACGACACCCAGCTGTCCAAATATCACGGCATTTACCAGCAGGATGACCGCGACTTGCGGGACGAGCGCCGCAGGCAAAAACTGGAGCCGCACTACCAGTTTCTGGTGCGCATCCGCGTACCCGGCGGAGTGTGTACGCCGACCCAGTGGCTGGAAGTGGACCGCATCGCCAATACCTACTGCAACCCTGCCATCCGGCTGACCACGCGACAGGCTTACCAGCTGCACGGCATCGTCAAGCGCGACCTGAAAAGAACCATTGCCGAAATCAACGCCGCATTGCTGGATACCATTGCCGCCTGCGGGGACGTGAACCGCAACGTCATGTGCAATCCCAATCCGTACCAATCGCGACTGCATGGGGAAGTCTATGAATATGCCCGCCGCCTCAGCGAGCATCTGACGCCACGGACCACCGCCTACCATGAAATCTGGCTGGACGAGGAACTGCTGTCCTCAAGCCGACAGGACGAAGAGCCGATCTACGGCAAACACTATCTGCCTCGCAAATTCAAGATAGCGCTGGCTATTCCGCCGAGCAATGATGTCGATTTATTCGCCAACGATCTCGGCTTTATCGCCATTACCGAGGACGATCATCTGCTTGGCTTTAACGTCGCCGTCGGCGGCGGACTGAGCATGACCCACGGCGAGACGTCGACCTACCCGCGTCTGGCCGATGTGATCGGCTATTGCCCCAAGCACAAGACGCTGCAAGTCGCCGAGGAAATCGTCAAGATTCAGCGCGATTTCGGCGATCGAACCAATCGCAAACATGCGCGCTTTAAATACACCATCGAGGACCGGGGCCTCGACTGGTTAAAGTTCGAGCTCAACCGGCGCTTGGGCTGGAATATAGAACCGCCCCGGCCTTTTGTATTCGAACATTCCGGCGACCGCTACGGCTGGGTCGAAGGCGCTAACGACGCCTGGCATCACACTTTGTTTATCCCGAACGGCCGCATACTCGATACCGAAGATTGCCCGATGATGACCGGGCTGCGCGAGATTGCCAAAGTGCATGACGGCGATTTCAGGCTCACCGCCAACCAGAATTTGATTATCGGGCAGGTCAGCAGCAAACGGAAACCGGTCATTGATGCGCTGCTGGAAAAATACCGGCTGGCGAACACCCATGACCAGACCGGGTTGCGCCTGAATTCGATGGCCTGCGTGGCTTTTCCGACCTGCGGTCTGGCCATGGCTGAAAGCGAGCGCTACTTCCCGTCGCTGCTCGATAAGCTCGATGTGATCATCAAACAGGCCGGGCTTGAACACGACCCGATCCTGATCCGCATGACCGGTTGCCCGAACGGCTGCGCGCGTTCATCGCTGGCGGAAATCGGTTTTATCGGCAAAGCGCCGGGCAAGTACAACCTCTATTTGGGCGCGGGTTTTTACGGCCAACGCCTGAATAAGCTGTACCGCGAGAATATCAACGAGGAACAGATTCTTGCCGAACTAAGCCCTATTATTCAACGGTATGCCCAAGAGCGGGAACCGGGCGAACGATTCGGCGATTTTGTAATCAAGGCCGGTTATGTCAAAGCTGTGCTGGCGGGTAAGGATTTTCACTGGTAACGGTTCAAGCTTGTCGTCAATATAGGGCGACTTATCCTGAAGGCCTTAATTTTTTCAGGCGAGACTGTAAAACATGGTGTCATATTGTCACCATCATGGCATAATTAAACTTCCGATAAGTGAAAAAAAATATCGACACGCCAATATCGACCATAACATAGGTTATGGGTAACTACGGTAACTAATTCATATGCAGCAAAAATCAATAGAACGAGGCCGTATTACGGCAAGGGTTTCTCTGTCAATACAAGAGAAACTCCAAGAGGCAGCAGATTTAACGGGCGCTACGCTGAATCAATTTGTGGTTCAAACCGCGCTTGAAAGGGCTGAGCAGCTTATTGAACGTGAAACGACAATCAGCTTGACCCGTAAAGATGCCGCCATGTTATTCGCAATGCTTCAGAAGCCATCTGCCCCCAATAGTGTTTTGGCAAAGGCATCCGAGCGTTATAAAAACGAGGTAGAAAGTGGCTTTATCAATACGGAGTCTAGATCGATCACATGACTTGAACAGTTTTAATTGCGGCAATATAGCCCTTGATGCCTGGCTAAAAAATACTTCGCGGCAGCATCAGAAAAAAAATATATCCCGCACCTTCGTACTGATGCAGGACGAAATAATCATCGGTTATTATTCACTTGCGATCCGAGGCCTCATGCTCACAGAAGCATTGCCGAAAAACATGAAAAAATCCCTCCCCTTAAATGTGCCTGCAATGACGCTTGCCCGTTTAGCTGTATCGCTCCAGGAGCAAAAGAAAGGTCATGGCGAACGTTTGTTGCTTGATGCCATGACGCAAGTTAAAACGGCCTCTCGCTTAATTGGCGGCAGCTTTTTATTTGTCGATGCAAAGGATACAGAATTGGCAACTTTCTATGCCCGCTATGGGTTTGTAGCGCTCCCCGATGCTCCACTTACTCTGTGCATGCCTATCGCGGACATCCCTTAAGCCGTAAGTGACCGAGACAATACAATCGAGCAATAAGCCGCCGCTGGCTTGACGAGGTTCAGGGACAGCGCGGGAATATCCTATGCGCTGTCGCCAACGCATTCGCCGTTCTTAAACAGCAGATAATAACCGGCTTCCATTTTATGCCACTGTTCATCGCTGGTTAGCGGCAGTGTGGCGATGACGGTGACGACATCATTGGGCGTGGTTTCCTGATGAAAATCGATCGCGATATCTTCGTCAATCAGCCGGGCTTTCCCGAATGGCGCGCGCCGGGTGAGCCAGTGCAAGGTGTTGCTGCAAAAGCTGAACAAATAGTCGCCATCGGAAAGCAGGATGTTGACGATGCCGAACTGCTGCAATTGGAGACACAGCTCGCCCAGATAACGGAACATGGCTTGCATGTCAGCGGGTTTGCGGGGGTATTTTCGATCCAGTTCGTTGAGCAGCCAGCAAAACGCCGTTTCACTGTCGGTATCGCCGACCGGCAGGTGTTTGCCGGACTGCTGCAAGGCCTGATAGTCGGTTAATTGGCCGTTATGGGCGAAAGTCCAAAAACGGCCCCATTGTTCGCGGGTGAAGGGATGGGTGTTTTTTAAGGCAACGGGACCCCGATTAGCCTGCCGGATGTGGCCGATAACGGCGCGGCTTTTAATCGGGCAGGCTTGAACCAGTTTGGCAATGGGCGAGTCGCAGCAGGGCGCGGGGTCTTTAATGGTGCGGCAACCCTGGTCTTCGTAAAAGGTAATGCCCCAGCCATCCCGATGCGGCCCGGTGCGTCCGCCGCGTTGCATCAGACCGGTAAAACTGAAGCGAATATCGGTCGGAACATTCGCGCTCATACCCAATAATTCACACATGGACTTTCCTCACAATGTCATGACGGCTATCGCCATTACAAACTCTCGTTTTTAATCCCGAACGCTAGCCATTGGCGCTGACTCCGACCTCAAGCGATTCCGGCGAAAATACCGGTGCCGAGGCGCGTTCGTAATAATTGCCCTGCACCAGATCGAAACCGGTATTGCGAGCCAGCAGGTCGGACTTTTTTTGATCGATTTGTTGCAGGATGCTTTGCCCGCCTGTTGAAACGACCAGCGCTTTTAAATCACGCAATTTTTCAAACATGGCATTGTCGCGGACATGGTCAAGATGCCGCGCCGACAGACTGACGTAATTCGGGGACAGTTTGCTAATCAGATCGAACGATTGGCCTTCCTGCGCGACGTAATCGAACTTGAGCGCGATTTGATAACCCCTGTGCCGGTAATTATCCAGGCCGGTGACCAGTTCCTGGTAATGCCGGGCATAGTTGCTGTTTACCGCCATGATGATGACGACATTCTTGGTTTCCAGGCCGCATTGTCCGATCACTTCTTCAAAATAGGCGCCGTGATCCTTTTTAACACCCAGTATATGGCGCGGGTCAACTTCCACGAACAGCGCGCCCTGCAAATGGGTGATAGGCAGATAATTGAGCATATGAACGGTGCGGGATAAGCGATCGAAATTGATGATGGATTCAAAATCGCTAGCTTGGTGAGGATGGTTACTCAGCAAATTTTCAATTTCGTCCGAATACAGGTATTGGACTTCATGGGTGGAAACCTTAAGTTTCGCGGCATGGCCGACGATCTCGGCGGGTTTTTGCGCCAGGCGTATTGGCGAAAAAACACTGCCTATTTTAATTTGACCGAACAGCGCGCTTATTGTTCCTTCTTCCAGAAGAAAGGGACGAAAACTGGAGCGATGCTCTTGCCCGAAGCGGTCATTGAAATATTCAACTAGATTTTGTAATGGCATGAATTTATCCTCAGGTCTGATAAAGGGGGTACTCATCGGCGGATGTTCCGCTTCAGGTTGTATGGGCTGTATTGCAGTGGATTCAAATCGTAAAGAATCTGTACCTTTTCCGGTTTAAAAAAAAGGCGGGTCGAAACCCGCCCCGAAAACAATCCTTGTATAGAGAGGAGGCACACATAAAAAAGTGACGTTAAACACACGTTGCAAACAGTGCCGTACTATTTTTTACGGCAGTTCTTTGTGGTTGGAGATAGCTTAGGGGGATTTTTACTTTTAATAAAACGATATTATTCGATAGTTACATCTAATAAATAGATAATAAGGAGCTGTTCATGCAACAAAGCTTTTTAAACCTCTTTGGGGACTTCCTTCATTCGATGGGTGACGCGGATTATGCGTGATATGGCCTGCTTTTCTGGGGGAAGCGCCCCGGCAATTCACCTGATGGATTGCTTAAGCCCAGTCGTTGCGCCGTTTTCATCGCACAAACCTGGATACAAAGCAATTAGCGCGCCATTTGTAGGGGCAAATTGTCGCGCGGCAATCGGTCACATTTTCAAGCCTGCATTTAGCCATTAGAATGCATGCAACTCTTGTATGCGCTCCCTCTCCTAAAGGGATTAGAGTTAGCTATCCTTCCTCTCTGTGCGGTCAGCAGCCCTGACCGCATCTTTTTATCCTACGGAAACGGCATTACTCAACTGACGTATTCCGCTCTATTAATGATCAAGATTTGACCGGATAAATCGCTTTCCATAAAGCAGGTCATGCCACTGCCTTTATCTTCACAACAAGCAAAAAACGCTACCGCCGGTATTGAAAGCCATTGAACATTTAGGCTAACGATAATCTGGAATTAATGGCGTCAAGCCGTGTCTTGCAAGGCTGTAGAAAGTAACAAAAGCCGGATGCGGGTATCTATTTATTAGGCATACGCATCGAATAATATCATTTCTTTATTCATTACCTGCTGCACTAAACTATTTTCCGGCAATAAGGTTGACGGGAGGATGGGTCATGTCGGCATTAAAAAAAGCAGGCTATTTCACAGCACGTCTGGCAAGCGGGATGAATTCGAGTTTTCGGCAGCATAGCTCATTCGTTACCGGTCGCATTCAACTGAACCATGTCGGTTGATTATCCGGTCGGTTGCGGCTGCAACGCTTTTCAGGGCTATTGGTTTAGTCGTCCGCTGCCTGGCGCTGAAGTTTATCGACATTGGAGAAAGGCTAATCGACCTACGCAAGATCATTGCAAGCTCACCGGCATCCAGGGCAGGGAAGCCGGTTGAATCCGCCGCATCGTCAAGCACGGCAACTATAAAATCGAAAAGGAAACGTATCATGTTTAAGAACTTAACCATCAAAATACGCTTTATACTGATCTTGGGCACTTTGGTTATCGGCTTCTCGCTGTTCGGCATTGCGACATTCAAGGCCATGACCACGCTTAATGTTAACGGTCCGGTTTATCAGCGGATCGTGCAAGGTAAAGACATTATTGCCGATGTGCTGCCGCCGCCCGAATACATCATCGAATCCTATATGGTGGCGCTGCAATTGACAGTTGCCGAAGACTTTTATGATATGAAGACTCAAGCGCTGGTATCGCGATTTAAAAAATTGAGATCGGCATACGATGCCCGGCACAGCTTTTGGTTAACCCAGACGTTGGATCAGGAACTCCATGATTTATTGCTTGAACGCTCTTAGGATATGGTCAGTAATAACTTCCCGATATGGATTGAGTGAAATTTTTCCGTTCGCCCTGAGCTTGTCGAAGGGTGAGCGGGAAAATTTCGGCCTACCGCGTCAAGCCGATCATGCTTCGACAAGCTCAGCACGAACGGCTCGACGATCGAAAATAGTGGTTTCGGGAAGTTATTTTCAACCAAATCCTTACCTGCCCGCGCAGGCTTTTTATGCCGAGGCCGAACAACGGTTTCTGCCTGCAATCCAGGCCGGAGATCGCGACGGCGCACTCGCCGGTTTTCAGGAAATGCGTCGCTCCTATGACCAACATCGTGTCGTTATCGATGAGCTGTTGCGCTATACCGCGGCGCGCAATGCCGAGGACGAACGGCAGGCGCAGGCTATGACCGGCCGATACAACATCGGCTTGCTGGGTATTTTCTCTTTCAGTGTTGCAATGGCGATAGTACTGACCGTATGGGTCAGTCGCGGCATTTTACGCTCGCTCAAAACCGCCCAACAGGTCGCGGGAGCCATTGCCGATGGCGACCTGAATTCCAGTATCGACATTCACCAAAGCGATGAGATCGGGGATTTGTTGCGCTCCATGGAAACCATGCAACAACAATTGCTGGCGCGCATAACGGCAGACCGTAAAGCGGCGGACGAAACCCTGCGCGTCAAGATCGCGCTGGACAATGTCAGTACCGGCGTCATGATTGCCGATAACGACCGCAACATCATCTACGTTAACCGGGAAGTGATCAATATTTTTGGCAAGGCCGAAGCGGAAATCGGTCGGCAATTATCGAAATTCTCAATGAATGGGTTGATCGGCGCCAACATGGATTTTTTCCACAAAAATCCCTCGCATCAGGCAAACATGCTCAACGCCTTAACCGGCGCCTATGAGGCCAATATGACGGTAGGCGGCCGCTCGATGGTGGTGACCGCCAATCCGGTCGTCAATGAACAAGGTCAACGGCTGGGCACGGTAGCCGAGTGGCATGACCGCACCGACGAGGTAACGGCGGAGAATGAGATCGCGGCGATTGTCGAAGCCGCCGCTATGGGGGACTTCAGCATGCGATTCGATGTGAATGGCAAGGAAGGTTTTTTGCGCCATTTGGGCGAAGACATCAACCGGCTTGTGCAAACCAGCGAAACCGGCCTCAATGAAGTGGTGCGTATCCTCAACGCGTTGTCCCGTGGCGATTTGACCGAAACCATCACCAACGACTATGCCGGTACTTTCGGGCAACTCAAGAACGACTCCAATACCACGGTGGAAAAGCTTAAAGATATTATCAGCCAAATCAAGGATGCCGCTGACGGCATTAGCACCGGGACTAAAGAAATCGCTTCGGGCAATAATGATTTGTCATACCGCACCGAGCAACAAGCCGCCAGCCTGCAACAGACGGCCGCCAGCATGGAAGAGCTGACCTCCGCCGTGCAGCATAATGCCGCAAACGCCCAGCATGCCAACCGGCTCGCCGTTGACGCATCCGACATAGCGGGCAAAGGCGTTGACGTGATCGGCCAGGTTGTTGCGACCATGAATGACATCAATGAGTCTTCGCGTAAAATCGGGGACATTATTTCGGTTATCGACGACATTGCTTTTCAAACCAACATTCTTGCTCTCAATGCCGCCGTGGAAGCCGCCCGCGTCGGCGAACAAGGCCGGGGCTTTGCCGTTGTGGCCGTAGAAGTGCGCAATCTTGCACAACGCGCCACGACGGCTGCCGGAGAAATTAAAGATCTTGATTAACGATTCGGTAGGTAAAGTCTCAGGAGGCAGTAAGCTGGTTGCCCAAGCGGGGCTGACTATGGAAGAAATTGTCGATTCCATCCGTGGCGTTACTGTCATGATGGCCGAAATCACCGCCGCTTCCGCTGAACAAAGTTCCGGTATCGAACAGGTCAATCAAGCCATCACCCAAATGGACAATGTAACCCAGAAAAATGCGGCCTTGGTAGAACAAGCGGCAGCGGCAACGGAATCGCTGGAAGAACAAACGCAAAACCTGGAGGTTACGGTGGCGCACTTTCAATTGGATGGCAACTCGCACAGTGCCTCTGGCAGCGTGTCTTCCGGGACACAAGTTAACATCGGCAATTCTTTTAGTTCAGCGCCACTGCGAAAAAAAACTGCACCGACTGGAACAGGCGCTGGTAAAAAGCGTGAGTCAATCGGGCAAAAACCTCAATTGTTAACTGTTGATGCCGGTGGCTGGGAAGCGTTTTAAATAACAAAGATCAGTAGCTTGAAAGTGAAAAAACCCAAAATAGCTGACCGATTGCTCAATATTTGCAGCGTGAGCGATCGGTCTAAAGCGCAGTGATTTGAAACAGACTTCATTTTGAAATAGAAATCAAACAAACATAGGGCAACAACTCTTAAAAAATAGAACTACTCGCCTGTTATAATGCGTGTTTTTTTTAACGCATTAAAACAAGGGCGCGTTTTTATGAATTGGGCATATGCTTTTTCCGGTCTTTCTGTAGGGCTGTTGGTGGGTTTGACCGGCGTAGGCGGCGGTTCGCTGATGACGCCATTGCTGGTCTTCCTGTTCGGATTCAAACCCGCCGTCGCGGTGGGTACCGACCTTCTGTTTGCCGCCATCACCAAAACCGGCGGCGTATGGGTGCATCACAACAAACACAGCTCGGTCGACTGGAAAATCGTCGGCTGGCTGGCGCTGGGCAGCATACCGTTTGCCTTGGCTACCTTGTTTGTACTCAAGCATTTTATGGAAGTCGGCAAGGAAACCACAGGGGCGATTACCTTTACGCTGGGCGTTGCGCTGCTGCTGACTGCTTTTTCGCTGATAGTGCGCAGCGTGTTATTAAGCCGGGCGGCGAAGCTTAAGCCTATTGATGATGAGCATAGCACTCCCGAAAATGCCGGTCGCTTCAAACATTTGCAAATACCCGCCACCGTATTGATCGGCGCCGTGCTGGGCATATTGGTGACGCTGTCGTCTGTCGGGGCCGGTGCGCTGGGTACTGTCGCGCTGCTGTTCCTTTATCCCCGAATGACCACGCTGAAAATTGTCGGCACCGATTTGGCTCATGCCATTCCGCTCACCGCAGTCGCCGGGCTGGGTCACCTCAGTTTGGGTAACGTGGACCTGGTTTTATTGGGCAGCCTGTTGATCGGCTCTTTGCCCGGCATCTGGATTGGCAGCCACTTGAGCGCAAAGATCCCGGAAAGAATTTTACGGCCGATTTTGGCTTCTATCCTGCTGTTGATCGGGCTTAAATTCGTACTGCAATAAACCAATAAAAGCGTTCTCAAACATAATGGAACGCAGATGCCGCGAATGAATATGATGAACACGGATTAAACCTATTTAATCATAATTATCAGCGTCGCCTGGAGGCGCTTGCTTTTGGTATCAGCGTTCCATTTTTTTAACTGCTGAGTCGTTACAAGAGGATCAGAACATGACTGAAAACATCCGTCCGCCGCTGCCGCCATTCACTGCCGAAACGGCCGCGCAAAAAGTACGCGCCGCCGAAAATGCATGGAATACGCATGACCCGGAAAAAATAGCCCTGGCTTATACCGTTGATAGCCAATGGCGTAACCGGGCTGAGTTCCTTAGCGGTCGCGATCAGATCGTGCAATTTCTCCAGCAAAAATGGGCCAAGGAGCTGGATTACCGCCTGATAAAAGAGCTGTGGGCTTTTCACGATGCGCGTATTGCGGTGCGCTTCGCCTATGAATGGCATGACGCATCGGGCAACTGGTTTCGATCTTACGGCAATGAAAATTGGGAATTTGACCAAAACGGCCTGATGAAGCGACGCATCGCCAGCATCAACGACTTGCCGATAGCGGAAGCTGAGCGGAAATTTCATTGGCCGCCGGGGCCGAGACCCGATGATCACCCCGGCCTGTCCGGACTCGGATTTTGAGCCTATTTAAAGCATGAAATGAGTTTGGCGCCGCTTGATTTATCTGTGATAAGGCTTATATCCAAGGAGGAGGGCAACGCGTTTTTTAGGGTTGTCATAACAGAAAAATCAACAGGCGGGTGGGGTATGAATGAAAGTTCGACTGATCAAACCGATATTGAAAAATTGCACTCATTAAAGCGCTTGGCAACGGCCGTGTATCTGTGTCAGGTGCTGGCTTTCGCATTTGCCGGGTTGCCATTGCTGGTGGGGGTGATTATCAACTTTATGAGACAGGATGACGTTAAGGGAACCTTTTTGGAATCCCATTTCGACTGGCAGATCAAGACCGTGTGGATAGCTCTGGCCGGTCTTGCATTGTCCGGGTTAACGTTTGAGTTCGGTATCGGGCTTTTTATCCTGATTGCAACGGTAGTGCTGATGGTCTACAGGATCGTCGTCGGATGGAGTGCGCTGAATTCTGACCGGCCGGTTAGTGAATGATGAGGCAAGCTTCAAACGCCGAGGGCTAAACGGAGTTTGCCCTGTCGGCGGATCATGGCAGGTCCCTCAAGGCCGTGCTTTTTAAGCCGGATTTAATCATTTCTTAATGTTTACCGCGGCCTATCTTAATGTTCTCTTGGTTATACTTAGCGTTTGTAACTCTACTCGCGCTTACCGCTATGACCAGCCAAGAAAACTTTAGAATTGACCTGTTCAAAATTAAAAAGTCAGCCCTGTCACTCGGTTTGGCGATTGGATTAACGCTGCTCAGCGGCTGTCAGACCTTGTCGTCGCTTTTTCCCGAAGACGAGGAAAAAACGGTAACCATCGAGTTTCCCGAGCCGCAATCGGAAACCGTAGTCACCCACGAATTCGAACTGCCTGACGGCGAAAACATGGTCGGCAGCCTTGCTGCAATCGACACCCGCGAAAATGACGCCCTGCCGGATATTGCCCGGCATTTCGGCCTTGGCTATAACGACATCAGCATAGCCAATTCCGCCGTCTCCCCCTGGACACCCAAGCCGGGCAGTCGCGTTCTGTTGCCTTTGCAATTCATACTTCCCGATTCGCCTCATAAAGGCATAGCGCTGAACCTGGCGAATATGCGCCTGTTTTACTATCCCAAAAAACAGCCGGACAAAGTTTACACCTATCCGGTCGGCATTGGCCGCCAAGGATGGAATACGCCGATGGGACAGACCAGCATCGTCGCCAAAGATGCCAATCCAAGCTGGAATGTTCCCGAGTCCATTCATCGAGAACATGCCGAAAAAGGCGATTCATTGCCCAAGGTCGTTCGCTCAGGGCCTGATAACCCGTTGGGACTTTATGCAATGCGTCTGGGCTTTCCCGGTTATTTAATCCACGGCACCAACAAACCCTATGGTATCGGCATGCAGATCAGTCACGGCTGTGTGCAGCTTTACCCGGAGGACATTGAAGTGCTGTTCAAAAAAGCCACGGTCGGCATGCCGGTGCGCATCATTCATCAGCCCTATTTGACCGCGTGGCATGAGGACATGCTCTACCTCGAAGCGCATGAACCTTTGCCGAAATGGGCCAAGGAGAAAGCCGGTCTAAGAAAAAAGGTGGTGAAGGAATTGCATGAACTCAGCGCCAAAAAAGGCGTGGCCGTCGATTGGGAAAAAGTCGAACGCATACTTCAGCGTTCGGACGGTATTCCCACGCCGATACTGGTGCAAAGTCCTGATGTGGCGGAACTATCGGCAAACGCTTTGCAGCTGAAACATCCGGGGCAGTTCTACGACCAGCCTGTCGTTGATGAGTTAAAAGAGAGCGACTGGTCCATTTTGGTGGCCAGCTTTAATGACGAAACCAAGGCGCAACAACTGGCAACCATGCTTAATCATCAAGGGCCGATCATACCGGCCCGTAAAATCCAGAAGGACGATGCCTACCAGGTTATCGCCGGACCATTTAAGAGCAAAACGGAAATGAAAGCCGCGGCAAAACGCATCAAAATGGATTTTGAAATTGATAGCGAGCCGGTAAAGCCGCGATTAACGTCGGTGAATTAGGCAGGATTGATCCTTTGAGCCAAGTGTAGGGGGTTGCTTTATCACGCTATAGCCGAGGAGGGCAATGCATCAAGGTTAAATCCAAGCGTTTCGCTTCCGATTTTTCCCGAAGAATTGTCCACGAAAAGCACGAAAAACCTCGCAAAACGGATTCTTTTGACTGCTTTTTTTTCGTGTCTTTCGTGATTTTCGTGGACCTGTTTTTCCTAAGGATGAGATTCTTGATGGGATGATCTTTATCGGAAGCCGCCTTAAACCGGCAATTAACGGATGCATTGTCACAGGATAGGCTTATATAGGTAAATCCTATTCATTCATAGCAAACCGGTATTATACAAATACCTTGTATCGCTTATAAGATAGAGTCTCCATTAACAAGGCCATACGAGAAAACTATGAAAACTGCAAAACTGATCGTCATGTACCCACAGCCGACCAACCTTGATACGTTTGAGCAACGCTATGCGAATGAGCACGTTCCCATGGCGGTAGAAAAACTGGCAGGAAAAACCCGCTTTGTTGCGTCCCTCATAACGGGCAGTCCAGGCAACGCTTCCGCGCCTTTTCATCGTATTGCGGAAGTTTATTTTCCGTCCATGCAAGCATTGGAAGCGTGTTTGAATTCAGCCGGAGGACAAGAAACAGCGGCGCACGCGGTTGAAATTTCAACGGGGGGCGCGCCGGTATTTTTAATTGCGGAAGTTGAAAGCTTTGACTTTTAGACCTTGATAATCGAGGGGAGAACGGTCAAATCTCCCCTCAGGCCCGGATTTTGGCACGGTAGCTTGGGATGACGTTGGGGCTTACTCCGCATTCCTCTACCGCGCTATCCGCTGCTACGTTAACGCGTGCCGGATTTTCTCCGTATGGGCAGGGTAAAATACATGGTGGTGCCTTTGCCGGAGTGGCTATTGAAATGCAACGTGCCTTCATGGGCTTCGATAAGTGAGCGGCTGATAGACAGTCCCATGCCCATGCCGCCTGTCTTGGTGGTGTAGAAAGGCGTTAATATTTTTTGTTGTTGCTCTTCGTCAAGTCCCGGTCCATTGTCTTTTACCCGGACCTGTATGTCATTATTAAGCGTCAATCGGCTATGAATGGTCAATTGGCGTTGCCGTTTTTCGGGTAAGTTTAGCAAGGCGTCAACGCTGTTGCGGATCAGGTTGATGATGACCTGTTCAATCTGCACATGATCGACATAGATGGTCGGCAGGTTGTTTGACAATTCAAATGTCAGTCTTATGTCGTTTTGCTTGAGTTCATCAATACACAGGCCGACAGCCTCATGAATCAAATTATTAATGTTGGCGGTTGAGCGCTGTTTTGCATGCGATTTGACGAACTCCCGCATGCGATGAATGATCCGTCCCGCCCTTAATGCCTGTTGCTGGGTTTTGTACAGAATCTCGGCGAGCTTTACCAGATCGGGATGCTCGGTATTAATAAGGTTTAGGCTGACTTGGGTATAGCTGGAAATTGCAGCCAGCGGCTGGTTGACTTCATGGGCAATGCCCGAGGCCATTTCGCCCATCAGCCCAAGGCGAGTGACATGGGCGAGTTCGTCCAGGTGCTCCTTGTCCTGCTGTTCCCGATGTTTGCGCAAACTCACATCACGCACAATATGGGTAAAGTAGTGCTCATTTTCGATAGAAAACTCCGCTATGGATAGATCCAGAGGCACCGCGGAACCGTCTTTGTGAATGCCTTCAATTTCTTGAATTTGACCGATAGATTCTGCTGCCTGGGATGAATCGCCATCGCTCATTTCCTTTGGCGATGCCGGCATGAGCTTGTTAATATTGCAACCCACCAGATCTTCCGGTTTATAGCCGAAAATAGCTTCTACTGCGGCATTAGCGGATATGATGATATTGGACATGTCAAAAGTAATAATGCCCTCCACTGATGCATTAAAAATGGAGTTGAGTTTGGCTTCAATCTGTTTGCGCTGGGTAATGTCGTACATAATCACCAAATGCACGCCTGCGAAATCGTGATGAATCGCAGCGGCACTCGCCAACACGGTTTTAATGTTGTTGTTATTACAGCGAATAGCCAACTCCATAGGAGGAAAGTCGGTCTGTTCCTGTTTGGTTTTTTTCAGTGCCGATTGCCAGGTCGTATCGACCCAGCGACGATAGTCCGGATCGGGATAGGCTTTCGACTGCCAGTCTGCCACCGTGGGTATATCGTCTACGTTGTAACCGAAGGTTTGTACAAACGCCTGATTCAGGAAGGTGATGTTCCATTGCTCGTCGTTCAGCGCCATCGGCACCGGGGAAACTTCAATAATCGAGCGGAATTTAGCCTCGCTGGCTTTTAGTTCATCTTCCATGAGTTTGCGCTCGGTGATATTTTCATGACTGACGACAACCCCGCGATGCGAACCTTGCAAGGGCAATACATTCATGTGAAACCAGCGCTGTTGGTTGGGCGAGTGGCAAGGATACTCTAAATTAAAGGTTTCCCGCTCGCCCGCCAGCACCGCCGCAATACCGGCCTGAGCAGCGTTTACCTCATGGCAATGAGGCTGACTACAGCCATTTCTACATATATCCAGATAATTAAGCCCCAGCATATTCTGACGGGATTCCGGTAAGTCATTGTCTTTGGCGAACTGCCGCCACGCTTTGTTGACGGCAACAATAACACCTTGTGCATCCAGCACGGCGATACGTGAGGTCAGCGAGTCAAGTATGCTGACATTAAGGGCATCACTGTCGTGCAGTTTTTCCTCCATCCGCTTACGTTCGCTGATATCGGTTACGAAGCCGTGCCAAAGCATCGAACCGTCTTCTTCGCGTTGCGGCAAGGCGTTACCGAATAGCCAGCGTTCTGTACCGTCGGCAAACCTGAGACGGTATTCATGGTGCCACGGGGTCAAGTTTCGCGCTGATTTCCGAATGGCGGGACCGATACTGCCGTAGTCGTCCGGGTGAACAAGGGCAAATGCCTTGGACGCATCCTCGCGAACGTCCTCCGGACTGAGCTCGAATATATCGCGGATGGCTTCACTGGCGAAAGGAAAGCAGGAGCTGCCGTCGGCACGCAAGCGAAATTGAAAGACCATGCCGGGCAACTGACACGCTATTTTCTGTAGCCGGTCGAAAGCCTCGTGCTGTGCGGTTTCGGCTGTTTTTCTTTGTTGTATTTCGGCTTGCAGCTGTGCGCTGCTGGGTCTGGACAAGGCGCGGGGAATAATCCATATCATCAGCACGGCGGTGGCGATGGAAATAATGGCCGTAAGGGCTTTAAGCAAGCCGTCCAGCCAATATAACGGCATCCATATCGTGATAGCCGACAGTAAATGCGTGGTGCCGCAGGCGACAATAAATCCGGCAAACATGGCTGCCAGCCACGGATAGGGAAAATCTTTACGCTGCCGGATAAAATACACGAGCATCAGGGGAATGGAATAATAAGCGAGAGTGATCAGCAGATCCGATCCGACATGTAGCCAAAGCAAGGCCGGACTCCACGACAGGCAATAGCCATGAGGAATGAGGTCTTTAATATTAAAAAGGTGATCAATCAATGCTTGCATTTTCCAGGTATGGGGTGAAATGTGGAAAGGAATGTCATTTCGGGATGACTTAAAGCGCCCTTCGTTCCGTGTGCCGTCATAAAAAACAGGAGTCTAAAACATGTTTGAGCGTCAATGTCTTATACCGATCAGCCCTTTATAACTCAGGAGCTGAAGCAGGCTTAAGGTCGAGCGCATTAAAAAGGCCGTAAACGATCATGCAGGCATACTGAAATCTGGTAGTGTTCAGTCCACCTTGGCTCAATTCCTCGATACCTTATGAACGTTGAGATCGTACCTCATTCCAATCTGTCGCCCTGATGTGGCGGGAATATCGGAAGAAACCTTGCAGCTGAAATATTCCGAACCTATCTACAATCAACCCGTCATTGAAGAGTTAAAAAATAGCGGGTGTTCAGTTTTGATGATAAAACACAGGCATAACAACCGGCGCCCTGCTTAATCATAGGCCATAAACCGATCACTCTAAAAAACCGGTTGGTGTTGTACACGTGTCTTTAGGATAGAGAGAACAACTTCGTCAATCAATAAGTACAGTTACCTATGAGTCACGTTCATCCTCTATTGAGTTGAATGGCAGATATCAGGTTTTTCTCTGTGAGGGCAGGGTGAAATAAAAAGTGGTGCCTTTTCCCGGCTTGCTATTGAAATGCAACGCGCCTTCGTGGGCTTCGATAAGTGAGCGGCTGATGGATAGCCCCATGCCCATGCCGTCGGACTTGGTGGTGTAAAAAGGCGTTAATATATGCTGTTTTTGGTGTTCGTCAAGCCCCGGCCCATTGTCTTTCACCCTGACCCGAATGACATTATTGGGAACCAGGCGGCTATTAATGGTTAAGTGGCGTTGCCGTTCCGGGGGTAAGTTTTGCAAGGCCTCAACACTGTTGCGGATCAGGTTGATGAGGACCTGTTCAATTTGTATCTGATCGACAGAGATAGACGGCAAATTGTTTTCCAGTTCAAATGTCAGTCTTACGTTGTTTTGTTTAAGTTCATCAATACACAGGCCGACAGCCTCATGGATCAAGGTATTAAGGTCGGCGGTTGAGCGCTGTTTTGCATGGGATTTGACGAACTCCCGCATGCGATGAATGATCCGTCCGGCTCTTAACGCCTGTTGCTGGGTTTTGTACAGGATCTCGGCGAGCTTTGCCAGATCGGGATGCCCGACGTTAATAAGGTTTAGACTGACTTGGGTGTAGCTGGAAATCGCAGCCAGCGGCTGGTTGACTTCATGGGCAATGCCCGACGCCATTTCGCCCATCAGCCCAAGGCGAGTGACATGGGCGAGTTCGTCCAGGTGCTCCTTGTCCTGCTGTTCCCTATGTTTGCGCAAACTCACATCACGCACAATATGGGTAAAGTAGTGCTCATTTTCGATAGAAAACTCCGCTATGGATAGATCCAGAGGCACCGCGGAACCGTCTTTGTGAACGCCTTCAATTTCTTGAATTTGACCGATAGATTCTGCTGCCTGGGATGAATCGCCATCGCTCATTTCCTTTGGCGATGCCGGCATGAGCTTGTTAATATTGCAACCCACCAGATCTTCCGGTTTATAGCCGAAAATAGCTTCTACTGCGGCATTAGCGGATACGATGACGTCAGACATATCGTAAGTGATAATGCCTTCCACCGACGCGGCAAAAATGGCATTGAATTTGGCTTCAATTTGTTTGCGCGGGGTAATGTCGTACAGTGTCACCAGATGCTCACCGGTAAAGCTGTGGTGAATCGTAGCGGCAGTCAGCAACACGGTTTTAATGCGGTTATTGTTGCAGTGAATGTCCGCTTCCATTGGCAGGCATTCGGTCTGTTCCTGATTGGCTTTCTCCAGCACCGCCTGCCAGGCAGTCTCGACCCAGTGCCGATAATCAGGGTCAGGGTAGGCTTTCTGCCTCCAGTCCGCCAGAGTGGGAATATCATTGACGCTGTACCCAAAGGTTTGCACAAATGCCGGATTCAGGAAAGTGATGTTCAAGTGCTCGTCATTCAACGCCATCGGCACCGGGCAAGCCTCAATAATCGAGCGGAATTTTAGCTCACTGGCTTTTAGCTCGTCTTCCATCAGTTTGCGCTTGGTGATGTCGCGGCAAAATACACAAAACTGCTGAAACTCAGGCAGGAAGGTGGCAGATACTTCAATAGTAATGGTATGTCCATTTTTATGGAGGAGGCGGGTTTCGAATTGCTCATAGCCCATCGCAACCGCTTTTGCCATATGGGCTTTTATTTGCTCCGATTCTTCTATCGCTTCCAATTGACTGGCATGCATGCCCTCCAATTCATCAACCGAATAACCGCTTATCTTTGCATAAGCCTCATTAACTTGCAGTACATTACCTTCTAAATCGACTATCCAAAACCCGTCCAGGGATATATCAATCATGGCTTTGAGTTGATTTAATACCCGCTCAGCCTGCTTGCGTTCGGAGATGTCCAGCGCCACGCCATGGAGTCCGGCAATAGTATCGCTGCCATCCCGCATGGCTTCCCCGCGCGCCAACATCCACCCGTGCGTACCGTCTGCCCTGACCATCTCAAGCTCCAGCGCGTAGGGACCCCCGTTTCCTGTGTGTGGAGCATAGCGGCGCTCAAACGTTCCCAGCTCTCGGGAGTGAAAAACTGGTAGTACTCAGTGTAATCCGGCATCGGCAATTCCGGGTTCAATCCCAATATATGGTAAAGTTCCTCCGACCAAACGGCATGATGAGTTGCCGCGTCCAGCTGCCAGCTGCCCATATGGGCGATTCGCTGCGCTTCTTGCAGCTCCTCCCGGCTTTGTCGCAGCGCTTCTTCCGCCTGTTTGCGCTCCGAAATGTCGGTATGCGTGCCGATCATGCGCAAGGGCTTGCCGTCTTCGTTCCGGCTGACCACCGTGCCCCGCGCCAGAATCCATTTATAGCTGCCATCCTTGCAGCGCAAGCGGTGTTCACTGACATAAATGGCCGTCTTTCCAGTCAAGCATGCTTGCAGCACCCCTGCAACGTACGACTGATCATCGGGATGAATTCGATTTAGCCATTCTTGGTGAGCAGGCAGGATGTCGTTTTCGGCATACCCCAGCATCTCCTTCCAGCGGCTGGAATACTTGGATTTATTGGTCTGAATGTCCCTGTCCCATACCCCGTCGCCGGAACCCTCAATGGCAAATTTCCAGCGATATTCACTTTCGCGCAACGCATCTTCGGTTATTCTGCGCTCGCTAATATCGCGAATATAGGCGCTAAAAAAATAGTTGTTCTTTAGTTTCAGTGCGCCGACAGTCAGCTCCATTGGAAATTCCGAAGCATCGGCGCGCAAACCGGTAATCTCCAGGCGCGTACCGATAATGTTTGACGTACCTGTCGCCAGAAAGCGCGATAAGCCTTGCTTGTGTTTTTCCCGATAAGCAGGCGGAACGATTAGCTCCGCCATGTCACGTCCTAATGCCTGCTCGCTGGAGTAACCGAAAATATGTTCGGCTTGGGCATTCCAGCCTGTTACGTTGCCGTGATGATCCATACTGACGATTCCATCTAACGCTGAATCGAGCAATAGCTGAGTGCGCGCGATATTTTTCTGTAGCGTAACATTAGCGATATGTAGCGCTTTCTCGGCGGTTTTTCTTTGTTCTATCTCCGCTTGCAGTTGTGCGGCACTGGGTCTGGACAAGGCGCGGGGAATAACGCTTAGCAGCAGCACGGCGGTGGCGATCGAAATAATGGCCGTAAAGGCTTTAAGCAAGCCGTCCAGCCAATATAACGGTATCCAGATCGTGATAGCCGACAGTAAATGAGTGGTGCCGCAGGCGACAATGAATCCGGCAAATATGACCGCCAGCCACGAATAGGGGAAATCCTTACGCCGCCGGATAAAGTAGACCAGCATAAGGGGAATGGAATAATAGGCGAGAGTGATCAGCAGGTCTGAGGCGACATGCAGCCAAAGTAATACGGGGCTCCACGACAGGCAATAGCCATGAGGAATGAAGTTTTTAATATCCAAAAGGTCAAACATCTGCACCCACTTGTCGCGTTCGGACATAGAGGTCTAATCAATGATTATAATGTTTCCCTATGTTATCGTAGTTCCCGATTTTGACGGCAATAAAGTTGATAGGCGGCCTTGTTTACTAACTGACGTTAAGCACTGTCCACGAAAAGCACGAAAATATTCAAAGGGATACCACACTGTAGGTCGTCACCCAAAGCGTGAATGGCTAAATCAACGCAATTTCGTGCCTTTCGTGGATCGACTGCGGTTTTTAAGATAATTAGGGTTGCCCCGCGTCTTTTTGCTTACCCAAAATGGCATAACAAACCGGTGTTAATATCAGGCTGGCGGTCATGCCCAACAACAGGCCCGCAGACAGGGACAAGGTCATCGGAATCAAAAATTGCGCTTGCGGGCTGGTTTCCAGCAGAGCCGGTAAGAATCCGGCGAAATTGGTCAGGAAGGCCAAAAAGATCGGCCGGAACCGTGAGGTGCAAGCTTCGCAAATCAGTTCCGTGATCGGTTTTTGCGGATCGTGGTGTTCTTTCATGTAATCCAGCAGCACCAGGCTGTCGTTGACGACCACACCGCTGGCCGCGATCATCCCGACCAACGATTCCATCGATAACGGCAAGCCCGCCAGCCCGTGCGCGATGACCGCGCCGCACCAGGCGACCGGCGCCGCCAGCAGGAAAATCAGCGGCTTTAGATACGAGCGGAACGGCACAGCAATCAGCACGTAGATCACCAGCAGCGAGATCAGGGTGTATTGTCCTAACGCCCCCATCATGGCCTGCTGTTCCTGACGTTCTTGACCGATGCTGATGCTCAGGCCGGGGTAATTCAAGCGCAGGTTTTTTAATGCCCCGGATTCCAGTCCGGCATAGATGGCGTTGACATCGGCTTTTTGCGGATCGACCCGCGCCTGCACTTTCAGCACCCGGCGGCGGTCTTGCCGGATCAGCTTGGCGACGCCGGGGGTTAACGTCACTTTTGCCAACGTACCCAGAGGCGCGTGTTGGCCGTCCGGCAGTTGCACCGGTAGCGCCGCCAGACTGTCCAGCGACTGGCGTTCCCGGCGCGGATAACGCACCATCACCTTGACTTCATTGCGCCCGCGCTGCAACCGCTGTACTTCGTCGCCATAGTAGCCGTGGCGGACTTGCTCGGATAAATCTTCGAGACGTAAACCCAATCGCTCCGCTTCCGGCTTCAAGGTCAGGCGGATTTCCGGCTTGCCCGGTTCGCTGGAATCGACCACATCGTAAACGCCCGGATAGGCGGCAAGCGTATTTTTAAGGGTCTCGGCCGCTTTGGGCAGCAACTCAGGATCGGCGGTGCCGAGATCGAACTCGATGTCGTAAGGTACATCGCCTTCCTTGTAAAGGAAATCGATCTTGGTGCGCCCCAAGTCGCCGACGCGTTTGCGCCACTCGTTGATAAAATCCTCGACGACTATCCGTTGCCGTCCCTCCGCTGAAAATTCGGTCCAAAAGCCCGCGCCGTGCTCAAAGATCATGGTTTCCAGTCCGACTACGACGCTGTCATGGCTGGGTTTATGGTTTTCCTGGGTTACGCCGTCCAGTTCATCGCGCAGGGCGAAAAACGCCTGTTCCACCTGCTGCGCCCGGTTGCGTACTTCGCTGTAAGGCGTATCCTGGGGCGAGGCGAGGGAAACCCAGAAACTGTCCTTGGTCACATCCGCCTGCAGGGACATGCGCAGCCGTCCGCTGTCCAGCCATGTACCGCACAGCAGCAACAATACGATAAAACCGGTGACGGTCAGGTAACGCCAGTCCAAGGCGCGTTGTAAAAACGGGCGGTAGTAGCGGTCGACAAACCGCTCCAGGCCGCGATTAAGCTTTTCCCGCAAACGTTCCAGTCCGGAAGAAGCTGTTCCGGCGCGATTAGGCGCGGCCAGATGCGAGGGTAGAATCAGCAAGGCCTCAATCAGCGAAAATACCAGCGTCAAAATCATCACCAGACAGATCGGCTTCATCATCTGCCCCGCCCATCCGGGCAGGAACAATCCCGGCAGGAATGCCACCAGAGCCACCAGCACCGACAAAATCACCGGCAAAGCCACCGCCTGTACGCCGCGAATCGCACCGGCAAGACTGGCCTCGGCATCTTGCCCGTCCTGCTGATACGAATACACGCTTTCGCCGATAATAATCGCGTCATCCACCAAAATGCCCATCGCCAGCAGAAAGCCGAACAACGACAGCATGTTGAGCGACACATCCAGCGCGGGCATCAGCCACAATGCGCCGAGCACGGAGGTGAAAATGCCCACGCCGGCCCAGATAGCCACGCGCAGTCGCAAAAACAAGGTCAACACCAGACACACCAGCACAAAGCCGCCGAGGCCGTCTTCCACCAGCGTGCGCACCCGTTCGTCGTAAGCCTGCGAGTCATCCCACCAGGTCGTCATCAGCAAACCTTCCGGCAGTTGCGGCTGCATGTCGGCGACATAGTCCTTAACGCGGCGCGCCACTTCGACGGAGCTGTATTGGGTATGGATTTCCCAGCCTTGGGCGGTCTCGCCGTTATGATGCCATTCCGACAGCCGCTCTTCCAGACCGTCGCGGATCACGGCGACTTCGCCAAGACGCAGTCGCGTGCCGTCGGCATGGGTGCGCAGCACCAGGTTGCTGATGCTGGCAGCATCCTGGGCTTTTCCTTTGACTCTAAGCTGCAATTCGCCGGACGGCGTTTTTACCAGGCCGCCCGACTGATCCAGCGAGGCGCGGCGCACCGCTTCGGTGACATCGTGCAAGGACAGGTGATATTGATTCAGTTTGGCGGCAGCGACCTCGATAACGATTTCATAAGGAATCTCGCCGTAATTGCGCACCCGAAGCACGCCGGGAATCTGTTCAAGGTCGGCACGGAAGCGCTCGCCGAAACGCTGCAAGGTGAGCGGATCGGTGGGGCCGTGCAAAGCCACCCAGATAACGCCGTCATCGCCATTGCGCGTGGCCGGCTGTATATCGATTTTTTCCAGGTTTTTCGGCAATCGGGGAATGTTTTGAATGCGTCCGCGCAGGGAATTGATGATCTGCTCCTGATCGTAATCGGGCAATATCGATACACTAACAGTGCATTCACCTTCGCGAATCGCACTGTCCAGCCGCTTGACGCCCGGCATATCGACGATCGCCTCTTCGATACGGACGCACACCGATTCCTCGATTTCCAGGGGACCGGCACCCGGATACGCGGCCATAATGTCGATCTGCCGAGGGCTGAAGCGGGGGAAGACCTCCTTGTCCATCACTCTAAAACCGACGATGCCGCCGATAATGATCAGAATCATCAACAGATTGGCCGCCACCGGATTGGAGGCGAACCAGGCCAACAGGCCGGTAGATTGAGATTGTGATGGACTATTCATGAGTATTCGGGTTAGCGATAGTGTAACTCGACACATCGAAGCCCGTTCTAGCGGATGCGTCTTTACTCCCCTCTCCCTCAGGGAGAGGGGTTGGGGGAGAGGGTGAGAGGGCAATAAATCCTTGACGGATAGCCTCTAAAACAACATCCGTCTGTTGCAAAATATCATGATTCCAAAAATGCAGTACGGTAAAACCCTGTTTCTTAAGCCATGCATCTCGTCGCGCATCGTCATCGCTGCCATGTTGACTACCGTCCGCTTCAACAATCAGCTTGTATTCCATACAGACAAAATCAACGATAAATGGGCCTATTAGAGCCTGGCGTCTAAATTTTAAATTCATGAAGCGATGAGCGCGAAGATGATACCAAAGCCGTTGCTCAGCATCGGTTTGGTTGGCGCGCAAATGTTTAGCATGGTCGAGTTGGCTCACCCTCTCCCCAACCCCTCTCCCTGAGGGAGAGGGGCTTTTTTTGTCGCGACTATTCATAGTTCACCTTCACTAAACAACGTTGGTTAATAGCTTATCCGTTTTCCTGCTTTTTTAAGCTTAAACACTTGAACATCAAGCGACAATCATTCAACCCTGACTTTCATGCCTTCCACAGGCACCTGGATACCGGAGGTCACAATCCGGTCGCCCGCGTTCAATCCTCCTTTCACCAAAATACGATCCGGCTCGTTGCGCAGCACTTCAAGATGGCGGAGGTGCAGGCGTAGCTCGGTATCGACCACCAACACTTGCTGAGCGGCATCGATTGCATTTTGGGGCAGCACGAACAGGTTTTGCAGCACTTTGCCCTGTACCTGCGCCTGCACAAACAGCCCGGCCAGCAACGGCGGATGATCGTCTTTTTGCGTATACGGGTTGATGACTTCGGCGACCGCATAGAGGACGCCGGTGGTGTCGTCCAGCTTTCCTTCGCTACGCACGATGCGGCCTTCCCAGGTTTGCGGCGTACCGGCGAAGTCGGCAGTGAGGATGACTTTAGGACAGGGCTGGGACGATGCACCGCATTGTCTGCCGCCCGTGCCCAGCGGCAAATCGAGATAGGCCAATTGGTCGGTCGGTAACGGCAACCTGATTTCGGCAAGATCGGTGGAATAGAGATGGGCGAGCTTTTCGCCGGCTTGGATAGTCTGCCCCAAGCCCGCCATCTTGGTCTGCAAGCGTCCGGTAAAAGGCGCGCGCAATTCGCAGCGACTGCGTTTGATTTGAGCTTGCAGCAGGCTGGCTTCGGCGGCTTTGAGTTTGGCGTGTGCTTCGGCCAGTTGCGGCTCGCGCATCGCCAACGATGTGGCGATACCTTCGCCCAAGGCTTGCCATTCATTGTGCGCCTGATCGGCCTGGGCTTCTTCCATCGCCAGTTGACGTTTGGCTTCGGCGATTTGTGCCTGGGCTTGGGCGATAGCGTAGTCGTAATCGCGCGGGTCGATGGACACCAACACGTCGTTGCGGTTAAAAAAGCCGCCGGTGACAAAATCGGTATGAAGCTGGATGATTTTGCCTGAAACTTCCGGTATCAAATCGATTTCATTGCGCGGCGTGACGATGCCTTGAGAATGAACGTCGAGCCGCAGCGTTTGCGGTTCGACCTGAATGACGGTAACCAGCGGCACTTCGGCGTTCGGCGTTTGCAGCGTCATTTGGGGACGCGTGGCGATAACAGCCCAGGCGCAGCCGATGCCGACCAGCAACAGCGCAACGGGCAGGAGGATTTTCAACCGGCTATTTTCAGCCATCCAGTGTTTTCTCATTAATAATCAGGTAAATCCAAATAAAACGGGCTAAAAAAATAATGTTCACCACGAAGACACGAAGAACACGAAGAAATAAACTTCGTGTCTTCGTGCGAATAAAAAGCTTTACCCCTCGTTCCCACGCGCTGCGTCCCGTATACGCAAGATGTTGGTCGTGACTCGCGGCGCAGCGCGCCGATACTGCATTCCCACGCAGCGCGTGGGAACGAGGTGAATTATCTTTTCTCCGTGCTCTTCGTGCCTTCGTGGTGAACATGCTTTTAAACTGATTTGGATAATACTTTCACAGTCGCTGGAGCTTGGGAATCAGCACCAGATGGTCGTGTTGACGCGTAGGTTTTTTCGCCTTTCGTCTTTAGCCTTGCGCCTGATCTTTATCAAACCCCGCCCCCCAAGGCCAGATAAAGATCAATACGATTGCTGAGCAATTGCCGTTGCACGGAAAGATGAGCGCTTTGGGCGTTCAGGGTGCTGCGGTAGCTGTCCAGCAAAGTGAGAATTTCGATCAGGCCCTGACGATACGAATAGACCGCGAGCTTGCGGCTGGCTTGGGTTTGCTCCACGGCTTCCTTGAGCGCCTGTTCCTGTTCCCTTAGCCAAGCTTCTGCGGACAGCGCTTGTTCCACTTCGCGAAAGGCGTTAAGCGCGGTGCTTTGATAGTGATTAAAGGCTTCTTCGGCGTACGCCTCATTCAAGCGTATGCCCGCTTTCAGGCGGCCGCCGGTAAAAACGGGTTGTACCAGCCCCATGGCTAAATTCCAGGCGACGGCGCGAGGATCGATCAGCTCTGTCAACGCGGGGCTGCCGGTGCCTCCCGCGGCGGTCAGGGTAATCCGCGGCAACAGGGTTTTTTTCGCGCTCTCCACACGGGAATCGGACGCTTGCAGTCGCGACAATGCGGCGATCAGGTCGGGCCGCCGCGTCAGCAGTTCCGAGGGTAATCCTGCGGCTAAAGCGGTCGGCGGTGTAGGCAAGGCTGAACGGTTTTTTAAACGATTGCCCGGATAGCGGCCCAGCAATACTTCCAGTCTGCGGGTGACGATTTGCACTTGATTGCGCGATCCGGCAAGTTGCGCCTCGGCATTGGCCAGATCGGTGAGCACCAGACGCAAATCCAGGCCGCGCGTCAGGCCGCGGGCAAATCGGCCGCGCACCAGTTCGACGATAGTACGGCGATCCTTGATCGATTGTTCGGCGACCTCGGCCTGAAGATTGGCCTCGAGCAGCTCAAAATAGCTTTGCGCGGTGCGCGCCGCCAGGGACAGTCTGGCACCGTGATAATCGGCAGCCACGGCTTCCGCTTCCTGCCCGGTCGCTTGTTGGGCGGCTTTGATACGCCCCCAGACATCGATTTCCCAGCTCATGGTGAACAGCGCTTCAAACGCGCCTGTCTCGCTGCTTGGCAAGGCGTCGCGCCGGTATCCCGCTGCAAAAAATAACTGCGGCCAACGCGCCGCGCCGTCGATACGCGCTTGTTCCCGCGCCGAATCCACGCGCGCTGCGGCGGCTTTCAAATCATAGTTATTGTTCAGTGCATCTTTCACTAATGCGCTTAGCGCGGGGTCGGCAAAAGAGCTTAACCATTGCGTTGCGATTGGGTTGGCGGGAGCATTGACGGTTGCCCATTGCGGCGGCGATTTCGTCATATCGATGGCATTACGCTCCGGTGCTGTAGCGCAGCTTGTCGTCAGCAACATGATTGTGCAGATTAAAAGGCGTAGGTCGGGGAGCATCCGTTCGTTGCCCGACGTTTCCGGGGATGGTAATGAGGCGGCGATAGGTAACTTGATCGTCATTTCCCTATTCAACCATCGAAAGGTCGGGCATAAACGGCATGCCCGACCTGCCCCGGCAGCATTAAAAATCCGACCGGGCAAATTACTGCTCCTCAGTCACAAAGGCTATTTTGGCAATTCCGGCGTGTTGAACGGTCGCCATTACTTCAGCAACCTTTGCATAAACAACGTCTTGATCGGCATATAAATGCAGGCCGATTTCAGGGTTTCGCAACAGTTCATCCTTCAAAGCCGTTTCCAATGTAGTCAGATCGGTCATGGGCAGTTTATTCAGCGTTATAAGTCCTTGCGCATCGACGCCGAGCTGTAGCGGTTGTTCCTTAACGTCCGGGGTGGTCGCAGCGGTTTTCGGCAAGGTCACATGCACCGATTGGGTGAGCAACGGTGCGGTCACCAGCAAAATAATCACCAACACCAGCATCACATCGACCAGCGGCGTGACGTTAATATCGCTCATTGCGCCTTCGTCTTCCGATTGCGGTTTAAAAGCCATGTCTATGCCTTAGCCTTGCTGTCAGCGCTTAACGTGATATGCAGAAAACTGGTGACAAAGTTTTCCAAACCGGCGCGTTGCTGTTTGACCCTGCGCAGGAAAAAGTTGTACGCCAACACCGCAGGTACGGCGACGGCGATACCGATTGCGGTGGCGACCAGTGCATCGCCGATCGGGCCCGCCACGACATCCAGGCTGGTCGAGCCGCTGGCGGTAATCTCATGCATCGCATGCATGATGCCCAGCACCGTGCCGAACAGGCCGACGAACGGCAAAGTGCTGCCGATGCTGGCGAGCAGGGTCAGGCCGCTTTCCATCAGGTGCTGCTCCTTTTGCATCTGTATCTGCAGCGAGTGTTCCAGCAATTCAGCCGGAGCGCCGATATATCTAAGGTGTCTACCGTCAGCCTGTTGGCTTTCGTTCAGCCAGGCAAAACCCTGCTGTGCGATGCGAGCCTGCGGACCGATGGCGGTATCTTCGGGCACCGATTCCGCTTGCGTTAAATCGGCTGCATCCCAGAACGCGGCGTTAAAACGGCGGTTGCGGTAACCGTTATTGGTGAATTCCCAGATTTTAAAAAAAATCACTGTCCATGTGGCTACCGAGAAAGCCAGCAGTGTGTACAAGGTACCGTTGATGATGACTTCCGGCGCAATATGATGAGGCATTAAGATCTCCTTTTTTAGTTATTCAAAACAAAATTAATGGGTACGACGACCGAACTGGACACCGGCGTGTCGCCTTGTTTGGCGGGAATAAATTTCCATTTTTCGACCGCTTCGATAGCGGCTTCGTCGAGCACGTCGTAGCCGCTGCTGCGTTGCACGGTGACTTCCTCGCTGTCGCCTTCGACGGATACTTTCACCAGCAGTCGCACCGTGCCCTCCCAGCCTCGACTGGTGGCAACGCCGGGGTATTTCGGTTTGGGATTGGAGCCGTAATTGGCGTTGAAATTCGCTTCGGTAAAGGGTGCGGTATTTGCCGTCGCCTTGCTTGAGGTATTCGCGGCAGCGCTAGTCGCTACCGGAGCCGGTGCCGATTCGGCAGTCGACGGCGCAGGCAGCATTTCCTCGGCCATAGCCTGCGGCTTTGGCAGCTCCATTTGTTTGCGGATAACCGGCTGCTTTTTCTTGACCGGCTTTTTTTCAGGCGGTTTTTTCGGTTCGACAGGTTTAGGTTGCGCAATCGGCGCAGCCGCAGCTTGTTGGCTCGGTGCGGAAACCAGCGATACTTCCATGATCATCGGTTGGGCCTTGGTAACTGCTTCGGCAGGTTGCAGCATCCAGATAGCCGCCCATAGATGCAGTGACAGCACTAAGGTCAATAACAAACCGCCCATTGAGAGCGGCTTTTCTTGACCTACCAAGGCTTGAAGCAATGTTTGCATTTTTTGTGCAGTCGGCATAGCCGCGCCGTCGAAAGGCGTTAACGCGCCGCCTTCATGGCTATTAAATAAATACATAGGGAAATTGTCTTGCTATCAAAGCACATGTTCGGGCGGACGGCTTAACAACGCCATCAAACGCTCGAGTTTTTCGTCGACTTTAGCCACATAATCTTTAAGTTGAACCAGTTCGCCTTGAAGGTCATGGCTATTTTCATGAACATGCTGAAAATGCACTTGAAAATATCGGGGGAGGGGAAATAAATCGATTAAATCATCATCCTTTTTAACATCGCGATTTTTAGACATCTTTGCAGGGAGCTTTACCCCCTTGGATTCTTGTACCAGTTTGAGTGTTTTCATAGCGCCTTCCTCATGTCGTTAGTTTGTTTTTGTATCAGTCTTCGCGTTTATTAATCAGGACGAAATCAGCGTCATAAATTCTTAAACAGGGTTATATTTGCAAACAAGTCTTCAGTCATTATTACGTTTAAAAAACCATCCCTGGATAACCGCTATCGTGCCTGACACAAAATGAGGAAGACAACGAAGCCCGGAATTTGCAGCGTCTAACTGAACAGCCGGTTTTAAGGGAAAAACAACAAATTACGAGCTTCAACTATAAGACGTTTCAGGCGCAAGAAATCCTCACCTAAAAGATAAAAAAAATTTAAATAGTCAAATTAGGCGAAGGGCCAAAGGCGCAAGGCGAAAAAAGCGCGGCTTCAACAGGGGCTGCCCTTGGGATATGGCGGCAATAACGCCACGAAACTTGGGCTCATCGTTTCCACGCGGCGCGTCACTGCCATTAATTTAAGAAGACAATGACGCCGCAGGAGCGGGCCGGTAGCTTTCGAATCAAGCAGGATGGGGCTCTGCTCCATTCGAAACGTCCCACCAGTTCAGAATGTTGCACGTTAGACCTTCCAGGTTTTAAAAACCTGGAAGGTCTGCATATCGGCATGTTTCCCGCCTAATGCCAGCCTGTAGATGCTGGTGTATAACGATGAGCGGGCGCGGGAATCATAAACGGAAGTTATTGCTGGCAGACGCTTTAACCCCCTTAGCCTTTTGCCGTCCTTGTTTTTCAACTTATTCGCCTTGCGTTTTTGCAACCAGCGAATCAGGCCGGTAACGAATAACACCGGACAGGCTAGGCCGGTCAAAAACACTAAAATCCGCCCGGTCCAACCGAAGGCCCGTCCGCTGTGTAAGGGCCATTGCCATTCGATAAGGTTTGTCCTGCGGTACTGCGGGTGCTCGGATCTTGCGCTTTCAAAATCGTGCCGTTGTATTGATCGACAGTAACCTGCCGCTCCGACCAAAACCGGCTTAGATTAGGTACGTCGCTGATACTGATACGATAAACGCCGGTTGGTCGACCCATTCAGACTCGTCGGCATGTCGCGCTAACCGGCGGTTGCTGCTGCGAAGATGGTCTATAGCAAGATTGCCGACTATCTTGTACAAGAAAGCGCGGGGATTTTTGATGGCGTTTTGGGTATCTGCATGTATTAATCGTAAAAAAGCATCCTGCAGAATATCGGACGCAGTTTCCGGGCAGCGGGTTTGGCGCACCAGATAACCCTGTAATTCTTCCCGGTGTTCCTGAGTCAATTCTGCGGCGGAATAATGAGTGAGCTTGTACATGAAACAAATGAGTCCTTTTTGTTTAAAAACTCATCGTGCACAGCAATTAACTTGCCGGTAATGGCAACCGCTTGTTAAAGCAAGCCCTTACCTTATATTTGAAGTCGATAAGGTCAGTCTTGTTAAGAAAAAATCGAGGCATATCACCTGCTGAAATGTGTCATATGCCGTCGGGTATAGAGCGCAAATGGTGCGCTCTACAGTGTGGGGCATTATGCGTTAAAACCGATGTTACTTTTTATCCAGCTTGGCCTTGGCGGCAGTGGTCTCGGCCTGGATTTTTTCGATGGCGGCCCGTAATCGGGCTTGCTCGTCATTGGCGGAATTGGCGATCAGCGCGTTGTCGGCGTTGGCCTCTTTAATCAGACAGCCGTTATAGGCATTGGCTTTTTGCTGCCAGTCATTGATCGCCTTGACGCCCTGGTTGTAAGCATCAACGCTGCTTTGATCAATAACCGGAACCGCGGGTTCGGTGCCGCAATCGCTAGGCGACCACGCCCCATTGGTAATAGTGCCCGCCGTGCCGGAAGCGGCGGTGAGTATCATTGCCGCAGCAAAAGATAGTCGTTTTATCATGTTCACTCCTTAAGTTATTTTCAGATAGTTAAAGTGGGTCGGGCGTGCGGGTTGTCCGGCAAGCAGGATGCCAGTTTATCCGGAGTTCACGCCCGCTGCAATTACTCGCCCTGATGTCTTTTTATTATGAATTGATGTTACGCAGTTAGTCGAATTCCGACTGCTTTAATATTAAGGAGTCGCTAACGCGACACTTGATTGAATCGGGTTGTCGCACCCGAAGGCGAGTTACTTTCTTTTGCTTCGCCAAAAGAAAGTAACCAAAGAAAAGGCGACCCGGTTACCGCTTGCTTCCTGCGCTCCTCGCTTTTATCGAGGGTCAGCAGAAGGGGCTCCTGCCCCTCTGCTGACGCGCGGCATCCCTGCCGCTCCCCTAACGGGCTGTTCTCGATAAAAGCTCCGGTGCTCGGCGCGGCAAACGGGAGAAATACCATCCGTGCGTAACATCAGTTATGAACAATCGGACAAATCCATAAGAGATAACGGTCGGATTGCCAAACAGCGGGCAACCTACATGTTTTTAAATTTGCGTACTCTACGCTTCTGCAACCAACGGATTATTCCCGTCACATAAAGCACCAACGGCGCCAATCCGGTGATTAGAACAATAATCTGACCGGTGACTCCGAATGCCTCGCCGCAGTGTAAAGCCAGTTGCCATTCATTAAAAATATCCCCCGATGTGCGTTTGCTTTGATCGGTTTGATAAAGCAGCCTGCCGCTATAAGCATCAATGACAATCGTCTGTTGTCTGCTTGAGAACATGATCTTATTACCCTTGTGTTTGAGGACTTTGAAAACGCCATTGTCGCCAACAGGTAGGAAGACAACAGTAATAACCCCATCTGGAAATAGCTGATTGGCAATGGTTACGGCTTGGCCTATACCGATAGGCGCTTGACCGACGACAGGAGTGGATTCAAATAGCTTGGGCTGCTTCTCGGTCAGGGGCGAGAAAAAGCTTACCAGTCCTTTGACTTGTGCTGGAAACGGTACTTGAAGACTCAAATAAGCGCCGGTGAACAACAATATGCACAACACCAAGGCAGCGTAAATACCCGAAACCTTGTGCAAATCGTAATTGAACCGCTCCGTGCCGGCTCTGCGCTTGACCGTCAAGGCAGATCGTAATCGACTTCGACTGGACCACCAAAGTACCATGCCGCTAATCAGGGAAATCAACATTAAAAGTGCGGTGGTACCGGTCAAAATCGAACCATTCGCCCCCAACCAAAAGGAATCGTGGAAACGATAAATTACCGCCATCGACGGGCCATGCCAACTGCAACAAGGATCGAAAGTCCCCCACAGTCGCTGACCCAATACTTCGGCGGTATAGGGATTTACGAAGACTTGGTAGTTATCCAGTGAGGGCGGGATGTTGTAGGCAATTTCGAATACATCGCCCGGCTGCTGGGGAAATGAAATTCTGTTCGCAAACTTGCCATCTGGCGGAATGGCGGTCTTGGCGGACGCAATGATTTCTTCAACCGGACGAAATTGGGCCGCGCTGTTGGGGGTATCAACGTGCATCATGTCTGCATTCAGCCAAGCATCCAGTTGCGCTGCGAAAACAATTAAACTTCCGCTTAAGCTGATGACGACCAGCACCGCGCCGACAAAAAGCCCCAAGTATAAATGTACTTGCAGCCACAGTTTGCGGCGTGCTTTGATCTTGGCATTTGATTGCGGGGCGATAATTCCTGCGCTACCCGGTAAATTATTAGTTAATTGTTTCATGGGTTCTTGATCGATTCGGTGCCGGGTATAGTTAGAGAGTCTCACGCACGGAGCGCTTCGTTCGCAGATGATTAGCCCGACGTTTTTGCAGCCAGCGGATCACCCCCGTCACATACAAAACAGGGCAAGCCAAGCCGGAAAGAAATACCAGGATCCGTCCCGTCCAACCGAAAGCATGGCCGCTGTGCAGCGGCCATTGCCAATCCAGGAGCACATCGCCGATGCTGCCGGTGCCCCTGTCGTAGACCTTGAGTATGTCGCCGCTGTATTGGTCGACGGCGAAATCGCGATAACCGGTAAACCGGCTTATTTCGGTGACGTCGTTTTTCATAACCGTATAGACATCCTGCCGGTCTTTGGGCGCATTCAGCATCCATAACTTACCGGCGGGAGAGCGTTTCTGCACAATGGCTTCCACTTCCGAAACGCTAATCGCGGGCTGACCCGCTTGCGGCGGTCTGCTGTGAATCTTGAGCGGAATAGTGCTATAGGCATTGGGGCGGTCGACCGGCGAGAACAGCTTGACCAACGCGTTTACTCGATCGGGCAACACCATGTAAATCCCGGAAAACAACACCGGCAGCAAGACGATGGTCGAATAAAAGCCGACAGTTTTATGCAGGTCGAAGTTAAAGCGCACGGCGCCGGCGTGGCGCTTGAAGGTTAAAGCCTGTTTGAATTTGCCGGTTAGCGGCCACCAGACAATCAGGCCGGTCAACACCGAAATGATCGATAGCGCCGCCAAAATACCGTTGATAATGCCGCCGGTTTTGCCCAGCAACAAGCACCAGTGCAGTTGCATAATGAAACTGACCAGGGGGCGACCCCAGTAGCGATCCTTGGGATGCCAGAGCTGTATGCCCTTGACCTGTGCGGTGTAAGGATCGACGAATATGTAATAACCGTCGCCATTGTTCGCTTGCTTTGCGTCTCTGACAAAATACAGGAATTTGTAGGCGACATCGGGATTTCGGGGGTAATACACCTTGAAAAAAACACTGCCTTGGGGTTTGGCCGTTTCTGCCGCCGCAATGATGTCGTCTAAGCTGTGCAATCGTTTCTGATTTTCCGGGGGCGCCGACACAACAGCCAGTTCAGGATTCAAAACTTCCTGCATTTCCTGATAAAACACCAGAATGCCGCCGGTCAAGCCGACGACGGCTAATATCGCGCCGACGATCAGGCCGAGATAGAGGTGAACATCCAGCCACACTTTACGCCTGGCTTTAAGCCGGGCTAATCGTTCGCCATTTGATTTTGCTATCGTCATCGGGTTAAACGCCGGAATGTCGTTAAGAGGTTGTTGAAGGGATTGCTTCAGGTCATGCCGATTAAAACTCGACCTTCACCGATCCCATCAACGACCGTGGCGTACCCCAGGTAGCCCGAGTTTGAAGGGTGGGCGCTGTGGAGAGGATAAAGCCATCGTGGACATACTCTTTATCCAGCAGGTTGGTGACGTTCAATTGAAGCGTCACTTTGGTTTTAGCGACATTCCGTGTATAGCTCCCCAACAGGTTAACAACGCCATATCCGGCAAAATCGAAATCATGGTAATCGAAGGTTGCTTTTCTTGAGCTGTACAAATCCACGCCGGCGCCCACTTTGAAGCCACGCAAATAATCCTGTTGAAAATCGTAAGTTGTCCATAAAGTGGATGTATGTTTAGGTATGCCTCGAAAATTGCTGCCGACCGGTATGCTATTGGGGCTGTTTTCTTTGAGCACCTCGGTTTCGGTATAGGCATAGGTGGCTATCGTGTTCCATCCCGGTAAAATCTCGCCTTTAACGTCCACTTCTACGCCACGGCTTTGCGCCTCGCCGGTTGCAATGCTGAAATTCGGATTGGCGGGGTCGGTCGTGGGAATGTTTTGCTTGGTCAAGTTGAAGTAAGCAAGGGTGGTGCTTAAGCGGTCATCGAAGAATGCGGTTTTAAATCCCGCTTCCCATTGTTGGGCGGTTTGCGGCGGTAAAAACGTATTGCCTTGTCCCAAGCCGTTGGTCGCACCGAAGTTTTCCACATAGTTACTGTAAAGACTCAGCCATTTGATGGGTTGCCAAAGTACGCCGACCTGTGGCGTGACCGCATCGGCTTTTTGTCCGACCTTATTTGCAAGAACATCGTATTGTTCGACATTTTGGTAACGGAAGCCGCCCATCACATGGACATCGTAAGGCAGCTTGATTTGGTCCTGTAGATAAATACCGTACAAATCCGTGTTAGTGTGAAACGATTGGCCGGCGAATGTCGCTGGATTAGTGGGCGGAAGGCCAGTGTGGACAGGATTGTAAATGTCAATGGTCCATGGAACGGTGCTGCTGTAGCCGACGGTATTGGTGTCTTGAAGGTAATAATCGCCGCCGACTAACAAGGTGTGTTTCAGCCCCCAGGTGTCGAAATGTCCGGTCAAATTGGTGGTGGTAAAATAGCTTTCGTCGGTATAAAAATCACTGGTCAGCAATTGTCTGTTCAGTGTGCGTTGGTCGGCGTTCAAAATTCCGGGCAACATCGCCGTTCTGGTTCTGTCTAATAAATTGATGCCGAGTTGCTCGCTCAATACCCAGTCGTCATTGAATTTATGGTTCACATTAAGGCCGATAAATTTGTTCTCGACCGGATTCGGATTACGCTCCATCAGATTCCTTTCACGGGGAATATCCGCCAGACGCGGGTTGATCCAAGTGCCGTCGGCTCTTTTTCCGTCAATGATTAACGGTCTGGAGCTCAGATCGTAATCGTTATTTTCGTGCCGGTATTCCATCTCCAGGATGGCTTGCGTCTGTGGGCTGATATTCCATTGCAAGACCGGCGCGACAAACACTTTTTCGGAATCGACAAACTCGCGAAACGAACCGCTGTTTTCGTAGGAAACATTTATCCGATACAACAGATCTTTGTTGGCAGTCAAAGGCCCCGTCGCATCAATGCTGGTACGATAGAAATCGAATGATCCGGCTTGTTGTTGCAGCGAATAATACGCAGTCTTCAAGGGCTTTTTAGTGACGACATTGACCATGCCGCCGGGCTCGACACGTCCGTACAGCATTGCCGCCGGCCCTTTGAGAACTTCCAGGCTTTGCACATTGGCCATGGCGCGGGTTCCATCAGCACCGCCGCCGGTGTCGATGCGCATGCCGTTGCGAAAGTAGTTGTAGTTGAAAAATCCGCGTATGGTAATTTGATCGGAAATACCGCCCGCGCCTTGACCGGTAGTAACGCCGCTGACCAATTTCACCGCCTGATCAAGCTTGGTCGCTTGTTGGTCGTCAAGCACCGCTTTTGGAAGCACTTGAATATTCAGCGGCGTCTCCATGATCGGCGTGTCGGTTTTGGTGGCAAAGCTGGAATTGGTAGCGGCATAATGCTTGTCATACGGATCGGTAGCATCGTATTTGGCTTGTCCGGTCACCGTCATCGCTTTCAAGGTAGGAGTGGTCGACTGATTTTGACTGGTCGGCGCTTCCAAGGTGATGGTTTTGTCGTTACTAAATCGATATTTAAGCCCGGTGCCGCCCAGCAGTTTCTCCAGCGCTTGCGCCGGTGTATAGGTGCCGTTCAGCGCAGGCGCTTGCAGTCTATCGGCCATATCGCCTTCATAAAGCACTTGCAGCCGGGTATCGGCGGAAAACCGGGTTAATGCGCTCGACAGGGATTGCGCCGGGATGTTGAAGTGCAGGGTTTGGTCGGATGCGGCATCACCGGCATGGGCGTTTTGTCCCGCCGCAAACAGTGCAACAGGTATCAGCAGTCCGGCTGTTTTGATGAATTGTTGTCCGCGTGTTATAGAAACCCGGCGTGTAGGCAGTGTCATTAGGTAAATCCTCTTTAGGTCATAAAGTGTTATCTTCATGATCTACGACGAGGCGCGATGGATTTACCCTTAGTCGCGGAGGAAAAAAATGATGACTTTAGTTAATAAAGCAAAACCAGTTGCTTCGACAAGCTTACCGAATTGACTTTTAGGGTGGTCTCGATGCCGTCAACCACTGCGCTTGGGTCTGCGGTATCAAATACGCCGCTGACTATCCGCTTTTCCAGCTGCGGGTTGATGAGCATGATTTGTCCGCTCCGGTAGCGGTTCACTTCCTGAATAACCTTCGACAGCGGTTGCTGTTTGAAAATCAGTTGTCCGCGTTGCCAGGCGAGCGTTTCCAAAATATTAGAGGGCATCACCGGCCCGACGCGGCCCTGTTTGTAGTCGACTTGCTGATTGATATGGACCAAAGCCGGAACATCGGCCTTGTCTGCCGATACTTCTACCGTGCCTTCGCTGACGATCACCTGCATATCGGCATCGGTCTTTTTAACGCTGAACGCGGTGCCGACCGCGCGGGCCTTGGCGCTGCCGTTGCTGACGATAAAAGGGCGGTTTTTATCCGGGAACACCTGAAAATAGGCTTCGCCGCGCAGCAGTTCGATATTCCGTTGCTTGGCTGAAAAGTCCACGGCGAGTGCGGTGTCGGTATTTAAAGTCAGCCGCGATCCGTCATCGAGGGCAACGGTTAATTGCTGGCCCGGCGCGGTGTGATAATCGCTTTGCCAATTCTGGTAGTGCATCGGCAACTGGTAAGACAACAGCATAACCAACGTCAGTGCAGACGCTGCCATAAACCGCCGGATGTGCGGCTGTTTGCCGGGTAACGGTTGCTGCGCCGGCGCCGGTTGTTCGGCTTTTAATCCGGCCTCAACCCGTTTGGCGGGCGCTTCAAGCAGATCCCACAGCAGGCATATCTTGTCGTAGGCTTCGGCATGTTGCCGGCTTGCGCCGTACCAGTTGTTGAACTGCTCCTGTTCCTCAGTCGTCACGTCATTCGCGTGCAGGCGCGCAAACCATGCGGTAGCTTGGTCTGAGGCGGATTGCTTGGGTGATGAAGGCTGGGTGCTGGGCATGGTTGGGTATTTTACTACAGAGCATTCAAAGGACAGAAAAGTCCTGTTGTTAGTGGCTTATCAATAAGACGTTTGACAGCGTCACTTCCCTTACAAAGCAGCAAATATAGACGCTGAACGGGCAGATATTCGGGTGGCGTTAATCAAACTGTTTCCGTATCTGATCCAATGCCTTGCGCATATGACTTTCCACGGTGCGTGGAGAAATAGCAAGCTCGTTACTGATCTCGTTATAACTTTTGCCTTCCACGCGGCTCATCAGGAAAACCGCACGGCATTTCGGCGGCAGGCCATAAATGATCCGTTCAAGAAACTCCAATTGCTGGCGATCGGACAATACGGCATCGGGTTCCGGTTGTCGGCAGATAATGTCTTCCGTAGCCGGTCCTGCATCACGCTGACACCGCCGTGTCTGGCGGCGAAGATAATCAAGGGCCAGGTTGTTGGCGATACGAAACAGGTAGGCGCGCATGTTTTCGATATTGCCGGCATCGGGGTGATGCGCAATACGTAAATAAGTTTCCTGCGTTAAGTCCGCCGCTGTCTCGGCGCAACGCACCTTATAAGTCAAAAATTGCATCAAGTCCTTTTGATGCAAAAGGAAAAGCGCTGACAATCCGTGTTCCGGCAGCAGATTCATTGATGGTACAAGTCCCGTCCTGGTCAGACATTAAGTTTGAAGCGTTAAATAAACTAATCAGCAAATATAATGCCACGCAGGCTGGTTTTTCTGTCGGGCCGCCTTGAATGCACGCCCGGAGGGGTATCGGATACTCAAAAAACAACTGGGACGCGTCGCTTTAAGTCTGAGGAATAGGTCATATAACACATTTTTATAGGTGATATGACCTATCTGATTTAGAGCTCGGATGTCGGTTTGCGTCTTGTCGAATTGAGCGGTAAATGTCGGGTTTACGGTTTGTGGTGCATTAAATGATGCGGGTGACCTGGAACAGCATGACGGGCGTGATCGCTCAATTGAGCGTCGAACCATTGATGAATGGCCTCAATCAGTTTGGGAACGTCCGTTGAGTAGTCGATCTCGGCGCCATTAGGCAGCTCCTTGTAGACAATTTTGATCTGATCCGGTTTGGCTGTTTTCAATTCCGCTAAACCGGGCATATTTTCGCCATGAATCTTGGCCGGGTTGGAAAAATCGCCTTGAACGAACTCCTTTGAAATTTTTGACAGGTGCTCGCGTATTAACTTGATTTGCTCAACATTGGAACTGTCTTTGGCGATGACCTGCTGCAAGCCGCCTTTCTCGGTTTTTGAGAAAATATGCGTAGTCTGCTCCAAATTGAAAGGCATGACATGCGAACCGCGTTGCGCAATTTCATCAAGCCGATCATCACTGGCTTTTTCTACTGCCTGGGCTGATACCGCTATCAATAAAGCGGCCGAGAGGGATGCGATTAATCGTTTCATCATTTGATTTCCTTTGTAGCGCTGTTAGCCATGTGAGTTTATTACCAGGGGCATTGTTATTTGCTGGTGTTACGCAATAGCTAATCAATGTCCACCGCGAAGAAAAAATAAAATAGCGTACTCCTCGTATCTTCGCGGTGATTTTATGTAATTTGCGTAACGTCAGCTATAAAAAAACTTAATAGCTGATGTTACGCAGTTATTCGAATTTCGACCGCTTTAACATTAAGGAGTCGCTAACGCGACACTTGATTAAATCGGGTTGTCGCACCCGAAGGCGAGTTACTTTCTTTTGCTTCGCCAAAAGAAAGTAACCAAAGAAAAGGCGACCCGGTTGCCGCTTACTTCCTGCGCTCCTCGCTTTTATCGAGGGTCAGCAGAAGGGGCTCCTGCCCCTCTGCTGACGCGCGGCATCCCTGCCGCGCCCCTAACGGGCTGTTCTCGATAAAAGCTCCGGTGCTCGGCGCGGCAAACGGGAGAAATACCATTCGTGAGTAACATCAGAACTTAATAATTTATCGTCATACCCACATTGAATGAGCGACCCATGCCGGGAACTGCCGTTCCCGCAACACTCCTTTCGCCTATATAGGTACCGCCCAAGGGAAGGGCGTAATTTTTATCAAGAAGATTATCTATGCCGCCATCGATTCGCAAGTGCTTCCAGGTGTAACTGCTGCGCAGGTTGAGCAGTGCATAGCCTGCGGTTTTAGGTTCCAAACGGACGGCTTGCACATCTGTTTTAGAGCTGGCTATTTGCGTTTCGATAGTGTTGGACCAGCCGCCGCGTTTATGTTCGAGCGCTACCGTCGCATTAAACGGCATTTGCTGGTACAGGTTGCCGCCGGTGTCGTTGTTTCGGCCTCTGACATAATTTAAAACGGTTTTACCGGTCAGGCTGCCGTATTTAGCGGTATCCAATAATAATTTAGACCCGGAAACATCGACACCGAAAAGGTGCGCATCGAAATTGGCCAGTTGCAGTAGATTAAAACCGTTGGACGGGCTGGCGCAGGTCACACCATTACCGGGCTGACAGAGTCTCGCATCGATATAGTTTTCGACGTGGGTGTAAAAGGGAGTGACTTTCGCTTCCCAGTCTTCCTGCTTGGCATCGTGCCAATTGGCTGTAGCGCTGACGGTGTGCGCGACTTCCGGCTTAAGATTGATGTCGCCTACATAGCCGTTGCCGTCGCCGACCCAATTGTTCATAAACATCGCCATAGCTCCGCGAGACCAGGCAAAGCGCTCGTAAAGGTTGGGCGAGCGGGTTTTTCTGGCGGCCCCCAACTCATAAGTCTGCATGTCGTTGAAGGTATAACGCGCTAACGCCGTCCAATCGATATTCACGTCGGTCTGTTTTTTATTTTGGCCATTCACCGCCGTCGCTTCCGCTCTTTGTGCCACTGTGCTGTCTTTATAGTCCTTTACGTTACCGGCGCTCATTTCCACGACACCGACACGGGCGCCGAGTTGAGTCAGCCATTGTTGGGTCCAGCGGCCTTCCCATTCGGTAAACAGATCGATGCGATCGCGTTTTCCTGCATTGATATTCCAAAATGTACCCGGCCCCATCATCATGCTGCCTGGAGCCGGGTCCCACCAATCATCCAAACGATAACGCTGATATTCGCTGCCTACAGTCAGCAAGTGCTTGTCGGTCATATCGATATTGGCTTTTACCGACAGGCCCTGGTTAACGCCATGCGTATCCATCGGCATGTTGCGGGTTGGCGTCGTCATTTTGTCCGCGAGGAAGTTCATCTTGTGCCGGGCGTCCTCGTGATAAGCGCGCGTTTCCAGGTTGCCCCACTGGAACTGGCTCTTGGTGAAGACATTGGCGAACCAACTGTCATCGCCGGTCATGTCCATACGCACATTGGGGAAGGCTTGATAAGGGATATTTTGCTGTCCCACTTTGATGACGGCAAGATGGTCGTCGTTACGCAAGGCCAGCGACAACGATTGGTTCTCGGATTTATAGGCTGAAGAAGCTACGACATCATTGCCGTTTTTGGTATTTTGGGTAGTGAAATTTCCCCCTGCTTTGTAATTACGGGCCTGCACCGTGGAGCCGGTGTACTTAAGCTCGGCATGTTCGTTCGCTATCGAAGCGGCAATATTGCCGCCTCGCGCATCGCCGTTGGTGCGATAAAAGGTCGAGGCCTGGCCTTTTATCAACGGCGTCTTGCCAGCTTCGGCAAATTCGGGATCGGCGGAGTTAACGCGAATGGTGCCGCCGATACTGTCGCCGCCCATGCTGACCGGCGTGATGCCGGCAAGCACCTGGGCGCTCAGTACGCTGGAAGGGGCGACATAAGACAGCGCAGGATTCATGTGATTGGCGCAAGCCGAAATCAAATTCATGCCATCGACTTGAACCCGCAACCGGTCGTCCGCCATGCCGTGGATAACGGGGCGGCTGGAAATGCCTCCACCGCCGGAGAAGCTTACGCCGGGCGTACCTTGAAGCATTTGCGCGGTATCGCTGGTAGCGGTTCTGGCAAGGGCTATTTTGGAAGGGTCGAGATAGCTGCCGAACGGCTGATCGATATTGGACTTTTGCCCTTTAATGGTCAGCGTATCTAAAACTATAGGCTCTTCTGTCTTTGCTTTTTGAGCGGATTTGGCGGCAGGCGCTTTAACCGCCACCGTGTTGTCGCCGGTGAACGTGTAATCCAGTCCGCTTTGCGCCAGCAGTTTTTCCACGGCCTCGCGTTTACTGTAGCTTCCTTTCAGCGCCGGGCTTTGTTTGCCGACTAAAGCGCCGTCGGCGTAAAAGGGTTGTAATCCTGTTTGCTTGCTCACTGCTTCTATCGCTGCGGCTAGCGGTTGCGCGGGGATGTTGAGGTTGAAAGTGCTTTCTTCGGCTACGGCCGCTCCCATGACCATCGCCAGCGGCAGGTTTGCTATCAGTTTGGGTAGTGTGCGCATCAGATCTCCTTTAAGTTTGTTTGTGACACTAACTTATAAGACTGATTTGGAGATTGTAGACCGCCACTTTTTTGAAAAATATTTGCGCCGACTCCCAAGCTGGAGCTCTGATCGTTATACATAAGTGTCTGCGGGATTTCGGCAAGGATGGCCTGGTCGACTTCCCCCGGCACAAGCCTGCTTCCATCATTACGTATTGAAGACGATTTATTGCAAGGGGAGTGCAAGCTTCGCCTAAAGCGCCTACTTTTGGTGCTTGCGCTTGCAGGCAAAGCCTGCACTCCAGTTACCAGTGATTTTTTGCGCGGTTTCCCACGTTGGAGATTTGGAGCCGGTCGAGGGCTAATCAGCCGGGGCTATGACGAAGATATTTGCCGCGGTTTGGCTTACCTTGATGGGCAAGGCGCCGGCAATGGTATTGAGTGCAAGGCTTAGATTGTTGGTAGGAAATACTCCGCTGACCTTAAGCGACTGTAAGCGCGAATCGGGCACTTGCAGCGAGGCATCGTGATAGCGGCCCAACTGCTCCAATACGCTATTCAAGGGCCGGCCTTTGAATACCAGTTGTCCTTTTTGCCAGGCGGTGGCGATAGTCATGTCGGCGTAAGAAATGGCGGAGCTTTGCCCGGTCGAGTCGTAACTGATCTGTTGGCCGGGAATCAGGTTTTGCGCGGCGGCATTTTGCTTGGCAGCGACGCTGACTTCGCCCTCCAGCACCGTTACCGAGACGCGATCGGCTTGCCGGTAGATATTGAAGCGAGTGCCGATGTCCTGAATGCGGCCGCCTGCGGCGATGACTTCAAAAGGCTTTTCCGGGTTATGGACGACTGAAAACAGAGCTTCGCCGTGTTCCAGTTTTACGCTACGCGCCGTCCAGGTGTACTGTATGCTCAGTTCGGTGTCGGTATTGAGGTCGATGCGCGAGCCGTCGCTAAGCTGGATGCTGGCGGACTCGCCTTTGGCGGTGCGGTAAGTATCGGTGCTCAGCCATGACCAGCCAAGCGGACTGAAACCGGTTATCAGGGCAACGGACAAGATTCCTGCCAGACGTTTTTTAGACAATGCGCGACGAGACTGCCGGGTCTCGCGCAGATAGGCGCGCGCGGCCGCAAGCTGGGGAGCGGCAAGCGGCTCAATTCGATTTAAGCCATTCCAGAATGCTTCAACTTCGCGGTGAGCGATGCGGTGAACCTCGCTTTGCGCCAGCCAAACTTCGAAATCTCGCCGTTCTTGGTCGGTGCAATCGCCGGAATGGAGCCGCGTGACCCAGAAAGTGGCTTGTTCATGGACGGAGCCTGATGAGGTGTCGTAACAATCAGTCATAGAATAATGGGAGGCTTTGAATGCCGCAGTATAAAACAATAGCGGCTGCCGGTGCGCGCCGATTTAGCCATGATTACGCATCGTATGGGTAAAACAGTGGGCAAGCGCCTTGGCGCAATAGCGCTCCACGGTTCGCCGGGGCAGCTTCAAGGCATCGGCGATTTCGGAGTGGGTTAAGCCGTCGATCCGGTTCAGGAAAAAAACATGGCGATATACTTCGGGCAATGTTTTCAGCGCCGCCAGACAGTTCCGCAGCAGGAGTTCTCCTTCCATCAGCGCTTCCGGTCCCGGCAGCGGCGAAATCAGGTCATCCGGTTCGACTGCATCGGTCTCGGTGTATTTGCCGCGAACGTTCTCCTTGCGGTGGTGATCGAAGCCGAGATTGGCGACCACCTTGTAAAGATAAGCGCGCGGATTACTGATGGAGGCGGGTTCGGGATGCTGTAGAAAGCGCAGATAGGTTTCCTGCACCAGGTCTTCGGCGGCGAAATCGCCCACCCGCCAACCGGCGAAGGCCAACAGCTCTTTGCTGTGATGATGGAACAGGCTGCTGAGTAGGTCGTGTTTGGATTTAGGCATTGAAAGTCGGGGACAGGCTATTGATTGACAAGTATTTGATAAGCAAAAGCAGCATCCATGCCACACTGGGATGCGCCCTGCATACGAGTTCAATGAAGCCAGCATTGACAGGGCTTGAGCCGTACCTGACGAGATTTCTTAGCGATGGGTTGGGGGTAGGGAGGGGCGGTATAATTTGTAAAACTGCGTGATATGACACAGTGCAATAAGGCATATCACATACGGTCCTGGATATTGGATGTGTGATGCGCGGGACATGGGCAGGATGGAATGTCGGTACAAAATCATTTCGCCATCCCAAACACCCTGCAATCATCAAGGACAATAGCGCGGCTCATCCGGGCCTCGCCGGCCACTATTGCGCTATGGAAGGTTAAGCGGTTGCCAATCATTGATCGTCTTTGCACTATCCATCGCAAACCAATCGGCGAATCCACCCACCTTACGGTTTTACGGAACCGAACCAATCGTTTGCCCAAACCAACACGCTTTATAACCGGAGGAGACAAGCCCGTGGCATTACAAAACAGCCCTTGTCGCATCAGAGTGTAGAAGACTATTTACTGATGTTACGCACGGTCTAGAATCGTCGTGAAAAAAATAAATCGCAGCCAGGAAATATCTTGATCCGTGTCTGGAAATATCCGTCGTAGGGCGTGCCGTGCGCGCCTTGGGAGGTAAGGAACAGGCTTAAGCAATGACCATGAAAGACTGAAGACTTTAATCCTTCATGGTTTAAAAATAAAATCAGCTTACGTTATTTCATACTCGCTGCTAAGGCGCGCACGGCACGCCCTACTCACATCCGTCGCGGTCATGAGTTGGGTCGCCAAAAAGACGGTAACCCAAGCTACGGGGCTTTTAACTTATGCGCCCTGCGTTTTTGTCGCCGGCGCATCACGCCGGTAACGAATAATACCGGACAAGCAAGGCCGGATAAAAACACCAGAATACGCCCGGTCATCCCGAACGCCTGATCGGAGTGTAAAGGCCACTGCGAAAGTGGTTTGGTCAAACCCGTCCATTAAATGACCGTTTGTTGGACAGTGACAGACAGGGATCGGCAATTATGTAGAGTGTCGCGCATTTCAAGCCAATGGCCGGTGAAAGTTCGAAAACTGCCATTCAAAGTTTACATACCTACTTGATCAGGCTGAGTCGTTCGCACTGTCTAATCGTTGGCAATCGCAAATACAATTATAGAGGTGAGAATTCCTGCAATAGCGTCGCCGCCGCCTGTAGATCCGGAGTATCGAAGCCTTCAGTAAATCGGCGATAGACTGCGTTTAACATGGAGTAGGCCTGCGCCGACTCCCCTCTATCCCGCCATAGCCGAGCCAGAGTGATGGCGGCGCGTAATTCCAACATCACCGATTTTTGCTGGCGGGCGGTGTCTAATGCTTGATGCAGCAAGGCTTCCGCTTCCCTACTGACGCCGTTATCCAACGCTAGTAGGGCTTCGGCTTTCAAGCGGAAAAACTCCGCCAGCAGATAATGGTCTTGCCAGTCTATGGCTTGGGAGATGATGCTTTCCAGGCATTCCAAGGCTTGGCGGTGGCGGCCCAATCTGAGCAGGCCGTCGACCATATACAAGCTGATGGTAGCGTCGACCAGCTTCATCGCTACCCGCACTGCCGCCACGCCTTGTTCGACCTGATGGATGGCCTCGGCGTTACCTTGAGCGGCCATCGCCCAGCCCTGGGCGGTATAAGCCACGGCCGTCCAGAGGCCCAGCTCGCGATGCTCGGCCAGTTTCAATAATTCGAGACTAATGGCTTCGGTCTCGCGCGGCAGGCCCAGATGGCGATACAAGGTAGCCGAAAATGCCAGCGCGAAGCCTTGCGAGTGAGCATGCCCAAGGGCCGAGGCTTGGGATACCGCCGTTTCGATCTGCCGGCGGGCGCGATCGGGGTAGCCTTGCAACCACTCTACCCAGGCGAGGAACGAGTGGCAACTGACGCGAGTATCTTCGCCCAGCTCGGCGACCAAGCGTTCGGCCGATATTTTCGGAAACGACGACAACACCGTTTCCAGATGCGGACGGGCTTCCAAATGACGGCCCAACCAGAATAAATTGTTGCCGTGGGCGTAATGGGCGGCGATCGCATGAACCGGGTCGCCCGAGCGCTGGGCAATGTGCATGAGTTTTTCGGCTAAGTCCAGCGGCGCCACGGTGATGCTGTCGGATTGGCCGCCCAGCCAGAGGCCGTAAATAATGGGAAACAGTTCCGCCTCGTCGCCGGCGCCTCGGCCCAGATAGGCGGCGCGGGTGAAATGTCGTTTGGCTTCCTCGGAGCCGTAACCCTTGAGCGCGATCAACACTCCGCCGAGAGCGGCTTGTAACTGTAGCTCCAAGCGGTTGCGGGTTTCGTCGTCTGGCAGTTGTTCCAGAAGAGACAAGCCGGTTTCGAAGTGGGCCTTGGCTTCCAAATGGGCGGAATGCTGCGCGGCGTTGTGGCCGGCCTTGAGCCAATAGCCTATGGCGGACAAGGTCTCGCCGCCCTCGGTCAAATGGCGGGCCACGATTTCCGGCTGGGTTTTCGCGGTTTCCGGGAAAGCCGTTTGCAAGACCTCGGCGATGCGCCGGTGCGCGGCCTGCCGGGTTTTCTTGGGTTGGGAGCGATAAGCGGCTTCCTGGATCAAGGCATGCCGAAAGGCGAAGGTCTTGTCATGGTCGCCCTGTATCAGGCCGGTGTCTACCAAGGTTTCGACAGCCTGATCGAATGCGTCCTGTGTAAGCGGGGATATGCGGCGTAACAAGGCTAAATCGAATTCCCTGCCCAGTGCGGCTGCCAGCCAGGCGGTAGGCTTGGCCTCGCTGGTACTGTCCAGGCGAGCGGTCAGTAATTCCTGCAAGGTCAGCGTTGCGCCTGGGCCGGTAACATGAATCTGCGAGGCCCGCGCCATTTCCTCGGCAAACAGCGGTATGCCGTCGGTGCGGCCGGCGATGCCGAGTATGGCTTCCTCGGACAGCCCGATATCCAATTGTTCGATCAACTCCGTGACTTCCGCTACCGATAGCGGCGCTAAATCCAGTGTATAGCCGGGTTTGGGTTCTAGGCGGAATTCCGGCCGGGCGGTGAGCAGCGTCAGGATGGGGGCGGCCTGTTGCCGGGCATGGGCTTTCAGCAGTTCCAACGTGGACGGGTCGCACCAGTGCAAATCTTCGATGATCAGCAGCAGCGGCTGTCGAGCCGCCAGATTGTGCAGCAAATCGAGCAGTATGCCGACAGTGCGCTGTTTTTGTGTTTGCGGCGACAGTGCGGAAGGCGTTTTCGTCGGTAAATGAAATAACGGCGCGATCAGTTCCAGCGCCTCATCCGCCAGAGCCGGGTGATGCTCCAATAGGTAAGTCGATAGTTTTTCGAGCTTATCGGCTTCTGCATCGCCGGCGCCAAAACCGCACAGCGACTCGCAAAGAGCCAGCACCGGATGCAGCGGCGACTGGCTGAACTCGGGAAAACAGCGCAACTCGCGGCTGGCGATATGCCCGGTCAATTGCGCGGCAAGGTCGTGGACCAGACGCGATTTGCCGATGCCGGCATCGCCACGAATCAGCACGGTTTGCCCCATGCCTTGCCGGGCTTGTTCCCAGCAAGCCCGAAGTTGGGCTAATTCGGCCGAGCGGCCGACCAGCGGTGTCAGGCGTTCGGCGGATTCCAGGCGCGAGTTGGCGCCGCTTTCGCCCTCGACGCGCAGTACGGCCAGCGGCTTGGCCATGCCTTGCCGGCTCTGGGTGCCGAGGGGATGGATACGGAAATAACCCATCGTCAGGCGTTCGGTGACCTCGCTTATCAGCACCGTTCCGGCCTCGGCGTATTCCGCCATGTCCGTCGCATAAGCCGCCGTCATGCCCATGATGTCCGGTATGCCGGCCTGGGCGATGACCATGCCACTATGGACGCCAATTCTGGCGGAGATGGCTGCAGGCATGGCGTCTCTGATGGTCAACGCCGCTCTTACCGCATGACGTGCGGCGTTTTCCCGTGCCGACGGAAAGCCGAAACAGGCCAGTATGCCGTGGCGTTGGGATTGAACGATATGGCCGGAATGGCGGGCGATGATCTCCTCGCTTTGCTGTTGCGGGAGCTGCAGCGTCTCGGCCAGATCGTCCAGGTCTTCCACGCCGGGCGCGTTTAATCCGCAGTAAAGCATGGTTAGCAGGCGGTGCTCCGAAACCGGCTCGTTCGATGCGGGTGATAAGCGGAGAGTGTTGTTACGAGCGGTATCGAAGTTGCCGGCACGAATGTGCTCGATCAGCATCAGGGTTTCCTGTTCCGGCAGAACGCCCAATTCCCTGTCCAGTAAGCGTCGATAAGTTTCGAATTGTGACAAGGCCGCCGCCGCTTGTCCGTTCACGGCCATCAGGCGAATCAACTGGCGCTGGCCGGCATCGTTCCAGGGTTCCATTTCCACATAGCGTTGGGCATAGGTCAGGGCTTTATCCGGTTTGCCGTTCTGTTCATGGCACTGCCAAAGCCGTTCCAGCAAGGTCAGCATCCGGCAGCGTAGCGTTTCGCGTTGCTGTTGCAGCCAGTCCTCGAACGCCTCGCATTCGGGAATCGAAAAGCCGGCCATGAATTCGCCGCGATACAAAGCCGCCTTGCGCTTCATTCCGTTCAGGCAGCCGGCGCAATATTCCGGCGAACTATCGGCATGGCAGGCAAGCGGTTCAGTAAAGGCGCTGACATCCATCCACAGCGGATATTGAGGGTTGAGGGCGAGCGCGCCGCCTTCGGACAACAAACAGGGGGGAGCGTTGCCGATGTCCAGCGTGGTGCGCAGATTGGACAGCACCCTGCGCAGATGGCCTGCGGAGTCCGGCCACAACAGGGCGCTAATCGCTTCCCGCGATTGCGGCCCTTTGCCGATGGCAAGGTAAGCCAACAGCGCCCGACCTTTGTTGTAATTAGGCCCGATGTTCAGTTGGCCGTCGATTTCCAGTTGCCAGATTCCCAGTAATGCCAGGCGAGTCCTTTCGGTGACTTTTTTCATGCAGACCTTGTTACGTTTTTGTTACGCCGGGTTGTTATTATCGGGCGATAGCGAAAGATTGAATGCCATTATAGTGGCAAGAGAACTAATCGTGGATGAAAGGTCGGTCGGCGTAGATTCGAATAGCGTAGCGTGTTGTGGTGGAGCGAAGGCTTTAAATTCGTCCGATTACGTTTCACTAATCGGAGCTACGGCCCTCGTTTTATCGTTCCGGCGCTCCGGTGCGGTAACGCATTCCGTACCGCTCGCGCGATGCACATTTGGACGTTGGATCGTCCGTCACGGCATTGCCGCGCCGGAGCGTTGGAACGATGGATTTTGTAACTGGATATGTGGGATGCTGCAGACGCGAGGAGGCGCATCGTTCGCGATTAATTGGCGCTCAGCTTGTCTCGAAGAGCCTCGTACCTGTCCGAGAGGCAAAAGCAAGTACTTGCGCTGCTGGCTCAAGGTTTTTCCAGCAAAGAAATCGCAAAAACGCTTGGCATTAGTCCAGAGACCATTCGTAAACACCTTGCAAATATTCGAGATGTACTTGGAATGCGACGCGCAGCAGAATTGTCAGCTTACTGGCATTTATTGAACACGACAGACATTTCGAGCAAAGAGATGCCCGCGACTGACTCGGAGCCCTTGACCCCTCGGGAACAAGAGGTTGCCCAGCTGCTGGTGAAGGGATTTACAGCCAAAGAAATTGCCAAGCTTTTAAAAATAGCACCGGGAACCGCAGCAAAGCACAGGGAAAACTTGCTCAAAAAAATGGGGGCAAATCGAACCGCATATTTGATAATTAAAATTAACCCATCTCAAAAAAAGGAAGGCACGTAAAATTACTTGCCTTCCCGGTATGCTTATTATTCAAATATATATTTCTTGGCAATCTCTTTACCGGAAATGGCGCCCTCTAAATATACAAATTATTCGTTTGGCAATTTGACTACATTAAATCGCGTGTTGTAGCATATTTGCCTATGTTGAATGTCTCGACCTTTATGTTTTTAGAGCCATAATAATCACCTTTCTGATAGGCATATTTAAAAACATGATAGGTTGAGTTATTGCTTGTAACAGTAATATGCTCATCATTCTTTGGATTTCCAGATACATGAAGTTTATGCCCCGTAGGGTGGAATTCTTTTGTAATAACACATGTTTGATTGTTATACGAATTCACCAAAGTTGTGTCGGCGGAATTTTTAACATATCCATTTAGATCATTACAAAGACTATTACTAATAGTTAATATGCAGGTACAGGCTGCATAGCTGTTGGTTCCAAACAGTAAACAAATAATAAAAGCCAGATATATTTCTTTTTTCATGATTTTCCCAATTAATTATTTTCAATCTCGCAATAGAGCGTGGACAAGATGTTTTTAACCCCATGATTTTGAAATGCTATTGTCAACTATCCTGATGACTGAAGATGTTGATTATTTATTTAAAATCAATTGGTTAATGTGTTTTGTCCGCAGCCTCTAACGCAACAAAAATGAAGAGCAAGATAAGTTAAACCCCCATCCTGTTCTTCACGACGTGTCAGTTAAACCCTTTTTATAAACCGGCAATCAATGGCAAAAGCTCGGCCCCTTTCTCAATGAGAGTGGGATAGATATCAATCAAGAATTTCCCAGCTCCGTTCACAATATTCACCAAGTCATCTCGGTGCATTCCCTGCCGTTCAAACAACCGCCATTCCAGGCGCCCATCTTCCAGTAGCACAATAGCCCACCAAGAATGGTTTACGCCCGGAGCATCTCCAAGGGAGCCAATTTCTGTTTTACCAATTTCAGCCAATGAGTTATCGCGCAACACCATATAGTCCCAAGCATCTTCACCATGGATTTCTGCGGTGATATTTTTAACCAGCCCACCGGTGGTAACGGTTTGAATATACAGACGTTGTATTCCACCATAACTCCATGGCACAGCCATGTTGTCCGGCCTAACCACAACGGGTACAGCTGAACTTGCCGGACGATTGATTTGCAACCAATCTTCGGTTGAATATCGAACACCCTGCCAGACTGGATGACGGTTGTTATCCATGACACGTATGCGCAAAGTAATATCAGGATTTAAATTAACAATTTCTCTAATAAATGCAACAGCCATTATTTTCTCCAATTTGATTATGTCATTCAGATTTAAATGACAGACTCATTTTCCATGTTAGGCATGCATGAGGAAATACGTTAATAGGGTTATTGACTGGCCTATATTGAATATGCGACACCAAAATTAAGCCCGGTAGGATGCGGTAAACATCATGCACCGTATCGGTCGAGATTGATGCGGATCGTGCCTCGCCGCATCCAATCGTGCTCTGTCGAATAAGGGCATGAACCTCAATTCGGCATTCGACGGAAGCTTATTTCCGGCGCCGTCAGCCAGGTAGGCCGGAATAAGCTTAAGCGTTTCCGGCTAGCTTGATTTGCCAGAAACGCCTATCTGTGCGGCTTGCAATCGAAAACCCACAAACCTGCAATCAGCGCAATTTTCGACCGGAATTAAATGCAACTGACGGGCGATCAAACCAACGTTATTTGCAATTGAACCTGCAATCATCCGCCGTAAACCAGGATTATTTGCAACTGAAACGTCAGTCTCGACCGGCGGCAGTCGGCCAGTACCGGACAAGCCAAACCCGATCAGGTTAAGCCATTAAATGGCCAGCCTGAAACTCTCAAGCAGCGGTGTAAGTATGCCTTTAAGATTGTCTCTAACGAATGGATCGGCCTTTTCAGGTGAACCCGAATCATAAGGCGGTGCCGGATCGTACTCTGCCTGAAGCTGAATCGTCTGGGCATAGGTTTTTCCGCGCAAGGCGGCAACAATTTGTAAGCCGAAATCAATGCCTGCGGTTACGCCGCCACCGGTAATCAGTTTGCCGTCCCAGACCACCCGTTGTTTGACGGGTATCGCGCCAAATTCCGGCAAAAGCTCCAGCATGGCCCAATGCGAGGTGGCTTTTTTTCCTTTCAATAAACCGGCCTTGCCCAGCAGCAAGCTACCCGTGCAAACACTGGACACGTAGTTGGAAGAATCCGCCTTGCCAGCTATGAAGTCGATTAATTTGGCGTTCTTCATCGCCTCAAGTGTGCCATTGGCGCCGCCGGGTACGAATAAAATATCCAGGGCTTCGGGGCATTCGCTGGGGGTATGGGTCGGCACAATCGCCAAACCCTCGCCGCTGGTCACCGGCTTCAGGTCATCGGTGGGGGAAATCAAGTAGATCTTTGCCCCCATCATTGCGGCAAACAGGTATTGAGGGCCGACCAGATCCAATGCGGCAAAGCCGGGGTATAAGAGCATGGCAATATGCTCTTCGCCCATCATCTTAAAGTCTTCCTTAAGGCCCATAAGCGCTTCGTGGGCTTTGCGGGACACTGATTCAGCCTCGGCTTTACTTAAGTGAGTGGATGCTGTTGTCTGCTCGGCATTCGACGCTTGGCGTTTGGCAAGCGCTTGGCAGCCCGAGAGGAAGGGGGCAAGGCCGCCTCCCAATAAGGCCAGTTTAGTAAATTGACGACGATCCATACCACGCTCCTTAAAATTTGACCGACCCAGTCACATAGGCGGATGTGCCTTCTGAAGCGATGACACGCCCGCCCAAATAGCCGTAGGGTTGGAAATAGTGTTCATCGGTCAGGTTTTTTACCGTCGCCGCCAGTTTGAAACGCTGGTATTCATAAGCGATACTCGCATCGAAACTATGGTAGCCGTCGCTTTTGTACAGATTATTGTTTGACAGGTACGCTTGCCCTTGCGCATAAACACCGCCGCCAATACTCAAACCTTTGATCATGGGTTGTTGAAAGCGGTAGTTTGCCCACAGTCGGCCGGAGTTTTCAGGCACCATCGCCAACTGGTTGCCTTCAGGGACGCCCGCCAAATTGTCTGTGTATTTGGCATCGGTATGTGCGTAGTTGGCAAGAATACTCAGCGCGTCGGTTGCCTGCCAGGTCAGGTCGGTTTCAATGCCGCGCGAACGCTGTTGTCCTGCGGCTTTTGAGCGGAGTAGCAGATCGGTGTTGTCGGTTACCGCGACATTGCTGCGTTCGATTTGATAGCCGGCTATCTGTCCGGTAAGTTGGTGCGCGACATTGAGTTTAAGTCCGCCTTCAAGCGTTGCCGATTCCTCCGGTTGAGGCGCGCCGACGAAATTTTTAAAGGTTTGACCGCGCATCCCTTCGCTATAGTTGATAAATAAGGAATATTCATCGGTCAGGTCGAAAACGCCGCCTGCGCGGGGCAAAAATTGGGTCTTTTCGCCGTTGGAAACGACGCCCTGCGAAGTATGGTAATCAATGCCGACATGGCCTACTCTGACGCTGGCTAATAAATGGAGCCGGTTATAGAGTGTGCTTTGTAACTGGGTATAACCGCCGTAAGTGGTGTTTTTTACGAACATGTTATCGACGCCCGCACCCGGTTGGCTATAAGGCATAGGAAACGAGGGTGCAGTTAGATTTACGCTGCCTGATGGACCAAAATCCATAAAGCCCCTGTCATCCAAATCGCTATGGTCTGCGCCGATTAACACGGTGTTTTTAGTGGGGCCGGCATTAAACTTTGCCGTCGCATTGCCTAAAAAACTCAACTCCTTTTGCTTTTGAGACAGCTCGGTATTGTACAAGAGCCAAGTGTTGCCGAAAAATGGCCGATCGGCAATAAACATGTCCGCGCCCACTAGCGACTGGGCTTTCTCGTTAAATTCCGATTGCGCATGACGAGCCTTGAGATTCAATGACCAAATATTATTAAATTTGTGGTCCAACGAGCCCCAAACGGCATTAGTTTCGCTATAGCTATTGGGCATATTGGAAGGGCCTATAAAGGTAGTGCGGGGAATTGAAAAATTACCCGTTACCGTGCCGGTGGCAGGCAAGCCTTGGTATTCCGGCTGATCCCACCTCGACACCTTGCCTTGCACGGTGAAAGTAGTGGTATCGTTGTTAGTAAACGTTAAGGTCGGGTTGAGGTTATAGCGTTGCGTATTCACGGTATCCAGATAACTGCCCGCATTGGTGTACTCGCCGGTAAAGCGGGTCAAGATATTTTTAGTCAGCGGCTGGTTAATATCGACATAGGGTTGGTAATAACTGTTGGTGCCGATTTTAAAACCCAACTCACGGGAGGCAACGGCTTTGGGCAGCTTGGAAACGATACTGACTAAACCGCCGACAGGCGAACCGGAACCGCCGCTGTAAAGTATGCCGTTAGTGCCTTTCAAGACTTCGATGCGCTCAATATTAACCGTACTTTCCCGATCGCCCGCATTGCGATACTGAGTAAAGCCATCAAGCAGTTGTTCGGCTGCAAACCCTCGAATGAGAGTGAATTCACTAGCGGGCGTAAATACGGGATTATTGGGAACCACGCCGCTGACATTGCGCAGGCTTTCGCTGACGGTGATGTTTTGCTGATCGTCTATCAATGCCCGCTTGATCACCTGAATGGATTGCGGCGTTTCCATAATCGGCGTGTCGGTTTTGGTGGCGGCGCTGGAGTGGGTGGCTTTGTAAGACTTTGGATCGTCATCCACTTTCCCGGTGACCGTCATCGGTTTTAGGACAGTGGCGCTTTGCGCGGGCTTAACCGTTACCGTGCCGTTTTCGGCGACGCTATGAACCAGGCCGCTACCCCCAAGCAATTTATCCGCCGCTTCGGCAGTGGTGTAGTCGCCGCTCAAACGCCGACTTTGCTTGCCTTCTGCCGTTTGCTCGGCGTACAGCATCGGTGCGCCGGATTGTGCGGCGAGCGTTTGCAGTGCCGAACCCAGGGCTTGCGCGGGGATGTCGAAGTGGTGTTTTTGTTGTTCTGCGTAGGCAGTGCCGGCCATGGTTGCCAAAATAGCTGCGGTAAGCCGTTTCATTTTTAATGTCATTTATCCGTTTCTCCCTTGTTGAATTATGTTCATAAGGGATAGACGCATGACGTTAAAAAAATCGTCAGGAATTTGAATTTATTTTTTCCGGTTCAGCCTAAAAAGCGGCAGCCCGATTATCTGTCATTGGATGCCGCCGATTTCAGCACGATTTCATGGGTGCCGACCTGGTCGATGTTAACCGGCAAGATTGCGGCAATCGCGTTAAGCGTGTCGCCCAGTTCGGCGGTATGAAATATGCCGCTAACCCGCAGTTTGCCCAAGGTTTCATTCTGCAAGCGGATGCGGGTGTCGTGGTAGCGGCCTACTTCGGCAAGCACGTCGTCGAGGCGGCGGTCGCGGAATACCAGGTTGCCTTGTCGCCAAGCGGTGAGTCCTGCGACATCCTGAGCTTGCAGCGCTTGAAATTCTCCGTTGTTGCTAAAGGCCAGTTGTTGTCCGGCGGTCAGTTCGCGCTTTCCGGAGGCTTGCACTTCGACGATGCCTTCCTGGACGGCGACGATGACGTGTTGGGGTTTGATATAGACCTCAAACGCGGTGCCGATGTCGCGGATGCGTCCGCTACCGGCGCGCACTTCAAACGGGCGCTCGGCATCGTGGTTCACGGTAAAAAAAGCTTCGCCTTTTATTATTTCGACGCTACGCTGCCAACGATTGAAATGGACGCGCACCTCGCTTTCGGTATTGAGTTCGATCCGGGAACCGTCGGCCAGAGTGACGGTTTGGCGGTCGCCTTTTTCGGCAACATAGGTATGCGGGATACCTAGCCAGCCGTTGGGCATAAATGCGGTTAAACCCATAGCCAGCAACAGCGTGGCGGCTGCGCTGTAGATAAACAAGCGGCGAGGCGACTTGCCGCGATAGCGCAATGCCGCATCCCGTGCGGGAAAATTCATGGCTTTAAACGGCTCCATCCATTCCCATTGAGCCTGCACTGTTTCATAAGCCTGGCGGTGGCTGGCGCTTTCTTCCAGCCAGGTGTTGAAAGCGTGGCGCTCTGTCTCAGGGCAATTTTCAGAACGGATGCGCAGTATCCAATCAACAGCCTGTGCATGCACTGAATCGGGAGAGGGCGGGGTGGTTTTCACGCTGGTTTATGGCCTGTCGGTGTTGTTTAAATCGGTTCATTTTATCGTAATAATACAATAGACGTTCGGCCGCTCAATTATCGTCACGCTTTTAAGCTTGCAGGGCGCTAAGACGCACACTGATATGCTGCATCGCATGTTTTACATAGCGTTCGGAAGTGCTCACGGAAATGCGAAGGCGCACGGCGATTTCGGCATGCGAACACCCCTCAATACGGTACAAAACAAAGGCATGCCGGTGCAGCTCCGGCAACTCGTCCAGCCATTCGCTAAACCTTTCAAGCGCTTGCTGTGCCTCGGAATGGCGATAGGGAGATAAATGATCGTTCGCCAGATTTTCAATGCCCGCGTCCGGCTCAATATAACGCTCGCGGGTTTTTCGGCGACGATGGCGGTCCACGGCCATATTGGATGCGGTTGTGAACAGAAAGGCTCGCGGGTTAAGGATGGTTTCGGGATCAGGGACTTGCGACAGGCGCAAAAACGATTCCTGCATGATGTCATCAACATCCTGCTCTCTGGGCCAGCGTCCGCGAATAAAGGCGCTGACCTCGTGGGCGTGTTTCAGGAAGAGTTCATGCAGGAAGCTGTGTTTGGGTTCGGACATCGGTTGTGCAAGACAGGGTTAAGCTGGAGTGGCGGTAGGCTAATCCAGCAATATCCATGCCTGGTTAAATTATTATAAATGCCAATGACTTGAGCGTTATGGCGGAAAATATTACGTCATATGCCGTAGTCGGATAGGCATATGACGCAGTTTTGGGATTATGTGCGGCGCGTCGGACAAAAATAAACACCGCATAATCCCGTATGGGATAATGACGGTTTTTTCATCTCACAACGACGCCATGCAATTCCCCGTTCAACGCCTGCTCAACCGGGCAACCTGGGTTAAGGTTCATCTGTATCTGGCATTAATCGCCGGATTCTTTTTTACGCTGATGGGGCTGACCGGCAGTGTCAGCGTTTACCGCGAAGAGCTGGACGAGCTGCTGAACCCAAAGCTGGTTATCGAGCAGCCGGAGGGCAAGCGTCAGTCCCTGGATAAAATCATGGCGGCGGTGCAGGCGGCACATCCCACCCGCTACGGCTCATGGACGCTGGAGCTGCCCCGATCCGCTCATGGCATGATTACCGTCTGGTACGACAAACCCAGAGAAACTTTCTTCGAGCTGCACGCGCCGTTGATGGTGTCGGTAAACCCGTACACTGCCGAGGTCGTTGCCAGCCGGTTCTGGGGGCAAACAGCGACCACTTGGCTGCTTGACCTGCACACCCAGCTTCAACTTGACCGCTTCGGCTGGAATACGGTGGGCATTTTGGGATTATTGCTGGTGGTGTCTATCGGTACCGGCGTTTACTTGTGGTGGCCGGGTTGGCGGGGAATTCCGGACGCTCTAAAGATTCGTCATCATGCCGGTATGATCCGGTTTGCCTTCGACCTGCACCGCCTGATCGGGTTGCTTAGTGCATCGATCTTATTGCTGCTGGCGTTCACCGGTTTTAATCTGAGTTATCCTTCGGTACTGGAAACGCTGGTCGGCTCATCCGGCATGGAGCATGGCGAAACCGGGCGCAATATCATCAGCACGGCGATTCCCAACAATCACCCGGTCGGCCTGGAGTCGGCGGAATTTGTCGCGCGCGCCCCGTTTCCCCGCGCCGAACTCAGGCGAGTTACCACGCCTGCCGGTGACAGCGGAATTTATCGCATTAATTTGCGCCAAGGCAGTGAAGTCAATCACCGGCATCCCTACACCACGGTCTGGGTGGACAGGTGGAGCGGTCAGGTCAAAGAAGTGCGCGACCCGTCGGCATTTAGTTCGGGCGAAACGTTTGCAACCTGGATATGGCCTATGCATACCGGCGAGGCGTTTGGCGCTACTGGGCGGTTTATCTGGTTTCTTACCGGTATAGGCCTGTTCGTTCTTTATGTCAGCGGTTTGCTGCACTGGCTGCACCGGCACGGCAAGGTCAAGGATAGGGACGTGAATTTTATCGCCAGGGACGGTGTGTACGCCGCAAGCCTGTCGGGAACAGGCGCGGTGTCGGCGCTGCGGCCGCTGTTTTACCGCTTGCAGGGAATGAGCTATCGCGCCGGGTTGACGCTTTTTGGGTTGGCCGGTTTGTTGCTGCAAAGGGCGAAACGCGATGCGCCGCATGTGATGAAAGGCTGTACGACGCTATGGCAACGGCTGCGTTCGATGCTAATCAATCGACAAAAACGGATCGGGAAAAATGACTGGGAGTGAATCAAATGATGGGGGATATAGAGAGGGCAAATGCCTTTCTGCTCTCGGATGCGGTTCTACCTGACATATTTTGAGAGTCGATCCCATGCGTGTGGAAATTGATTCTTTATTATGGTTTGTTCCGCCAGTTCCATATCGTCATATTCAAATCCGGGCGATACCGCTTCACTGATTAAGCCGAACTCGCCCGTCTCTAATTCGGTTGCTTTCCAGCAGCCTCCGCGGACAATTAATTGCAGTTGCTGGCCCTTGTCAAGATCAGCGCCAAGCACTTTGGTCTCTAGAGTGCCGTCAGGATGGAGGATCAAGTAGGTTAAAGGGGAGCCGCCATGAAAGTAATGGATAATGTCCGATTTATTCTTATGCAAATGACCAATCGGGCTGTCGTCAGTCAGCATGTAAAAAATAGAGGACAGCAAACATCTCGGTTTCGAGTCGGCAGATATGTCGGTTTTTAGGTCGGAACTGTAAGTCCTGGAAAAATAGCCGCCCTCAATATGGGGAGCCAATGATAGCTTGTCGATAAGCTGGCGCTTGTTCATGTCATCCTACTCGATGCAAAGTGTAATGAGGCGGTGAAAGGGTCGATAATTAGCCGCAGGCTAATAGGAAAAAGAGGGGGATGGTGCTGTGTTGAAAAGGCGGCCGATTGGCCGCCTTTACAAGGGGACTTGATGCGTCGTCAGTCGATTCGGAACTGACGATTGCCATCAATTAATTGGGCATCGCTGATAGTTTTTGTTGAACTTGAGCCGTGACATCAATCTGTTCGCTGGCATAAATAACGCCGTCGGTCAGCAATAAATCAAAACTTTGGTCTTTAGCTATGCCGCGAATAACTTCAACGATACGGCTTTGCAATTTACCCAATTCTTCATTACGACGGACATTAAAGTCTTCGCTAAATTCTTGTTGGGCTCTTTTGGCGTCTCTTTTCTTGTTCAGAATATCTTTTTCCATGTTAGCACGAGCCGACTCGCCCATTACGGCAGCATCTTTAGCCATTCTGTCGTCCATGCCTTGAATTTCTTTTTGTTGAGCAACTAATTGCTTATCGCGCGGCGAAAATTCTTGTTCCAGACGTTTTTTTGCTTTTTCGGCTTGGGGGGCTTTTTCAAGAACGGCGGGGATATTGACAAAGCCAATCTTTAAATCAGCAAAACTTACATTAGTAATCAGTAACAGTCCTAAAAATAGGGCAATTTTCATTTTCATTGTTAAACAAGTCTCTGGTTGTAGTGAAATAATTAGGGAATGGAAAAAAAACTTGGAAGTTTTGTTGGATTATAAGGGCGGTAAGCTTATTAAACAAAAGATTTGAGCAAATTGTCTTGTAATCTTTGATTTTATCCCGATAAATTTTAGTTATGCCGGATATATCAAGCTAATGGGCGACAGTCCGGTCGCCCTGCGGCTCATCGTTTGTTCAAATGATTCATTAGCAGCCGGTTTGACTGGCGCACTTTATACACATGCTGGAATAAGGTACGGCTTTTAATCGTTCCTGGCTGATCGGCTTGCCGCAAACTTGGCACAGTCCGTACTGGCCTTTATCTATTCTGGCGATAGCCTGTTTGACCATTTCTATTTCCGTTCTGGCCGCATTGCCCAAACTATCCAGCACTTCGTCATTTTCCGCTTGGGTCGCCTGTTCTTCAAAGTCTTTATCTAAAGGTTCTTTGACATCATGAGTAATTTTAGCCAACCGATCGTCAAGATCTTCCAGCATGTCAATTAAACTGTTGCGTACTTCTTCATATTCTTTCATAACAAATCCCTCTTTTTGGTTCGGCCTGTGTGTACTTGAATCTTGCTTTATAATAAAACTGAATTTCAACACATTTATAATCCAAATATCCTAACACCCCTCATGCAAAATGCAATCAATCGGCTTTTAGATTCAGCCAATCAGGTCATTCTCGGCAAACCCCGTCAGGTTCGGCTCGCGCTTTGCTGTCTGCTGGCTCGCGGCCACCTGTTGATAGAAGATATTCCCGGCGTCGGCAAAACCACGCTGGCTCATACCCTGGCAAAACTGCTGGGTTTAAATTACCAGCGGATTCAGTTCACCAGCGATATTTTGCCTGCCGACATCATCGGCGCTTCGGTATTCGATGCTAAAAATCACGAATTTAAATTCCATCCCGGCCCGGTTTTTAACCAGATGGTGCTGGCGGATGAAATCAACCGCGCCACGCCCAAGGCGCAAAGCGCTTTGCTGGAAGCCATGGAAGAGCATCAGGTGACGGTGGAAGGAAAAACCTATCCGCTGCCCCAGCCTTTTTTTGTGATCGCCACGCAAAACCCGTCCCATCAAATAGGCACGTTTCCGTTGCCCGAGTCGCAACTGGACCGCTTTTTAATGCGCATTGAACTGGGCTATCCCGATCATCAGGCAGAAAGGCAATTGCTGTCCGGGCAAAGCAGGCGCAGTCTGTGCGAATCGCTGCCTGTGCAACTGCCGCCCGAACAATTGCAACGGATACAGCAGGCGGTTAGCCAAGTTCATGTATCGTCTGCCTTGCTTGATTATTGCCAAGGCATCATTAACTTTACCCGCGATTCATCCGAGTATCACTGCGGCTTGTCGCCCAGAGCCGGGTTGGCGTTGTTGACTGCGGCCAAAGCCTGGGCGTTTATGGATCAACGCGATGCGGTTATCCCGGAAGATCTTCAAGCCGTGCTGGCGGCGGTCGCGGGACATCGGTTACGGGCGGGCAACACCCAGTCGGAAGCCATCGTCGCGCCCATCTTAGCTAACGTTGCCGTCCATTGAATTTAAAAGAACGCTTTAGTCTCAGCCGGTTTGTCTCCGGTGAAAAAGCGGTCGATGCGCCGGTTACCTTAAATCATCGGCGCATCTTTATCTTGCCCACGCAACGGGGCTTGGGCTTTGTGTTGCTGATTACCGTACTGTTGCTGATTGCCTTTGTTTATAACAATAACCTGGCCTACATGTTGGCTTTTTTACTGGCGAGTATTTTTTTCATCACTATCTTGCACAGCTACAAAGCGTTAGCCGGTCTGGTGGTGCAAAAAGGCCGCAGCAAAGCCGTGTTTGCCGGAGAGGCGGCCGGGTTCGACATCCATATCAACAACCCGACCGACAGGGAACGTCAGATACAAATTAAATTGCAAGACGCTCAAAACCTGGCCATGGAACCGCACAGCACCGAGCATGTTACGCTGTACTCGATCACCCAAAAAAGAGGCTGGCACCCAGCGGGGTCGGTCACGTTGTCCAGCACTTATCCGTTGGGCTTGTTTCGCGCCTGGTCGCCGATCCGCTTTGAGCTTAAGGCGCTGGTTTACCCGAAACCGGCTCATCTTGAAATACCTTTTCCCAAAACGTCATCCGCGGAAGCTCAACAGGGATTTAGCCGCAAGGGCGGCGATGACTTTTACGGCCTGCAGGAATACCAGTCCGGCGACTCCATCAAACATATACACTGGAAAGCGTTTGCCAAAGGCTTGGGCGTATTCAGCAAACAATACGGCGGCGAACAGTCATTAGAGGAAATTAGGCTGGATTACGAGCATGCGCCCGGGCACAATATTGAGGAACGTTTAAGCCAACTGTGTCGTTGGGTAGTCGATGCGGAGCAAGCCGGAATCCGTTACGGCTTTGCGTTGCCGGGATTAGCACTGCCGCCCGACCACGGCTTGGCGCATTATCGGAAATGCCTGGAAGCGTTGGCGTTGTTTTGAATTTATGCGAACTGTATAAATGCACCACGAAGACACGAAGGACACGAAGTTTTCTTTTTCGCCCCTTTTATCGTTCCCACGCTCCGGCGTGGGAATGCAGTCAGCGATGCTCCAGCGTCGCGTTTGGCAACGCTGGAGCCTGGGAACGATGCATATTGCTATGAAGGATACGAAGATTTCTTCGTGTTCTTCGTGTCTTCGTGGTGAAAAATTCCTAAACCTATGAAACCGGAACTCGACAAAAATATTTTAATCTTTCTACTGTCCGCCATCGGGCTGATTGTTTTTCCGCATGTTTATCATATCCCGCTAACCGTCTTCGGGTTTTTTTGCCTGTTGCTGAGCTGGCGATTTATCGGTATCTGGAAACAAAATTGGCTGCCCGGCAAACGGGTTATTTTGTCACTGACCGTCTGCGGAATCGCCTTGCTGTATAGCCAGCATCAAGGCCTATTCGGGCGTGATGCCGGCACCCATTTGTTTATTACCGCACTGGGGCTCAAACTATTGGAGATTAAAAAAGAGCGCGATCTTTACCTGATTAGCTATCTGGCTTTTATCGTCGCGGCCTCCCAGTTTTTATACGAGCAAAGCATACTGATGGCGGCTTATATCCTGCTGGTCTGCTGTGTGCTGTTGGCGACGCTGGTTTGTATCAACAGCCGCAACGCGCAAACGCTTGCGGCGTTAAAAACAGCCGTCATTATCACCGTTCAGGCCTTGCCGATTGCGGTGGCTTTGTTTGTTTTATTTCCCCGGGTTGAAGCGCCCAAATGGATGCTGTTTAACGACCGGCATCAAGCACGGACAGGTTTAAGCGACAGCATGGAACCCGGTTCCATCAGCGATCTGGGCGAGTCTTTCGAACGGGTGTTCCGGGTGAAATTTTCAGGAGCCGTTCCGCCGCCCGGACAACGCTACTGGCGCGGCCCGGTTCTGTCTTATACCGACGGCAAGCGCTGGACTCAGGCGGCTTTCCAAAAGCCTTTAGTCAAACCTGTCGTTACCGGCACGCCTTACCAATACACGCTCCTGATGGAACCGCAGGATAAAAACTGGATTTTTGCGTTGGATATGCCCCAAGGATTTTCCGCGCCTTTAACCCAGAATGCCGCTTACCAGCTCATCACTTCAGAAAGCTCCGATAAACGCGCCGAATATAAAGTGACCTCTTATGCCGACTACAACACCGGTCCGATCAGCCCTAGCGAGTATAAAGCCGCAACACAGCTGCCCGGCGAACCGTCGGATAAAATCAAACAGCTGGTCGGCCAGCTACACGGCTTTGACAGCGCCCCCGACGACTTTATCAACCGGCTGCTAAAGCATTTCCGGGTGGAAGACTTCCATTACACCCTAACTCCGCCGGTCATGGAAGAAAACCCAGTTGAAAGCTTTCTATTCAAAACCCGTTACGGATTTTGCAGCCATTACGCCTCAGCGTTCGTGTATTTAATGCGGGTCGCTCATATTCCGGCGCGCGTCGTGACCGGCTATCAGGGCGGCGAACTGAACAAAGTCGGCGATTTTTTGGAGATAAGGCAAGCCGACGCCCATGCCTGGACCGAAGTCTGGCTGGAGAACCGCGGCTGGGTTCGAGTCGACCCCACCGCGGCCATCGCACCGGAGAGAATCGAACGGGAGATTAACGTAGATCGGCAATTTGCCTACGGTATCGCAACGGCAAATAATTACTTGCCGGGACCTGCTTACAACTGGCTAAAACAGGCCCGGCAACTGTGGAGCAACGTCGACTACAACTGGCAACGCTGGGTCATCAATTACGACAACAAGAGCCAGTCCAACTTTCTGTCGTCATTCGGCATTAACGACATCAAGACCATGATTTACTGGATGATCGCCGTCATAGCATCGATAACGGCTGTGCTTTGCTGGTTTCTGCTCTATCAAAAGCCGAAAAGCGCCGATAAAGTGCTGCTGATTTATAACCGGTTTTGTAAAAAGCTTGCCAAACACGGGCTGGTCAGAAATGCGGGGGAAGGGGTTAAGGATTTTGCCGAACGGGTGAAAATAAAATTGCCTGAGCAGGCGGCGGACATAGACCGAATTACCGCCGTATTTATCAATCTGCGTTATGGGCGTGTAGCAACCGGCGAGGATTTGCGGCAGCTTAAGATGCTGGTGGGTTTGTTTAGAGGCTGATCCAAGCGATCAGATTTGACCTTGATCTACCCACTAAGTCGTTCCTGAAGCACCATAGCCTGTGTATTTTGGCGTTCCACCAAAATACGCAATAACCGAAAGAATGCTGTTCGAGTGTCAACATCCCGTTCGATAAGTTTTTGGCAATGATCGAGCAGGTCTGCCAACTGTTTATCAATTCGCTTGTAGGAGTCATGCCAGAAACCGTGTTGCGTGACGGTATGGTCTAACCATTTTATTCCTACACTTTGTAAAGAAGAGGCTGCTGGCATTGAAAGGAATCTAATAAACGCTTGGGTGCAGGTACTGTCTGATAAATGGGCTTCGCACCAAAGGCGGAATTCCTCGGTCATAGCTTTAACCAGATGGCTTTTATCCGCATTCCAGAAATCAAAAGCTAAGGTTAATTCGCCTAGTCCCATTAAGGCGCAGTAACTTTTATTCATATCCCAAGAACGTTTAGCCGTACCGTTCCATGCCGGACTGGTTCTGGTAAATGTCCACATGTCTTTCCAGATTGAAAGAAAATACTGCTGTTTTTCAGCATCGCTTGGAAATCCATAAACCCACCAGTCGTTAAGAAAAGTATCTATCCAGTAATGAGCAGGTACGCCCAATTTCAATATAGGATGCCAAAGACTTTTTGCTTCGTGCGTGGATTGAGTCGAAATGAGGATTGATGGTAATTTCTGAAAAAGCCAACGGTCAAATTCATAAGGCGTACCATCGATCTCTTCAATTTCGGGGCTTCCCTCTCCTAATATCCAACACAAGGTTTCGACGGACTGAATCCAAAATTCCAGCCAATGGTTTCGTTCAATTTCATCATGGGCTTTATCAAGCCCTGTTATCCATTCATAGGCTGAGCTGATCAATTGAAGGTCAAGACAGGGTGATCTTGGATAATATTTTTTTGTGCTAGGTTCACATAAGCTAGGTCGGTTGTCATTAAAGGCATGATCTAGCGTTTTCCATTGCGGAATATTCGGAGATAAAGAGGCATCGACAAACTGTCTAAGCAATTCATTGGCTTCTTTATCGAGCTCCTCTCTGCTAGATAATTCCTGCCCAAATAATCTGCCGTTCAGTACGTTAAAACGGTCGCGTAAAACCGACCAGCGTAACAACAGATGCTGCAAGCGGTGGTAGTCATCGCCCAACTGGCTACGAATACCAGAGAGTTGTTTGAATAGTCGTTTTACCGTTTCATAGTGAACGTTGAAAACCAAAATACCTATAGCTTGCCGTAGCTCTGGCATAGCTTGGTTATCTGCCCATAATATTGGCAGAGCATCGGCGCAAAAACTGTCCCAACCATTATCTAAAGAAGACTCTGCAAAGTTGAGTTCATGTCTTGGCGGTGGATTCATCACAATATCAATCAAAATATTGAGGCAATCAAACTCTTCTTCCTCTTTGGAGTTCAGCCAGTTTCTAAACTTACAAACCCCAACGGCGATAAGCGCACAAGCAATGTCTTGTTTACTGACCAATGCTCGTTTTTCGAAAACATCGTCAAAATCAAGACCAATAAAATATTCTCCACGCTCCCATAGCTGTTCGAACTCAATTTCCGATAATTCCTGTTTGCCATCAATAACCTGTCTGCACCGTAATGGGAGATACATAATAGCTTGGCGGTCTTCGTGGAGTTGTTGTTGCCCACGGTTTCGCGCTGCTATCTCTTCGGGCTCTTGAAAGTTAAATCTTAAATTGTTGTCAGAATCGGGCTCACATTGCCAGTTTTTCAGATTAAAGTGATGGTAAAGACGAAACAATAGGTCATCTACGGAATCTACTTTTTCATCTTGTTTCAATCTTTCTTGCCAAATAACCCTTATGTTATCAACGTGTTCCCTAAAAGTAAGATTACTGAGTAAAAGTTCGAACACGATATGTTCTAGCCATCTTGTTCTATGAGGCATCCCATGCCATTCCCTTGCCGCTTCATTGTCTTTTTGGCTATGACCGTATCCCCAGCCAATCATTTGATGCCTTTCACCTCCAATCTGATGATTGAGGTCGAAATGATATATTTCTGGCACGCTCAAGAAAGGCAATAAAGGGCCAAGAAAAAGCTTCGATTCCCTTCTGCCAACCCCAATTAATAGCCCTGCTAAGGCTAGTGAACGAGTCCGGCCGAGAATGTCTGCGACGATGTTTTCTATATCCTGGTTTTGATCCAACTGGTCATAAAGCCATTTTTCCAAGGCCATCAATGCGGATACCAAAATATCCGGCGCTGAAGTTGTGTCCCGATAACTAAAGAACCAACGTTCATCACCTATCCAGATTTGCTCTTCGTCGTCAAAGAAAATCCGAATATCGAAATTAATTTTTTCGCGTGGAAACCATTCGCTGTCACGCTCATTTGTTGCTCTCCATTTTTGCCATTCCCGCCAACGGTCAGTAGTAAAATTAACCAGCTTGATGATGGTCTCCAAGCCTATTGCTGGATGAATCGTAAGGAGATTGAGGAATGGTCCCCTGTCGTAAAATGGAGGGAACCATTGAGAGCGGTCTGTTAACTCAAAATCGAAATGTAAACTCTCAAAATCGTTTTCCGGTAATCGCGTCCCTCCTTCTCTAATAATCAATGCCAGAATAATTTCTGCCGCGCTTTCTGGCGATAGGGCGATAAGCCTAAGCAAACCAAACTGGTGTAAGCATACATTTCTGAAGCAATCATCCACCGGCCACCGTGGGCCGTCCGTCCAAGCTGGAATTTCTATTTCAAATTCCTTCCACGGAGAAACATAATCTAAAGCGGCTTCGAATTCGGGCGGAAGCGGCGGTGATTGGAATTCCGGTTCGTCTGACTTCGGACCAAGGGGCAGCGGTTCGGTAGGTTCGCGTCGTCCACAAGCACACAAGGCAAAATCAACGACTTCATCAGGTCGTTCTTCTACCGCTTGCAGAGCGGCGAAATAAGCCTTTTTGGCGATAACATTTGAGTCGCCACGTGTATGCCTCCGACTTGAATAATGCTGAAAACGCCAATGCTGTTGCTCACGAAGAGTTGACCAAGCCGCCGCTAGGGCTAAATCAGCCGCCTCTTTTCGCAAAGGCATGTCCGTAGCAGTCCAGCACAGCCAATGTTCGGCTATTTCTGCGACTTGCAAAGGTGCAAGATCGGTGCATTCTTTTCGGTATGTATACAAAAACCGGAGTATCGCCCCCCATAACTCAGGTTTAGGCAGTCGATTTACAGTGGCAGCCAGAGCTTCACTCAACCCCTTATTCTTGGCATACTCCAGCATGACGGGATTTGGCGAGGTGGCGACATGCAGGAAGCGAATCAACAAGCGGCGCAACCAGATTCCCTCTTCGGCACACAATTGCGGCCAAGCTTGCGTGAGCACATCCGTTGTTTGGGCTGCACGGATCAATGATTCCAGAAGCAAATCGCACAAGAGGGTTCCTCCGCTTTCGAGTGCTTCACTACGCCCCATCAACTCTCGCCAGCGCTCCGGCTTGGATTGGCGCTCCAACAAATCTAAACCCAGCAGAACGATTGCCCTATGCCAAGTCGGGCTATCAAGCCTTTTTTCGAGATACGCGGGGAGTTCCGGTTCATGGGCAAGCAACAAACGCTGACGCGCCCAATCGCCCCAAAGATCGTGACTGAATGAAACCCTGCCATCCTTGCATTGGCATATCCGGTCGATTTCTAAGTTATCGAGTGCTACATCGGCAACATCGCCGAGCACGTCAAGCGGCACATCAACGGAAAGTCGTTGAGCTAATTCTTCCGCCAGTTGCCACATTAAGCGTTGACGGGAAGTTGCCGGTTTTTTTCCTTCGATTTCCGCCTTCCAAATCCAGTCGATGACATCCGATTCGCCAGCCCAGGAACGAAAATTCGGCAGTTTTCCAGCCCCGGTATTTCTTGCCAGAAGATCGAGAATTTTCGGTTGGCGTAAAATGGGTATAAGTCGATCTTGGGTAGATAAGGATCGTAATGCAGGAAAATCGGCAACCAAGATGGATAGTTCTTCAGTGCTGACCGGCTGCACAGTAATTTCCGGCCAAGTGGTGACAGAGAGGTCGGTTTGCAGAAGGGCTATTTGAACTCCCTCCCATGCACGTTCTTGACAAGTAAGTAGTACTTGAAAAGGATTATCCGGTTCGGGATCCATTAACGTATTCAGCAATTGGCCTGTGACCGTGATTGTTTCAGGTTGCAACAATAAAAGGCGATCCAATCCATCCAGAATCACGGTCATACGAGGGCGCGTAAGGCCGGTTACAAGCTCACGCCAAGGATGGCTTAATCTGAGCCGATCACGCAGTTCCGATAAATCGTTAATTCCGAGTATTCGCGGGTCGAGCCATAAAACGGGTTCACTTTTGGCGCGATGCTCTGCCCAGTGTCGCGCCGCCACTGATTTACCGCCGCCTTGCTCTCCCAACAGCACGACTACACGGTGGCTTGCAAATTCTGATTCGATTGTCTGTAAGAGTTGGCTTCGGGGAAGGCGCGTTTTTCCTCCGATAACATCAATCACGGATTCCCAGCGTTCCTTGGAATCAGCCCATAATCGATTCCAGTCAGCGGCATAATCGGGATGATCTTTGAGCGGAAAACGATGTCGTAATGCCTGAAGCACAACGGAAAGATCAATGTGACCTCGATCCACGCGATGACGGTCTACTAAGGAAACAAGAGCCTCCCAAAGCTCTGCTGCGGTTTGTAGGTCTCCGGTTTTCATGATTTGTCGGCATAGCCCTAAGGCATGTGCTTTGTCGGTGGAATTTGGGTCTTCCAAATTTAAGGAGCGTACAGAGACGCAACGAAGCAATTCGGGGATTTTTTCGGTTCCGATCTGGTATTTTGCGGCTAAGTCGGTAGGGCAGGCAAAGCTTTGGAACATTGCTCTGGCATTCGCTGACAAATCTCCTTTGACGAGTTGCTGAGCCATCTCTGTCGCGTCTCGAACACGGGCCGCTTTAAGCAGTGAAAAAAGGCTGTCCCGCGTGGCGGAGGGTAGTTCAGCGGTAATGTTTACAAGCCGGTCAGTCTCTAGAGAAAACGGGTTGTCTTTGGTTTCAAGAAACTGCGACCAACAGCGTTCTACGAAATCTTTTGGGGCTTTTCGTGCAGTGAATTGACGATCACTTTTAATGGATATAGCGTAACGGTGAATGGTATCGCCCATTTGGCAAGTCAACAGCAAATCGTCGAGCCGCCAACCATCAGGTTCAGTCTGAAATGCCAGTCGTTTCAATGAGCCGAGATCCTCATCCAAAGGCGGAACACCGGCCAGCATGTGGATAAGAAACCATGCTCCAACTTGATTTTCGAAACTGAAACCTTTACCGCCGGTAAGGTTGGCTGACTGTATGGCGGTTGTTTTTTTAATCCAACTTTCTAAGGATTTCTCAAGTATATTGAATTGCTGTGCCGCTTCGGCTATGGAAATATTCTGCTCCAAAACCAACTTGGCCGCGCTTGCTCGATCTTCCTTCTTAACCGTTTGTCTCGGAGTCTTTGCCATTTTCGTTTAGTCTCTTAACGCTTCCTGTTACACACAAACCTCAGCATTGCGGGCGGCATGTATTCCTATGGCGAATCTATGTTCCGATGAAGTACGTCGGGTCAGCGTCAACCTCCGCTGGTTACTTTGCGATAGAGCGGTAGTTACGCCACTACTCAACCCTTTCCACATCAAACACCGTACCGCGAACCGCGATGACTTTTACCTTGGTGCTAATATCGCAATCTTCGCCGTGAACCTTCCAGATGGAATCGTCCACTTTGATTTTGCCCTCGCCGTTTTCTATCGGCTTGTACAGGCTAAAGACCCTGCCAATGTATTGCTGTCCGCGTTTGTTCAACAAGGGATGGTCCGTTGTTATGGGATGTTTTTTGCCGTAAAGCTTCCATACGGTAATGGCCGCAACAGACAGCACCGAAAAAATCGATATCTGCAATTTTATGTCCATGGCAGGTATCAGTAATAGCAGGCATCCGGTTACAAAGCCTGATGCCGCCATCCACAGAAAGAAAAAACCGGGAGCCAGTAGTTCGACTACCAACAGAACGAGGGCCAATACCCACCAGTTCCAAAAGACAATTTCCAGTTCAGCCATATCAGCTTTTCTTGGTCATGGCTTCTTTCGCCAGTTCGCCAATGCCGCCGAGCGCGCCAATCACGCTGGACGAATCCAGCGGCATGAAAACCAGTTTGCTGTTGCTTGAGGCGCCAATTTCTTTTAACGCTTCGATGTATTTTTGCGCGACAAAATAGTTGATGGCTTGGACATCGCCTTTGCCGATTGCTTCGGACACCATCAACGTCGCCCTGGCTTCGGCTTGCGCCAAGCGTTCGCGGGCGTCGGCATCGCGGTAAGAGGCTTCTTTGCGGCCTTCCGCTTCCAGAATTGCCGCCTGTTGCGCACCTTCCGCGCGTAAAATCTCGGATTGCCGTAAACCTTCGGCTTCAAGAATGGAGGCGCGTTTCAAGCGCTCGGCTTTCATTTGTCGACCCATGGCTTCGACCAAATCTTTGGGCGGGGCGATGTCTTTTATTTCGATACGGGTGACTTTGATGCCCCACGGTGTGGTGGCATCGTCGACAACGGACAGCAGTCGGGCGTTGATGTCATCACGGCGTGACAATAATTCGTCCAGGTCCATTGAACCCATGACGGTACGGATATTGGTCATCACCAGGTTCAAAATCGCCCAACCCAGCTGGCTGACTTCATAAGCGGCTTTGGCGGCATCCATAACCTGGTAGAAAATCACCCCGTCCACGGTCACCATCGCATTGTCTTTGGTGATAACTTCCTGTGACGGCACGTCCATCACCTGTTCCATCATCACCATCTTTTTGCCGATGCGATCGATAATCGGCACGATAATATTCAAGCCGGGCGTCAGTGTGTTGGTATATTTGCCGAAGCGCTCTACGGTGTATTCCATGCCCTGGGGAACCGACTTGACGCTCATAAAAACGATCAAGACCGCGAAAATCAATAATGCTAAAACAAAACCACCCATAGAACCTCCTGATTTTTTTGTAAAAACTCTATAGATGAGAGTTTTTTGACACGGGATGTGTCAACCTTCAACCGCTTAGACATCTTGTTTTATTAGCCGACTTAAAAAAGCAATGCTAACAATTAAAGTAAAACCGTTAAAATAACAGCGTGCGTGTTGCAAACGGCCGCTCAACTAATAATAATATAAATCTATCTAAATGTAAGTTAACGAGTAATTATAATGCTGATAACCGCCGCTTTTCACACCGGGATCTGGACCCTGCTTTTTTTTATAGTCGGAATGATTAAGCCGAAATGGCCGTTATTCTTTTTGAAAAAGCCGGACCGCTTTTTAGTCCTGATTATATCGACCGTCTTGTTTATGGTTTCCGCTACGCTTTATGGCGAAGGCAACCGGCAAAGAGCTTTAGAGGAAAAGGCTTCTAAAGAAACGGTATCTAAAATCCTTGAGCCGTCTTCCGCGCCGGTGCCGGTACCTGACGTTCCTGAGGCCAAACCAACTGCTCCGAAGAAGTAATATCGGCACATCAACGAATTGGATATTTCCGGCCTCAGTGTGATAAAAATCGCCGGAACAACAGGCCTGATAACGTTATTCAAAGCTTTTTCCGCACAGGCGCTGGGTCTGGCGCTTGCTATCACCCTGGCCTGGATGTCGCCTGCGCTGTTTCACGGCGCATGGCGATTGGCGCTGGTACAAGGCGTTGCTGCCGCCTTATGGTCAGGCGCATTGCGCCAGCCGTACTGGTGGCTTCCGATCCATCTACTGTTTGTGCCCACGGCAATCGCCATGCTTACCTTGCAGTTGCCTTCCTGGTTGTACCTGCTGACCGTGCTGCTGCTGGCGCTGGTGTTCTGGGGTACGGTCAAGGGTGATGTGCCGTTGTTCCTGTCCTCGAACGCCGTAGCGGATGCGGTAGCGGCCATTGTTGAACGGGAAAATGCCAATGGCTTTGCCGACCTTGGTGCCGGAATCGGCTCAGTCGCCGTGCCGCTGGCGCAGCATCCAGCGCTCAAGGTGGATGCGTGGGAAAGCGCGCCGCTACCGTGGCTCATTACCGCCTGGCGCTGCCGCACACTGCCGAATGCGACCGCAAAACGCGCCAGTTTATGGGACTGCAACCTTGCCCATTATGGGGTGGTGTTTGCCTTCCTTTCCCCGGCGGTCATGGCGGAGCTGGGCGAGAAAGTCAGGCGCGAAATGCGTCCCGGCGGCCTGTTTATTTCTTCATCTTTTCCGATACCGGATTGGGAACCGGAAAAGATAGTCGACATTGAAGACAGACGCAGGACTAAGCTTTTTTGCTACCGATTGTGTAGGCCGGAATAAGACCATCCAAGCGCGTAGCGCGAGCTGGCGTTTCCGGCGAATCCGGGGGCGTTTGCCGGAAACGCCAGTTCTCGCCGATGCTCGAACCGGCTTATTCCTGCCTACAGATCATCTGCTTAGCAATAAAAAATAGAACGCTGATGGCCTTGATTGCTTATGATCTTGATAAGATTTTTTCTGATTTACAACGCCTTGCGTTTAAATTTCGGCTTTATTCCGAAGTTTAAGAACAAGCCACAAAATGCTGCGTTCATCATAATTATCTGTGTCATCTGCGTTCCATTGCATTAGTACTAAGTAATTATGTTTTCAGATATTTCCGCCAAAACCCGCTGCGCACATGCAACTAATTGCGTATTGGCATTTTGACCACTCAAACCCCCGCAATAAAGCCCACTGCCTCAATACCCGCAATCGCGCAACGCTCGTCCTGATCGGAAATATCGCCGCTGATGCCGACCGCGCCGATCAGGTTGTTTTTGGTGTCTCGAATCAGCACGCCGCCCGGAACCGGCATTATTTTTCCATCCGCCATGTTTAACAGGGCATTCATAAAGTCGGGCCTCTTTTCCGCCACGCTGGCCAGACTGCGTGACGATATGCCCATGCTGACCGCACCCCAGGCTTTTGCGGTGGCAATCTGCTCCCTGATCATCGTTGCACCATCTTCCCTTTGCATGGCTTTTAAATGTCCCGCCGCATCCAAAACCACCACGGTAATCGGCTCCATATTTAATTTACGAGCCTTGTTGGTTGCGGTATTGATAATGAGGTTGGCTTTTTCGAGTGTTAGTGATTTCATCTAGGGTTCTCTTCTTGTTGAAGGTTTTGTTATTTTAATAGCGGCAGCAGTTGCCGCCATACTTTATCTGCAATGACCGGCTGCCCGTTGGCATTGGGATGCAGTCCGTCTTGTTGCATCATATCCTTGGTCAGGGCGACATCTTCCATAATAAAAGGCACATACGGGACGCCCAGCTCCGTAGCTAATTGCGGGTAAATATTATAAAAAAGATCGATATAGCGCTTGCCGTAATTGGGCGGGATTTTCATGCTCAGCAACAAAACTTTTGCCCCGGCTTGCTGTGCGCGATGGGCAATTTCGGCAAGATTGCTTTTGATCAACTCCGGCGGCAAACCGCGCAAGCCGTCATTAGCGCCCAGTTCAATGATGACGATGTCCGGCTTGTCCAGCGTTAAGGCCTGGTTTATCCGCGCCAAGCCGCCGGCCGTAGTATCGCCGCTGATGCTTTCGTTGTGGATAATATGGCCCTTGTCTTTTTCATTCAGTTTTTGCTGCAACAACGTCACCCAGCCTTGCGAAACTTCAATTCCGTAACCGGCACTGATACTATCTCCCAATACAACAATGGATTTGGCCGTAGCGGCCATCGACATTAACGAAACAATCACGGCAAATAAAAAACGGGTCATTATGCAAACTCAATCATTAAACAACATTAGTATTATAGTAACGGAAAACCTGAGTAAATCGGTAGCCACGTCCGATGGAATATTGCATATCTTGTCATCCATAGATTTGATAATCAAATCCGGTGAGAGTATTGCCATCGTCGGTGAATCCGGTTCAGGCAAATCGACCTTAATCAGCCTGCTGGCCGGATTGGACACGCCGACTTCCGGGACTATCAGTTTGAACGGGAAATCATTAACCGCGATGAACGAGGACGGCAGGGCGGCGATACGCAATGAGCTGATAGGTTTTGTCTTCCAGTCCTTTCAATTGCTGCCGGGATTGACCGCGCTGGAAAACGTGATGCTGCCTTTGGAATTAAGCGGTGACAAAAATGCCAAAGTTTCGGCCGCCGCATTATTGGACAGAGTCGGCCTGTCGCACCGTTTATCGCATACCCCGCAAAAACTTTCCGGCGGCGAGCAGCAGCGGGTGGCCCTAGCCAGAGCCTTTGTCACCAAGCCCGCGATTTTGTTTGCCGATGAGCCGACCGGCAATCTGGACAGCAAAACCGGTGCGCATATTATTGATTTACTGTTCGAGCTTAATCTGGAAAACAAGACTACGTTAATTCTGGTGACGCACGACCAGGCCCTGGCGGCTCGTTGCCAACGCACCATTAGGCTGGATTCCGGGCGAATTGTTATATAGTTTCACCACGAAGACACGAAGGTTTAAAGATCAGTGACAGAGAGCTATCATGACTAAAGATTATAATCTCCATGAAAAATTCAATAGCCTTCCGTCCCTTTCTTTTCTTCGTGCCCTTCGTGTCTTCGTGGTGAATTCCAGACATAAATTTTATGGACACACTTATGACACGTTTTAATTTAGCATTGCGACTGTTATGGCGCGACAGCCGTTCCGGCGAGTTAACCATACTGATATTGGCTTTGATCATTGCAGTCACCAGCTCGACCGCCATATCGCTGTTTGCAGATCGCCTGCAACGGACCATGACCACTCAAGCGGCGGAATTTCTGGCGGCCGATTTGGTGATCACAGGCCCGGCCGCGGTTCCTGACGAATGGCTGTCCAAGGCAACGCAACTCAATCTCGCCCAAGCGCAAACGCTTGAATTTTCCAGCGTGTTGATTGAGCATGACGAGCTATTACTGGCGGGCATTAAAGCGGTCAGTTCCGCCTATCCGTTGCGCGGTTTTTTAAAAGCCACCGCCTCGGATTATATCGCCAAGGATGGTGTGTATGCCGAAGGCCTGCCGGGAGCAGGCACGGCATCGGCTGAAACCGTCGAACACACCGGCCCAAAACCCGGAACCGCCTGGGTTGATAAACGCATCCTGTCGGCGCTTAAACTTAATCTCGGCGAACTGTTAACGGTCGGTGAAAAAAAACTCACTATCAGCAACATCATTACTTACGAACCCGACAAACGCGGCGATTTTTACAGCTTCTCGCCGCGGGTGATGATTAATGCGGACGATTTGAAGGCTACCGGCATTTTGCAGCCGGGCAGCCGCGTGCATTATTTCTTTCAATTCAGCGGCGACAGCAAAGCGTTAAGCGAATTCAATCGCTGGATCAAACCGCAGTTGAATCCGTCCCAGCGTATCATGGATATCCATGATGATCGCCCGGAGCTGGGCTCGGCGCTGGAACGCGCTGAACGCTATCTGGGCTTATCCAGCATTATCGTCATCTTGATTTCCGGCGTGGCGATTGCGATGGCGACGCGGCGTTATACCGAACGGCACTTTAACGCTACCGCCATCCTGCGCTGTCTGGGCTGCAAACAGAGCGAGATACTCTGGCTTTTCGGCAGCCAGTTTGTCGTGCTGGGTTTATTGGCCAGCGCCATAGGCTGCCTGTTGGGCTGGTTTGCGCAGGAAGCGTTGTTCCATTTATTAAGATCGCTGTTGCCACAGCAGGTCGCCAATCCCGGTTTATTGGCGGTTTTTTTCGGCTTTATCATCGGCATGGCTATTTTGTTGGGATTCGCGTTGCCGCCGTTATTGCGCCTTAAAAAAGTGTCGCCGTTACGGGTATTGCGCCGGGAACTGGAACCTTTGCCGAGCAGCGCGTGGCTGATTTACGGTTTGGCCATCGGTATTATCGGCGTATTGATCTGGCGCTATACCGATGATCTTAAAATGACCGCGACCATTATCGGCGTCGGCTTGAGTTCCTTGCTGCTGCTCGGTTTGCTGGTTTATGGCTTGCTGCGATTTAGCCGGAGACTGTTGCCGCATCTTGGCCTGACCTGGCGTTTCGGCTTGCAGGGATTATTAAAAAACAGCCGGGGCAGCGTCGGTCAAATACTGGCTTTTTCCATTACGTTGGTGGCGATGGTGCTCAGTTTTACCGTGCGTACCGATTTAATCAATGACTGGCACAAACAGCTGCCCGCTAATGCGCCGAATCATTTCGCGCTGAATATTTTCCCCGAGCAGCAACAAAACTTTCAACAAGACCTGCAACAGCAACAAATCAACGGCAGCCGGTTTTATCCGGTGATCAGGGGCCGTCTGGTCGCCATCAACAACACGCCGGTGCAACAAATCGTCAGCAAAGATTCACCGGGTGAAAATGCCACGCACCGCGAATTGAGCCTGACCTGGACCAAGGATCTGCCAGCGGATAATAAAATCACCGCCGGGAATTGGTGGCAGGATGCGCAAACCGGGCTAATTTCTGTCGAACAGAAATTAGCCAAAAGCCTGAAAATCAAGCTGGGCGACCTGTTGACCTTTACCGTCGGCAGCCAGCAGTTTACATCCACTGTTGCCAGCATCCGCGAACTTCAGTGGGATACCATGAAGCCGAACTTTTACATGATTTTCTCGCCCGGTACGCTGGATGCTTTTCCCAGCACGTTTATCACCAGCTTTTATTTGCCGGAGAGCCAAAAAGACTTTTTAAACGCGCTGGTCAAAAAATACCCCAGCACCACCGTATTGGAAGTCGATTTAATCTTGCGCCAATTTAAAACCATACTGAGCCAATTGACCGAAGCGATAAACTACCTGTTGTATTTTGCGCTGATGGCCGGATTCACGGTATTGTTCGCCGCCGTGTATGCGACGTTGGACAGCCGCATTCATGAAGGCGCGTTGATGCGAACGCTGGGCGCCAATCGCGCATTTTTAAGGAAAACCCACATTATCGAGTTTAGCCTGCTCGGGCTGATTTCCGGCCTGTTAGCGGTTGTCATCTCGGAAGCCATGCTCTATGCGCTGTACACCCATGTCATGCACATGGAGTACCGCGCTAATTTTTATTTATGGGGCATTGTGCCGCCGACCGGCGCGTTATTCGTGGGCTTGGCGGGCTGCTGGGGCGTAAGAAATGTGGTTAATAAATCGCCGCTCCAGGTTTTAAGGGAGCTATAACGCCAAGATTTTATCGGTCAGTGATACTACTTATTGATTGGAGAAGGTGGATTCTTTATCCTAGAGACATTTGTAAAACGCCGACTGACTTATAGTGTTATGGTGTTCATACTTTATTCATGAAAAATGAAGTATTCTGTAAGGAAACAACTTTACCAGAGGTAATCGAAATGAAAAAACTAACAACCAGCATCGTTTTAATAGGCAGCGCATTAATCTCAGGTTGCTACAGCCAAGGCGGATGGACGCCGACCGTTGATGCTTACAATGATCCTAATGCCTATCGAATCAACCAGGATATGGCCGAGTGTAAGGATCTTGCGAGCCATGCTTCCGGCGGGACTGCAAAAGAAACCGCTATCGGTGCAGGCGTAGGCGGCTTAATCGGCGCGGCCGGCGGTGCGGCTATAGGTGCGATAACAGGAAGTCCAGGAACAGGCGCAGCGATAGGTGCGACAGTCGGCGGTATCGGCGGCGGCGCCAAGCAGGGTTTGGAGGGCGAAGCAGGGTACAAAAGAGCCTATTCCAACTGCATGAGAAATCGCGGACATCGTATCGTTAACTAATCGAAGTTAACCCGGCTAAAAACTGTGGAGGCCTGCACAAGGATGTGTGAGCCCGCAGAGTATCTATCCGCACCATTGGCTTTCACAGGGCTCGCCGTCATGATCTCCGTCCATTTTAGTATCAGGACAATGGGTTATAAAAAATTCCGCTTCTTCGCATGACGTCATTTGAGAGCAATAAGTCCTGCCATCGCATTTATAACTGGGTTTGGATTTTTCTACATTCCGTGTAACGCCCTGAACAATACCCGTAATTGAGTCACCCAATCCATAACTTTCATTGGATAGATGATTTGCTGCGGTAAATTTTTTATAAGCAAAAAGTCCGACAAAAACCAAAACAGCAATAAGGATTATTTGTGTCACCCCATTATGCTTAACCTTGCCATTTCTGTATGGGCTTCTTGTTTTGGTAAAAGAAACGCCATCAATTTTAGCATTGATAGCCTTGCTTTTTCCGTCATTGCCAGCATGTAACTGATACAAAATCACATCGCCGACAACAGGGCGGCGACTCATGTTTTTCAATGCTGAAATATGGATGAAGACTTCGTTATTCCCGTTTTCAGGGATGATAAAACCGAATCCTTTATCATCGTTCCAGCGTTTTAATTTACCTTTGAAAATATTATTCATGATTCCTCGTCCTTACGTGTTGCGTGGTAATGCATTGTGCGGCGCGTTGCGCCGTGTAGGCGTAGCGGTCTTCGTCTGACACCACATCCCGTGGTGCAACGCTGCCTGATTTCGTCCCCACGTGCTATGTCACTGTCATTAAGTTAAGAAATACATTCCAGCTCGACAACCGCTCCTGCGTGGACAGATATTAAAGGAGCAAATATCTGTCCATGCAGGTAGCTTCGCGAGACAGGAAGCTAGAGCTTCCCACACTGAGTTCCCAAGCTGGAGCTTGGGAACTAGCGCTCACTAAAATTCTTAACTTAATGGCAGTGACGTACTCTGTGGGAACGAGGTGAAACGTGCACAACCTGCTCGTTGAATAAAAAACACGAGCATACCGGTTTTGATTAGGTTTTTAAATGGGTTACTTAGGCTGATCTTTAGCAAACCGCAACAGAAAATCCGCCAGATAACGTTCACTGTCTTGGCTGTAAACATTGCGGGATGCATAGATCGTCAACAACCTTGCCGTAAACACAGCCGCTGTGCGGCTGAATGTCAGCGCGGATACTTTGGCTTCATTATGAGTATAGCCGCGAAAATCGGTTTGATTGATCAAATAAAACCCCGCCGCTAAGGCCAGGGCGGAAAACTTTGCTACCGCATGAGCGGGAAGCAACAGGTAAAACAACCCCGGCGGGGATAATAATTGTTCGGCAATACCGATCAAATCGGCAAAAGGCAGTTGGTCGGTGTGCCTAGCGCTATTTCTAAGGGTATCGACGGTCTTGAGGTGATTTTCAAAAAACGGCGGGTTGCTGATGATGAGGTCGTATTGCCGGTTGGCGGTTAAGGCGAAGCTTTGAATATCCTGATGCACGGCCTCAAGTCGATCCACCCACGGGCTGTTGTTGAAGTTAATGTCGGCTTCTTGAAAAGCTTCTTGCGTCAATTCCACGGCGGTTACTTTCGTCGCGGCCAGTTGCGCTGTCATTAGCGCAAGTACCCCTGTTCCGGTGCCGATGTCCAGCACTCGGTCGCCCGGATTGACCGGTGCCATAGCGCCGAATAAAACGGCATCGGTGCATATTTTCATGCCCGAGTGCTTTTGTAATACTGAAAACTGTTGGAAGTGGAAGGTTGACATTAAGCAGTTTTGTCGATGCTGTTGATATTAACGGTAGGTCGGGGTGCATCGCACGTAACGTCCCTGTCATTTCGGAGCCGTGGATGTCACCCGGTGTGTTTAAAGCGGGCTTATGCTTTTAGACAATAACCTTGTGAATCTCGACAGTTATTGTCTAAAACTCTTCCCATTCGCCATTAGCGACAGCCATCGGCTGATGTTTTGCAACGACAGGCTTTGCTGACAAAGCAACATCCTTTTTCAAGCGCATAATGGCAACGCCGACTGCGCCTGATGCGGCAATGAAGTCGGAGTCGGTGTTGAGCATGGTGTTCGCTTCTTGAAGCCTCTTGTCATTGATAGCTTGTGCAACTTTGCCCGCTTCGACATGAAATGCGGCATGTTTTGAAATACATTCTGAAAAGCTCTCCAAGTGGCCGAGATGAAGCTTGGTATTGCCATGTAGCCATTTTCCAAAATCGCAGCAATTATCTTTTGAGATAGTGACGATATCCAGTTTCTCGTTATGGGATATAGCGGTACGGAATTTCACTTTCCATTCGGCATGCTTATGTAATGCTACATCGAGATCCATGCTGATTTCTTTCACATTATGGATACTTTTATTTTCAGGAACGGAAGTCGTGTGATTGCCTTTATAGGTTTCTATTTTTACCGGTATGGCTTTTTGTTTTATACGGTTAGTGGCAGGACTGAGCGAGTCGGCACCCGTTTTAAAAACCGCTACCGTAGCTGCAAGATTTTGAGCTTGATCTTCCATTGATTCTGCAGCGGCAGCCGCTTGTTCCACTAGCGCGGCATTTTGCTGGGTCACGTCATCCATTTGAGCGATGGCTTGATTGACTTGCGTGATGCCGGAACTTTGCTCGACGGAGGCGGCAGAAATTTCTGACATGATAGCGGTGACATGGTGAATGGAGCTGACAATTTCTTTCATGGTGTGTCCGGCCTGCGTGACCAGTTTGCTGCCGTCTTCGACTTTTTCTACCGAATCAGCGATCAAGCCTTTAATTTCTCCTGCCGCGGTAGCGGCGCGCTGAGCAAGATTGCGAACCTCACTGGCGACAACAGCAAAGCCTCGACCTTGCTCGCCGGCGCGAGCGGCTTCTACCGCAGCGTTCAGGGCCAGAATGTTAGTTTGGAACGCGATGCCGTCTATCACCGATATAATGTCGACGATTTTGTGTGACGACGCATTGATCGAGTCCATCGTCGTAACCACTTTGCCGACTACGGTGACGCCTTTATCCGCTATTTCCTCGGCACTCTTGGCAAGCTGATTAGCTTGTTTAGCATTTTCGCTATTGGCTTGCACAGTGGACGTCAGCTCCTCCATGCTGGCAGCCGTTTCTTCAAGGCTGGCTGCCTGTTCTTCAGTGCGATGCGACAAGTCATTATTGCCTGATGCGATTTCTTTAGCCGCCGTGTTGATATTTTCTGTCGCTTCCTTAATTTCACTGACCAGACTTTTGAGATGTTCCCCTGTTATGTTCATGCCGGTAATCACTTCCCCGAAGGTGCCGGGGTAGTGATTGTCGATAACCTGCGTCATATCGCCTTGAGCCATGGCGTTGGTAACAGTCAATATATCCTTAAAGCCAATGTCGCAAGTTTCTATCAGCGTATTAAAATCGGTCAGTATGTCTTTGAACATGAACTCGAATTTGGAGGTGTCGGCGCGCTTGGAAAAGTCGCCTTTTGAACCGGCTTCAGCAAGTGCGTCTATTTCACTGCTGACTTCAAACAGGGTTTTCTTTACGTTATCGACAGCTTCTGTAATTTTAGCTTTATCGCCGGGCAAGCGATCCATCTCGAGACTGAAATCACCTTTGGCATATTGGGTGATAACCTTAACCACCTGCATTTTTACATCGATATGGGACTTGGTCAGTGCATTGATGTCGCGTGCCATTTTGCCGTAAGTACCGGGAAACTGCGCAGCATCTATTTCTGCCCAGATCCAGCCTTCCGCGTGCTTTTGCGACATAACAGTTTGCGCGGCGACGAAAGCATTGATCGATGTTTGTATGGTTTTAATCGCATACAATAAGCTGCTTTTATCGCCTTCGTCCAAGTTGATATCCCGCTTAAAATTACCCTGAGCTATTTCTTTGGCGATGGCTTTCGCATAGAACGGATCTATGCCCAATTGTTTATAGAGGTAATTCGCTAAGTAAAACGCGATACCTAAACTCAGCGTGACCACCAGAATAGATATGCCAATCAACAGACGGGAGGCATGCTTTGTCGCACTGCTTAGGTCGGTGGTTGTTTGAATCTGTTTATTGACCGCATCGCTCTTAAATTTTCTCGTAAGGTCAGCCAGGCTGAGCGACGCGGCATCAAAATCTTCCATGATGGCATTACCGGCTTGGATGCCCTGACCGATGTAGGCTGAAGCCATGAGCTTGCCTTGGTTATAAAATTGGTCAAAAGCGACATCAAGCTTGGCCAACTCGTCCTTTTGCGAGGAAGTAATGGACTCGAATGCGAGAATTTCCTTCACTCTCTTTTTAAAATCAGCGGCAGCGTCCTCTGCATCCTTGTAGCCTTCGGGATCGTGGGTTGCTGAAACATCAGTTAAAAACTGTTGAACTTGAATCACATCAACCACCATGCCTTCCACTGCTATAGCAAAGGGCATAATCGTACTGTTTAATTCAGCCGTATTTTGCTGGACTGTGGAGAACTGGTCCAAACTTACATAAATAATGACAGCCATCATAATAATGAGGCTGCAAAATCCCAGCAGAATACGGTTTTTGAAACTGATGAAAATATTTTTAAACATTTGAGAAATAAGCTTTTATTGTTTATTTTTATGTAAGGTAGCAGCCATTTTTATAGTATTTACTGATGTTACGCACTGTCCACGAAAAGCACGAAAGACACGAAAAAATAGAGGGTCGTATGTTTCCCTGCTTACGGTGTGCATCTTTCTAATCTTGTCGATGGGCTTTACTTATTGTTCCTGTACCCGGTTTTTTTCGTGCTTTTTGTGCCTTTCGTGGACTACGCTTTTTTATTAGGTACATGCGTAACATCAGGTATTTAGATATGCCTTCTAATACGGCCTGCTGGAAGAAGGAAATGACATTGCTGATGCATGTAGGATTAGTCCTACAATTAAATCATACGCAATGCACAGGTACTATGCAACGATAGACGGGACTCATCATTGGCTATGAGTGCTTGGGGTCTTGCTCTGTTTCTTTAGTTTCAGTCTCCTTTTCAATTATTTTTTTACGCCATAAGCCGTCAGTTGAGAAACACTCCCAGCCCCATTTCAGCCAGTTGAGCAATGACACCGCCAGCCAGAGCGACCAAACCAGCATCAGTAATCGGTAGGCTATCAGCGGCACTGAGACCAGCGTCGCTATGGGCAATGTCGGCGGACTTCTATCCTGATACCAGTTTAAGTTGAATGCTGAAGACTGGTTGCCGATGATCTGCATATCGGGCGAACCCAGTAAACCGTGCTCGACCGCTAAAAACAACAGGCCCAGCGATACCACGGTTAATAGGCCGATCATAACTTGCAGCGCATTAAAATAGCGAATGCTCGAAGCCTGTTGCGTCTTGCGCCAGCCCAGCAGCATCAACCATGCAATGACAATGCTTGCCGACGCAAGGGGTATCTGGCTAAGCCCTATTAACAATAAAAGCCAGTGCCGGGCTTTTAAGGGCGTCAGCGGGATTTTGCCGAGGCCCGGCGACAACATCAATACAACAATCAGCATGCCCCAAAATAAAACCGCAGGCCCGAGTTTCGGCCCCATCGCAAATAATACCCAGCGGTCGGATCCTAAGCCGATATTCAGGTTGGCGTTGACGCTCGGCGCTCCCAAGTCCACCTGCGGCGTAGTCAGAATAGTGCTGATGCCGGTCGCCTCCCGCCAGCCGATTGCGACTTCCTGCTTGCCGGGATTGACCGGCACGGTGAGCTTTCGGCCATCCTGTCTGAGGGGTTGGGTCTGGCCATTGATGGCGACGCTTTGCAGCTCGGCGTGTTCCGGCAGGATCAGGGTGTGCTGCGATCCTTGCGAGCTTCGCAGGCTGATGTTTAATTCGGCCTCCTGGCTGCGCAGCCCCGGTTTGATGCTTAACTGGCTGTTGTCGATGGTTAAGGTTTGGCCTTCCAACGCTTCGGGGCGAGTTATTTGCAGAGTGATTTTTTCGCCCGGCCAAGGATGCCATTCCGGCAGCCATTGCCCGCCGTTATTCAGATGGATCATTGCGATGCCGGATGTTTCAATATGCCAGATGGGACTGACATCGGCTTGCAACACCTCTATCCATTGTTCGGTTTGAGTGGCGACATAATCAATTTTTTCCGACTTTTCCAGCGTGGATTCCCATTGCAGTACGGTTTGCTGAGCCGGGATGTTGACCTCGACTTTGCCGTCCTTAACGCGGATGCCTGGGGTGGTGACCGACTCGCCCGGCAACAAGGGCACCGCCAACACCACGGCGGAATCGGCCGGCGATACGCGGATGATCCGGGTGATAACCCGCCAGTCCAGGCCCAGTTGCAGGGTGCGTTCAATCCTGACAAACGGCGGTAACGCGCCCGGTTCCAGCTCGGCTGCGCTTTGCTGCTGTTCGGTCTGGTTTATGCGGCTAAATTGCAGTTGATCGTCAACTTCGCCGTTTTCCTGTAGGCCTATGACCTGCCAGCCGGTATTTTGAATGCTGACCCAGTTTGGTTTTAACGGCAAAGGCAGGGTGAATTTACTTAACAAGGGCACGGCTCCGCCGAGTACAACCTGATGCTCGCCTTCGTCCAGGTTAAGCCACAGGCCGTTGTTATCGCGGTAAAGCCCTGACGCTATTTTGCCGTCAACAAAAACCTGGCTGGGAAACCATTGCTCGTATTCGACGGGTAATGGAATCGCCACCGATTGCTGGGCGTGAATTTGCAGGGCGATAGCCAGTTCCTTATCGGTAATGGTTATTTTCATCTGCTGAATTTGCGCACAGCTAGGCAAGCAATCCGGCGGCTCCGGTTTTTCCAGCAGCTTGTTTCTCAGTTCGTCCAGCATGGCTTTGTCGGGCAGTTCGGCATAGGCCTTGGGCGACGGCATGGACAGCATCGGCAACAGTAAGAACCACAACAACAAGGGAGTCGAGGCTTTAAAGCCTTTAAATTTGAACTTTTCCGCAATACCGAACATCAGCAAGGCTAATGCTGCGACTAAAATCACGCGGACGAAATTGAGCAGCAGGGTCAGCGTCGGCGTTAAATACCATAAGCGCAGTTGTTGCCGGGCGTCTACCGAACCGTTCCATGACAGCAGCACCTTGCGCCATTGCCATTGCGGCAAACCGGGACCGGTTTGCACCTTGGCTTTAGGATCAATGCGCTCAAAATCGACTGCCTTGTCTGTATAGCCATAAGACGATGAGGAATCGGAAGAGATCGATTTCCTTAACACCTTTTCTTTCATCTCACTGATCGCTTCAGAGACGGGTGCAGGTGCGTTCATTTCTACCGCTCTGCCAACCATACCGTTATCTTGGAAGCTTTGCATTTGGATCGCTTGATCGGGATTTTCCAGTTGCGGATAAAGCCCGGTGCGCACCTGCGCCACCATAAAAGGCAAGGTCACCATGATTAATGCCAGCCAAAAAACATAGCGATACCAGCTCATAATTTTTAAAAACCGGCCTTGCGGCAACACCTTGATCAATGCGGTTGCGGCCAGAATATTCAGCCAGACGAACTGAGGCGAGTCCGGTTCATGCCAAATTAATACCAGCGTTACCAAGGCAAGACCGCCCCAATAGGGATTCCACAGCCTGCCTGTTGCCAGCGCGGCAATTAACACCAGGAACAAGTCCAGTAATGTCCAACGGGAAATCCAGCTGTCGGGCACATTGTCCACGCCGCTGGCCGCCAGCAAACGCCAACCGGGCGGGAGGTTCAGTTCGGCGCTGACCGTGTGGAAATCCTGTTCCCAACCCACGGCGCTGGTTGAGCCGATTACACCGGCAATACGGCTGTCGGCATTCAGCGTTATCGCGCCGCTTCTGACTTCAACGCCTTGCTTGCCGGATTTATCCTGGGTAATAAACTGATTGCCGCCGTTTAGGGTGACTTTTCCCAGTTGCGTTTGCGGCAGGGTATTCAGCCGCCAGCCGCGGGTCATGTTGCCGGTAATCGTGTCATTGACGGTATAGCCTTCGCCGTCGAAATCCAGCCATAGCTTTCTGGTCAGATTGAGTTGATTGGGTTCGGGTTCCGGGTCGCCCCGGCGGATGGTTTTAAAACCCATCGCCTGGCCCTGGTTGATTTTATAGGCCGGAAGGTTTTTCCAGTCATCCGGCAAGTTGGTCAGGTTGGGATCGATGGCGTTGAGCTGTTCGATTTCAACCACGCGCAGTTGGGGACGGGCTTCAAATGACCATATTTCCGATTCCGGCCACTGGACGCCTTGCCCGGTAGGGGCGACCGGCTTGTCGCCCTTGAGCGGAAGGTCATTCAATTCTCTACTGTTTCTGGCCAGTATGTCGATCTCCCAGTGACCGGGGCGCAGCTGGATTAATAACTGTCCGTCGGGCTCCAGTCGTGCGGGCAATGGGCTTTCCAAGCTCAACGGGATAAAGCCGTCCAGGATAGGCCGGGGCAATTTGACCTCGCGTTGCTCGCCGGAGACTTCCAGTGTCAGCCGGGTTAAAACCTGTGCAGGAACATCATCGGTGATTTTTCGGAAGACCTGAATATCCAGGTTGTTTTGGATGTTTTCCGGTTTTTTTAAGCCTATCTCGCTTTCCTTTAACCACAGCTGTCCGTCTTTAATGGCCGGTGTCGGTATCTCGACCCCGTTAATGCGCAGCTCAATCAGTCCGGTGTCGTCGGGTATCTTTAAGTTATCAGGAATGGCCGTCCACAAGAACCCGCCTTTGATTTGATGCTGCAAGCCGGCAACCAGTTTTATCGACGGTATGCCGTCTTTATCCATGATCAGCGCGGTTTTGTTATCAACCGTCACATTAAGCGGCCAGTGTTTTTTATCGCCCGGCAAGCTGATCCAGCTGTCTTGATACACCGTCCAGCTCATCGAAAAAACGCCTTTTTCGCTGGTTAAATCCAGCTGGGTTTGGGTAGGCCAGCTACAGCGCTTTTGCTCGTAACTGTTGTAGATGAAAGGGCAGGTGGGCTCAGGGCTGTCCTGTAATACCCAGGCTATCCAGGGTTTGAGCGGTTCCGGCACTTGTTCCGGGGTTAACGGTTTTGCCTGAGTGGCTGATGTAAACAATACGGCGCTTAGAAATAGCCAGACGATACGACTCATGATGCACTCCTGATTAATGTCAGACGTAGGCCGGAATAAGGCCATCCAAGCGCGTAGCGCGAGGTGGCGTTTCCGGCGAATCTCGGTGCTGCGCCGGAAACGCCTGTTTTCGCTTTCACTCAAACAGGCTTATTCCGGCCTACAGTTTTTTGCCTGCAATGGAAAGCGTTCCGGATGCCTGATGATTTCCAGGGTTAAATCCACATCAATGTCCGGCCAATAAAAGTGCCCCGGCGATTGCTCTTCAACATTAAGGATCGATTTAATCTGCTGACTTTTAAACCACGGGAAATCGTCATAGGACATGAATAATTCTTCATCATGAGTCAGCAGCCAGACACCGTGGGTTGAAATATGCGTTACCTCAACCGGGGAAGTGCTGTTGCCATGCGCTAATGAGCTCATTGTAATGTCCCTCCAGAAGTAATTCGATTTCTTTTAACTGCTTTCTTGAATATTGATAATTCTTAGCCAATTCGATTTCCGGTTCCAGCCAGAATTTAGCCTCTCCGTCTCCCGAAACAATATGGACATGCATTCTCGGTTCTTCTCTGGAGAAGAAAAAGAATCGATACCCATTTTTTTTAAATACGGTTGGGCTCATTTAGGCATTCAATTTCAGGTCCGTAACGCTGGAAGGGGAGCAACAATTACCGCTCCAAAAAATTCCGCAACATATCATGCCCATGCTCGGTCAGAATCGACTCGGGATGAAATTGCACGCCTTCAATATCCAGCTGTTTGTGCCTGACACCCATGATTTCATCCAGCTTGCCCGCTGCATCCTGGGTCCAGGCGGTTATTTCCAGACAATCGGGTATGGACTCCTGTTCGATGACCAGCGAATGATAACGGGTGGCGGTAAACGGGTTGTTAAGCCCTTTGAAGACGCCCTGATTATGATGATAAACCAGCGAGGTTTTACCGTGCATGATGCTTTTGGCATGGACGATATTGCCGCCGAACGCGTAGCCGATGCTTTGATGCCCGAGGCAAACGCCCAGGATGGGAGTTTTTCCGGCAAACTTTAAAATGGCCTCAACCGATATGCCGGCTTCTTTTGGCGTACAAGGGCCGGGTGAAACCACCAGTTTATCGGGCGCCAGTTTTTCTATATCTTCTACGGTCACCTGATCGTTACGCACGACGGTGACGTCGGCGCCCAGTTCGCCGAAATATTGCACCAGGTTGTAAGTGAACGAGTCGTAGTTATCGATCATGACGACTTTTATCCCCCCCTTTGTAAAAGGGGGGCTAGGGGGGATTTTGACGGTGCTCATGATTGCTCCCCATCCAAGCCTGCTTCGGCCATGCTCACAGCGCGGAAAATGGCGCGGCCTTTATTCATGGTTTCATCCCATTCGTTTCTGGGCACGGAATCGTAAACGATGCCGGCACCGGCTTGTATATGTAACATGTTGTTTTTAATCACGGCGGTTCTGATCGCGATCGCGGTATCCAGGTTGCCGGACCAGGCGATGTAGCCGACTGCGCCTGCATAAACGCCGCGCTTGACCGGTTCGAGTTCGTCGATGATTTCCATCGCGCGTATTTTCGGCGCGCCGCTGACGGTTCCGGCCGGAAAGGTCGCAGCCAGTACGTCAAAAGCGTTGTCGCCTTGCTGCAACTGTCCGGTGACGTTGGAGACGATGTGCATCACATGCGAATAGCGCTCGACGATCATTTTATCGGTTAACTGCACGGTGCCGGTTTCTGCGACACGACCGACGTCATTGCGGCCCAAGTCGATCAGCATTAAATGTTCGGCCAGTTCTTTGGGATCGGCCAGCAGGTCTTTTTCCAGTTCAAGATCCTGCTCTGCGGTTGCTCCGCGCGGACGGGTACCGGCAATCGGGCGAACCGTGACCATGTTGTCTTCCAGTCTGACCAGGATTTCCGGCGACGAGCCGACGATATGGAAATCGTCCAGGTTCAGATAAAACATGTACGGCGAAGGATTCAAGCAACGCAATGCCCGGTATAGGTTCAGCGGCGAAGCGGTGTAGGGGATGGACATGCGTTGCGATAACACTACTTGCATGATGTCGCCGTCGGTGATGTATTCCTTGGCTTTCAGTACCGCATCTTCAAAGCCCTGTTGGGTAAAGCCGGAGATGAAATCGGACTCTTCGACTTTTTTGTGCGTGTGATTCTTTACCGGCTTGGCTTGCAGCTCGCGCAGTTTGACGGCCAAATCATCAACCCGTGCAACGGCTCGGTTATAGGCGTCGGTTTCTTCAGGATTGGCGTGAGTCAGCAGCAGCATTTTGCCGGACAGGTTATCGAACACCAGCATTTCTTCCGACACCATTAGCAGAATATCGGGATTGCCCAGCGGGTCCGGCTTTCCTGTGCTGCGCAACTTCGGCTCGATATAGCCGATGGTTTCATAGCCGAAATAGCCGACCAGGCCGCCGTTAAAACGGGGCAGGGTGTCAATATCGGGAACGTTGTATCGCTCCTTAAACTGCTCGATCCAGATCAGCGGGTTGTCGTGCGTGACCGACTCCAGCAGTTCGCCGTTTTGTTCCAGACGGATTTGATTGCCGGTAATTTTAACGACAGTAAGGCAGGGTAGACCGATGATCGAATAGCGCCCCCATTGCTCGCCACCGTGTACCGATTCAAACAAATAGGAATAAGCGCCGTCGGCCAGTTTCAGGTAGGCGCTCAAGGGCGTATCCAAATCGGCCAACACTTCGCGGCAAATCGGGATGCGGTTGTAGCCCTGTCGGGCATAGTGATTGAATTGCTCTGGGGTCATTTTTGCTATTCAATGTGTATATGCAAATGCGACGCTGGCGCGTCACTAGCGGCGTCCCCACGCCGGAGCCTTTACAAGACTCAGGGTAGGCGTGGGAACGGTGTCGGTCTTTAAACTGCCTTAGCCAATTCAGCACGCATTTCGTCGATTACTTTTTTGTAATCCGGTTGGCTGAAAATAGCTGAACCTGCGACGAAAGTATCGGCACCGGCTGCTTTAATTTCGCGGATATTATCGACTTTAACGCCGCCGTCGATTTCCAGGCGAATATCCAGGCCGCTGTTATCGATTCTTGTTCTGACTTCACGCAATTTATCCAGCGCTGAAGGGATGAATGACTGGCCGCCAAAACCGGGGTTAACCGACATCAACAAAATCATATCCAGTTTATCCATGACATAATCCAGATAATGCAGCGGTGTACCTGGATTAAATACCAGTCCCGCCTTGCAGCCGCAATCTTTAATCAATTGCAGGGTGCGGTCGATATGCACGGAGGCTTCGGGATGGAAAGTAATGATACTGGCACCGGCTTTGGCGAAGTCGGGAATAAGACGATCAACAGGCTCAACCATTAAATGAACGTCAATCGGTGCGGTAACGCCGTGTTTTCTCAGCGCTTCGCAAACCAAAGGCCCGATGGTCAGATTGGGCACGAAATGGTTATCCATGACATCAAAATGCACAACATCGGCGCCCGCTTTTAAAACATTATCAACTTCTTCACCCAGTTTTGCGAAATTGGCTGACAGAATGGAGGGAGCAATCCAGTTTTCGTTCATTTTGTGATCCTCTTGAATTAAAAATTATTAATTATATCTTTTTTTTGCACAAACTCTTATGTTTACGCTTGTGTTTATAATAGCCGCACTTGAAATCATCCGAACAAGCTTAACTCATGAAACTGGTAACCTTTACTTATAATCACGAAACACGTGTAGGAGCTGTCGTTGATGGCTTTGTCGTTGACGGAAAAAATAATACTAAAATCCCGGTAACCATGCTCGAATTTCTGGGCGCAGGCTCCAGTGTGCTGGATGCCATGCGGCAGCAGATCGACAGCGGCAACGACCGTATCGCGCTGGATCAGGTCAAGTTGCATGCGCCGGTGCCGAGGCCGGGTAAGTATTTAGGGATCAGCCTGAACTATGCCGACCATATCGAAGAGACCGGCTTGGATAAGCCTGAGTATCCCAGTTTTTTCACCAAGCAAGGCACATGTGTGATCGGGCCTGGCGATGCGATACATCGGCCCAAAGTGTCCGATAAGCTGGATTATGAAGGCGAGCTGGCGTTTGTTATCGGTACCCGCTGTCGCCATGTGCCGGTCGATAAAGCTCACCAGGTCATTGCCGGTTTTACCATTGCCAATGATGTTTCGGTGCGCGACTGGCAGTTTCGTTCGCCGACCTTTACGCTGGGAAAATCATTCGATACCCATGGCCCGCTGGGGCCGTGGATCGTTACCGCCGATGAAATCAGCGACCCGCATAATCTGGATCTTAAAACCTGGATTGACGATGAACTGCGGCAAAACTCCAATACCCGGCAGATGATTTTTAACTGCTATGACATGATCGCCTATTTATCGCAAGCGATGACGCTGGAACCGGGCGATGTGATTGCCACAGGCACTCCAGCCGGTGTCGGCGTAAAAATGAAGCCGCGCGGTTATATGTTGCCGGGGCAAACCGCCCGGATTGAAATTGAGGGTATCGGCACGCTGGTTAATCCGGTTATTGAGGAGCCGGATGATTTAGGCGTTAGTCGGTAGTAAGCGGCATGTCCGCAGGTTCTGAGCAGCTTTTCATAAATCTAAGTCAGCTGATTTGCATCGTATGTTTAAACCGTAACCAAAACAGCGTCGGTTGCTCTTGAAAACATGTTTTCCCGTTAGTAATAAATTCGAATGCAGGAAACTGTGAACAAAGGTGCTGTTTTGGGGCGCACTTAACGCTTATGCTGAAAACCATTAATATATGGAGGTTAATCCGCCGATGAGCAACAAGCAAACAAAAAGCCTGGGCGTTACCCTGATTGAACTCATAATTACGATTTCCATTGCCGCTATTCTTGCGGGTGTAGCCATACCCAGTTTTACATCAATTATAAATAGTACCCGGTTAACTACTTATGCCAATGAATTGGTTGCATCGTTAAGCTTGGCACGTAGCGAAGCCGTTAAACGCGGCGTGCAAATCAGCGTCCGAAGAAAAGGAAGTACAAATCAAAACTGGGATTCAGGTTGGGATATTTTTACCGATTTGGACGGGGATGGCGTGTTTGATACTGCGGATACTTTGCTAAAAACCTACCCGGCTTTGACCAGCGGATTTACTTTAAGAACCGGGACTGCAGGCTACCAAACTTTTGCGGCCTATTTGCCCAGCGGCCTGAGCCTAAGCTCTAGCGGCGACACCTTCAGGCTATGCACTGGTTCAGCCGATACCGCGAGCTCCCGTGCAATTGAAATAAATGCGCTGGGACGGCCGAAAACTTCTGAAGAAGCAACGGCATGCCCATGATTCAGCCAAAAACCTTTGCTTGGCGCCATGATGCTTTATGAATAAAGATAGCGGATTCACCTTAATTGAAGTGTTAATCGCGACGCTGGTTTTAGCTGTCGGCTTATTGGGGTTGGCAGGACTGCAAGCTGCCAGTATCAAAAATAATCTGAGCGCCTATAATCGTAGCCAGGTTACGCAGCTGGCTTATGATATGGCCGACAGAATGCGAGCCAATAAAAATGAAAGTCTGAATCCGACAACCGGTAATGTTATTGCAGCCAGCACCTACCTGACGATGACTCCGGCAGATGCCGCAGTTCAGGCAAATTGTGCAACCGTGACTGGCTGTACCGGTGCGCAAATGGCTCAAAATGACCTGTTCCAGTGGAATGCTGCCTTAATCAACATCCTGCCCAGTGGTACGGGAACCATAACGGTTGTTGCTGCAACGCGTGTTTTTACCATTACTATCAACTGGGATGACAATCGGGACGGTGATGTTGATGGCGATGGCGGCGCTAGTGAAGGTGATGTCGACAGTGATGGCGATACCGATGACGATCCCTTCTTTCAAACGAGCTTTCAGTTATGAAACAGTCTAAAAGCCCGCAAACAGGTTTTACCCTGATAGAGCTGATGATCGCCATGCTGCTGGGCGCGTTCTTAACAGGCGGTATCATGCAGATTTTTCTCGGCTCCAGGCAGACCTATAGAATGCAGGAGAATCTGTCCAGGCTCCAGGAAAACGGCCGGTTTGCCATGGATTTTATTACCCGAGATAACCGGATGATGGGATTTCAAGGCTGTGCATCCCGATCAACAGTCCCCAACATTATCATTGATCCTAAAAACCCCAATCCGAATCCCGCCCCTGCCACGCTTGCTGCCAGTCTTAGCACGCCACTTGTCGGCAACGACAATGTGACCAATAACTGGAGCGCCGGCGCATGCGGCGCGTCCAACGCCTGTGTGGCCGGAACCGATGCGGTCACTTATCATTTTGGCGGAAGCTGCGGCGGGTATTTGACAGGGAATATGGGGACCAATAACGCCAATATTCAAATACCGGCAGCCAATAGCTGCAATATCAATATGTACGATGTGCTTATGCTTTCCGATTGCAGTGCAGCGGATATCTTTATCGCAACCAGCGCCTCGTCCGGCAGCGGAGTCCAGACTATCGCGCATGCCAATAATCAAAACACCACTAATAACCTCAGCAAACTCTACGGTTCCGATGCCGAAGTGCTGGTATTTAGGACATACAGTTTTTTTATCCGTAACAATACCGGCGGCGAACCGGCATTATGGCGCTTGGATAATTCCAAACCTGCGAGCGCAACCAATCCTATGGAATTGGTTGAGGGCGTTGAGAACATGCAGATTTTATACGGTGCAGATACGGATGTTACGCCGGATGGTACAGCCAATTATTACGTGCCTGCGGGCACAGCCGGACTCAATATGAATCAAGTGGTCAGCATCCGCGTCAGTGTTTTAGTAAGGAGCATGAATGACGGCTTAGCCGCGCAGCCGTTAGATTATATTTACAATGGCGCAACGGTCACGCCGACCGACCGGCGGATCAGGCGAATTTTTACTTCAACTATTGCCTTGCGCAACCGGTTGCCATAAAAGGAAGATGTTAATGATTAACCAATATTCTTCATTTAAGCATCAGTCCGGCGTGGTGCTGCCCGTCAGTATGATTATGTTGCTGTTGCTCACCTTAATCAGCATTACCGCCAGTCAAGTGACCGGCCTTGAAGAGAAAATGGCCGGAAACACCAGGGACACTAACATTGCCTTTCAAGCTGCGGAAGCGGCCTTGCGTGGCGGTGAAACGTTTTTGAAGCAAGCGAACCTGCCCGCATTCACGGCAACAGGAACTAACGGTTTATACAACGAAGCTGCCACGCCGCCTCAACAAAACGACGATTGGTCAAGCTTTAACACGGTAACCTACAGCGCGCCCTCTCTAAGCCATACGGCCAGCGCCCCTCTTTATGTGATTCAACAATTAAACTCTATCGGCAGCGGCTCTCTGGATGCCGGAAATTACACCGAAAATGAATTATATCGGGTCACTGCGCGGGGAGTCGGCGGCACCAGCTCTGCCGTTGTCGTGCTGCAATCGGTTTATAAACGCTGATCCTCCCATCAAACCCGAATATCGCCACACGCAATCGGAGCGGCTCTCATGAAAATGAACAACACTAAAAGATGCCTGCATATCGTTTTTCAGCTTGCTTTTGCCGCCGCCTGCTTGAGCATCTTGCCAACAGCTTTTGCTGTGGATTTAAACATTGCACAGTCGCCATTGACCATTTCGCAGGCGGCATCGCCACGAGTCATGCTCACCATGTCCCGCGATCACCAGCTTTACATCAAAGCTTATACCGATTATTCCGACCTGGATAACAACGGTACACTGGACACCAGTTATATCGATACTTTTGATTACTACGGTTATTTCGATAATCAAAAATGCTACACCTATGTCAACAGCCGCTTTGAACCGGCAAGTGCCGCAACAGGCGCCAACAGCCATCACTGTAGCAGTCAATGGAGCGGCAACTTCCTGAACTGGGCTACCATGACGCGAATGGACGTTATCCGCAAAGTGCTGTACGGCGGTTTTCGATCCACGGATACTGCCGATACGGTGCTGGAACGTAGTTTGATACCCTACGATGTGCATTCCTTCGCCAAGGTATTTACTGCCGCGTCAACAACTGACATGCAAAAATACATCCCTTATGCCCAAACAACTATCAGTTTATGTAACCTCACCCAAGGCTCCGGCCTTGCCAAAGATGCCAGTACCGCGACCTATCCCCCTCTGCTGCGGGTAGCGAGCGGCAGTTTTCCAAGCTGGGCAGCTTCCGAAGTAACTCAGTGCCAGTGGGGCTCAGGAACACAGCCGGCCAATAGCGCCAACTTGGTCAGCGCAAACACCGACACCGGGCTCAATGTCCGGGTCAAGGTTTGCGTCTCAGGCCTGGAAGAAACCAATTGCAAAACCTACGGCAGTAATAAGAAACCCACCGGCTTGCTGCAAAAATACGCTGAAGCCAGCAAACCGGTGTATTTCGGCCTGATGACCGGCAGCTGGGCTAAAAACAAATCGGGCGGTGTGTTACGCCGCAACGTGAACCAGATGTTTGACAACAGTACCAGTAGTGCCAACGAGGTCGATAAAACCAATGGCCAATTTCTTAATCAGGCAACTACCGATGCCGGCATTATCAATGCCCTTAACCGCTTTAGAATCAGCAGTTATGATTTCACCAATCATGTTTACCAAAGTTCCTGCAACAGCCCCGGTTTGCTCAGTTTTAATAATGGGCAATGCGTAGAATGGGGTAATCCTTTAAGCGAGACTTACCTGGAATCGTTACGCTATTTGGCCGGTAAGGCAACTCCGACGACGGCTTTTGACACCAGCGATTCCACGTTCATCCCCTCACTGCCGCAAGTCAGCTGGGTGGATCCGATGCCCGCCGCCGAATGGTGCGCAACCAATTCAGTCATAGCGATTTCAACGGGACTCAATTCCTTTGATGGTAATGAGCTCAGCAACGATCTGGGCATTAATGTCGCAACCGAAACCGACGCCGTCGGCACAGCAGAAAATATTAGCGGCGACTATTTGGTCGGCAGCAACGGCACTACCAACAATAAACAGTGCACCTCCAAGTCGGTCAGCAATTTATCGTCGGTGGCGGGTATTTGCCCTGAAGCACCCAGTTTGGAAGGTACCTATAACATCGCCGGTTTGGCTTATTACGCCCGTACCCACGACTTGCGTTCCGACAGGGACGGAAAACAAAATGTTAATACCTACAGCGTAGCGCTTGCAGAAAGCTTACCGAAGTTTGAAATCCCCGTCGGCAACGGCACCGTCACCTTGCTGCCCGCTTGCGAAGCCAATTCTACGGCCAGTGCAACTGCCGCCACCAGCAATTGGCGTATTTGCAGCATGACCGATTTAACGGTGGAAAGCCTCACCTATGCCGACGGCAAATTGGTTTCCGGCAGTTTAAAAGTCAACTGGGAAGATTCAACCTGGGGTAATGATTACGACATGGATGGTATCGCCAGGCTTAAGTTCTGTGTCGGTTCAAGTTGTACGCCGGGCGCCACAAACAATGCCGCTCCCAGCGCAGGGAATACGACCATCAAGGTTGAGGCTTCCGTACTGCAAGCCGCTGCCGGACATGCATTGCGCTTTGGTTACACTATAACCGGCACCACTGGCGATGGTGTCGTGCTGCCGATTTTGCGTCCCGGAGGCAGCAACTTCAATTTAGGTGCTGCTTTACCATCCGGCGTCACAAGTCCCACGACTACCAGCTATACCCAAGGCACTCCCAGTGCCAAGTTACTGGAAAATCCGCTGTGGTACACGGCTAAATACGGCGGCTTCGATACGGTTGATTCCAGTCTGGCGGACACCCCTGCCAACCAATCCTGGGATAAAGATAACAATGGCATACCCGATGCATTTTTCAGGGCATCCAATCCCGCGCTTCTGGAAAATGCGCTGGATACCATTCTTAACGACGTGCTGATAAAATCCGGGTCGTCAGCTTCGGTAACCACCAATTCAACCCGTCTGGACACCAACAGCGTCGTTTACCAGGCTAAATTCAACAGTGGCGATTGGACTGGCCAATTACTCGCCTATTCGATCAATGCCAACGGCAGCATCGCCGCCAATCCGACCTGGGATGCGGGGCAACGGGTCACTGCGCAAGGCATCAATGACCGTTCGATTTTTAGTTATAACCCGACTTCAACAACTAAGGGTGTTTCATTTCTATGGAGTAATTTGAATGCGACCCAGCAGGCATTGCTTACCGCAAACCAGGTCGACTATCTGCGTGGCGACCAAGCCAACGAACAACCCTCCGGCACACTCCGTAAACGTTCAGGGACAAACGCATTATTGGGGGACTTGGTTAATTCCGACCCGTGGTATACCAGCAGTAACCGCAATTTTGGCTTCGATAAACTGCCAGGCACTGAAGGCAGCAGTTACTTAACTTTTCGTGACAGTGCTGCGTTTAAGGCCAGAACGCCGATGGTGGCAATTGGCGGCAACGATGGCATGCTGCACGTTTTTAACGCCAATATTACAGGCACCGGTAACGGTAACGAGCTCTTTGCTTATGTGCCCCACACGGTATTGGCTGATTTATCGGCATTCACTTCCCCGACCTACTTAAGCAGCGGCCAGCACAAATATTTTGTCGACGGCGCTCCTATTGCCGGCGATGCTTATTTCGATGCCGATGGCAACGGTCAGAAAGAGTGGCGAACAGCGCTGGTTGGAACATTGGGTGCAGGCGGTAAGGGCATCTTCGCTTTGGATATGACTTTCCTGAGTCCGGCCAACTATGCGAGCGCTGAAACAGGTTTTACCGCAAATAGAGTGCTATGGGAAATCAACGCCAGTTCCGCCCCCGTGGCAATCGATTTGACAGATGATTTATCAGGCAGCAACAAACGCTACGGCTTTACCAATCATTTGGGCTATATGCTAGGCCAAGCCTCGATTGTGCGTATGGCGAACGGCGATTTTGCCGCGGTATTCGGCAACGGTTACAACAGCGTTAATCAAAAAGCCGTACTGTATATCGTCGATATAAAAACCGGCGCGCTTATCAAATCAATCTCAACAGAAACCGGCGATACCAGTAGCCCAAATGGCCTATCAACGCCTATCTGTGTTGACGTTAACGGCGATCGTATTGTTGATGTCATTTATGCCGGCGATTTTAAAGGGAATCTCTGGAAATTCGATGTCAGCAGCAGCACCGCTAGTCAATGGGAGGTGGCATTTAAAACCGGCAGCACCCCCAAACCGCTATTTATAGCCAAAGACAGCTCTGGTGTTGTCCAGCCCATCACAGCCAAGCCGCAGGCCGGCCTACACCCACCTTCATTAGGTACATACGGTGTACTGGTTTATGTAGGGACCGGCAAATATTTTGAAACCGGCGACAATACCGTGCCTGCGTCGCCGCAAACACAAAGCTTTTACGGCATTAAAGACCTTTGCGTAAAACGTGCCGGGACCACAGACACATGCAGCAGTACCTCCCCAAATGCCGTGCGCTCAGAACTGGTACAACAATCCATTCTGGCTGAAGGTACCGCGGGTAACTTTAGTGTACGGGTCACATCCAAAAATGACGCTAATGTCCAAGGCGATCCTGCCAAAAAAGGCTGGTATATGGATTTATTAACCCCGCCCAGTACCGCTGCCGGCGAACGCGTGGTTGTGCAGGCGCTATTAAGAAACGGGCGAATTATTTTTGCGACCATGACGCCCGATAACGGCAAATGTTCTTTTGGCGGCAGCAGTTGGCTAATGGAACTGGACGCGCTGACAGGCAATCGTCTTAATGAAACGCCTTTCGATTTATCAGGTAATGGTATTATCAGTAGCGAAGATATGGTTAAACTTGTTGATACTAACAACGATAATGTCGTTAATAGTAGTGACGCCAGCACATCGGTATCCGGTAAAAAATCAACGGTGGGCATTATCAAGACACCTGGCGTAGTCAGCGCGGGAACTGTTGAATACAAATACACCAGTGGGTCTTCAGGATCATTGGAGAGCACGACGGAATCGACATCCGGCGCTGGAACTCGCCAATCCTGGCGGCAATTACGTTAGGCGATACCGGCGTTCATGCTCAACATTAATTTTTCACATATATCTAAGAAATATGACCAAACAACAGGCTTTTACTTTAATTGAACTCATGGTAACAGTGGCAATCGTGGGCATTCTTGCCGGTATTGCTTATCCCAGCTATCAGGATAGTGTTATGAAATCGCGTCGAGCGGATGCGAAAGGGGCGTTATTGGGGTTCGCGAATGCGATGGAGCGGCATTTCACGGAAACTAACAGTTATTTAGGGGCGGGAACGACTAACGGCAATACCGGGATTCCGACTGTTTTTTCAGCTACCAGCCCCGTTGATGGTGGAACTGCATATTACAATTTAACCATCAATGCGGCGACTGCCGGCAGCTACACGCTGAATGCGGCACCGACCGGCGCCCAGACCAATGATAAATGCGGTACGCTGTCATTAACCCAAACCGGCGTTAGAGGTATTTCAACGGCTCTTTCGGTGACGGATTGCTGGTAATTGCCGACTTATTCGTCGCTTATCCCTCAAGTGCCTTTCTTGATGGTAAAAAAACTTAATTTACCAACATTCTTTTTAACTACGGCTCTGGTCGGTAAAGCAAATATAACCGTCACTTTCAAACCGCCAAATTCGGATTCGTCCAAGACCAGCTCGGCGCCATGTATCGTTGCAATCCGTTGCACGATCGAAAAACCCAAGCCGGTGCCTTGCGCTTTGTTGGCGGTTTCAACGCAACGATGAAAGCGTTTCAGCGAGTTTTCGTATTGGTCGGGCGCGATGCCCGGTCCCGAGTCTTCAACGCACAGGCGTAATTGATGTTCCGTCCCTATCAGGCTAACCCTGACCATTCCGTGAGCCGGGGTATATTTAATGGCGTTGTCGATAATGTTCCTGATCAAAATATTGATCAGCAGGGTGTTGGCCACGATGGGTACCGCATTAATTTCGTCGTACTCCATGTGAATCCGTTTTTTATGCGCCTCGGGGTCCAGCTCGGCAATAATTCGCATCACTTCACGACTGAGCACCGTCGTTTCTTTGGCTAAATACTCGGTGCCGGATTCGATGCGTGAGAAGGTTAATAATTGTTGCACCATATAGGTCATGCGATTAACGGCTTGTTCAATTCGCTTGAGCGCCTGATGGCGAACCGTCTCGTCACTGGTGCGCATGGCAACCTGGGCCTGGGTGAGCAGCCCGGCCAACGGCGTTCTTAATTCGTGCGAGGCGTCGGCGGTAAAGCGGCGCTCATGCTCAAAGGCCTGCTCAAGCTGGGCAAACAGGTTGTTGATCTCATTGACCACCGGAATGATTTCCTTGGGGAGTTTTTTACTGGATAGCGGCTTAAGAAAGCTGGCTTCCCGCCTGGATAAGGCTATTTCCAATCGATTAAGCGGTTTTAAGGAGTGTCCGACAATAATCCAGATAACGATGCCTAAAATCGGCAAGCCGACTAAAAATTGCATCACCAATTGCGCCGATATTTCATCGGTCAATTCGGCGCGGATCTCTTCCTTTTGGCCGACATGAATAATATATTCGCCATTTGAGCTGGAAATACTGAAGACATGCCACACATGTTTATCGATATTGGTTTCACTGAAGCCGTTAGCCGCTGAGGAAAAGGCAAATGTTGGCGCACTTTCCGAACGCAGTAATAATCCGTCGTTTTTGGACCATAGTTGGAAAGCGACTTTTCTTTCGTATTTATGGCCTAAAGCGCTGGCCTCCAAAAGCCCGTCAAATACTTCCCATAATTGATCGTCAATATTTTTTTTGCTTAATCCGTGTGCCGTAGACTCAAGTGGGTTGACTGAACGCAGTAACAAGTCGTCCTCTTTAGCCCAGAGTTGAAAGGCGCTTTGCCTTTTATTTTTGCGCCCGGTATAGGGGTGTAAGCGTTCATCGGTCTGCGTTTGCGCCCAATGTTTGGATAGCGAACCTTCCCGCACCAGGCTTTCCACAAACACATGCAGCACTTTGGCCGATTGCGCCAATTCTGCATCGAACAGACTGGCAACTTCGTCGCGGGTGACTTTGTAGCTCATATAGGCCGTCACTCCCCAGATCAACATGGATGCGGAGAGCAGGCTAAACAACAGCAGTTGGCGTAGCGAATAATTCATTAATTCTCGGGACTATTCAGTAGGTAGGAAATGGAACGCGGATGACGCTGATGAATATGATCAGCGCAGATAGTTCAAAAAAATCTTATTCATCATCATAAAGAATCAGCGTCATCTGCGTTCTATTATTAAAAAGTTAATCTTCATCGATAATGTAACCCACACCTCGGACGGTACGGATAATGGACGGGTCGAGCTTTTTTCTCAGATGGTGAATATGAACCTCCACGGTATTACTTTCTACATCGGAATCCCATGAATACAAGCTTTCTTCAAGTCGGGCGCGGGAAATAACCCGGCCGATATTGCTCATTAAAAAACTCAGTATCTCGAATTCTTTTTGCGACAGATCAACCTTTTCATCGTTCCAGGTGACTTGATGCGAGGCCGGATCCAAAACAATACCTTTATACTCGATATTCGGAACGCTACGTCCCTCGTTTCTTCTCGCCAATGCCCTTAACCGGGCGCAAACTTCATCCAGTTCAAACGGTTTAATCACAAAATCGTCGGCGCCGCTATCCAAGCCCAGTACGCGATCGGGAACGGTATCCTTGGCGGTCAATACCATCACCGGCGTTTCATCTTTACGCGTTCTTAACGCTTTCAAAATATCCAGACCCTCCATGTCCGGCAAGTTAAGATCCAGTACGATCAGCTCATAGCTATTGATTTTCAGGGCCTCGTCGGCCAGCTTGCCGTTGGTGAGCCAGTCAACCGCATAACCTTCCATTTTTAAACCTTCGACCAGTCCTTCGCCCAGTATTTCGTCGTCTTCAACCAGTAACAGTCGCATATGCTCTCGCTTTAAAAGTAGTTAGTCATCAACAAAAAAGTATAAGCGTAATCAAGCAAAGTTAAGTTCTACTTAAGCTTCGTGCAGGCTTTAAAGTCGACAAGGTGTCTTATTCATCAGCGGCTCTCGTGTTAAACTGACAGCCATTTTAAACTATTTAGTCAAAACTCTCTTGCCGCCGCTTAGTCTCTATATTCATATTCCCTGGTGCATTAAAAAATGCCCTTATTGCGATTTTAATTCACATGCGGCTAAATCCGAACTGCCTGAATCGGCCTATATAGCCGCATTGCTGGATGATTTAGCCCTCGACATAGAGCGCTATAATATCACCAGACCGATAAGCAGCATTTTTATCGGCGGCGGTACGCCCAGTTTGTTTTCTCCTGAAGCGATTAACCGGTTATTACGCGGCATAGAGCAACAGCTGCGGCTTGAAGAGGGGCTGGAGATTACCCTCGAAGCCAATCCAGGCACTTTTGAAAGCCATAAATTCGCTGAGTTCAGGGCGTTGGGTATCAACCGCTTATCGATCGGCATACAAAGTTTTAATGATCCCTTATTAAAAAAACTGGGTCGCGTCCATTCGGCGCAGGAGGCCATTCATGCCGCCGATATTGCCCGCCAGTCGGGTTTTGACAATTTCAACCTGGATTTGATGTTCGGCTTGCCGGGTGCAAGTCCTGAAAGCAGTAAAATAGACATACAAACGGCGATAAGCCTCAAGCCTACCCATATTTCCTTTTACCAGCTAACGTTGGAGCCTAATACCTGGTTTCACAAGTTTCCGCCCAAACTGCCTGATGATGAAACAATCTTCAGCACGCAAAAGGAATGTCAGCAACTATTGGCGGATCACGGCTATCAACAATATGAGGTCTCGGCTTACAGTAAACAAGGCCTGCAATGCCGCCATAATGTAAATTATTGGCAGTTTGGCGATTATTTGGGTATAGGCGCGGGCGCACACGGGAAAATCACCCAAAGTTTGCCGCAATCCATTGTTCGCAGTTTTAAGCCCAAAAGCCCGGAGCAGTATTTAAGCAACTCGCATAAAAACGGCGGGGCCGACGTTATTGCTGTAGCGGATTTGCCTTTGGAATTTATCATGAACCATTTACGCCTGAAGCAGGGTTTTATGCTGGAAGACTATCAGGCGGCAACCGGCCTTGCGGCAGCAACGCTGGAGCCTGCCTTATCCGACTGCGTGAAGCAAAACTTGCTTATCCGGCAAAACAATCACTATTATTGCTCAGAACAAGGCTGGAACTTTCTGGACAATATTTTAGAGAAATTCATCGTTACTGCTTAGTCGACAAAAATGGAACGCAGATGACGCTGATAGTTATGATTAAATAAGATTTCTCTTAAATTATCTGTGTTTATCATATTCATCAGCGTCATCTGCGTTCCATTGGATTTAACGATGTTGAGTCGTTACAATTCATTCCTTAACCCTCTGCAAACTCACTACCTATAATTATCATGCTTGATTATCAAAAAGACTTTATTTCCTATGCGCTGGATTGCGGCGTACTCAAATTCGGCGAATTCCAGTTAAAATCAGGCCGCACCAGCCCTTATTTCTTCAATACCGGTTTATTCAATACCGGCGCCCAGTTGGGCAAATTGGGACAGTTTTACGCTCAGGCGTTGATTCAATCCGCTATTAAACCGGATATTCTTTACGGTCCTGCGTATAAAGGCATCCCGCTGGTCAGCGCGACATCGATTGCCTATGCCGGGTTAACCGGCGAAGACATTCCCTTTGCCTTCAACCGCAAAGAAGCAAAAGATCATGGCGAGGGCGGTAGTCTGGTGGGCGCGCCGCTACAGGGCAAGGTACTTATCCTTGATGATGTGATTACGGCCGGCACTTCGGTCAGGGAATCCGTAGACATCATAAAAAATGCCCATGCAACACCGGCGGGCGTATTAATTGCGTTGGACAGGCAGGAAAAAGGCCAAAATGACGTTTCCGCTATTCAGGAAGTTAAAGATCAATTTGCAATGCCGGTGATTGCGATCATTACCCTGGCAAATATTATTGAATATCTAACGGCTGATGCCGATGTAGAAGCATCTTTGCTCGACGCGATAAAAGCTTATCAGCATCTTTACGGTATTTAATAAATGCACCTGTCCACTCAAAAAATAAACATCTTAAGCTAACAGTTCTTAAGATATAGACTACAATTATCCAAAAATTACCGTCACCTGATATTTCGACTAACTTATAAAATCATGTTAGTAACAAAAGGCGTACCATGAGGAATATGGAATTTAAAGAACAAATGCACGAATATTCGGTATGGCGTGCAAAATTGGTTCAAGCTGTAGAAATGTATCACCAATGGCGTAGTCGCTATGGCATGAATGATCCTCACAGTGCCGATACCATTTTAAATATTCTTGATGGCCTGCAATCAGACAAGATCACGCTGGCTTTTGTTGCTGAATTTTCCCGCGGAAAAACCGAGCTGATCAATGCCCTGTTTTTTGCCGAAACAGGCGTCAGACTGCTCCCGTCTTCGCCGGGGCGCACCACCATGTCGCCTACCGAACTTTTTCACGATGAAAAAGGCGGCAATTATATCCGTTTGCTCAATATCGAAAGCCGCCTTGAAGACATTTCACTGGCTGAATTCAAGAAGAACCCCGATCGCTGGACCCAGATTGACCTTGACTGCGATTCGCCTACGCAAATGCAGGAAGCGTTTAAGGAACTGGTCGCTACCAAGCAGGTCGATCGGGACATCGCCGACAAGTTGGGCCTGTGGAACGAACGTGAAGCGGCAGAGCAGGGCATCATCAATCCCGAGAAAGTTGAAATCCCCTGCTGGCGTCATGCCTTGATCAGCTTTCCCCATCCGTTATTAAAAGAAGGCTTGTCGATACTCGATACGCCCGGCTTAAATGCTCTTGGAACCGAGCCGGAGCTGACCTTAAGCATGTTGCCCAACGCTCAGGCCATTATTTTTGTGCTGGCTGCCGATACCGGCGTTACCAAAAGCGACCTGGAAATGTGGCACAACCATGTTTGCCATAATCGTGGCGGCAGTAAACAGGGTTTAGCCGTAGTGATGAATAAAATCGATGCGATGTGGGATGATCTTGCCGATGAAAACGGCTATGACGATTCCATTCGTTCGCAAATAAAAACCTCGGCGACTACTTTAAAAGTAAACGAGAACGTCATTTTTCCCGTTTCAGCCAAACAAGCCCTGCTTGCCAAGGTTAAAGCCGATGAGTCTTTGCTTGAGAAAAGCCGTCTGGCCGCATTGGAAAACTACCTGGCCAACGATATTTTAAAGCAGCGCAAAAACATTCTGCTGGGAACCATTACTCGCGACATTGGTTTTCTGGTTAATGAATCGTCCAACTTAACAGGCGCTTCATTCGCAAATGCTGTTGCACAGCTTGATGAATTCAAAAAAATCGATTTCCAAAACGCGGATATGACCGGTAAATTGATGGCCGAGACGCGGGATCGACAAAATCTTTACATGGCCAATGTTGAAAACTTTCAGGCCAGTCGCCGGGTTTTTGCCGTTCAAGCCCAGATGCTGATTGACTCATTCGCCAAAGAAAAAATTGATGGCATCATCAAAACCACCAAACATGACATGTCAAAGAGCCTGACAACCTACGGCATGAAGCAGAATATCCGTAAATTGTTTGATGAATTGCGCGATCTGTTGCAGGACTCTGTCGATATCACCAATGAAACCCGGCGGCTGGTCAAGGCGATACACAAAAAATTCAAGGATGAATACGGTTTTAAGGAGATCGAACCGCAGCTGTTTTCGATCAAGCAATATCAGATTGAACTGGAACAGATCTTTGATGAAGGCGAAGCCTTCCGTTCCAGCACCAAAACCACGATGTCGGAACAAAGCATTGTTATCAACAAGCTTTACAGCACCCTGATCGCTAAGGCCAGAAACATACTCAGACAGGCGCATGCCGATGCTACAACCTGGAGTAACGGCGTTTTAACACCTTTAATGCATCAAATTAAAGATCATAAAAAACAAATTGAAGGCCGTCTGCAAATGTTGAGAAAAATCAACGAATCGAAAGACAGCATTACAGAAAACATTGCCAGTCTTGAAGCGGAACTGGGGCCGTTAAAACGGCAACGCGAGGAACTGGCTATCATCATTAACGCGATGCAGCTGGATGTTGGCAGCTAAACGGACACAAGGTTTAAACTGGATGGGTGGAGGCGTTAGCCGAAACCCATCCAGGTTCTGTTCATTTTCTTCTAAAGATCAAATCCCAAACGCCGTGCCCCAAGCGTAAACCGCGTTGCTCGAATCTTGTTAACGGGCGGTATTCGGGGCGTTCGCAATAGTCGCCGGTTTGGCTGGTATTGCCAAGCCCCGCTCCTGCCGACAATATTTCCAGCATGTGTTCCGCATAATTTTGCCAATCGGTTGCCGCATGAAAATAACCGTTTGGCTGCAATTTCCGGGCTAATAATTCAACAAAACTGGGGCGGACGATACGCCGTTTATGATGCTTCTTTTTCGGCCACGGGTCGGGAAAGAACAAATGTACGCCGGCCAAGCTGTTATCGGCAACCTTGTGTTCAATAATATCAATCGCATCGTGACAATAGATCCTGACGTTGGTCAGGCCTTGTTGATCCAGCAGCAGCATTAAATGCCCGACACCCGGTTTATGCACTTCAATGCCGATATAATCATTATCAGGATTAGCCTCCGCCATCTTCGCCAGACTGTCGCCGGTACCGAAACCTATTTCAACAATCAACGGCGCTGCACGGCCGAAAACCTGATTAAAATCATAGTCGGCATCAGGATCGAGACAATACCTGTCCCAATGACACTCCAGAGCTAATTGTTGGCCTTGGGTGATTCGTCCTTGCCGACGGATAAAACTGCGGATTCTGTGCGTGGGAGATTGTTCGGTAGAAAGCATAAAAATACTATGATCAGGGGTAGGAGCGGGATAAGCGTCAACTCAAATAGAAAGTCGGTTTATTTAACAATAAAATAAGTAGAACGATGTGTCGCCACGAAGTTCACGAAGAAAAATCAAAGTAAAAACTTCGTGTCTCGGCAATTGCTCCTGCATTGCTCTACCTCCTGCATCCATGCAGTCGTTCGTGGTGATATGTTTTGTTAAGTTGATGCTTATGAGTAGAGGAACCTCTATGCAATTAAAAAAACAAGCCGTCTATCGGCGATGAGGCGGAAGCAAAACGCTTTCTTGGCATACGTCCCGCTAAAAACGCTTCCCTACCCGCTTCGATGCCTTTGCGCATGGCCGAAGCCATCAGTATCGGATTTTTAGCGGCGGCAATCGCGGTATTCATCAATACGCCGTCGCAACCCAGCTCCATCGCAATCGCAGCATCAGATGCCGTGCCGACGCCCGCATCAACCAAAATGGGCACCTTGGCATTTTCAACAATGGTCAGAATATTATAGGGATTACGGATCCCCAAGCCGGAGCCAATTGGCGCGGCCAGCGGCATGACCGCGACGCAGCCAATCTCTTCCAGCCGTTTGGCGGCAATCGGGTCGTCATTGGTGTACACCATGACGTCAAAGCCGTCTTTAACCAGCAGTTCGGCGGCGATATAGGTTTCCGCCACATCAGGAAACAAGGTGGTTTGGTCGGCCAACACTTCCAGTTTGACCAGATTGTGACCGCCGAGCAATTCCCGGCCCAGGCGGCAGGTTCTTACCGCGTCTTCCGCGGTATAGCAACCGGCGGTATTGGGTAGGATGGTGTATTTATCCGGCGAAATGACATCCAGTAAATTAGGCTCGCCGGGATTCTGGCCGATATTGGTACGGCGTATCGCCACCGTCACAATCTGCGCGCCGCTAGCCTCAATGGCCAAACGGGTTTCTTCCATATCCTTGTATTTGCCGGTGCCGACCAACAATCTTGAATGATATGTAACCCCGGCTAGCACAAAGGAATCGTCCTGTCCGCCGCCAATAGCATGGACAATTTCCAGGCGATCTCCGGTCTGTAATACTTGGTTATCGTATTGCTGGAACGGCAGAATTTCCTTATTCAATTCAATCGCAATTTTTTTGCCGGTTAAGCCCAACTCGGCAACTACATCGGCAACTTTGCTGTTTTCAGCGCAGTCGCGGGTTTCGCCGTTCACATAAATCATCATCTGCTTAAACTCCGACTGGTGTCCACGGTTCTGCGTTTTTGCACCGCTTGCGCCAGCTCTCTTAACAACGGAACGGTATCATCCCAGGACAAGCAGGCATCGGTAATGCTTTGGCCGTAGACTAGCGGCTGCCCTTCAACAACCTTTTGGCTGCCTGCCTTAAGATGGCTCTCGATCATCACGCCCATAATCCGGTGGTCGCCGTTGGTGACTTGTTGGGCGACATCGTCGCCGACGATCAACTGCCGCTGGCATTGTTTCAAGCTATTGGCATGACTGAAGTCGATCATGATATTCGGCTTTAGTTCCGCATTCACCAAGCCCTCAGCGACCTGCTCCACACTGACCGCATCATAATTAGGACGATCATTGCCGCCTCTTAAAATGATATGCACGTCTTCATTGCCGGTGGTTGAGAAAATAGCCGAATGACCGGCCTTATTCAGCGAGATAAAATGATGCGGACTCATCGCCGCGCCTATCGCATCAATGGCGATTTTGATCGTGCCGTCGGTGGAATTTTTAAAGCCGATAGGACAAGATACGCCCGACGCCAGTTCGCGGTGTCCCTGACTTTCGGTGGTTCTCGCGCCGATTGCGCCCCACGCGATCAGGTCCGAAACATATTGCGGCGTGATTAAATCCAGGTATTCAGTTGCAGCCGGAACGCCCGCTTCATTCACATCCAACAACAAGCGCCTGGCGATGCGCAGGCCTTTGTTGATATTAAAACTGGAGTCCAGGTCAGGGTCGTTAATCAGGCCTTTCCAGCCTACCGTGGTGCGCGGTTTCTCAAAATAGACCCGCATCACGATCACCAGATCGTCTTCCAGCTCGTCTTTAATGACTTTCAAAAGCCGGGCATATTCATGCGCCGCTATAGGGTCATGAATGGAGCAAGGGCCCACTACCACGACCAGTCGATCATCCAGACCGGCCAGTATTTTGTGGATGTCCTGCCGGGCCAGTGCAGTCGTTTGCGCCGCCGCCTCGCTAATCGGCATTTCGGTATGAACTTGAACAGGGGCAATAACTTCCTTAGTCCCGCAAATTCTCAAGTCATCAGTGTTATATTTTGTATGCATGAAAGCTATCAACCCGTCACAGGATTATTGTCAGAATTTGTCATTTTAACCGATTTTAAACCTCTTTTGTTAGTTCTTGCGGCTTCAGCGAATTGCCTCAAATAAAAAGTAACCGAGAAGTCGAATAAAAAAGGGTCGATGCCTCATATTGTGTGTAACCGCAAGCAGCAGGGGTTATCACAATGGGAAAACAGGAACGACGGGCTTATTTGCAAGCCATCATCAAACGTTGCAGAGGCAGGCAGTGCATATGTACGCGGCAATCGACAGGCTGGCGGCACACCCCATGTCAGGCAGTACCCTTTATTTACCCTGCGCAACGGAAGCGGAATCCTGCTTATTATTGGCAGCTAAATGTGGTTCGTCGCAAAAAAAATGACTTGGAAATTTTTCGGTTATTATCATAATTATTTTGCCATGAGTATATACACTATAGGTTCTGAACATAATTTCACCATTGATTGGCATATCAAAATGATCGGCTAGTAGGCTATCTGCCTTTTCCCGGCCAGTATTCAATAGCACTTTATAGGTTTCAAGACGATGCTTCGACCATAATCTGCCGATCGGTTCAAGTGAAATTAAAAGATCGTTGCGAAAATCCGGGGGGAGATTATTAATCAGTATGGTCGATTCTGCATATACCAAGTTGTTCAGCGACGATTGGCCTTGTAGGAATACTTTTCTGCTTAAAACAGGCATATCATTTAAAGAAATATATAGATTGTGTTTATCAGATAACTTATCAATATTTTTTTCAAATTGTTCATAAAGTTTTTTTACTGAAATAACCTCATCGAAATAGTGCTCTAGCAATGCAGTTACTGAGCCGTTAGTAATTAATAATATTCTCTGAAAAAGACTTAAGCCTTTCAATAATTGCTTATCGACGCGTGCCAATGGTTTGATTGATGCGGCTTTAGCATCAAACATTTCGCCAATTTCTGGATTATAAGTAGACTTATAAGTTTCTGTGTTAAAATTCATTATTTACGCTCCATCATTGAAATTTATGTAAACAGTACAATATATTTTATTTGTTGCAGTAACGTCGCATATCTATTTAAAATTTGCGGCGCATCGTTATTTAATGGCATCTGTAAATATTAAAATAAAACGTTTTTAACAAATATAAATAACATTATTAAGATGCCGCATTTACTGACAGGGACGGACTGCTGTTAAGAATGTTAGGATCAAAGCCTGCTACCTTTTTATATGATTTTGATATATCTTCAAGTTCTATCTGACTGATTATATCTTCCAGTATGGTAAATCCTTCGGGAGATCTTTCTTCTACTATATCCATACATTTTTCCGGGCCTATTTGTCGATTGCACAATACCACGGCAGAGGTAGCAGGTCGTCGATCTGCATCGTAGGCCTCAAGCGCTTTTTCAATAGTGCTTTGCTTTACCAATTGCAGCGATAAAACACGGGCATCTATGATAGCTTGCGTAGCTCCATTGGAGCCGACAGGATACATTGGGTGGGCAGCATCGCCCAATAAGGTTATGTTTTTAAAATTCCAGCTGGCTAGAGGGTCGCGATCAACCATAGGATATTTGTAAATAGCTTGAGCATTTTTTATCAACGAAGGAATATCCAAAAAATCAAAATTGAAATCCTTAAAGTGTTCAAGAGCCTCTTCAACGTTCACTTGATGTCTCCAGTCCTGCTTGGAAATAGTCTCGCTGTCACTTGTTTTGTATTCGGCAATCCAGTTAATAAGCATTTTGTTTTCCGTGTCGGCCTGATAAGAGATTGGATAACAGACAATGCGGTGTTGAGAATGCCCCGCCATAATCATTGAGCTTCCTGATAGAAAAGGCTCGCAGATCGTAGTGCCGCGCCACATAGTGACGCCATTCCACTTTGGAGATCCTTCATTGGGAAACAAGATATTCCGCACTGTAGAATAAAGGCCGTCACAGCCGACCAAACAATCGACTGTGATTGAAGTATTATCAAAAACGGCTGTTACACTGCCATTGGCGTTCTGCTTGAACTCATTCAGCCGATGTCCGGTGTGTATCCGATTGGCTCCCAGGCGTTTTATTACCGCTTGATGCAGAATTTGTATCAAGGCGCCTCTATGGATGGAAATTTGCGGCCAATGATAACCGCTTTCCAATCCTCGAGCTTCTCTCCAGACTTGCTGGCCTCTCTTGGTGTAATAGATTAATTCAGAAGTGACTACGCTGGCATCTGTCAACTCATCAAGCAGCCCTAGCTCGGCTAGCTCCCTCATCGCATGGGGCAAAATATTAACGCCTACCCCTAATTCAGCGATAGAAGGTGAGGATTCAAATATTTCAATGTCATTGATTCCAGCATCTAACATTGATAGTGCTAATGAGAGTCCGCCGACGCCAGCACCGATAATTGCTACTTTCATAATATGACCTATAAAGTTAATTGTGTTGATTGGGATAGAAAAATATTTTATGAGAATATCTTTATGTAATTATTTCATCGGAACCTCCATGCAGAGTACTTCCGATGGTTCATGGGAATTAATAGGTATATGGTTTTCACCGGTTATTCCTATTCCATCTCGTTTACTTAATTGTTGCTGTCCAATACTTACCTTGCCATCGATAATAAAAAAGTAAACTCCATTATTAGGATTATATTTTTCATAACTTATAGTGCGGTCAACATCCATTTTAGCCATAGAGAAAAAAGAATCTTGATTAATGCCGACGCAATCCAGAGTGCCCATTGGTGCAACAATTAATTTGAAATTATTATTTTTTTTCCCATCAATTTTTCTTTGCTCATATCGTGGGGAAATGTTTAGCGTTTTTGGCATAACCCATATTTGAAGAAAATTAACGCTTTCATGCCCAGAGTTATTATGCTCAGAATGTGTTATCCCTGTACCGGCAGATATTGCTTGTATCTCGCCAGTCCCAATAACTTGCTTGTTTCCCATGCTGTCCTGATGCCTTAATGATCCTGCTAGCGGGATGGATACTATTTCCATATTTCGATGAGGATGTGTTGCAAACCCGGCAGAAGGTTGAACAACGTCATCGTTGATAACTCGCAGCAAACCAAAGTTCATTCGATTCGGGTTAAAGTAACCGGCAAAGCTGAAGGTATGGCGGCTATATAGCCAGTCATGCCTTCCTATGCCCCTGGAACCGGCAATGTCTAATATTCTGGACATTGTTCTGGACGGTCTTGGTGATTAGCGAACATATCAGCTGCCATGACATTATTCAGTTCTAGCCGTGGTCTGTTCCAGGCCGCTTTCGGCGCCTTTCCGATAGCCACAAACATTGAAATCGCATGGCTTTCAGGTAGCCAAGTTATTAACTTGGCAACTTTATTAAAATCAAATCCGACCATGGGATACGCGTTATAGCCCATAGGGTTAGCTGACAGCATTAAAGTTTGAGCGTTAAATGCAGAGAGTGATGGCATGGACAAAGAAATTAATTGTTCTTTTTCAAAATTTGTCATTTGAAAGTTTGGGTCAAACTGTTTAATGGAGCGCCTGCTTTTGATTGCTTCTATTGTATTCATACTTATCTTTTGTTTAATCCCTAACTGGAAAAATGGCAATCCCCGGTATCTTCTTTGTTTTTCTGGTGCAATAGGCGACCATCCGACATATAGATAACGAGCTAGTGGTCATAATGAGGCGACAGGTCGGGAAGGCCTGCCGTAGTCATCGGCATTTATTTATTATATTGAACGGTAACAGGAATTCCTGTTACCGCCGTTTATTGCTAGTCTGCTTTAACCACAGGCTTATTCCTTGACGGCTTCAACGGCAAGGGTAAGGGTAACCTCGTCACTGACGTTAGGAGCGTATTTGCCCATATTGAAATCCGTTCGTTTAATGACTGCGGTCGCGTTCGCGCCACAAGCGTCCTTCTTTAGCATCGGGTGCTGCATGCACTGAAAGGATGTTACATCGAGCGTGACCGGATTGCTTATGCCTTTAAGTGTCAGAGTACCATCAACCGAAACGATCTTTTCGCCATCGAAGTTGACTTTACTGGACGTAAAGGTGGCTGTGGGATACTTAGCGGTGTCGAGGAAGTCTACGCCTTGAATGTGCTCATTGAACAAGGGATAGCCTGTATCAACCGAAGTGGTGGCAATGGTGACATTCAAAGAGCCTACTTTCGCCTCGCGATCAATGACGATGCTGCCTGAGGTCTTGTCGAAGCGACTTAACTGTGTTGAAAAACCAAAGTGGCTGTAGGAAAAACGTGGATAGGTATGGGTATTGTCGATGCCATAAGTTTCCGGTGTCGCTAGGGCCGGAGTTGAAATGGCTGCGGCCAGGATTAAAAGGGTAATGTGTTTCATGGTGTTGCTCCTTATAGATGAAGTGATAAAAAAAGGTATTAGTCCCCGGCATTGGCCAGGAAATGGAACTTGATCTGGATTTCATTGGCGACAGTGCCGAAGTCTGCCCAGATCCCCTCGCCGATGGCGAAATCAGCGCGTTTGAGCATAAATTCACCGTCAACGACGGATAAAGTGCCTCGTGGGTTGAGTGTAAAGGGTGCTGAGATATTTTGCATGTGCCCCTTGATACTGATATGGCCGCTGACTTCATAACGGTTCCCGCCCAAGGCCTTGAATCCAGTCGACACGAATACAGCGTGAGGAAAGGTCTTGGTATTAAACCAATCTTTTCCGGCAACCTCGTCACTGGCTTCCTGCGAACCCGCATCAATGCTAGCCACATCCAAATCAAACACGGCCTTGGCTGTGGACAGCTTGGCCGGATCAAAGTTGAGCTGCGCATCAAATTTTTTGAAGTGCCCTTCAACGGGCACTCCCATCTGCGTGTAGACAAAATTCAACGTACTCCTGTCGGTCTGGATACTGGTAAGTTCAGTAGCCTGAACTGGGTGTACAAGGGCTAGACTACCCAGAAGTACGACGAAAATATTTTGTTTCATGATAACTTCTCTATGAGTGTATTTAACGGAAATACCGAGGCAACATGCGAACCATCACGTCATCCTTGTCAATCAGGTGATGCTTGAGAGCGACGCCGACATGACCGATTACCACAGCAACGAGCAAGAAATTAAGGGTCTGATGCATGCTTTGCAGCAGGTCGCCGAGTTCCTTGTTTTTACCCAGCAAATTGGGGATCGGTAGCACACCGAAATAGACGGTTTGGAAACCCTTAGCCGAGCTCATCAGCCATCCCGAGAGAGGAATGGCGATCATCAGCAGATAGAGCAATCTATGCCCAGCTTGAGCCGCCATTTGCATCGGGGCAGGAATGTCGGCGTACAAACTGGGCGGACGATGGGTGAGCCGCCAGACTATCCGCACCAACACAAGCAGAAATGCGGTAACGCCAGCCCATTTGTGCCAGGAATAAATTCGTAGTTTCCAGGGCGAAAGAGACAGTTCGCTCATATAAATACCCACGACAAACAGTCCAATCAGCAGGAAGGCCATGAGCCAATGCAGACCGATGGCAGTGACGGTATAACGTGCATGGTTCATGACTATTCCTGACTGTGAATGGCTCAAGCCGCCAATGCGGTGAGTCGTACTGTGGCTTCGGCCAGTGCCGTATCCTTGGCTGTCTCGCCCATATTGAGTCCTTCGGCATAAACGAACTCAACATCATTCATGCCAAGAAAGCCTAAAAAGTCGCGCACGTAACTTGTTTGGCTGTCCAGTGGCGTGCCTGCGTACATCCCGCCGCGAGTAGCGAAAACATAGACCTTCTTGCCGGTTAGCAATCCTTCGGCTCCGCTTTCAGTATAACGAAAGCTTATTCCGGAACGGGCAATCTGGTCAAAGTAGGCTTTTAATGTTGAAGGGACGCCGAAGTTATACATCGGTAAACCGATGACGATAACCTGTGCTTGCTTGATCTCTTCGATCAGGACATCCGATTCAGCGGCATAGGCCTGCTGTTCCCGAGTTCGAGTTTCGGGCTGAGCAAAGAAAGCCAAAACACGCTGGGCATCCCAGTGAGATATGGGGTCAACCGCAAGATCACGGACAATTACCCGCACATCCAGCTCTTTTGCGACCCAGGCGGCGACAAATTGGTCGGCGAGCTGGGTGGATTGTCCACCGGAAGAGAAAATGCTTGAGTTTATTTGTAGCAGGGTCTTCATGGTAATTCTCTACATCATTGAAAGTGGAGCTATTAGACTTCTTATTTAAACGATAAAAAAGTATAATAATTCGCTATTTTTGATCTAAAAATTAGATGGGTTTCAATGACGTCTCACATTACCCTTGAGCAATGGCGCTCATTGATCGCAGTTGTAGACGCGGGCGGTTACGCCCAAGCAGCAGAATCTCTACATAAGAGTCAATCTGCCGTCACTTATGCAGTACAAAAAATAGAGTCCTTGCTTGGCGTGAAAGCATTCGAGATCCAAGGACGTAAGGCAATCCTCACACCGACCGGACATATGCTCTACCGACGCGCACTGGCGTTAGTGGACGAAGCCAACGATCTGGAGCAAGCGGCTCACGCACTGTCGGCTGGCTGGGAGGCGGAAATACATATCGCCGCTGAAATCCTCTTTCCCTCTCGATTGTTATTAACGTGCCTGGAGCGTTTTGGCCAGGAAAGTCCGGGGACTCGGCTTGAATTGATCGAGTCCGTACTCGGTGGAACTTCGGATGCGCTGCTAAAAGGGGAGGCAGACTTGGTCATTTCTCCACAGTTACCGCCAGGGTTTCTGGGCGATCCCTTGTTGCGAATAAGATTGCGCGCAGTGGCTCACGCCAATCACCCGTTACATCATTATGACCGTGAATTGACCTATCGGGATCTACGCACATACCGTCATGTGGTGGTGCGGGATTCAGGGGCTAACCGTGACCGGCACACCGTGACCGTTGAGGTAGATAAGCGTTGGACGGTGAGCCAGGTTGCCACATCAATCCAGGCAGTCTGCATGGGTTATGGATTTGCCTGGCTGCCAGAGGAACACATCCGCGAGGAGCTGCATACAGGGGCACTTCGACCGCTACCATTACGTGAAGGTGGTACGCGGGAGGTGTTGCTCTATCTGATTCTAGCTAATCCAGACTTTGCAGGCCCCGGAGTAAGGCGTCTGGCGGAGATTATCAGGGAATCCGTTGAATCCGAGTATATTTTTTAAGATGGGGCCGTCGATTCAACTTCGCTATTCTCAGATAGGCTCCTGGATCAGAGTGGCAGCGCATTGCTTTGCGCCATCAGCCTTAGTTGAAATAACTACCCCCACCCTTCCTGCCAAAACCCTTTTATAAAATAATGGAGAACAGCCTACAGTTCTATTGTTAAATACATCCTTTAAAATACCTTCAACGACATGCAGACTTATGAGTTGGGGGCGGCCAGAAAAACCCGTTCACCCAATCTTTACGAGCGCTTTGCCTGGTCTCGCGGAGCTATGGCGATGTATATGAACAATTGGGTCGGCGATGGCAATGGCTATGTCGGCGACATCAACCTTAAGCCGGAAGTCGCGCACACCGTCAGCGCGACTGCCAATTGGCATGATGCCAAGCAGGAAGACTGGGAAACCAAAATCACGCCCTTTTACACCCATGTCGAGAACTACATTGATGCGAGACTCTGTCAGCCTGGCAATGGCGTGACCTGCACCAGCCCGTCTGGCGGCTTTAACTTTTTGCAACTGGCCAACTTCGATGCGCATCTGTTCGGCGTCGATGTTTCCGGGTCTAAGCGGATATTGGAAACCGTCAAATACGGCAACCTAACCGGGAAAACCGTTTTAAATTATGTCCGGGGGCAGAGCAACGACACCGGCGGCAACCTGTACCAACAGATGCCGTTCAATGCGACGGTAGCGCTTGAGCATCAACGCGGTGGCTGGTTCAACACTATCGAAACGCGGCTGGTAGCGTCCAAAACAGACGTACAAACCGTCCGGGTAGAACCTAAAACCGCAGGCTACGCACTGCTGAACCTGCGCAGCAGTTATACCTGGAAGCATTTACGCATTGATGGCGGCATAGACAACCTGCTTGATAAGAATTACGGCCTGCCTTTAGGCGGTACTTATATGGGGGAAGTAACCACGAAGGGAACCGCAGTTCCCGGCATGGGGCGCTCATTCAATGTCGGTAAGTAATCATGTAAAAGTTATCCGGAATTTTATGCCTATGCTGCCCAATATTCACAACATTTGGCTTCCAAATAACTTTCGCATGACTACTTATGACAGTAAACTACTAACAAACATAATCTGGATGGAGCAACGTTAAATCTGAATAATGCGTACCCGGAATTTTATTTCGGGTATAGCTTTTTTCATTCAGATTGATTGACTAAAGCCGGACGGGGATTGCAACTCCCTTTCACATAGTTGTCTTTGCGGGTCGTTTATGTAAATTACCCTGTTAGTCTTCCTGAACAGAAATTCAATTAAACTGTGTTATTTGACACACTAAAAATAGGTCATATGACTCACTTTTATAAAAACATACCTCCAATAAAAACCGATAGTCAGCGCTGACAAGGCTTTGGTGGCTTGGCATGCCATGTGCTTTAAACAACAGATCATCCATGACTATAAAAATTAAAATAATGAAAAAGTATCTGCTATTGCTGGGAATAACTTATTTAGGCTGCGGAGTTGCAGCCGAACCAGTCAAAGCTAAAAAGACAGATAAATCACAAACTACTGCCAAACAAGCACAGACAAAAATCGAAAAATATCAGGGCGAGGAGATGGTCACTTACGGCACCGCGACCGATAGAACGTTTCCCAATACGGCCAAGGCAACGCCTACCTTTACTATTGATGCAGCAGACGTCAAAACAAAAGTTAATGCGACAACGGTTGAGGATACTATCAGATATGCTCCAGGTGTATTAATACGCAAACGTTTTATGGGCGATCCAAACGGCACCTTGGGCATACGCAGCTCAAATTCATTTCAAACCGCACACAGCATGGTTTATGCCGACGGCATGCCACTGCACAATCCTTTACGCACCAGTTTCAGCGGAGCGCCCAGATGGTCGATGGTATCTCCGAGCGAAATTGATTCGGCGGAAGTGCTTTATGGGCCGTTCTCATCGCAGTACAGCGGTAACTCAATGGGCGGCGTGATTAACTTGAACACTAAAATGCCGGAAAAATTCGAAGCCCAAATGGATGCTACCGGCATGTTTCAGAATATGCACAGGTCAGGGCGCAATGAAACCTTAATGGGTTATAAAACCTTTATTTCAGCAGGCGACCGGATTGATAAATTCAGCGTTTGGGCCTCTTATAACCGTTTCGAAAATGAGGGCCAACCGCAGACCATCAATGCGGCCGCTCTAACGACGGCAGCAGGCGGAACGGCAGTGACCGGAGGCGAGGGTTACCAGACAACGACTGAAGTCCCGGCGATTGCCTACGGTGACATCGGCGTTGCCCAACAAACGACGGATTTGTTTAAGGCCAAATTCGCTTATGACTTTACCGAAGAGCTGCAAGGACGATTTACCATTGCCTATGAAGATCGCGTAGGGAAAGTTGACGACCCAAACAGTTTATTAAGGGACGCGGCTGGCAATAAAGTATGGGGAGGAGCTACCGCCGCAGGACTGTCAGCCAGTCAAAACTACAGAACCGCCGGCGGGAAACGGTTTACCGTTCCCGGTTCGGTTTTCTCGGTCAGCGACTCGGAGCGTCAGGCGTTAAACTATGGCTTGGGTTTAAAAGGCAAAATATCGGATAACTGGAGCATCGATACGACCGCCAGTTACTACGATGCATTCAAGGACAGAACCATCAGTTCAAACCTCAATCCCAACCATCCGCTAAACCAAAACAAAGGCCAGGTTTCCGATGAAAAACCCTGGTGGGCCACCTACGACCTGAAATTGGCGACCGATAAATTTATGGGCAGGGATGATTTGTCCTTTATGGGCGGCTACCAGTTTAATCACGCCAGCCTCAATCTGGATGTTTATAACAGCAATAATTACAAGGCCGGATCGGCCGATGTTAAAACCAACGACAGCGGCGGCGCAACTCAAACCAATAGCGCTTTTTCGCAGTTGGAATGGCGATTTCTGCCCGACTGGAGCGTAATGGCCGGGGGACGGTTTGACTACTGGCAAGCCATTGACGGACATGTACGTACTTTTGGTGCGACAAACAATATTCAAAACTATGCCGATCGCGATGCCTCCCGTATTTCGCCTAAAGCGTCGCTGGAATATTCGCCAGATAACTGGACTTTCCGCTATTCGTTTTCAAAAGCCTATCGCTTCCCGATCGCGGAAGAAATGTTCGCCAGCTTATCCAGGCTTAACAGCGCGACTTTTTCTGCTCCCGGTTTGGGGCCTGAGGCAGGTTATTTCCATAACTTCATGACCCAGTACGATATTCCCAGAGGTTATGTGCGCGCCAATTTCTTTTTTGATCAAATCAACAATGAAATTAACAGCACCCAAGTAACCATCAACGGCCAGACGACAACAACCTTTCAGCCGATTGACCAAACCGAAGCCATTGGCGTGGATCTGACTTATCAACAGAACGAGGTGTTTAATCTGCCGATAGATTTAATGGCTAATACCACCATCATGAATAAGCAGATCACCAAGCATAACCCTATCGGGACTAATAGCGTCAACTACACCGGCAAAGAGTGGGATCGCTTGCCCCAACTGCAAATCAACGGCTCGGCAACTTATCATATTACGCAGCCATGGGCCGCGTCAGTAGGCGTCCGTTATCGTAGCGATTCGTTTCAAACTTTGACCAATACCGACACTGCGGCCAATGTTATGGGCGGCACCGATGAATCTACCTTTGTCGATTTAAAAACCTCTTATCAATTGCCGATTAACCCAAAACTGAAAAGCACCCTCTCAGCGGGGATCGATAACGTTTTTGATGCCAATGCCTTTGAAAACCATCCTTACCCGCAACGCACTTATTTTGTTAGTGCGTCGCTGAAATATTAACCGCACCTATGAAATAGTTTTTTTGGCTGCACAAGGATGTGCTGCCTTTCAATGCTACATCTAATAACAATAATTTTTAGGAGGACTCCATGACACATTCCAAACCGCCTTATCCGCTTAACCCCCGACGGGCTTTGATTTGCTTGCTGATAGTAGCAACGCCGCTTGCCGCAGCCGAAACCAAGCAAAACGTTAACGGAAAAAAAGCTCCCGCGGATAAATCCAAAGCGGTGATGGCCGATATGACGGTAACCGAAAAAATAGCGCCGACCGCCAAGGAAAGATACAAGCTTCCGACGACTACGGAGAGCGTCACTCGCGAAAAACTCGATAACACCGTCAATGCGATGACTGCCGAGGATACTATTAAATACCTGCCCAGCATTCAAGTGCGTAAACGTTATATCGGCGACACCAACGCGCCGGTAGGCTGGCGTACTTCAGGCACCGGCGCCAGTGCCCGAGGCTTGATTTATGCCGATGGCATCCTGCTGTCTTCCTTGCTGGGCAACAATAACGGCAACACCGGCTCGCCGCGCTGGAACATGGTATCGCCCTCTGAAATTGAACGAGTCGATGTGATGTACGGTCCGTTTTCGGCGGCTTATTCAGGCAATTCGATGGGCGGCGTGATCGACATCACGACGCGGATGCCGGAAAAATTCGAGGCCGGCGGCGATATAAAATCGACTTGGCAAGATTATAGTTTCTACGGCAAGAAGAAGACGTTCGATAGCCAGGAATATTCTTTCAATGTAGGCGATCGCTACAAAGATTTGTCATTCCGTTTTGATGTCAGTCATCTGGATAGCCACAGCCAGCCTATCGCTTTTGTGAATCCTCTTTCAACGGGTAATGCAACGGCTGCGGACACCGTAGTAACGGGGGCTATTGCAAACTCAAACCCGTATGGGGTTAGCGCTCAAGTGCTGGGCGAGTCGGCGCTTAATCATACGGTGCAGGACAACTTCAAATGGAAACTCGGCTACGATATCACCCCGACTATCCATGCGGCGTACACGCTGGGATTATGGCAGAACGATAACAACGCGGGTTTTAACAGTTTTTTGCGTGATAGAGCGGGCAATGTGGTCAATAGCGGCAACGTTAATATCGGCGGAAAGCGCTACGCAGCTAATTTCGCAGAAACCAGGGCCGAGCAAATGCACTGGTCGCATGGCATGAATCTTAAATCCAACACCGGTGGAGTATTCGACTGGGATTTGGCCGGCAGCGTCGTCGAATACGGCACCGATCTAAGCCGCACATCGACACAAACGCCTACACTGGCGGCTAGAAATGGCACCGGCACAGTGACCAGCTTGACCGGAACCGGCTGGCATACCGCCGATGCCAAGGGTATCTGGAGACCCGGCGCCGATCTGCTGGGCAAGCACGAGGTCAGCTTCGGTTTTCATCATGATTTATATACCTTGGATAACCAGGTTCATACCGTTGCCAATTGGCAATCGAACGATACCGGCACCATTAGCTCCAACTCGCAAGGCAAGACCCAAACCGAAGGTTATTGGTTGCAGGATGCCTGGGACTTTAATAAAGATTGGAATTTCACCTTGGGTGGGCGCGTGGAAAGCTGGCATGCTTACGATGGCCTTAATCAGGGTATAGCTAACGGCGTACTCAAATCGCTCAATCAGGCGGAGCGTAATGAACTGGAATTTTCGCCCAAGGCCAAGCTGACCTGGAAGCCTTTAGACCGTGTGCAAACAGGTTTATCCATCGGCCAAGCCTATCGCTTTGCTACCGTGACGGAGCTGTTTCAAACAGCGACGACGACTGTGGGCGGGATAACGAATTTTGTCAATGGCAATCCGAACCTAAAACCCGAAGAGGCTCTGTCTTCCGAACTTTCCGGGGAATATTTCCTGGATCAAGGCAAATTGCGTCTTAGCTTATTCCAGGAGCGCGTAAAGGATGCCATTTTTTCTCAGCAAACTGTTTTATCCACCGGAGCTATTTCCAGTACGCCTTCAAATGTCGGGGAAATTCAAACGTACGGTATCGAATTTGCCGGCGAAGCCAGTGATGTAGGTATACAGGGCATCGATCTTTCCGGTAACGCCACCTGGACCGATTCCAGAATTACCGAGAATTCCGCTTCAGATGCGGCTGCCGCCAGAGCAGGCGCTACTGCCGCCAATCCCAACGCCAATCAGCCTTCAACCGGTATGCGCCAACCACGGGTTCCTGAGTGGCGCGCCAGCGCAACAATTGGTTATCGGCCGACCGACAAGTTGACTACCTCGGTAAGCGGTCGTTACAGCAGTCCGCAGTTTAGCCAATTGAATAATAGCGACATCAACGCCGCAACCTATGGATCGGGCGGTACCGCTTATTTTATTGTCGATTTACATGCAAAATATCAAATCACCAAGCAAGTCAGTGCTTCGGCCGGTATTGATAACGTCAACAATCAGGAAGTTTGGTTATTTCATCCGTTCCCATCGCGCACTTACTTTGCTGAGTTAAAGTATAATTATTAATAACTTAACTATAGAGAGAAAACAATAAAGCCGGGCTTTTTAAGAGTCCGGCTTTACTGCATAAAGGCTGAAAAGATATTTTTCTTCTCTGTTCGGCTTTCTCTTTATAATCCAGCTCGACTTTTTAATTCGGTGTAATTCATGAAATCCCTTATCTCTTTTCTATTTCTTGCCGCGCTGACCGTCTCCGGCTGCGCCAATGACCCGACTGTCAGGGATGACGGAAGTGTCGCAATCGGTCAGGAACCGATGCGACCGACTGTAAAAGCCGCAGACGACGCCACTCAACAGCACGCTCATCATCATTCGGCGGAAGCAACAGGCACTTGCGCTGATGCCAACGCGTCGCCCTCAAACCAATGCGCCGAAACCATAAGCGCCACTTTCGACGGCAAGGGCGTGCTATGGATTACCTGGGTAAACAATGATCATGTATACGTGCAATCATCGGAAGATAAGGGCTTAAGCTTTACTGCGCCGGTGCTGGTCAATGCCGCCGCCGAAAAAATAGAAGCCAAAGGCGAATATCGCCCGAAAATAAAGTTGGATGCCAAGGGCGCTATTTACTTAACCTGGACGCAAAAGCTGGAGGCTAAACATAGCGGCCATATCCGTTTTAGCCGTTCGATTGACGGCGGACAGCATTTTTCCGCGCCGGTTACCGTCAACGATAACCGGGACATCATCAGCCACCGCTTCGACAGCATGGCGATCGGTAAAAACGGCGAAATCTTTATCGCCTGGCTGGATGCCCGCGACGTTGAAGAAGCAAAAAAGGCCGGCAAGCAATTCGAGGGATCATCCCTGTATTACAGTTGGTCGAACGATGGCGGGCAGCATTTTTATCCGAATAAAAGAATCGCTACCCATACTTGCCAGTGCTGCCGACTGGATACCGCAATAGCGCCCGACAATACGCCGGTCGTGACCTGGCGGCACGTTTTCGAAGGCGGCATCCGCGATCATGCGCTGGTTAAATTCAACGACTGGAATACTCCCGGCGATACGCACCGTTTAGGCCGGGATAACTGGAAAATCGATGCCTGTCCGCATCACGGCCCCGGTTTGTCGATTTCCGATTCCGGCATTTATCACGCGGTGTGGTTTAGTAATTCCGCTACTAACCAAGGGTTGTTTTATGCCTATTCGGCCGATGCCGGGCGGCATTTTTCCACGCCGGTTAACTTCGGCAAAGAAGGCGCAGGCCATCCGCATGTGTTGGCTTTAGGTTCGCGAGTCAATGTGGTTTGGCAGGAGTTTGACGGCACTAACAATATTATCAAGCTGATGAAATCCGCCGACGACGGCAAAAGCTGGTCGAAGCCTGAGGTGGTTGCGCAAACCGCCAAGTCCGGCGATCAGCCATTCCTGGTCAGCGACGGGCAGAAGATCTATCTTTCCTGGAAAACCCAGCAGCAGGATTATCAATTAAGGCCTATTGAGTAGGGGCAATAGGGTTGATTTTACGCGGGTTCCCAACAAGCTCTCGCTTGGGAAGACCCAGAGGACGCTAAAAGCAGGGCTTTTTCGGGTGGTAGAGACGCGATTTATCGCGTCTTTAGAGAGTGTGTCAAGATAATGCCGAGTACCGCGTTAACCCAGACGCGATAAATCGCGTCTCTACGGGGTTTGCATATTCTGCACTTTGGGTGCAACTCTAGCTTCGCGAGACTGGAAGCTGGAGCTTGGGAACTAGCACTCAGTAAAATCTTTAACTTAATGGCAATGATCCATCGGCCTGAATGATTTAAAAACTTATTATGTTGCCAAATAAAACTCTGCTTGAAGCCAGACAACTGGTGGTCAATTATAAAAACCATCGTGCGATTGATGGACTCGATTTGTCGGTTCCGGCCGGTTGCGTCTATGCCTTGTTGGGCGGCAATGGCGCGGGCAAAACCTCGACCATCAATACCTTCCTGGGTTTCAACAGGCCGACCGGCGGCAATGTCTTTATTGACGGCGAGTCGCCCGAGCAAAATCCAGCCGTGGTTCGTGCCAAGGTCGCGTACTTGCCGGAAAATGTTGCGCTCTACGAATACATGAGCGGCCTGGAAAACCTGCGCTTTTTCTGTACGTTGGCCAATATTCGCTTATCCCGGCAACACGCGCACGACCTGCTGGCGAATACCGGCTTGCAAACCGATGCCCACGACCGGCGAGTCTCGACTTATTCCAAGGGCATGCGCCAGAAAGTCGGTTTGGCTATTGCCTCGGCAAAACAGGCGAAAGTCATGCTGCTGGATGAGCCGACCTCCGGGCTCGATCCCAGTGCGGCCAATGATTTTGCGCACCGGGTACGGGCGGCAGCCGATTTGGGCATGGCGGTGCTGATGGCGACCCATGATCTGTTTAACGCCAAACAGGTCGCCGACCGTATCGGTATCATGAAAGCCGGTCGCCTCGTTGAAGAGTTCGATGCGCACACCGTGGCGCATGATGAGCTGGGGCACAAATATCTGGCGCACGCGCGGGGCTTGCTTTGATCATCGCGATCGTTCACAAGGAACTGCTGGCTGTGCTGCGGGACGGAAGACTGCTGGCGCTGGCATTTTCGGTATTCGCCGTGTTGACCGGGTTTTTTCTGGCTTCCGTCGCCGAACATCAACAGGTGCAGCAGGAAAAGCAAGCCGTGGGCGCCACCGCCAAAGAACAATGGGATACGCAAGGCGTCAAGAATCCGCATGCGGCGGCGCATTTCGGTATTTATGTATTCAAGCCGGATTCGCCGCTGGCAGCGGTAGATCCCGGATTGAGACAATATACCGGTCAGACGCTCTGGCTGGAACCGCATAAACGCAACGGCGCGCGTTTCAGCCCGGCGGCCGATCAAGGCTTAGCCAATCGCTTCGGGCAGGCCAGCGCCGGTTTTGTGTTATATGCGCTGCTTCCGCTATTGGTCATTGCGCTGGCCTTCAATGCGGTGACCCAGGAACGGGAGCAGGGCACCTTGCGCATGTTGCACAGTTTGGGGGTGTCGGCGACCAAGCTGTTACTGGGCAAGTTTATCGGTTTGCTGCTGGCTTTTGTTGCGGTATTGATGCCGGCAATGGCGGTTGCGATCGTTATTTTGTATCAGAATTTCGATCTTGCCGGTGACGATATACTCAGGCTGTTTGCGTTGAGCGGCACTTTTTTTATCTATTACGCGGTATTCGCGGCCTTGGCAATGTCCACGTCGATCCATTTCAAAAGCAGCCGATTGGCTTTGTTCACCCTGCTGGCATTCTGGTCGGGCAGTGTGTTGATTGCCCCGCGCTTGGGTGCGGCAGCCGCAGAAATGATGGTTCCGACGCCCGGCGCTACGGTGTTTTGGGCGGGAATCAAAAAAGATATTCAGCAAGGTTTGGATAACGATGGCAATCATGATGCACGAGAGGCCTTATTCAAGGCTCAGGTGTTAAAGCAGTATGGCGTGGCACGGGTTGAGGACTTGCCGGTAGGCTATGCCGCACTCAACCGCAATTTTAACGACGGTTATTCCGAACGAGTCCACGCGCTGCATTTCGACAGGCTGCGGGATGCGTTCGAGCGTCAGGGTCGGTTTATTCATATCGCCTCGCTGCTCGGGCCGAGCATCGCGATGCGCTCGGTGTCGATGACGCTATCAGGTATGGATCTGGCGCATCAACGGCATTTTGAGGATGCCGCCGAACATTACCGCCATTATTTTATCGGCCTGACCGATGACTGGGATCGTGAACGCAGCCACGGCACGGAGCGCGGCGCTCAGGGCCATGATGCCGACTGGGGCAGCGTCAAGGCATTCAGTTATGCGCCGCCTTCGGTGGGCTTTGCGCTGCATCATGCGCTGGCCGATCTGCTGGTGTTGCTGGCTTGGTTGGTTGCCGCGCTGATGTGGCTGCTGTTTTCCGCGAAGAGGCTGAAACCATGATCCTAAAAACAGCAATTGATCCACGAAAAACACAAAAAGCACGAAAATATTTAATGGACTATGCAGCTGTAAATTATTCACCAAAGAGTGAGTGGCTTTACCAATATAAGCTGTCGATTTATTTGGTGGCTTTCGTGTTTTTCGTGCCTTTCGTGGACGAATTGATATGAGTTTGTTACAAGCCGAGTGGCTGCGCTTTATCCGTAACCCGGTCAATCTGTGGGTTATTGCCGCGTTTTTTACGCTGTTGGCGGCTAGTGCGCTTTGGTCGGGACTTGCTGCCAGCGAGTTTCGTGCCAAAGCATTGCAGCCGCAACACCAAACCGGTAACAGCCAGGTTCGGGCGGAAATGCACGATGCGCCCGCTATCGGTAAAGTAGGCGACACAGCCAAGTTGGCTGATAGTACAATCGTGCGCCTTCCGGTGCTCGGCGGTTTGGCATTGAGCGTGCGGCAAATGGATCTGCTCGGTTCCGAACTGCGCATCTCGACCCGCAGCCGCTATACCGATGGCCGCAACAGCGATCAGCTGTTCAATCCGTTGCTGCGCGAGCTGGGCTTGCTCGATTTTGCAAGCATACTCGCGTTATTGCTGCCGTTGACCGTGATAGCCCTGACTTACGGTCTGGTGCAGGAAGACCGGGAGCGGGGCGTGTGGCGTTTGGTGTGCGCGCAAATGCCCCGTCCCTGGCAGTTGGTGTTTGCCGCGCTCGCCGTGCGTCTGGCTGTGGTGTTGATGCCCGCCGTCGCGGCATCGCTACTTGCGTTTATGCTGGACTCCGGTTCGACCCTTTACGCGACAACGCATTGGCTGATTTTTGTCGGCGTGTTCACCGGGGTATGGATTACGATGTCCGGGCTGTTTCTGTTGTTGCCTGTTTCATCGGGCGCAGCGGCGGTGGGCTTGTTAGGCGTGTGGTTAGTCACGACGTTTGCGGTACCGGCGGGTTTGAGCTGGGCGGCGAACGGCATGCAACCCATGCCCTCGCGGCTTGAGGCAATTGTCGATATTCGCCGCGTTCAGGCGCAAACTTCCAAACAACAAGCCGAATTGCTGTCGGCCTGGTATCGGGCGCATCCTGAAGTCGCGCCTGTAAAAGAACCGTCCCGCGAGATTGCCGGTCTGCCCGCTAACCTGGAGCTTGATAGCAGGGTGCGGCCGCTGATGTATCGCTTCGATGAGGTTCGGAAAGCGCATTTTGAGTTTATGGAGCGATGGTCCGCGCTCTCGCCCGGACTGGCCGCCGTGTTGGCGGCCGACCGTTTGGCGGGTATCGATGCGCCCCGTTATGCCGAATACATTGAAGCGGCCAATCAATTTGAAGACCGGTGGCGGGTGTTTTTTGTTCCCGGCATCATGGCGCAGCAAGGCATACCGTCGTCGGATCATCAGCAACTGCCGGTAATGAAACCTTTGCCGACGGCTGAAACAGTGTGGACGGTCATATTGAGACAGTCGCTGAGCGGAATTTTGTTACTACTGACGCTGATAATTTTACGCAAGCAATTCGGAAGGCCGTAAAATACCGTTTAAAACCGATTGATAATAAATAGTCGTCAAGGTATGAAAACAATACTTTATGATGTCCCCACTTTAACGAGATAACAACTGACTTTTATGGAAATTATTTACTTTTTATTACACTTGCTCAAAGACCCGCTGACGACGCTGCAAGATTTTCTGGCGCATTACGAGATGCTTACCTATGGGATTTTGGTTGCGATAATTTTTGTCGAAACCGGCTTAATCGTTATGCCGCTGCTGCCCGGCGATTCTTTATTGTTTGCGGTGGGGCTGTTGGCGTCATCGACCGGGAAACTGGATATTCAAATCATCATTCCGTTGCTGATTGGCGCGGCTTTGCTGGGCGATAATGTCAATCATTATGTCGGCAAGCATTTTAGTAAGTTCGTTAAATCCCGTGAGCAGATTTTATTTTTTAAACGGGAATACATTACCCAAACCGAAGCGTTCTATGAAAAACACGGCGGGAAAGCCGTTATTATGGCCCGTTTCGTCCCGATCGTTCGCACGATTGCGCCTTTCGTAGCGGGTGCGGGCAGCATGAAATACTCAAAATACATTGTTTTTTGCATCATCGGCGCAACCTTATGGGTTACGAGCATCACCTTAACCGGGTATTTTCTCGGCTCGAATGAATGGGTCAAACACAATTTCGAGAAAATCGTTTTGGGTATTGTTTTTGTGTCGTTCATGCCGATGGTTTGGCAGTTTGCAAGGGTTAAATGGCTGAAACAGGCTCAATCTATTTAAAGCGTTTCATTTTCCGCAACGACGGCTGTGACCGTGCAGAGTAAAATACAGCTAAGACCTCGTTGTCCGGAATCTGAACATAACAAACGCACAATCGATGTTTAAAAAGGTAATATCCTCTATGTTTTTATTTAACAGCCATGATGGCGGCGTGGCCGACCGGAATTTAACGCCTTCGGGTGACGAGGCGAGTCCGTTAGTGCAAAAAAAACCATCATTATTTGCAGCCTTGACCGGCGAAGAACATCCACGCTTTATGGGTGGATTGCTGTTGATTTTAGTGCTGCTGTTGCACGTATGGGCGGGGCTTTGGCTTTTAAAACCTACCGATAAACCCAAAACGCCATTGCTGATGGTGATGGAGGTCTCGCTAGTTTCTACGCCGAGTCAAAAAGCCGAAATTACACCGCCGGCGCCCCCAAAGCCGGTGCCGCCAAAACCGGAACCGCCGAAAAAACAACCCGTCAAACAGCCGGTCAAGAAAAAAATGCCGGTGATTCCCAAGCAGGCGGAGCTACCGAAACCGCAGACTATTGCTGAAGAAAAGCCGGTGCCGTCCAATTCCGCGCCGACACCTTCAGTCTCAGCGCCACCACAAGCGGTCAGTCGGCCTGCTCCTGCTGTAGTCAGCAGCGAACCGAGAATCAGCACCGGCGTGATCCCATTGGAACGAATCCCTCCCAAGTACCCGGCGCGGGCGGCTAACCGCCATATCGAAGGTTGGGTGAAAATCGAATTTACTATTACCACGAGCGGTACCGTTGAAAATGCCGTCGTTGTTGAGGCGGAACCCGAGGAAATCTTTGATGAAGCTGCGTTGAAAGCGATTAATCAATGGATCTTCAAGGAAAAAATAGTTGACGGTGTAGCGGTTGAACAGCGTGCTGTTCAGACGTTGCAATTTAAATTAACAAGATAATCGGTTTACGCTTTACGGACTTACATTGGACATGCCGGGACTAATATCCAGCGGTTTTGGTATGAACTTAAAAAATAGCGATCAGTTAGATGATTGCGCCCTGTGTTTATTTGAATAACTAAAAAAGGAGATCTTAATGCCCCATCATATTGCGCCAGAAGTTATTATCGACGGTACCTTATACACGTTACTGGCCTTCTCAGTGGTCACCTGGACATTGATTCTTTTCAAGATCTGGCAGTTCACCAAGAATAGCTTTTATAACCGGGCTTTTAACAAGGCATTTTGGGGTGCGGCCAATCTGGAGCAGGCAAAAACGTTGCCTGCCGAGATAGCCAGAGGGCCGCAAGCGCGGATTGCACAGCAAGGTTTTGCATGGATGAGCGAAAGTCAGCAGTCTGAGGGCCAGAGTCTTAAATATCGCGGCGTTCCGTCTGAATTACTTGAACATTCACTGCTTGTTCAAATGCAGCAAGAGCAACACGCAATGGAAAGCGGTCTGACCATGCTTGCCAGTATCGGCAGCACCTCGCCGTTCGTCGGCTTGTTCGGCACGGTGTTGGGTATTATGCACGCGATGCATGAGATCACTGCCAGCGGTTCAACCAGTCTGGATGTGGTGGCAGGCCCTATCGGCGACGCGTTGGTCGCTACGGCAATCGGTATCGCGGTCGCGGTGCCGGCGGTATTAGCCTATAACTTTTTCTTGCGCCGGGTTAAACAGCAACGTGCCGGATTGGAAAACTTTGTCGTCAGTTTTATGCATATCGCCTCAAGTGCGAATGTCAACGGTAAGGAGTAGACATGGCTTTTAAACCGCAATCGGAAGATGAAGGAGCGATGAGCGACATTAACGTCACGCCGCTCGTCGATGTAATGCTGGTGCTGGTGATTATTTTATTAGTGACCGCGCCGTTACTCACGCAATCCGTGCATGTTACGTTACCGAAAACCGCCGAGACTACTGCGGATATTAAAGAACAACCGTTACAGCTCGGTATCGATGCGCAGGGGGTTATAACGTTGAATAAGCTCCCAATCGCCGACCATGCCGCATTGGAAGCCGCATTGAAGGCAGAGCTTTTAAAAAATCCTGAAATCGGCTTGCATTTATATGCCGATCAGGATGTTGTTTATTCGAAGGTCGCCGAAGTCATGGCGACTGTGCAACATTCCGGGATTGCTAAAATAGCGTTCGTGACTGAGAAACAGTAGTCAATTTCCCCGCAGTAACTTAAGACATAAAGCCATGAAGAAACGGGAGGAAGCCTCCGTGAAAATCCGTATTCTTCGTGGTTTGTTAATAATTTATATACACTTTGTATACAAATTAACTCATTGATTAAGGACGGCTTTCAGTCTAATTTTATTCGGTGCGTATGGGGGCTGTGGTGTCGATCCCATAGATCAGTGTATATTAAGCGATTAACTTTTAGCCCTTTTGTTCGAAAAGCCCTATGCGAATCCTGCCTTTTGAAGCTTTTTTACCCATTTTGTTGCATTAAGCAATGCGTTATCGCTTATTGAAATTTAAACGCATTCGGTGCAAACGACTTCGCGATGCGTGAAAAATCAACCGCTTTTGTTCAAATTTTGCCAGTCATTTAAGGTATAAAAATGCCGTTTTGCTCAAAATATATTCCGATCCTACTTGCCCTGTTTTTTCCTTCCTTATCAATGGCTGCCGATGCAGCAGGCGCCATTAGCCAAGTACAGCCATTAGATTTGACTCAGCATTGGGCCGGTTATTTGGCTTTGACAGTTTTTGCCGTTGCCTACATCCTTGCCATGACCGAGGAAGTGACTGAGTTAAAAAAATCCAAGCCGATGGTGTTTGCGGCGAGTCTCATCTGGATATTTATTGCCGTTTTTTATACCAAGGCCGGGATGAGCGAGCAAGCGGGTGTTGCGTTCCGCGCTACTCTTGAAAGTTATGGCGAGCTGTTTTTGTTCATCATGGTCTCGATGACTTATTTGAATGCGATGGAAGACCGAGGGGTGTTTGACAGCCTGCGGGTCTGGCTATTGAGCAAGAACTTCAGCTATCGGCAATTATTCTGGATTACCGGTTTCCAGTCGTTCTTTATTTCGTCCGGTTGCAACAATCTGACCACAGCGTTGCTGATGGGCTCGGTTATTCTGGCGATGGGCAAAGATTGTCCGCGCTTTGTTGCCTTATCCTGCATCAATGTTGTGGTAGCCTCCAATGCGGGCGGCTCGTTCAGCCCTTTTGGCGACATCACTACGTTGCTGGTCTGGCAAAAAGGCGTTGTGCCGTTTACCGATTTCTTTTCCCTGTTGATTCCGGCCATCATCAACTTCGTAATACCTGCCGCGATCATGCATTTTTTTATTCCGCAACAAAGACCCGCAGCGGTCATGGAAGCTCAGGAGATGAAGCGGGGCGCCTGGATAATCATCTTTTTGTTCGTGTTGACCATTATTACCTCGGCTTGCTTCGAAAACTTTTTGGGTCTGCCGCCCGCAGCCGGGATGATGATGGGATTGACCTATTTGAAGTTTTTCAGTTATTACCTGCAAAAAACCAGCAATGCTCACTCTGTATTGATACCCGTGGATTTGACCGATGTCAAAATCGATCATTTTGCGCCGATGAAATACATGAACAATCCGCCGGCAGAGGCGAATCAACAACTGGCGAAGGAACTGCCTTTTGATATTTTTCAGAAAGTTGCCAATTTGGAATGGGACACCCTGCTGTTTTTTTACGGTGTCATGGTAGGTGTCGGAGGTCTGAGCTTCATCGGCTATATGGAAGTGGCATCCCACCATCTTTACGGCAGCATTGACCCCACTGTCGCCAATATTCTGGTGGGCTTCGCCTCAGCATTCGTGGATAACGGCACTATTATGTTGTCTGTATTGACTATGGCGCCGGATATTTCCCAAGGACAATGGCTGCTGGTAACATTGACCGCCGGTGTGGGCGGCAGCATGTTGGCGGTAGGTTCCGCAGCAGGCGTGGGCTTAATGGGGCAAGCTAAAGGAATTTATACCTTCACTAGCCATTTGAAATGGGCACCGGTCATCGTATTGGGTTACTTCGGTAGCATAGCCGCTCACTTTCTTATCAATGGGCGTTATTTTTAGGCGATCCCTAAATTAACTTAAGGGAAATGCGGTTGTGATTTTACCGCCTACCTGGACAGTGCTTCGGCTGGTTTTTTTTACCTAATTCACTATTTATTATGTCGATAAGTTCACAGGGTCATTCCAAACGACAAGTAACCGTTTTAGCGCTGAGTGCAATCGGTGTTGTATTCGGTGATATTGGCACTAGCCCCTTATATGCGGTTAAGGAAGTTTTCGGCAGTCATTTGTCGATTGATAAACTCCATGTGTTAGGCGTGCTATCGCTGATTTTTTGGTCCTTGACTTTGGTGGTAACAACCAAATACGCAATCTTTATTATGCGCGCTAATAATAAAGGCGAAGGCGGCATCATGGCGTTAATGGCTTTAGCATTGCAAAGCGCTAACGATAATCCGAAAAAAGCGCGCTTCATTGTTACCATCGGTTTGCTCGGCGCCGCTTTGTTTTACGGCGACAGCATTATTACCCCTGCAATATCAGTATTAAGCGCAGTCGAAGGCTTGCAAATCATTGCGCCTTCTTTAAGCCATTATGTATTGCCGATTGCTATTACGGTACTAGCCGCTCTTTTCATTGTGCAGGCTAAGGGTACGGGAGCGGTCGGAAAAATGTTTTCACCCATCATGTGTCTTTGGTTTGCTATTTTGGGCATTCTAGGCATAAATAATATTATCAATACGCCCGCTGTATTGGCCGCAGTTAACCCTTATTACGCGGTTCATTTATTGCTTGAATTAGGCTGGCACGGCTTTTTAATTATGGGCGCGGTGGTTTTGGCAATAACCGGTGCCGAGGCACTTTATGCCGACATGGGGCATTTCGGTTTGAAGCCCATCCGTTATGCCTGGTTCAGCTTTGTTTTTCCTGCCTTATTACTGAACTATTTCGGACAGGGAGCGTTACTGCTTGATCACCCTGAGGCGGTGAAAAATCCATTCTATTTGATGGCGCCGACCTGGGCGATGTATCCGCTATTAATTCTGTCGACACTGGCGTCGGTTATTGCCTCCCAAGCGGTAATATCAGGAGCATTCTCGGTTACAAGACAAGCCATACAGCTTGGCTACTGTCCACGCATGAATATTTCACATACTTCGGGTCAAGAAGTAGGGCAAGTGTATATTCCTGCGATCAATTGGCTATTGATGGTCTCGGTATTTGTAGTGGTATTGAGTTTCGAGTCTTCCTCGGCACTGGCTTCCGCTTATGGCATTGCCGTTACCGGAACTATGATTGTCGATACTCTTTTGGCGTTTATCGTCATTAAAGGAATTTGGCAATGGAAAAAATCGGCCAGTGTTGCTTTTTTGACAACTTTTTTAACGGTAGATTTTTTGTTTCTTTCTTCTAACAGTTTAAAAATACCGACCGGCGGCTGGTTGCCTTTGATCATCGGAGCTGTGCTGTTCTTGATGATGACGACCTGGATTAAAGGTCGTGCCTTGTTGGCGGAATATATGGATGAGAGGCGGGTGCTGTTTGAGGACTTGGAAGATAAAATAATAAGTCATCAGGCAGTAACCGTTAAAGGTTCGGCCATTTATCTGGCTAAAAGCGTACATGGCGTGCCACAGGTGTTTTTACACAATTTCGAGCACAACCATGTATTGCATAAACAAATCATGGTGTTAACCATTGTCACTAAAGATGAGCCGTACGTTGATGTGGCGCACCGGATCAAAATTCGCGCATTTGGCAAGAATAACAATTTTTATCGGGTTAAGCTTTATTATGGTTTTATGCAAAATCCTGATGTGAGACAAGCTTTGGAACAGTGCGCTCAGGAAGGCTTAAACATCGATTTCAAGCAGACATCGTTTTTTATCGGTAGTGAAAGGGTCTCTTTCCGGAAAAAAAGTCCCATGCCTAAATGGCGCAGACCCTTATTCAGGTTTTTATTCCACAATGCCTCAAGCGCGATAGAATTTTTCAAAATTCCCGTTGAGCGCGTCATTGAGCTGGGTATCCGTATCGAACTTTAGCGGTGTGTAAGGGGGTGACTTTTGTTCGTCAATTCAATTGCTTATTGGAGTCTGTCCGGGAATTGTGCTTTCACAAAAGTCTATTGCTGACCTCTAACACGAAATCTTCGTTTATACCGCTACTGCGTTCAAATTCTCGTCTTCATACAAGCGTGTTTTCTTCCAGCCGGCAAATTTGCTGTCATAAAATTCAAGATCATTATCAATTGAAAATTCATAACAACTTCTGAACAGCTTGGCTGTACGAAACGCATGCAATTCATCATCCGCCGTTACTTTATCGACATTGCCAACCTGAAAGGTTTTATTCCTGGATTTGCAATTGCTGACCCAAAAAACGGTATAGCAAAGATAGCTTTTGTCTTTGCGATGATCATACTTGATGGTTCTGGACACGCCCGTGACACCAGTGGTGGTTTTATTTTTGGGCGGCTTAAGGAATCGTGTCTTACTGCCTTTTAAAACGGTCAGCATTTGATCACGCCAGGTAATTGCGGCTTTCAACGATTTCCCTTTGTTGCCCCACAATTTATGTGAAAAATAGCGGCTGCTTTCTTTGCCGCGCCTTACGATGCGTACCTGAAAACCGAATACATCGGGTTCGGTAATATGTTTATTTTTTGCCATGATAGAATTCCATCAAACGAATGAATTGAATGAATTTAACAGCCAAGTTAGGGCGACAGGCTTCAAAAAAACCTGAGGATGGTAAATCCCTGACTCTATTGTAAGCTATTGATGACAAATTATGTCTAAAATTTAAATTAAAGCAAGCTAAAAATAACAACAATTTCGCTAATCCCTACTAATCTAGTGTACAATTTCACCAATCCACTGCTTCAGTGGCTAACACTAAAGTTAACAGTCTTTTGTTTTTTCACTATTTATTTGGAGATAATCAATGAGCGTATTAGTCGGTAAACAAGCACCTGATTTTACAGTTCCTGCCGTTCTGGGCGATGGTCAAATAGTTGATTCATTTAGTTTTTCTGAGGCGACTAGCGGAAAATATGCGGTAGTGTTTTTCTACCCGTTAGATTTCACCTTTGTTTGTCCAAGTGAGTTGATCGCTTTAGATCACCGTATGGATGCATTTAAAAGCCGTAATGTCGAAGTGATTGCCGTGTCTATAGACTCTCATTTCACCCACAATGCATGGCGTAATACGCCCGTCAATAAAGGCGGTATAGGTCCTGTCCGTTACACAATGGCTGCGGATATATCTCACTCTATTTGTAAAGGTTATGATGTTGAAGCGAGTGGTGGCGTGGCTTACCGCGGCACATTCCTGATCGACCGCGCCGGTATGGTTCGCCATCAGGTTGTTAACGATCTGCCTTTAGGCCGCGACATGGATGAACTGTTGCGCATGATTGATGCCTTGCAATTCCACGAAGAACATGGCGAAGTATGTCCAGCAGGCTGGCATAAAGGCGATTCAGGTATGAATGCAAATCCTGCCGGTGTTGCGGAATACTTGGATAAAAATGCCGACAAGCTGTAAGTAACAGCCGGTTATTGGGTCGGTCCAACAGGCCGTCCAATATAAAATAAAAAAGGCTTAGACATTGATTGTCTAAGCCTTTTTTATTGCAGCCGGAGAGGATAAGCTGGCGGATTAATTCTCGGTCAAAGCGATGTTGATATTCCTTGATAGCGTGAAGGGAGGCGTTAGGCTTGTTCGCTATTCCGGTTTGTTTTGTGCGACAGTCGGCGCTTCATCGAGAAATTTTCGATAATTAATTGAAACCTTAAGCCCTGCAAAGCGCCCGGCCATTCTAACCAACTCCTGGGTCCTTTTATCAAAGCTGATTTTAACCTCGTTTAAAGCGCGATCCTCATAGCCTTCTTCTATATGATGAGTTTCCAGCAGAAAACGGTAAATATAGACTTCCTGTTCTCCTTCATCCTTGATTTCAAAAGGTTCTCCCAGTTGTGCCAGAACGGCCGGTTTTTTGGGCAAATCATCGGAAATTTTTTCCAGCAATGCCGAGTTGGCTTTGAGCTGTTGTTTTTCTTTGTCGATTTCGGCTCCGCCTATAGAGCGTAAAGAAACCTCTAAAAACTTGGGCGGGGCAATCGCCAAAAAAAGTGAAGAAAACGACCAGGCAATCAAACGATTTTCTTTATTAAAATTTAAATCCGAATAAAATTTTACTTCCGGCTTGATCAGGTTATTGTTGCCGTCAACCTTGCGAAACCAGTATCGCCAGCGTCTGCCTTCCGGTGTTGGATCATCCTGGCTGGCATAAAGTTTGGACAGGGAAACAAAATCCTTGCTGTAAAGAATGGGATCCTTGAAGCGCAAGGTGAATTCATCATTGGCTACGACGGAAAAGTGGCGGTCGAACTCATCCATCTGCAGGTAGACCTGATAAGCTCTAATCCAGTACATGCAACCGGATAATGAAGCTGTCAGTGCCAGTAAAAAAATAATGCGAAGGCTTCGTTTGATTATTCCGGTTTTCATGGGATTGGTGATTAATGTCGTGTTTCGGAATTCGGAACGGTACTTTTCTGAGACAGGATATTCTCCACGTCAACTTTATCAAAGCGGTAGTGTTCGCTACAGAATTCGCAGTTTACTTCAATAATATCGCGCTCCTTTAGAATATCTTCCAGTTCGGTCCGGCCCATAGCGAATAATGTTTTTTCGATGTTTGAGCGTGAACAGGCGCAGCTGAATTCAACCGGTTCTGCGTCAAACAGCCTGACTTTTTCCTGATTGAACAATCGATACAATAGCTGTTCGCAATCCAGCTCGAACAGTTCCTGCTCAGTTACTGTGTTTGCCAGTATTTCGATATGCTCCCAATCAGCCTCATAATTTTCCTGCGCCGGAAGTTCCTGCAATAATAATCCTACGGCATGGGTTGCATTGGCAAATAGCCACAAGCGAGTCTTAAGTTGCTCGGATTGCTCAAAATAGGTTTGCAATACAGTCGCCAAATTGTTGCCCTGAAGCGGGACGATGCCCTGATAAGGCGCGCCGTTTTCCGATTCTATGGTTAACACCAGTCGCCCTTGACCGAACATGGCTTCTAACGGGCCGGCGGCTATGTTTTCCTTACCTCTTACCAAGCCTCTTATTTTTCGCTGATCCGTAGCCTGCGCAACCAGTGTTTTAATATCACCGTCGCCTTGGGCCTGAAGGATCATCGAGCCTTTAAACTTGACGGTAGCCGACAACATAACTACGGCCGCCAGCGCTTGTCCCAACTGCTGCTGTACGATTTCAGAACCGCGCTGATGAAGTTTTGCCGCTTGCCAGCTGGTGGTTAATTTGACCCATTCTCCGCGAACGCCCAGCTCTTCAAATAAAAAGCGGCGTAATAAATCTTGCTCTATCATGTTTCTCCAGTTAAAAAATCGTGCATTTTGTTACATCAGGATCATAATAATCCTTGCCCAAACAGTCTTATGAAAATACCACAAGCCATGATTTTTTCGTCAAAAAAATTGACTCTACCTGATCCCAAAGAAGCTTTACCCGGCCGAAATACTCCTATGCCTGTTACAAACCGGCATTTTGTAACAGGCAACCCGATAGTTCCACCGTTTCCGGAGACTATGGAGCAGGCCTTGTTTGGAATGGGCTGCTTCTGGGGAGCGGAACGGAAATTTTGGCAATGTCCCGGTGTGTTTAGCACTGCAGTCGGATATACCGGCGGCTATACCCCCAATCCGACTTATGAGGAATTATGTACCGGTTTAACCGGGCATAATGAGGTTGTCAAAGTTATTTATGATCCGGTTCTTGTTTCATACCGCGAATTGCTCCGGCTTTTTTGGGAATCCCACAACCCCACGCAAGGCATGAGACAAGGCAATGATAGAGGGACGCAATATAGATCCGGTATTTATACCTATACCCTGCAACAACTCGATGAAGCGCTTGAATCAAAACAACACTATCAGCATCAACTTACTCAAGCAGGTTTTGAACAAATAACTACCGAGATCATGCCGGCAAGTGAGTTTTATTATGCCGAAGATATGCACCAACAATATCTGGCCAAGAATCCTATGGGATACTGCGGTTTAGGCGGGCTAGGCGTGGTTTTTGACTAGCGTTTGATTACACAAGACAAAAAAAAGGCGGTTTAAAAAAACCGCCTTGGAATATATTTAGGAAGAATATAACGCAACTTTTCAGCTATGGTGCTCTACAAGAGCCTTAAAAGTTAGGTTAATAATATCAATAAATAGTGCAACACAAAATGTGACATATTGTCGCAGTTTAATTCTTGTTTAATTTTTAATTAAAGTCCCGATAATATACTTTGTAAATACTCTTGGTTTTTTATTTTTAAGTTACTTCTAACAACACACTGTTCTTATAAAAATGCTCTCATACGCTGCACCTAAGTCAGAATTTTCTGCTCGGCAAAACTTGAAGTGGCTGTTTATCCTCAGAAACTTGATGATGCTCAGCGAGGTTATACTCATTGTTTTATCCGTATACGGCCTTAATATTCGTTTGCCGGAGCAGCCGCTCTGGCTGGTGATAATGTCGATAGGCGTCGTTAATGTTTATACCTCAATGCGCTTGGAGACCGATGATCCCGTTACGGAATTGGAAATATTTTCTCAGTTAGTTATTGATGTTTTTGGTATTACAGCATTGTTGTACTTAACCGGAGGCGCATCAAACCCTATTACTTGGGTATTCCTGTTGCCCCTCATTATTACAGCCATCATGCTGCATCAATCCTATGCCTGGTATATGGTGATTTTAACCACCTCCATGTACACGGCATTAATGGCCTACAATATTCCGCTGCCGTCGATAGAGCCGCACATGCCTAACCCGGAAATGCAGTATTCCGATACAAGGAATTATGAGCTGTTGCAACAGGTTCATGCCATGAGCGATAGTCATTATTTTAATCTGCATATTTTTGGCATGTGGTTCGGTTTTGTATTTAGTGCCGGTTTGGTCGCATTCTTTGTGGTTGAGTTGGCTAAAACGCTCAAGGCGCAGGAGCGAAATTTGGCTGAAGCCAGGGAAAATGCATTAAGGGATGAGCGTGTTGTGGCATTAGGCACGTTAGCGGCCAGTGCCGCTCATGATATGGGAACGCCATTGGGTACTATTGCTATTGTGGCTCATGAGCTGGAGCAAGAGTTCCCTGTCCACCGCTTTCCGGATTTGCACGAGAAATTACTGATCATGCAGCAACAGATTGACCGGTGTAAAACAGCGCTATCGGTGATGTCGGCCTCTGCCGGTGAAATGCGCGCCGAATCAGGTAGTGCCATGCTGCTAACTGATTATATTGATGAAGTCATTAATCAATGGCGCACTCATAAACCGACGGCAAAGCTCTGTTTTTTTATCGATCCTGAAGTTGCAATGCAGGCGAAAATCATTGCCGAACTCACGCTGACTCACTCGATTATTAACATTTTAAACAATGCCGCTGAAGCGTCTCCGCCGGAAAAGGGTATCGAATTTCATGCGTCATGGGATTTAGACTACGCCGTTATTAAAATCAGGGATTTCGGTCCCGGCCTGCCGCCGGAATTAATCGATTTTGCCGGTAAACAACCCGTTATCAGCAAAAAACGCGGTTTAGGCGTGGGGTTGTTCTTGGCTTATTCCACCATCAATCGCCTGGGCGGTAAAATTAACCTTTACAACAGCGAGTCGGGCGGAGCCTGCGTGGAAATCACCCTTCCTCTTTTAAATACAGAGAACAATAATGACAACCCAGGAAATGGATAAACCCCGGCTGTTGCTGGTGGATGATGACGAGACTTTTTGTAAGGTGCTAAAGAGCGCATTAGAAAAAAGAAATTATGAGGTATTGGTCGCTAACGATGTCAAAACCGGGATAGCATTTGCCGAGCGTTATCTGCCCGAATATGCGGTGATCGATTTGCGTATCGGTCATGAGTCCGGTTTGGAATTGGTGAAAAAACTGATCTCTTTGGATGACAATACTGTTTGTGTCATGTTAACCGGTTTTGCCAGCATTGCTACAGCGGTCGAAGCAATAAAACTGGGTGCCACGCATTATTTAACCAAGCCGGCCAATGCGGATGAAATTGTAAACGCCCTGCATAAAAATGATGGTGATTCATCGGTCTCGATTAGTGAAAACCCCTTATCTGTAAAACGTTTGGAATGGGAGCACCTGCAAAAAGTGCTGATGCAGCACGACGGCAATATTTCGGCTGCCGCCAGGGCGTTAAATATGCACAGGCGCACGCTGCAAAGGAAGCTGGATAAAAAACCGGTGAGAGAGTAGTCAGTCAGTCTAAAGAAGATGCGTGGAGCTGCGGTTTAGTTAAACCGACTCCAAAGCGTTATGCATGCATCTACGGGGTAGATTGCTAACGCCATCTTTACTGTCGTCACCCACAACGGCGATAAGAAGAGCACAGCCCTAAGTTTTTTGCTGAATCAGCAGTAATTGCGTTCTCGATTCAGCCATCTCTCGGTTTGGCAATTTTAAGTGCAATTTCCTCTAATTCCGGCAACTTTATTTCAATTCATTACGCCTTAGACGGTAACATTTATTGCCGGTAATATCCTTTGCCTGGTTTACGCCTCATTAGGCTTATAAAGATATTTCCATTAATTTTCAATTGGTTGTTGCGTGGCTTCTTGCCTCTTTACAATTGTTGGTAATTCTCACTGCATCATTAATTCTGATGCGATTGGTGTTTTTTTATTTATAGCTTTGACACGACGCCGTATCTCATGATAAAAAGTACCCTGTCGTTTATTACTTAATTCGACAAGCAACTCAATAGAGCAATTTGTTGAGCGGCTCCCTTTGAGGAAAGGGAATAATAAAATAATATAAACTATTCGAGGATTTTAAAATGGCTGAAGAACAAGAAAAAGATAACACATGGTTGATCGCTGGTGTTGCTATTGCTGCTGTTATTGTTTTAGTTGTGATGTTGAAACAGGACGAAACCAAGCATTTACAAAGTGGTGCTGTTGCAGCGAGTAATGCTGAAGTGTTCTCGAAAATTGATGCGAAAAAAACCAGTAACAACACTGGTAACGTAGGTAATTAAAATAATTCCCCCCGTTATGAAAATAGCGGGGGGTGTTGTTACTGCTCGGCAACTTTATATCCTGAATCTGCAAGTTCCTCTTACACCAGCAACATAAAGTTTCGAACTTAATCGATACGCCCCCTCCAAAGAAAGCCCTAACATTTCAACGCATGAATTGAAATTTATAATGCTCGATTGCCGTAAAATCTACGGAATTTTTGAAGTGTTAGCTATATATCTTTTTCCAACAACTGGATTTTTTCTTCCAACATTTTTACTCTTTTCAATAGCTCAGGCAGTTTGCTGATGGCGATTTGCTCTTTATAAGCGGTTTTCTTGTCTTTTGCCGGACTGCCGAAAACTTGCGTACCGGCTTTGACGTCGCCTGCCACGCCGGAGCGCGCCATGACTACAGCGCCTTGACCAATCGTAACATGATCGGCAATACCCGAGCTTCCTGCCAGAATCGCATAGTCTTCAATGTTGCAGGAGCCTGATACTCCCGTTAAACCACACATGATGACGTGTTTGCCGACTTTATTATTATGTCCGATCTGCACCAGATTATCGATTTTACTGCCCGCTCCTATTAAGGTGCTTCCCAATGCGCCCCTGTCTATGCAAGTGTTAGCGCCAATCTCGACATTGTCTTCAATGACTACATTGCCGACCTGGGGAACTTTGACATGCTGATTATTCCTGAACTTATAACCAAAGCCGTCAGCGCCAATGATGGCTCCTGAATGAATAATGACATTGTTCCCTATGACCACGTCATCATAAATAACGGCATAAGGATAAATTCGGCAGTTTTTGCCTATTTTTACATTTTTACCAAGATAAGCGCCTGCGTGTATTTCGCTGCCATCGCCGAGAGTTGAATTTTCGCCAATTACTGCATAAGGTCCGATATACAGTTCATCGCCTAGCATCACATTAGCTTCAAGCACTGCCTGCGGCGCAATTTGCCGCCCATAAATCCTGGCAGGATGCAGTAATTCGACTGCTTTGATAAAGCTGACTTCCGGGTCGGGGCAAATTAACAGCGCCATGCCTTCAGGTACGTTTTCAACAGCGAAACCTTCCGCAATAAAGCAAGCCGAAGCCGTTGAATCCTTAATATGCCGGGTATAGCGACTGTTGGTCAACTGTGTGACTTGGCCCTGGTGTGCAGACGTAATCTCTGCCGCTGAATGGATGGTTGCCGATGGATCTCCACCTTCAATCCGCGCACCACAAAAATCGGCAAGTTCTTTTAATGTAATCGACATGTTTGTCTCTGCTGTTATTTTGAATAGCGCCAAAACAGCCGGCACGTTGTTGAAAATATAAAGTAAGTGTAGCAAATCTAATAAACAACCACATTACCTGTATTGGGTTGCTCACCGGAATGATAAGGCTTTCAATGTACCCGATTTAATTTTATTTTTCTGTTTTACGGCGCGCAGAAGTCAATTTTGGTTGCGCAGCCAATGTCCCGACTTGCCGCCGTCTTTCTCCAGCAATCGGACCGACTGGATGACCATGCCCCTGTCTACGGCTTTGCACATATCGTAAATGGTCAGTAATGCAATCTGTGTGGCATTAAGCGCTTCCATTTCTACGCCGGTTTGTCCGTTGGTTTTTACAGTGGTTTGGCAGCGTATCCGGTTGCTGTCGATTTCAGCGCTCAGCTTGATTTCTACATGCGTTAAAGGCAGCGGATGGCAGAGCGGGATCAGGTCCGCAGTTTTCTTGCTGGCCATGATGCCGGCTATTCTCGCTATAGCCAGAACGTCGCCTTTTTTGTGACCGCCGTCTACGATCAGCTTGAGCGTAGACGGCTGCATTTCAATATAGCCTTCGGTGACGGCTGTACGCTGAGTGATCGCCTTTTCGCCGACGTCAACCATGTGAGCTTCGCCGGATTGATTAAAGTGGGTTAATGCAGTCATTTTTCTGTAAAATTATCAGTGAAAGGGCAGGCACGTTTTTATTATAACAACTGCCGGTTAAGAAAACTAAAAAGGCGACCGACAGGTCTTCCATGCAATGCACCTCGTGCTAATTCTATTTTTTGTGACTGAGTGACTGATCATGTCGATTAAGGTGCGTTATTTTGCCAGCTTGAAAGAAAGTATCGGCCGCTCGGAAGATAATCTGGAGTTTTTAGGACCGGCCACAGTTGGCGATGTATGGCACAGGGCTAATCCGGATAAAGCGCTGCCGGATAATAGTTTGGCGGCGGTGAATATGGACTATGTTGAATTAAATAGCGCTGTTAAGGACGGTGATGAAGTGGCTTTTTTTCCGCCGGTGACCGGGGGCTGACCATGGGCATAAAAATTTGCGCGGAACCCTTCGATCCCTGGCAGGAAATTCAGAACCATCAACATTCGGCAAATAATATGGCCGGTAAGTTTGGCGCGACCAGTATCTTCATAGGCACGATGCGCGATTTCAATGAAGGCGATGACGTTAAAGGCATGACGCTGGAGCATTATCCCGGCATGACCGAAAAACAGCTGGAAAAAATCGTTGCCGAAGCCGTGCGGCAATGGCCGGTTATCGATGCGTTGGTGGTGCATCGGGTGGGTGATATTTTACCTAATGACCCGATTGTGCTGGTGGCGGTGTGGACATCGCACCGTGGCGATGCTTTTGATGCAAGTCGATACATCATGGAAGCGTTAAAGTCGAGAGCGCCTTTCTGGAAAAAGGAATTGTTAAAATCCCAAGCCGAGCGTTGGTTGGAAAAAAATACTGACGGTTATAGTTAACCGACCCGTTGTTGTTAGTTTTATAGGAAATACCTGAATGCAGGGACAATTAAGAAAAATGCACGCCCGGTTGGAGTCGGATAGCTCAAAACCGGTTCAGTACGAGTTACCGTTAGGCGACCAGTTGGTCGCTTTAAATCCGCTGATCGGCAAGTCAATTAAACTGACTTATACCGGTAAGATCCTGTGTGTGCATTGCAGCAGGTCAATTAAAAAGAGCTTTAATCAGGGCTATTGCTACCCTTGCTTTATCTCGCTGGCGCAATGCGATATGTGCATCATGAAACCGGAAACCTGCCACTATGAGGCCGGCACCTGCAGGGAGCCTTCATGGGGTGAGGAATTCTGTTTTCAGCCGCATGTGGTTTATCTGGCTAATTCCAGCGGTATTAAGGTCGGCATTACCCGGCAGACGCAAATCCCGACGCGCTGGATAGATCAGGGGGCGGTGCAGGCGTTGCCGATTTTTAAAGTACAGTCGCGTTATATTTCCGGTTTGATTGAGATCGCTATCGCCAAACATGTCAGCGATAAAACAAGTTGGCAGCAAATGCTTAAAAGTAAGGCTGAGCCTATCGATCTGGTTGCAAAGCGGGATGAATTAATCGCCATTTGTTCAGTGGAGTTGGCCGAGGTTACCCAACGTTTCGGTCAACAGGCGACTGAGTTTTTAGCCAATGAGGCGTCTGTGGATATTCATTTTCCGGTGGATAGCTATCCGCTCAAGGTTAAGTCATTTAATCTTGATAAGAACGCTGAAGTATCAGGGGTGCTGCACGGTATTAAAGGGCAATATTTATTGCTGGATACCGGCGTCATTAATATCCGCAAGTTTGCCGGTTATGAGATTGAGTTGTCAGCGTAGAAGCCTCGCGGTAACCGCCATATCAGATCCAGGGCCAGCATTATCAGCTTTTCTTTAAATCCAGGGATAACGCCTTTGTAACGATATTTTTATTCTTCCGTTTTAATGATAAGCAATAATTGATTGTCCGGCCAGACAGGAATTAAAAAGGTCAAGAGATGCGTGTACAATTTGACCAAAAACCAAGTAAAATGCTCACATTACGTTGCCTGAAAAAGGCGGCTACCAGCAGCAGTCTATATGACGTTCTTTAAAATACACCGGGTATTTGGGTCTTAAGTTTTTAAAAACACATATAATCGGCTTAATTCGAAAGTTTATTTGAGGGTATTAGCGTGGAGCTAAACGGCGCACAAATTGTAGTTCAGAGTCTTAAGGACGAAGGCGTAGAATATATTTTTGGCTATCCCGGCGGGGCGGTATTGCATTTATACGATGCCATTTTCCAGCAGGATGATGTCAAACACATTCTGGTTCGGCATGAACAGGGCGCGACCCATGCGGCGGACGGCTATGCCCGGGCCACCGGCAAACCCGGCGTAGTTCTGGTTACTTCAGGCCCTGGCGCCACCAATGCCGTAACCGGCATTGCCACCGCTTATATGGATTCGATCCCGATGGTGGTTATTTCCGGCCAGGTGCCGTCACCGGTCATCGGCAGCGATGCGTTCCAGGAAGTCGACATGATCGGCATCACCCGGCCCTGCGTGAAGCATAATTTCCTGGTTAAAGACGTCACCAAACTGGCTGAAACCATCAAGAAGGCATTTTATGTGGCGACAACCGGTCGCCCCGGCCCCGTTGTCGTTGACGTGCCTAAAGACATCACCGATCCCAGAATTAAAGTACCTTATAAATACCCTAAAAAAGTGTCCATTCGTTCTTATAATCCGGCGGTTACCGGTCATAAGGGGCAGATTAAAAAGGCGGTGGATTTATTATTGACCGCGCAGAAGCCGATCATTTATTCCGGCGGCGGCGTGATTTTGGGTGAAGCCAGCAAGGAATTGACCGAATTCGCGCACACCTTGGGCTTTCCTGTTACCAATACCTTGATGGGTCTGGGCGCTTATCCTGCAACCGACAAGCAGTTCGTCGGCATGCTCGGGATGCACGGCACTTATGAAGCCAACATGGCGATGCACGACAGCGATGTGATTATTGCGATCGGCGCGCGTTTTGACGACCGGGTTACCGGCAAGCTGGACGAGTTTTGCCCGCACGCCCAGATTATCCATATCGATGTTGATCCGGCGTCTATCTCCAAAACCGTTAAGGTTGCGATTCCTATCGTCGGCGAAGTTAAGCCGGTATTGGAACAAATGATGGAAATGATCAGGGATAGCAAAAAGAAACCGTCCAAGAAAGCCTTGGAAAGCTGGTGGAACCAGATCGACCAATGGCGGGCCGTCAAATGTATGGAATACGACCGCAACAGCCGTCTGATCAAGCCACAATATGTGATTGAACAGTTGTACGAAGTCACCAAAGGCGAGGCGTATGTCACCTCGGATGTAGGCCAGCACCAAATGTGGGCGGCCCAGTATTACCCGTTCGACAAGCCGCGGCATTGGATTAATTCCGGCGGTTTGGGCACGATGGGCTTTGGCTTGCCTGCTGCTATCGGCGTTAAGTTGGCGTTTCCCGATTCGGAAGTCGCCTGCGTGACCGGCGACGGCAGCATCCAGATGTGCATTCAGGAATTATCGACTGCATTGCAATACAATGCGCCGGTAAAAATCATCAACCTGAATAACAGTTATCTGGGCATGGTCCGCCAGTGGCAGGAATTTTCCTACGAAAGCCGCTACTCGCATTCGTACATGGACGCCATCCCGGACTTCGTCAAGCTGGCCGAAGCTTACGGCCATGTCGGCATGCGTATCGACAAGCCCGAGGAAGTCAGACCGGCGCTGGAAGAAGCGTTTGCTATGAAAGACCGCACGGTGTTCTTGGACATCCTGACCGACCGAACCGAAAATGTTTACCCGATGATTGAAGCAGGCAAAGCTCATAATGATATGACCTTAAGAGTCGCGGACGGCACATCAACCGACAGGGAATTGGCGTAATGAGACATATTATTTCTATCCTGATTGAAAACGAATCCGGTGCGTTATCGCGGGTTGCAGGCTTGTTTTCCGCGCGCGGTTACAATATCGAGTCGTTGACCGTAGCGCCTACGGAAGACGCCAGTTTGTCGAGAATGACATTGGTCACCCGCGGCAGCGATGACATTATCGAGCAAATCACCAAGCAGCTGAATAAACTGATCGATGTGGTTAAATTGATAGACTTGGCCGAATCCGATCATATCGAACGGGAGCTGATGATGGTCAAGATCAAGACCTCCGACCAGACCCGCGAAGAAATCAGAGGCATAGCGGCTATATTTCGCGGCAAGATTATCGATGTGACGCCGACCACTTATGTAGTGGAAATGACCGGCCCCTCCAGTAAGCTGGATGCTTTTATAGCCGCTATCGATAGCGATACCATTATCGAAGTTGTTCGCTCCGGGCCTACAGGCATATCAAGAGGCGAAAAAGGGCTGCATTTGTAAGCCTAAGGTTAAAGGCGAAAAAAGCCCCTTGGACCTTTCATCTGAATTAATTTTAAACACACCAAAAACAGGAAAAACCATGCAAGTTTATTACGACAAAGATGCCGATCTTTCAATCATCAAAGGTAAAAAAGTAGCCATTATCGGTTACGGATCGCAAGGCCATGCCCACGCCCTTAATCTAAAAGAATCCGGCGTTTCAGTTGTCGTGGGCTTGCGCACAGGATCACCTTCAGTGGCTAAGGCTGAAGCACATGGATTAACCGTACAAGAGGTTGCACAAGCGGTTGCCGGCGCGGACATAGTCATGATTTTGACGCCTGATGAATTTCAATCAAAATTGTATAAAGACGAAATTGAACCCAACATCAAACAAGGTGCGGTATTAGCATTTGCCCACGGCTTTGCAATTTTATTCAACCAAGTCGTGCCACGCGCCGATTTGGACGTGATCATGATCGCGCCTAAAGCACCGGGGCACACCGTTCGTTCCGAATTCGTACGCGGCGGCGGCGTTCCTGACTTAATTGCAGTTCATCAAGATTCTTCAGGCGCAGCGAAAGCGATTTGTTTATCGTATGCCTCTGCTATTGGCGGCGGTCGCTCAGGTATTATTGAAACCACGTTCCGCGACGAATGTGAAACCGATTTATTCGGCGAACAAGCGGTATTATGCGGCGGTGCAGTTGAACTCGTAAAAATGGGTTTTGAAACCTTGGTTGAAGCGGGTTATGAGCCTGAAATGGCCTACTTTGAATGCCTGCACGAATTAAAGTTGATTGTCGATTTAATGTTTGAAGGCGGCATCGCCAACATGAACTACTCTATCTCCAACAATGCAGAGTATGGCGAATATGTTACCGGCCCCAAAGTCATCAACGAAGAAAGCCGTTGGGCGATGCGTGAAGCGTTGAAAAACATCAGAAACGGCGAGTACGCCAAGCAATTCATCATGGAAGGCATGACCAACTATCCTGAAATGACCGCCAAGCGTCGTTTAAATGCAGAGCATCCGATTGAAGTTGTCGGCGCCAAACTGCGCAGCATGATGCCTTGGATTAAAGCCAACCAGATTGTTGATAAAACCAAAAACTGATCTTAAGTCGGTTTAAGCGTTTTAAAAAAGCCCGTCTTTATGATGGGCTTTTTTTTTGCTAAGCGCGGTAGATTCTTCGTGGCGTATTAATCAAGCTGCTAAGTTGATGCTTATTGCAAATTTCGAGGATAATCACCTTAGTCTCACCATTAAAACATCAATAATAGAGCAGATGACTGATGAATAAACTACTGAAAAACTCCATCTGGATACTGATTGCTGCGCTTGGTGCGGCAGCCGTCGGCGGTATCGCTTTAAACCGTGGCGAGAGCATCAATACGCTGTGGTTTGTAACCGCCGCCTTGTGTGTTTACGCCATTGCCTATCGTTTTTATGCGGCGTGGATTGCCGCGACGGTGCTGGCGGTTGACGAGACGCGGGCCACTCCGGCCGAGCGGTTGGATAACGGTCGCGATTTTGTGCCGACCAATAAATGGATCGTGTTCGGTCATCATTTTGCGGCGATTGCCGGGCCCGGGCCGTTGGTGGGGCCGACGCTGGCCGCGCAGTTCGGGTATTTGCCGGGAACGCTGTGGATATTGTTCGGCGCGGTATTGGGCGGTTGCGTGCAGGATATGGTGACGCTGTTCTTGTCGACCCGGCGCGACGCCAAAAGCTTGGGGCAGATGGCGCGCGACGAGCTGGGCGCATTGGGCGGCACGGCGGCGCTGATCGGCACCTTTGCGATCATGATTATCCTGATTGCGGTGCTGGGTCTGGTCGTGGTCAACGCGATGAAGCACAGCCCATGGGCGACGGCTACCGTGTCGGCGACCATTCCGATTGCAATGATCGTCGGCCTGTACATGCGCAGTTTCCGTCCCGGTCAGGTGCTGGAAGCTTCAGCTTTGGGTGTGGCTTTATTGTTACTGTCTGTGATGGGTGGCGGCTGGATCGATCACAATCCTACCTTGCGCACTTGGTTCGATCACGAAGGCTTGACGCTGGCCTGGTGGGTGATGGCTTACGGGTTTGCGGCCGCGATTTTGCCGGTTTGGTTGTTGTTGGCGCCGCGCGATTATCTGTCGACATACGTGAAGCTGGGCACTATCACCTTGCTGGCGGTGGCGATTATCATGTTGCAGCCGACCGTGAAAATGCCTGCAGTGACGCAGTTCATCGACGGCACCGGGCCTATTTTCGGCGGCAAACTATTTCCGTTCGTGTTTATCACCATTGCTTGCGGCGCAATTTCCGGTTTCCATGCGCTGATCGCTTCCGGCACCACGCCGAAACTGCTCAGCAATGAACGCGATATACGCATGATCGGCTACGGCGGCATGTTGCTGGAATCCTTTGTCGCGATTATGGCGATGATGGCCGCGACGGTGCTCGATCCCGGCGTGTTTTTTGCGATCAACAGCCCGGCGGGCGTGGTCGGCAAGGAGGCTATCGATGCCGTCGCCAAAATCTCCTCATGGGGCTTTCCGGTTACCGTAGATCAGATGCAGCTTTTAGCCAATCAAATGGGTGAGGCAACGCTGTTTGCGCGCACCGGCGGCGCGCCGTCTTTAGCCGTCGGCATGGCGAGCATTTTCGGCAGCGCGTTCGGCGAGAGCATGCTGGCCTTGTGGTACCACTTTGCGATCATGTTCGAGGCTATTTTTATACTCACCACGCTGGATGCCGGAACTCGCGTTGGGCGGTTCATGTTGCAGGATATGCTGGGCAATATCTGGCCGAAACTGGCAGAAACCTCGTGGATGCCGTCGGTGGTTTTGACCAGCGCGCTGGTGGTGGCGGGCTGGGGCTATTTTCTCTATATCGGCGTGATAGATCCGAACGGCGGGGTTAATATTTTGTGGCCGTTGTTCGGCATCGCCAACCAAATGCTGGCGGCGATTGCGTTATGCGTGGCGACCGGCATTTTAATTAAGTCCGACAAGCTCAAATACGCTTGGGTGACCGGTTTGCCGCTGACCTGGCTGGTGACAATCACCAGTGCGGCGGCCTGGGAGAAAATCGCCAGCGACAATATACGCATCGGTTTCTTTTCAGCGGCCAACGATCTGGCCGATAAGCTGGCGGCAGGCGCTTTGCCGCCGGAGAAAGCGGCTGTTACGCCGCAGTTGATCTTCAATCTGCATCTGGACGGCTGGCTGACCTTGTTTTTTGTGGTTTTGTTGTGGCTGATCGTGTTCGACATGCTGCGGGTTTGCAGCCGTTATCTGGCCGGAAAGCCGGTACTGCCGCTTACGGAATCGCCGCATACCCAGAGCCGCTTGGTTGAAGATTGGGTGAGGGACTGATGCTGAGCAAACTCAAAGGGTTTTGGCGTGTCGTGCGTCGTCTGTCCGGGGACGACGCCTATGAACGCTATTTGCAGCACCATGCAGAGCATCATCAAACCGATACGCTGTTAAGCAAAGAGGCTTTTTTCAAACAGTGGCAGGATGAAAAGTGGAATGGGATTAAGCGGTGTTGTTAGCTGGGTAAAGGTTTTTATTCACCACGAAGACACGAAGACACGAAGAGCACGAAGAGCACGAAGAGCACGAAGAAAAAACGCAGGTTAGAGGCATTGCGTGGTTTTTGGAGTTCAAAGCTCGCTTTGGGTTTTTGATCAGGCATCACGAATGTGTCGTGTTGCAGCTTTAACGACCAAAGCTTGCTTTGCGATTTCAAGCGTCGCATTTTGCGGTGCAAAGCAGGAGAGCGAGCGTCGGCAAATAGCATCTTTATTTATTCACTACAAAGACAAGAAATCTTATTTCTTCGTGTCCTTCGTGCCTTCGTGGTGAAATCTTTAAAATTTTAACAAGGCACTTTAGTTTATGACCGCTCACACCCCGCAACCCAACCGCCAGACGCTCTATGTCGCTATAGCACTGGCGCTCGGCATCCTCGTTGGTGAGCTGCTTAGCCTGACGGTGGGCGGAACTGAGACCTTAAAACAGATCGTCGGAATTTTTTCTGCGCTGACCGATATTTTCCACTCTGGTGGTGGGCATGGCCAAAATGGGCGATATTCATACCGTCGGGCGGGTCGGCATCAAGGCGATGCTATGGTTTTTCTCGGCTTCTATTTTCAGCCTGTTGCTGGGCATGCTGCTGGTGAATGTGTTTGAACCGGGCAGTTCTTTGCACATGGCGTTGCCGGAGGTGGGAGCCAAGACCGGATTGCCGGAGACGGCGCCGACACTGGGCAATTTTGTCTCGCACATGTTCCCGAAAAGCATTATCGAAGCCATGGCGAGTAACGAGATTTTACAGATCGTGGTGTTCTCGATGTTCTTCGGCGTGGCCTGTGCCTCGCTGGGCGAGCTGGCTCATCCGACCGTCAAGCTACTCGATTCGCTGACGCATATCATGTTGAAAGTCACCGGCTACGTGATGCACACCGCGCCAGTTGCGGTGTTTTCGGCGGTGGCCTCGGTCATCGCGCAAAACGGCATCGGCGTGTTGCTGTCTTACGGTCAATTTATCGGCGAGTTTTATCTCGGATTATTACTGCTGTGCGGTGCGCTGGGTTGCGTCGGCTTCTTGATTCTGGGGAGCAAAATCCTGTCCTTGATTCGTCATATCCGCGAGCCGATGCTGCTGGCTTTCGGCACCGCCAGCAGCGAGAGTGCTTACCCGAAATTGTTGCAGCAACTGGAACGTTTCGGTTGCGATGAGAAAGTCTGCGGACTGGTGCTGCCGCTGGGTTATTCGTTCAATCTCGACGGCAGCATGATGTACATGACCTTTGCTGTGCTGTTTATCGCCCAAGCTTACGGCATCGACATGGCGCTAGGCGACCAGCTGATCATGCTACTGACGCTGCTGTTTACCAGCAAGGGCGTGGCCGGCGTTCCCAGGGCCTCGTTAATCGTCATTGCGGCCACGCTATCGATGTTTCATATCCCCGAGGCCGGTTTGCTGTTGTTGTTGGCCGTCGATCAGGTTTTGGATATGGGGCGTAGCGCGACCAACGTGTTCGGCAACAGCATCGCCGCCGCAGTGGTAAGCCGCTGGGAAAAAGCCTTGCGATAGGTTTGGCAAGAGCAAGGACGGGGGGCAACGGGCAAAGGAATATTTTTGGCTAATTAAAAAAAAGTAGTTAACATCAACCTAATATCAACTCTGTAGTGTTAAAAAATATGCCGCATAGAAGCTTTAAAACAAGTAAACCAAAATCCACAATTACCGCGCTTCCTGATTTGGGCATGGATGAGCAGGATTTTATCGCCGATTTCAAGCGTTATTACAGTCACCGCCTGGGCAGGGATGAAAATAATACGTCGCCGCATTATGCCTACGAGGCGCTGTCGATGGCTATCAGCGACCGTCTCATAGAGCGTTGGAAAAGAACGTTCAATACCTACAAAGAAACGGATTGCAAGAGGGCCTACTATCTGTCGATGGAGTTTTTAATGGGCCGCACCTTAAGCAATGCCATGCTGAATCTGGGCATTACCGAGGCGGTTGAGCAAGCCATGTACGATTTGGGCCTGGAGATTGAAGAGCTGATTGAAAGCGAGCCGGATGCCGGTTTGGGCAATGGGGGCTTGGGGCGTTTGGCCGCCTGTTTTATCGATAGTTGTGCAACTTTGCAGTTACCGGTGACCGGCTACGGTTTGCGTTATGAATATGGGATGTTTTCGCAGGATATTGTCAATGGCGAACAGGTCGAAAAACCGGATCATTGGCTGCGTAACGGTAATGTGTGGGAAATTGAACGTCCCGAATATACGCACAGGATTAAGTTTGGCGGGCATACCGAATCGCATATTGACGAGCTCGGCCATAAAAGGACCAGCTGGATAGATACGCAGGATATACTCGCGGTTCCTTACGATACGCCGATTCCCGGATACCGGAACGGCACGGTGAACACCTTGCGGTTATGGAAAGCCACGGCGACTGAAGAGTTTAATCTACAGGAGTTTAATGCCGGAGATTACGCGGAATCGGTGGCGGCAAAAAATACCGCTGAAAATATCACCATGGTGCTGTATCCGAATGACGCCAATGAAAACGGTAAGGCATTGCGCCTGCGCCAGCAATACCTGCTTGCTTCCGCGAGTTTGCAGGATGTGATCGGCACCTGGGTCGGTCGTCACGGTAGCGATTTTTCCGAGTTTGCGGCGAAAAATACCTTCCAGTTAAACGACACGCACCCGAGCATAGCGGTCGCGGAACTCATGCGCTTGCTGATGGATGTCCACGGTTTGGTCTGGGATGATGCCTGGGCGATCACCCGTAACACGATGGCCTATACCAACCACACCTTGTTGCCGGAGGCTCTGGAGCGCTGGTCGGTTAATCTGTTTAAACAGATGCTGCCGAGGCTGATGGAGATTATCTTCGATATTAATGCCCATTTCATGGCCGAAGTCTCTGCGCATTGGCCGGGCGATATAGGCCGGTTAACCCGTATGTCCATTATTGAGGAAGGCAACGAGCAATACGTCAGGATGGCTTATCTGGCTATTGTCGGCAGCTATTCGGTCAACGGCGTTGCCGCGTTGCATTCGAAATTGTTGCAGCAAGGCTTGTTTCGTGATTTTTACGAGTTTTGGCCGGGCAAGTTCAACAATAAAACCAATGGTGTTACCCCGCGTCGTTGGCTCGCGGCGTGTAATCCGGAACTGGCCGAACTGATCACCGCAACGATAGGCAACGGCTGGCTGACGGATTTGTCGCTGTTAAAGAAGCTTGAACCTTTTGCCGAAGATAAGAAATTCCGTAAACGCTGGCATGAAATCAAGCAAGGCGCAAAGCAAAAGCTGATCGATTACAAGAAGCTTGAACATGATGTCGATTTTAATGTTGACGCGATTTTTGATGTACAGGTCAAGCGTGTTCATGAATACAAACGCCAGCTGTTGAATGTACTGCATGTGATTCATCTGTACGACCGGATTAAGCGCGGCGATACCGCGAACTGGACGGATCGTTGCGTTTTGATCGGCGGGAAAGCGGCGCCGGGTTATTACATGGCGAAAAAAATCATCAAGCTGATCAATAATGTCTCAAGTGTCATTAATTCCGATCCCGATGTAGGCAGGAAATTAAAGCTGGTTTTTTTGCCTAATTATCGGGTTTCCGCGATGGAGAAAATCTGTCCGGGCGCCGATCTTTCCGAGCAAATTTCAACCGCCGGCAAGGAAGCGTCGGGCACCGGCAATATGAAATTTATGATGAACGGCGCGTTGACTATCGGTACGCTGGATGGCGCCAATATTGAGATTCGCGAAGAAGTTGGCGATGAGAATTTTTTCCTGTTCGGCTTGACCGAAGAGCAGGTTGAAGAAATGAGCCATCACTATGATCCTAATGCAATCATCAATCAGGATGAGGATTTGCTAAGGGTCATTAGGCTGCTTGAGTGCGGGCATTTTAACCAATTCGAACCGGGGCTTTTTGACGATATTTTGGCGTCAATAAAAAGCCCGCACGACCCCTGGATGACGGCAGCGGATTTCCGTAGCTTCATTGATGCGCAAAAACGTGTGGAAGCGGCTTACAAGGATCAGGAACACTGGCTCAAAATGAGTATCTTAAATTGCGCCGGTAGCGGTAAGTTTTCTACCGACAGGACCATCACTGATTACAACAACGAAATCTGGAAACTGGCACCGGTCAGTATCAAGTTCTGATCGTGTTTCATATTGTTTTGTTTGAGCCGGAAATTCCCGCTAATACCGGGAATATTATCCGGCTATGCGCCAATACCGGCATGCAGTTGCATTTGATCAAGCCCTTGGGGTTTGAATTGGATGACAAGAAATTACGCAGGGCAGGGCTGGATTACCATGAATGGGTGGCGGTGAAAGAGCATGATTCATTGGCTGATTTTGTAGACAGTGTTAAGCCGGGGCGGATTTTCGCCCTGACGACCAAAGGCACGCAGATTTACAGTGAGGTGCGTTTTCAGCCTGAAGATGCTTTTTTGTTCGGCCCCGAGACGCGCGGTTTGCCTGCCAAGGTGTTGGCCGACTTAGGTTCAGAGCGGTGTTTGTATTTGCCGATGCAGGCGGAAAGCCGGAGCCTGAATTTGTCCAATACCGTTTCTATTGTTCTGTACGAGGCTTGGCGGCAGTTCGGCTTTGCGGGTGCAGGGATAAAACAGATATAAAAATTATCACCACGAAGACACGAAGGACACGAAGTTTTATTTCTTCGTGTCCTTCGTGTCTTCGTGGTGAATAAAAGCTTTTAATTGCTCATTACTAATGAAGCATCTCTAAGACTCAGCCTTTTGCTCCCGAGCCAGCAGGTTTTGTACAGCCGCCAGCGGGGCTAAGCCTTCATATAAAACCTTGTAGGTTTGTTCGGTTATCGGCATGTCTACGCCGTATTTCTTAGCGAGTAAAAAGGTTTCTTTTGCCGCTGAAATGCCTTCGATTTCCTGGCCTATTTCTTTTATGGCGGTATGTGTGTCTTTGCCCTGTCCCAAGGCTAAACCGAAACGCCGGTTTCTGGATTGGTTGTCGGTGCAGGTCAAAATAAGGTCGCCCAGTCCCGCCAGTCCCATAAAGGTTTCCTGTTTTCCGCCAAGTTTGACGCCCAGGCGAATGATTTCGTTCAGCCCTCGGGTGATCAAGGCTGCCCGAGTGTTGGCGCCAAAGCCCAGTCCGTCGGCAATACCGGCGGCTATAGCCATGACGTTTTTTACCGCACCGCCGACTTCCACGCCAATCAAGTCCGAGTTGGTGTAAGTCCGGAAACGCTCACTGTGCAGGATGTCGGCCAGAAGGCCTGCAAAATCCGGCTGGGATGAAGCAATCGTGATGGCTGTCGGCAGCTCGGCTGCGACTTCGCTTGCAAAGCTGGGGCCTGAAAGTAAGGCTGCCGGGGTTTGCGCAGAGAATATATCGGCGACTACTTCGTGAAGCAAGGAGCCGTTATCAGGATTAAAGCCTTTGGTTGCCCAAGCTATTTGTACGTCGCTGGATAAATACGCTTTGAGCTTAAGTAAGGTATCTTTAAATGCATGGCTGGGTACGGAGACCAGTATCAGGCTACAGAAGTCGGCGACTTCGGCCAAGTTGGACGTCACAGTGAGGTTGTCAGGGAAAGTCAGGCCGGGCAAGTAGCGTTTGTTTTCACGATCCTGTGCCAGCGCTGCCATGTGCTCAGGATTATGGCCCCATAACAGCGTCCGGCAGCCGTTTCTGGCTGCCAGAATTGCCAGAGCCGTTCCCCAAGAACCTGCGCCCAGGACGGCTATTTTTTTATTCATCGAACGATTTAATTAATGGCGTCAGAGCCGGGTGCTTGTTGAGCTTGTTGCAAATGTTGCGAGTATAAGGCGTCAAAATTTACCGGAGCTAAAAGCATCTGCGGAAAGCCGCCTTTGGTGACGAGGTCGGAAATGGCCTCTCTCGCGTAAGGAAACAGAATGTTGGGGCAGAAGCTGCCAACCATCGGGCCCATTTCTTCATTAGTGAAACCGCCTAAAGAGAAAATACCTGCCTGATTGACTTCAACAAGATAGGCTGTTGCATCGCCGTTTTTTACGGTGATGGTTACCGCAAGGGCTACTTCGTACATTGAATTTTCTAAAGGCAAGACATTGGTGCCCAGATTAAAGTCGACAGTGGGTTCCCATTTTTCGGTGAATACTTTAGGCGAGTTAGGTGTCTCAAAAGACATGTCTTTAGTATAAATTTTTTGGATAGAAAATTGCTTTTCTACGGCGTCGGTTGCTTCGGTCATGATGGATTTCTATGTGTAGGATTTAATGTGATGGCTACTTTTAGCAAAGATTTAGTTTTTGAGCTTGCCGGTCGATTTTATAGGCAATTTGTAGTCGTTTTCCCAAGCTTGCATGCCGCCGGTGATAACGAAAACCTGCTCGAAACCTGCTTTAGTTAATATTTTTCCGGCCGACGCTGAACGGGTGCCGGTTTGACAGGCAATAAGGACAGGTTTGTTTTTGTATGTTTCCAGTTTTGGCAAGTGAGCGGGTAAGTTGCCCAGTGGCGTGTTGATTGCGTTTTCAATATGACCTTTAAGAAACTCTTCCGGTTCACGTACATCGATAACAATGGTATCGCTATCGTTCATTTTGGCGACAGCCAGTAAAGGCGAAACGGCACCGAATTTTTTGAATGCGGTATCGAATAATTCCTGAATTAACAGATAAGTAACTACCGCCAGAGCGAGGCTTAAGATGTAATGATTTAAAATAAATTCTAGATAACGTTCCATGGATTAAGTTGTCAAAGTTAAGTGAAAAGATGAATTATTGGTTAGGGCAGAAAACATCGCGCATCATTTTAATGAGTAACAGCATACGGGCGTCGTCAATAAAGTAATAAACACGGTTGGCCTGTTTTTTAGAACCGAGAATATTTTTGTCCTTAAGAATCGCCAGATGCTGGGAAATATTGCTCTGGCTGGTGCCGACCTGATCGACGATTTGTTGCACGCAGATTGAATCACTGCCCAGAACGCACAATATTTTTAAACGTAATGGATGCGACATTGCCTTTAAGCAGTGGGCCGCTCTGGCTATGTCGGCATCGTTTATGCTTGTGTTCTGGCCTTTAATTCCCATAGGTCTGTTTAATGTTTCTAGTCTATTGAATCTGATTAAAAAAGAACCCGTGAAGAATTATTTATACACAACTGCTGTCAACGTGTATTAATATAATAGCTACTTGATTACGTGGTTGGCATGTTGCCAAAATACAAAAACCAGTGAATCTGGCAAAATAATACATCACTACGACCATTTTGGGTAATGAAGAATCAAATGGAGTACAAAGTGATTTATTTTGTCCGAGGGGTATTGATGCGGATTTTTTTTAGTATCGGGAGATAAAGATAAAGATGTTTAATCGGCCAAAGCCTGTGGTATTGCTGATCCTTGACGGATTCGGTTATTCGTTGGACAAAGAATACAATGCTATTGCAATGGCTAACACACCTTTCGCTTATCAAATTTGTTTAATCTGTGGATGAGAAATAAGCTGGTTTTTTGTTTTTTACTGAGTGCGTTCGTTCATGAGGGCAGGGCGGAAATCTCGGAAAAAAACGAAGAGCTCACTGAAGTTCAATCGGGTATTAAAGCGGCCGACCAAAATATGCAGCGCATTCAGCTGCAAAAAAATACTTTAAACACGCAGTTGGGCGAAGTTGAGAAGCTCTATGGAAGGACGGCCGCTTTATTAAAGACACTGCAAGGTCAGGTTGAGCAAAAACGCCAGAACTTGAGTAAGATCCAACAGGAAAAACAGAGCCTTCAGGATGAAGTCGCTAAACAAAATAAAGAATTAGCGGGTCAAATAAAGGCTGCCTATGCAATGGGGCAAAAGGAACAATTGAAGTTGTTGCTTAATCAGCAAGATCCTGCATTATCCAGCCGGATGCTGGTGTATTACGATTACCTTAATAAGGCTCGTCTGACAAAACTGGCCGGCATTTCGGAGTCTATGCAGCATCTGGAGCGGCTCGGTAAGCAGCAACAGCATGAAACCGAGCTTTTAGAGAAAAATCTTGAGCAAAAGAAATCCGAACAGATAGCTGTAGACGGTGTTAGAAAACGAAGATCTGAATTGCTGACACAATTAAAAAGCGACTTTTCTTCAAATGAACAACAAATAATTCATTTGAAAGAAAGTGAAAATAAGCTGAAAAATCTGGTATCTTCATTGCAAAGATCAACCAATGATCTTACGTTTGAAGTTGAGCAAACAAAAAAATTGCACAAGGCTGCTGAGGTTCCGTCCGAACCTGCCAAAGACTTGCCGGATGCCAAGGACGATTTTTCTAAACTTAAGGGCGACTTTTCTTCGCTTAAGGGGCAGTTGCCTTGGCCGGTTAAGGGACGATTAACTAATAAGTTCGGCAGTGCGCGAGCCGAGAGTACTGAGAGCATTTGGGATGGCGTGTTAATTGACGCCAGTGAGGGAACGGAGATACGTGCGATTACTAGCGGGAAAGTGGTTTATTCTGATTGGCTTCGCGGTTATGGCTTGTTGATTATCATTGATCACGGCAAGGGCTACATGACTCTTTACGCGTTTAATCAGAGTGTATATCGGCAGGTTGGTGAGTGGGTGGATGCTGGTGAAGTCGTTGCTTCAGTGGGGCAAAGCGGTGGTCGTAGCCATCCCGGGTTGTATTTTGGAATACGCAACAAAGGTAAGCCGGTTGATCCGCTTGAGTGGTGCCGAAAGTAATCGGGATCAAGTTAGTTAGCTGTTTAATGGCCATGTTTTGGAAAATCGAGTGTTTGGAGTTTTAAGGTACATGTTAAAAAAGAAAAATATTTTCATTTTGTCCTTAGGGATTATGTTGGGTGTTTTTATGGGTATCTGCGGCAGTGTCTTTGCCGAGCGCGATAATGCTGAACCTGTAGCGGATGCAGCGGAAGCCCTGCCCTATGAGGACTTGCGCACATTCACGGAAATTTTTGGCCGAATTAAAAGGGATTATGTTGAGCCCGTTTCTGACAAAAAATTATTGGAAGATGCCATTCGCGGCATGTTGAGTGGGCTTGATCCTCATTCCGCTTATTTGGTTGCTGAGGAATACCAAGAATTAAAAGAAGGCACCACTGGTCAGTTCGGCGGCCTGGGCATCGAAGTTACGATGGAAAACGGCTTTGTTAAAGTGGTTTCCCCTATCGACGATACACCCGCCCAGAGAGCAGGCATTAAAACCGGAGACCTGATTGTCAGGCTTGATGATCAGCCGGTAAAGGGAATGACTTTGGCTGATGCCGTCAAACTTATGCGTGGCGAGCCGGGTAGTAAGATTTTGCTGACGGTTGTTCGTGAAGGGATGGAAGCGCCTTTAAAAATATCCCTGACCCGTGACATCATCAAAGTTAAAAGCGTAAAAAACCGGATGCTGGAAAAGGGTTATGGTTATGTGCGTATCAGCAGTTTTCAATCGGGAACCGGTGAAAGCCTGAAAGAAGCATTAGCCGCGCTGAAAAAGGAAAACGCAGGAAACCTGAAAGGCTTGGTGCTGGATTTACGGAATAATCCGGGCGGAGTATTGAATGCGGCAGTCGAGGTGAGTGATGCCTTCATCAAGAGCGGTCTGATTGTTTACACCGAAGGCCGTATTGAAAATTCGGAAATGCGCTTTAATGCCGCTCCTGATGATCTTATCGACGGTGCGCCGATGGTGGTGCTGATTAATGCTGGTTCCGCATCAGCCTCTGAGATTGTAGCCGGGGCTTTACAGGACCAAAAACGCGCTGTGATTATGGGTGAGAAATCGTTCGGTAAAGGTTCGGTGCAGACTATATTGCCAACCAGCAATGGCGCAGCAGTTAAGCTGACTACGGCTAGGTACTATACGCCTTCAGGACGCTCTATCCAGGCCGAGGGTATTGAGCCGGATATCGCCTTGGCTCGGGTTAAGTTGGAGACCTTGGAAAAAACCGAGTTCAAGCCGGTCAAGGAAGCGGATTTGTCGCATCATTTGCAAAACGGCAAAGGTAAAGAGACTCCAGAGGAGGTGCAGGAGAAAGAGAAGGAAACCTTGGAAAAAGATTATCCTTTGTATCAGGCGCTGACTTTGCTGAAAGGTATCAGTATTATTAAAAAATAAGCTTTAGCTTGTAACGGTAATCAAAAGCCCGGATTTTGGCAGACAGAGATGTTTGCTGGGATCCGGGTTTTTTTATGTGTTGAATTTGTTGGGGCGAGATTGTGGGTTGGGTTTGTCTGAAGGGTTGCTATTAATTGGTTGTTATAGCATCATGGCTAACGGATTTCTCGGGTGGCTTTTGCGCGCTGGATTGAAAATTAATAGGCACCTCCTCTTAGAAAGGTGTCTACTTAACGTTGGGCGTATGCCGTCTGAGTTCGTTTAACGATTAACTTTTACAGACATGGAGAAAAGATTATGAGTATATGGGATTCGATTTGTGATACGGCTCGGTCGACCGATGAGTTCTTATTTGGTTACGGGCCTACATTAAGCGGTGGCTTCATAGGTGATGTCTTGGGTGGTGTCAAAGATTGCGTTGTTGAAAACCCAGGTAAAACGGTACTGGTAGTTGGGGCAACTGTTGCTACAGGCGGATTAGCATTAGTTGCTGCACCTACGATTGCTGCTGCGGCAGGGGGAGCTGGCCTACTTGGCGCAGCCAGTACTGGAACAGCAATCAGCACGTTATCGGGAGCCGCTCTATCAAGCGCATCATTAGCTTCAATAGGTGGTGGAGCGCTAGCGGTCGGGGGTGGAGGTATGGCTGCTGGAGCAACAACGATTGCTACTGCTGGCGCAGTTACTGGGGGTCTTGCCTCAGGTGCCGCCGCAAGTATGGTTGACTGAAAACGCCCAACCCGGCAGTCAAGAGGGGCTGCGCGAATAAACCCTCGCGCAGCTCCTTACTTTTACATTAGGCTTTATTGCAACCAAGGAGAAATCGAAATGAAAAAAGCAAGTCTCGCAATTGCTGTAACAACATTTATCATTATCAGTCATGCAGTTAGTGCAGGTGCAGATTGTTTAAGCACCGTTAATGAATCAAAACTTAAAGAAGCAATTAATGAAAAAAAATCGTCCTATGGCGATGTACCGTCAACAGTCAATTGTAAAAAACCGGCAAATGGGGCTGATAAATTAATTTGCTCTGACAGCGTACTAACGCTAATGGAAAAGCTTGATTCCGTGGCTTATGTTTATGCATCTGAAAGTGCCACAGGACAAGAAGTAAACCATAAAAAAACAAAAGATACCGACTGGATAAAAACTGTTCGCAATAAAAGCAAAGACAAATCAAGTCTATGTGAAGCATTTAAAGAGCATACAAATGGCAGCCTTGGCGGAATGTCTCCTTATGAAGAGGGTAACTAGCTTTTTTGTTTTTAATCACAGTTGTTTTCTCTTACTTAACCCATAAATCATCTGTGTCGTAACGACAAAAATTTTAAACATTAATTTCAACAGGAATATATCAATGTCTACCAACGAAAATTTGATTTCAAGCACTGGACTTTTCGATGAATTGCGTGATGGTGTTAATTCACTTATCGATAAAATGGAGAGTGAGCAATCTAAGATTAATAAAGCTTTCTTCGAGGCTCTCTCATCAGAACAGCGTACCGTATTTCTTAAGTCCCTAGAAAATCAGGATATTAAGCCAAAAAGAATGGAAAAAATTACGGGTAAAAGTCAATCAACAGTTAATAGAACCTTAAATGGTAAATAGCATAGCTCGGTAGGATGGGTAGAGCAAAGCGAACCCATCGTATAGGGTGATTGGATATGATGGGTTTCGGCTACTGCCTCTCGGCAACTGCTCCATGCGTTGCTCTACCTCCTGCATCCATGCAGTCGTACCCATCCTACACCACTTCGTGCTCTTCGTGTCTTCGTGGTGAATTAATGCGAATTAACAAATCGATTTTTGATAATTGACGCTAAAGTCATTCAAATTAGACAGCGCCACAGGCAAATCTTCGGTTTTTTCGAGGCTGAACGCATTAACGCCGACCCGCGACAAATAAAACACCTGATCCCTCATGAAATGGCCGGTTGCTCTGATTTCGCCTTGATAGTTGTAGCGGCCTCTGAGCAGCCACGCATGGGAAAAAATGCGGCCATCGGCAAAGGCGGGGAAGTCCAGCTCGATTAACTGAATATCTTTTAGATCGGCGGCGATGTCTTCAACCGAATCAGCGGGGCCGATTCTGACGCCTATCTTGCCGGTAGACTTAAGCAGTTGTTGCTTGTCTTTTTTCCACCGAGCTAATGAAACGCTGATGTCGCCGTCTTTCAGTTCTTCATCATCGGCGACAAAACGCCAGCTGTCGTCAACAATCTGTTTGTCTTTAATTATTTGCATAGACTTGCTCTTTGAATGGGGTGATGCCAACGCGATTTACCATGTCCAGAAAGGATTCGTCTTCCAGGCGTTGCTTGATGTAAACATCCAGAATGGTAGTGATTGCTTTGGTGACTTGGTCTTTGGCAACGGCGGGCCCTAGGCGTTCGCCGATAGCCGCTTCATTTTCCGAGGAGCCGCCCAAGGTTAATTGATACCATTCAGCGCCTTTTTTATCGACGCCCAGTATGCCGATGTGGCCTACGCTTTGGTGCGCGCAGCCGTTCATGCAGCCGGACATGTTGATTTTTACATCGCCAATGTCATGGAGATAGTCCAAATCATCGAGAGCGTCATTGATTTCTTTGGCTACACTAATCGAGCTGGCATTGGCGAGTGAACAAAAATCGAGGCCGGGACAGCAAATCATATCCGTTGCGGTGCCGATATTGGGTGTGGCTAGTTTTAGTACATCGAGTTGTTGCCACAGCGGGAATAGATCAGCCTGTTTGACGTCGGCAAGAATCAGATTCTGTCTGTGCGTGCTTCTGACTTCACCAAAGCTGTATTGGTCAGCCAGGTCGGCAACGGCGTCAAGTTGCGTATCGGTCATATCGCCTGGGGGCGAATCCGGCGCTTTTAACGAGATGAACGCAGCGCGGTAGCCGGCTACTTTGTGATCGGCAGTGTTGTATTTAATCCAAGTGGCAAACGCTTTGTTTTCGAGTTGATGTAGCTCAAAGCCGCTATTTTGCCCTGCATCTGTCTCGTAGGCAGGCGGCGTAAATTGGGTTTTTATAGCGTCAATGCGATCGGTGCTAAGCTCCAGGTCATCCCTTATTAGCAGCCATTCTTTTTCGACCAATTCGGAGAATTTCTCCATGCCTGATTCTTTGACCAGGATTTTAATGCGGGCTTTGTATTTGTTATCGCGGCGTCCGAACAGGTTGTATATCCGTAGTATGGCTTCCAGATAAGACAACAGGTGTTTCTTTTCTAAAAAGGGTTTGATGACTTGGCCTATGATCGGGGTGCGCCCTAGGCCGCCACCGACCAACACTCTAAAGCCAATTTCACCGGCGTCATTTTTAACCAGATGTAGGCCGATGTCATGAAATTGAGTAGCTGCACGATCAAGTTTTGCGCCGCTGACAGCAATCTTGAACTTACGCGGCAAGTAGGCGAACTCGGGGTGAAGTGTAGTCCACTGCCGGATAATCTCGCAATAAGGACGGGGGTCTTCAATTTCATCAATACAAACACCGGCCAAGTGATCCGATGAGGTATTTCTAAGGCAATTGCCGCTAGTTTGAATGGCATGCATTTGGACGGTGGACAATTCTTCGAGAATATCAGGAATTCTTTCCAGTTGAGGCCAGTTAAACTGGACGTTTTGCCGGGTTGTGAAATGACAGTAGTTTTTGTCGTAGGTCCGGGCAATATGGGCTAGCTTCCGGATTTGTTTGGAGTTGAGCAGACCATAGGGACCGGCTATCCGTAACATCGGGGCATGAGTTTGAATGTAGACACCATTCATTAAGCGCAAGGCGCGAAATTGGTCGTCTGAGATCTGGCCTTTTAAAAAGCTTTCAGTTTGCCTTCTAAATTGGTCTACCCGTTGTTCAATGAGTGTTTGGTCGATGTCGTTATACTGATACATAAATGAGCGCTTAGTGCCTGTCCAGGCGAGTAATTACGACTAATAATCATATACTGTAGGTCATAAAATGACAAAGGTTATTGTATGATGCTAATATTGTCCGTTAAATTTTTGGTGTTTTCGGTTAATTTTTTGAATAAAAGCTAGGGGGTTATTTTGGTGCGGTCATTGTTTGTCTTGTTGTCTCTATTGCTGTTGCCTGAAATGGCGATGGCGGGTGGTTTTGAAAGTCTCGGTTTGACGGGAACAGAGCGGGGTATTTACACGGTTCTGATCTTTATCATTGCTTATGGCTTTGTTATGACGGAGGAGTTTACTCATCTGCGTAAGTCTAAGCCGGTTATCTTGGCGGCCGGTATTATTTGGGCGAATGCAGCTGTTTTGGCTGCTCAAGCGGGTGTTTCCGTCGAGGATATGCATGAGGCTTTCGAATACAACTTAAAAGAGTATGCGGAGTTAATGTTATTCCTGCTGGTTGCCATGACTTATATTAATTCAATGGCTGAGCGCAACGTGTTTGAGGCCTTGCGCTCCTGGTTGGTAAGAAGGCAGTTTGGTTATCGCAAGTTGTTTTTGATTACCGGTGTTATTACGTTCTTCTTGTCGGCTGTAGCGGATAACTTGACGGCGGCTTTATTGGTCGGCGCGGTAGTGATGGCGGTCGGCGCGGATAATCCTAAGTTTGTTAGTATCGGCTTCGTTAACTTAGTTGTTGCTGCTAATGCGGGTGGTGCGTTTTGTCCTTTTGGCGATATTACAACTTTAATGGTTTGGCAGGCTGAGTACGCTGAGTTTTTTGATTTCTTCAAGTTGTTTATTCCTTCGGCCGTGAATTACGGTGTGCCGGCGGCGGTGATGTATTTTGCTGTTCCCGATGAGCAGCCCAAAGTCACTGATGAAGCAGCTGTGCAATTAAAGCCGGGTGCTATTCAAATTTGTGTAATGTTCTTGTTGACTATCGTTACTGCGGTAAGTTTTAAGCAAGCCCTGCATTTACCACCGTTTATGGGCATGATGGTCGGTCTTTCTGCGTTGATGCTTTATGGTTATCGTTTGAAAACAAACTATTGCATTGAAGGCGAAGAGGGATTTGATATTTTCAATAAAGTGCGTCATGCCGAGTGGGATACTCTGTTGTTCTTCTTTGGTGTGGTGTTTGCGGTCGGCGGTTTAGGTTATATCGGTTATCTTGAGTTGCTGTCCGGCGCTATGTATGATGGATTAGGGGCGACAACGGCGAATATTTTAGTGGGTGTGATTTCGGCGATTGTCGATAATATTCCTGTTATGTTTGCGGTGCTGAATATGAATCTGGACATGGATTTATATCAATGGTTATTGGTGACGTTAACTGCCGGTGTCGGTGGGTCGTTATTATCCGTTGGTTCTGCTGCCGGTGTGGCATTGATGGGGCAGTCTGACCATAAATATACCTTTTTTAGTCATTTGAAGTGGACGCCTGCAATTGCTGGTGGTTACATAGCAAGTATTGTTGCTCATTATCTAATTAATGGTTGATAGCCCAAGTATGCACTGCACTCCTTGTGCAGTGCTCGGCAACTGCTCCAGACGTGATTTTGCCGCCTGCATAAGCCACATGAATATGGTGAGTGCAGGAAGTTCTGGAGCGACCAGTTATCTGGCTATGCAGTCGCGTTTGTCGGGTAAGGCCAATGGCTGACAATAAAAGTTGGCGATCGGCTTTTTCAATTTATGTTCAGCCGCGAGTGCGCGGCATGATATTTCTTGGCTTTTCCGCCGGACTTCCTTTTTTATTGGTTTTTTCGACATTATCAGCCTGGTTGCGGGATGAGGGTGTGGAGAGATCGGTTATAGGCTTTTTTAGCTGGATCGGGGTTACCTATTCAATAAAGGTTTTTTGGGCTCCGGTCGTCGACAGGCTATCACTGCCATTTTTAACTAAATTTTTGGGTAAAAGACGCAGTTGGATGTTGCTTGCGCAATTGGGTGTTGTTGTCGGTCTGGTTGGTATGGGAAGTTCGGATTCGCATAGCCAATTGCAGCAGATTGCCCTCTTTGCCGTGTGGGTGGCATTTTGTTCGGCTACGCAAGATGTTGTTATTGACGCTTATCGTATTGAATCAGTAAATCCTGAATACCAGGGTGCTATGGCGGCGACCTATGTGTTAGGGTATCGGATTGCCTTATTGGTAGCGGGGGCGGGTGCTTTTTATATCGCGGATTATGCTAGTTGGAAAGTGGCTTATTTTGTAATGGCAGTTGCCATGTCTGTAGGTCTGGTAACGACTCTTTGTCTTAAAGAGCCAGACCATAAGCATTTTGAAGGAAGGTTGAGCGAGAATGTTGCGGTAAAGCGTCAGAATATTTGGCGGCGGTTGTCGATAAGTTTCGTGGATGCTGTGTTGCATCCCTTTGTGGAGTTTTTTGGGCGCAACGGCAAGGTCGGTTTGTTAATTTTAATGCTTATCGCAGTTTACAAAATGAGCGACATTACCATGGGGGTTATGGCTAATCCGTTTTATCTTGATTTGGGTTTTAGTAAAAAAGATATCGCTGATATTAGTAAGGTTTTTGGTTTTTTTATGACCATTGCCGGTGCTGCAATGGGTGGAGTGCTGGTTGTTAGGTATGGGATTATGCGTCCCTTGCTGCTAGGTGCGGTTATGGTGGCGGCTACTAATCTGTTGTTTGCTGTTTTGGCGGTTAGCGATCCCAATTTATTGCTGTTGGCAGGTGTTATAAGTGCGGATAATTTAAGTGGTGGAATAGCGACATCGGTGTTTATTGCTTACCTTTCCAGTTTAACCAGTACTGCGTACACAGCCACACAATATGCGTTGTTCAGTTCACTGATGACTTTGCCCGCCCAGCTATTAGGGGGGTTTTCCGGGGTAGTTGTAGATAGTTATGGCTACACTGTCTTTTTTATATATGCATCAACAGTAGGTTTGCCGGCAATCGTGCTGGTGCTTTTATTGATGCGCTATCAAAGCCGGTCTAAAGCATATAACTATAATCCATGATGAGTGGAGCATGATCGGAAAAGTGCTCATTTTTATAAGATGGATGCTACCGTTACTTTAATCTTTAAGAACGGGGCTGATTATTTGACAATCAATGCGGCAGTCGACGTTTTTTACCAAAGATTGACCTCTGTTTGATCTCCATGCGTACTGTTCGGCTTCTTGATTAATTTAGTCTGAGCGCGTCTATCCTATGTCTATTGGCAAATAATTGATTTAGCCAAATCCTTTCTTCGGGTAAACAGCCGGAGTTCTTTTGATTGTCTCTCCAGTTTTTTGGGTCAATTTCTTTGTGGGCTATGTTCCAGTCGCCGCAGATTATGTAGTCACGGCCATTTTGTGAGCATTATTGTAAATAAGGAGTGGATTTAACCTTGAAGGCTTGTCGGTCTTCTGTATTGATTTCTTGCTAACCTGTGTCGTTAATGATTTTATCGGGCTGTTTCTGCAATATAAAGCCAATCCGCTAGAGTCTTTTTTCTGCGGCATGGTAAAAGCGGTGATAGTTTGCAGGGAGGAATGGATCGAAACTGAGTTGATACAGCTGGGCTTTTGTTTTTTGTATACAAATAATATCGGTGTTTTGTTGCTGCATCCATGTGAAGAAACCTTTGCGTCCTGCGGAGCGGATGCTATTTGCGTTTAAAGTAATAATGCGCATAAATTAAATTGAGTTGCCAAATTTTAATGAAATACGTATTATATGGGGTTCTTTAATAAAGTATGTAGCCCGTTTGTGGGTAATGTGAAAGTGATATGAAACCAGAAATTCATCCAGAATATAAGCAAATTACTGTAACTTGCGGTTGCGGTAATAAATTTGAGACCGGTTCTGTATTGGGTAAGGACTTGCAAGTTGAGGTTTGTTCTTCATGCCATCCTTTTTATACAGGAAAGCAGCGCGTTGTTGATACAGCGGGGCGCGTTGATAAATTCCGTAAAAAATACGGTAAATAATAGGGATTGGTATTTTTTTATTGCATCTGATGCGTAGGTAAGCAAAAGGGCATAGGCATATTAGTCATTTTATTTTGCATGTCCGCCATAAAGCAGAAAGCCAGTACAGCATTGTTGTACTGGCTTTCTGCTTTATGGCGACTAGACTTTCGATTTTTTTGTAGCGTTTGTTATTCTTGGGATTCAATAACACTTTATATTTAATGGGGTGGTTTGATTTGAGTGAATTCTAAAAGGGGTAGTTCACGCAATAAATTGGAGGGTGGGGCAATAATTGCGTATTAATGCCAGCAGGTAATATCTTAAATAGAATCTAAGCCGGACAGTCCTTCAATGGACCAGTTGGCAAAATCAAGGGAGCCTTCATCGTTGTCGCCGTTTTTGTAATTAATTCGGCAGACATATTTCTTGGTGGTTGTGTTTGCGGTAGTGCTCGTGATATCGATTTCGGCGTTAATAACATATTGGTAGTTCCCTAAGCTCCAGGCATTAATGGGTTTTTCAGGGAAGTTAATCGATACATCTGGCCCAAGTTTGGATTTAATGTAGCTATTACAATGCATGAAGGCGAGTTTGGTTAATGGTGTGGAGATGGGGGATTGTCCTCCTTGATCTTTGCTGTCAACAAGAAACAAATCAGATTGAACTACTTTGTAAACGAAGGGCATGATGACTTTGCTTTGGATTAAAAGTAGAGTTGATAATGCGACAATAAAAATTATGATGGAGTATTTCTTCATGGGCTTAAGATAATTGAGTTAAATAAAAGTAAAATCAAAATTAATTCTAACAGGAATCAATGTTTTAAGTGTAGAGGAATTTGGCGGGTAAAGCCTGGATTCAAGGAAATGTATTAGGTGCTTGTTTTTGACTTGACAAGGCTAATTGAACTGGTAGACTGACAGCTCACTAAATTGACTTGGTGGCACTTGGGCCTTAATGTTTTTAGGTACTGGTGAGAAAATGGAGTTGTAACTATAGCCCCTGGCCATAACAGGTCGGGGATTTGATAATTTTTGGAGGTAGAAATGGCAGCTACAACTGAATCAGTGAGAGCTGATGCTGCGGAAGCACCGCTGTTAAATAAGAAAAATATGATCCTTGGATCACTGCTGTATGTAGTGTTCTATGGTTGGGTTCGTTGGTATGAAGGTGTCTATGGCTGGTCAGCTGGTCTGGATTCATTCGCTCCTGAATTCGAAACATATTGGATGAACTTTCTTTATATTGAGTTTGTTTTAGAAGTAGCAACTGCAGGCATTTTGTGGGGCTATATCTGGAAATCTCGTGATCGTAAAGTAATGTCAATCACACCAAGAGAAGAGTTAAGAAGACATTTTACTCATTGGACTTGGTTGGTAATGTATGGCTTCGCTATCTATTACGGCGCTAGCTACTTTACAGAGCAAGATGGTACATGGCATCAAACTATCGTTCGTGATACTGACTTTACACCAAGTCACATCATCGAATTTTATTTGAGCTATCCTATCTACATCATTACTGGCGGCGCTGCTTTCTTATATGCAAAAACCAGACTTCCTACTTATCAGCAAGGTCTGCACCTTCAATATATGGTTGCAGTAGTTGGTCCTTTCATGATTCTGCCAAATGTTGGTTTGAATGAATGGGGTCATACTTTCTGGTTTATGGAAGAGTTGTTTGTTGCTCCTTTACACTACGGCTTCGTATTCTTCGGATGGGCAGCTTTGGGTGTAATGGGTGTTGTGAACACAGAAGTTGCAGCTATTGCTAAGCTTCTGAAAAAAGACTTAGCTTAATAATATAAGTCTTGGTTGTAATTACTATCTCCGCTTGCTGTTTCGCTTTTTTTCAGGGCGAAGCAGCAAAAGTTGAAGATGGTCATTAATAAAAATAATTTAAATCCTTTAGGAGGTAAGCTAATGAGCGCATCTCAATCAGCTGTACGTTCACGCGCTGAGGCAGTTAAAGTTTCACGCACGTTCGACTGGCTAATTCTGTTCGTATTGTTCTTCGTTGTACTTGGTGGTTATCACATTCACTACATGTTAACTGGTGGTGACTGGGATTTCTGGACTGACTGGAAAGATAGACGTCTATGGGTAACTGTAGCTCCAATCGTTTCAATCACTTTCCCAGCAGCTGTTCAAGCTGTGTTGTGGTGGCGTTACCGTTTGCCTTTCGGTGCGGTAGTTTGTATCTTAGGTCTGCTTTTAGGTGAGTGGATTAACAGATATTTAAATTTCTGGGGTTGGACTTATTTCCCAGTGAATTTCTGCTTCCCTTCAAACCTGATGCCAGGTGCTATTGTTCTTGACGTTGTGTTAATGCTGTCAGGCAGTATGACAGTTACAGCGGTAATCGGTGGTATGGCATGGGGTCTGTTATTCTATCCAGGCAACTGGCCAGTTATAGCACCATTACATGTTCCTGTTGAATACAATGGCATGATGATGACACTAGCTGATTTACAAGGTTACCACTACGTAAGAACTGGTACACCTGAGTACATCAGAATGGTTGAAAAAGGTACATTAAGAACTTTCGGTAAAGACGTTGCTCCAGTATCAGCGTTCTTCTCTGCTTTCGTGAGTATTTTGATTTACTTCTTGTGGCATTTCTTCGGTAAATGGTTCGGTGGTACTTCATTCACCCAAAGCGCGTAAGCACTTGGTTGTAGGAAATTACACAAAAAGACTGATGTTAACACTAAAAAATAGGCTGTTGACATTAGATACTCTGAAAACTATAGATTCTCTATTATAGAGGAGGATATATGAAATTAATAAAAGACAAGGTTGCTAAATTATCCTTTGTCGCACTGCTGGTAACTGTTACAGCAGCGATGTTTTACGCACCAACTGCATCTGCTCATGGCGAAAAGTCGCAAGCCGCATTTATGCGTATGCGTACAATTCACTGGTTTGACTTGAATTGGTCAAAAGATACAGTGCCTGTGAATGATACTATGACAATTTCCGGTAAATTCCACGTTTTCGCGGGATGGCCTGAAACTGTTGATAAACCAGAAATTTCATTCTTGAACATCGGTATTCCTGGACCTGTATTTATTCGTCAAGGTTCATGGATCGGTGGTCAATTAGTTCCACGTTCAGTTTCTCTGGAATTGGGTGAAACTTATGAGTTTAAAGTATTGTTAAAAGCACGTCGTCCAGGTGACTGGCACGTACATACAATGATGAACGTTAAAGGCGGTGGTCCAATCATCGGTCCAGGTAAATGGGTAACTGTTACTGGTACTATGGGATCATTTGTTAACCCAGTTACTACGTTGTTAGGTGATACAATCAACCTGGAAACGTATAATCTGAGCAACACTTACTTCTGGCACGCTTTCTGGTATGCCTTAGGTTTGGCTTGGTTGGGATATTGGGCTCGTAAACCAATATTTGTTCCACGTCACATTGCTGTTGAAGCAGGTAAAGCTGATTCATTGATCACTGCTACTGACAAGAAAGTTGCTATGGGTTTTGCAATCGGTACAATTGCAGTTGTTGCTTTCGGTATGAGCAGCACAAACGCAGCGTATCCTGTAACAACTCCATTGCAAGCTGGTTTGTTGCGCGGCATGAAACCAATTGAAATGCCTGCAAAAACTGTTAACGTTAAAGTTGAAGATGCAACTTATCGTGTACCAGGTCGTGCAATGCAAATGACACTGACTATCACTAATAATGGTGATTCTTCAGTACGTTTAGGTGAGTTTAACACTGCTGGTGTTCGATTCTTAGATCCTAAGGTTCATGTTGACGAAACAGGCTACCCAGATGACTTGTTGGCTGAAGAAGGATTGACTGTTAGTGATAACAGCCCAATCGCTCCAGGCACATCAAGAACTGTGCAAGTTACTGCTTCTGACGCTGCTTGGGAAGTTTACCGTTTAGCTGACTTGATCTATGATCCAGACAGTCGTTTCGCTGGTTTGTTATTCTTCTTTGATGAAGCTGGCAACCGTCAAATGATTATGGTAGATGCTCCATTAATTCCATCTTTCATCTAAATGAAATAATTAACTGATAACTTTGGTTGTCAGTTAAGGGATTTGAGACCCTCGTTACCAAATAGGTAGCGAGGGTTTTTTTTTGAATGAAAAGTATGAATTTGAGCCCTTGAGGTTGATTGGCAGGATAATAGAAGCGGCGTCCGGTGGAGGGGAAAGTCAATTGTAAAGGGTTTTGTATTTTCAATTGGTGCTTGTATGTCATTGAGAATGTTTTGTTGTTTATTCGGTATTGTTCTTGATATGTTGAGTAGAGTTCGATAGTGCGGTAGAGGAACCAGTGTTCATGTGGCTTCGTGTCCGTCTTGCTTAGCAAAAAAACACTTTAAAGCTGAGAGCTTTTCGAGGTGGTAATTGATGGGCTTTATGTATCGGTGTTTCAATCTGATCATCGATTATGGTCTTCAAACGGCTTGGGTGTTTTCGCTTAAACCATGTTTCCAGAAACGATAGGAGTGGGCGAAATACATAGCTTCTATTCCTCCTTGATTTTCCGTGGCTTACGAACTCTTTGCTGTTATTTGGCTGTCTAAGCCTTATTCAGATGGTGGCAGTAAGAGAGTAGAGCCCTCCGTAACAACCCCTCTTTATGTTTTGCGCTAGTCAGCTTCGGGATATCGGTTCACTAATCGTTACTAAGTCGCCTTGATGGTTCTTGCCTATTGCGCTGTTGATTTTCCAATAGCGGATGTGTTTTTTTGCGCAACGATGTCCAATATTCTCCGAGTTTTATCTGGCTGGATTTATCCCTTTATCAGTATTGCTTTTAGGGTTTGCCGGAGATGCTTATACGATGAGCCGTCATTACGCTTATCCAGAGTGTTGATAAATGTATTCATGGCTGATGGGGGGTTTTAACTTTCGAACTTGCTCAAGGATTCAGTCCTAGTGTTTAATCATCAATATCACTTTTAGCGGTTAAGTCTTCCGATATACGGTGGATGACCCGCACAACAATTCTGTCATATCTTTCTTTTTTAATATATCAATCTGTATCTTTGCGTTTGGCTTAGATGTTTACAGTTTCTCTTGCCGCTTTCTCGTCATTGGTCGGCTTGAAAAAGCGTGAAACTATATTAGCTAACCTTTTTTCCGCTCCTTGTCGATTGGTACTTATGAGTTGAATCTAGGTTAATAAATCTATCGCGCTTTGTGAGTGATAATTAAAAATTAACGCCAACATGGTGCGCTATATACTCGAATTTACCCGGGTGCGATAAGAGGAAGGGAAAAATCAGGAATTCAAAGAACATGAGTCTGGTTTTTTACATGCAGCTACCCAGAAAAGTTCAGTTTATTTTCCATTCTCAAGGTTAAAACCACCGGCTTCAGCCGGTCAGCTTTAGCTCTATAGCCTTGTATTGCTTTGATCTGATTTATACACCCAGAAGACCATTAGTCAAACGGGCAGTTGAATGGGGTCTGTGTATTATTAGCAAAGCTCGATAGAGCATCAGACTGAGGGTGACCAAGACGCGTCGTAAAGTCGGCGCGTATCCGGACTTTCAGTCCGTAACTCAAACCCACCAGCTTTAGCTGGTGGTTGTTTAGTTGATTATTTGATTATTGACTTTAATCGGTGGTGTTGGGATTTTTGCATGGCTGATTTAATCGTATCCATGATCATGGCGGGTGTGGGCGGATGAGATTTTATTGAGTGGGCCAATGCTCGTTTTGTTATAAAGCAAAGCGCTTGGAGTTGCGACGCCAAAAGACTGGATATATCTATCTGGCATTTTTGGTTGTTTGGTAGCGCGAATTTAATCCGAGTAATGTAGTTGCTGGGCTTTGAACAAATAGTTAAAAAGCATATTCAAGCCGTTTTACAAAAATAAAGGCGGAAGCTGAAGGCTATAAAATTGAAATGAACGTTATTATGAAATATGTGATTTTGATGGTTGGGTTCAATGTATTGCGTTGTCGCAGTTCCTGATTGGAAGGTGGGCTATGAATTATGAGTTGGGCTAAAGGATATGTAACTATGGCAGTTGAATGTATCCAGCAGAAATAATGGCCTAAAAAACTTTAGTTTTTCAGGCCATTAAGATGCAATCGTTGTTGAAAGTGTAATTCTCGGGCTGAGAACTATCAAGCGGTCAACCAAAGATTCAAGGAGTTATTTTTGTCCAACAGTGATAACTTTTAAAGCGTTGGTGCCGCCCGCTATCCCTTCCCTGTCACCTTGAGTGATGATGAATGTATCACCTTCAACGGCAACACCGCGCCTTTTTAGTTCTGCAATGATTGCCCTGTTTACTTCATCGTGATCGCTAAGGTCATGAATGAAAAGTACCGGGAAAACACCGCGGTATAAAGTGACTTTGCCAAGCGTTTCTGGGTGAGGGCTGAGCGCAAAAATTGGAATACCCGAGCTGATTCTGGACATCCATAAAGTTGTAGAACCTGATTCGGTTAACGCAGCAATACCATGGATTTTGGTATGGTTAGCCAGATACATCGCAGACATTGCAATAGCTTCATCGACGCGCTCAAATTGAAGCTCAACACGATGCCCTGAGACACGAACTTTAGGTTGTTTTTCCGCTTCAACACAAACACGATTCATTGCTTCAATCGCTTTAATCGGGTGTTTACCCGATGCTGTTTCTGCAGATAGCATAATGACATCGGTGCCATCGTAAACCGCATTAGCAACGTCAAAAACTTCAGCACGCGTAGGAATCGGATTGTCGATCATTGACTCCATCATTTGTGTGGCGGTAATCGCAACACGATTGAGTTCTCTGGTGCGTTTAATCAACATTTTTTGCACGGCAGGCAGGTTGGCGTCACCAATTTCGACACCGAGATCGCCACGAGCAACCATGACTGCGTCCGATGCCAGAATGATTTCGTCAATAACATCCAGGGCTTCGGCCCGCTCAACTTTGGACACGATACCGGCATGACAGCCTTCGGCAACTAACAAGCGGCGCGCTTCATGAAGATCCTCGGCGGTGCGTGGAAAAGAAATGGCGACATAATCGCATTTCATTATCGCAATCGTTTTAATATCTTCTTTGTCTTTGTCGGTTAATGCGGCCGCAGATAAACCGCCGCCCAGCAGGTTGATGCCCTTGTTATTGGACAGGTCGCCGCCAACGATAACGGTACAGTTAACGCGCATGTTTTCAACATTGACCACATCAAGCACGATACGTCCATCATCCAGTAGCAGTCTGCTGCCTGGTTTGACTTCTAAAGCGAGAGGTTCGTAAGTAATGCCAACTTGAGTGTTGTCGCCGGCCATAGGGTCAAAATTGATGTCCAGAGCAAAATTCTGCCCCTCGTGTAAAAATACCTTGGTATCTTTAAAGCGGGCGATGCGAATTTTGGGTCCTTGCAAATCGGCTAAAATACCTACCAGTCTGCCGGTTTTTAAGCTAAGTTCACGGACAGCGTTGGCTCTATTGATGTGGTCTTGAGCAGAACCATGTGAAAAGTTCATGCGAACAAAGTCAAGGCCTGCTGCAAACATGCCTTCAAGTACGCCGGGCTTGTCTGTAGCGGGGCCCAGCGTTGCTAAAATTTTGGTTCTTCTTAACATTATGTAGGAAATCCGTTATTTCGCGTTGACTAAAGCAATTGTCGTATCCAGCATACGGTTTGAGAAGCCCCATTCGTTGTCATACCAGGATAGAACCTTTACAAGGTTGCCATTCATGACTTTAGTCAATGCTGAGTCATAAATTGACGACGCCGGATTATGATTAAAGTCGATTGAAACCAGTGGTAAGCTGTTGAACTCCAGAATGCCTTTTAAAGGGCCTTCGGAGGCTGTTTTCAGGATTTGGTCGATTTCTTCCTTGCTGGTATTTCTGGCTGCTTGGAAGGTTAAATCGACAACAGAAACGTTAATGGTGGGTACGCGCATCGCGAAACCATCCATTTTGCCAACCAGTTCAGGCAATACTAAACCAACAGCCGCGGCCGCACCGGTTTTAGTAGGGATCATTGATTGCGTAGCTGAGCGGGCGCGGTGTAAGTCGCTGTGATAAACGTCAGTCAGAACCTGGTCGTTGGTGTAAGAGTGAATAGTAGTCATTAAACCATGTACCACGCCAACGGTGTCGAGCAGTGGCTTAACCAATGGCGATAGGCAGTTGGTTGTGCATGAGGCATTAGAAATGACGGTATCTGAAGCTTTCAGGACATCATGGTTTACGCCATAGACAATGGTTGCATCAACATCGTTGCCGCCGGGTGCGGAGATAATAACCTTTTTTGCGCCGGCAGCAATGTGCGCGGATGCCTTGGCTTTGCTGGTGAATAAACCGGTGCATTCGTGAACGGCATCAATGCCCAGCTCTGCCCAAGGTAGTTTTGATGGATCTCTTTCCGAGAAAACCTTGATCTTATCGCCGTTGATCACGATGTAGTCGCCATCAACACTTACTTCGAAAGGAAATTTTCCATGCACTGAATCATATTGAGTCAGGTGCGCATTCGTTGCAGCGTCGCCTAAATCATTGATTGCAACAATTTGAATTTCATTGGTACGGCCTGCTTCGTATAATGCACGAACGATATTACGTCCAATACGACCATAACCATTGATTGCAACTTTAATTGGCATAGATTTTCTCCAGATTGATGAAATGAAAACTTACAAAAACGGATAACCCTAAAGTCTCCGAGAATCCGTTTAATTGTACCAAAAATTAAGAGGGTTAGTCTATTGACGTAGAAGACAGCTATTGTGGCTATAAGCATGTTGCTGTACTGGCAAATCGTTAAGGATAAGAGATTACTATTGATTGTTCATGGCCTCAGAGTTTACTTGAAGGTAAGCAGAGATAATGTGGGGCGGCTTAATTTAAAGTTTGAATCCAAGATTATGCATACCACAATAAACAGTAAAGGGCTAACTTGAAAATAAATCCTCTCCCGCTGCTTCAGCGCCTTAAAGTATGGCAGTTATGGTTGTTCTCAGTGATCTTCTCGGTGTTGTTGACTGAGGTCATTGTTGCCGTCATGGGATTATTGCTAAAGGGAGAAGTGCCTCCCGATTACCTGCTTACCGGGTTAGTTGCATCGTGTTTTGTGGCTTCTTTGGTCGTGGCTATGCTGGGCTATTTTCTTGAAAAACTCACCGAGAGCCAGCTGCAACTATACGCCATCATTGAAGCCGAACCTGAGTGCGTAAAACTGGTGGCAGCAGACGGAACGTTGCTGCAGATCAACCGTGCCGGGTTGAACATGATCGAAGCGGATTCCCTGGATCAAGTCCTCGGTCAGCAGATACCGCAACTTATGACACCGGAATATCAGGGCGCCTTTATAGCGCTGACAAAGCGCGTGTTTGAGGGCGAGTCCGGCAATCTGAAATTCGAGATGCGTGGGCTCAAGGGGACATATCGCTGGATGGATACCCACGCTGTTCCCTTACGCGATTCACATGGTCATATTACTGCATTGCTCGCCGTTACTCGCGACATTACCGAGCACAAAGCATCGGAAACGGCACTACAAGAAGCGTTGGATCGTCTTCAGAAAATTGCCAGTCGAGTGCCCGGACTTGTATTTCAATTTCAGATGCGCCCCGATGGTAGTTCCTGCTTTCCTTTCGCCAGTGAAGCGATCCGTGATATCTATCGGGTCAGTCCGGAGGATGTACGAGATGATGCATCCAGGGTATATGCCGTCCTGCATCCCGACGACTATGACGGCATCGTCGCCTCCATTCAAGCGTCGGCACGGCGTTTGACCCCTTGGCGGCATGAGTATCGTGTGAAGTTTGACGATGGTACGGTGCGTTGGCTGTTCGGCAACTCATTGCCGCAACGGGAAGCGGACGGCTCGGTGCTTTGGCACGGCTTCATCACCGATGTGACTGAGCGCAAACGGGCGACGGCGTCGCTGTTGGAGAGTGAAGCCCGTTTCCGCACTATGGCGGATAGTGCGCCTGTGCTGATCTGGATCGCCAGACCTGACAAATTTTTCCACTATTTTAATAAGGGCTGGCTGGAATTTACCGGGCGGACAATGGAGCAGGAAATAGGCAATGGTTGGATAGCTAACGTACATCCGGAAGACTTCCAACGTTGCTTCAATACCTACGTCACCTCTTTCGATGCCCGTCATGAATTCAGCATGGAATATCGTTTGCGCCGCTTTGATGGAGAATACCGCTGGCTGCTCGATCATGGGGTGCCGCTTTATGACGAGCAAGACACATTCTTGGGTTACATCGGCTCCTGCATCGATATTACCCTGCGTAAGTTGTCTGAGACGGATCTGCGCATCGCCTCTACCGCCTTCGAATCCCAGGAAGCCATGGCCATCACCGATAAGGATCAAGTTATCCTCCGGGTCAATCAGGCTTTTGTCCGGGTTACCGGTTATAGCGTTGAGGAGGCTGTTGGCAAAATGCCGACCCTGCTTAAGTCCGGGAGGCAGGATGCCTCGTTCTATCAGGCGATGTGGAAAAACCTGTCTCGCGATGGGCACTGGCAGGGCGAAATCTGGAACCGGCGCAAGAACGGCGAGGTGTACCCCGAATGGCTCAACATTACCGCCGTAACCGATGAAGGTGGTCATGTCACCAACTATGTTGCATCCTTTTCCGACATCACCGAGCGCAAGACGGCGGAATATGAGATCCAGCATCTGGCCTTCCATGACTCGCTTACCCAGCTTCCCAACCGCCGGTTGTTGCTGGAACGGTTGAAGCACGGTATTGAGGTAGAACGACGCGAAGGCAAGCAGCTGGCATTGCTGATGCTCGACCTGGATCGATTTAAAGCCGTCAACGACAGCTTTGGGCATCAGGCGGGCGACGAGTTGCTGCAACAAGTCGCCCATAGAATAACAAGCCGGTTGCGAGAGGTAGATATGGTTGCCCGTTTGGGCGGCGATGAATTTATCGTGTTGCTGGAAGATATTACCCACCCGGACGATGCCGCGCGGGTCGCTGAAGGAATTATCGCAGACTTAAGCAAACCCTTTCAGCTTCCCCAAAGTGATGATGTACAGATTGGCGTCAGTATTGGTATCAGCCTGTATCCGCAACACGCAGACAACCCTGAAATGTTACTGGATCACGCTGATACAGCGTTATATCATGCTAAAGATAATGGGCGCGGCTGCTTTGCCTATTTTTCCGAAGACCTGACTATTGCTGTCCGTGAGCGTATTGCGTTAGAAGTCCGTCTGCGAAAAGCGATTAAACAACAGGAGCTGCGTGTGTTCTACCAGCCGCAAATGGATATTGCCAGCGGTCGTATTGTCGGCGCTGAGGCGTTAGTGCGCTGGCAAGATCCTGTCGAAGGATTGATTCCCCCTTGCCGCTTTATTCCCATTGCCGAAGAAACCAATTTGATTGTGGAGATTGGCGAATGGGTGCTGCGCGAAACCTGTAGGCAGGGTCGGCAGTGGCTGGATATGGGGTTGCCACCGTTAACCCTGGCGGTTAATGTTTCCCCGCACCAATTCCGGCGCAGTGACATTAACGCCTTGGTTGCAACGGTACTGCGCGACACCGGTTTTCCGGCAGGGCAGCTGGAATTGGAAATAACCGAAAGCGGGCTGATGGAAAACCAGGACAAAACGACGAACATTCTCAACAGCCTGCATGTCCAAGGCGTTCATCTTGCCATTGACGATTTCGGCACCGGTTATTCGTCGCTGACCTACCTCAAACACTTTCCTCTGGACGTACTGAAAATCGATAAGAGTTTTATCGACGATATTCCCCATAATAAAGACGACATGGAAATTGCAGCGACCATTGTGGCGATGGGGCACATCTTGGGTTTCAAAGTGCTGGCGGAAGGCGTGGAAACGCTGGAACAGCTGGCTTTCCTGCAAGAGCAAAGTTGCGACTTATACCAAGGCTATCTCAAAAGTCACCCGCTGCCGGCGGATGATTTTGTCGCGCTGCTCCAGGCAGACGATTCATCTCCAAAAAAGCCGGTCGAAAGCGACAGACAAGATTAAATGTTGAATTTATCCTCTATTTTTTGTTTGTAGTTTAAATAATGGATGGTTTGCAATTGCTCCGGGTTGTCGATGCGGAATGCAGAAAGGGGCAGGTCTATATCGGTAATATGAATCGGATAATTAACCTTACCGTTCCGAAATTGGAGTATGTGTTGGTAAGCGGCATAAAAGACTTGATTGCCGTGGTCTAGCGAGGAAAACTCTTTTTCATTGCAGTAGATCGAATAGATAATGCCCTTGTGGGTATCTTCCCCGGTAATGCGCAAGCTTAATTCCTGGTTTGATGCGGTTGCTTTCAGTTGTACAGGGGTATAAGAAAAGATGCCGGCAGGACTTTTCGTGATTTCGTAATATTCAATGGTCAAAAGCGTTTCAAAAAGATTGCGGTTGAGGATCGATTCTAAAAAAATGGCATATTGTTTTAGCAGTTGGCTCGGCTTTGCTTTGCTATGCGGCTGGATATACAAGGCGCCTTTTTCATCAACAATATAGACACTGGTGTCCGCCTTGCTTTCATAGTAAAAAAGCTGAATTACTTGCGGCCTGTTCAGGGAATAAATAAGATGAATGGGTGTGTTTTCGAGGACCGCTGGGTCGAAATGAATGGTGCTGAACTGTTCCTGAGGGCTTGCTAATTCGCTTAACAACTGTTTTCTGGTTGCCAGCTGTTTGTAGCTTAGGGTTTTATTTGCGGATTGGAAGACATAAAACGAAGTTCCGCCAGGCAAAATATAACGGGGTGAGCGATTATGATGTTGTTTGGAGAAAAGTTTAACCAGGGTATTAAATACCGCTTCAACGCGGAGGATAATGCCTTTGGCCCGAGCCGGAGTGTGGCAAACAAACTTCAGGCTACTCAAGGATAACGGTTTTTTACTGTTATTAATGGCATCCGCTAAACAGTTAAATAGCCCTTCTATGCCTTCATCCTGGCTGGTGGTGATTTCGCCCCAGCTGGACAGTGAAATCCTGTTGATAGTTTGAATAAAACACTGGCGGTTCATGCCGTAACTTAACGCATCGGAACGCTCACTCATAACGCACAGGCCGTCGTCATCCGATATGCCCATATTGATAATAAGCAGTGAATTCAGCTGAGCTTTGAGGGTTTGGTAAGTTTCCAGCGGAGGGTCGTAGTTAAAACTCTGGGTTAAAAAAAGGTTGATTTGCGTCAGCGTTGAATGCAGTTCTTCATTCGGCATTTTAAGTGAATGCGAACTGAACTGGAGCTGTAGCTGTTTGTGATAGAGCCCGTTGATGATCAGCCAGCAAAGGATTTCGATTAAAGACCGGCATTTTTGTATGGGTTCAAAATCTGCGGCGTTAGTCATCTGTACGTTTTTCAGGTACATAGCCCAGCCATCGCCGCCGGGAAGACGGTTTTCTACGATAGACAAGGTATTTTCTTTTGAGTGGACTTCCGAGCGAGTCGTAATGATTTCAATCTTGCCCGGCTTTTTTTCCAAAAAGGAATGAAGCTTTCTGCCTATCAATTTCAGGTCGTTGCTGTTTTCCTGGTTTTGGGCAACATGTTCTCTGGCGAACCCCATAATCATGCGGTAGCAGTGGGTCAATTGCTGCACGATAACGGCATGTTCCGACGTTGCTTTTTTTATATCCCAGAGTCGCTGATATTTCAGGTTATCAATAGTGGAGGCGGGCCAATTCCAGTTATTAGCAATAGAGTGCATATATTTTTCCCTGGTGGCTCTGGTCTGGGAATCCATGGTGTTGTCGGACGAACCCATGACTTTTAAATAAAAGCATTGACGAACCAAGGCCAATCTTCTATGGCTATGCGCTTTTTGCAGATATTTTTCGACTTTTTGGTAAATGAGCAAATACGGGTCGAGATCGGTCGTCATGTAGTCGCCTTGATAAACGGCCTTTTTTATGTCCTGACACAGCCATTCAGTCTGAGGGTATTCGCTGGCATAGCATTCCATTAACAGCAGTTTCAATAGCGATTTATGCGGTGAATGCAGCGCTTTATAAAGATGCCAAAGGGTTGCGCTGGTAAATTCTTCGGCCGGGACAGCGTCGAAGCCGCCGAAATCGATAAGCTCATGTTCGGGAATGAACCGGTTCGCTATTAAGTGCTTGATATAGGCTGTGTAGTTTCTTTCTTCATGCGGGGGGACCAGCCACCATGCAGGGCTTTTCCCCGCAATATAAATTGCCGTCCTGTAAAACTCTTCAAGCAGTAGATAATGCTGGGTTTGGCCGCTGCTTTCCGTGGAAATGGGCGTGTTTTCACCGAGCAGGAATTGTTTGCTGTCCATCAGGAAGAAATGCGCTTCCAGTCCTAGCGATGCCGCCCAAGTCTCTATTGCGGTGGCTTTTTTTTGCAGCTCGGCAATGGCGCCGGACAATAAGTCGGATTGATGGCATAACCAAATGTCCATGTCGCTGGTTTTGGAAAATGCGATGCTGCCGACGCTGCCCATCAAGAACAGACCTTCAATAGGGTAAGTCTGTGATGCCGCTCGGGCATAAGTGAAGTTTTTTGCAAGTTGCCTGGCGGCATTTATTGTCTGGATGCCAGGGTTATATTCGGGTATTCCTGCGGGAGTTGTCGAAGAAATAAACCCCGGTAACATCGGGAAGTTGCAATGGAAAAGCAGGGGTAATAAGTCCAGGAATGTTTGTTGACGAGGTTGCAAAAAATCCTGGACTCGTTGTTCGCGTAGCTGATTCAAGCGTTTAAATCGGTATTTAATCGTTTGAAGGTCTTGTATGCTGATTTCTTCGCCGGGTGAGCCTAAATGGATGGCAGGCTCTGGGTGTGGTCTTATCATGGTGAAAGCATTATTTTTAAACTGAAACTAAGTCGATAATCAAGAGTCTTTTAACAAAACGCACCGCCGAGAGATACGAAGATCCAGACGCTAAAAAATATTACAATCCAGGTGCTGCCGCATCGGTTTTGTGGTGAGTAATTAGCAGGCTTAGTTGATCGTGTTCCAGCGTTGCCCGGGCTGTCTGGATGGCGAGCCTGACCGTACCGGGAGCCGTGCCGCCAATGTGTTTACGAGCCGAAACCGAGCCTTCCAGCGTTAAATAATCAAAAACATCATCGGTAATCAAGCCCGAAAAATGCTGTAGCTCTGGCAGGGATAGTTCCGATAAATCGCGTTTGCTTTCCAACCCTAAGCGCACTGCCAAGCCCACGACTTCATGAGCATCGCGAAAAGCCATGCCTTTACGTACCAGATAATCGGCAAGGTCGGTGGCCGTGGCAAAGCCGCGTTTGGCCGAGTTGTACATATTGGTTTTTTTGGCTTCGAGGTGGGGAACCATATCGGCATAAGCCCGCAAGCAATTGATTAGGGTGTCGGCGGTATCGAATAGCGGTTCTTTATCTTCCTGATTGTCTTTGTTGTAGGCCAGCGGCTGGCTTTTCATCAGCATCAGCAGCGAAACCAAGTGACCGGTTACCCGGCCTGATTTGCCGCGCACCAGCTCGGGTACGTCGGGGTTTTTCTTTTGCGGCATAATCGAGGAGCCGGTGCAGAAAGCATCGGGCATCTCGATAAAGTCGAACTGGGCGCTGGACCACAGGATTAATTCTTCGGAAAAACGCGATAAATGCATCATGATCAAGCTGCCGGCCGCCGCAAACTCAATCGCAAAATCGCGGTCGCTGACCGAGTCCAGCGAGTTGGCCGAAGGACGGCTAAAGCCGAGTAAATCGGACGTCATCTGGCGGTCTATCGGGTAACTGGTTCCAGCCAATGCCGCAGAGCCTAAAGGCATAATGTTGACGCGCTTGCGGCAATCTTGCAGCCTTTCCCGGTCGCGGCTGAGCATTTCAAACCAGGCCATCAGGTGATGGCCGAAGGTAATCGGCTGGGCGACCTGTAAATGCGTAAAGCCCGGCATGATGGTATCGGCGTGTTGCTCCGCTAAATCCAGAATGGCTGTTTGCAAGCGCGTGAGCTGGCCTAAAATCTGGGTGATTTCACTGCGCAGGTAAAGGCGAATATCCGTCGCTACCTGATCATTACGGGAACGTCCGGTATGCAGTTTTTTTCCGGCAATGCCGATTAAATCAGTCAGGCGGGCTTCAATGTTCATGTGAACATCTTCCTGCTTGATCGACCAGACAAATTCGCCGTTAACTATTTCCCGGCTGATTTGGGTCAGGCCGTCAATAATAGCGTCGCGTTCCTGCTCGGTCAGAATACCGCAAGAGCAAAGCATTTTGGCATGGGCGATTGAGCCCTCAATGTCTTGTTGCGCCATGCGTTGGTCAAAATCGACAGAGGCGGTAAATACCTCTACAAAGGCATCGGTTGCCTGGGCAAAACGGGCGCTGGAAAGTTTGTCGGAATTAACGTTGGTCATGGCGGTTTCATTGTAAGTTGACTATTGGGTCAAATTATACAGCGAAAGCTTACACTCCTGCTAACGCTCCTTACTTGCATCCCTGTAGGCAAAGCTTCCGTTCTTTACCTGCATTGGTGCAGGCAAGTAATTAAAGTTCGATTAACCGTCATCAACTTACACGGGTTACAATAACGTAATTTATTGTTGAAAATGAATGGTGTTCTTTTGACTGAAAAAATTATTCGTATTGCGACGCGCCGGAGTCCTTTGGCGTTGTGGCAGGCAGAGCACGTTGCAGAACGTTTGGAGCGGACATTTCCAGGATGCAGGACTGAATTGGTCAAGATGACCACTCAGGGCGACAAGATTCTTGATGCGCCTTTAGCCAAGATTGGCGGCAAGGGATTGTTTGTCAAAGAGTTGGAGCAGGGCATGTTGGAAGGCTTGGCCGATATTGCCGTGCATTCCATGAAAGATGTGCCGGTGGAGTTTCCGGAAGGCTTGCACTTGGCGGCCATTTTAATCCGCGAAGACCCGACCGATGCTTTTGTCTCCAATCATTATGCGACGTTACACGATTTACCGGCTAATGCCAGAATCGGTACGTCCAGCTTGCGCAGACAATGCCAGATTAAAGAGCTTTACCCGGAAGCTGAAATATTGTCATTAAGGGGTAACGTCAACACCCGCCTGTCCAAGCTGGATAGCGGTGAATACGATGCCATTATTCTGGCTTCGGCCGGTTTGAAAAGACTGGGCATGGCTGAACGCATTACTCAATGCCTGGATACCTCCGTCAGCCTACCGGCGATCGGCCAGGGCGCTATAGGCATAGAATGCCGGATTGACGATCCGGAAATTAATGAGATGTTGAGTGCGTTGCATGATAGCGAAACCGGACTGTGTGTGGCGGCGGAACGGGCAATGAATGCGCGTTTGAGTGGCGGCTGCCAGGTTCCGATTGCCGGTTTTGCCAAGATGCAGGGCGATCAACTGTTCATGCGCGGATTGGTCGGCAGTCCTGACGGCAGCGTGATCTATCGGGCTGAACGGACGGATAGCGTGGACAGCGCTGAAGCTATCGGCAAAATGATTGCCGAAGACTTATTGGCTCAAGGCGCCGATGAAATTCTGCAAGCGCTGTTTCATTGAATGCAGGGGTGTCGGTAAGGGGCGGAAGCGTTGAGTAAAGTTTTGAACGGCGCATGCGTTTTAGTAACGCGGCCGGAGCATCAGGCGGAAAATCTGAGCCGTTTAATTGAACAGCGGGGCGGGGTAGCGGTCCGGTTTCCTACCCTGGAAATCGTTTCGCGGGATGACGACCGGATAAAATCTACGCTGGCGAATCTGGATGGATTCCAATGGGTTGTTTTTATCAGCGCCAATGCAGTAAATTTTGCTCTAAAGGCGAATAGTGGCAAAATACCCCGCACGAAATCCGTGCGTTTTGCCGCAGTGGGGCAGGCTACGGCGCAAGCCATGAAAATGGCCGGATTACCCGTCGATTTAGTGCCTGAATACGGTTATAACAGTGAGGCGTTACTGGAAATGCCGCAACTACAGCAAGTCGAAGGGCAAAATTGTTTAATCGTTCGCGGTGAAGGCGGGCGTGAACAGTTGGCAACCACGTTGCGCAGCAGAGGCGCAGAAGTTGACTATCTGGAAGTCTATAAAAGAATAATCCCCCGTATGGATAGCTCTCCGGTTGTCGAGTTGCTTGCTCAGCACCGCCTGGATGTCATTACCGTGACCAGTGCCGAAGCGTTGCAGAACTTAAGTTTAATGCTGGGTGAAAAAAATAATAAGCTATTGTCATTAATACCCTTGGTGGTAGTTAGCGATAGAATCAGGTGTTTAGCCGCCGATATGGGATTTAATCGAATTACTGTGACGGATAGTCCTATCGATACAGCAATTCTTGAGACAGTAATAACGTGTGTGACAGGGGAATAGAGTGGCCGAATTGACTGAACAACAAGAACAGAATGTGAGCGAAAATAGCAAAGCTCGCAAGTCGCGTAGCGGACTCTGGTTTGGCATCATTATGCTGCTCATTATTATCAGCGTGGCAGGCGCGGGTTTTTATCTTTTTCAGCAATTGCGCTCTCAACAGGCTGATTTAGGCGGGGAAGTTAATAAAGGCGACATGCAGCTGATCGAGTTGTCGAAGCAGATAAGCGGTTATCAAACGCAACTTGCAGCCATCCAATCCCAACTGGCAACCGTAGAGGCCGATGTTGCCGGGAAGGAATCCCACTATACCAAAACCCTGGCGGATTTTTCCCGGTTACATAGCGAAAAACTGGATGCTACACGGAATGAATTAAACAGTGCAGTCCAGCAGGTACAACGCCAGTTAGGCAAGACACGCGGCGATTGGTTAATTGCCGATGCGGAATACCTGTTAAGTATAGCCAATCAACGCCTGTATTTAATGGGCGATGTTAATACCACCCGCGAAGCCCTGGAAGCGGCGGATCAACGTCTCAGAGAAAGCGGGGATGCAGGCGCTTTTAAAATACGCGAACAAATCGCCAAGGATATTACCGCGATCCGTAATGTTGCCGTTGCCGATATTGTCGGGATGTATGCCTCGATTCAATCGCTGCAAGATCAGGTCGATACCTTAACCTTGTTTTTGCCTTATACCGGAAAAACATTGACTGAACCCAAACCGGCACAGGAACCGGCAAATAAGGAAGGTCAAAATCTGCTTGATTCTGCATTGGGACAATTGGAAGGGGTAGTGACCATCAGGCACACCGAACATCCCATTAAGGAAATATTAACGCCGGAACAAGCCCAGTTTATTCGGGAACAGTTAAGGGTAAAACTGGAAATGGTTAAAATTGCCCTGGTTCAGCAAAACGAGCAGCTTTACCAATCCAGTTTGGCCGATGCAAAAAAATGGATCGAACAAAACTTTGCCAAGAACACAGAGACGAGCAATTTCATTGCCGAGCTGGACAAGTTTAGCGCCATCAAAATCCGCAGCCATTTCCCGGACATCAGCCTGTCGTTGAAAATGCTCAGGGATATTACCAAGCTGAGATTGGAAGTCGATAAAGCCATGCCGCCTGCTGAAAAAGCCAAATCCGAACCGGTCGAAAAACCGGTTGAACCAGCAAAACCGGTGACAGTGAATCCGGCCGAAGCGGTAAAACCGACTGAGACCGCGCCGCCCGCCGAGACACCGAAGCCGGTTGAAGCAGCACCTGCCGCACAATAATCCAGAGAGTACATGATGAAAAATATAATGTATTTTCTGGGTTCACTCCTTGTTGCCGTTGCAGCCGCTTTTTTTGCCTATAAATGGTTGGGTGGATTCGAGAATCCAGGCTATGTCCTGATCGGCATCGGCTATTGGTCCCTTGAAACATCGTTAATCGTTTTTGCGGTTAGCTTGATCATGGGATTTTTTGTATTTTATATCTTCTTCAGGTTTTTAGGCTGGCTGCTCAGATTGCCGGGCCAAATCAAGAATCGCGGCAAAAGCATCAAATTCAATCGTTCTCAGGAAGCTTTGATTGCCGGTCTGGTCGATTCCGCCGAAGGTAACTGGGAAAAAGCCGAAAAAGTATTAATCAAACATGCCTCGCACAGCGGCGCACCGCTGATCCACTATTTGACTGCAGCAAGAGCCGCGCAATCCCGTGGCGCGTATGACAAAAGGGACGAATACCTGAAAAAGGCAGCCGATCAAGCGCCGGGTTCCGATGTGGCGATAGGCCTGACCCAGGCGGAACTGCACTTATCGGAAAAACAATTCGAGCAAGCCCTGCAAACCTTGACACGCCTGCAGTCCATCGATCCGACTCACGCCAGCGTTTTAAAATTACTACATCAAGCCTATCAACAAGCCGGCGATTGGGAAGGCATCCGCAAACTGATTCCGTCATTGAACAACAATAAAGTGTTGATGGAAGCCGAGATAAAACTGCTGGAAACCGAAGCATTCAGCAAATTGTTAAAGCAGGCGGCCGAGCGAGGCAGTGCTGATGAAATTGATTCGTTATGGTCGGAAATTCCCGATTACATCAGAAACATGAAAGGCGTTTCGGCGATCTATTTTGCCGCGATGATTGATGCAGGGGCGGGCACAAAGGTCGAAGGCGGCTTGTCCAGAGCCTTGTCGACAACCTGGGATCAAACGCTGGTGGTGTTGTTCGGCAATGTCCAGTCGATCGATGTCGCAAGACAGCTTGAAACAGCCGAGCAGTGGCTGCCGATGCATCCACGGGATGCCGTGTTCCTGACCGTACTGGGCAAGTTGAGCATGAAATGCGGCGACAACCAAAAAGCAACAACCTACCTGACCAAAAGCATTTCGATAGAGCCGTCCGTCCCGGCTTATCAACTATTCGGCGATTTGCTGTCTGCCCAAGGCGACAAGGACAGGGCCAGCGAATGTTACAAGCAGGGCTTGGAGTTGGCATCCAGCGAGATTGTCAGCCGGATTGATTCAATATCTTGAGTAGGCGGTAGGATGGATAGAGTAACGCTTTACCCATCCAACTAACTGAGTGCATAAAAAAGAGTTATAATTTTTTAACGCTTTACCTCCCCCAATTCATATCCCACGCTTTGTTTAATCAGGCCAGGATATGACGATCTTTTACTTTATGGAGATAACACATGCTTGTATTTGGCATGATCATTATCACATTAAGCCCTCAAAGTTTTACCTCATCCCTATGAATATCATCGGCAGTTGGACGTGGAAAGGTTTGGGCGATGCGCTCTTTAGCCCCAAAGCGACCGGCATAGAATCCAAAATAAACGAAGTCAAGCAACGCTTGCCGATTCCTGTTTTTTGGCTACTGGGCAAAACGCAAGCCGGAAAAACATCGCTGATTCGGGCATTAACCGGCAGCGCTGCGGCGGAAATCGGCAATGGTTTCCAGGCTTGCACTAAAAGATCGGTAACTTCTCATTATCCATAGGTAGCGGCAGCCCGAATCAAATCGGATAGCGGTGGAATGTTACTTTCGCCCAGCAGCCTATCCTTAAGATAATGCCAAAATGAAAGCCCATGCTTTAGACAGGTCT
>Ga0208631_100006_pt1 | contig 232794 bp, 219 predicted proteins | sample LakWasMet38_LOW7_2_FD_183878 | JGI IMG/M metagenome (GOLD analysis project Ga0208631, IMG submission 183878) | Freshwater sediment methanotrophic microbial communities from Lake Washington under simulated oxygen tension - Sediment Metagenome... | ecosystem: Environmental > Aquatic > Freshwater... | reverse complement strand
CCAGCAACACATCGATTAGCGGTGTGCGATCTTCGTTGTTGATTTTAGGTAATTGTGGCTTGAGTGAATCCATGCGGCCATTTTAACCTGATTTTTAAGGTATTGCCTGCGACTAATGAGAAGTTACTCGGCAGGCGATGATAGACGGCGAAAGTTCCGAGTACGCGTCCCTGATTATTTTTAATCGGATGCGACCAGCAGGCTTGCAGACCGGCTAGCTTGGCAAGATCGCGAAACGGTTCCCAGTAAGGGTGATGTTGCACATCTTCAACGATGACACTCTCGCCGCGATACGCCGCCGTGCCGCAAGACCCTACGCCATCGCCAATCGCCAAGCCGTCAACGGCTCGATTATAAGCGTCGGGTAAACTGGGCGCCGCGCCATGGCGTAGATGTTTGTTGTCTTCGTCCAGCAGTAAGATAGAGCACAACATATTGGGATGCAGTACTTCAATTTGACGCACTAATTCATTCAATATCTGGGGTAGGTCAACCCCATGATTAATTTGTTGAAGAATTTGATTCTGCAGAGCCAGTTCATCGGTGCGGCTACGTAATTTATTTTCGACGGCCTTACGTTCGGTGATGTCGTCAAAAAATACCAGAATCCGTTCGCCGACGATTGCGTTGTAAAAAATGATGTCGCGCACCGTCCCATTCTTGCAAGTTACCCTAAACTCCATCGGTTCAAGATCCTTTTCTTCAATAATGGCTTTTTCCATAAAGCCGGTCCACGTTTCTTTGACCTGATCCCGATAATGTTCGTCAGGATACGCCAGCGGCCACCACGCATCCAGGTTTGGAGCGTCGTTCAGCGTATAGCCGAAAGTCCGGATAAACCGGTCATTCAGTAAATCGATTCCGTTTTGTTTATTGATGATACCTATGGCAACGGGGGATTTTTGGATGAGCAGGCGGAAATGTTCCTCGCTTTCCCGTAAGCTTTTGATTGAAATCAGGCTGCTTAAGGCTTCTGTAATTCTTTGCGCTATCTCGGTGAAAATCCATAAATCATCAGCGTCGTGGATATGCGCTTCCGAGCAATGATGAATGCCAAGCAACCAGGGGCTGCCGATCTGCGGTCGAAGTGCAATTTGCAGCTGGGATTTTACCGAGAAGTCTTCGGCGGATATTTTTGGAACGGCAAGGCTTAATTGGGGGCCGTATTGTAAGGGTTCGTCAGTTTCAAGCACCGATTGCAGTAGCTCCGTGATTTCCCGGGTGACCGGTATTCGCGTATTACGCACAAAAGCGCCGGGCCATTCGGGACGGGTACGCTCCATCGGCACAGAGAAAAAATTTGCTTTGGGGTCGCAAGGATACAAAAACCAGGCACGGTCGGCATTAAAGATTAACTGGATTTCTTTGAGTACGCCATCCAGCATGGCTTCGAGACTTTCTGCCGTAGCGTTTATTCGGGATATGCGCTCCATTATATTCAGATAACGGAGTTGACGAGTTAGTTGCTGTTCCGTTTGCTTGCGCTCGGTAATGTCGCGCCAGCAAACATGGGTAATAAGCTCGCCATGCACTGTCATCGGAGTTAGAGAAACCTCGACAGGAAGGGGAGAGCTGTCGGCTCGGACGTGCAGCCATTCGAACCGGTGATAACCCACCTGCAGAGCGGTGGCTATCATTTCAGCCGCTTTCTCCTCAGAGGATCGTCCATCGGGTTGATAGTCGGGAGATATTTCATCGGGTTTGTAATTGATCAATTCCGATCTTGAATGATACCCCAGCTGCGTTAAGGCGGCGGCGTTGCAGTCGATGAAGCGACCTTCTTTGATAAGCAAAATGGGGTCTTTGGAGTCTTCAAACAGGTGCCGAAATGCGTCCTCGCTTTCGCGTAGTGCAGCTTCCGCATGCTTGCGTTCGGTAATATCTTGCACGGTACCCACCAGTTGCGCGGGATTGCCGGTTTTGTCGAATTCGATGTCGCCATGAGCAATTACCCAGCGTGTTTCGTTATCGCTAGCCCGGATGATTTCATACTCCATCGAAAACCGCTCGCGGCTATGGAGTATTTCCTGATAGTGATCAAGCACGCGTTGATAGTGCTCGGGATGAATCAATGCACCCCAATTGGGAATAGTTCGTTCAAAATGAGCGTCGATACCGAGAATCTGATCAAGCAGGGGCGAGCTTTCCCAGCGCTCGGTCGCCAGATCGGTCACGTAGTAGCCTATTCCGGCCGTCTCATGCGCCAAGCGTAAAAGCTTTTCGTTACGGGCGGCTATTTTGTTTTTTCGTTTTAGCGATCGATAAGAAGCCAACAGCGTTAAGGTAATAACGCTGGTTAACAGGATGATGATTGCGGCAATCTTGATGTATTTGAGCAGATTTTCCTTATCGGCCTTGGGGTCGGGATCATAGCTGAAATTTTGCAAAAACTTATCGTTTTCAACCATGCCCGCCTTGATGAATGTTTCCGCCATGTGCCGCCAGCGCCAGGGATTCATGTGTCCCAGATCGATCACATCCGGTATGATCAATGAACGTATTGCGTCGGCTTCAAAGTTAAGGTGATCTCTGGATTTGTTGACTTTGTATTTGTTGAGCAATAAGTCAATAATTTCCTGCGGGTGATCCATTGCGTAATACCAGCCTTCAAGACTGGCTTGGCGGAATGCCTTGACGCGCTCGGGATGCTGTTTAAGTTCATCCTCCGTTGTAAACAGAATATCGCTGTAGAAATCGACACCGTAGTTGCGCGGGTTAAGTACGTTGAACTCAATGCCTTGCTGCTTGAGAAAATAAGGCTCGTTGCTCAGATATGAATTAAAGGCGTCCGCTTTGCCGTCAATCAAATCACGAATTTCATAACTGCTGGGGATGATATGAAGACGGTCGATGTCTATGCCTTCATTATTGAACATGGCGACAAAATCAGCATCGACAGCCTGATTTAACAACATGATTTTTTTTCCGACTAAACCGTCAGGTGAAGAAATTCCGGCGTCTTTGCGGGCGATTAACACGGAAGGGGAATGCTGGTATATCGCAGCCAAGGCGACCAGCGGCGCGCCGCGCAACCGCTCCAGCAGTAATTCGCTGTTAGCCTCGCCGTATTGGGCATGGCCTTGAAGGACTTCCTGCACCGGTTTTTTTTCCGGCGTGCCTTCGTGGATGATTACGTCGAGTCCGGCGTCTTTGTAATAACCTTTTTCTAACGCCGCATAATAACCGGCAAATTGAAACTGGTGATGCCAGCGTAACTGGAGATGGATGGGTTCAGCCGATGCTGAAAAGCAGGGGCATATCAATGCCATAGCAAGTATGGCATAGGTTCGCATCATATTGGGGTTATCCGGTTTTTATGCTTGATAGTCATTTGTCATTGCGTAGCATACACGCTTGGCCCAACGGCCTCTGCCGAGAAGCGTCAAGTGTCCGCCATGTCCGGATTTGTGCAGTTGAGATTAGAAATAATAGGTTAGAGACGTTACCTGCATCCATGTAGGCAATGTCTCTAACTGACGACCGGCGTTATTTATTAAGCAGTTTACGAACGCGCTCATAAATTGTTTGTCGATTAATTATCAGCACATAACTTAATAATCCCAGTATTAAACCGAACAACAGTTTTCCAAAAGCGGAACTTTCCTGTTCAGCTGCCGGCTTTTCCGGAGCCCATTGTTGTTGTACGGTTTGTACCGCCACCTTAGAAGGTTGGTATTCCGCTTTCAGGTCCGGCAGGCCTAAGCTGCGCCACTCATCATAATCTTGCCAGATAGGATAATTGCGTTTCCAGAGACCCTTGGTGAAATAGGGGGCAAGGCTCATGCCGTGCGATTTGGGAATGCCTTTTTCATCAAGGAAGCCGTCATAGACGACCAGACTGATGTCGCCGCCTTCACCAACGCCGTTAGTGGTAAACGCTTTTTCGACATGGTCATGGAACATCCAGATGCCTTGTCCAAAACTATGCAAGCCATCATCGACGCCGCTTAATTCAAGATCAAGACGCTGTGCGGGTACCATGGCATGTACGTCACGCTGGATGTAGGAACTGGGGCCGTTGTCGACGCCGTCGTAATGGGTTACGGTCGGTTTGTGACCGTGGATATGCAGGGCCAAGGATTCGGTGTGGCCATTCAGAACCCGCAGTTTAACTTTTTCATCCTGTTTCATTTCAATCAGCGATTCCCTTAAGGTATAAGGGAAAGAGCGGCCGTTGAGCATGAAATAATCATCGGTGGCATCAGTGGTGTCATATTCCATATTCATGTGCTTGGCGATCAGACGTGGATCGTTGGCCGACCGGGCAACAAGCTCATGCAGTTCTTTATCCGCCGATTGGTAATGCAGGTCATATTCGCGTGCATATTTTTCCAGCACTGCGACCGATGGATGACGCACCTGGCCTGCACCGACATTAAGGGTTTGCGGCCAGTTGTTGGGACGGTTTTCCTCAACCACAAAAATACCCTGCAAGCCCATTGGAATATGGGTGTGCGGCTGAACGTGGCAATGGTAATACATGGTGCCGGGCTGGCGCGGCTTGATTACATAGGTCTTGCTTTTTCCCGGCATGGTATCCATGTTGCTGGTTTGAGCAACGCCATCATTACCGACGCCGACATGATCCATGAACGGATGATCGATACCGTGCAAGTGTATGGAATGCGGCAAATAATGGGTGTTTTCCAGAACCAGCCAGACGACGTCATCCTGCTCGACGCGAATCACCGGGGACGGTACGCGCAGCAACGGATTGGCTATCGGCTCATAAATGCTTAGCGTGGACATATCGCGGGTTTTGGGGGCAAAAACCCAAAAAGTCGGCTGTATGCCCGGCGCTATATCGAAGGTAGTGGTGGGGTCTTTCATGTCGGGCGAATGACCGTTGAGCTCGGCAACTTCAAGTTTGATAATGATTTTATCAGGGTCGCCGTCGCCGTCGACATCGTCGGACATGGTTACGGCGTCGGCGGCGAGTTGAGTTTCCATCAGGGTTTTCATGGAAATGCCGTTGGTGCCTTTGACAAAGGCGGCGATGTCAGATGGATTATCGGGATTACATAGCCGTGAAGCCTGTATTTGCACACCATCAATGACTTGTTCTTTTCGCCATTCGGGAGAAGTAAAGTCGGAACATACTTCTTCTACGGGACCCATTTCTACCTTGGCCGTAGGAGGTAAATCACTGGCCGCTTGACTCCAAGGATGCATAAGGAGCAACGTGGCGCCCCCAATGAAGGTAAGAAGATTTTTACGCATACGACGACCTCAGGAAAATACATCAAATAAAATGACACACCCTCCATTAAAAATGGAGGTTTATTAACGCGGTTATTTTAACTGAATATCAAGGAGAATTCATTTTTAACGCTAGAATAGCCTAAATTGTCAATTGAACAGCCCACCGAATCAGTGTGAGATTTTATGATTATGATGAATTCCCAAACCAAAACTTCCGGACTCGATGACTTGATCTTCGATAATCGTTTTATACGCGAGTTACCCGCCGACCCCGAAACGGTCAATAATCGTCGCCAGGTATTCAGCGCCTGCTATTCCCGGGTATTGCCGACCAAAGTTGCTAATCCGCAAATGGTTGCTTATTCCAGAGAGGTTGCAGAGTTACTGGATCTGAGCGAGGAAGTCTGTAAATCCGCCGACTTTACCCAAGTGTTTGTCGGCAATAGCCTGTTACCCGGCATGGATTCTTACGCAATCTGTTACGGCGGCCATCAGTTCGGCAACTGGGCGGGGCAGCTCGGTGACGGTCGCGCTATCAACCTGGGTGAAATAATTAACAGGAACGGCGAGCGTTTTACCTTGCAGCTGAAAGGCGCAGGTTCCACGCCTTACTCAAGGAGCGCTGACGGCTTGGCGGTATTGCGCTCCTCGGTACGCGAGTTTTTGTGCAGTGAAGCCATGTATCATTTGGGTGTGCCGACCACGCGGGCATTGAGTCTGATACTGACCGGCGAGGAGGTTATTCGGGATATGTTCTACAGCGGCGACCCCAGACCCGAACCGGGCGCCGTAGTGTGCCGCGTTGCGCCATCGTTTACCCGTTTCGGCAGTTTTCAGATTTTTACCGCCAGGGGCGAGATCGATCTGCTGAAAAAACTGGTGGACTACACCATTGTTACCGACTTTCCGCATTTGGGTGAGCCGTCGCTGGACGTTTATCTTAAATGGTTTGAAGAAGTCTGCCGCAGGACGGCGGAAATGATCGTGCATTGGCAGCGGGTCGGCTTTGTTCATGGCGTGATGAATACCGATAATATGTCGATACTCGGCCTCACCATAGATTACGGCCCTTACGGCTGGCTGGAAAATTACGATCCCAATTGGACGCCTAATACCACCGATGCAGCCGACCGCCGGTATCGTTTCGGCAATCAGCCACAAATCGCGTTCTGGAATCTGGGGCAATTGGCTAATGCGATCTATCCGCTGATAGAACAGGTTGAACCCCTGCAACAGGCGATCAATGCTTATAAGGACACCTTTGAGCGAGGCTGGCAAACCATGGTCGCCGGTAAGCTGGGGTTGAATGCCTATGATCCGTCCATCGATAACGAACTAAACACCGAGTTGTTGATTTTGCTGCAATCGGTTGAAACGGACATGACCATTTTTTACCGCAAGCTTGCCATGTTGGTCATGGATGTTGAACTCAGCGATGAGGCTTTGATGGCGCCGCTGATGGAAGCTTATTATGTGCCGGAGCAATTAACCGATGAATACAAGGCGCGTCTTGGTAGCTGGCTTAGACTTTATATAAAACGAATTCAAAATTCCGGCATAGCTGAAGCCGAGCGCATCAAGACTATGAACGCCGCCAATCCCAAATACGTGTTGAGGAATTACCTGGCGCAACTGGCGATAGACAAAGCGGAGCAGGGCGATTTTTCGATGGTTAATGAGCTGTTGGAACTATTGCGCCATCCCTATGACGAACAGTCCGGCAAAGAAGAATTCGCCTTAAAACGCCCCGACTGGGCGAGACAACGGGCGGGGTGTTCGATGTTGTCGTGTAGTTCGTAGATGCGCTTCACTTTATTCATCGAATCCTGCGGCCCTTGGCTTATCGTTTGCCAGTAAAGGAGGAATTTATGAGCGATGAGTATCCTCAGTATTTTTATAAATACCGGGCAATAAATAGTGATTTAATTAGTAAAAGTGAGTTAGAGAAAGATTATGCTATCGATGCACTTTTTAATAATCACGCTGTTTTTTCTAGTAGAAAGAATTTTAACGATTTATTTGATTCAAAGATTGATTTTGTAAAACCAACGCCCAAGCAGTTTAAAGAATTAAGGTGTTTGGTTAATAAAAATAGAAGACAAGAATTTGAACGATGTATTGATAAAGGCATTTTCACTGAATATGGCCATTCCCTGATAGAAAGGCTCGTAATGGAATCTAATAAGCTTTTTGATGCTTATCCAATTTTATCGTTATCTAAAAATAGCAAAAGTAACCTAATGTGGGCTCATTATTCAGATTCTCACCAGGGATTTTGTATTGAATTTAAATCCCAATACATGAAAGCTGATAAGGTTGAATATCATGGTGTTATCCAACAAGTTAAGTTGCTTGATATGGTTCGTATGTACTTTGGAGATCCAGATGGTGAAAAGCTTTCGAAGGATATTTGGAAGGCTTTATTAACAAAACTCAATGAATGGAAGTACGAAGAAGAATATAGGTTTATTGGTGGTGATTCGATGGGGGGAGGAAGAATTCAAAATGGCGAAAAGATTCTTAAATTTCCTTATGTGACAGAAGCTGTTGAGTCGATAATTTTTGGATGTAGGATGGATGATAAAGTTAAAAAATATATCGCTCAGAATTTACCTTACAAAGTAAAACTCAAACAAGCTGTTGCAGGAATGAGTAGTATCGAAATTATTGATAGTAATTTTACGCTCGCTGCGAGACAGGAGTCGAGTAGTCCCCAGAAGCGATAGCGCATGTGTTTTCACGAAGCGCTTTTTGCATAGTGAAAATGCAGGCTTTCCGACATCGCGTCAAGTCATTGCGAGAATGATGTTGGATACCCCTTGCTGGGTATCCAACGAATGAAGCAGGACGGCTGGGGCAGCCGCAGGCATTAGCGGTCGCGTAGCTTTTGCCGCTTGTTGGGCAGGGATGCCCATAAAAGCTTTCGCAAAAATAGCGACTGCCGGGTAAGCTTATCGTTCGATTGATAATACTAAATGCCGTGAGTATACCTATGTGGCTGCATAAATTAGTTTAATTTGACCCTTTCCATTTCTGCTTCCGCGCTTTTTTCTTGGCCTCTTTCTGCTCGCGAATAATCACCAGCTCGGCCAATTCCTTCTCCATCATGGAAGGTGTTTCCAGGCTGATTCTGCCGATGGTTCCGGCGCGCAATTCAGACAGCAGGATTTTAGCCACTTTATCCATTTCGATGTGTCCGCCCGAGCGCAGACAGCCGCGCTTTTTACCGATGGCTTCCATCAGCTGTTGTTCGGCTTCCGGTAGCTGCTCCAGCTGGAAACGGGTCTGCAATAAATCCGGGTAATACTGCAACAGGTATTCGGCCGCGAAGAAGGCGACATTCTCATGACTGATTGCGGTATCTTTGATAGCGCCGGTGGTCGCCAGCCGGTAACCGCTGTTTTTATTTTCGACGTTGGGCCACAGCATGCCGGGCGTGTCCAATAGGATAATGCCGTGTCCTATGTCAATGCGTTGCTGGGTCTTGGTGATGGCCGGTTCGTTGCCGGTTTTGGCAATCATTCTTCCGGCCAGTATGTTGATCAGCGTGGACTTGCCGACATTGGGGATGCCCATGATCAGGGTATGGATCGGTTTGTCGCTGCTGGCTTTGTTCGGCAGCATCTTGTGGCACAGTTCGGTCAGCTGGCGCATTTTTTCGGGCTGCTCGGTGGTCAGCGCCAGAGTTCTTACGCCTTGCTCCTGCTCCAGATAGGTTTGCCATTGTTGCGTAACAACCGGGTCGGCAAGGTCGCTTTTACTGAGTACCTTGATGCAGGGCTTGTCGCCGCGCAGCGCGGCGAGCATCGGATTTTGACTGCTGAACGGAATGCGCGCGTCCAGAATTTCGATGATCAGGTCAACCTGGGGCAGGATTTCTTTGACCTCTTTGCTGGCCTTGTGCATATGGCCGGGATACCACTGAATAAGCATGATGTTTAGCTGTAACCAAAGTGGACTATTTAAGCATCATAACCCTATAATCAACAGCTATAAATGCATACAAGTCTTAATGAATGAAAATATTAAACTATTAGGTGTTCTGGTTTTGCCGGCCGGTTATAGGCAGGATCAACAAAATCAGCTGTCAAGGAAGGTAGTTGAATTTCTGGACGGAAATTATCCGGTCACTTATGCCAATGGTTCAACAATGAAAACCTGGACGATTAACAATGGCAAGGTCACTGCCACTGAATAAGGGCTCATTACTTCTGGGGCAATATGAAATATTATGTTCAGGTTCTGATAGAAAATTCACTCATTAAAGAAATATGAATAAAGAAATAACAAGTAGTTTTTACGCTTATTTGTCGCGACTAAGATGGATTAAGCGCTGGGGTCTAAAGCGCAATGCGCATGCTGAAAATGTCATGGAGCATAGCTGGGAGGTGTCGGTTATTGCCCACACGCTGGCCTTGATTAAAAACCGTTATTACGGCGGGACCGTTGATGCCAACGCTATTGCTACGGCGGCTTTGTATCACGATATTACGGAAGTCATTACCGGCGATTTGCCCACGCCTATTAAATATCATTCCCAGGAAATCAGCGCCGCCTACAAACGGATTGAGCATCAGGCCGAAATAGAGCTGCTGGCGCTTTTGCCGGTTGAATTGCAGGCTGATTTTCAGGTGCTGATTCATCACGACAGGATGCCGCCGGAGCATGTGCAGATCATTAAGGCGGCAGATAAAATATCGGCCTATCTCAAATGTCAGGCTGAGCTAAAAGCCGGGAATTTGGAGTTTGAAACCGCCGCCGCTCAATTGGCTTTAACTATCGGCGCATCAGAACAACCTGAAGTAAGTTTCTTTATGAAAGCGTTTGCGCCCAGTTGCGGGTTGACGTTGGACGGGTTGATGAAAACCTATTGAGCTGATTTGAAGGCGGATTTTTTAGGACGGTTGTCTCAAGTTATAATGCTTTTTTTATTAAAACAGGCGATTAGAATTACCTGATCCTGTGTGAAAAACAGAACAGATTAGTACTTACGGAGAAGTTGTGAAACATCGATATACTATTGAACAAGCCAGAATATTATTGGATATTTTGAAATACCATAACGCGTCAACCATGCTGCCTTCGTTTCATCAGGTAAAGCAGGAAACACTTGATGAGGCGCTGGATAAATTGCGGCTGGAGTTGTCCGAATTTATTGCAACGGATGACGGGCTTGGCTTTATCGTCCCGCTCCGGGATGAGAAGGGTTTGATTTAGTTCGGCTATCCAGACGCTATTTTTTTAACACAACATCGCATAGTGCAGGCAATGCGAGCGGTTCCGGCTTTTTGGCTGCGGGAACCGGCGTCTTGGCTTCTTCTGAAAACCACCAGGCCAGCGACGCATCGCAACCATCGCTTTCAGGAAGCGGTTCCTGCCCTGTGCAGTTTTTGTTATTCAGCGGACACTTGAGTCGGACGTGAAAGTGATCGTCATGCCCCCACCACGGACGAATTTTTCTTAGCCAGTCATGGGCTGATTTACGTGAGCATAATAGGCGTTTGACGCTGGGATTGACGAAGATGCGGTCTACTTCGGGCCTTTGCGCCGCGGTCTCAAGAATTTTCTCATGAGCTATCGACCATCGGTTATCATCAATGGCGTCCGATTTGGCGACAAGAACCGAGGGAGCGCTCCAGGTTTCACGCTCATTAAATGCCAGGATTCGGGTTGCCGCCTGTTGCGAAAGCAAATACCAAATATCGACATCGAGACCGGTTTGATGGCTGCGATGTCCGCTTGGGGTCGGACCGCCGCGCGGTTGTCCCAGATCGCCGATGAGCAAGACGCCCCAGTGCTGTAAATGGGCGGTCTTGGCTATATTTTCAATAAATCGTATCAAGTCAGGATGACCGTAAGACCGGCCGCGGGTAGGGCGCATCAATTGATAGCCTGTGCCATTCTGGGGTAGCGTGACCGCACCGCTTAAGCAACCGGCGGTATAAGAGCCGATACTTTGGGCGCTATCGTCGATTTGCGCGGCTTGTTTGATCATCGCCCAGTTATTGTCGGCAGGGGATGAAGAGCATTCGGAGCAAATACTCAACAATAGGATGAAGACTGAAAATTTCATTTTAAAATTGACGGGCGACCGGCTGAACTGACCGCCCGTTGCCCTGCTTATTTCTTAACAGGTGCCGATAAGTCCAGAAAGTGTTTGGAATTATCAGTAACCGGAGCTGAGCCTGGGCGGTTACTGGTCGTTGCCGGTGCCGCGCTGTTGGTTTTTGCCGTACTCGTTGTCTCGGTCGTCGCTTCATCTTCCAACTGAAGTTCATCTTCTTCAGGAACATTGCCGTCATGGAGCAGGTATTCACGGCGCTGCTGGTAAGCATTTTTGATAAAGGAATAGCGATCGACAGAGGCTTCATCAACGATCTTTTCAGTCGGTATCAAATCGGCGCGGGTGTCGGTGACATCAACCGTTTTGGCTCCCGCATTGACCGCGCTAACGGCTGCGCCGCCACCGGCAAATGCAAAGGTATAGGTGAGTGGGTTCATTAATGCATCGCCAACAGCCCCGGCGACTTCCCTGGGTGAGCTGGCGCCCATAAACGGTACCACCAGATAGTTACCGGTCGGAACACCCCAGAAGCCTAGCGTCTGCCCGAAGTCTTCATTATGCTTGGGCAGGTCAATCATTTTTGCCACATCGATAAAACCGGCTACGCCTGCTGTCGTGTTGATCAGGAAACGACTGGCATCCATGCCGCCTTGCGCCAATTTGAGCTGCATAAAATCATTGAGGGTTACACCGATGTCGTTCATGTTACTGAAGAAATTGGTTATGCCGTCATCAACGAATTTCGGGGTTATCCATATATAACCTTTCGCCATGGGTTTTAAAACGGCCTTGTCCAGATCGTCATTAAATTCTTGAGTGCCGCGATTCCAGCCTTCCCAAGGATCTTTTTCATTGACCTCAGAGGTGGTCGCACAGCCCCCAAGCACACTTGATATAACCAGGCTACTCATTAATAAACGAGTGTTGATGATGGATTTTTGCATACTCATGGATTATCTCTATCTGCTTGGTGTTGAGGTGATTGGAAGTCTGTCTCGGACAGTTATTATATTAACTGTAAATTATATCAGACACAGGCCTTAAAAAAATCACTGATTTTGCATCTGCCGGAGTATCCACTGTTGCCGCTTAAGTAAATAACTTGATGGCTGCGCAGCCCGCAGCAGTACCGGATTAGGCAGGGTTGCGGCCAATAATGCCGCTTGCGACCGACTGATTTGGCCGGCATGGACGCCAAAATAGTGCTGACTCGCAGCCTCTATGCCAAATAGATGGTCGCCGAATTCCGCAATATTCAGGTAAACCGTCAATATCCGCTCCTTACTCCATAGCGACTCGATCAACAGTGTGAACCACACCTCCAGTCCCTTGCGGACAAAGCTTTTCGACGGCGTTAAAAATAAATTTTTGGCCACTTGCTGGGAAATAGTGCTCGCGCCCCTCAGCCGTCCGCCGTCCATGTAGACATCGATGGATGATTGTATAGAGTGCAGATCAAACCCGGAATGTAAGAAAAACCGCTGGTCTTCGGCGGCAATAACCGCCGAAGAGGCGTAGGCCGATATTTTTTTTGCACCGGTCCATGAGTATTTAATAGACCTGTAAGAACCGTCGTCCACCAAGTCTTCAAAATGTCGGTACACCATAAATGCCGAGGTAGGCACAGGCATCCAACGCAGCAATACACACAAACCGACCGATGAAGCCAGGAAGGCGAACAACACATAGAGCACGGTTTTGCGCAGCATTTTCTTGATGGATAATGAGCGAAAGTTGCTGTTGTTAGGGTAACGGGATTGTCTTGCCAAAATACAAAGATTGTTAATGAGAGATGTTAGCTTGGGATTGGAAACTGCATTCATATATATGATAAAGCCTTTGGATAGGCTTGAATAGTCTCAGGCAATTCCGCCGAAAACTTTGATAGGCATGAGTATATAATAAAAGTCCTCTGTACATTTATTGATCAAACGCATGAAACTCCGATACGCACTCATTGCTCTTTCGCTGCTTATAACGCTAAGCGGCTGTATGCCGATGACCTATCCGCCCGGCGCAAAAAATAATACGGCGCAACTTGGCGAGAATACTTTCCTTACCGAAGACGGCGCAAGTTTGCCGGTGCGGCATTGGCTGCCGAAAACCGAACCGCATGCGATTATTATCGCGCTGCACGGCTTCAACGACTACAGCCGTTTTTTTGATACGCCGGGAGACTATTTCAGTAAACAGGGTATTGCCTGCTTCGCTTACGATCAACGCGGTTTCGGCATGGCTCCAAAGCGCGGATTGTGGGCAGGGGGCGAGACTTATACCAAGGATTTACAGGTTTTGGTGCGACTGGTCAAACAACGCTACCCGAAACGCCCGGTTTATTTGCTCGGCGAAAGCATGGGCGGTGCGATAGTCATCACCGCCATGAGTCAAGCCGATATGCCGGACGTCGCAGGCGTTATTCTCGCCGCCCCGGCGTTATGGGCCAGATCAACCATGCCCTGGTATCAAACCGGTTTGCTTTGGACGCTGGCGCACAGTCTTCCCTGGCTGACCTTGACCGGAGAAGGCGTCCACGTCGTGGCATCGGATAATCTCGACATGCTCCGCGCAATGGGGCGTGATCCGTGGGTTATCAAGGCGACCCGCGTGGAAACGGTGTACGGGTTGACTGATTTAATGGACGCAGCATTTAACAGTGCCGATACGTTACGCGGTAATACCCTGATGCTATACGGGGAGAAAGACGAAATTATTCCCAAGGAGCCGACTTATGCATTCTTGCAGCAATTTCTCCAAGGGGATGCGACGAAAAAAACCGTAGCGATTTACCAGAATGGCTACCACATGTTGTTACGCGATTTGCAAGCGCCCACCGCATGGAAAGACATAACCGCCTGGATAAACGCCAGTCCCGAGAAACTTCCGTCAGGTGCGGATAATCGGGCGCGGCAATTGTTAAGTCGTCGTTAAAGGCCTTTTAACATTAAGCGCATAATTTATCGCACCTCTTCTATAGTTATTGTCCGAAGAAGTCGTTCGCGGTTGTAAAACACCTCGATATATTGCTTAGCCTCAGCGCTGGTTTGATAGCGCTGATGATGAATCTGTTCTGCTTTAAGGGTATGAAAATAAGTCTTCTGAGGCGGCATTACCCAGTTGCCGTTGCGGCTTGTCTCTGGATGGTGCCATGTTCCCGCAACAGTGCGCGATGACTGCCTCTGTCGAATCAAGCCTTGACCAGGCCTCTTTTAATCGGCGTTTACCCAACGGATTGGGGGTGAAATGCGTTACACGCAGTGAAGCGTATCGTTCGAGGAAGGGTCGCATGAATGATTAGTGCGCGGGCAGAACTGTCGTTTACTTCCCAAAAACTCCCGAGTACAGTCATTTAACCGATGCTGATAACACAAAATACAGCGATTTAACCGACGCTGATAACGGCAATAAGCCCACGTTACCAAGTAGTCAAGGCGATCAAACTGGGTTTTGCTTTGTAAGGATCGCGTATGTTGTTCGACCTCTAATACGGCATAAAGATGCTGCGCTTGATTTATTAGGGTGTCATTATCCATTTTTATTTACCCTCGTATTACTTGTTAAATTGTTAACAACGGCAAGGAAGGATAGCCGGGTTCCCTGTAGCGTAACTCAACCGATGGGGCTATGCAACAAGGGGCGCAGGTTGGGTTGAGCAGCTTTCTTTGGTGTCGAACCACAACCCAATAAAACGATAAGCAGAGGTTTCACTATCATTATCGAAGCTTGGATATTGTAAGAAAAAATCGCCCTCTCCCCAAGGGTTAGTGAGAGGGCTTTCCTTCATCGTGTCGGCCTCCGTGCTTCGCGGAACCAAATCCGGTATTGCTCCATTTTTGCGCGCTGTTCCGCTGGCGCATGGCGGCGGCAGTTGGAATATTCCTCCGTGCCCGGCTTCGCGCCCCAACGCATTTCGACGCAGTCGTTGGGGTTATAAGTCATTTCATAGTCCGGTTTCCGTGCCAGTACCTCGGCCACCGAAAGCTCCCACGGGCTGCCATCCGTGCGCGTATAGCGGATGCTGCGTTCCTCGATGCGTCTTGCGTGATATTGCTCGATCTCCGCCTTGGCCTGTTCGGGGTTTATGTCGTTCATCACGAACAATTCGGAGTGGCGCACGATCTTGTCGGGCAAACCGTTCAGCACATTGATGGCGATGATGAGGCGCATGTCGCGGGAGGGCGTGGAGTAATCCTCCCAAGGGCCGACGGTCTGGAAAATTGCCGCGCCGTCAGGCATGGGGATGACACTGTCGGGGCTGCTGCGGAAATACGCCTCGCCATTGTCCACCGAGGTCACGCGGGTTTCGATTTGCTCCACCAAGGCGTTCAGGGTGGCTTCGTAAGCTTGCTTGGGATCAAGGCCGCTGGGGTTGACGAGCTTGGCCAGCCTGGCGTAGAAATCGTCGGGAGAGAGTTGATCTTGCTCCAGCGAAAAGGATGCGAAGCTGGGGCTATCGACCAATTCATCATTGGCGAGCGCTCGGAAGCCGCCCGAAGCGGTGCGGGCCAGCGGGCGGAAAGCCTTGAAGCCGGGTCCTGCACTGGCGACATTGGCGAACAGGAAGGTGCCTTCCCAGAACTGCTTGCGGGTGACCGAATTGTCCGGCTGGGCATCGACGGCCAGCAAGATGCCGGGACGCTCCGCCGTCTGCAGCACCCATTCAACCAGCACCAGCACATGGCCGTAGGGATCGGCATAGACCGTCCCCGGCCAGAGCGTCTCCCGGCTGAGAGGGATGGGATAGAGATCCGTGGACTCGTCCTCAAGCCCGGTTCGCGCAGACCCCGAATGGACGGCATCCGCCAACTGCCTGTTGACCTCTTTGAAGTCGGACTGCGAGCTGATGCCGTGGGTGAATTCGGTGTTGACGGTGGCCGCTCCACAATGCGGCGGCGCGTTGGCCGAGCCACGTCCGCAAGCGCGGGAGGCGATTGGCAGGCCGACTTTCCAGGCGAAATAAGCCCGCAAGGTATAGGGCAGGTCGGCGCAATCGGGGGTTAGCGGCAGGTTTTTGTCTTCGTTGAGGCCGAGATAGTTGTGCAGGAAGTTGCGCTCGGTGTTGCGCAATACCGGTTCAAGGGAAGGGAAACTGAGGTTTTCATCAGGCGACGCCCCAAACAGCTCTTCGATCCAGGCGGAATAAAAGGCTTCGGTGGCAAGTCCCCAGGCTTTGGGCCTTTCCCGTGTGCCTGATCCGCCGATGGTGAGCGGGTGGCAGGCGGTCAGCTCACCATCCCGGCTCGCCATCACTCGATAATCCCCCTCGCTGAGTCCGTCCAAAGCGGCAACCAGGCTCCACGGCGGACCGCCTCGGCGGCGGGATTGCATAGGCATGCGCTGGCCTTGGCTGTCGATCAGGGCTAGTTCCGACAGGGGGCCGTCCGTGGATACCGCCATGATCTTGACCTGTCCATCGGCTTTGGGGGTGAGGGGTGAGATCCAGATATGCGTCCCGCCGGTTTCTTCGCAGGAATGATTCTCGGCCAGCGCCACCGAAATACTGGCCCATGCCAGCAGGCAAGCGAGAAAATAACCTGTAGGTTGGGTTGGCAAACCCGGCAAGCAGCCTCGATTCCACTTCGCTGTATAGAGGCTGCTTGCTAATCGGTATGGACGAATATCGCTAAACTTCAGGGCGATTAATATTTTTTCCATAATTGATTTTGAAAAGCTTAGTGTTGTCATTCATGTGCTCTTTATGAGGGCCTGTTCTCGGCAACAGGCTGGGCTGAGGGGCGTAGGTTGTACTGAATGCAATGAAGCCCAACAATTCACCGCTCGCCACAGGTAAAATCTTCAAAGCAATATCGTTTGTCCAATGCTCCGGCAACGCGCCTGTTTGCGGATACCGATGTCATGTTGAAAAAGGCCGTTTGACATAGCCATGGTTCACGGAATTATAGTGAATATGATCAACATGTCTTTCAAAATCGCACTCGTCCCGGATGTGATGGTCCCAATAGCGCCGCTGCCAAATGACGATACTGAATTGTGCTTTGTCGCATAGTCAGTGAGGCCATAACCTCATATTCCACATCTAAGTAAGTTCTTAATTTATGCCGTTTATTAACCTTACGTTGAGTTGTTTTAACTCAGAACTTTTAAGGATTAAGTGTTGTTATGCGATAATGGGGCAATAAAACCAATAAATGCCTTATGGCTAATAAATAAGGAAACACCATGTTCTCATTGCAAACCATCTTCGGTAAAGGCGATAAATTCTACGGCTTGCTTGAAGCCAGTGCCGAGTCCGCGCGTTCGTCCGCTAAAGCATTAATCGAGCTTCTAAGCACGCCCGCTACGCAACAATCTCTGGAAAAATTTAAACAGGCGCGTCGCCGGGAAAAGAATTTATTCGCGCAAATCAGCGAGGAATTGGTCAATACTTTTGTTACCGTGCTCGATCGCGAAGATATTGAAGCCCTTAACAACGCCCTTTACAAAATTCCTAAGGTCGTGGAAAAGTTTGCGGAGCGCTATACGCTAGCCGTGGGTCGTATTGGCGATGTGGATTTCACCAGCCGCGCTGCGATGCTGGAGCAAGCCTGCGAAGTCTTGGAGCAAATGGTCGGACAGTTGCGTAAAGGAATGGATTTGGACGAGGTCAAAAAATTAAACGATCAGTTGCAAACCATTGAAGCCGAAGCCGATCGTCAAATACTTGAGTTGTATCGGGATGCCTATGCCAATGAAACCGATCCGATCCGTTACCTGGTAAAAATGGATTTGTTTGAAATCCTCGAAAAAGCGATTGACCGCTGCCGCGATGCCGGTAATGTCATCTACCATATCGTCTTAAAAAATTCATAAAAGGGTTATCATGCTGACTTTGCTCTTGCTTGTCATTCTGGTAGCGCTGGTATTCGAGTTTATCAACGGATTCCACGACACCGCGAACTCCATTGCCACGGTTGTCGCCACCAAAGTATTAACACCAACTCAAGCGGTAATACTCGCCGCAGTCACCAATCTGGTCGGTGCGTTATCCGGTACCGCCGTGGCTAAAACCATTTCGTCGGGGTTAGTGGATACCGGTATGGTGAATATCACCTCCGAAATCCTGATCTGTGCGCTGATCGGCGCGATTATCTGGAATTTGATTACCTGGGCATTGGGGCTGCCGTCCTCTTCCAGTCATGCCTTGATCGGCGGCTTATGCGGCGCAGCGCTGGCCGCCGGAAACAATAATCCCGATGTGTTGATATGGTCGAAAACCGCGGTAGTCTGGACGGAAAATAAAGGCTTGCTGTGGAAGGTAGTGATTCCCATGGTCAGTTCGCCGGTCGTCGGTTTTACCTTGGGTATCGTTATCATGGGCAGCTTGATGGCTATCATTAGCGGCATGAATTCGGCCGGAGGTGTCATGGAGCGGATGGCGCGCCCAAAATGGGTTAATGCGGTGTTCGGCAAGGCCCAGCTGTTGTCGGCCGGTTATATGGGCTTTGCGCATGGCAGCAACGATGCGCAAAAAACCATGGGCATCATCGCTTTAGCCATTTTTACCGCTAACAGTGCCGGTACGCTCGACCAGTTGCCGTATTGGGCTGAATTCTTACGGCCGGATGGCGGAGAAAAAGACATCGACACCTGGATCGCCTGCACTTGCGCTGTGATCATGGCGATGGGCACTGCGGTAGGCGGGTGGCGTATTATCAGGACTCTCGGGCACAAAATGGTCAAGTTGCATCCGATACACGGTTTCGCGGCGGAAACCAGCTCAGCGACCATTCTGTTGACCGCCGCCCACTTTGGCATGCCGGTTTCCACCACGCATAGCATTTCAACAGCGATTATGGGCGTAGGCTTTGCCAAGAATCCTCACGCGCTTAAACTTTCGGTCATCGAACGGATTGTTTGGGCATGGGTTTTGACGATCCCGGCGGCAGGAGGGGTAGCCTGGGGCTTGGTTAATTTGTTGTTTTTGTTGCATTAAATGAAGAAATAATGGGGTTTTCCTCCGTTTTTCGTGTATAAAATTGTTTTCGTCCGTAAGTCTGTGTTCCGGCTACCGTGTATTTCAAATAACTTTTTCTTGAATTTGCTGCAAATTCTGGGAGTTTTCGATGGCGACAACTAAAATTTTATCAACGTGTTTCCCTTATCATCACATCAAGAAAAGCCTGACTGGATTGGTCGGGTTTTTAAGTCTATTGTTCTTGCTGGGCGGCTGTCAGGCCGTGTTGACCCCGGAACAGGTTACGACGGCATTTTGGGAAGCAATGGCAGAAGGCAATCTTGATTCTGCCAGAAAATACGCTACCCAAGAGACTCAACATCTGGTGACTAAACAGCAAAATCTGCAAGATGCGGCAGTAAAGACCGGGACGATTTTTATCGACGGTTCCAATGCAACGGTAACAACGGTCATGACCTTAAAAAAACCTGAGAGCAACAAGGATTTGTCTTTTGATACCGTTTTATTAAAAGAAAACGAGCTATGGAAAGTCGATTATCAGCGAACGCTGAATAATCTTTCAAACCTGCCTTTCGGGGATATTTTTAAAAGCTTGCAAGCGATAGGCGAAACCATTAACAAGGAACTGGAACAGCAAATTCCTTTGTTTGAAAAACAAATTAAATCCTTCAGTGAAGAATTAATACGGCAATTGGACGAATTTCGCCGTCAGCTGGAAAAAGCGGCTCCGCCTGAAAAACAGAAGCCGCATTCTAATACTATATAACTGTTTATCTGCGGGTTCTCAGGTGAGTGTTATATCGCGAGCGCGGCCTACGAAAGTATAAAAAGAATCAATGGGGATTGCCCCATTGATTCCGCTAGCCGGCATCTTCATCCATTCGTATTTTTCCCGAAAAAACAAAATACTGATAGCCGTTATAAACAAGCATTACCGGCACTAAAAAACCGATGCCGGTGAGCATGAATATCAAGGTCTTACTGGAAGATGCCGCTTCAATGAGTGTTATCGAGGATGGAATCATATAAGGATAATAGCCTATGGTCATCCCCATCAGCGAGGCAAAGAAAATAAAGACGCTCCAGAAAAACGGGCTTTTTTCAAACCCTCGCAGCAAGGCCCGTAGTAACATGAAAAAAGCAAAGCCGATCATGCCGAGAAAAAAATTCAAGGAGAATCGTGATGGATAAGCATCCCAGCGCGCAGCAACATAGGGGTTGAGCTGTAACGTCCAGGTAATAACCGCTATACCAATCGATATTCCCAAAATGGCGTTAACATAAGCGTGGCGGATACTGGTTTTCTGCAACTCACCTTCCGTTTTGACTATTAAATAAGTCGCCCCCAGCAACCCATAGCCCACGACTACGCCGACAGCGACTAACAGGGAAAAGGGCGTGAGCCAAACCCAGTCTCCATTCAATCCGGCACCGGTCACATTCAGCCCGCTGATCAAACCGCCAAACGCAAGTCCCTGAGCGATGGCAGCCAACAGACTACCTCCTCCAAACGCGATATTCCAAAGCGCTTTATTGTGCGCATGACTGCGAAATTCAAAGGCAACGCCACGGAAGATAAGCGCAAATATCATCAGCATAACCGGAATATAAAGCGCATGCAGCACGATGGCATAAACCAGCGGAAATGCGCCAAAGAGCGCGCCGATCAGCAGCACCAGCCAAGTCTCGTTGGCATCCCATATCGAACCCAAACTGGCCATCATAATCGTGCGCTGCTTTTCATCACGGTTTAGCAGGAACAGGATTCCCACCCCCAAATCAAAGCCATCCACAACGATATATAAAAAGAAGATTAGCCAAATTATAAAAAACCAGATATTGGCCAGAAAAACATGAAGCTCATTAAACATCAGGTTCACCTCCTTTATGCTCTTCTCCGCCAATAATTTTAGTTAATGGCGCGTCGGCCATATCAGGTCCCTTTCGGATAATTCTGCTTGCAAAAACCACAAACATCATAAAGAGCATGACATAAACAATAACGAAACTAACAAGACTGACGAACACGGCAGAAGCGGGCAAGGCAGATGCAACATCACGGGTGCGCAACACGCCATAGATCATCCAAGGCTGGCGGCCAACCTCCCTGACTATCCAGCCGCATTCAGTGGCCAGATAGCCAAGCGGTAGAGAAGCTATCCATGCATAGAGCAGCATCCGGCTTTTAACAATACGCTCGGATGTTAATTGACCTTTAAGCCAGCACACCAACGTCCATATTATCAGCGCAAACAAACCAAAACCGATTGCCGCCATGATACGGAAACAATAAAAAATCAGCGGCATTACTGGAGGCTGATCAGCCGGAGGAAATGATTTTAAGCCAATGACTTGTCCATCCGAACTCCCGGTAGCCAGAACGCTCAATATTTTTGGGACGGAAATAGACCAGTCATTTTTTTGGGCTGACTTATTGGGCCACGCCACAATGTTCCAGTTCGCTCCCGATCCCGCTTGATTGGTTTCCCAGTGCGCTTCAATGGCGGCCCCTTTCGCCGGTTGATGTCTAAACACTTGATGACCGTTGCCATGGCCCAGAAATATTTGCACAGGCGCGGCAAACGTCGCAATGATTACAGCCAGCTTAAAAGACTTTAAAAAGAAATCCGTATGCCTTCCTTTTAGCAAGTACCATGCAGACAAACCGCCCATCACAAAGAGACTTGTTTCCAGGCAGGCAACCCACATGTGAGACACCGCCCAGAAAGTGTCCGGGTTAAAAATTGCTTGAGAATAGCTGTCGACCACAAACCTGTCTTTCTCCATGTGACCTCCTGCCGGTGTCTGCATCCATGCATTGGCAACCAGAATCCAGAATACGGAAAGCGATGCCCCCAAGGCCACCATACTGGTCGCGAACAGATGGATAACAGGGGGTACGCGCATCCAACCAAAAAGCATGATCCCCAGAAAACCGGCTTCCAGCATGAAAGCCATGGCGCCCTCGAAGCCCAGAATATTCCCGAAAAACTCGCCCGTGATCATCGAAAAGCGTGACCAGTTAGTGCCGAACTCAAATTCCAGAGGAATGCCGGTGACCACGCCGACCGAGAAATTAAGCAAAAACAGCTTTGACCAAAAATGCGCATGCCGATAGTAATCAGCATCCCCGGTTTTTAACCATAGCACTTCAAACACAACCAGAACCAGGGACATGCCGACTGACGTGAGCGGCCACAAAATGTGAAACATCGCGGTTACAGAAAATTGTAAACGCGATAAAAATATCGGATCCTGAAGGATTTCCATAGGCATCCTTTTTTGACGGGTCGGATCAAACGACTCAGAAAGAGGAATCTCAACGTCGTTGATCAAAATGGCTAGGCTAATCCTTTTGCAAGAAATATAAATACGTAAAATTGCATATTTACACTACTTAATGACATCAAATTGGGTGGCCCGCATCGCCGGTACGGACTGCGTATTGATTCGAGGTCACGCAACGCAGTGGAGAGGTGTTAAGTTACGATATTGCGTGAAATTCACGATATTTAGTGACTTTATGCTTGCGCAGCATTAGGTTCTCTATTATTTAATTTGTTAAGTTAATGATTTAACAATATTTAATCGGCTTTGATCAACTCCGGCACAGCACTTGCTGTTAAACGGGTAACATCCCGTTATTGCGAGTCGAAGGAGACTCCAAAGCCATGACCTCAACCGATAAAAATGCCCGAGCCGCCTGGGCGACATTAACCCACGACAGCCTTAGTACTCAGGTCGGCAAGCGCACGCTGTCCGGCGTACAGTTTTTCTTCCTTAACTTCGGCTTGCTGATGGGCAACATCCTGGTGTTGTTCAATACCGGCGCATTTGCTTCGGTCAGCCTGCACGCTACCGGCGATTTGGGGGTCAGTCCCAGTCACGCCGGTTGGATGCAGACCTACTATTTCATTTGTCTGGCCTTGGCGCTGCCGATCAGTTCCTGGTTGGCGGCTGCGGTCGGCGAAGTCCGGCTGTATTTGGCCGCCATGATCGCCATGACCTTGGCTTCGCTGCTGTGCGCCGTTACCGGCGATCTGTTCTGGTTTTTGTTAGGCCGGGCGTTACAAGGCTTTTTCGGCGGCTTGACTATCCCGTTGTCGCAAACCCTGCTGATGCGCGAATACCCGGAATTGTCCAAATCCTTCGCGGTATCGTTGTGGAGCATAGCCGCGTTGAGCCCGTTCACGCTGGGTCCGGCTGTCGGCGGCTGGATTGCCGATCATTTGGGCTGGCGATGGCTGTTCTATCTGAATGTGCCGCTGCCGTTGCTGGCGGCGGCGCTGGTTTGGGCTTTGCTGTTCGATAGGCAATCGCCGCAACGGAAAATGCCGTTCGATGGCGTGGGTTTCCTGTTGTTGGGCGCCGCACTGGTTTGTTTGCAGACCGTGCTGAATCAGGGCCAGGATGCGGATTGGTACAACTCGGGCTGGTTGATCGGCGTGACGCTGGCCGGATTGCTGATACTGGCTTACTTCGTTGTTTGGGAGTTGGCGGAACGCTCGCCGTTGCTCGATTTGCGACTGTTCGCCCGGCGTAATTTCGCAATCGGCAGCATCATGCTCAGCCTGAGCTTTATGTTGATGTACGGCTTGTTGTCGGTGCTGCTGGTGCGCTTGCAGGTGGTGGTCGGTTATACCTCGTTTCTGGCCGGCAGCGTGTTATTGCCGTTGGTGTTTTTGGCTAAGCCGATGGCCAGTGTGATGCACCGAATTGTGCATCGCTTCGATGCTCGCCTGCTGGTCAGTGCAAACATGTTGCTGTTTTCGGTGTACTGCGGCTGGATCAGTCGCTACGATTTTTTCGGGCGCGGCGGTTGGTTTAGCCAGCCGTTGTGGGCGCAGGTGTTGGAAGGCTTTTGTCTGGGCGGCTTGTTCGTGCCGCTGACGACGCTGTTTCTTTTTGGCTTGACGCCGAGACGGCAAACCCAGGCGGTGGAGCTGGGCGGGATGCTGCGGGTACTGGGCGGCAGCGTCGCCTCGCCGTTATTAGGCATATTTTGGGAGCGGCGCGCCGCCTTCCACCAAAGCCGGTTGATCGAAAGTTTTTCATTGCACGACGGCGGGTCCATAGAAACTATCTCCCGCTTGCATGCCGCCGGTCTGCACGATCAGTTGGCTACCGCCAAGCTGGCGGCAGTGGCAGGTCAGCATGCTGCGATTCTGGGTTTGGACGATACCTTCCGGCTGGCGGCTTGGCTGTTTATGGGCTTGGCTGCGGTGGTCTGGCTTGCTCATCCGGTCGGGCCGAAACCAGCGGCGCTGCCTAAAGACGACAGGCGACAGGCGGCTTTGGAAGATTTGATGGAGGAACCGTAGCCATGATCCGGTTTAACAAAATAACCCTGCTGGCGGCTGGATTGTTGTTGAATGGCTGCGCATTGTTTCCTGAAGATGGAACCAGAGCCAAACTGCTGGACATGCCCAGCCTGAATCAAACATTGAAAGGCGATACCCAAGCCGAAAAAATCGTCAGGGAATGGCCGAGAGCGCAGTGGTGGCGGGATTTTCACAACGCCGAACTGAACCGGCTGATCGAAACCGCGCTCAAAGACAGCCCAAGCCTGCACGCCGCGGCGGCGCGCTTGACCCAGGCGGAAGCGGTAGCCGATTTTCAGGCCGCCGAGATGCTGCCGAGCATCAGCGCCAGCGTCGAATTTCACCAACGCCGCTTTTCCGAAACCGATTTTTACGGTCCTAACGGCGGCAAAACGTTCACCGGCGCGTACATCGATCCTGCGGTATTTCGCTATCACCTCGACCTGTGGGGCAAGGATAAAGCCGCTTTGGAATCGGCGTTGGGCAAAGAGAAGGCACAGGCTTCGGAACTGGCGATGGCGCGGCTGATGCTGAGCACCGCGATTGCGCGCAGCTATATCCGGCTGTGCTCGTCCGAGGAAGACATCGAATTGGCCCATGGGCTGACTGAGCAAGTCGAGGAGAAAATGCAACTGGCCGAGCTGCGCTGGCAGCGCGGATTGACCAGTCAGGATTTGGTTTATGCGGGCAAACAACAGTTGGAAGCGGCGCGGCAACGCGAAACCAGTGTGCGCAACCAAGTGCAGGTATTGCGCAACCGGCTGGCGGCGCTGGTCGGGCAGGGGCCGGATTGGGGTAAGACCATTCATGTGGCGGAAAACAAGGTTGCCGGACACTTGCCGCAGCCGGAAGCGATAGCGCTCGGATTGCTCGCGCATCGTCCCGATGTGGCGGCGGCGATGTGGCGCGTGGAGGCGGCCGCCCAGTTGACCAAAGTGGCGAAAACCAATTTTTACCCCGACGTCAATCTGGTCGGTTTTGCCGGTTTGCGCAGCCTTAATCTGAAGGATTTGTTCCTGTCCAATGGCGCCAGCGTGGCTTATGGAATGGGGCCGACGATTACTCTGCCGATTTTTGAAGGCGGACGGCTGGAAGCGGAATTGAAGAACCAGCAGGCCGCATACGATGCCGCCGCCGAAAGCTACAACGAGACGCTGCTGGCCGCGGTGCAGCAGGTTGCCGACAGTCTGGCCGAATGGCGGCAAACGTTGGAACACGATGCCGCCCAGAAACGTGCGCTGGAAGCCGCCGAAGCTGAGGCAACGCTGGCCGGAAAACGTTATCAGGCCGGTCTCAGTACCCGTGACGGTATTATCGAGGCCGACGCGGCGCTGATTCGGCAGCGGCTGACCGCCAGCGAGATGCACAACGCTCATCTTTTGGCTGCAATCGGATTGATCGAAGCGCTGGGCGGCGGCTACGAAAACACCAACATGATTCATGTCAGCAAGGTGAGCAACCATGACTAATATTCCAACCAAACCGCCGCGCTATTTCGGCTTTCATCAGCGTCAACAGCAGCGGAGAGGCGCGTTCCCATGCACGGCGCTCATTGATATACACAAGTCTGTCCAAGGCCGTCATTTCGAGATGGACACTGAAATAGCAGACTCGGATGTAGGCCGGAATAAGGCCATCCAAGCGCGTAGCGCGAGGTGGCGTTTCCGGCGAATTCGGGAGGTGTTTGCCGGAAAAGCTTCCGCTCCTGCTCACGCCCCTTACCTACATCCATGTAGGCAACGCCAGTTCTCGCTGTCGCTCGAACCGACTTATTCCGGCCTACTTTGAGATGTGTATAACGACGCAGCGCGTCCCATATCGCATTCCCACACAGCGCGTGGGAACGCGAGCTATCTAAGATACCCGATAAGGCAGAAAACCATGACTAATACACAAACCAAACCCCAGCGCCACTTCGGCTTTCATCAACGTCGGCAGTACCGTGGTTATCGGCTGTTGCTGGTGACCGTGGTGGCGTTGCTGATCGGGCTGATTTACCTGATTTACTGGTGGAATTTTGCCGGCCGGTTCGTGGTTACCAACGATGCCTACATCACCGGCAACTTGGCCCCACTCAAGGCGCAAACCAGCGGCACGGTGGTGGATGTGCGGGTCGATAACACGCAGCATGTGCAGCGGGGCGATGTGCTGGTGCGCCTCGACGGCTTGCAGGCGCAAGTGGTGCTGGAACGGGCCGAAGCCAATCTGGCGGATAGTGTTCGGCAGATCGAAACGGCGTTCAGTCAGGCCGACATGCTGCGCCAGAAACTGGCCTCGAAAGAAGCAATCTTGAATCGCAGCCAGAAAGACCTGGCCCGCTATCGTAGCGTGGCGGGAGACGGGGCGGTATCGGCGCAGCAGATTGAGAACAGCGAGTTTCAGGTCCGCGAGCTGGAAGCCGATGTTCGGCAGATTCGCGCCGAATTGGGCGGAGCCGAGGCTTTGATTCAGAACACCAGCCCGGCTGATAACCCGAAGGTGTTGCAGGCGGTCGCCGCGCTGAAACAGGCTTATCTGGACAATGCCCGGCAGCAGATTGTCGCGCCGGTGTCGGGTTTCGTCGCCAAACGCACCATCCAGCCGGGTGAGCAGGTTCGTCCGGAAACGCCGCTGCTGGCTATCGTGCCGCTGGATTATTTATGGGTGGAGGCCAATTTTTTGGAAAACGAGTTGGCCGATGTACAGCCCGGTCAGCCGGTGGAAATCACGGTCGATCTGTACGGTTCCGATGTGGTTTACCATGGCGAAGTGCAGGGCTTGGGCGCCGGTACCGGTAGCGTGTTTGGCCTGTTGCCGCCGGATAACGCGACCGGCAACTACATCCATATCGTCGAGCGGGTGCCGGTCAGAGTTGGGTTGCGCGCCGAGGAACTAAAGGCCAACCCGCTGCGTCCGGGGCTGTCGGCGGTGGTGCGGATCGATACCGTCCACCCCGGCCGCTCGGTGCTGGAGCCTTTAACCACGACGCCCGCTACAGCTTATAAGACCGAAGTTTACGATCATCAGCTGGACGGTGCCGATGAATTGATTCAGAAGATTATTGAAGGAAATAGACAGTCAAAAAATCGAGGGTAGTTAATTCACCACGAACGACTTGCATGGATGCAGGAGGTAGAGTAATGCAGGAGCAATTACCGAGGCACGAAGGCGCGAAGAACACATAAAACTTCGTGATCTTCGTGGTGAGTAAAAAATCTTAAAAAGAATACTTACATGAAATCATGCCGGGATAACTGCTCGATAAACCAGTGCAAGACTTTGCCTTTATTGGTTGTTTTCCAGGCCATGTTCATGGTCTCTGCCGCTATCGTATCTTCTACCGGCAGCGCGATAAGACGGCCTCGTTCAAGCGACTCCTGAATCCGGTGCGCCGGTAAAAAGCCGACGCCTAAACCCGAACATAGGGCATGTATTTTTTCTTCCACCGACGGAACGCTCAATACCGGTCGCTTGCTGAATACCCGATGGCTTTGCGGCGCCTGATTCCTTGATGAATCCCTGACCACGATAAAGCGGTGTTGTTCAATCAGTTGCCGGGAGAGCGGCAATGATGCCTGGGTCAGCTCATGGCCCGGCGCAACGGCGAAAACCCATTCAATCTGCCGGATCTTTTGGTATTTAATGCCGTGGCTCGGCGTAGCGTCAGCGCCCGCGCCTATGACCAGATCGGCCCGGTTACTGGTGATGGCTTCTTGCGCGCCGCCCAGCACTTCCTCATAAATATTGATTTCAATATCCGGCAGCACCTCGTAAAACCGGGCTATTAACGGGTAGATGAAATCAAAGTTTAAAATGGAATCTATCGCGATATTGAGAACGGGTTCCCAGCCGCTGTGGGTTTTCTTGGCGGCTATAGCCAGTCGTTCGGTTGCGTCCAGGATTTCGCGGCCTTGTTCAAGCAATACTTTTCCGGCCTCGGTCAATACGGCTTTTCTGCCTTCCTTGCGAAACAAGGCCACATCCAGGTCCTGTTCCAGTTTCTGCACCGTATAAGAGATTGCCGAAGGAACCCGAAACAGCTCATTAGCCGCTGCGGCAAAACTGCCTTTTCGGGCTATTGCATCCAGTACTTCCAGTGCGTCGAGGGTGATAGGATATTTCATGCTGTCTGCCGTGTTTATTGTTCAAATATTTTGAAGCTATTAAGCAAAATTGATCGCTTTTTATTATTCAGGCCAATTCTATAATGATCTCGACATTTCAAATTGTTTAACACTTAAGAGGTTATCATGAAAAATTTAATCAATAAATCACGGGTTGCTAATGCGGGTCTGGAAGCGGTCATACTGCGCGTTCCTATCGGCTTGATTCTGGCGGCGCATGGCAGCCAAAAACTGTTCGCTTGGTTTGGCGGTTACGGTTTGGACGGAACAGGGCAATGGATGGCGTCAGTGGGTTTAGCTCCAGGAGTTGTGATGGCGTTATTGGCGGGCAGTGCCGAATTTTTTGGCGGTGTCGCGTTAACTCTGGGCTTGTTGACGCGTCCGGCGGCGATGATTAATGCGCTGACGATGCTGGTTGCACTATTTTGGGTGCATTGGGGACACGGATTTTTTCTGGATACGCATGGTATTGAATATGCGTTGGCTTTATTATCGGCAACTACGGCGCTGATAGTTATCGGCGGTGGACCATATTCGCTGGATGCTCTGATAGAGACAAAACTGGAGGCTAACGATGAATAAGCAAACACGACAACTCGCGGCTGTAATAAGCGGACAAAATACCTCGGATGGGGCTGGCGTCAAACTGAAACGTATTGTCAGTCAGCAACAAAAAAACGCTTTCGATCCTTTTATTTTGTTGGATGAATTCGGCTCCGATGAACCGACGGACTATGTCGGCGGATTCCCCGATCATCCGCATCGCGGCTTTGAAACAGTAACCTATATGGTGGCGGGAGCCATGCTGCACCGCGATCATCTGGGGCATGAAGGGCATCTGCGTGCAGGCGATGTGCAATGGATGACCGCCGCGCACGGCATTATTCATTCGGAAATGCCGGAACAGGAAAACGGCTTGTTACACGGCTTTCAGTTATGGATTAATTTGCCTGCCAAAGAAAAAATGAAGCCGCCGCATTATCAGGATTTTGCCGCCGAGAAAATCCCTCAGGTTGCATTGGCGGACGGCGGTTACATCAAGGTCATCGCCGGTGACTATGTCGCCGAAACAGGAAAAATATCCGGCCCGGTAACAGGCGTATCGACACAGCCGTTGTATTTCGATGTGCGGTTAAGCCCAAGGCAACAGTTGGATATTCCAATAGGCATACAACATACGGTTTTAATCTATGTTTACAAAGGCGAGTTGGCTATTGGCGCATCGAATGAGATTGTAAAGGCCGGGCAACTGGGGCAGTTGATTAATGGCGATAACATACAGCTGGCAACACAAGATCAGTCGGCGCAATTTCTGGTGTTAGCCGCGCTGCCGTTGAAAGAACCGGTGGTGCAATCCGGCCCGTTTGTAATGAACAGCAGCGAAGAAATCGAGCAGGCGTTTCGCGATTATCGCGATGGCGTGTTGACGCAGTAACCGGTTTTTATCTAATCAGACAAAGGTGATAAATATGCAGCAAAAACCTGCAATAACCCGTGTAAAAATCCACGATATTATTCAAGCGCGCTGGAGTCCCCGAGCTTTTGATCCTGACAAGCCGGTCAGTCATGATGATTTGCTGGCGCTGCTGGAAGCCGCGCATTGGGCGCCGTCTTGTTTTAATGACCAGCCTTGGCGTTTTGTGGTGTGCGATAAAGCCACCGATGCAACCGGCTGGCAACATGCGTTTTCAGTCCTGGCTGAAAAAAACCAGCGATGGGCGAAGAACGCACCGGTGTTGATACTTTCCGTGGCGATGGAAAATTTCAATCATAACGGCCAATCTAACCGCTGGGCGATGTATGACACCGGCGCAGCCAGCGTTAGCTTGTGCTTGCAGGCTACTGCGATGGGAATGTGCGTGCATCAAATGGGCGGCTTTGATGCCGAAAAAGCCCGCGAGGTTTTTAATCTTCCGGGCGATTGCAAGCCGATGGCAATGATGGCCGTCGGCTATCAGGCCGATGTGGATGTGCTTGATGATGATTTCAAGGAAGCCGAATTAGCCGCACGTTCCCGCGCCGCATTGAATGAACGGTTTTATGCCGGGCAATGGGGCAGGGGACTTGAATGATGGGTTGATGATCCCGGTCTATTCGCCGGTTTCATCAGTGGGCGTTCCGCTTCCGCTGCTACGCAATGCGGTTACAGTATCGTGTAACCGCCGCAGGGTGTCGCCAAGGTTGACTATATCCTCCGGGGAATAATCATCAAATATCCGATTAATGAATACCAGATGCTCGGGAAAAGTACGTTTGTACACATCCTCACCCGCCGCTGTCAGCCGCACAATCTGACTGCGGCCGTCCGTTTCCGAAGCCACCCGTTGCACCAGTCCTTTATCCTCCAGACGGCTAATTACGCCGGTTAAGGTTCCTTTCGTAATTAATGTCTTCTCGCCCAGCTTCTTGAAGGTCATGCCGGGCGTGTCGCCTAAGGTGATAATAATATCGTATTGCGGCAGCGTCAGATCCAGCGTGTGAACATGACTCGCCGCATAGGCCAAAAAAGCTTGATGTGTTCTTAATAGCTCGCGCAGTACCGTTGGAAAGGTTGAAGTAGAATTCATATTTTTGATAGTAATTGTTTTAATTAGTACCAAATAATACCCCTAACTAAATTTAACCTCAAGATTTTTAATGATTAAAAATGCTTCCTGCGTTTGGGATGTTGCCAACGCTCCGATCAATCGTCGGAAATGGCCGTCAACAAATGAACGTCCACACATCAGCCCCACAGGCTTTAGCAAATAACAAAGCTATTGGTTCATACAGGGGGTGATTTTGGGTGGTTTCGGTAAGACTTGCCGACCATGCGGCTTAGTCGAACGGAATCAATAACTAAGCAATCTTGTAGCAATATAGAAATAATACCTTGATAAATAACACTTGTTTTTACAAGTACGGGTAGGGCTTTTTTCGTAAAAAGCATGGCGGTAAAAAAAATAGTTCTCATTAGAACAAATAATAGTACTAATCAGGACAAAGTCCTGCTAGACTATACCCATACCTAGCGATGAACTTGAATCTTTCTTACCCCAAAGCTCATTAATCGTTACGTAGAAATACTTTATTTATCAACTATGAGGTTTATCCCATGAACACATTCAAAAAAATCCTGGCTACTGTTGTTATGGCTGCAATGACATCAAGCGCTTTTGCGGTAGCGAATCCGTCGTATGAAGACGTTAAGGCGGCTATCGACAATACGCTGGCGAAAGTGGAAGAGGCCAAGGCGGCGCTGGACAATGGCGCGAACAACGAAGCGGTCATAGACCTGGTTACCGATGCCCGCCAACTGCAAAAAGATATTGCCAATAACGTGCTTGACCTGAAACGCAATCAAGCCAGCAACGTGTTGAAGCAAGCGCGTTCGGCTCTCCAGAGCAATGAGCCGCAATCGGCTAAAGAGTCTTTAACGGATGCTTTAAACCGGTATAAAGAAATAAAACAGCTCTACGCTTCTAATCACTAAGCAAAAGATGGATGCGCCGTCAGGCCATCCACTTTAAAAAAAGCTGCAAACTAAACCCTTATTCGGAGATTTCGAGTAAGGGTTTTTTGTTTGTATAGTTTCGAGCGAGAGGGGAGTTGGCGGTATTTCGAGTGGAAACGAGGTTCAATATCGTCTAATGCAGATTTAGCAGCGCCATCAATTGTTCTTCATCAATCGGTCGGGTTAAGCAGTAATCAAATCCGGCATCCAGCGCTCCGGTTTTTTGATTGTCGACAGCAAAAGTGCTGATAGCGGCAGTTTTTAACGGGTTATGCTGTTTTCTCAGGATTTTCACCATTTCCAGTCCCGACATGACCGGCATGCTGAGATCGATAAGCGCGAATTTATAGTGATTTTCGCTGATGAATTGCAGGGCTTCCGCACCGTCAGCGGCGGCGTCGACGGTGTAGCCGTTCAGTTCAAGCATGTTGGCCAATATTAACCGGTTTATTTCACTATCATCGGCAATCAAAATACGGTTTTCGGTATTTTCCGCCTGATGATGCTCTATAGCATGTTTTATCTGCATAATTGACGACCTGTTTAATTGTGCGGTTCTGTTGTGATCCAGACATAATGCGCCTCTAAAACCCAGGTAATTCGGCTGGTAAGGCATCAATTCGGCGATGTCGTCCAGCCTGAGCGAGCCGGCCAGTCCGCAGAGCATAGACCGGTCTTTTGCCAGTCTGACAAATTGCGCTATGTCGATCTTTGTCATGACTTGAGTCAATGACCCGTTTTTTTTGTTCATGGTATCGAGCATGACGCCCTTAAAACCGACATTTTTTAATGAGTCTATGACGGCAAAGTCAGGTTGGGTATCGGCGAACAATACCGCGATCAAGGCAAGATTTTGTTGTGTTAATGCGGCTAGTTTTTCTAGGGTTCCCTGCCAGTCGCCACCGGGAAAAAAGCCGATTTTTATATAATCGACGCCGGTTTCGGCCATGGCTTTGACTGCCTGATAAACAATCTCCGGCTGCATCGGCAGGTCGCCAACGGTTGCGCTGACGGGACAGCGACCGCCAATTGCATCAACAATGTTTTTGACAAGGTCGGTTTCCAGCGCGCCCAAAGCGCCTAAAGCCGGTTGTTTCAGGTCGACAATATCGACATTCGCACTTAACGCCTGCAAGGCTTCTTCTACGCTGTTAACGCTGGCAAGCATTCCGGTCATGAGTTGATCCCGGTTTTTGCCGCGCCAGTTCCCGACTGGCTTGCGGTATGCATGCCCTCCTTGGCGATCGCCGAACCTGCTCCCTGCAGGTTTCCGGCATACACACCCTCCTTGGCGATATGGTTTTCAATGACGGTCATCAGCCAACCCCAGGCTTCCAGTTCCCGCTCTCCGGCTGTTTTCTCCAGGCCGATACGCAGATAGTCGATTTCGGCTTGTATCTTTTCCAGCGGAATCATGTTTAACCGGCTGATTAAAATGGCCGCTTCCAGCACCGAATATTGGGCGCGGTTAAAGCCTCTAAAGGGCGCATGATTGGCGGTATGTACGGCTTTGCAGAATAATTTGGGCCGAGTTTCGTCGTCTTCAACGCGAACCAATTCGACTTCGGTATGCGCCAAGGCGCAGTTAAGCACTTGGCCGTTGATTTTTTCAGCCGGTTTTAACGGCCAGTCGTGCCGCCCGGTCAGGCATCCGGCAAAGACCCGTACGTCATCGCAATAGTTGATGACTGCGGTTTTGCTTTCCAGCAGGTTATTCAGTGTTGTGGATGGGCGGAACGGCAGGATGATAAATTCATCTTGCGCTTCAGGAGATAGATGAACCCCCATAGGCGCAATATGTGCCACGCCAGAACTATTTTGTGTGATGACTATGGTTTCTTGAATCATTAGTAATTTCTTATTAAAACAGGTAAATCAAAAAATGATTAAAAAAGTATCACCACGAAGGCACGAAGAACACGAAGAAATAAAACTTCGTGTTCTTCGTGCCTTCGTGGTGAATAAAAAGCTTTTAATCACCTGTTTAGCAGCAGTTGGTTCCGCCTGTGGGTAATGAAAGGATGCAATCATTAGTGTTTTTTTAAGGTTGTTCCGGCCGGTTTAAAGGTGTGCAGGTCAACGGTGGGTTCTGCGGTGTCGGTCGCGCAACCCCATTGCAACGCTTGATCCTGAGTATAGCGTTTACCCAATTGCCAGGCTATTTCGGCGCGGGCCAGCTCAACGCCCAGGTAAAAAGCATGGCCGCCATCGGTTTCAACATGCAGTTTGGGAAACAGGTCGAACGGATCGGTAGCGCTGTGCAGGCCGTCGCGGTTGAAAATATGCACCCCTTCGGCGCTGATTTGAACGCGGAAACTCGGGTCCTTTATTTGCCCGGCCAGTTCCTTGATTTCTTCCAAACTATAAGGGAAGGGCGAGGTTTCATGCAAAGCCATTAAGCCGGGGTCGATATGCTTGGGCAGCATGTCGTGTTCTTTCGCCGCAAACATGATGCGGCGCGCCAAATCGGCTTCCTTGACAGCCCGGCAGGCATGTTTGCTGACTTCGGTTGCCAAGATGCTGTTAATGTTAAGTTCCGAGCAGATGCCCAGCAGCAAGGCGTTCATGCCCATCGTATCGGCATGGGTCAGTTCGGTGATGTTGCCGACCCCCAGCATCATTTCAATATCGGGATGGTTCTTTCTGACTTCATGATAACGCACGATGGATTGCGTGAAACCGAAGTGCAGCGGATCTAAAATCGGATCGACGATAAAGCTGCGGTTTTTTGCCTGCATGATGTTGATGGCTCTATCCAGTGAAGCCAAATCTTCATGTTTTTCCGGAATTAAAATCGGCGTCGCCGCAACTTCGTCGGCAACCCACAACGTGCTTTCATGCAGGCTGAGCATGTAATCTGCGCCCGCTTTGCCGCCTCTGAGCAAATCGTCCGCTTCCAGCGAATCGATGCTGACGGTAAAGCCTTCCTGCTTCAAGGTGCGGATGATGTCTTCCATGTGCGGAAAATCGGTGCTCGGCAAACAGCCTATATCGATCACATCCGCGCCGTTTTGTTTGTAGTAATAGGCGCGCTTGACCACCTCTTCAACGCTGACATTGGGCGCATCGACGATTTCGGCAAAGATTTTGACGCTGTAGCGGCTTAAATCAATCTTGTGCGCGGCTTGGCCGAAAAACATCGGCAAGTCTTTGAGTTCGTCCGGGCCGCGTTCAATCGGTAGGCCTAAGTCTTTGGACAAGGCTTCCAAATCGCCGCGGCAGCGTCCGGGCACCAGTATGCGGTCAGCGCCGAAGGTGTCGGTCAAGCGGCGGCCGATCATGTCCGCGGTCATCAGCGCCGCGACTTTAAGCCCCAGCTGATGCACGGTATAGGTGAATTTCGGCTGCATTTTTTCCAGGATATTATGCAGCTGTTTTTCCGCCAGTTTGCCGGTAAGAAAGAGGATGTGTTCGCTCATACTAACGATTTTAGCCGTTCTTTAACTGTGATAATCAGTTCGTCGACACTTTCAACGACGGTGGTGTATTCGAAATCGCGCAATTTGGCCGTGCCTTCCAGGTCGATTTTGCGCGGATAAACCATGACTTTTCCGCCCGGCGCAGTGGTTTCCATTTCCGGCGCTATGTCGCAAGGGTAAACGATGCTCGGAACCTTGCATTTCCCGGCTTGGGAATAAAGATTGGTCACCAGCGAGTCGGCTATGCCCAGCACGCATTTGGCAACCGTATTCGAGGTGGTCGGCGCCATCACAAAGGTATGGTAATAGCCCTTGTAAAAATGCCCGACCGGCGGCGCTGAAGCGGTTTTGTCGCGGTACACCGGCATTTTTTTGCGGATGTCGTCGAGGCTGATGCCATACATAAGCAACACTTCTTCTCCGGCCAGACTTAAATATAAATCGACATTATCCTGTGTCAGCAGGAAGTCCAGGCATTCTTCTATATAATGACCGGAGCCGGTAATGGCCCAGGCTAATCGTGGTTTATCCATTAAATTCAATCAGAGTCGAAAACATTTCGTTATTATACATGAATCAAAACATCGATCTTGCGCACAGGAGCTTTTAGGGAATGTTGGTTACATGATTTAAGAATCTTTTATTCACCACGAAGAACACGAAGGAATAAATCTTCGTGTTCTTCGTGTCTTCGTGGTGATATTCTTTTAAGCTTTTGTAGATGCACCTGTTATTAATCAGAGGTTACGAAATGTTCAGTCGCGCCAGTTCCCAATTATCTTGCTGCACACACACCAAACCGCTGATTATGGGGATTTTAAATGTTACGCCGGATAGTTTTTCCGATGGCGGTAAATTCTCAGGCCTTGATGAGGCCATACAGCAGGTTGAACTGATGCTGTCCGAAGGCGTGGATATTATCGACATAGGCGGCGAATCAACCCGTCCCGGATCTGATTCGGTTGCGGCCGGCGAACAGATTCGGCGTGTCGTTCCGGTGATTGAGGCCATCAGGCAGCAATTGAACAGCGATGTTTTAATCAGTATCGATACGACCTTAAGCGAGGTTGCCAAAGCGGCGCTGGATGCCGGAGCCGATATTATCAACGATGTTTCCGGGGGCAGAGATGATGCGGCTATCCTGACGCTGGCTGCCCAAACCGGTGTGCCGATAATTTTGATGCACAGTCAGGGGATGCCAAAAACCATGCAGGACAATCCGCATTATGAAAATGTGGTGCAGGAAGTGCTTGACGCCCTGAATGTAAGCATTGAGGCAGCATTAAAGGCAGGGGTTAAAAAAGAAGCGATTGCGATCGATCCCGGCATAGGCTTTGCCAAGCGCAAGCAGGATAATATCGCTTTGCTGGCGCACCTTGATAAGTTGGTGTCCACGGGTTTTCCGGTGCTGTTGGGTACCAGTCGCAAGCGCTTTATGGGGACGATTTGCGATGTCACCGAACCCTCGGAACTGGTTACCGCCACCGCAGTGACCACGGCTTTAGGCGTGATGGCGGGCGTGCAGATATTTCGGGTGCATGATGTTAAGGAAAACCGGCAGGCGGCCGATGTGGCTTGGGCCATTAAACAGAGCAGATAGGGTGGGCAGGTTTTTCTGCCCACCGTTTACAACTATTCCCTATTTATCAGGTTTCACTTATAGTCACTTTGACTGCTTAGGCCTGGATGAGGCTCTCCTACAGGGCGATAATCGCCCTCAGATAAATAGGTAAGTAACATCGGTAGTAATACAAGAATGGATAAAACCAGCACCACACCGGCGATGGATATTAAAAGTGTTTTAAAGTTCCCTACAACATTTTCTACAGGATCGTCTGAATCCGTTGAGGACTGGGGTTGGTCGTTTTTGTTGGAATGGTCGTCTTGGTTTGACATGGTAATCTCCCGATAACTGATTGAAAGAAAAATGAAATACCACCACATATTTGAAGCTGGCTATTGTTATGCTAGTCCCCTCATGAATTTCCTGCAACTTTATTACACGGCATTGATTCTTTAAAACAACAACTTAAAAGCGTTGTGAGGCTTCAGAATCATGTCAACGAGAAACATATCATCAGTAATCCGTTCTACCCTTACGCATTAACTTAAGCATAAAATCACGAATAACGGCATCTATGTGGGGCGATTTAGCCTAAGTGCCGACTTTGGGTTACGTCGGTCCAAGATGAATGAATCCGGCATTCATGCCATCGTAGACGAAATCGTCCTGTAGCAACAGTAACCATTCAATTAAACAGCCATGAGATAAACACCCTTTTACACCTCAAAAAACAGCCGATTGCTACAATAATATTTTATATGATACTGTATGTGGTATGAGTGAAATTATTATGGATACCAATATCTTGTGTTCCGGGCTATATTCGGCGAGCGGGGCATCCTTTAAAATATTGGAGCATCTTGCTGCGGGACGTATTCGGCTGGCATTATCGACGCCTTTATTGTTTGAATATGAAGATGTCCTCAAGCGCAATCAAACGAAGTTGAATTTGCTGGATGAAGATATAGATGTTGTTTTGGATAATCTCTGTGCTTTTAGTCGATTTCAGAAAGTATATTTTTTATGGAGGCCTTACTTGCCTGATGCCAAGGATGATTTGGTGCTGGAATTGGCGGTGGCTGCAAAGGTTAAAACCATCGTCACCCACAATTTAAAAGATTTTGTTGGTATTGATAAGTTTGGTGTTGAAGCCATTGTTCCTAAAACTTTATTGGAGCGTTTGTAATGAGTGCATTAAGTCTACGTTTACCGGATTCTGTTCATCGGCATATTAAAGAACTCGCTCAGCAAGAAGGGGTGTCCATTAATCAGTTTATCTCCAGTGCGGTTGCCGAAAAGGTCTCGGCTATAGCAACGGAAGATTATTTGCAGCAACGTGCGCAACGAGCTGATAAACAGGCTTTTCAACGCTTGTTGGCTAGGGTTCCAGAGCGTGAAGCACTTCCGGGCGATGAGTTGTAACCTGGTTAAGATAAAAAATTACACAATATTGACGTGACGGCCTGCAATGTGGAGCTTAGTAAAAGTGAGAGCTTAATGACCAAACAAGAAAAATCGCTAACGATGACGGTATTGATGACGCCGGATATGGCCAATTTTTCCGGCAACGTTCACGGAGGTTCTTTATTGAAATTGCTGGATCAGGTGGCTTATGCCTGTGCGGCAAAATATTGTAAAAAATATGTGGTGACTGCGGCGCTCGATCAGGTGTTCTTTAAGCAACAGGTCAACGTCGGCGAGCTGGTTACCTTTTATGCGCATGTCAATTATGTCGGCCATTCATCGATGGAAATCGGGGTCAAGGTTTTTGCCGAGGATTTAAGAACCGACCAAAAAAGGCATACGACGTCCTGCTATTTTACGATGGTGGCGATGGATGAACACGGACAAACTGTGGAAGTACCGAGATTACAACTGGATAACGATGTGGAAATAAGACTTTACCAAGCGGCAGAAATGCGCAAAAAAATACGCCAGGAAAGCCTGGAGAAAAATCGTGCCATGCATGTGGAGTTATTAAAGGATGAGCTGTAATTTATGATTATGCAGGGAAATTTTGAACAACTGCCGTTAAAGGATTTTGCCGAAAAAGCCTATTTGGATTATTCCATGTATGTGATTTTGGACCGGGCTTTGCCGAATATCGCAGATGGCTTAAAACCGGTGCAACGGCGTATTGTTTATGCGATGTCCGAGCTGGGTTTGACGGCGACGGCCAAGTTTAAAAAATCGGCCAGAACCGTCGGTGACGTGTTGGGTAAATATCATCCGCACGGCGATTCTGCTTGCTATGAAGCGATGGTGTTGATGGCGCAGGATTTTTCCTACCGCTATCCGTTGGTTGACGGGCAGGGCAACTGGGGTTCGCCGGACGATCCCAAATCCTTTGCCGCGATGCGTTACACCGAATCCCGCCTGACCGCTTATGCGCAAACCTTGTTAAGCGAATTGGGGCAGGGCACGGTCGACTGGGCGGATAATTTCGACGCGACGCTGAAAGAGCCGGTGTTACTGCCTGCGCGACTGCCGAATATCTTGCTGAACGGCACGATGGGTATCGCGGTCGGCATGGCGACCGATATACCGCCGCATAATCTGCGGGAAGTCGCCAATGCCTGCATCCAGCTATTGGATGATCCGAACAGTACGCTGGACATGCTGTTTACCCATATCAAAGGCCCCGATTACCCGACCGATGCGGAAATCATCACCTCGGCTGAGGATATACAAAAAATGTATATCAGCGGCGGCGGTTCGATAAAAATGCGCGCCAAGTATGAGCAGGAAGACGGCAATATCGTGATCACCGCGCTGCCGCATCAGGTTTCCGGCGCTAAATTGCTGGAGCAGATAGCTGCGCAAATGCTGGCGAAAAAGCTGCCGATGATTGAAGACTTGCGCGATGAATCGGATCATGAAAATCCGACCCGTTTGCTGGTGATTCCGCGCTCAAAACGGATCGATGCGGATGAGGTGATGTCGCATCTGTTTGCGACGACCGATCTGGAAAAAAGCTATCGCGTCAACATGAACATGATCGGCTTGGACGGGCGGCCCAAGGTTAAAGGGCTGAGAGACATACTGGTCGAATGGCTGGCGTTTCGGACCGAAACCGTGCGAAAACGCCTGCAATACCGGCTGGACAAGGTGTTGGCGCGTTTGCATATTTTGGATGGCTTGCTGATTGCCTATCTGAATATCGATGAAGTCATCGCCATTATTCGCAGTGAAGACCATCCCAAACCGGTGCTGATGGAGCGTTTCGGTATCACCGATATTCAAGCCGAAGCGATACTGGAATTAAAGTTACGGCATTTGGCCAAGCTCGAAGAGATGAAAATTCGCGGCGAGCAGGACGAATTGGAACTGGAACGCGCCGCGCTGGAAAAAACGCTGGGTTCGCCGCGCTTGCTAAACCGCTTGATCCGAAAAGAACTCGAACGCGATGCTGAGAAATACGGCGATGATCGTCGTTCGCCGATTGTTGCCAGGGACGCGGCGCAGGCGCTGGAAACAACGGCGTTAATAACCAACGAACCATTAACCGTTATTTTGTCGGAAAAAGGCTGGATCAGGGCGGCAAAAGGCCATGACATTGATGTTGCCAGTCTAAATTATCGTTCCGGCGACGGCTTCCTGGATGCGGTCAAATGCCGGACTACGCAGCCGGTTTATATCCTTGATTCCACCGGCCGCGCTTACAGCACCGCTACGCACGATCTGCCATCGGCCAGGACTCAGGGAGAACCGTTGACCGGGCGACTTAATCCGCCGCCGGGTTCGTTGTTCTTGCATCTTCTGGCGGGGCAACCGGACGACTGGTATGTGCTTGCCAGTCATTTCGGTTATGGATTCCGGGTTCAGCTTAAAGAATTATTGAGTAAAAACAAGGCCGGGAAATTGCTGATCACACTGCCGGATGGCGCCAAAGTATTAAAGCCCGCGCCGATACGCAGTGAAGCTGATTCGCTTGCGGTGGTGACTTTGCAAGGCCGCTTGCTGATTTTTCCTGTAGCTGAGCTGCCGGCTTTGGCGAAAGGCAAAGGCAACAAGCTGATTCAAATCCCGACTACCGATCTGACCGCTGGAAAAGATTATGTGATTGCGGCGGTGGCGCTGCCTGAAAACGGTCAGTTAAAAATCATTGCCGGTAAACGACAGTTGACACTGAAAGGCACGGATATTGAACATTATTCCGCCGGTCGCGCCAAACGAGGCTTGGCATTGCCTAGAGGCTTTCAGCGGGTTGATGGTTTGGAGTGTGAGTGATGGATGCGAAATTGACCGGTTTGTTAAATAATTGCATGTAGTCGGGACATACGGACTTGGAACGTTTAATTAAAGGCATAGTCAATGATCCAACGTTTATTCAAGGGGTCGCTTGGAAACGTTGGCATTTTCATGCCGATGAAATCATCGTTAAGGAAGGCGATGTGGCCAAGTCGCTGTTCTTCATTGAAAAAGGTCAATTACGGGTATCTGTGCATGTGGAACTGGAAGAACGCCGAAACATAACAACGGGCGTCGGCGACTTGGGAAAGGGAGACCTTTTTGGCGATACTTGCCTGCATGAGTCGTCGGTACGAACCGCGTCCGTTACAGCCATTACCGATGGTTGTTTACTGGAAATCAATGGGGAAAGACTTGGCGAGTATCTGGATGTCCATCCCACTAAAGGCTACCTGTTTTACAAGAAGTTATTTGAAATACTTTTTAAACGTTTGAGTAATGGAAATCGCAGGATTGAATATCTCTTGGCTTGGGGACTTAGGACGCGGCGCTCTGCTGAAAAATCAATTCCAATCTTCCGAAAAATCTAGCTGGGTTTGCGCTTATTTTTTATCAGTCGTTTTCAGTCTAACGATAAGACGCCGATAATCGTCCTCACTTAAAGCATCGTTTACTATAAGCACGGATTGCTTACGTGCATTGTCGGTAAAATGCAGAAATATCGCGAATATAGTGATGACTGTTGAATTCAGGATTTGTACTGATTTAAAGTTATTGCCGCTGGATATTTCCCAGCCTAATGCTTCGGACTGTTTGATTTTATGTCGTTCGCTTTTTAAGCGCTTAATCATAAACCGAAGATGTATGTAAATTCCGGTCGACAAGGCTAATTTAATGGTAATCGGTAACGCATTGGCGATGCTTGCCGCCAATGCCAGCACATGCATAATAACCAGCAACTGCTTTAATCGTTTGGATGGTTTGAGCTCCACCGACAACGAGGGTTCGTGTTTTTTGGGCAAGTTGGACGCTCCTTATTTTCCCCCGTTGATAATACGTGTATTTCAATGCAATACAAATCATCACATAGGTTTTTTGTCTTGGTTCAAACAGCGATATAATCGGGATACTTTAAAATCCATTATTTGTTTATTGATGAACCCTAATTGGAAAAACTACCTTCTTTCTAAAAACGCACTATTTGACAACGATACCGACATCGTTTTTCCATCGCCTGAACGTGAAGGCAATAAGCGCATTTACCCCATTGCACATCTGGGTGTTTTGACGATTGCAGGAAACGATGCGGCAAAATTTTTACAGGGACAAATCACCTGCAATATTAACGATATAACCGATATAAGAAGCAGTCTTGGCGCATTATGCAATCCTAAGGGCAGGGCGATTACCACTTTTTTACTGGTTAAAAACGCTGATGCTTTTTTGATGATTTTGCCCCAAGAGTTACTGGCATCAGTCAAGAAAAGACTACAGATGTACGTGTTGCGATCAAAGGTAACCTTAACCGACAGCTCGGATGAGTTATGTCTAATCGGTTTGTACGATGAGGCATCGCAACCCGGCGAAGTACCGGAACAGCGCTTTGCAACAAGCAGCCAGGAAAATATCGTTGTTAATCTTCAGAACCGCAATTTGATTATTGCGGGGGCTGATAATGCTCAGGCGCTCTGGGAAAAACAGGTTAAGCTAGGCTTCCAGCCGGAAGATTCAGCACAATGGCGCTATCTCGATATAATTTCGGGGATTCCCTGGATTACTGCAGAAACATCGGAAGAGTTTATTCCGCAAATGCTTAATCTGGATAAGTTGGGTGGCATTAGTTTCAACAAGGGCTGTTATACCGGTCAGGAAATTGTTGCCCGGACTCATTACCTTGGCAAGGCAAAAAGGGAAATGTTCCTCGCTGAATGCGACGCCTTGGCGACTCCCGAGCCTAATTCAACAATCATTGATGACAGCACCGGCACGGAACAAAGTGTGGGTAAAGTGCTGTATGCGCAAAATGGACAAAATACTTGCAAAATGCTTGTTATCCTGCAAATTTCCGACACAAACGCTTATAATCTTAGGCTCAAAAATCATAACCAAGATAAACTGATATTATTAACCGTGTGATTTTAGTGCGTATTATTTATCGAGGGATGCAGCAATAATGCAATTTACTTCCGTTCAGGACTTTCTTGATCACGTTCAATTAGAACTTGATGCTAATCGTCTTGTTTTGCCTACACTACCCGATATTGCCTTAAAGGTTAAGAATGCCGTTACTGATGGCGACATATCGGCGAAGGAGTTGGCTGATATGATAGTGACCGATGCCGCGCTATCGACGCAAATTATTCGTGTGGCGAATAGCCCTGCGTACCGTGGCGCATCTGAAATCAATAATATACAAATGGCCGTTTCAAGGTTGGGCAACAATACGATTCGTAGTTTAGTTACCAGTCTGGTCATGAAGCAGATGTTTCGCCCCTCATCAAAACTGTTGGAAAGTCTGTTCAGGAGAACCTGGGAACAAAGCGTTAATGTTTCAGCCATCAGTCGGGCTCTTTGTGCGTTTGTTCCCCATCTTAATTCCGACGAGGCCATGCTGGCAGGCCTTATTCATCAAATAGGCAAACTGCCTATATTAATGCTGGTTGAGAATATTCCGGAGTTTAGGGATAGCCCGACAAGAATGGAAAAGCTGCTGGAAAAAGCGCATCCCGCCGTAGGGAAATTGATTATGGATGCTTGGGACTTCCCTGCAAATTTAAAGCCCGTAGCGTCCGAATATGTTAATTTCCGATATGACTCAGGACCTAAGGCAGATTATGTCGATGTGGTACAAGTTGCATTTTTGCAAAGTATAGCGGGAACCGATCATCCTGCATGCCGGGTTGATTGTTCTGCCGTCCCTTCATTTACCAAGCTCGGATTTCCCGCCAACACTGAAATACTGGAAATTGAGGGTATTTCAGATGAAATTGAAATTGCCCGAAGCATGCTCTCCTAAAAACGTTTAATACTATGATTAATACTGAAGCCGCCGCACATTTTCGCCGATTAGGCACAATTACAATTTTCGCCGTTTATTTTGTCATCCTTGTCGGTGGAATCGTAAGGGCTTCCGGTTCAGGCATGGGCTGTCCCGACTGGCCGACTTGCTTTGGACAGTGGGTGCCGCCAACGGATGAATCCCAGTTGCCCGCTAATTATCATGAGATTTATGCACAACGCGGTTATGAAAACACCCAGTTTAACCCGGTAAAAACCTGGACCGAGTACACTAATCGCCTGGTTGGGGTGACGATTGGCTTTTTGATTTTACTGACGGCTTGGTCATCGCGTATTTATCTTAAATCTGACAAAACCATTTTTTATTTGGCAGTCAGCGTGTTTTTTCTGGTCGGTTTTCAAGGATGGCTGGGTTCTACCGTTGTGGCAAGTAATCTCAAGCCCTTGATGATCACTTTGCACATGTTGTTGGCTTTGTTCATAGTCGCATTGCTTATTTATACGATTGCCCGTTCGCAACGGGATGTCATCGCCCGGATTGATATTCGGGCGCTGCCGGACAAATTCAAAACCGTGTTAATCGCGGCAATGATTATGACGCTGTTGCAAGTGGCTATGGGGACTCAGGTCAGGGAAGCCGTCGATTTCATTGCTCATAATCATGCTTATATTGAGCGCCAATACTGGCGTGACGACTTTCCGGTCATTTTTTACATACACAGATCCTTTTCCTCGATTATTTTATTTACCAATCTTTGGTTGGCCTGGAAAATTGTCCGGTCTGTCGATAAAAAAAGCGTATTGCGGCGTATCGGTTTATCCCTGGCTGCGCTGGTGGTCACGGCCATTCTTGCAGGCATTAGCCTTGATAGATTGGGTATGCCGCCGGTTGCCCAGCCGATTCATCTGTTGATGGCTAATCTCATTTTCGGTGCGCAGTTTTTCCTGTTCAGTTGCCTGAATTACGCGGCAAAAAAATAGCTTTAACCGGATGTCTTTCGAATTGCTAGGTTAATTAATGCACCACGAAGACACGAAGGGCACGAAGTTTATGTTTTTCGTGGTGAATAAAAGATTCGGATATACAGAGTCGAACTCGGAACGCCCTACCGTTGATTTTATAGTTCCTGTCGAGAGCCTTATTGGATGTAGAATGGCGCAAATAAAATAAAAAAAACGGTTATCAATGACGATTCAAGATTCATCCCCAAGTCTAAGTCTGCTTAGAAACTCTTTTAAGCGTTTTTTACCCAATCCCCAAGCTGTTGCGCTGGCAATCATTCTGATTGCCAGTTTTGTGCTGATTTATTCATTGTCCGACCTGTTAATGCCGGTTTTCGTATCAATCGTGCTGGCATACCTACTGGAAGGTCTGGTGAGCAAAGCTGAAAGCATGAACATGCATCGTCTGCCTGCCGTCTATCTGGTGTTTTCAGTGTTTATGGCTTGTTTGGGTTTTTTATTGTTTTATTTGATACCGATGGTTTCACAACAGGCGGTGGAACTTGTTCAACAGATTCCTGAGATACTGAACAGGGCGCAAACCGGGATCTTGCGCTTGCCTGAAATGTACCCGAAACTGGTTTCGGAAAGCAAAATCCAGCAGATAATGTTTGCCGTGCAGAGGGAGCTATTAACTTACGGGCAAAATGTGCTGTCGCTCTCGGCGGCATCTGTTGTGGGATTGGTCAGCGTAATGATTTACTTGTTTCTAGTGCCGATGATGGTCTTTTTCTTTTTAAAAGACAAACAGATGTTAATAGCCTGGTTTTTGCAGTTTATGCCCAGAGACAGGAATTTGACTGTACGTGTTTGGGAGGAAGTCGACACCCAGATCGGCAATTATGTGCGCGGCAAGTTCGGCGAGGTTTTTATTCTCTGGGCGGTCAGTTATGTGACTTACGCGACGATGGGGCTGAATTACGCCATGTTGCTGGCTGTTTTGATGGGCTTGCAGGTCATTATTCCCTATATCGGCGCAACCCTGGTTACCTTCCCGGTTTTAGGTGTCGCTTATTTTCAGTGGGGATTAGGCGGTGATGAGTTTATGTACGTTGTTATTGCCTACTCAATTATTCAGGCGCTCGACGGCGTTGTGTTGGTGCCGGTACTGTTTTCCGAAGCGGTTAATCTGCACGCCATCGCAATTATCGTCGCCATTTTGCTTTTTGGCGGTTTGTGGGGCTTTTGGGGGGTATTTTTGGCGATTCCATTAGCGACCGTTGTTAAGGCGGTGCTGACCGCTTGGCCGCGGATTGGCGATAACAGTCTGGATGCAAATTATTAGCTGATGTTATGTAATAGCTAAGAAATTCTCACCACGAAGGCACGAAGTTTTATGTTTCATTCTGCGGTGTCCTTCGTGGTGTTTTTATACGGCTTACTTAACACATTAATGATTAATTCGGTTAATGTCGTTTAAGCGAATATCTACAAAATATCTGAAGCGTAATCGGCTAAGCGTGAGCGTTCCCCGCGCCGCAAGGTAATATGAGCTCCATGCGGCCAGGTCTTAAAACGGTCTACAACATAAGTCAATCCCGAGGTTGTCGCCGTTAAATAAGGCGTGTCTATCTGCGACAGGTTGCCGATACAGATGATTTTTGTTCCGGGACCTGCCCGTGTTATCAATGTTTTCATCTGTTTCGAGGTCAGGTTTTGAGCCTCATCAATGATCAGGTAGCGATTGAGGAATGTCCGTCCGCGCATGAAGTTAAGCGACCTGATTTTGACCCGGTTCATAATGATGTTGCTGGTTGCGCTTTGCTCCCATTCACCGTGCTCCGCATTACTGCCCAGCAATTCAAGGTTATCGATTAATGCGCCCATCCACGGCGCCATTTTTTCTTCTTCCGTACCGGGTAAAAAGCCTATGTCTTCACCGACCGGGACGGTTTCGCGGGTCATGATGATTTCCTGGTAAGCTTTGTTCTCCAGGGTCAGGGTAAGTCCTGCGGCCAGCGCTAACAGGGTTTTGCCGGTGCCCGCCGTACCCAGTAAGGTGACAAAATCAATGTTGGGATCCAACAAAACATTGAGGGCAAAGTTTTGTTCCCGGTTTTTCGCCGTTATGCCCCAGACATTGTTGTGTTTTGCGCGATAATCCTTGGCCAGTTCCAATACAGCAATTTGTCCGTCGCAAGATCTGACGATGGCTTCAAAATTGGATTCATCTTCTATGTACAAGTATTGGTTGGGATACCATTCGGTTACTATGGGGTCTTCCAGTTTGTAGAAAGTGCGGTTTTTTTCCTGCCAGGATTCCATTTTTGTGCCGTGTACCGTCCAGAAATCCTTTTCCAACGCCATTGCACCGCTGTATAACAAATCAATGTCATCGAGGGTCTGGTCGTTATGGTAGTCTTCCGCAAGCAACTCCAATGTCGCTGCCTTGATGCGCATGTTAATGTCTTTTGACACCAGAATAACGGTGGTGTCAGGCAGTTCCTTAGTGAGCGCCAGGACGATTCTGAGTATGGAGTTGTCGGCAAGGGTGCCGGGCATGCTTTCCGGCAGCAGTGCGGTCATGGCGCTGGTCTGGAAATATAAGCGTCCGCCGTCAGTCGTTTCGGCTTTCGGGCCGTGTTTTATGCTCGACAACGGTAAGCCGTCGTTGATGGTTTGCTGGTTGGCGTCGCAGATTAATTCATCCAGAAACCGACTGACCTGTCTTACATTGCGCGCCAGTTCGGTTAGGCCTTTTTTCGCATGATCGAGTTCTTCCAGAACAATCATGGGGATAAAAAGGTCATGTTCCTTAAAACGGAAGATGGATGCCGGATCGTGCATCAGCACGTTGGTGTCCAGGACAAACAGTTTTTTACCCGGCGATGATTGAATGTTCATGGTTAGTTGCCGGTGAGTTCGTGTAAGGCTTGCAGCACTTCTTCACAATGGCTTTTAACTTTTACTTTACGCCATTCATGGACAAGTACGCCCTGGGGATTGATCAGAAAGGTGCTGCGTTCGATGCCTCGAACCTGCTTGCCGTACATGTTTTTCATTTTGATCACGTCAAACAGCTGACACAGCTTTTCATCCGAGTCTGAAAGCAGGTCAAAAGGGAATTCCTGTTTGCATTTAAAGCCTTCGTGAACGCGGACGGTATCACGGGATACGCCTACTATGACGGCGTTGAGTGCGGTGAATTTTTCGATGTTATCGCGAAAACTTTGGCCTTCCTGAGTACAACCGGGCGTATTGTCTTTAGGATAAAAATAAATAATAAGGTATTTACCTTGGTAGTCGCTTAGTTTTACCGTTTTATCGCCGGTAGATGAAGCCTCAAAATCGGGGACAGCGTTGCCGAGAGTTATCATTATTAGGTCTATCGTTTTATGGGTTCAAGAATGGCATCTATATTTAGCTGGTCGCAGAAATCCAGAAACTCTTCGCGTAGCGATAACAGGTGAAGTTGCGGTGGGATCAAAATCACAAACTTGGTTGAGAATACTGAAGTTTGGATATAGGGCGCCTGATAGCAGCTGCCGGTTATTTCCTCAATATCTATTTCCCGGTCAAACAGAAATGAAGTTATCGATTCTGTGACGTTATCGCGGTCCAGGGATATTGTTTCCAATGAGTAGGGAACGCACTCTTTGATCTTGTCTTTTTGATCGGGCCGCAAGGTATGAATTTTGATGTCCAGTCGTCTCTGGATAATATCCAGGGTGCTTTCAAATTTAGCAATTTGATTCCAATTTCCCTGAATAAGCAGGTATGCCGCAGTGGATTGCGCAAGACGGGATGAGCGTATTTCCAAAATATTACATTTACAGTCGCGTACGGCGGGTAATATTTCGGCAATAAATTTAATCTGATGGTTGCCTAAGGCAGTGATGGCTAGTTGCATTTTGTTTCTTAAAAGTTTTTTTTGGAAGTTTAGCATCAAATGGGTGAAACTTGATGAACATTAAGTTTATTTGGGATTAAAATGATTAAAATTGTTTTTCTGCCTATAAATACTGAATGCTACATTTAAACTTTGTGGTTATCTTACAACTCATTACTGAGCCTGAATATGCCTGATTCAATAGATAAAAAATTAAAAGAAAAACACGATAATCTCGATGATGATTTGGATGCCATGCTCGATGAAGCGGAATCTTCTCTTCTCCCGATGAATGAGTTTCAGGATGATGACGACACTATTGATAGATTGTTAATGAATGCCGGTTTTGATTCAGATGATGCGTTAATGCGATCAGAGGCGAAAGAGGACGTAAGCTTGCATGATGAGTTGGATGACTTGCTAGGTTTTGACGACTTTGGCGATGATTTCAACGAGCCGAAAAAAACGCAGGTGGATGTGGGGTTAGAGCAAACGGTAGATGATTCATCCCTTGTTCCGTCAAATGAGCGTCAAGATGACGAAGATGCGCTTGATAGGTTGCTGATGAATGCGGAATTTGATGCGCCAATGCAAGCAACCGGGCATGATGATATTAGTGCAGTTGAAGAGTTGGACGACTTTTCTGATTTTTCCGATTTTAGTGATTTCAATGAACCGGACAGGGTTCGACAGGACTCGTCGCGAACGGCCGCAACGGAAGACGTTGCTGAGCCTGAATTGGCTGCGGGGAGTTTATCCGCGCTTGCTGATGATATTGACGAATCGGATGTAATTCATGAGGTTGAAGCGCCGGCTCCGGCTTTGGCGGAAATTGAAGAATCAGATGTGGAAGATGATGTCGATACGGATAAGGAACTCGATGTTTTTTCAGATTTTAGTGATTTCACTGAACCGGATATCCTTCCTGTAGTAGAAGTTGATGAGCCTGAACAAGTTATAGAAAGTTTATCTGCGCATGTCGATGATGTCGGCCTGTCGAATGAAATTGATGATTTTTCCGGTTTTAGTGATGATTTTGATGAATCGGATATGATTCAGGATGATGAGGCCGACGTACCGGTTCAGACTGAAACGGATTTAAGCGAGGCCAATCAACAGCCGCAAACAGTAGATGAACAATCCTCCGATGATGAAGATGCCGCTGGGCTGCCGGATGAAATTGATGACTTCTCCGGTTTTAGTGCTGATTTTGACGAATCGGATATGATTCAGGATGATGAGGCTGACGTACCGGTTCAGGCTGAAACGGATTTAATCGGATCCAATCAAGAGTCGCAAATAGTAGTTGAGCAACCCTCCGATGAGGCGTTGGATGACGTCGATGAATTCTCCGGCTTTGGCGATGATTTTGATATATCGGATATGATTCAGGATGATGGGGCTGAATCATCGGTTGCGGATTTAATCTCATCCAATCAAGAGCAGCAGGCAGCCGTTGAGGAATCATTTAATGACTTGCTGAATGATGAAAGTGGTCTTGACAGTTTACTCATGGATTCCGGTTTTGATGCAGAGGATGCGTTAGAGCAAACGGCCGGGAAGAAAGATGCGTTTGGCGATGATGCGGATTTGAGCGAAATTGATGACTTTTTTCAATTGGATGAGGTGAGTGATGATTTTTCCAATGAGACAGAGGCAGATCAGTTAGCGGAAACTGAACAATCGATTCAAGATGAAGATGATTTTCTTTTGCCTGATTTTGATATTACCGCCGACATGGAAATATCCGATATGGGGGGGAGCTCAGGAATTAAAGAAGATGATTTAGCCGATGCCTTTGGTGACACCGATTTCTTGAACGAAGATGAAGCTGTGCAGGCTCTTAACGCGGGAGCTGACGAAGCAATAGCCGAATCCCAACCGAAACAAGCTGCCGATACCGCTATAGAAGATCCTGAAAATGTAAAATTGAGTCCATTTGAGTTTGAACAGGAAGATGTTAAAAAGAAGCTGGAAGACGCTGAAAATAAAGTAAAAAAAGCAAAGCTTTTCAGTTATGTGGCGCTGGGGTTTGGCGCTGTTGCGTTAAGTGCGGCAGCTGGATTGGGTGTAATGACTTACGGCGCAAAAGCTGAAGTTTCAAAATTAACTGAACAGGTTTCAACGCTTGAGGCAAACCTGGCAAAGACTGCTGAAAATAATCCTAATGAAGAAATTAACGCAGTGATGAGTTCTGTTGTGCAGTTGAATCATCAGGTCTATGGTTTTATAACGGAGCTCAAAGGAAATCCCCAGATTCCTGTTGATTTATTAAACAACAATGTGTCCGATATTGTGGCTAAACAGGGCATGGTAAGCAAGGCGCTTGACATGTTACAGGTCAAAATGGGGGTGGAAGGAAAGATGCCTTTGGAGTCATTGGTTACCGAACCTCACAAGGCTGAAGCTTTGCATGAGCCCGCACCGGCTAAAGAAGGAAAGATTGCACCGGTCAAAACCGGAACAGCGCCGGAACAGGCGCCTACCAAGCCGACCAAAGAGGAAGTGGCGCACGAACACGTATCAACCAAGGAGGAAGCTGCGCATGAGATTGCACCGACCAAAGAAAGAGCCAAGCATGAAGTTGCGCCTGCTAAAGTAGAGGCTGTGCCTGAAATCGCGCCTGCCAAAGTCAAAGCTCAGCCCGAAGCGGTACCGGCCACACCAATAACACCGCCGAAAGCTGTTGTTAAAGAGGAATCTGTAAAGCCAAGCAAGCAAACAACTGCTGCTGCAAAGTGGGGGGTAAACTTGGTGGCATTTAAACAGGAATGGTTTGCCAAAAGCAAAGCGGCTGAATTTGCACGGCTGGGTGTTTTTGCCGAAGTAATTCCGGTCCATGAAAAGAATACAACGATGTACCGATTGCGAGTCGGGGGCTTTAAAAGCAAAGCGGATGCGTTTTCCAATACGGATAGGATAAAAAAGGCACTGAATTTGGATTCAGTTTGGGTCAGTGATAACTAGAGCTAATGCCGGCTGTGAGAGAGAAAAAATTGGTTGTAGCGGTGTCATCCAGAGCGTTATTCAATCTGGATGAATCGCATGCGATATTTGAAACGCAAGGTCGGGAAGCCTTTTGCCGTTATCAAATAGAACATGAAGATGAAACTTTGGAACCGGGTTACGGCTTTGCCCTGGTTAAAAAATTTTTGAGCTTAAATGACAGCTGCCCCGATGATCCTCTGGTTGAAATTATTCTGTTATCACAAAATAGTGCGGATACGGGGTTAAGGATTTTCAATTCCATTGCTCATTATCAGCTGAATATTATCCGCGCGGCATTTACCAGCGGCGCATCTCCGTACGGATACATTCCTGCATTCGGTGCGCATCTGTTTTTATCGACCAATGCCGATGATGTCGCCAAGGCGCTGGGTGCGGGTTTTGCGGCAGCGACCATTCTTTGCGGACCTTCCATGACACATCGTTCCGATCAGCTGCGTATTGCTTTTGATGGTGATTCGGTCTTGTTTTCGGATGAGTCTGAGCGGATTTATCAGCAGCGAGGCCTGGATGTGTTTACCGAAAATGAGCGTAACGAAGCCAAAAAACCTTTGCCGGGCGGACCCTTTAAAGACTTTTTAAGCGCCTTGCATTATATTCAAACGCAGTTTGATCCTCAATCGTCCCCGATAAGAACTGCATTGGTGACCGCTCGAGCGGCTCCGGCTCATGAGCGGGTAGTCAGGACGCTAAGAGAATGGGGCATTCGTATCGATGAAGCGCTGTTTTTGGGCGGCATAGACAAGGGCGCTTTTTTGAAGGCATTCGGTGCGGATATTTTCTTTGATGATCAAAAAGGTCATTGCGAGTCTGCCGCCCGGCACGTCGCCGCTGCGCATGTGCCGCATGGCATCACTAACCGGAAAGACTAAGTTATAACTGATGTTGCGCAATAAATAAGAAATTTTCACCACGAAGACACGAAGGACACGAAGAAAAATATAAAACTTCGTGCTCTTTGTGTCTTCGTGGTGTTTTTTGTGACTTATCAGTTATGAAATAGTCTGTTTTGATGTCCCCCCGGCCTGTTCTTTAACCAGCTTTGGAACCAGATAGCCGGGCAGGGCGGCTTGAACTTGGCGCATAAGCGCCAGAGCTTCGGCTTCAGAAACTTCAAAATGCCCCGTTCCAGTCGCCTTGTCCAATAAATGCAAATAATAGGGGATAATGCCGTGGCTGAACAATTGTTCGCTCAGCTCACCTAGAACTTCCGCATTGTCATTGACGCCTCTTAACAGCACGGATTGATTAAATAAGGTGATGCCTGAGTTTTTCAGTGAGGCGCAGGCGGCAATAACCCGGTCACTGATCTCATTGGCATGGTTGCAATGAACGATGATGATTATTTGTTTTGGGCTTTGGGTCAGGGTGTTAATGAATTCATCGGTTATTCGGGCAGGCAGAACGATAGGCAGTCGGCTGTGTATTCGAATGCGTTTCAGATGCTTAATGCCGTCCAGTTGCCGAATAAGCCGAGTTAGTCTCGAATCGCTTAGCAATAAAGGGTCGCCGCCGCTTAAAATAACTTCCGAGATACTTGGATCGTCCTGTATGGCTTGAATGGCAGCGTCTTCTTTTTGTTTGCTAAGTTGTAAATCAGCGTACGGAAAATTACGACGGAAACAATACCGGCAATTGATAGCGCAACTGCCGGTATTGATAAACAAAACCCGGCCATGATATTTGTGTAAAACCCCGACCTGGGTGGCCGCCGCGAGATCGCCGACAGGGTCATTGCTAAAACCCGGATAGGCGAACAGTTCCTCCTTAATAGGCAATACCTGGCGTAATAAAGGGTCATGCGGATTGCCTTTTTCCATGCAGGCGGCAAAACTTAATGGAACGCGTAAAGGGAAATTTTCTGCAGCAATATCTGAAACCGGCAAGTCATCCGGCGATAAGTGCAGGTAACGGCAAAGGTCTTCAATATTATTAAAAGCTTCGGCAAGTTGTTGTTGCCAGTTTTTAGTAAAGTACTGGATTTCGGACTGTGGCTCGGGCATGGGAGGTTATTTAAAGTTTCTATCGGTTGTTGCCTCTATTATAATGGTTAAGTTTTACATTGTTTGTCATCTTTGAGGATAAAATGGCCAGTTATAGTACTAATGAGTTTAAAGCCGGGTTAAAAGTTATGTTGGATAACGATCCCTGTGCAATTATTGAAAATGAATTCGTAAAACCGGGAAAAGGTCAAGCCTTTAACCGGGTAAAAATCAGGAACTTGAAAACTGGCCGGGTGATTGAAAGAACCTTTAAGTCGGGCGAGTCGCTTGAAGGCGCCGATGTTGTCGATGTCGAGATGCAATATCTCTATAACGACGGTCAATTCAGGCATTTTATGGTGCCGGATACTTTTGAGCAGTATCAGACTGATGAAAAAATTGTGGGTGAGGCCGGTAAATGGCTTAAAGATCAGGATACCTGTACGGTAACCTTGTGGAATGATGCGCCTCTTGCGATTTCGCCGCCCAATTTTGTCGATTTGGCAATTACTGAAACTGATCCCGGTGTGCGTGGCGATACTTCGGGCGGCGGCGGTAAACCTGCGACCTTGGAAACTGGCGCGGTAGTCAGGGTGCCTTTGTTTGTGCAAATCGGTGAAGTGATTAAGGTCGATACCCGTACCGGCGAATACGTTTCCCGCGTAAAAGAATAGTGTTGCTTGACTGGCGACCGACATGCGCCATAGAGCTGATGCGTTTAAGAGCGCAGATGCTGTCCGAGATACGTCAGTTTTTTGCTGAAAGATCGGTGCTGGAGGTGGAGACGCCGCTGCTCAGCCACAGTATCGGAACAGATCCGCAGTTGGAATTTTTTACAACTGAGTATTGTTTGTCGCCATTGCGGCAAACACTGTTTTTGCAAACATCGCCTGAGTTTGCAATGAAACGGCTACTTGCAGCCGGCAGCGGTTCTATTTACCAGATAGGTAAAGCATTCAGGAACGGCGAGTCGGGGCGGTTCCATAATCCTGAATTTACGATGCTTGAATGGTATCGGGTCGGTTTTACATTGCCTCGATTAATGGATGAAATCGCCGAGCTGATCGCTGGGCTGTTTAGTGACCAGCCGTTACAAGAAACACAAAGAGTCAGTTATCAGGACATATTTGGTTCGTTTACCGGCTTGGATCCGTTGGTATTTTCATATCAGGACTACTGTGCTTTTGCCGAAGATTCTGGCTTATCTGAGGCAGTGGCTATTTGCGGACACGACCATGCGGTATGGCTTGATTTTATCTTCAGTCATAAAGTCCAGCCGCATTTGGGCGACAATGCGTTATGTATGGTTTACGGTTATCCCGCTTGTCAGTCGTCATTAGCAAGAATCAATGAACAGTGTTCGCTGATTACTGATCGAGTTGAATTATTTATCAATGGCATTGAACTGGGTAATGGTTACTATGAGCTGGTTGATGCCGATGAACAGAGCAAGCGCTTTGACAAGGAGCTGGTTATCAGGCAACAACAAAAATTAGCTGTTTCCGTTAAAGATAAGCGCCTTGTTTCGGCTCTGGAATCGGGATTGCCGGAATGCTCGGGCGTGGCTATAGGCCTGGATCGGTTATTGATGCTGTTGTCAGGCAGTGAATCTATTGAGGATGTGCTTAGTTTTCCTATTCACAGGGCTTAAGCTCGTTTAAATATTTACTGTGATATAATCCGCCAGATCTTTAACATTGGGCAATGCCGTTTTATTTTTAGACTTCTACATGAAATTAAATACTCTTTCTCGCTTGCTATTGTTATTTCTACTTGTTTCCCAGGCGGTTAAAGGTGATGAAGAGTTTGTTGTAGAGGATATTAAAGTCAAGGGCCTGCAGCGTATCTCTGTAGGTACCGTCTATAACTATCTCCCCGTTAATGTGGGCGAAAAGTTTTCATTGGATAATGTGGCTCCGGCAATCAAAGCATTATTCAAAACCGGTTTTTTTAAGGATATTTCTCTGGAAAGAGAAGGCTCAACGCTGATCGTTAATGTGGTAGAGAGACCCTCCATCGCAAAAATCATTTTTGAAGGCAATAAAGACCTGAGTAAAGACGACTTGACCAAAGCCTTGAAGAAAATTGGTTTGGCGGAAGGCAAGGTATTCGACCAGCAGGTGTTGGACAAAGTCGAGCAGGAATTGAGCCGCCAATATTTCAGTCACGGCAAATACGGCTTGAAAATCACTACGGATGTGTCCAACCTTACCCGCAACCGGGTTGGTATTCATATCAAGATTTCCGAGGGCAGGGTGGCAAAGATCAAGCAGATCAATGTTGTCGGCAATAACGTTTTTGATGATAAAACGCTGTTGCGCAACCTTGAATTGAATACTTCTAATTTATTGTCGTTCTATACCAAGGACGATCAATACTCCAAACAAAAGTTGCAGGCAGACCTGGAGACTTTACGTTCCTATTACCTGGATCGCGGCTATATCAACTTTAACATCGAGTCCACGCAGGTGGCGATTACCCCGGATAAAAAAGACATTTATGTCACCATCAATGTTAAAGAAGGTGATATTTATAAGCTGGAAAAAGTTAAATTAGCCGGTAATCTGGTGGTTGCTCCTCCGGAGCTTATTAAGCTGGTAAAGGTCGGTCCGGGAGAAACTTTTTCCAGAAAAAACGCTACTGAAACCTCTAAAGCAATTTCCGATCGCTTAGGTGATGACGGCTATGCTTTTGCAAACGTCAACATGGTGCCGGAAATCAACGAAGCCAAAAAAACAGTCGACATGACTTTTTTTGTTGATCCGGGCAAACGCGTTTATGTCAGGCGCATCAACATGAAAGGCAATAGCAAAACCCGTGATGAAGTACTGCGCCGCGAAATGCGGCAAATGGAGTCCAGTTGGGCTTCAAGTTCAAAGATTGAACGGTCGAAAACGCGCCTAGAACGCTTGGGCTATTTCGAAGAGGTGAATGTTGAAACGCCGCCGGTTACAGGCACTGCCGACCAGATTGATGTTAATTATTCGGTAGTTGAAAAGCCCTCCGGTAATTTGTCGGCCGGTGTCGGGTTTTCCCAAACCCAAGGGATAGTGTTGAACGCCAATATTGCCCAGGATAACGTTTTCGGCTCGGGCAAGCGGGTCAATGTTGCCTTTAATAATAGTTCTTATGCTACAAGTTATCAGTTTGGTTTTTTTAATCCTTATTTCACCGTGGATGGTGTCAGTCAGGGCTATAACTTGGGCTATACCAAACGGAATGCCGGGCAAGTGAACATCGCCAATTATTCAACCAATGTGATGAATGCAGGGGTGAATTTTGGCATACCATTGAATGAATTCGACAGTTTGCGTTTTGATGTTGATGCAAAGCATACCGAGTTGAGCGCTACCAGTTATTCATCCAATGAAATTTGCGACTTTATCTATGGCAATGACGGCATAGATCAGTGTACAAATAATACAAACACTATCGGCGGAGTTAATACTCGGCCAAAAGTTAAGGCTACAGGCGATACGTTTTTGACATTGTCACCTTCAATTGGCTGGACTCACGATACGCTGAATCGGGCAATCTTCCCGAACAGGGGTGGGCAACAGCGTTTTTCTGCGTTGGCGACAGTTCCCGGCAGCGATCTGGAATTTTATAAAATCGGTTATAAACATCAACTTTATTTTCCATTGGCTAAAGACTTTACGTTCAGGCTGCAAGCCGAAGCGGGCTATGGGGGCGGCTATGGAAAAACAGCCACCTTGCCTTTCTTTGAAAATTATTTCGGCGGCGGCACGGGGTCTATACGCGGCTTCAAGAATAATACGGTGGGTCCGAGAGACTCCAATGGTTATCCGTTTGGCGGCTCCAGTAAAATTATCGGTAATGCCGAATTGTTTTTCCCCGTACCTTTTATGCCGGAGACAAAATCAGTCAGGTTGGGCACCTTTTTGGATGCAGGATCCATTAATAATGGCTTTAAAGCTAACAACTTGAAGTATTCTGTCGGGGTTTCAGGGGAGTGGTTGTCGCCTTTCGGCGCTTTATCCGTCAGTGCTGCGTTACCATTAAATGCCGCTTCTTCCGCAACGGCAGCTGATGGCACTATTACAGGGGATCAAAAACAGATGTTTCAATTCAACTTCGGCCAGAATTTCTAGAAGAAGATGTTTTTGTTGTAGGGGCTACCGGCCGGTAGCTCCCTACGGTTATAATTTAACGAAATAGCCGTATTTTTAATCATTATTTATTTTAATTTCACCAGAGACCCGTTTAACAATGAAAATGAAAATTGCTTTATTCTTAGGATTGTTGCTTGCTGCTAATGCGAGCTATGCTGATTTAAAAATTGGCTTTGTCAATATACCAGCCGTTCTTGAAAAAGCACCTCAGGCAGAAAAAGCCAAAAAACGCCTGGAACAAGAATTTTCACCGCGAGATAAGCAATTAGTCGCCCAGCAAAAAGAAATCCAAAGCATGGACGAAAGAATGGCCAAAGACGCGGCAGTGATGGGGGAATCGGCGCGATCCAATCTGGAAAAAGATATTTTAAATAAGAAAAGAGATGCAAAAAGAGCCCAACAGGAGTTTAGCGAGGATTTTAATGCGCGTCGTAATGAAGAATTGGGTAAATTACAACGTCGTATTGTTGAAGCTATTCGTGAAATAGCCAAGGATCAAAATTTTGATTTGTTACTTACCGATGGCGTTATTTATGCCAGTGACAAAATCGACGTAACCAGTCAAGTTCAACAAAAGTTGTCAACCATGCCGGAATAATTACATACGGGTTTTTATTTAAGCGCATCGTCATCAACTTTTAAGAGAAGCATCCTCAAATATGTCCATTAAGCTAGATATTTTACAAATACAAGAATTCTTGCCGCATCGTTACCCTTTTTTATTAGTTGATAAGGTTATTGAGTGTGAACCCGGCGTTAGACTGTTGGGTGTGAAAAACGTTACTTATAACGAACCGTTTTTTCAAGGGCATTTTCCACAAAAACCCATTATGCCGGGTGTGCTGATTTTGGAAGCTCTGGCCCAATCTACAGGATTGCTGGCATCGGAAACAGCAGGGGATGAATTGGCCGGGATGATTTATTATCTGGTCGGCATTGATAAGGCCAAGTTTAAAAGACCCGTTGTACCCGGCGATCAATTAATGCTGGAAGCACGATTCCTTAAAAGTAAGCGTAACATCTGGGCATTTGAATGCCGTGCAGAAGTCGATGGCGAGTTTGTCGCAAGCGCCGAAATCAGATGTGCAGCAGTGGTAAATTGATTTGATCGATCCAACAGCGATAGTTGATAGCAAAGCGGAGCTGGCCGATGACGTGTCGGTTGGCCCGTTTTCCGTCATAGGGGCCGGTGTAAAAATCGGCGCCGGTACGGTGATAGGTTCCCACGTTGTTATTAAAGGACCTACTACGATAGGTAAAGATAATCGTATCTATCAATTCACCTCCATCGGCGAAGATCCCCAAGACAAAAAGTATGCGGCTGAAATAACCCAGCTGGAAATCGGCGATAGAAATACGATACGTGAGTACACCTCTATGCACAGAGGGACGAAGCAGGATCGTAGTCTTACCAAGATAGGCAATGACAACCTGTTTATGGCCTATACCCATGTGGCGCATGATTGCATTATTGGCAATCATGTCATTATGGCTAACGGGGCCTCATTGGCCGGGCATGTGCATTTACATAGCCATGCCATCTTGGGTGGATTTACCTTGGTGCATCAGTTTACCCAAATAGGCCAGTACAGCTTTGCTGCGATGGGCAGTGCGATTACCCAGGATATTCCCCCTTTTGTTATGGTCGGCGGCAAGCCTACCAGGCCGCACGGCATAAATTCAGTCGGCATGGAACGTAACGGCATTTCCCCTGAAGACATCAGGTTAATCAGAAAAGCCTACAAGATCATTTACAAGACCAACCTGCGTCTGGAAGATGCCATTGATCAAATGGAAGACCTGGCCGGTGAAAGTAAGGAATTGTCCGATATGGTCAGCTTTTTACGTAATGTAAATCGCGGCATATTGCGCTAGGCGCCGTCTTGGTGTGAGTAAAATCGCGCTTAAATTACCTCAGGACCGAAAAAGTTATGGATGATGAATTTTCAATAAAAATCCCTCAAGGTTGTATTGTTGCCGGAGTTGACGAAGCAGGCCGTGGACCGCTTGCAGGGCCGGTCTTCGCGGCAGCGGTTATCCTGGATCCGATGCGGCCGATAGCCGGGTTGGCCGATTCTAAAATCCTTAGCGAAAGCAAACGGAACAGTCTTTATATCATCATCAAGGAAGCCGCTTTAAGCTGGTCGATTGCCCAAGCCAGCGTTGACGAGATTGATGGATTCAATATTCTTCAGGCGACACTATTGGCAATGCAAAGGGCAGTAGAGGGCTTGAACATACAGCCTGATGAAGTTTTAGTGGATGGCAACAGGCTCCCTAAATTGTCCATGCCTGCTCAGGCTATCGTTAAAGGGGACAGTAAGGTTCAGGCGATCAGCGCGGCGTCAATATTAGCGAAAGTCGAGCGGGATAAACTGATGGTTGACTATCATCAACAATACCCCGACTTTGCGTTTCATGTGCATAAGGGCTACGGCACCAAACAGCATCTGGCCGAAATCGAACAGTTCGGCTTTTTAGCCGTACACAGAAGAACATTCAACCCGGTAAAAACCATGCTGATACAGCAGGCTAGCTTTTAAGATAACACTAAACGATTAAAAAATTATCACCACGAAGACACGAAGAACACGAAGAATTAAAACTTCGTCTTCTTCGTGTCTTCGTGGTGAATAACAGCTTTTTAATATGTATTCGTACTATCGCAAAGGATCGCCTTAAGCCAACTCAAGCGGTCCTTCGTTCATTAACGCGATTTGTTCGCGCAGCTCAATGATCCTGTCCTGCCAATAACGCGGCGTATCAAACCACGGGAACGCCATCGGAAACGCAGGGTCATCCCAGCGCCGTGCAATCCACGCCGAATAATGAATCAGGCGCAAAGTACGCAGGGCTTCTATAAGATGCAGTTCCCGGGTATCGAAATCGTAAAAAGTTCGGTAACCGGTTAGCAGGTGGTTCAATTGCACGGTCATTTCGGCGCGATCCCCCGAGAGCAACATCCATAAGTCCTGTATCGCAGGTCCCATTCGGCTGTCGTCGAAATCAACAAAATGCGGGCCGTCATCGGTCCATAAAATATTGCCGGGATAACAGTCGCCGTGTAGGCGCAAGGTTTTTACCTTACCGGCACGTTCAAAACAACGCCTCACGCCATCCAGCGCATACTCAGTGACACTACGATAAGCTTCGATAAGATCGGCAGGGATGAAATTATTTGCCAGCAGATAAGCTCTGGGTTCATCACCGAAATTGGCGATATCGAGAGTCGGGCGCTCCTTGAAAGGTTTTAAAGCGCCGATGGCATGAATGCGAGCAATAAACCGTCCCATCCATTCCAGCTTTTCGCGGCCCTCAAGCTCAGGTACACGGCCGCCTTGTCTTGGAAAGACGGAAAAGCGGAAACCGTCGGCGTGGATTAAGGTCTGATTATCGCCGAACGGCATTGCCGGTACCACAGGGATTTCAGACTCGAACAATTCCTGAACGAACGCGTGTTCTTCAAGAATGGCGGCAGTCGTCCAGCGCTCGGGTCTGTAGAACTTGGTGACAATAAAAGATGCGTCTGCCATGCCGACCTGGTAGACGCGGTTTTCATAACTATTCAGCGCCAACAGTCGGCCATCGCTATGCAGGCCGATACTGTCGAGCGCGTTTAAAATGATATCGGGAGTCAGGGCTGAAAAAGGAGTCAGATTAGTATTCATGGTTACCATTGTAACGCCGAATTCAGCCGGGCCGGATTTAATTAATCACACATATCAGTTATTTCACTGGCTAAAATGCATGACTTCACCTTCCTGCATGGTATTGCCGGTTGCAGGGTTGGCATTTTGATATGCGCCGCCGCCCAGTTGTTCATTAATCTGGCGCGCTACATCGACGCCTAAGCTTTTAGACACTTCCGAGACTACCCGGCCGCGACTGGGCACGACACGGCTTCCTCCGGTTACAACACGGACATCCTGCCCTTCGCCGGTAGCGCTAAATGCGGCTTTCACCTCGTAAGTGCGGGTATTGATCAGGCTAAACTCCGCCACCAGCATCAGGCTGAAAGTGTTGGACAGCGTGTCGGTACCGATAATGGGATTAGCTTCGTCGCGAAAATCAAGCTCGCTGACCGTGCCGAACAATACATAATCGGCCCCGGGATAAGCGCCTTTTTTGATGCGGCTGATAATGTCGTAGATTTGTTCGCTGCCCTTGGCTGTATAAGGTTTGGCCTGAGATACCTGGAAACCGCCGGTTTTAAGGATTTCGCCCTTAATATCGCCGACAAACTTACGCAACTCGCCATATTCGATATAGCTGTAGCTGCTTTCGACCTCGGTATAATCAGTCTCCGATTTTCCGCTATACGATGAACGACTCGAAGCTGAGGAGCTTTCGAAACTATCCCGTTCACGCTCGCTATGGCTGGCTCGCGCCGATGACTTGTTGTGATAATCAACAAGATGAAAATAACCGCTGACCCGCTCGGCATAAGCCAGATCGGTAACGGCGATTTTGGCCGCTAGTGCGTTGCTCATCCCAAGCAACGACGACAGCAAGAATAACAAACGTAACGGTTTCATTTGCTATCTCACTAAAACATGGATTTATTGGAAGTCTTGCGTATTTCTTTTTCATCCGCCCATTCCATGGTGCCGGATTCAATATCCACCAGTTGCAAGCTGAATTTGTAATACACGTCTTTGACATCGCCTGCGCGTTTTACGATAGAGGTAATAGTGCCTTCGATACGGAAATCGGCGCCTTCCATGTTACCCATTTTTTTTGACTTGCTTTTTTTGTACAGGCCGGTTTGATTTTGCCGGGTCAATTCATCGACTTGGGTTTGCATGGCGCTGGTGTCTACCGCAAAGCGCACCATGCCGCTTTTTACGATTTTGGTGCGTATCGAATCGGTGACCGACTTTGTGTCTATGTATTCGCTGGTTCGGTTCTTAACTTCCGCAACGGTCACCAAAGGACGCGATTTTGCAAACAGGGCAGGGGATTGTAATAGCGAGCTGGCCATCGATTCCGCTATAGCTTGCAGGTCGGTAGAGCCGAATTCGTTGGTTAAGGTTTCAACGGCTTTACTGTCGCCGTACTCGACGTTGCCGGAACTGAGCGTTGGCGATTGCGTTGCACAGCCGCTTAACAGCAGCGCTATCGCAGTGGCTTTGAAAGCGGTTGAATTCATAATATTTTTTTTATGCATGGGATTACCTCTCTTAAAGTATGTTGAAGGGCGGCTTCTGGTCGCCTCTACAGAACATTATTATTTTGGGCTATGCCGGAGTGCAAGCTTCGCTTGCGCTTGCAGGCGAAGCCTGCACTCCAGTAGTCAGTTGCTTTCACACTTAACGATGGCATAGTCTTATTTTTTGGGAATCGCTTAAGGCAGGTCACCCGTGTTATCAGGGCTTTGCACAACCAGTCTGAAATCCGTAACCTGAGGCGACGGCGCGACAGCCGATAGCGTTTGTTTCTGATAAGCGTAAACCAGTACGGGCTTCCAGGCTTCTTCGCCGCCGACCGCAAAACCGGCGGCATCCAGCCATTTAAAGCGATAGTAAAGTTGTTGGTTATCCGAGTCCGTATTGTTGATCTCGGCCTGCACGGTTAACAGATGATTGCGTTTTACGGCGCGCAGGTCGGTCACTTGCAGATACGACATTTCACTCAGCTGCTCGACCTTGGCATTGATGCTGCCGGGGCGTGGCGGCGGCTTGTGACTGGCGCAGGCGCTGACCAGCGACAGCGCGATAACTAACGGTATAAATTTAAACAAATGCATGGCTTATCCTTTTGCTTGTTGGGCAGGTTTTGAGGCTTTTTTCTTTTTGGGTTTTGACGGGGCTTTCTTGTTGGGACCCGTTATTGCCGGGCTATCGGTATTTTCGATGGCTTGAATTGCAGCGGGTGCGGTATAAACCGGCATTTGCGGCCCAAAAGCAGGTTGCGACCAATAAACCTGATTACCCAGCAACCGCGTCACCACGATGGCGTGTGAGCCTTGAATATCAATGGATTGTTTGCTGCTGCCAATGGCTATGTCATGCTTGCCGGAAGGCAGTGTTACACGGCCAATGCTGATGGTTGCAGGCAAAGTGCGCCAAGTGCGTTCATCCGCAGATTCGGTAATGACATTGGCGATATTCAAGGCAATACCCGCAATCGCCACACCGCCACCTTGATCCATCAAGGCCTTTTGCGACATGGTTTTTGCAGCGGCGCGAAGAATACCCCTGACAATAATCCCCGGCATATCATCCCTTAATGCCCGCTTGGACATCGTGTCCAAACTGGTCACGCCGGCTAACGGCAGGGTATCCTTGCCGTCAATGCCGATAGTGCTGGGTTGTAACGTATGGCTAGGGTCAGAATGCAGCACCGGGAACGATATAGGAATAACGCCCAAATTGCTGACGATCACCGGGACAGGAATGGTGATTGAGCTAAGCGCAGGTGCGGTGCCTGATTCGACCACAAATAACACATCGGTTTCCGTAGGTTTACGCAGGCTGGGACGCGATTCCAACGTAGCCAAGCCGTCTTCCAGGATTTTAATATTGGGCTGTAGCTCAATCGCCTGCCGGTAACCGGGTGAGGCGAGACCCTGTTCATTCAAGGCTTCGTAGACAAAACCGGCCAGATAATGACTGAAAGCGCTTTGGTAGCCGTTTTTTAGCGTGGTGACTTCGGCCGAGTTAAGCGTTTCGACCGGATAACCGTTCAGATCCTTAAAGGTCGTGGTGATACCTTTTTCCTTGCTTTCCTGTTCCAGCGCCTCGGTATCCTTCGCATTAATTTCCGCGATAATGGCTTCCCGCTCGTGGGTTTTCTTGATCTCGGTTCTGGCGGCATTCCAGTCGCCTGCCGACAAGTGATCCAGCGCAAGCCGGGTAGACAGCATGACTTTTTCATAATCATGACCATCGTAGCGACGGGTTTTATCGTTTAACACCACCGCGCCGACATTTTCCAAAATGGCACCGGCCCTGACTTTAGCTTCATTCTCCCATTCGTTGACCTTTTGATCGGCCAACAGCCACGCACCTGCGCTGTCCTTGTATTGGCTCTTCAAACGTAACAATTCGCCTTTTTCCAGGTAATAAAGCAAATCGAAATCGCCGCCGGTATTATTGGCTTCATGTTGAGTTAAAGCTTGATCTATTTGGCCTTTTCCGACCAGATCAATGGTTTGTTTGAGTTCGTCATCGTAACTGCGCATTACCGAACAGCCGGACAGGGATATGGTTAATAAAAAGGGCAGCGCAAGGCTGATCGGGTGGGTAGAGATGGGCATGGTGATTCCTTGTTCTATTATTTTTATTATTGGGTTGCACCCGATAGCTTGGTCATTATCCGTAATCAAACCGCCGGTGCGAGGAAAAGTATAAATGTTTTTTTTTGTTAATGGCTTGTTATTATTAAAGAAATACTGGGGAGTTGGTTTTATGTAGAGATAATTACTTATATATTAAGTGCTTATGCTTACAAAAAATCAGTATAGGCTTACAGCATGATCAGCTTTAGCTTGCATACATCTGCAGATTTTTGTTCCACAATCACTCGCTCGCCTAATCGCCATCACAAAGCTAAAACTAGCAACCTGTGTTTCGGTTTGGAACGGGTCGATGGGGGCGTTTCTAACACGGTTGATATTTTGTCAAAATCAAGTCTATTTTGTTGACTCACCATGTTTTTATTATCTATCCAGACAGTCGGTTTTGTTGCTGGGAAATAACTTTACGCGTTATTTTTTCAACTGTATCGATTTGGTATTTACTTATTTCTATGAGGTTTTGACCATGAAAACAATAACAAAGCGTTACAGCCACCTCAATACTGCCATTTTGGTGTTGATATTAGGGGCATTAACTTGCCCGACACCCACATTGGCCGAGGCAGGAGCTAAGTCTTTGTTTTCCGATGGAGATGTATCGATCTCCATGGATAGAGAAGAGCAGCAACAAACATCATCCGCATCCAGCAATATTAAATATGCCGGCTTGCAATACTGGATTGATTTGCAGGAAGACGGTACTAGCCGACGTGTAACAACAAGTCATCCTTTTCATAGTGGCGATGGTATTAAGTTACAAATCAAAAGTAATACAGAAGGTTATTTATATGTGCTGAACGAAGATGCTTCAGGACAACAAACCACTTTGTATCCAGCCAAGGGACAACAATCCGGTTTGATTCAACCTGGCAGCACTTATACCATTCCTACGCGCGGCGCGATTCGTTTCGATAATCAACCCGGTAGAGAAAAAATCATCATTGCGCTTGCCAAGCAGCCCGCCAATTATAGGGATATTGAAAGCAGTTCTGTAAGGGGAACTACGGCGGCTTATGATGGAGGTTCTGCATATGATAATTGCAGGAGCAGCGGTGCAGGCAGCAAGGCCATGTTCAACGAAGATAGCAGCTCCAGTACTAATTGTACCCCCAGCAATAATAGTGGGGCTGGTTCTAAAGGTATGTTTTCGGAAGAAGATACCACCTCTGCCGAACCTGCCAGCTATTCAGTCATGCCTGTCTCCGCGCTACAAAATGGACGAATTATGTCTGTCGAATTCAACTTAACCCACCGTTAAACTGCTGTAAGGAAATAATAATGAAAAAAATAAACTATAAAGTCGTCGCGTTAACGGTTTCCGGCATCTTATTACTGAATGGCTGCGAGACTATGCAGAAAGTCACCAGTACCATGGGTTCTACCGGTACAGGCGTAATTACCGGTCTAGCCGCGGGTGCCGGTACGGGTATTTTGTGCGACAAGATGACTGGTGGTCAAAATAGAGCTGCCTGTATTGCTGCGGGCATGGCCGTTGGTGCAGCAGTGGGGACTTGGGCCGCTTCTATTGATGAAGAAGAAGCAAAAAAAGAAGCTCCAGTGCGTTGTGAAGAAGTAAAAAAACACATGAATTACTCTGCAACTGCAACTAAACCCATCGCAGCTTTAAAATTAGACGAGCAAAAGAAATTGGTTGTAAAAAAAGATGAAAAGTTCATAGCGCCGGTAAAAATCGATTTGGCAACACCTGGAGAAGAAGGTAAAGAGGAAGCTGTTGCTATCAAGGCTGACATTGAAATTAACAACGATCCTAACAAAAAAAGTAGCGCTAAACTGACAAAAGACTGCGGAGGGCAAGGCTCACTACCATTGGTCTTACCTTCTAATGAAGAAGGTGTATATAACACTACGATTAAACTGACTAACGCTGATGATAACAGTGCAATTGAAGGCGGTACGATTAGTTTCTGCTATACAGTTGCTAAAGATGGCATTAGCAACAAATGCGGCCAAGTGTCTACTCAGCAAACCGTATCAGAAAAAACTGTTAAATCAGGTAAAAAGTCGACTAAGAAAAGAAAAGTTCGAAAATAAGCTAGTGAACTGTTTTGGGCATATTTGGATTAAAACCGTATGCCTTTTTGTTATCCGGTATCAATCAGGCTATCTAATTTATTTGGTGAAATCCTATGTTTACAGCACTAAAAAGCCCATCCAATAAACAAATTGTCTCTATTTTCATGAGTATTTTTTTATTAAGTAGCCTGTTGTCATTAACTGGTTGCGCAACGATGGGCGCGAAATTAGCAACTGATATAGCAGAAAAAGAGGAAAGAAAAGATTGTTCAGATACTTATGATGAAAAATCAGCAAAAGTTGACCAAGAAACCTGCGAACGAATTACTAGACTGATTAAAAAAGTTACGAAGAATGAGAACGGTGGTTTTGTAGCCTACGATAAGTTTGGTCGTCTAAAGCTTAAAGGCACTTACGAAAATGAAGACGAATTAGCGTTAGCTCACATGATTGTACTAACAATTGTCGGCACTAGTGGAACGGGCATTTCCCCTGTTACACCTAAAAATTTAAAAGAAATCAGAGTAGTTAAATCTTATGCGCCACAACAAAGCGCTCGTGGAAAAGGTGAGAGATTTGCTTTATTGGTTGGCGTGTCAAAATTTAAAAATGCATTCGATAAAAATACAAATCCATTAGGTGTAAGACCTATAGAGACAGCTGTTAAAGATATTATATCGTTAAGAGAAAGTTTGTTAAAGAGAGGGTTTAAGAAAGAAAATATCTATGAACTAACTGATGAAAAAGCAACTAAAGAAGATATTTTAGAAGAGATGGGTAAGCTTGAAGGTAAAGTAACTTCGCCTAATGATTCTGTAGTGTTTTATATCAGTACACATGGCACACCGCCTGACACTTATGGAAAAATGGGGATTATTCCATACAATTTTTACTCTAAAGTTAACCACGGAGATATGCAAGCCGAAGCAGCTAAAGCAAGCAAAGAGGTAGGAGGTGACGATGCAATTATTAAAATAGCAAAAGACCGAATTGAAAGCCTTAAAACAGCCGTTTCATTTGATAATTTGCAAGATTTTATAACCAGCATAAAAACCAATAAATTTGTCACCATTATAGACACTTGTTACAGCGGTTCTGCATTACCGGCTTTTAGTCCATTAGGCGACAAACGATATGCTGATCGTGAGAAAAACGCTTTACAAAGTCTTGGTGTTGAACAAAAAGCTGAATTACTTGGCGGTTCACAAGGACAATCTTGCGAATCATCAGAGTATCCAGAGAGCATAACAAAAAAAATCATAACTACTTTCAATGGAGATAATAACAGCGGAACTAAGGGTATGTATAGCGACGAAAGTAATAGCGAACGGCATACTATTTTTCCGGCCACTCAAAAAACTACTGACAATGATTACATGTTTGATGAGCTTGAACCCCAAAAGATTGTTTTAAATAATGAAATTCCAAAGCAAGGCAAAGTACTCATTACCGCGACGAATGGTAAACAAGAGTCACGGTTTGATAATTTAGAAGCTATGAAAGAGCATGGATTAACAAGGATGCAATTACCGAATTCATTCTTTACTTTTTATTTGACGAAAGGTTTAGAAAAATTTAACGGGCAGATATTCAAGGCATTTGATTACGCAAAAGTAAGAACATCAAAATTAGTTGCTCGTGATTATAAAAAAATACAAACACCCGAGATGACGGGCGTACCTAATCAATGCATCAATATTAACCTGACAAAATAATAAAAGCATTCACTGGAGAATAACATGCATTATATAGCCAATTTTATTGAAATATTATTAGGCACAATCCATCAGCTTATCGATCACAATCTAAGGGCTTTTGTACTGATCTTGTTAGCTGGGTTAGCCCTTGCAATAACTTTATGGCTGTTATGTACTTTTTTTGGCCGGCTGTTTTACAAACCGTACCGTTTAAGCATAGAGCAGCATCTCCTGTGCGGCTTACTTGCTGTTATGGTGGTAATAACAGTGCCCTTATATACTTCTGCGGCATATATGGAATTTAGCACAGCAAAAATTATTGCGCATTGGCGTGAAGCATTGGTTGCTAACTCAGCTTGGCAGGGTAAAGAATTTAAACGCCAATATCACGCAATTAAAGAAATGGGACTTGAAGATTTTTCAAATTACCCTGAACCAGAACTGGGAAGTACTAGCATTCCCTTAAGTCATACAGAATCCCGCCTCAAAATTGGACAAATGACTGCTGAAGCCGCTCTTGAAAACTTCCAGCTCAATTTTCCATTGCCGCCCAAAATTTTTAGCACTACATCAATTGAATTGGCGAATACGGTTAGCCAGGACGTTAATAGCTATTTTCAGACTAATCAAGATTCCACTTATCCGCACTCACGAGGAATACAACTTGTAGCTCAAAAAATGTACAGTGAATTAGTGCCACAAATACCACGTATTATTTTTATTACTCGCTTAACACTTATTTTGCTAGTTGTTTTTGGTTACGCCCTCTGCTTGACATGGATAGGTTATGCCGCCTTGTGCAAGATACGCGTTCATTCCCCCCACTCTTCACTTTCTACACATTCATAAGGAAATAGCATGGCTAACAATCATTTGATTATCGGTTTGGGCGGCACTGGCGGTAAAACGATTAAGAATTTGCGTAAATCGATTTATGAAGAATTTCGATGCAATGACCCTAACCAATCCCCCTTTAAACCTGAATCCCCAATTTATTTGAAATATCTGTACGTTGATTCCAGTAAGCCGGATCTGGCTGCTAGCGAGCAATGGCGCACATATGACGATATTGGCAGCGATATCGGTTTAAACAAGGAAAGTCTATTTCCTATTTCTCAGAATAACTTGGCTGTACGTCTAAATGATGCACAGCACTATCCGGTTACACATCGTTACATTGGCAAAAAGGAAGACTGGGCGGAAATTTTTGCGTCAATGAATATTAATGAAACGGCGGGAGGGCAAATTCGCCGTTTAGGCGTGGCCTTATTTGAACCTGAGACTAATAAATTTATCACGCATGTGCTGACCTTAACACACCAACTGGAAAGCGCCAGCACTTTACAGGGGGTGCAATTTCATGTCTGTTGCGGTTTGGCAGGTGGCACCGGGAGTGGTTCCTTTTTACATGTGATTGCACAATTACGTGCTAATTTTCCGAATTCCACACACTATCCCATCTATTTGCATTTGCTGTTACCGGAAGAAAATTCGCCTTGGGCAAGTAATGGCGAAAAGACTAATTACTATGCAAATGGTTATGCTGCGTTACAGGAATTAAATGCATATCTGGTTGCCGATGCCAGCGATACGCCGAATAAAGGCGGGCCTTTATTCGCACCGATTGACTTAACCGGGCAAACACAACGTTTTGAAAATGCCAGCTTGGGCAATGCCTCCAAACTAAAAGATCGTTTGCAGGGTTGTTTTATTCTGGATAACGTCAACGAAGCCAATATTAATATACCAGTGCAGGAAGTTACGCAACTATTTGCACAATTACTGTATCAACGGATATTCCTGTTGGATGATCCCGCAGCGGCTATTCCACAAAACGTAAAATCTGCTATTTCTCTGGAAAACTTTAATATCCCTGACGAAGCAAAAACCAGCGATAATAATTTCAAATTACGCACTGTACGCTTGCAAACGTTTGGCGTTAAAAAAATTCTTATCCCGGATGAGGAGATTCGTGAGCATCTATCCGCTTGTTTTGCTGAACAAGCTATATTGCAAATGCTCTACAACAATTGGATGCCCGGTGACACTCGCTATCGTGCCGAACCTAAAAATCATTCTTTTGCTGACTTTGTCCAGAAAGACGCAAACCGTCGGCCTTGGAAATTAACCAATAATCAGATTACTTTGTCCGAAGGTTTGTTGGAGGCTGAGGGTGCTGCTAATTGGAATGACATTAGTGGTGAGTGGGCGCTAACCGCCAATAATGTTAAAAATATGGCCTGGAAAATGCCGGTACAGGATGGTCGAGATGATCGGCTGGATTTTTTGGAAAAAGCGTTTCAGAACCACTATGACAAGGACTTTAGAAATAGTGGAGTGACGACATTTTACAAATCTAAGCAAGATGATTTAGGGCGGGAAAATACGCATATTGCGGAAGTTTGTAATGCGGTGCAATCATGGATGTATCAAAAATGGCAAGAAGGTGAGTACGGTTTTGTTGATTTACAGGCTATGCTGAATATCCTGATTGAAGACACTAAAAATAGAACCGGCAAAATAGCAGAACGCCTTAAGGCAATGGAAATGCGTCGTGGCGAGTTATTAGATCTTATTTCCAAAAACAAGGATACTTGGGGGAATGTTGGTCTTTTTGGTAGATTAGCGGGCAAACGTGAAGCATTGTTCGATACCCAAACCGAATGCCTAAAAGAATATTATGAACTGCAAACTTGGAATGTCGCTTGGCGTTTTGCTGAGCAGCTTTTGCAGCGTAGTTTAGTTGAGCTGCAAGGTAAGGTATTGGTTGTTTTTACAGAATTCAAACGCGCCATTGAAGACACGCAGCAATTTTTTGATAATCGCCGTAATGCTACTTGTCGATCGCAGGAAAGCACTGATATTAGGCAGAATCTTATTAAGTTTTATGAACCTGAGAAAGTTCAAGAATTTTGTCGTAGCCTGTTAACATCGGAAACCAAGCAAAGTCAATGGGCTCAGCGTTCACGCTCGGAGTTTGTTAATGCAGCTGAAGCCAATAAAATTGATACGCGTAGTAAAGAAAAATATTTCGGAGCTTTGCTTTATCATGGCGACTTGAAAAATACGCTAGAACAGGTTGCCCGCGATCATTCTCAAATGGCGCATGATGAGGCAACCAGTCTGAGTAACCGCTTGATTGGCGCAAATATTGTGTCACGTCTGGCAGGAGAGTTTAAGGATCGGGAAAAATTACGCACTTACATCCGTGATATTGTAGCCAGTACCCAGACTTTTATGCGTTTTAATCAAGCTGAAATAACTACCTCCCCTAGTGCAGTGATGGCGGTCATTCTGCCTCGATGTGATGAGGTCTCTGCTTTTCGCGAGGAGTTGGCTGATTTATTCATGCGCAATCAAACTCCTGGTATTAGCTTGTGTATTGTGGATAGTTCTCGAAACCTTAACCAGATTTCGTTGGTTTGTTTCAAATTTGGCTTTTCGCTACGTTTTTTGCAACCTGTTCAGTTTCTGAAAGAAAAATATGACCTGCGATTGCATCTAAATCCAACGCGTGCGCGCCTTGAAGTACACATTGAAGATCATCCTACCGACCGCTTGCCGGAATTATTCCGCCCACGCCCCGATCAAATGGGTAAGCGTATTTTACCGTTATATCAATTGGCAATGGCGCTGGATTTGGTAAAAGCCCAGCATGATCCTGCCACCAATAAGCAACGATGGCTTTTGGAGACTTGGGATGCCAATGGCTTGCCTGAGCATCATTTTTATCCAGACGAAGTGCTGTCTTTGCTGGTGGCATCACCTGATACCAATATATTACCAACCGGTGAGTTACAAGAAGTACTTAATAGTGCGACTGAGGAACAAGTGTTTTATCTGGAAAAAGCGGTTAAGCCTATTATTAAGTCTGAGTATTATTTGGTGGCTAATAATCGAGATACCTTCAAGTCCAAATTGCGCGAACAGCTAGATATTGTGCTAAAGCATCGTGGCAATAATGTTGAGGATAGTTTTTATAGTAAATTACGCGAGAGTACTCAAAGTACAATCGCCTTAATCGATAGCCCAGTATAATTTTGGAGAATAACTAATGGCACAATCAACTACAGCCAGATGCAGAAATCGGGTCAATTGTGATCTGGGGTTCAGTGGTGAACTAATCGAAGTTCCTCAGGACGGTAGATGCCCTGAATGTAGGCAATCTTTACAGGCAGAGGCGGATAACCGCGGTAGCCCAACTGATGATGCGCGTCGCAAACGGATACTTTTAATGGCATTAGGTGGCGGATTATTGAGTCTATGCGCGGCGATTTTTTTTATACCAACTTCTTCTCAGGAATTGACGCCGGAAAAGAATATGAAAGTAATTGACAGCCCCCCTTCTGAACTTGTCAATCCGCCCGTGCCGTCTCCGTTGCCTGCTCCAAAACCTGAACCCGTTACTCCGTCAGTGGAACCCCAGCAGCATGTTAAGCAGGGAATGACCTATGTGTCATTAGCGAAACTAAACCCAAAGACACGGACTGAAAATATCAAAAATGCGTTGATTGAGTTTGATATTGCTGTAAAGCAAGAAGAGGCTAAAAAACATTGCCCCGACAATGCCTATATGAATCGCGGCCTTGCTTATTGGGTAGATAATAAACCGAATTTAGCTGAAATAGATTTAGTTAAAGCCAGCAAATGTAATACTAAAGATCCAAATGTTTTTTATAATTTGGCATCCTATTATGCGGCAGTCAACAAAGCTGATTTAGCTTTGGAACCAATGAATAGAGCCTTTGAACTCGGTTTTGATGACTGTGAAATGTTGCGTAAAGATTCTGATTTGAAAAAATTACGAAAGCAGAAAGATTTTCTCAGGATTCTAGAAAAACATAAATTGTTTTGTTTCAAATAGCTCGAAAAGCCAGAGGTCAGGTTTTGACGGTTGCATTCATTTGCTGTTGGTGCAAGGCCTGAAGGAGTCAGTAGGGTTCACTTTAAGCAAGTTCCATGACGGCAAGTAATTGATTATACGTGAAAAAATAGATGTTCGTTGTGTGTCTGGTATGGTTGACGTAGATTGAAAGAAAGAGGAGTTTCTATGTCTTACAACCAAACATCAACCGATATACAAACTCAGGCGGTTAACCTGTGCGTTCGCCGCGATATTCGCTCCCTAATTGATAGGGCGGCAAATGCACAGGTCAAGACGCGCTCTGACTTTATGATTGATGCTGCTCGACGTGCAGCGGAAGAATTCCTGCTTGATCAAACACTGGTGTAGCTTTGGTCAGAGAGCTTACGAGCGCACCTTAATCAGGCCAGCGGAGCGTCTCGCGTCCGAAGGGAAAATGGTTGTCGATTATTACTGCTTTTGTGTAGTAGATGCTGGTATAGTCGATGCAAGCATGGTGATAAATTTGTTATTCATGGCAGCTGTCGCTTCCCATGTTGGATGCGATTAAAAAATGGCTTATTCGACTGTATAATTCCCTGCTGTTCGAGTTGGTATAGCCATCCATGGTTTCTGGATCTATGTATTCCCTACCGGGATGACATATGGAGAGGAGCCTGTATATTCATAGAAAATGCGCTTGTTTTCCTGGAGAATTGCAGGAGAGTAAATTCTCCAGTCTATTCGAGTGCTTTGCTTTTAACGCGGGTTCCTATCAGGTGGTCGAACCAAGGCCAAGTGACACACCAGTTCGCGGCGCGGTTGCCGCCGAGATGGTGATCGTAATGCCAGCGCAAATGCTGTTTAGCCCAGATTGGGTCGAGATGAGCCTTGCGATGCTTGTAGTAATACAGCATCAAGGATGCATACACCGCGCCGGTAAATAGGGGGAATAGTAAAAACAGCGGCGCATGCAGCAGCACAATGCCCGACAATATCGCCAGTTCTTTGGTTTGGGCATTCCATGTTGCTAATGTCACGGATTGATAGCCTGGATCGAACATGGCATTTTTAGCGCAAACGGCGTGATGCTCATGCCAATGATAAGCCCAGAAACTGTGCCGGTTTTGTCCCAGTCCATGCAGAATGTATTTATGCATCAGCCATTCACCGGCATTGGCATACAGTAAGCCTAAAATGAATTGAGCGGCTAAGCTAAGCATGGGACATAAAAATAAAACACCTTATTTCTCTAAATAGAGCGCAGACGACAACTGCCTTAACCGGGATAGTTCTTACCCCTATAATACGTTTTCTCTCTGCTATCAAGCCAGATTAAAAGTATTACAGAACAAATATAAAGTCTTTTGCGCGGCCCCTTTTGGCTCCTAACCCAAATACACAGCGCTTGGTAAATGGCATCAAAGATTGTGCCGAGTGATTATCTGAGGGTTGGATTGCAAGATTTCCTTTTTTAATCGCTACAAAGTAGATAAAATTAGTGGGTTTTTATTTATTAGGTGATTATCAGCATGAGCGTTATAGAAAGAATTAAAGACCAGATTGAAAATAATCCGGTTGTTTTATACATGAAAGGGTCACCGGATTTTCCTCAGTGCGGCTTTTCCGGCCAAACCGTGCAAATATTGGGGGCTTGTCATGCCAAATTTATGTACGTTAATATTTTTGAGGATCCTGAACTTCGCGAGGCGCTTAAAGAATATTCGAACTGGCCGACCTATCCCCAGCTGTATATCGGCGGTGAGCTAGTCGGCGGTTGCGATATCGTTATTGACCTGTACCAGAAAGGTGAGTTGGCAAAGATGTTGGCTGCGGTTGATGCAATAGAGGAATAATCGATGCTACACGGATGGCGCTCGTGTCATCCGTGTGCCGGTTTTATTATCAACTACCGATTGATTCCAGCTGCTTCCAGCGGTTGACTATCATGCAAAACAGCTCTGCTGTCTTTTCGGCGTCATAAAGCGCTGAATGCGCTTTTTCGTTATCCCAATCCAATCCCGCTGTTTGGGCAATTTTCGCCAGCACTGTCTGTTGATAGACCAATCCCCCCAATGTCGCAGTATCGAAAGTGCTGAACGGATGAAAAGGGCTGCGTTTTATTTGGGTTCTTTGAATGGCGGCATTTAAGAAACCGATGTCGAAAGCAGGGTTGTGTCCAACCAGAATCGCCCGGGTGCAGTTGTTACGCTTGACGGCCTCTTTAATCGGTTTAAACAGCATGTGCAGCGCGTCTTTCTCGTCAATGGCCATGCGAAACGGGTGGTGCGGGTCTATGCCATTAAATTTGAGGGCTGCTTCGTCCAGCTCGGCATTTTTAAAGGGAATGACATGTGTTGTATAACGTTCGGTAATTTCCAGATCGCTGTTGCTGTTAAGCTCGACAATCACGGCGGCAATTTCCAGTAATGCATTTTTTTTGGGATTAAACCCGGCTGTTTCAATGTCGACGACTACCGGCAGGAAGCCTCGGAAACGTTTGTCTAAGGGAATTACAGGTGTATCCATTTTTTGAGTTATGCCAAGAGGTGTCGAAATGATGAGGAATGAAGGCGGTGATTTATGGTATGTTACGCGAAAATTGCCCCATTATAAAAATAATAGCGTTGAGGAGTGGATGACATGCAACAGAAAAAATTGATGACTCAATTCGGATGTCTTGTTTTATCGGGTGTACTGGCAGGATGTGCGACCACCGCAAAAGACCCCCAAGATCCATTGGAAGGCTGGAATAGGGGAGTGCAGACCTTTAACGATAAGCTTGACGATTATGCGATGAAGCCTATCGCCAAGGGGTATCAATGGATAACGCCATCGTTTGTCGACCAAGGCGTGAGCAATTTCTTCAGTAACATTAACGACATCGGCGTAACGCTCAATGACCTGATGCAGTTTAAAATATCGCAAACCGGCCTGGATGGCTCACGCTTTATTGTTAATACCATCGCCGGTGTTGCCGGTTTTGTCGATGTCGCGGCGATAATCGATTTGCCCAAGCATAATGAAGATTTTGACCAAACGATGGGGGTTTGGGGTATGCCTGCCGGCCCTTACCTAGTGCTGCCGTTTTTCGGGCCGAGTTCTCCCCGAGGTGTGGGCGGTCTGATCGGCGATGCGGCGATGAATCCCATCAGTTATCTTGGCAGCGGTGCTATTAGTAGCGGGCTGTTTGGGCTGAATGCCGTTGACCTGCGCGCAGACAATTTGACGTCTGAAAAGATAGCGACGGAAGCAGCGGTAGACCGTTATGCGTTTTTTAAAAGCGCTTATTTTCAACGGCGTGAATACCTGATTCACGATGGCAATATGCCGGAAGGATCGGATCTGTTGGATATCGATGAAGATTTTAATAAGGATAATTTGGCTCCGGTTAAGCCGTATTAAAATCAGGCGAAGGGCGAAAAAAAAACGTTGTTACTTTGAATCGTGAAAAAATAGGGCGCGCCGTGCGCGCCTTTTCCTCAGATTGGGATTAAATTGCCCCTCTTTGGCGCGCGCGGCACGCCCTACCGTCCTACGCTAAGTGACCTTCGTGGATTTTGTCGGCAGATTATTGTAACTTCCAGCCCAACTCTTCATTCGCCTTGAGCGGCGTGATGGATAAGTCATTTTCTCCGTAAGCGGACGGTATTTTCCAAGCGGTTTTTTCCAGCGTGACTGTGCCTGAGTTTCTGGGCAATCGGTAAAAATCGGGCCCGTAAAAACTGGCGAAACCTTCCAGTTTGTCCAAGGCATCCGCTCGTTCAAAGGCTTCCACGTAAAGCTCCAAAGCCGCATGAGCGCTGTAACAACCGGCGCAACCGCAGGCGGTTTCCTTTAATGAAGTCAGATGCGGCGCACTGTCCGTGCCCAGAAAAAATTTCGGGTTACCGCTGGTGGCTGCGGCGACCAAGGCCAAACGATGCGACTCGCGCTTGATAATCGGCAGGCAATAATAGTGCGGCCTGATACCGCCCGCCAGAATCGCATTGCGGTTAAACAGCAAATGCTGGGGGGTGATGGTTGCGGCAATATTGGCACCGGAAGCCAGTACAAACTGCACGGCTTCAGTCGTGGTCACATGTTCGACTACGATGCGCAAACCGGGGAAGTTATGCGTAATATCGGTCAGGTAGGTATCGATAAATACCCGTTCCCGGTCGAAAATATCGCACGCGTCATCGGTGACCTCGCCATGAATCAGCAACGGGATGTCATATTGTTCCATTGCCGCCAATAACGGATAAATAGCCTTGATGTCGGCAACACCGGAATCGGAATTGGTGGTGGCGCCCGCCGGATAAAGTTTAAAGGCATGGATATGTTCGGATTCGGCGGCTTTTTTGATTTCATCCACTGTCGTCGAACCGGTCAGGTAAAGCGTCATCAACGGCGTAAAATCAAAGCCAACCGGAACCGCTTGTAGAATTTCTTCCCGATAAGTCAAGGCCTGAGCCACCGTAGTAACAGGCGGCTTGAGATTGGGCATGATGATTGCGCGGGCAAATTGTCTGGCGGTATGCGGCATAACGGTTTTTAAAACTGCGCCGTTTCTGACATGTAAATGCCAGTCATCCGGTCTTGTGATGGTTAATGTTTTCATTATTGGAGTTAAATTCTGTAAAATAGGCGGTTATTTTATAGTAAGTGCCTTGAAAAACTAAGCGCAGCACTTATTGTGGTTATTATTTTTGTTATCGGAGCGGTTAATGCCAATATACGAGTACCAATGTCAATCATGCGGTCATGAGCACGAAGCGTTACAAAAACTCAGTGCCGAGCCCCTAACTATCTGCCCTGCCTGCAGCAAGCCGGAGTTAATGAAAAAGATTTCTGCGGCGGGATTCCGATTGAAAGGCACCGGCTGGTACGAAACGGATTTTAAAAGCGGCACCAAGAAAAATGTAGCGGGCGAAGCGAGTTGTTCAAGTTCCGCACCATCCACCGGCGGCTGTTCAGGCGGCGGCTGTAAATAATAAAGCAGGCGAAAGGCTCAAGGCGCAAGGCAAAAAAACAGGCCTTCGCCTTGAGCCTTTCGCCTTTCATCTTAACCAAATCAACAGGGAAAATTTATGCGTACTCACAAGTGCGGAGAATTAAACACACAACAGCTAGGCGAAACAGTTTCAATCTGCGGTTGGGTACACAGACGCAGAGACCACGGCGGCGTTATTTTTATCGATCTCAGAGACCGTGCCGGATTGGTCCAGGTCGTGATTGATCCCGACATGGCTGACACCTTCGCTACTGCTGAAAGCGTCCGCAGTGAATATGTATTACAAATTACCGGTCTGGTTCGTCACCGTCCCGAAGGCACGGTTAATGCCAACATGCATTCCGGCGCGATTGAAATACTGGCTAAAGACATCGTCGTGCTGAACGAGTCGGAAACCCCGCCGTTCCCGGTCGAAAGCGAGATCGAGGTCAACGAAGAATTGCGTTTGCGCTATCGCTATATCGACTTGCGCCGTACCGTAATGCAGGAAAAGATGAAAGTGCGCCGCGATGTAACGCGGGTGTTAAGAAACTTCCTCGATGACAACGAGTTTTTCGAGATTGAAACGCCTTACCTGACTAAAGCCACACCCGAAGGCGCGCGCGATTACATCGTGCCGAGCCGCACCCACGAAAATTCGTTTTTCGCGCTGCCGCAATCGCCGCAATTGTACAAGCAGATGTTGATGGTGGCGGGCATGGATCGCTATTATCAAGTCGTGCGTTGTTTCCGCGATGAAGATTTGCGCGCCGACCGTCAACCCGAATTCACCCAGCTGGATATTGAAACCTCGTTCATGGATGAAAACGAGATCATGCATATCATGGAGGAAATGATCCGCCAGTTGTTCATCAAAGTGATCGGCGTGAACCTGGGCGACAAATTTCCGCGCATGACCCATCAGGAAGCCGTATCGCGCTACGGCGTCGACCGCCCCGATTTGCGGATTCCGCTGGAATTGGTCGATATTGCCGAGGACATGAAAGATGTCGATTTCAAAGTCTTCTCAGCCCCGGCCAACGACCCGAAAGGCCGCGTTGTTGCGATGCGCGTACCGAATGCAGGCGATTTAAGCCGCAAAGACATTGATGCGTTAACCAAGTATGTCAGCATTTACGGCGCAAGAGGTTTGGCTTATATCAAGGTCAACGACCTGGCCGCCGGTGTCGACGGCTTGCAATCGCCTATCGTCAAATTCGCTCCTGCTGAAGTTTGGGACAGTGTTCTGGCAAAAACCGGCGCACAAAACGGTGATTTAATCTTCTTCGGCGCGGATAAAGCCGGCATCGTTAATGAAGCGATGGGCGCGTTGCGGGTCAAGTTGGGACATGACCTTAACCTGCTGCAAGGCGACTGGAAACCGGTTTGGGTAATTGACTTCCCGATGTTCGATTGGGATGAAAAAGCCAACCGCTACAACGCGATCCATCACCCTTTCACCGCGCCAAGTTGCTCGGTCGAAGAGTTGGTCGCTAATCCGGGCGCGGCATTATCGCGCGCTTATGATTTGGTGTTGAACGGCACCGAAGTCGGCGGCGGTTCGATTCGTATCAACCGTACGTCCATGCAGCAAACCGTACTTGAAATATTAGGCATCGGCGAAGACGAAGCCAGGGAAAAATTCGGCTTTTTGCTGGATGCGTTGAAATATGGTGCGCCTCCGCATGGCGGCCTTGCCTTCGGTCTTGACCGTTTGGTCATGCTGATGACCGGTTCAACGTCTATTCGCGACGTGATAGCTTTCCCCAAAACGCAATCGGCGGCTTGTCCTTTAGTCAGCGCACCGGCGGTAGTCACCGATGAGCAATTGAAGGAGCTGGGCATTCGGTTGATTAAGCCTGCAGGAAAAGAAAAAGCTAAGGATTAAAAGCTTTTTATTCACCACGAAGGTTCCCAAGCCGGACGAGGCATGTTGCCCCGTCCTAAACGTTTTGCGTTGGTTAAGTGCAGCTTCGTAGGCCGGAATAAGACCACCCAAGCGTAGCGCGAGGTGGCGTTTCCGGCAAATTTGAGTGGTGTGCCGGAAACACCAGTTCTCGCTCCCGCTCAAACCGGTTTATTCCGGCCTACGGGATTGCGAAGTGGTAATCAACTCTCAAGCCGGACGGGGCATGTTGCCCCGTCCGAAACGTTTTGCGCTAGTTAAGTGCAACCACTTTACTTAGGCATCGCAGAAACATTAGGAGCGGGGGTGCAAACCTCGCTCCGCTGAGAGTACGACGAAGAACACGAAGAAATAAAACTTCGTGTTCTTCGTGTCTTCGTGGTGATATGCTTTTTTCTTTTATGGCTTGACCTATTATTAAGCAGTTACATAAATCCTCCCAAAATCTTCTCCCTAGAGGAGTACCATTTATGACCAATACCCCATTTCCTATTCAAGATTACGCCTTACTCAGCGATGAGGAATGCGATGCCCGGATTATCGCCGCCAAAGCCAAGCTTGGCAGCCGTTGCGTAGTGCTCGGACATCATTATCAGCGCGATGAAGTGTTCAAACATGCCGATTTTTCCGGCGATTCGCTAAAACTGTCCCGAGATGCGGCGAAATCCGATGCCGAATACATCGTATTTTGCGGTGTGCATTTTATGGCCGAAGTCGCCGATATACTGTCACGGCCTGAGCAGATTGCGATCCTGCCGGATATGGCGGCAGGCTGTTCGATGGCCGATATGGCCAATCTGATCAAGGTGCAAAAATGCTGGGATGAACTGGCGCAAGTGATTGACGTGGAGACGGAAGTTACCCCGGTTACCTACATCAACTCTGCGGCCGACCTTAAATCCTTTTGCGGCAAGCATGACGGCATCGTCTGCACCTCATCCAACGCCCAAAAAATATTGGAATGGAGTTTTGCCAAAAAGTCGAAAGTGCTGTTTTTCCCCGACCAGCATCTGGGACGCAATACCGGTTACCGGATGGGCATTCCATTGGAAGAGATGGTTACTTGGGATTTTACCAAGCCGATGGGCGGCTTGACCGAGCAGCAAATCCGCAACGCCAAAATCATTCTATGGAATGGCTATTGTTCCGTGCATCAGGTATTCAAGCCGGAACATATTGACGAGTTCTTAAAGCGTTACCCGGAAACCAAAGTCATTGCGCACCCTGAAGCCTCGTTTGAAGTGTGCCAAAAATCGGAATACATCGGCTCTACCGAATACATCTTAAAAACCGTGCGCGAAGCCGAACCGAACACCCGCTGGCTGGTTGCGACGGAACTCAATCTGGTCAACCGTCTGCATGACGAATGCAAAGCACAGGGCAAAAATGTCCATTTCATGTCGCCTACGTTATGCATGTGCTCAACCATGTTCAGAACCGATCCGCAACATTTGGCCTGGGTGCTGGAAAACCTGGCAGCAGGACATGTGGTTAACCGGATTTCGGTGCCTGAGGACATAGCGAAGTATGCCAAGAAAGCGCTGGATAACATGTTGGGAGTTATGTAATGTCTGTAGATTTTAATCGTTTAAAGCATTTTTCCATGACCTATGTCTTCATCGAAGACGATGAAGACATAGCCTGCGAATATGAGCAAACAGAGCAAATCCCCGTCGTTGCTGCTGATGGTCTGAGTATCAGTTTTAGCTTAAGAAATATCGATCAAAGCGAAGACAAAGATATTTATTCGGTAGTCCTGGTAAAAGAGGGCGATGACGAGTTTTACATAAAATCCGATTATTTTGACGATGCCGCCGAGCTTTACCCGCTAGATGTTGAGATTTCCGATGATGACGTTAAGTTCATATTGGAAGGCGAGGATGAGGTTATGTATTTATATGGGTTTTTTGAGTAAAGTTGTGATTCTGGTGAGTGATCCGGTTTGTTTCTTACTTGGTGGGCATCCCACAGGCTACGGTTAAGTTATGTAAGATGGGACAAAAGCCTGTTCATCTTACTTGATTGTAGTCAGATACAAATCCAAACTCTCGAAAAACTTCACAGCACCCTGTTACCCAAACTGATGAGTGTGAATTGTGAGGGCAACAAAAGGAAACATCATGAGTATCTTAATAAAAATTGTCAGGATAGCTGGCTTTAGGGGCTTAAATAATATCGAGGTTGAACTTGAGCAGACAACTGTTCTCACGGGCATGAATAATTCAGGTAAAACTTCTTTTCTTAAAGCATTACAACTGGCTTTGGGGAATAGGCTGTTCTTATCTCAAGACGATTTTTATATTCATTCCAAAAAAATCGTCATCGATCTATTAATTATTCCCATAGGTCAAGACGGTAAGAAAGGCTCTGAATTTTCCGAAGATTACTGGGAAAGACTACTCACTACAAACAGAATCCGCACCGATGAACTAGGTTATTCCTTTGTTCCGCTAAGAACGATCATCGCCTTCGATCCTATAAAAAACAGTTACAAAACACAGCAGTATATTCTGCAGGCATGGCCGTATTTTGAGGCAGAAGATAAAACAAGCTGGTTTGAATCTGAGAATGGCAAAGAAATGTCATTTAGATTTGATGAGATTCCTTTTTTCTATATGGATGCCCAACGGGACATTTTGGAGGATATTAAGCTTAAAAGCTCCTATTTGGGCAAAATGCTTTCTAAAATTGAATATTCAAAAGAAATGGTAAAAGAGATTGAAGCGCAGATAAGGGCGCTCAATGAAACTGCTGTTAGTAGCAGCGATATTTTGTCCACTATCAAAACAACGCTAAAAGAGCTGGATACTGCAATGGATAGCCGCAGTGAAGGTATAGATATTACGCCTTTTACTAAAAAAATACGTGACTTGAGTAAAGGCTTATCTATTTATTATACCGACCAGAATGACAGCTTTTCTATGGAATATCATGGAATGGGAACAAGAAGCTGGTCTTCGCTTTTGACGCTCAAAGCTTTTATTTCATTCTTGAATAATAATGCCGAAAAAGACGAGTCTCCATTTTTTCCTATTTTGGCGATTGAAGAGCCGGAAGCACATTTGCACCCTAATGCCCAGAAGAAATTGTACGGACAAATTAATGATATCGTGGGTCAAAAAATAATCTCTACCCATTCGCCTTACATTGCGGCAGCTGCGGATTTAAAACAGATACGGAATTTTTATAAAGACGATACAGTTCATTGCGGAAAAATAAAAACTGAGCAATTAACAGCTGAGGATATTCGAAAAATTAATCGCCAAGTCATTAATACCCGAGGTGAGATATTTTTCTCTAAATTGCTGGTATTTTTTGAAGGAGAAACTGAAGAGCAAGCTTTGCCTGTATTTGCACAGAGTTATTTTGGTAAAAGTCCCGTTGAAATGGGTATTGATTTTGTTGGAGTGAGTGGTGCTGGAAATTACCTGACTTTTCTTAGATTTGCCGAATCACTGAATATACCTTGGATTATTATCAGTGATAATGATAAGGAAGGAAAAATTAAAGAAAGTGTTAAAAAACAGTTCGACAATAGCCAATCTATAAATAATGAAAGCGACTGTTTATTATTTTTGAATGATGGCAATGACTTTGAAAAACAGCTCATTTGTGATGGGTTTAATGAGGAAATAAAAAAGGCAATTCTTTCTTTAAAAACTTATAACAATGAACATCATGAAAAGGTTAAAAAGCCTAAAGACGTAACAAAAATAGATTCATATGATGATGAAAAATTATATGAAGTAATAACTGGCGACAAAACACAATTTGGCCCTCTTATCGCAGAGGAAATCATCAATAGTGGTAAAGCGTTATCCCCTAAATTTATCGAGCTTTTCGATAAAATAAGAATAATGTTAAGCAATAAGGAGGCGAGCTAATGTCTCCTATCGCAAAACTATCGTCAAAACAAAAGGAAATTGTTTTTGCCGAAGACGGCCCTATTTATGTCAAAGCCAGTGCCGGTTCAGGGAAAACCCGAGTATTGACAGAGAGAATACGGCAGCTTTTAGGTAAAACTAAAAAAAAGATTTTGGCATTAACTTTTACCAACAAAGCGGGAGAAGAAATAAGGCAGCGGTTAAATGATATTGCAGACATAGACAATCGTTTGTTCATAGGAACTTTTCACGGTTTTTGTCAGTATGTGTTGGAAAATCACGGCAGCTTGATTGGCTTATCCAAAATGCCGCATATCTTTGAAGAAGAGACAGATAGGTTGGAATTGATAGAACAAGCTATTGAACAAACTCCTTCTTATAGCGATGAATACAGAAATCAAAGCAAAAAAGATCAGCAAAATTTTCGTTATCGTGGGTTAAATTTTATTGCAGAAGTAAAAAGAAAACTTATTTCCGATGATGAGCTAGGTAATCATACCGATGATAACAATGTTATTTTGCTCTACCAAACCTATCAAGATATTTTACGATCCCAAAATGCCATAGATTTTGATGATTTATTATTGCTTACCTACAGCCTTTTCATAAATCAGCCAAATATTGCAGCATTGTACAGAAGAAGTTTTCAAACAATTTGTATCGATGAAGCGCAAGATTTAAATAATGCTCAATATAAGTTATTAATGGCATTAGTTAATGGCGAACATAAAAACATCATGATGGTGGGTGATCCTAATCAATCCATTTTTCATTTTACGGGTTCTTCGTCGGATTTTATGGATAAAAAGTTTGTTCAAGACTTTAACCCAACCATTTTTAAATTAAATGAAAACTATCGCTCATCAAAAGCAATATTAGCTGCTGCCAATAACATAAGACCAGAAAATGAAAACCTCACAGACACCGTTAAAACGGGTTTGTTTGAAATACATTCGCTTGAAGATGACGATGCGGAAGCGCAATGGATAGTAGATAAGATTAAAATGCTAATTGGCTCTAAGCATGATGATATTGAAGGTATTATTAGCGAAGAAAAAATTGCTGTTCTTGCCCGTAACAAATATGTATTCAATAAATTGGAATTGAAACTAAAAGAAAACAACATCCAATGCTATTACAAAATGACACCTGGTGCTATTAAGTTTGAATCAGATTTAATGAAATTATTCGATTTGGCATTGCGTATAAAAGTTAATCCGCAAGACATATTGCATAAAGAACGGTTGCTGAAAAACCTTAAAATTGATGTCGATAAAATTGACGATTTGGAAGTCATTGCTTCAACGCTGAACGCTGGATTAGAAAAAAAATTACTAGAAATTGCCAGTAGTTTAAATGACGATGGCAGTAATCTGAAAAAACAGTTTGAACAATTTAGTAATAGTATCGTAGCTGATGATGAAAATGACCGAAAAATGGTAATTGATGATATTAATGAATTATTGAAACACTGGACTAATTATGCAAAAAAAACCGATAACAAATCACTTCATCAATTTAAAAATGATATGGCGTTAGGGAAAACTCACCCGTTAGCACAACATAGCGGCATAACGTTAAGCACCGTTCATACGATGAAAGGACAGGAATTTGACATTGTTTTTTTGATGGGCATGGATGATGAAACATTCCCTGATTATCGGGCAGTTAGAAATGGTGGAATCGAATTGACTCAAGAAAATAATAACTTATACGTCGCTTTTACTAGGGCAAAAAGGTTTCTTTACGTGACTTGGCCGAAAAAAAGATTAATGCCATGGGGGGATTATAAGTTTAGGAATATTTCTCGATTTCTAAAGATGTTTAATGAATGAATTCACTGAATCCGCCACTGAAGACTCGCCCAGTTAAGTCCTACGATACTCCGCCAAATTAACCCCATACTTTTTCAACTTGGTATAGACAGCCCGCGAAGTAATGCCCATATCTTCGGCTGTCTTTTTTACATCGCCCTGATGCTGTTTTAGCGCGTTTTCAAGAAACGCCTGCTCGGCCTTGCCAAGCGCCTGTTCTTTAATGTCTTTCCATTGCTCAAGGTTAAGTGCTTTGGCCGGTAGCGGCAAATCCAACTCGGTCATTTCGTTGCCGGTGGCAAATAAAATGCTGCGTTCAAGGATGTTTTCCAGTTCGCGGACGTTGCCCGGCCACGGATAAGCGCGAATCTTCTGCATGACTTCGCGGCTGACCGATTCAACCGCCTTGTTATATTTCTTGCTCAGGCGCTGCACAATCAATTGCACCAGATACGGCAGGTCTTCCGGGCGTTCGGACAGGGGCGGAATGCTTAATCGGACCACGTTGATGCGATAATACAGGTCGTTGCGGAAAAGGCCTTGCTTGACCAGTTCTTCCAGGTTGTTATTGGTTGCGGAGATTATTCTCAGGTCAACCGACAGGGTTTGTTTGCCGCCGACCCGTTCCAGTTCGCCTTCCTGTAGCACACGAAGCAGCCGGGTTTGCGCGGCGGGGGATAATGAATCGACTTCATCAAGAAACAAGGTTCCGCCTTCGGCCCGCTCAAAATAACCTTGATGCACTTCAACAGCGCCGGTGAACGCGCCTTTTTCGTGTCCGAACAGCGCGCTTTCGATCAGGCTTTCGGGAATTGCGCCGCAGTTAATCGGGATAAACGGTTTGTTGCAGCGGCCGCTCATCGCATGTATCGCGCGGGCGATCAATTCCTTGCCGACGCCGGTTTGCCCCTGAATCAGCACGGTTGCCAATGTCGGCGCTATCACTTCGATGGCCTGCAATATTTTCTGCATGGTCGGCGATTTGGCAATAATCGCCGGAGGCTGGTGTTTTTGTGCGGGCTGCTTGCTTTGTTTGCGCCAGATTTGTTGCATGCTCTGTTCAATGCGCGAGTGTAGTTCGTTAATATCCTGCATTTCCTTAACGGGTGTGGTGTCGGTGTATTCCATGCCCGGACGGTCTTTTGCCGCGTTCGGATTGGTGTAGACGCAAACTTCGCACTTGCCGTCGTGGCGGGCGATGCTTTGCTTGATTTCCACTTTGGCGTAACCGAAATTTCTGGCTGCGATGCCGCCAAAGACGCTGGACGTCATTCTGCACAATTCGGGGAAATTGGTGACCCGGTCGCCAAATGGGCAGCAGCTGTTGGTAACGGTAATGCAATCGGGGTTGCTGGATACCAGTGAAAATTTACCGCCAATATTGTTTTTAAGGCCTAGGATCAGTTCGGTATAGCTTTCTTTATCGAGCAATTCGCTTTTGTGGGTTTCTTCCCGATAGGTTTCTTCAAAAAAGCATCCGGCAGTCTTGGCGATGTGTTCAATCAATTGTTCGCAGTGCTTTTGTCCCTGTTGTTCGCTGGCATGCATCAGCTCAAGGATGAAGGTTTGCAGGAAAAAGACAGGCGTTAAACCGGAAAGGGAGTTATTGTTCATGATGTTTTGTGAAGTAAATTTTCTCTAATTGAAGCACGGCTTCATTTGTCTGGCAACATTAAAAATCAAGTCATTGTAATTTAATAGAAAAATTGTTGATAATTGCTGGCACAACACTTGCTCTTATTGAAGTGTAACTAACAACGAGGAGTCAATAATGAGTCAAGATAAACCACCTTTAGATCCACATCCATTAAGCGAGTATGTTGCCTGGGCCGGAAATCGCAACCGCGAGCCGCTGTTAGGCGTTTTAAAAGAAAAGCTGCCTAAAGATCCGGCAAATGTGTTGGAGCTCGCCAGCGGCAGCGGCATGCATATCAACTATTTTGCGCCGCACTTCGAGCATTTGCATTTTCACCCTTCCGATAAGGATCAAGAAGTTTTTGATAACATCAAGAAACTGTCAATCGATCACAAGAACGATAATATTGCCGACCCTGTTCATCTGGATTTAACCAATCCTGAAACCTGGTTTAATGCAGGCGAGCCGCATTCATTTGCGGCCATTTTCTGTATCAATATTTTCCAGGTAGCGCCTATTTCAATTGCCGACGGCATGATGAAATGCGCTTCACATTTACTGGATAATGATGGTTTTTTGCTGATTTACGGTCCGTTTCAGGTGGAAGGGACATTCACCACCGATTCCAATAAAGAGTTTCATCAGACATTGAGTTCTGCCGGCGTTTCGGAATGGGGTTTAAAGGATGTGGCCGACCTGAAAAAAGCGGCGGCAAACCATGGTTTGGAATTAAAAGAGCAGATCAATATGCCTGCCAATAATTTCTCTCTGATATTTGGAAGAAAGGGTTAAAAACAGACGAAGGGCGAAGGGCGAAAAAAGCTTGCGTTTAAGTTTGAGGTGAATTTCAATTTTTTAGCCTTTAGCCTTTAGCCTTTAGCCCTTCTCAGCGATGTTCAATTTAGGGAGCGAATCATGGAGCAAAAATGTTCAGCCGTTATCATCGGCGTTGGCCCGGAGCAAGGCCTGGGTGCTACGCTTGCCAAATATTTTGCGGCAAAGGGTTTGCACGTTTACATAGCCGGTCGAAGTGAAGACAAGCTTCAACAGGTCGCGGTAAAAATTCGGCAAAAGGGCGGCTCAGTCAGCATAGTGATTGCCGATGCAACTATTGAGCGCGATGTGTCGCATTTATTCAAAATAGCGCAGCTGGATGGTTATAGTATTGATATTGCAGCCTATAATGTAGACAGTAATATCCCGGCACCTTTGTTGGAAACGGATGCGGAAACCTTTACTGCGCTTTGGAAGCAGAATTGCCTGGGGGCCTTTTTGTTCGGCAAGGAAGCGGTTAATGCAATGAAGGATAAGCAAAAGGGAACGCTGTTTTTTACCGGGGCGACCGCGTCACTAAGAGCAAAGCCGCCGTTCACTGCATTTGCAGCGGCTAAAGCCGGATTAAGGGCGTTGGCGCAAGGCATGGCCAGGGAGTTTTCGCCGCAAGGTATCCACGTGGTGCATACCGTTATTGACGGAGTAATCGACGGCGAACGGGCAAGAAGCCAGTTTCCCGACTATGTTAAGGCTAAAGGTAAGGATGGCTTGTTACAGCTGGATGCCATCGCCGAAACCTATTGGTCTATCCACAAACAACATCCCAGCGCATGGACTCATGAGCTGGATTTGAGGCCGTTTAAAGAACCGTTTTAGGAGGCAGCATGTCGAAAACCAAAAACTGGATTTTGCAGGGCAGTTATTTTGAAACCTGTAACTGCGAAACCGCCTGTCCTTGCGTATGGCTGCAACCGCCGACACATGGCGATTGTAAGCTGTTGGTGGCGTGGCATATTGAACAAGGTTATCTGGATGAGCAATCATTGGACGGTTTGAATGTTGCGATGGCCTGTTACTCGCCGGGACACATGAAAGACGGTAATTGGCAAGCGGCTTTATATGTTGACGAGCGTGCCGATGACAATCAATTCGATGCGATCGTACAGCTCTTTAGCGGCCAACAAGGCGGCCACCCGGCTATTTTGATGAGCTTTGTCAGTGAAGTTTTGGGCGTGAAAAAAGTAAAAATCGACTATCAGGAGCAGGGCGACAGTCGGTGTGTGATTATTCCCGGCATAGCCCAAGCCGATATTGAAAGTATTCAGGGCATAACAGGCGGACAAGCAACCATCAACAATCCGCCGTTGTGCGTGGTAACAAGTCATCCCACGGTGGTTGCCAAATCAAAAAATTACCAGTATCAGGATTACGATAAAAACTGGCAGTTTTCTGAGCGCAACGGTTATTTCTCCGCATTTGTTTATCAGCCGTAATGGGCTGGTTTAAAACGCAGACGTCAATTTTAGCCATTGTGCTGGCATGGGTTTTTGCTGCCTGGGGTTATCTGTATTATCAACATAATCAAATGATATCCCAACCGATGTCGAGTATGTGGATGCCTCCCTCCGAACCATTGGCTTGGCGCTTTATCGACTTCGCTTTGGTTTATTTTATGTGGGCGGTGATGATGGCGGCAATGATGCTGCCTTCCGCCATCCCCATGATTCTGGCGTTTGTTCGTGTCTGTCGGCAACAAAACAAAGCGACCTATAAATTGACTTACCTGTTTACTTCGGCCTATCTGGGAATATGGCTGTTATTCAGTGGCGCGTTAACGTTGCTGCAATGGCAAATGTATGGCTTGGCCTGGTTGTCGCCGATGATGGATAATCAAAATTCAATATCGGCGGCCGGTATTTTGTTTTTGGCAGGTTTTTACCAGTTTATGCCGATAAAAAACGCCTGTTTGACTCATTGTAAAACCCCGATGGGCTTTTTATTAAACGAATGGCAGGATGGCGGCGCAGGCGCATTTAATATGGGCCTGAAACATGGTGCATACTGTGTAGGCTGTTGCTGGGCACAAATGCTGATCATGTTTGTGGTGGGCGTGATGAACCTGCTGGGAATGGCTTTGATAACCTTGTTGGTCATAGCGGAGAAAACCATGCCTCTTCAGTCACAGCTCATTTGCAAAGCGGTAGGCGCCGCTTTTGTTGCGTGGGGAGTTGCCCTGTTAATCGCTTAAAGATCGCCCGTTGTTAAATTCCTGTTAATAAACCCGAGAAAATTACCGTAATGAAAGTTCGCTCTCTATTTGCTTGTTCGATTGTATTGTCCGCTATCGGTGGCATTGCCAATGCCACGACCTATACCTTGCCGGAAAACAGCAATGATAGCGTCATCACTCAATTCCATGATGATGTGCCTTTAACGCGTGTGGAACAAAACGAGACTTTACCGGACGTGGCGAGGCGATTTCTTCTGGGACAAACGGAAATAGTGCGCTTGAATCCCGACGTTGATCGTTGGCAAGTCAAAAAAGACGAGATTGTGCGTTTATCCAACAGACGTATTTTACCGGATACGCCCCACGAAGGGATTACCCTGAATATCGCCGAATACCGGATGTATTATTATCCGCCGACTCAAAAAGGGGTTGCGCCGCAGGTCATGTCTTATGCTCACGGCATAGGGAGACAAGATTGGAAAACACCTTTGGGTAAAACCAGTATTGTGCAGAAAGTGAAAGATCCGTCATGGCATCCGCCGGAATCAATCAGGCGCGAACACGCGGCCAATGGCGATCCGCTGCCTGCCGTGGTTCAACCGGGTCCCCATAATCCTCTGGGAGCCTATATGCTGCATCTGGCCGTTCCCGGCGGCTATCTGATACACGGCACCGATATTGACAAGATTTACGGCATCGGTATGCAGATAACCCATGGTTGCGTGCGGATGTATCCTGAAGACATTGAGGCTTTGTACAACTCGGTTCCGGTAGGAACGCCGGTTTATATGGTCAAACAGCCCATCAAGGTGGGATGGTTGGACAATACGCTCTACATCGAAGCGCATCCCGATTTGGAGGGGGAGGAAACAACGCTGGATCAGAAATTAGAGGTAGCGTTGAAGCTTATTCAAAAAGCCGATAGTCAAAATATGCCCGAGTTTGACCGGGGAGTATTAAAACAGGCTCTTACAGTTTTAGATGGAAATCCAGTGGCGCTTTATCAAAGATTGCCTCAAAAAGCGTTGCCGGTATCGGTACCAACGGGTCATGGTTCTAAGGGCGGGTATTATCATGGCGTTTAAAACAGCTGATATAAAGGTACGTATAAATTAGAAAAGCGTTGTCCACAAAAACGCAGAGTCGTTATCTCCAGACTTACTGTGTAATGCCAAGTTATTCACATCGGTTACGCTCAGGGCCGGCACCTGACCGGATACTGGTATCAATGTCAGTGTTTCACTGCCTTATTTTTTTCGTGCTTTTCGTGTCTTTCGTGGACAGTGCGTAACTTCAGTTAATAATATGCTCCTGAGCATCTTCATTGCCCAGATTATCCACCCAGCTGATGGTGATTTTATCGCCGGGATTGCCGCCTTTCAGCGTAAAGGCAAAGTAGGGGTCTTTGGAAATGTTGGCGCCAGTGTTGCCGGTAATAATAACGTTTTTGTTATGTTCTACCGTTAGTTCCTGAATAAAATGCGCGGGGATAAGTGCGTTGGTTTTGCTGTCGCGATTACGGCCGTGTTCCATCGGGTGGGCTATTAGCATCCTGATTTGCGTCTTGCCGTCCATGCGTTTGGTGCGTATTTTAATACTCGACATGCTAAATCTCGCAGCCGCCTGGGGTGACGATGACTTTCTCGCTGGCGGTGAAAAAACCTTCGTTAGTCTCTACGATCACGGCCACAGCGGATGATTCGGCTATTTTCAAGCGGGCCGAAACAACAGGCTCCAGATCCGGTGACAATTCAAATTTAGCCGCCAAAGGGATGGGGTTTTTTTCGACCAGAATGGCGATGCTTTCAACATGGTTCAGGCTGCTGCTCACCGTAATCGGGACGGCCGCGCCATTTTCCGCCGTTTTGGGAATCTGGATGTCGATTTTATCGGACTCGATGATTTCCTGGTCTTTGAATAAACGTTTTAAGGTCTGTTGCAGTATGTCGGTCGATGTAGTCTCGGTTAGCCATTCTGCGTTTGCTTCGGATGAGGTTAGCAGCCCGCCGGTCGCAATAATCGAATAACCGCCGATAGCAACAGACTTCTTGATAAATGCTCTACGATCGTCGGTCATGCTTATGTTTTCCCGGCTTGGTTTAAAGCGTTTAGCGGCTGAACAAGGCCTGATAAGCCCGAGCCGATTGTTCCGGCTGATGGTCGAATACCCCGCCGATGACCGCCAACAAATCGGCTCCCGCCGCAAGTAATTGAGCGCCATTGTCCGGCAGAATGCCGCCTATCGCAACAATGGGGATAGTCAGCGCACGTTTGGCTTGCCGTAGCGTTTCGATCTGGGCGGGCGCTGCCAGCGGTTTTGACGAGGACGGGAAAAAACGCCCGAACGCCGCATAAGTCGCTCCCTGCGCTTGGGCGGCAATGGCCTGTTCGACAAAGTTATAACAGGAAACCCCGATAATGGCGTCGCTGCCCAACTGCTTTCTTGCCTGAGTGACAGCCCCGTCTTCACGGCCTAAGTGGACGCCGTCAGCGCCGACCAGCGCCGCAAGTTCGATGTCGTCATTGATCAGCAATGGCACGCCATGCTGATGGCAGATTCTAACCAGTTTACGGGCAAGAAAGGTTGCGTCAGCCGGGTTTTTGTCCCGGTATTGCACGATGACCGCGCCGCCTTTAATGGCCGCTGCAACTTCGTTAATTACGGTGTCGCCGGATTTGTTCTCGGTTTGGGTAATCGCGTACAGTCCGCTTGCAGGGAATTTAATCACTCTTCATCCATCCAGAAAAATCGATTGGGAATATGCTGGCCTTTGCCCGGTTGGTAAGCGTCATTTAGTGAGTTCCAGGTGTACTCCTGGGCTTCGATGACCGCTTGCAAGGGCTCCAGGCCGTGCGCGATCAATGCCGCAATACTGGAAGCCAGCGTGCAGCCGGAGCCGTGATAGCTGAACGGCAATCTGTCCCAGGTGTAGGTTTCCCAACTGCGCCGGTCATGGAACAGCTGATTGCTGACCGAAGGCGTGTCTTCATGGCTGCCGGTAATCAGCACATAGTCGCAGCCTCTTTCCAGCAATGCCAAACCGCAGTCGTTAAGATTGGGCAATCCGGCCAGTTTTCGGGCTTCTTCGCTGTTCGGCGTTAACACGGTAGTGCAGGGCAGCAGCAAGTCGATGACGGTTGCTATGAGCCGGTCGTTCGACAGTTCGGCGCCGCCGCCCGCCGCCAGTACCGGGTCCAATATCACCGGAATGTGCGGGTGCTGTTTTAATATCGTATGAATGGCGGCTGCGGTTTCATGATGGCCGATTAAGCCGATTTTAAACGCCTTGACCGGCAGGTCGTCTAACAAGGTGTTGGCCTGACTGATAATATTTTCCGGGCTTTGCGGAATGAGTTTTTTTACATTCCGGGTGTCCTGTTCAGTCAAGGCGGTGATGACGCTGGCGGCATGGCAGCGATGGCTGACTAAAGCCTCAATATCGGCCTGCACCCCGGCGCCTCCGCTGGGGTCATGGCCAGAAAATGAAAGCACAACGGGGCGATTTAAACTCATGAGGGTTATTGAGGGTAATTATATTGTTGCTGCGGGTAGCCCTGCTGTTGAGGATAACCCTGTTGCTGCGGATAGCCCTGCTGTTGAGGATAACCTTGTTGCTGCGGGTAGCCCTGCTGTTGAGGATAACCTTGTTGCTGCGGATAACCCTGCTGTTGAGGATAACCCTGCTGTTGTTGTTGTTGTTGTTGTGCAGCTCCCGCATTTTTATTGGCGACAATAGCCAATTCCACCCGGCGATTCTGTCCGCGATTGGCCTCGTTCACATTAGGCACTTTCGGCATTTTCTCGCCCATGCCTTGCTGGGTGAGACGGGAGAGGGTTACCCCATGTTGAGCCAAATAACTCGAAACACTGGCCGCGCGCCGTTCGGATAACACTTGGTTATAACTATCCGAGCCGACATCATCGGTATGTCCGGTGACATTGATTGTAGAATCGGGATATTGATTCAATACCTTCGCCACCGAATCAAGAGCGCCTTGGGCTTGCGGCGTTAAAGTGGCCGAATCGAACGCAAAAGTAACGCTGCTCGGCATGGTCAGGTTAAGGGTATTTTCCGCCGTTCTTTGCACTTCGATACCGGTACCTTGCAACGACTGCTGCATTTCTTCTTGTTGGTGATCCATATATGCGCCCACTGCCGCACCAACGACACCACCGGCTAAAGCGCCCAATCCGGCATTTTTAAGATCGTTGCCGCCAAACAGCGTTCCCGCGCCTGCGCCGACCGCAGCACCCAGACCGCCGCCCATGGCCGCCTTACCGAGACTGGATTGCCCGGTATAAGGGTCAGTGACACAAGCCGTCAACAGGATTGAGCTTATAGCTATCGTCAATAATTTCTTTTTCATCGAAATATCCTTGGGTTGATTTGTATGAGACTTCTAGTGAAGCCGGTTCAAGCGCTCTTGGTTTTAGAGGCAATATCTGCATTATATAACGCGCTTAATAAATTAAAGCTGAACAATATTGTCAATTTTGACTGCGCGATTTATCGTGCCCACGCTCCAGTGTTAATCTTTATACATAAGAACTCGTCATTCGGTAAGGATGACTGAGCCGTCACCGCTTCTGCACAAGCCTATGTTCATTGTTAAACGGGAGTGCAAGCTTTGCTTGCGCTTGCAGGCGAAGCCTGCACTCCATCTCCTTAAAAGTCCTTTGCACGGGTTCCCAGGCAGGAGATTTGGGAACCCGCGCAAGATGTCTGTAATGATGAGCGCTCCAGCATCGCCTTCACCCAGAGATCATAAAGTGCGGCTTATCGGGTCTGATTATCGTGTAACGACTTCTTCCCATAATGATTTTTTAAGGTTGCGGTTTAGTGGAATGGGACGCTGGACCGTGGGAACGATGCACAGTCGGTGTGTTATGCTGGTTCATCCATACAACAAGTGGCGAAAAAAATCAGTGCGATTAACAGAAACAGACAATCAAGCCTATTTCGATAAAAACAAAGCCCGAGAGAAAACCTGTGCCGTCTGGTTAAAACAGCAAAGCAAGGCCGTTCGCAAGCCCATTCTCTTTGCCACTATTGCAGGCATTACCAACGGCTTGGGGGTGATTGTACAATCGGCAGCGCTGGCTTATATCCTGCAAGCCGTCATTATCGACAAGCTGCCGTGGGCGTCGATGATTGCGCCATTCATGGTGCTGGCAGCCGTTTTCATATTGCGTAGCGTGTGCGTTTATTGGCACCAGACAGCGGGATTTGAGGCCGGAGCGCAAGTCAGGGCGTCGGTAAGACAGCAGTTACTCGACACGTTTTTAACGCTGGGGCCTGCCGCGATCAAACAACGGCAAAGCGGTGAGTTGGCGGCCGTTACCTTGGAACAGGTCGATGCACTGGAAAATTATTTTTCGCGTTATCTGCCGCAGCAAATGATCGTCGGTGTCTTGCCGATCATCATGATTATCGCGGTCATGCCGGTCAACTGGGTAGTCGGCTTGATCTTTTTAGTGACCGGGCCGCTGGTGCCGGTTTTTATGGCCTTAGTCGGGATGGGTGCCGCCTCCGCTAATCGCAGTCAGTTTTTGGCGATGTCGAGAATGAGCGGTTATTTTCTCGATCGCTTGCAAGGACTGGCGACACTTAAATTGTTCGGCCAGGCTACCCAGGAGTTAGCCAACATCAACAAGATTGCCGACGGTTTTCGGGAAAAAACCATGGCGGTATTGCGCATTGCGTTCTTGTCGTCAGCAGTCCTGGAGTTTTTCAGCGCGATTGCGGTTGCCTTGGTGGCCGTGTATGTCGGTCTGGGCTTATTGGGATTGGCTCATTTCGGCCCGGCCGAGCACATCAGCTTAAGTGAAGCGCTGTTCGTGCTGTTGCTGGCCCCCGAGTTTTTTATGCCGCTCAGGCAGTTGGCGATCAATTATCATGACCGGGCTGCGGCATTGGGTGCGACTGACGCTATCTTGGTAATACTGGAGCAAGACGCCGATGCGGGTACGCGGGTTCCCAAGCTCCAGCTTGGGAACCCAGAGGGCGAAGCTCTCGGCAACCGCTCCTGCGTTACTCTACCTCCTGCATCCATGCAAGTCGCAGCTTCGCGAGACGGGAAGCTGGAGCTTCCCTCATCTAGTTCCCAAGCTGGAGCTTGGGAACTAGCGAATCTCATCGAATTTAGCAATGTCAGTAAATCTTACGGCAAGCGGCAGGTTTTAACCGGCATCAATCTGCACATTGCTACCGGTGAAAAAGTTGCCCTGGTCGGCGAGTCGGGTGCAGGGAAAACGACGCTTTTAAACCTGTTGTTAGGTTTTGAGGCTCCAACAGAAGGCCAGATGTTGCTCAATGGACAAACGGTTAACCGCGAATGCGCCGCGAAAGCCATTGCCTGGGTGGGGCAAAACGCCTATATCTTCCACGGCACTATCAAAGACAATATCGCGCTGGCCGATCCGAATGCGTCTGAACAAAGCATTGCCAATGCGTCAGAGGCGGCCGGTATCACCGAATTCAGCGCGCAATTGCCGGATGGCTTGCTGACCCCGATTGGCGAGCGGGGCTATGGCCTGTCAGGCGGGCAGGTGCAAAGAATCGCGCTGGCCAGGGCGTTTTTAAAAAATGCCGACATTATCCTGCTGGATGAACCGACCGCCAATCTCGATGCCGCCAACAAAACGCTGCTATTGGATGTCATCGATCGATTGTTTGCCGATAAAACCCTGATCATCGCCAGCCATGACCCGGACGTAATTCATCGAATGGGCCGGCGGGTAGAATTGCAGCAAGGACGGCTGGTGTTATGAAAGATTTATGGTTTTTCCTGAAATTATTCAAACCGCATAGCGCTTGGTTAGCGGGCGGAGTTTTCCTGTCATTGCTGACCGCATTTGCCTCTATCGCGTTACTGACACTGTCCGGCTGGTTTATCAGCGCTTCGGCGATAGCCGGATTGGTCGCTATTGACGGCAATACGCTGGTCTTCAATTTTATGCTGCCCGCCGCGCAAATACGCGCTTTGGCGATCAGCCGCACGTTGGGCCGTTACGGCGAACGGGTAGTGACCCATGAAGCGACTTTTCGGGTATTGGCGGGCATACGCAGCTGGTTTTTCCGGCAGCTTATTCCGTTGGTTCCGGGGCGTTTGTCGGCTATGCGCAGCGGCGATTTACTGTCGCGCATGACCGCGGATATTGACGCGTTGGACGCGCTGTATTTGCGACTGCTGGCTCCTGCCGTTGTGGCGGCGATTGGCGTAATCGGAGTCACCGTCTTGTTGGCTTTTTATGCACCGGTCATCAGTTTGGCTACCGGTCTTATGTTGATGATCGCCGCGGTGTGGGTGCCGTGGATTTTTAACCGTCTGGGACGTGCCGGTGCGGAAGAAATTGTGGTATTGGCGGCAAATTTCAGGATTCGGCAACTCGATATGATTCAAGGTCTGGCGGATTTAATCGCCAACCGGGCCTACGGGCGGTTTAGCGATAAGCTCGGGCAGTTTTCCGATTTGATGATTAATATCCAGCGTCAGAACAACCGCTTGTCGGCGATTTCATCGGCATTCACCTTATTGTTGTCGCAGCTGACATTATTAATAGCGCTGACGCTTGCGGCGATTTCATTTAAAGACGGCTTGTTATCGGGAGCGGATTCAGCCTTGGTCGTTTTTTGCGTGATTGCGGCTTTCGAGTTGGTGACACCCTTGCCGCAAGCCATGCAAATGCTGGCGAAAACCCAAAAAGCCGCCCGGCGCATCAGGCAGGTTGCAGAAATGTCGCCGACAATCATCCAGCCAACTCAGGCGTTGGCATTGCCGGGCCGTTACGATTTGCAGTTAAACGAGGTGAGCTTTCGCTATTCGGAGCAACAGGGCAGGGTGCTGAACAATATCAGCCTGATTATTCCGCAAGGCGCTAAAGTCGCCATCGTCGGCCCTAGCGGTTCGGGCAAGACCACCTTGTTGCAGCTGATAATGCGTTATTACGATCCAGATCAGGGCAGTGTGTTATTGGCCGGGCAAAATATCAGGCAATTCGATGCCGACGAATTGATGAGCTGTTTCGGCGTATTGTCCCAGCGCAGCCAGTTGTTTGCCGCCACTATTAAAGAAAACCTGTTGCTTGCCAAACCGGACGCCACAGCAACAGAACTCAATGCTGCGATTAAAGCCGCAGGATTGGAAAATTTTATCGGTTATTTGCCGGAAGGCCTTGATACCTGGGTAGGCGAAAGCGGAGTGAAAGTGTCGGGAGGCGAAGCGCGGCGTATCGCCTTGGCGCGGCTTTATCTTAAAAATGCGCCGGTATTGATTCTGGATGAACCCACCGAAGGCTTGGACAGCGATACGGAGCGGGATGTCTTCACCGCGCTGGCGGATTTTGCCAAGGATAAAACCGTGATCATGGTGACTCACCGCGAGGCCGGATTGGGCTGGGTCGATGTCGTCTATGGCATGGAGCATGGGGTTTTGTGTGAACTGTAACCTCATTCAATTAGGCTTATATTCACTCGATAATTATCGGATGTGAGATGACCGGCTGAGAGAGTTTCCCGCGTTTTTAAATCCTACAAAGATGACAATGCATGTGAGCAACTACAAACGCTAAGCCGGGAACAAAAGACATCGTGAACTCAACCACGAAGTGCAATCCTATCTATTCGTCAACGTCGTTAAAGGAGTAGAAGTGCTTGATCTGTTTTTTCTAAATTCACTAACCGATATGACTCTTGCATACGACAGGAGTTATAACATTCCGATGGTGATTGTTTCAGTGCTCATCGCAATTTTTGCGTCCTTCTGTTCGCTTGAGATGGTCGATCGACTGGCGCGTGGCGATCAACGTTATCTCTGGTTATCAATCGGTGCATTGATTCTTGGCGGGGGCGTATGGGCCATGCATTTCATCGGCATGTTGGCTTTTCAGCTTGATTGCGAGGTCACTTATGATCCATGGATTACCGGCTTATCCGTATTGCCCGGCATTTTTGCAGCAGCCGTGGCGTTAAATATTGTTACCAGCAAAAAGGTCACCTTAAACAAATTACTGCTGAGCGGCATCGTTATGGCCTCAGGTATCGGTCTGATGCACTACTCCGGCATGGCGGCAATCCGTTTGGACGGGATTTTGCGCTATAACCTGAACCTGTTCATTTTGTCTCTTGCCGCCGCTGTTTGCTTATCGGTTGCCGCGTTGTCGATCAAGACTTTTCTGTCCGGGTTGACGGGAATCACAAGTTCATTTGTTTCTTCGTTGATGGGAGGCAGCGTGCTGGGCGGTGCAATATCCAGCATGCACTATATCGCTATGGAAGCGGCGTACTTTGTTCATACTCAGGCTAATGGCGATGCTCGGGTCATTGCGGCAACAAGCCCTAACGTTCTTGCAATCGCTGTTATTTGTATCGCCGTCTTGCTGATCTTAAGTGGTTTAATGTTTACTTACCTGGGTATGAAAATCGCTCATGTTCGTACCCGTATCAATGCCATTCTTGCCTCAACCAGCCAAGGTTTTGTGATGATGGATCGAGATGGCATTATCACAGAATGTAACCAAGCCATGCTGGTCTTGATGGGCACTGATAAACAGTCACTGGTAGGCACGTTTTACAGGGATTTAATCAGCACGGATAACAGCTCCGTGATGCAGGCCAATTATCGAATGGAAGCACGGCTGAACCGTCCCGATGGGAGCCTATTGCCTTGTTTGATTGACAGCAATTCAATCACCGACGATAGCGGAGAACGAATCTATTCCTTCGCTTTGTTCAGTGACATTAGCGAGCGTATAGCAGACGAGACCGAGCTACGGGAGAGTGAGACACAATTTCGTGCGTTACTTGAATCGACGCCGGACCCAATGGTGATTTTAAATAGCTACGGCTTGATCGGCATCGTTAATCATCAAGCTGAAGACTTACTTGGATACAGTAAAAACGAGCTATTGGGCGAACCCATCGATATTTTATTGACCGATGAATCGCATCATATATTTGCTAAATTGCGTGAAAATTATATAGGTAATGCCCAGGCCAGGCCGGTGGGCAAGCAACAAGAGCTAAGGGTTAAAACTAAAGAGGGCCGGGAAATTCCTGTCGAGGTTAGCTTTAGCCCTATCAATACCTCCAAGGGATTACTGATTTCCGCTGCATTGCGAGATATTAGCCAGCGTAAAATAGCGGAATCCGCACTTGCAAGATCCGAAATAAAGTTTCGCACACTCTATGTATCCACAAGCGAAGCAGTCATGCTTTGGGACGAACGCGGTTTTTTTGACTGCAATGACGCGACCTTAGCCATATTCGGCTGCGCAACCAAAGAGGAATTTTATACAAAGCAACCCAGTGACTTTTCCCCTCCTCAGCAGCCATGCGGCGGAAATTCATCGGATTGCTCTAAAGAGGTAATAGCCAAGGCCTTGGAACAGGGAAGCCATAGCTTCGAATGGCTGCATCGGCGTATCGATAACGGTAAAGATTTTCCGGCCGAGGTGGTATTAAGTTCTATGGAGTTGGATGGAAAACTTGTGCTTCTGGGCACAGTACGGGATATTACTGACCGCAAGCAATACGAAGAAAAACTCCTTCAATTGGCCGAAGCTAAAAGCCAGTTATTGCAATCGGAGAAGATGGCTACGATTGGTCAATTGGCTGCCGGCGTTGCCCACGAATTGAACAACCCGATTGCCTTTGTTTATTCCAATCTGGGGACGTTTGAAAGCTATGTTAAGGATATTTTAGAGATAACCGCCGCTTGCCAGACCAGCCTCCATCATGACGATCTCGCTAATGTTATCGCACTACAAGCAGACAAAAACTTCGGATATTTGAAGTCGGACATTTTCGAGCTGATAGCGGAATCAAAGGACGGCCTGGTACGGATGAGAAAAATCGTAGAGGATTTAAAAGACTTTTCCCGTATTGGAGGATCGGAATGGCAAACGGTCGATCTGCACAAAGGACTTGACTCAACGCTGAATATTGTCTGGAACGATCTCAAGTACAAATGCGTAGTGACCAAAAATTATTGCGAGGATTTACCGCAAATCTTTTGCCTTGCTTCGCAACTCAACCAGGTTTTTATGAATTTGCTGGTTAATGCAGGGCACGCCATTGAAAAGAAAGGGGAAATTACCATTACTACGCGCGTATGCCCAAGCGACAACACGGCGATCCAGGTTTTGATTACTGACACCGGCGCCGGTATCCCGCCGGAAAATCTCAAGCGGATTTTCGATCCTTTCTTTACAACAAAACCGGTGGGACAAGGCACCGGTCTTGGCCTTTCGATTACTTGGGGCATTATTGCTAAACATCACGGCACCATTGAAGTGAACAGTACCGTTGGCGTTGGCTCAACTTTCACAATTACATTGCCAGTCGATCAGTACGATGCCTAGATTCGATATTCCGCAGCTTCATTACAAATATACGATGGGTCGTCATCCCGGCAGGGATTGTCGGAATCTAGGAGACTGTCGGATTTAGCAGTGCAAAAAGTGTTAAAATAGCCCCGTCGAAACACCAAATCAAAAACAAAAATGGCTACCAGTGGGGGGATAAAACTCCCTGCAAGTATTTGCTTACTCGGGAAATACCTGTTAAATTACACACCTCGTTTTTAAGTTGACGAGGCTTGTTCGACTTTCATCGTCGTCACAAGGATGTACTCGGTACCAATGGGATGGTGCATATTTGGTGTGGCTTGGTTATATTGGCGAAGATATCAGTATTCGCCGTTTTATCCTGGATACAACGCAAGATTCCCCCCATATTCATCAATATTCAGCGCTAAATTTCCATTGATCGTTGATTCTCTGCCGGATTATAAATCCCGCATGGTGACAAATTCCTATGTCATCGTGTTAAGGCAAAGCAATTTCCTCATGAAGTCAATGAGCGTCAGCTCAGCAACACCAATGCCCCGTTCACGCACGCGCAACATGGCAACGGATTTTTGATTATCCCCTTCTGCTTTCCAATTGCCTGATGTCTTGTCATCAGCCTGTTTTTGTAATATTTGACCTCCAAATTCACTGTCACAATATTTGACTGGTGCCATCTCTCCACAGGTTTTTGCCCCGTTGATAAGCGATGCGTCGATAGGGATAGGGATAGTGATGGTTCCTTTCCACCATGCCCTGCTCCGGCCCCCCTGCGAACTGCGCATTCGGTTTGTAGGGAAGGTAGGAGAGGAACCATCTCTACACCTATACGTGGCGTCAAATATTTAAACAGCAAGTCAAATTTACGTTTCGATTTAAGGAGCTGTATTTTTTTAACATTATTCGGATTTACAAAAAGCCCAATAAAGCAGGAGAGGAGATTAATATGCCAAATAGAGAAATGGGAATAATCAGGATTCATGTCTATGAGCTGCGCATAGGTATGTGCGTCTGCCGACTGGAAATGCTTGAGAATGAATCGCCGTTTTTATTCGATCGATTTGATATTAAAACTCAAGCAGATATTCAAGCGATTCAAGCGGTTTGCGATTATGTATTCATTGATGGCAAACGGCAAAATGAACTTGATGTCGCCATGCCAACTGAAAAGGCAGCTCCCAAGAAACAACTCAGCTTTGCTCGTTCGTTTGAGCAATCGGCGCACACTTATCAACAGACCGGCAATTTAATCAAAACCGTCATGGATGACATTCGCTTTGGCAATCAGTTAAGTATCAAACCAATTAAAGAAGCCACCTCCCAGTGTGTTGATCAGGTTTTGAAAAATTCGGATGCCATGTTATTGCTGACGCAACTTAAGCATCAGGACAAATATACGGCGCAACACAGCCTGAATGTATGCATTTTAGCGATCCTGTTAGGCCGCGAACTGAAATTTCCCATTGAAGAGCTTAACAGTATTGGCTTGTGCGCCCTGCTGCATGACATTGGCAAGATGAAAGTTCCTCTTGAAATACTGAATAAACCGGGGAAATTGGAAGGCGGTGAGCTGGAGATCATGCGCAAGCACGCAGAATTCGGCCGCGATATTTTAATGGCTGCCCAAAACATAGCTCAGGACGCTGTTGATGTTGCCTATGGGCATCATGAACATTTGGCAGGTACCGGTTATCCAAGAGGTGCCGACACAACCGAGCTGTCAACCTTTACCAAAATAGTCGCTGTTGTCGATACTTATGATGCTATTACCAGCGACCGCGTCTATCAAAAAGGCAGAGCGCATCTGATGGCGCTGGACATTCTGGTTAAAGGCATGAATACCGAGTTTGAACCCGACTTGGTTATTCAATTTATTAACTGTATCGGTTTTTACCCGCAAGGTAATTTAGTCGAATTAAGTAGCGGTGAAATCGGCATAGTAGCCGAACAAAATAAAAGCGACCGGCTTAAACCCAAGGTTCTTTTAATTCTTGATGAAAACAAAAAAAATACGAATGAACGGATACTCGATTTGGCAGCGGATGTTTCCGATATTAATGGCGCCCCTTATGAAATCAAAAAAGTAGTCCGTTCACAGGATTACGACATTGATTTAATAAAGTTTTACCATGATGGCAAGTTTACTCAAAGCTATCCGGTCATCGTATAAATAATAACTGCAACAAAGGCTAAGTTTCCAAATATTGAAAAATGACTAAAAAAATTGATGTAACACAATTGCGAAAAGGCATGTTTATTTGCGGCACCGATCGAAAATGGATCGATATACCTTTCTTTCGCAAAAAATTCCTGATTACCTCCGACAAGCAAATAAGCACTTTACAGGAATACTGCGAATTCGTTTATATCGATACCGAAAAAGGCGAAGATGTTAGTCCTGCAATAATCGAGCAACACAATGACGATACATTTGTTGATCTCGATAGTTCCAAACAAATCCATGAAGATAATGTATATCGAAAAAACTACGAAGAAAGCCAGACGATATTAAGCGAAGTATTAAATGATGTACGGCTCGGTCGCTGTGTCGATAATCCCAAGGTAAGGGGCGTCGTGCAGGAGCTGATCGTCAATATCGTAAAAGACAGCCAGACCATGATCGGACTGATCCAGTCCAAAGATAAAAACGATACCTTGGCGCGTAAATCCGTCAATGTTTGTATCCTGGCGTTGGCTTTCGGCAAACATATAGGTATTCCGAAAGACAAAATGTATGAGCTGGGTTTGGGAGCGTTATTGCATGACATCGGGATGGTACAAATCCCCAGCAGAATCCTGTTAAAAAAACAGCCATTGACGCCTGCCGAGCGCGCGATCATGGAAAAGCATACCGAATATGGTCTCGCCATATTGGCTAAAACTCAGGAAATCCCTGTGAATGTATTAAAAATCGTTCATTCCCATCATGAACGGATGGATGGCAAGGGTTATCCGCAGAAATTGCAAGACAAGGAAATCGGCTTATTGGTGCGCATGGTAACGATTGCTTCCGTTTACGAAGCGCTAACGCGGGAGCGCTTTTACACAGAAACCCTGACGCCGGTTGCGGCATTGAAATACCTGTATACCTCAGGAAAAGCGATATTCGATGCGCAGCTGGTGGAAAAATTCATTCAGGCGCTCGGCATCTATCCATCGGGCTGTGTTGTCGTGCTCAATAGTGGGGAGATTGGTGTTGTCGTCAACGTCAATCCCCAGGATCGGTTACGCCCGACATTGCGTATTGTTACCAATGCTCAAAAACAGTTGCTCGCGCAAGAGTCTGTTCTTGAACTCGCAGACCGAACCACTAAAGACATAGAAATCATTAAAACATTAGCAATGGATGATCCGATTATCGAACTGCTTATGACGCTTCACGAACAGGCAAAAGGCGGAGCGGATGAAGCGGTGAAACTCAAATGAGGTGATTATTAGCGCTGATTCCCAAGCTCCAGCTTGGGAATCCAGAGTACGAAGCTCTAGCTTCGTGGGACGGGAAGCTAGAGCTTCCAAGACTGCGTTCCAAAGCTGGAGCTTGGGAACGAGCGCTCCCTGCCGGAACAACGGTGTCTCGCAGACGTGTGTATAACAATGAGCGCGTTGCGTGACAAACAGGAGTGCAAGCTTTGCTTGCGCTTGCAGGCGAAGCCTGCACTCCAGCAATCGCTTGGACAGCCTTTGCGTTGGCATCCAAGCTGATTTCGGTGCCAACGGAAGATATGTATAACGATGAGCGTAGCGCGTGGGAACGAGAAAGACGAGCGTAGCGCGTGGGAACGAGAAAAACAAAGGCGTTATTTATTAGGAGCTTATTAATGTATTACAGTCGCTTTAATATTGATGAATCTGTCGCATTAGCTGTTGTTGCTATTGCGTGGATCGCGTCGCTGGTTTGCGGATGGCTGCCTGTGCTGAGTGGAGTCGGTGGCGGTATGATTCAGCCGTCTTTGTTGACAGCTGGGGCTGCTTTATCTATCGCTTTGTGGCGCAAATCAAGAGCAGGCGATCAACAGTTGCTGGGGATGCTACTTAGCGCAAGTCAGGAGTGGAGACAAGGATCTGTAGAGGCGAGGGTCACCCATATCGGCGGAAAAAAGCGGGCGCTTCAGCAGCTTGCCTGGGCGCTGAATGATTTGATGGATCAGGTGGAAACTGCGCAGGTGGATATGTATTATTCTCTGGCCTATGTCACATATGGCGATTTTAGCCGACGCAGTCATCCGGAAGGTTTGCATGGCGGATTTGCGCTTTCCTTGAAACAACTCAACGCGGTTACAAAAACACTGGCCGCCACCACAACCGCCATCACTGAGCTGATGAACGCCATAGCTGAGGGCGACTTTAACAAAAGGGTTGATGTTAATGTCGAAGGCGAATACAAGCTTGCTGTAGGCCATGCCATGCAGGCCATGCAGGCTATGCAAACCATGCTGGGCGATGTAGGCAAGGTTATGGGCGGGGTTGCTCAAGGCGACATCAGCCAACGCATTAAAGCCGAAGGCTGCGGCGATCTCGCCAAGTTAAAAAATGACATTAATCTCTCGCTCGACGCTCTTGGTAGTCTCAATGACATAGCGCGTATCGCGAGCGCATTGTCCAAAGGCGATCTGACTCAAACCATTGACAAGGACTATCCCGGCACTTTTGGCGAAGTGATTGCCGGCATGAATGGTACGGTGGAAAATCTCAAAGGCCTGGTGGGGGACATCAAGGACTCCGCTGACACCATCGGCGCTGCGGCTAAGGAAATCGCCGCAGGTAACAATGATCTGTCGTACCGTACCGAAGAACAAGCCGCCAGTCTTGAGCAAACCGCAGCCAGCATGGAAGAGCTGACTTCCACCGTGCAGCATAATAGCGAAAATGCCAAACATGCCAATCAGCTCGCCATCGGCGCGATGGATATTGCGGGCAAAGGCGCCGCAGTGGTTGAACAGGTCGTCGCCACGATGGATGGCATTAACGGAGCCTCCCGCAAGATCGTGGACATCATCTCGGTAATAGACAGTATCGCCTTTCAGACCAACATCCTCGCGCTCAACGCCGCAGTGGAAGCGGCCAGGGCCGGTGAACAAGGCCGGGGTTTTGCCGTTGTAGCCGTAGAAGTCAGAAATCTGGCGCAACGCGCGGCTGTCGCTTCAGGGGAGATTAAAAGCCTGATTGGCGATTCGGTAGAGAAGGTTGAGGACGGCAGTAAGCTGGTTGCTCAAGCAGGAACAACCATGAAAGAAATCGTAAACTCCATACACACCGTTACCGTTCTTATGTCCGAGATCAGCGCTGCCTCGGATGAACAAACCTCCGGCATCGAACAGGTTGGTCAAGCCATCACCCAAATGGATGATGTGACCCAGCAAAATGCCGCCTTGGTCGAGCAAGCCGCTGCGGCCGCAGAATCGCTGGAAGAACAGACCCGACAGCTGTCGGGTACAGTAGCTAACTTCAAATTGTAGGTAATTCAATGACTCAAGATGACTTTACTTATGCGGTATCAGTACCAAAAGAAACAACGCTTGCTAATACTGCAAGAAAAAGTCCGGCAACAGCAGCAACTAAGCCTGAATTGCTGCCGCCGCTTACGGAGGAGGGTGACGAGTGGGAAGGGTTTTATGAGGATGATGAGTATGAAGATTTTTAATGTTGCAGCGTTCCCATATTCCGTACTCTTTATGCGCAAGTGCTTGTGGGGATGCATGCGCCGTCTCCGATCCGGTGCAAAGGGAGTGCAAGCTTTGCTTGCGCTTGCAGGCGAAGCCTGCACTCCAGCTATCAGTAAGCGCCTGGACAGCTTTTGCGTGGGTCCCCAAATTGGAGCGATGGGGACTCGCAGAAGATAGGTATAACAATGAGTGCTCCGTGTGGGAAGGATAGAAACAGTATGAGTAGTGTCTGGGCGATAGGTAATCATGTGAAGGTACAGGGCATGTCCGATGATTTTAAAATACTCTCTTATGACTTTATCTTGGGCGGCTGCGTTGAAATGATTTTGGAATCGCCTGAAGGCGGTAGAATTTTTTTAAAGCGGAGAAAATCGCAAATCCTAAATTCAGCCGATCAATGCGATACGAGTCAATAACAGAGTGAATAGGTGAAGCGTAAATGAAGACTAATAGACCTGTGACTAACCGAGAAATCCTGATAAAGGAGGGGGCGCTGTTGGTTAGTCGAACTGACGTGAAAGGAATTATTTCTTACGTCAATGATGACTTTGTCAATGTCAGCGGTTTTACCCGTGATGAACTGATAGGCGCAAATCACAATATCGTCCGTCATCCCGATATGCCGTCGGTAGACTTTAAAGATTTATGGCTGACCTTAAAAGTGCTGAGATCTTGGCAAGGATTGATAAAAAACAGAACCCAATCCGGCGATTATTATTGGGTGGAAGCCAATGTAATACCGGTATTTAAAAACGAAAAAGTTCATGAATACCTTTCGGTTCAACGCGTAGCCTGTCGTGAAAAAGTTGAAAAAAAAGAGCGGCTGCACAAGCTGCTTAGCGCCGAAAAAACAGTAAAAAGACCGGCTGGATTAGCCGCCATAGTCGGCTTAATCAAAGAAACAGATATCAGGAAAAAAATGGCATTTGCGCTGGCGGTGCTCTTGGTACCGGTTTTCTACTTAATGTACCGGTTGTTTTTAGCTCAGGATTACCCGCTGTTAGCGGGTGTTGCCGCTTCAGCAATGATTGCATTGGCGATAAGTTTCGATGTGATCAACAGCTTCACGGCCATGCTAAATAAAACCATCGGTATTTTTTATCATTTGTTCGAGAAAAGGTTTGGCGATGTGCGGGATTTAGCTCGGAATGACCTGATCGGCGATTTCCAGCGCACCTTATATTCAATGGAGGTGAATTTGGATTTGGCGCAAGCTCGGGAAGATGCTGCAAAAGCTATGCAGGTTAACCAGGCGCTGGGCAACGTTCACACGGGTGTCATAGTGGCTCATAATGATTTTGAAATTATTTATATGAACGACAGTCTTTTGGACATGTTCAAGAAAGCCGGAAGCGATAGCGGTACACCGTTGCCGACTTGCAATACCGATAAACTGATGAGCGGAAAGACCGATAGTTTTTACCGGTATTCCGTTCCTCAACGTCACCCAAACTTAAAGAAACCGTATTGTTCGGAACTCCATATTGCGGGGCACGTAATCAGGTTTTCGATCTGTTCGTTATGAAGCCGGCAAGCAATAAACTGCCCGAATAGAACTGCTCGGCAGTTAGACAAATCGCATCGTCAGCACGCCGGAGCGTGGAAACGATGACAACCCGGAGATTGGGAAGCACAAAAATCTTTGGCGAAATAACCCCTTAAACGCATTCATGAAAATAGAAGAAAAAGTTAATCAATATATAAAACAGTTCAAAAATACTACCGAGCATCTTGACCCTGCGGATGGACGTCTAAAAAAACTGGATATTGATTTCGTCCGAAAACTCTCACGGATTATTGAAACGCACCCCCGCATTAAAAACGGACAGTCGAAGCGTATCGCGGAAAACGCCTTGCTAATTGCGAGTGTGTTTGACATGAGCGCGGAACAGAAAGTCGATATTCTCTATGCCGGATTGCTGATACAACTCGGCAAGATAAGTTTGCCGGATAGATTGCTGACAACGCCTTATTATTCAATGTCTGTGGTCGATAAATACCGCTATTTAGGACATGCAGTGGACGGTGAAGTTTTATTGCGCGGATTAACGCAGTTTAAAGGCGCTATTACTTTAATCCGCCATCAACACGAACACTATAACGGCCAAGGTTTTCCTGACGGTCTGGTTGAACACAACATTCCCTTAGGCTCCCGTATTCTCAGCGTGGTCAGTGACTATCTGGCGTATCTTGAGGGGGCAATGACCGGCAAAGTCATGTTCGCCGATGCCGCACTCAGTCAATTAATCATCCAGAAAGAAAGCCATTATGATCCTGACATTGTCGACGTTTTCGTTCATGTGCTCAGAGGTGCTACCGTTGATGAACTCAAAGAGATACGCGTTAAATCGAAACTACTCGCGGTGGCCACAGAACAGTGGAGAAAAGGCCTTGTGCTTAATAAGCGAAATAAGCCCCTAAGCACGTCCACGATTGTTGAAATTGCATTGACGCAACTGAAACTGGGCATGAAAGTGGACAGCATCTATTTTGGCAGTGAGCCTTACATTAGAAATTGTATTGTGGATCAATCGATCATTGACAACGTCGCCACATTAACAAAAAACAACGGTAAAAATCCCGTCATCAAGATTTTCCTGAGCATGAAATAGTTCATGGCTATTCCTTCAGCTGAAGTAGATGGATGGTCCTCACGCTGGGCGTGGGAACAATAAAATTGTGAAATAGAAGTACCCTTAATAATAAAAAACAGAAGATAGCTCATGAAAATCAATATGCCTGTAACTAACCAAGAAATCCAGATGAAAAAGGGAGCGATCTTGGTTTCGCGAACCGATTTAAAAGGAATTATTACCGACTGCAATGATGAGTTTATCAGTATCAGCGGTTATACCCGTGATGAGCTGATAGGCGCAAGCCATAATATCGTCCGCCATCCCGACATGCCGCCGGCGGCTTTTGAAGATTTATGGACAACGGTAAAAGCGCTTAACCCCTGGCAGGGGATAGTAAAAAACAGGACGAAATCAGGCGATTATTATTGGGTGGAAGCCAATGTGCTGCCGGTGTTTAAAAATGGCAAGGTCGATGGATACCTGTCGGTTCGCCGTGCGCCAAGCCGTGAAAAGATTGAAAAAGCGGAGCAGTTATATCAACTGCTTAATGCCGGGAAAGCAACAATAAGACCGACCGGTTTGGCGGCGATGGTTAAATCAATCAAGGAAATAGAACTCTTGAAAAAAATGGCAGGAGTGCTGGCCGTGTTGTTGATACCTGTTTTCTGCTTTATGTACCAGTTGTTTTTAGCGCAGAATTATTTGTTATTGGCCGGTGTTGCCGTGCCGGTAATGATGGCGTCGCTGATCGGTTTTAATGCGCTCCGCAGCCTCTCTACGATATTAAATAAAACCATCGGTATATCTTATCGATTGGCCGAGAAAAGATTTGGCAATGCCTATGAGCTAGATCGAAATGACCTGATCGGTGATTTTCAGAAAGCCATGTATTCCATGGAAGTGAATTTGAATCTGGATTTGGCGCAAGCCAGGGAAGATGCCGCAAAAGCCATGCGCATTAACCAAGCGCTGGATAATGTTCAGTCCGGTGTGATGGTGGCGGATACCAACCTTGAAATTATTTATACCAACCATAGCGTTAATCGTATGTTCAAGGCTGCCGAGCAGGATATTCGCGAACAGCTGCCTAATTTCAATGCCGATAACCTGCAGGGTTCGAATATCGATAGTTTTCACCAGGATCCCTCGTTTCAGCGTCGCCTGCTGGCGGGGTTAAATGAATCGTATAGATCGGAGCTGCTTATCGGCGGCCTGCACATGAATGTTATTGCCAGCCCGGTTATCAATGCTGGGGGTGAGTGCATCGGTTTTGTCGCCGAATGGCAAAATAAAACCCAAGAGGTAAGAATTGAACAAGAAATTGGGCAGCTAGTGCAGGATGTTAAAGCGGGTGATCTGAACACTCGCATTGACATGGGCGATAAACAAGGGTTTACCAAAATACTGTCGTCCGGCATCAATGAATTGACCGATGTCATTGAACGTGTGTTGAGTGATGTTAGCTTGGTGATGGAAGCTATGGCTGAAGGCGATTTAACCACCGCCATCACTAATGACTATCAAGGCATCTATGCGGAATGCAAGAACAATATCAATGGCACCCTAATCAACTTGAGCAATTTCATTGTTCAAATCAGGGATTCGGCTGATTTTATAGACAGCTCATCGCAAGAAATAGCCAGCGGTAATGACAATCTGTCCCAGCGTGCCGAACAACAAGCGGCCAGCCTGGAACAAACCGCCGCCAGTATGGAACAACTCGCCACCACCGTAAAAGATAATGCAGGGAACACGCAACGGGCCCATCAAGTTGTTAATTCAGCAAGCCAATTAGCGCAAAAAGGCGGCGAAATTGTTAAGTCGGCGATCATTGCCATGCAGGATATTAATGACAGCAGTAATGAGATTGCCGAGATTATTGGGGTGATTGATGAAATCGCCTTTCAAACCAATCTCTTGGCTTTAAACGCAGCGGTAGAAGCGGCGAGGGCGGGAGAACATGGGCGCGGATTTGCGGTGGTGGCAACCGAAGTGCGTAATCTGGCTCAACGCAGTGCCAATGCCGCCAAGCAAAGTAATGATCTGATTCAGAACAGTATGCAAAAAGTCCGTGCGGGAACGGCATTCGTTAATGAAACAGGTATTGCGTTAACTGAAATTGTCAACAGTGTCGCACAAGTCGGTGAAATTGTTGCTCAAATTGCAAACGCCAGCGCAGAGCAGACGGCGGGTATCGATCAGGTCAATCAGGCGGTTTCGCAAATGGATGATATTACTCAGCAAAATGCGGCTTTAGCGGAACAAGCGGCAGCGAGTAGTATTTCTATGCATGATCAGTCTACCCATATGAGCAAGTTGCTCGGTTTCTTTAAAATAAATTCGAAGGCTGCCTCCTCGCAGCCAGTTAAAACTGCCGGGTATAGTAAGGTGCTGGTAGCGCCGGTAAGAGCAACAGCGAAAAAACCTGTAGCCCCGCCGGCTTTATCATCAAATAAATCCAAAACATCCAAAATCGATAGCAGCGACGAGTGGGAAGAGTTTTGATTATGCTCCAGAAGACGCAAACCATGTAGGGTACGCTGTGCGTACCCTTGTATGCCGAAGGTACGCACAACGTACCCTACACGACTTTAATGCCGCAGTTTTATGGTGATGATTGGGAGGAATTTAAAGTGACGAAGATCGAGCAACTTGAAAGTGAAATAAAGCAAAAGACCCAAGAATTAAACATAAGTTTGAAGACCCAAATTTTGTTGCGTGAAAGACTGAAAAATAATACTAAAACGCTGGGAGAACTCTTAGACCAGCTTAAGGCGATAGAAGCCTATTTAAAAAATTCAAACGAATATGTTTATAAGCTAAAGCAGGAAAACCGGAAGCTTAAATTATCATGCGACGAATGGGCGAAGCGAGCCATAAAGCTTGAGTTTGAGGTTTTAAGTGCGCGTGATGCGGCAAAAGAATAAGCAGTTGCACGGAATTATTTACACCTTCTCTAAAAACAGGGTTCTTTATGACATCCAATAATTCAAAGCTTATTTTTATTGCAATGCTGTCGATTTTATCGAATGGCTGCGCCAACCATTCTGTCAGTCCGGATTGCGCTCCGGTCAGTGCAAACTATATTCCTGTCAGTACAAATTATCCTGATATTGGTAAACATGAACCGGAATATTATCTGGTAAAAAAAGACGATACCTTGTATGCAATATCGCTACTGTTTGATCTGGATTATGGGCAATTAGCACAATGGAACCAGATCGCTCCGCCTTCTTATACGATCAGAATAGGTCAAAAAATAAGACTTTCTGACCCGATTTGGAAAAAAAATTCGGATTTAGGAAGCCGTGGAAAGTAAAGCCTGGTTAAGCGTATGCGCTGGTAGTGGCACGTAATCGCCGCAGCACGCTTTGAGTGATTTAGACTTTGCAAAGAAAATGATCGTTTGCGCAACGCGGGTCTAGTCAACGTTAAATGCAGAGTTGTATGTTGCACAAAGGTATTGCGATTGCACAGCAAATGGCAATCGGTTTGTGCAAAAAGAAATTCAGTGCCGATTAGTGTTTGCAGGCAAATATAGGACTTACAGTTTTCCGTATACAACTGAAATTATAAATAAATACGGATCACATGATTCGAAATTGGACAGCTGTCTGATGAAAAGCAGCCAAGCGTATCAGGCAGGTTGCGGGAAAATGTCACCGACAACCATACTCGACGCGAGTATGGATTGCGGCTTTAGTCCCTCTCTCCTTGCGGGATGCCTACATGGATGCAGGTTAGTAGAGCACCAACGGTAGGCGCTTTACGACTGCACGGATGCAGGAGGTAGAGCAATGCAGGAGCTATTGCCGAGGCGATGCAGGAGCAAGTGCCTAGAGGGCCGGGGTGAGGACGATCAAAAAGCGCAAATCGTGGTTTTTCAAAGTTTAAATCTAGTCATGTTTCGCGTCGTATAAATGATAGCGGCTCTTTCCGGTCTGCTTGGCGACATACATAGCCTGATCGGCTTGGCGCAATAACGTATCGCCGTCCTCGTTGGCAGAAGTATGAAAAGATACGCCAATGCTGGCCGACACCGCAACCTCATGACTGCCGATGACTATCGGCAGAGCGATAATTTCCAGAATGCGGTCGAGAATTTGGCAGCACTCCCGCTCACCGGCAAGATCATTAAACAACACAACGAATTCATCTCCGCCCAGTCGTGCCAAGGTATCGCCCGCGCGCAACGCTTCTTGCAGGCGGCGGGACACTTCCACCAGTAATTGGTCGCCGGCCTCGTGTCCACACCGGTCGTTGACCTGCTTGAAGCCGTCAAGGTCCAAGTAGCAGACGAACAGCATCCTGCCGCTACGTTGCGCTCGCGCGATGGCCTGATCCATGCGGTCGGCCAGCAAACGCCGGTTAGGAATGCCGGTCAACGCATCGTAATAGGCGACTTGGCTCAGCTCGGCTTCATGTGCTTTGAGGTAGCTGATGTCGGAAAACACTCCGACATAGCGTCGCACCCGACCATCATCGTCGCAAATGGCTGCAATCGAGAGTAACTCCGCAAAAACCTCGCCGGATTTTCGCCGGTTCCAAATCTCGCCACGCCAGGCCCTTTTCTGCTTCAGAGCTTGCCACATCTTTGCATAATAGGTCTTGTCCTGTTGTCGCCCCGAACTCAGCATCTTGGGGTCCTTGCCGATCACTTCTTCGAGGGTGTAGCCTGTAATTTTGGTGAATGCCGGGTTAACGTTCAAGAAAACATTGTTCGCATCGGTGATCACGATGCCTTCCTGGCTGTTGTCGAACACGCCGGCAATGATGCGCAAGTCTTCCTCCGCCCGCTTGCGTTCGGTGATGTCGCGAAAATACCAGACGCGTCCGTAGTACCGGCCGTCCGCTCCGGTGGCGGGAGCTGAATACCGATCGAATATTCTTCCGTCTTTTAGCTGTATTTCTTCGTGACTTTTGTCGTCTCGGTGCTCGTATAGATATTGGACACGGGCGAGAAATGCTTCCGGTTCGGCGACTTGTTCAACAACTGTTTGAAGTACCGGTGCATCCAGGCGCTCACTGACCAGCTGTGGGGAGAGCTGCCATAGGTCAATGAATTGTTGGTTGTAAGAAATGATGTGTGCGTTTTCATCGACCACCAGGATGGCATCGGGCGAAACCTCCTGCTGGGTTTGCAGGATCGTATTCTTGAGTTTGATTTCCTGCTGAGCCCGCTTATGCTCGGTGATGTCGCGCCAGACGCCAACCAGCAGACGCTTGCCGGAGAGATCCAGCATGCGGGAATTGATCTCGACATCCAGAATGTCGCCGTTCTTGCAGCGGTGGCGGTTCTCTAAAGACCTTTCGCCCGATTCCCCCTCCTGCCGTACCGCAGTAACCAGCGCCTCTTCATTCAAGTCAGCCTGGGTGTCGACCAGCCGCAGTTGGAGGAATTCTTCATGCGTATAGCCCAACATGCGGCATGCGGCAGGATTGGCCTCGACAAAGCGCAATGTCTCCGGGTCTATCAGTTCGATAGCGCTGGGCGCCTGTTCGAAAATGGCGCGGAACAACTCCTCGCGCTCCACCAGTTGCTGTTCCAGGCGCTTGCGCTCGGTGATGTCCTCGGTGATGCCCATCAATTTTTCAACGCCGCCATTCTTGTTATTGATCGGAACAAAACACGACTTATAAATCTTCCCGAGCGGTCCAGCGGCCTTAAACTCGAAGTGGCTACTTACCCCGGCATAAGCCTGGGTAAGTAATGCAGCTACGCGCTCCCGGTCGGCAGCGCTGACTGAATCCAGGTTTGTATCTGACATTCCTCTTTGAGCCCCAGCATGCACAGTCCCGCCGTGTTCATGGAAACTATTCTGCCACCCATGCCTATCTCGTGGATACACATGGGAGAGTTTTCGACCAGCAAGCGGTTGTGGTTTTCGCTTTCACGCAAGGCACGGGTAATTTTCTCGTTTTCCCGCAATGCCGCTTCCAGTTCATCGGTGCGGCGGCGAACCAGATCTTCAAGCGTAATTGTTGACTGAAACAGATTGAAGTCAGACGTGTCGATGTTCGCGCTGCTTTCGGCGCGATTTATCAATGCTTGAACGACCTTGTTCAGGCGCGCGATTTCGGCATGCAATGCCTGCTCGTTCATGCCCGCTTGATTAGTCATCGTGCATCTCTGTCTCTATCCCGGAAGCGCTGCCAAAGGCACAGCCGGTGAAGGTCTGATTGTTGTGTATGCCGCGGAATTGTTCGCCGTAGCTACTGAAACCTATAGTGTTGTTGCGCTGGAAAATCTCCATGACGTGATCCTTCAAGCCGTTTTTGGAAACTTCCAGGTTGCGCAAAATGCAGTCGCAACCCAAGACCAGTTGAGTTGAGCCTATTTCTGTCCGAATTGCATCGAAAGTCTGCTCCAGGTTAGCCACTAAATTCACGCCATGCGCCACTCTGAGCACCAGGCCCGTTTCAATGGCGCAATAGAAAGTCAGGCTGCCGTCTGCATTTGCCTTCTGGATAGAGCGCACATAATCCGTACCGCCAATTTTTACCACGACGGAGGGAAAGGCAAAGTCTTTTTGAATTGAATTCGTTAATGGCAACACCGACCAGTCGGGCGTACTCTGTGGCTGCAGGTAGCCCATTGATCTCCTTGACAATGCGCTTGGCGGGATCGGCTTCGGTGACGACGAAACGTTCGTCAGTCGAAACAAAATGATGGGTCTTGAATATTTTGAAGGGCAGGGCAGTGTTAACCAGAACCAGTGCCGCGCTGTCGGTATGGAAGTTACCATTACTATAAACATAAGTTTTGGCAAACTTTTGGTCGTCCCCCGCCAATCCGCCAAACAGCGCGATCTTGCCTAACGTATATTGCAATGCATGCGCCACTCGCTCTTCGCGCCCGGACATGCCGTCAATCAGCAGCAGCGCGAAGCTATGATCCGGGCTTGGGTTTGAGGCTTTACTCTCAAGCCGCTGTAACAGGGTTTGGGCGAAGTCATGCCCTTTGGTAATATCGAACTCGCTTAATTGATCCAGCAGCCCGCTGACAGCTGCGCAACTGGCTTCAGGAAAACTAACGCCGGACAGGCTATGCTGACAATAACCGGCAGGCCCGATTTCTCCTGCGGTGGTGCAGCCGACGACTTGAACCCCGGCAAACAAACGTTGCATTTCTGCAGCCAGCAGGTCAAGGTCGTATTCGCTGGAGCAAAAGAAGACCACCAACGCCATGTCCGGCTGCGCCACCGCGGAATGAAACTCCTGCACCGCCAGTTTCGCATCGGTAGCGCGCGACTGAAACATGCGTATTTTGTTGGGATTGGTCATATTTCCAAATTGTTTGAACTACAGTCGACTTACTACCCGACATTGACAGAGTGTTTACATTATAGGGGGTAACTACTCAGCCTAAAAATAATAGATTGCTGGTTTTTGAAGTAAGCGAAGGCGCATAGGGGCTTTCATTGTGTGCTATCACGTTTTTATTTTGGAGAAATGCGCAATGCAAGATCTGACGCCGCTTTTACTTGCCGATCTGAACTCAAGCCTCAGTTAGGCTGGGCGAAATTATAATCAAGTAAAAGTCCCTGAGGGTACGCTGTGCGTACCTTTTAACTTTATGGACACATAAGGTGCGCACAGCGTAAGAATCTTAAAAAAAGCAAATGCCATGTAGGCAATGACTGACGTTAGATATTTTTTGTTTTGCTAAAGGAATAATGCTATCTTTCTGCCACCTCGTATTAATACGTAGGCTAAGCAGCTCGCCGGTTTGCAACGCCAATATAGGATGTGCCGACGCCAGGAGGCGCATCATTCGCATAAAGCGTAAATAAAGGAATCAATCCATTGACCAACTATCGCCGCATTTACACGCCGGGCGCGACATGGTTTTTTACCGTGAATATTGCCAAACGACGAAATAATCGGTTATTGGTTGAAAACATAGATGTACTGCGGACGGCCTTTTATGATGTTAAAAAGAAACACCCTTTTCGCATTGAAGCGGCGGTTATCATGCCCGACCATCTTCATTGCCTATGGACTTTACCGCCGGGTGATGCTAATTATTCAATGCGTTGGGGACAGATCAAAGGGCGCTTTTCCAGTCACATCGATACCGGCGAAAGCATTTCTAAAAGCAGGAAAAAACGGCGCGAGCGCGGACTCTGGCAACGCCGTTTTTGGACGCATTTAATAACGGATCAAGATGATTTCAATCGTCATGTCGATTACATTCATTGGAACCCGGTCAAGCACGGTTGGGTCTGCCAAGTTGCAGATTGGCCGCATTCGAGCTTTTTCAAGTTTGTAAAAATGGGTGTATATCCCATGACCTGGGGCATTCGGGTGAGTTTGATTTTGATGCGGGTGAGTAACCCGAATGATGCGCCTCCTGGCATCGGCACATCCTATGTGGCGCATCTTATCGCGTTCTGATCCCAGTTATTCCCCGTCCATGTCACGTTAAATGAAGAATGAATCATATTCAAAACAAATACATTTCAAATCTGTTTATATTTCAATTAGATTTTATAGTCTTTTAAGTTTCAAAAAAATAAATGAGCCTTTAAATAATGAAAAATATTAAATTAAAAAATGCAATTAAAAAAATAATTGAAGATTATGAGAATGAAGGATTAAATAAAGCTAAAGACTCCTACTGGACTGAAGAAGGTGTGGCTCCATCCTTTGTAGCCAAACATAAAGATAACAAGGATATCTCAAAGATAATTTCACTTGTTAAGCCTGAGTATAATGTTGGAAAAGAAATTTTACGAGTTACTGCACTAGTTAAATATAAATTTTCTACAATAGACAATATAGCTATAAATAGAAAAACAGAAGAAATGCTATTGGAAGCTTTGGGAGAAGTTAAAACAGAATTTAATGACTTATTTGAAGATCCAGATGGATATGGAGTTGGAACACTTCGTGATATCTCAAATAAAATATCTGCTGTTTTCAATTATTTAAGTTACTCAATTGAAGTTAATGAGCCCAGTATTATCCTTTACACGACAGAGGAAAAAGATACTAATTTATATATGTTAAGACTAGCAGTTTATAGCTATTTTATTTTTTCAATAGATTTTACCATGAAATATTCAGATTTAATTATTGAAGTATATTTTGGTAAATACAAACAGGTAGCTAAAATATTTGAAGAGCTTAATATCCGTTATGACTTATTTTGCAGTGAGCGAGAAGATGAAAATGATATTATTGAAATATTTTTTAATAGAGTTGAGTTAGCAATTGAGTATGCTCGTTCTCTTAACAATGTAATTTCAGACAAAAGTTTTTTACTAAGAATGAAATACAGTCCAGAATTTGAGTCACATTCAGCATTACGAAAATTATTAAAATTCGAAGAATCAAAAAATAGTAGTAGTATATTTACCACTAAATTATGCATGTATCTTTCATTGGCTTCATTAGATGATGATATTGGTGATGTTTCTAAATATGCTAGCTTTGGAATTGATAGAACTGATGTAAATTATTTAAAAAGAGATTTACTATTATTTTTAGGTATTGCAACTGATGAAGAAAAATTGATTTTAGATGCAATCGAAATTGAAAAAAAAGTCGTTTTAAAGGATATATATGAAAATAAACAAAACAAAGTGCATATAAATCAAAATTATGCTAAACAGCGAATGATAATGCGACTTATACATAATAATTTAGAATGTCGCAATCTAGAGATTTTTTCTTATATACTAGAAATGCATTATACAAATGGAGACTTCTCTATAGATAGTGTAACTAATAGGATAAATTCACTTGACCCACAGACATGTTATCTTGAATATTTCAGTGCACATAAATTTAATAATAATACTTATTCATTTTCCCCATATGATGAAAGTGAATATAGACTTATTTTAGTTACTTTCATTGGGGGGGATGTTTCTTCATTAAAAATTAAACTACTAAATGATAATCGTGATAACTATTTAAGAAAGATATCCTATTTTAGAAGTTTGGTAACAAAACTTATTAAGCCCGAATGGAGATATATTGCATTAGCTCCAAATATGGAAACTCAACAAATTAAATCTAAAGGCCCAGTGTCGGAAATATCGGATCATGATGTTACAAGATGGGCAAATAAATTAAAAAATTTATTTATATCTAGTTATATATCATTAGATAACTTATCTCTTTTAGGGGTTGATAGTCTTAAGATTTTTTCCAATTTTGATATAAATAGGATACCTTTTGAAATTTTTCCTCTACACGATAATGAAGACTCATGTACTTTTTTAGGAGAACGGTTTGAATGTTCGTATGGTGTTGCTTCTTCGATGGTTAAACAAACATATGGCTCAAAAACTTATAATAAACCGATAAATACTAAGCCTGTTGTTATTGCCAATCCAAACTTTAATGCCAAATTAATAAGGGAAGAGAAAGTACTTATAAAAGAAATGTTTAACTATTTCCCAAAGATTGATGAATCTAAAAAAGAAGGGGAAATTGTTTCTCAATTAATTAATGCAGAATCATTATTTGATGACAGTATAACTAAAGAAAATATAGTGAAGCTTAATAGTCCTCATATTCTTCATATCTCTACACATTCTTTTTGGCAAGATGTTAATTTCTATCATCAAATGACAATTTCTACGCGTCTTGAGGAAACAATATGTTTATTTAAACAAAAGAAACAAAGTTACAACCATGGATTAGCATTGGCTGGATGTAATTTAAATTTAGAGATAGAAAAGGATGGTGCTATATTTAATAAGCATGGTTTTTTGACAATAGATGAAATAAAAAACCTAAACTTAAAAGACACCTCATTAGTATTTTTATCATCCTGTGAGTCAGGGTTAGGGGAGGTTAACTCAGACAATTATTTTGAAAGTATTGCTTCTGCATTTTTAATTGCTGGTGCTAAATCAGTTGTAGGAAGTTTATGGAAAATTCCAGATACGACTGCAAAAGAGTTTGTCTCTATTTTTTATGAAAATTTTAAAGATGGGCTAACAGTATCTAAATCTATGCAAAAAACAAAATATATAATGAATAAAAAAAAATATGAACAAGAAGATTGGGCTTCTTATATTCTGTATGGCTCGACAGAAACTAAATATGAAGGATAATTATGTGCAAAATTGAAATTACTAGAGAACGTGGTTCTTTAAAAGAATTAAGTGAGCAACTAAATGAAATAATAGGTAATAAATTAGAAATTAAAACTGAAATAATAATAAAAAAAAATTACCGTTCTATTTCTCCTGAAATTTTAGTAGCAACTATAGGTGCATCTTCTTTGATTTTAAGAGAACTAATAAAAGGACTGTTTTCTCTAAGAGAAAAGCTTGCTGAGCAAAGAATTGTTATGAGTTTTAAAGATGGTGAAAGAATAGAAGTTCCTGCAGATATTGATAAAACTGAATTAACTAATTTGTTGGATGAAGTAGATAAAAGAGGTATAAAGAAGGTGGATTTTAAATATTAAAGTACATATTATATTTATAATATGTAGCACCAATAATTAATGGTTAGCAATAAATTAAATATAGAGCCGTTGGGGTCAGGTCTTTCATTGTGCATTTTTCGAAAATAAAAACCAGATCATGCTCAATAAGAGATACTTTTTTGTTCGTGTGAATCAATAGAAAGCAGTGCTGTTGATTTTGTTGTTTTCCATCCCGTCATCTGTATTGCAATCCGGCAGTTATCCGGCCTGATTCGATTTAAACCAAACGCACTTCCAATCTTTTACCCACGGCAGCGGCGTATTTGCGCAAGGTCTCGATAGACGGCGAATGTTTGCCCGAGACCAAGGCGCTTTCCAGGCGCGCCACCGCCGAGGCTTTTGTGCCCATGCGTTCAGCGACTTGCGCTTGGGTTAATCCGGCTTCGCGTCTGGCGCTGAGTATTTCGTCGAGTATGGCGTATGTTGTGATGTTGGCGTCATACTCCGCTTTTACCGCCGGATTACTTAATAATTGTTCGCGAAATGCGGCATCGTGTGGAACGGGTTGGTAAGTATCGTTATCCATGGTTAACCTCTTTTAGTCGTTTTCTGGCAAGCTGTAAATCGGCAGCCGGCGTGGTGTTGGTTTTCTTGACTAGGCTATGCAAAATAACAATCGCCTGTCCAATTTGTGTGCAATAAAACACGCGCCCGATGCCTTCTTTGCCTTTGGGGCGCAGTTCGAATAAACCACCGCCCATTGCGCGGGAATGCGGCATGTGCAAGTTTGCCCCGTGATTTTGCATTAAATCAATCAAATGAATGTAATCTGCTAAGATTCCCGCCGGTAGCGCCATCACTTGCTGCTTAACTCGCTCATTGTAGTAGGTGATGGTATAGTTCATGGGGGATTATAACAAATTTGTTACTTATGGCAACTGCCGCTTCCTGTAGAATAAATTGGGGTGGCAAATTTTGCACCGTGCATTTTTTGTTTTTTGCTCTCGTTCCTACGTAGCATGTCACTGCCATTAAGTTAAGGATGGACAATACCTTCTCCCTCAGGGAGAAGGTTAGGATGAGGGGATCAAATAAAGCTTTTTGCCTTATTTTTTATTCTCCTCACCCCAACCCTCTCCAGCAGGAGAGGGGTTTTTTCTTAACTTAATGGCAGTGACGTAGCATGTGGGAACGAGAGCGGTAGCATCCATGCTTGTGTTGAGTATATATGCAATGTAAGAGCGGGGATTTATAAGCCGCTCTTTGCAGTTGCAACTCTGATCAATTCATCCACTTCATTCGATGCAGCAGCAGATTTTTCAGTGAGTGCGGAGTATTCAGCAACCCCAACAGCCGCTTCAACAACCAGGCCGGGCGCTTTAACTTGCTGTGAAATTCCGTTTTTAATCTGCCCCGCAAGCCGCTCGGCTTTCCTCAACGGTGAACCCGGCAGGGCGATCAAGAAGTCTTGCTCTCCCATTCTCGCCGCAATATCGACGCCAGCCCTGATGTCGCTCTTAAAACAATCGGCCACGCCGCGTAATATCGCGTCCATTTCGTAGTCGGGCAGGTCGTTATGCTGGGTTTTAAAATCTTTCAAGCTGATAAAAAGAATGGAAAACGGGAAGCCGTTGCGTTTGGAGTTTTCGACTTTTTCCTGTAAGCGGCCCAGCATCGTGTCTCTGGTCATTAACTGGGTTAGCGGGTCCAAGGGAATATGTTCTCTGTCCCATGTTTCTTGAGCTTCCAGCCGAAGCACGTTGATAATGCCTAATGAGCAGGCCAGTAATAATCCAAGTATCCAGGTGAAATACCACATAGCAATCTCCTAATAAGCCGAATGATCGTTCTGGTGAATGTGTTCCAGCGTGATTTTTCCGCGCATCACGCGGAATGCCCAAGTGGTGTAAGCGACAACGATGGGTAAAAAAATCACCGTCACCCAGAACATGATTTTTAAGGTGGTAAGGCTGGAACTGGCGTCCCATACGGTCAACGAACTGCTCAGCGCCGAGCTCGACGGTATCAGGAACGGAAACATCGACACGCCCGCCGTTAAAATAACGGAAGTTAATACTAATGAACTGGTTATAAATGCCAAACCTGTACGGTCAATTTTCGATAGTACGATGGTTGAAACTCCGGCAATAAAAGCCAGCGCGGGAATAACCCATAACACAGGACAATGCGCATAGTTATCCAGCCATAAGCCCGGTTCTTTGGAAACCATTTTTGCCAATGGGTTGGACGGCGCGTTAGGGAGAATTTCTGTGGTGATATGGTAACCGTCAATATGGGCAACCCAGAAGCCTGCCACAGCAAAAATGACCAGCGTTATGATTGCAGAAACAGTGACCACTTTTTTACAGCGCTGATTAATGTCACCCTCGGTTTTGAGCTGTAAATAAACCGCACCGTGCATAACCAGCATCGATAAGCTGAGCAGTCCCGCCGCCAATGCAAAAGGGTTTAATAATGCCCAGAACGAGCCGGTATAAAAAATACGCATATCGTTATCGAAGTGGAACGGTACGCCTTGCAATAAATTTCCGAACGCCACGCCGAAAATCAACGCCGGTACGAATCCGCCGACAAACAACGCAATATCCCAGCTGTTGCGCCATGTTTGGCTGGGCAGTTTGCTGCGGTAATCAAAGCCTATCGGCCGCATAAATAACGCAAACAAGGTCAACAACAGCGCGAAATAAAATCCTGAAAATGCCACGGAATAGGCGATAGGCCAAGCGGCAAACAATGCGCCGCCCGCAGTTATAAACCAAACTTGGTTGCCCTCCCAGACTGAACCTATCGAATTGATAATCACGCGGCGTTCGGTATCGTTTTTGCCTAAAAAGGGTAATAAGACTGCCACGCCCAGGTCGAAGCCGTCGGTAATGGCAAAGCCGATCAGTAAAGCGCCTAATAAAGCCCACCAGATCAAGCGCATGGTTTCATAATCGAAAATCATAGTGATGCTCCTGTGGCAATTTCAAAATGGTAACGGCCTTTATGCAGGCTGCTGGGGCCTAACTTGATAAACTTGAGCATCAAGAACATTTCGATAATCAAAAATACCGTATATAAACCGATATAGCCTGCAAGACTCAGGTATATATCCAGTTCGGTTAGGGAGGATGCGCTTAAGAATGTCGGTAAAATCTCCGCAATCGTCCACGGCTGACGGCCGAATTCGGCTACAAACCAACCCATTTCAGAGGCAATCCAGGGTAAAGGCATAATATAAAGACTTGAACGCAACAACCAGTTCTGCCTGCATTTACGAATCGAGCTGGCGATAACCGCAAAAATAAATATCGCCAGCATAATAAAGCCGCAAGCCACCATGATTCGGAAGGTCCAGAATAAAGGCACGACTCTGGGTATCGAATATTGCACCGCCTGTTCTACTTGCTGGTCGGTCGCGTCGACCACGTTCTCTGTATAGCGTTTGAGCAATAGACCGTAACCCAAGTCCTGTTTGTAATGGTTAAACTCGGCACGGACAATAGGATCTTTGCTGCCGGTTCTTAACGTCTGTAACAGTGAATAGGCCTTCATGCCGTCACGAATGCGCAGGCGATTTTTTTCCAGGATCTCCGATATACCGGTAATCGGCTCATCGACAGAACGCGTGCCGATCAAACCCAATACCCAGGGAATTTTGATTGCATAACGCGTTTCCATGGTTTCCTGATCAGGAATGCCGATGGCGGTAAAGGCTGCGGGTGGCGCCTCAGTGTGCCATTCGGCTTCAATAGCGGCCAGTTTGGTTTTTTGTACTTCGCCAGCGGTATAACCGCTTTCATCACCCAACACGATGACCGACAGGATCGCTGCCAGGCCAAAACCTGCGGCGATGGTATAAGAGCGTTGCGCAAAGGCCGCATCGCGACCTTTCAGCATGTAATAAGCGCTGATGCCCAGCACGAAAACAGAGGCCGTGGTGTAACCTGCGGCAACGGTATGGACGAATTTAACCTGGGCGGCCGGGTTGAATAACAGGTCACCGAAGCTGGAGATTTCCATACGCATGGTTTCGTAATTGAACTCCGCTCCGACCGGGTTTTGCATCCAGCCGTTGGCGACCAGAATCCATAACGCGGATAAGTTGGTTCCTAACGCAACCAGCCAGGTCACCAGTAAATGTTGTCCTTTGCCCAGCTTGTCCCAGCCGAAGAAAAACAGACCGACAAAGGTGGATTCCAGGAAAAACGCCATCAAGCCTTCAATAGCAAGCGGCGCGCCGAAAATATCACCGACATAATGCGAGAAATACGACCAGTTCATGCCGAATTGGAATTCCATTGTCAAACCGGTGGTCACGCCCAGCGCGAAATTAATGCCGAATAATTTCCCCCAGAACTGGGTCATATCCTTGTAAATTTCTTTGCCGGTCATGACATAGGTCGATTCCATAATCGCCAGTAAAAACGACAAGCCCAATGTCAACGGAACAAACAGAAAATGGTATAGAGAAGTTGCTGCAAACTGCCAGCGCGATAAATCAACCACGGCCTCTGAAATCATAAATTTCCCCTATGGGTTGCAGTTCTGTAGAGCAGAACTTGAGATGAACGGCATTGAACACAAAGTAAACCAATACAGCCTGCGATTAAAACAAATTACATTGAGAGAAACAATACAAACTTTAAGTTTGATTTACTCTAACAATTAGGCTTGGATGCCAAGAGAAAATTGTGTTACTGTTTATTAATGATCACTAATATACGAATTGACTGTTAAGTCTTTCGGTACTTTTGTCCGATCGGTTACGGGTGACGATTTTTCTTTTTCACTACTCAGTAGATATACCCATTCATTTTAATGAGATTTTCAATTAACATCGGCTAGTTAAAAGACACAAGGCACGTAATAATAATTATTAATCAGGAGAACATCATGGCTCGTATTGTAATTTTAGGTGCAGGCATTGGCGGCGTGCCAATGGCTTACGAAATGAAGGAAACAGTCGGAAAAAATCATGATGTGATCGTGATTTCCGATAGCCCGACTTTTCATTTTGTTCCGTCAAATCCCTGGGTTCCACCCAAATGGCGAACGCCTGAAGAGTTGAAGATTGAATTAGCCCCGGTTTTTAAAAAGAAAGGCATCGAATTCATTCAAAAAGCCGCTGCAAAAGTCGACCCGGTTAATAATCAGGTGCTGCTGGATGACGGCTCAGCCGTTGCTTACGACTTCCTGATTATTGCCACAGGGCCGCGTCTGGCCTTCGATGAAGTTCCCGGTTTAGGGCCGGATGGTTATACCTCCTCAGTTTGTCATGTCGATCATGCCGCGGTTGCTGTAAAAGATTGGGAAAAGTTCATGGAAGACCCCGGCCCGATTGTTATCGGTGCGGTTCAGGGGGCGTCCTGTTACGGCCCCGCCTATGAATATTTAATGATTCTTGAAGCGGAGTTACGCAAAAAGAAAATTCGCGACAAAGTGCCGATGACTTTTGTTACCGCGGAACCTTATATCGGTCATTTGGGCTTGGGCGGCGTCGGCGATACCAAAGGTATGCTGGAAAGCGCCTTACGTGACAAGACCGTCAAATGGATAACCAATGCCAAGGTCGACAAAATCGAACCCGGCATGATGTTTGTCACTGAAGTCGATGATGAGGGCAAGGACAAGAAAAAACATGAATTGCCCTTTAAGCATTCAATGATGCTACCTGCCTTTACCGGTGTTGACGCGGTGCGCAATGTCGGCGTTGAAGGCTTGGTTAACCCGCGCGGCTTTGTTTTGGTGGATGAGCATCAGCGTAATAAAACTTTCAAGAACGTCTATTCCGTCGGCGTTTGCATTGCCATTCCGCCTATAGAACCGACGCCGGTACCGGTTGGCGCGCCTAAAACCGGTTATATGATCGAATCGATGGTGACCGCCACCGCACATAATATTGCCGATGAGTTGGCCGGCAAAGAGCCGACCCACAGAGCGACGTTGAATGCGTTATGTCTGGCTGATTTTGGCGATTCGGGGGTGGCCTTTTTGGCCAAACCGCAAATTCCGCCGCGTAATGTAACCTGGTCGGCCGAAGGTAAATGGGTGCATCTGGCTAAAATCGGTTTCGAGAAATATTTCATGCGTAAAATACGAAAAGGCATCAGCGAACCTTTCTATGAACGGTTAATGCTCAAATTAATAGGTATAGTTCGGTTAAAAGGAAACTAATATGACTATTGATCGCGTAGTTTTCGCCGTTGCAGGCAGTTTTATTTTGATTAGCCTGTTATTGGCGCATTATCATTCTGAATTGTGGCTATGGTTTACCGCTTTTGTCGGCGCAAATTTGCTGCAATCGGCATTTACGGGGTTTTGTCCGATGGCAATCATACTTAAAAAATTGGGTGTTAAGCCGGGTAGTGCGTTCTGATTATGCATAGTTCTGTATAAGTTTTCGACGAAAACGCTGTTATATTTTTCACCACGAAGGCACGAAGACTACGAAGAAAAACATAATCCTTCGTGGCTCAAGCCGGACGGGGCATGTTGCCCCGTCCGAAACGTTTGATGTTGGTTAAGTGCGTTGTGCATAGCTCAGAAACGTTAGGGACGGGGTTGCAAACCCCGTCCCGCTTGCAGAAAACAATGAAAGAGGGAGCTTTCGAGACAGGGGTTCCCACGCTGGGGCTTGCGAACCCGCGTAAAGGCCAAAGTCTTCGTGCCTTCGTGGTGAATCAAAAATGCCAATTTCTTAACAGGTACGTGAAGATGATGCTTAAAATAATAAAAAACAAACTGGCATTAACTCTATTACCGATGCTCATGTTATCGAGCTTGCCAGCCTTAGCGGATCAAGGTCTCAAAAATCCTGCTGATAAAGCTGCACCGGAGAAATCAACCAGCCAAACCTTTACGCTGGATCAGGCCATTGATTACGCGTTATCCAACAATCCCGACCTGCAAATTGCCTCGGAACGCATCAGCCAAGCCGAGGCCCAATTAGGAGTAGCACTGTCCGCGTTTTATCCGCAAGTAACCGCCAAGGTTGGCTATGATCACTCCAACAATCCCGCGCAAGTCTTTTCGATGATTGTGGCGCAACGGGATTTCAATTCCAACTCGATCAATAACATCAACAATCCCGGTTATCGGCAAAACTTTCGCCCGGAAATCATAGGCAAACTGTCCCTGTTTCGTGGCGGCCAGGATTATCAAAACAGTAAAGCGGCGGAGCTGGGTATCGACGCGGCGGAGTTTGAACGCTCAACCGTGCGCAATGCCTTGATTGAAGCCGTAACCGCTTCATATTATGCCTATTTGGCCGCGCAGGAAGCGCAAAAAGTCGCCCAGGATTCTATTGCCGCGATTACCAGCGAGCTAAAGCAATCAAAACTGAGGTATGAGGCGGGAACCGTGCTTAAATCCGACGTTTTATCGCTGGAAGTGAAATCGGCTGAAGCGCAGGAAGCCGAAATCAGGGCCGCCAACGGCATCGAGCTGGCCAAAACCGGCATCGCTACCTTGCTCGGCCTATCGACGGATCACGCATTTACTGTTGCGTCCGCCTCTTCGAAATTACCTGAACCCAAGATGACGGCATCGTTTAACAACTTGCTCGAACTTGCGATGACGCAACGCCCGGAAGTTAAAGCGGCCGCCACTCAGGTAGAAATAGCGCAAGCCAAGTTAAAAAGCGAGCAGGGCGCTTATTTGCCCAAAGCCGATGCTTATGTGAGTTACGGCCAAAACAGCCAGTCTCCCGGCTTTTCCAGCAGCAAAGACAATGTCACCGCCGGAGTCAGCGTCGAAATGGATTTGTTTTCCGGGTTAGAAACCAAAAACCGCGTCAGTGCTGCGGAGCGAAAAGCTGCCGAAGCCCGTGAAACGGAACGAAAAACCAAGCTGGCTATCGAACAGGAAGTGAAAGTCGCTTCCCTGAAGTTGGAAGAAGCCCTGGCTCGTATGCGCGTCACCGAAGCCTCGGTGGCCGCTGCCGACGAAGCATTGAGGCTGGTTAATGAACAACGACGGGCGGAAACAGTGACGGTTACTCGTTATATCGAAGCGGAAGTAGCCCGGAATAAAGCCCACTCCAACACGATTGCAGCGCATTACGATGCCTTGAGTGCCGAAGCCGCATTGAAAAAAGCGGTCGGCGATTGGAAGTAAAACCTAAACAGCGATTTGTCCACGAAAGACACGAAAAGCACGAAAAAATAATAAATGAATAATTTCTACGCTCCAGCGCTCATCACTGTACACAAGTATTTAAAAAACACGTCATCCCGGCAGGGATTGCCGGGATCCACGACTGCATGGATGCAGGAGGTAGAGCACCAACAGTAGGCGCTTTAGGCGACGCAGGAGCAGTTGCCGAGAAGCCATGGATGGCGATACTGGAACAGACACAAGTGTCACTAGGGATTGCTCTGTAAAATCAAGCGTTCACATCCCTGTGCTCTGGATTCGCTACGCGCTCTAACGGGTCCGGCAATCCCTGCCGGAATGACGGTGTACCACAGACAGTTGTGTATAAAGATGAGTGCGCTACGTGGGAACGATAAGAATGTTTATTTAGTATTTTTTCGTGCTTTTCGTGTCTTTCGTGGACAAGTATTTTTTTAAGACAAAGGAAACCTTATGTCTCAAATCGAATCCAAAAATATCAACAAAATCGTCACTATTGCCGTCGCCGTTTTAGCCTTGATTTTGCTGCTGCTTTATATGCAAGGCAGCTTTGTCAGCAAAGTGTCGCCAGAAAATAGCCCATTGCCCGGTGATGCAAATACGCAGAAAAACGGTACGGCTATTGTCGAAAAAAAGCAGGTTGACGATATTCTTGCCTGGCCCGGCACGGTAAAGTCGAGAACCGTGGCCAATATCGCCCCAAAAATGACGGCCCGGATTATCGAGATCAAGGTCCATGCCGGCGACAAAGTCAAAAAGGGCGATCTAATCGCCCGCCTGGATGAACGGGATGTTAAGGCCCAGGAAAATGCAGCTCTAGCCGCACTCGTCGGAGCCAATGCCCAAGCCAATCGCGCCAAAGCAGACGAACAGCGCACCCGCAGCCTGTACAGTAAAGAAGCGGCGACCCGAGAAAATTTTGACGCCGTAGTCGCCGGCGCAAAAGAGGCGCAAGCCGGTGCAAATCAGGCGGCAAGCGCTGTAACGGAAATCCGCTCCCATCTGGCCGATACGCTGTTGCTCGCTCCTTTTGACGGCGTTGTTGTGAAACGCCATCAAGAACCCGGCGACATGGGCCTGCCCGGCGTACCCGTGGTGACCTTGCAAACGCCACAAGGACTAAGGCTTGAAGCCGACGTACCCAGCACTTGCGCCGGGCGTTACAGCATCGGCACGAATGTCACTGTGCGCATTGATACGCTGGGCCTAACCACCAGCGCGCAAATTGACGAAATCAGCCCAGAAGTCGATTCGCAAACCCGCACCCAACTGATCAAAATCGCACTGCCTGCCATCAATGGTTTGCAACCTGGGCATTTCGGCTGGCTGGAACAAGCCTGCGGTCAGCATGAGGCCTTGTTAATCCCTGCTGGCGCCGTGCAACATATCGGCCAACTGGAAGTCGTCAAGGTCTTATCCGAAGGCCGACAGTTGATGCGCCACATCAGGACCGGCAAAGCTTTTGGCGACCAGATTGAAGTCATTTCCGGTTTGCATGCCGGTGAAACTGTCATCACTCATCCGCAGCAGGCGCAATAATGGACGACCTGCAAAACCAAAATCCCAAGCGTGGATTGACGACCAAGATCGTCGAAATCTTTACCACCTCCCAGCTTTCCATATTATTCCTGATTATTTCGCTGTTGGCCGGAGCGGCGGCGCTAATCCTGACACCTCGCGAAGAAGACCCGCAGATTGTCGTGCCGGTGATGGATGTGCTGGTTGAGTATCCGGGAGCCTCCAGCGAAGAAGTCGAAAAACTGGTTGCCACGCCGCTGGAGGTTCTGCTCAAACAGCTTGAAGGCGTGGAATATGTCTATTCTGTGTCTAAGCCCGGCGCGGCGTTGGTTACCGTGCGTTATTTCGTCGGACAGTCTTTTGAAGACAGCCTGGTCAAGACCTGGGACCGGCTGATGTCCAACCAGAACCTGATTCCTCCGGGCGTAACGCACTGGAAAGTGTCGCCGGTTGAAATCGATAATGTGCCGATCGTTCTGCTGACGCTTTCCGCGCAGAATGATAATTACGACTCGATGGCTTTGCGTCGTATCGCCGATGAGCTGATTATCTCCCTGAGAAGTGTCGGCGATGTCGGTAAAAGTTGGGTTGTTGGCGGCGAACAGCGACGGGTATCGATTTATGCCAATCCTGCCGCACTGGTGGCGCATGGCGTTACATTGCTTGAGATTACCCAAGCGCTGGCTAATGCTAACGTTAACCTGCAAGTCGGCAACATCGAACGCGGCAACCGTGAAATTCTGTTGGAAGCCGGGCCGCATTTTGAGTCATCGGACGAAGTCGGCGCGACCGTCATTAAGAGCGTTGCAGGACGGCCTGTTTACCTGCGCGATGTGGCGCGCATTGAAGACGGCCCGGCCGATGTCGATCATTACACGCGTATCGGCTTTGGCCCTGCGGTTGATGAGATGCCGACGATAGGCCACGCCACCGGCAACAAGCCGCAAGTCGGGCAAGAGCGGCAGATGGTCACCATTGCCGTCGCCAAACGTAAGGGCAGCAATGCGGTCAACGTCGCCGAAGCCGTTATCGCCACGGCGGAAAAACTGCACGGCACGTTGATCCCGGAAGATATTTTGCTGAGCATTAGCCGCGATTACGGTGAAACGGCCAACCACAAGGTCAACGAACTGGTTAAGCATTTGAGTTTTGCGATCGTGATTATCGTGGTGCTGCTGGCTTTTTCGTTGGGACTGAAAGAGTCGTTTATCGTTTCAATAGCCGTGCCGATGACCTTGGCGCTGACCTTATTATTGGATTATATCTCCGGTTACACGATCAACCGCGTCACCTTGTTTGCGTTGATCCTGTCGTTGGGTTTGCTGGTGGACGACCCGATCGTCGATGTCGAAAATATCCACAGGCACTATAAGTTACGCAAAGAATCGCCGCTGCAAGCGCTGTTGACGGCGGTCGATGAAGTCAGGCCGCCGACCATTCTGGCGACTTTTACCGTGATCGTGTCATTCCTGCCAATGTTTTTCATCACCGGCATGATGGGGCCGTACATGGCACCGATGGCGTTTAACGTGCCGATCGCGATGATTGTTTCGTTGATCGTCGCTTTTACCGTGACGCCGTGGGCGAGTTTCAAACTGCTGCAAAGCGAATATCACAAGCATAGCGATGAAGCGCCGTTGGAGCTCAAGCAAACCTTCATCTATCGGACGTACCGTGCAGCACTCGGCCCGCTGCTGGAGACCTCAAAACGCGCAAAGTTGTTCTTGCTGATTGTGCTGATAGCCTTTATCGGCTCAACGCTGCTGGCCATCACCCGTGCCGTTCCGCTCAAGTTATTGCCGTTCGATAATAAAAACGAACTGCAAATCATGATCGATATGCCGCGCGGCTCGACGCTTGAGCAAACCGACGAAGTCGCACGCGCCCTAGGCAGTTACCTTGCCACCGTCAACGAAGTCACCGATTATCAAACCTATACCGGCCTTGCCGCGCCGATGGATTTTAACGGCATGGTTCGCCATTATTATTTGCGTAGCGGCGGTTATGTCGGCGAAGTCAGGATCAATTTATTAGCCAAAGATCGGCGGGAGCAACAATCGCACGAAATCGCCTTGCGCATTCGCCCTGAAATAGAACGGCTCGGTAAACAATACGGCGCAAACCTTAAAATCACAGAAATTCCGCCGGGGCCGCCGGTGCTTTCCGATTTGGTTGCCGAAGTCTACGGTCCGCCTGAAGCCAGTATTGACAGCTTGGTTGCCGTTTCCAAGCGCGTTCGGGCCGATATGGAAAAAACCGAAGGTGTGGTTGATGTCGATGATTATTCCGAGGCGCAACATGACAAAGTCCATTTTCACTTGAATCGGGAGAAAGCGGCATTGTCCGGCGTCAGCGTCGCGCAAGTTGCCGAAACACTGCGCATCGCTGCCGCAGGCCAGGCTGTCGGCATCGTTCATGTAGACAGCGAGCGCCAACCGCTGGAAATCACCCTGCAATTGCCTCGCGCGCTCCGCTCGTCTGTTGCCGATTTACTGTTATTGCGGGTTAAAACCGGGCAGGGCACTTTGATCCCGTTAAGCGAAATAGGCAGCGCCAATATCGAAAGCGAAGACCAGCCTATTTTCCACAAGAACCTGCAACGGGTGAATTATGTGGTTGCCGGAATGGCCGGACGAAGTCCTGTGGAAGCGGTTTTCGACCTGAATGACGTGCTGGATGAACGCCCCTTGCCGGAAGGTTATACCGCCGAATTGGCGGGTGAGGGCGAATGGAAAATCACCGTCGATGTATTCCGTGATCTTGGCTTGGCCTTTGCGGCCGCGTTGGTGATGATCTACATTCTGTTGGTCGGGCAAACCGGGTCGCTGAGTGTGCCGCTGGTGATGATGATTGCCATCCCACTGACCGTCATCGGCATCATGCCAGGCTTCTGGGTGCTTAATCTATTTGCTACGCCGATTGCCGGTTACCCGAACCCGATTTATTTCACCGCCACCGCGATGATCGGCATGATTGCGTTGGCCGGTATCGTGGTGCGCAACTCGATTATTTTGATCGATTTTATCGAGCGCATTCGCGCCCGTGCCGGAGTTACGCTGGCAGAAGCCCTGATTGAAGCCGGTGCGATACGCTTGCGGCCGATATTTCTGACTGCCGGTGCGGCCATGTTCGGTGCGTTTGTGATTATTTTCGATCCGATCTTTTCAGGGCTGGCATGGAGTTTTATCTTTGGGATTTTTGCCTCGACTTTGTTTTCGCTGCTGGTGATTCCGGTGGTTTATTTTTTGATTAATAAAGAAGCGTGATTTTTCACCACGAAGGCACGAAGAGTTGAGAATTTAATTCCCTCTCCTGTTGGAGAGGGTTAGGGAGAGGAGATTCAAAAAACCGGCAATAGTCGGGATATTACTTCCCGCGCCGCTCAATCATGTTGTACAAGGCCATCCCAACCAGCATCGACACAACAAATATCCATGCTTTGGGTTGCCCTGCGGCCGCACTTACTACAGCCGGTCCGGGGCAAAAACCTGAAAGTCCCCAGCCGATCCCAAAAACCAGACTGCCAATTAGCAAACCTTTATCCAACTCGGTTGCAGAGGACAACTGCATAGGTGCTCCAAGCAAACTACGCTGACGTTTTTTAGCGATAGTGAAGGCTCCGGCACCAACCAAAATAGCACCTCCCATGACGAACGCGAGAGATGGGTCCCACGCACCGGCCAAATCCAGAAAGCCAATGACCTTCGATGGATCGGTCATTCCGGAGATGATCAGGCCCAGGCCAAACAACAGGCCAACGAAAAAAGCATTAAGATTTAACATGATTAAAGCCCCAACAAGTGGCGAGTCAGGTAGACGGTGATAAAACCCGCCATCAGAAAGTCAGCGTTGCGGCAACGGAACGCAGCGAGCCGCGAGAAATGCCGCAGACGCCATGGCCGCTGGTGCATCCTGACGCATAGCTGGTGCCCAAGCCTACCAGCAGACCGGCAATAATCAATTGCGCGGTTCCCGCTTCGATAGTCACTGAGGGCAGATCGGAGGCAATTTGATAAACAAAAGGTGCAACAGCCATGCCGAGCAGAAACAGTACGCGCCAGGTTTTGTCTCCTTTGTCGGCTTGAAGCAGGCCCGCTAAAATTCCGCTGATACCTGCAATTCGGCCATTCAATAACACAAACAGGGCGGCGGCTATGCCGATCAATAAGCCGCCTAAGAGACCGGCAATATAGGCGCTGTGGGTGAAGTCAGATAGATTCATATTTCTCTAAAATATTGAGTACTTTAAAAAATGAGTGTTTTTTAATTTTTCAAAGTCTTTTGCTAAACCTACTTTATGCGAGGTTTATCGCTTTGAAGATAATTTCTTGTCGAGCGTTAGCAACTCAATGGCATGGGCTTTTACTGTTGAAGCAATAATCGCATCGGGCAGTTTTGTTTGATGCTGACGTCTAAATTGAATAGTCAAATCTATCAATGATAGGGGAAACGCTCAAATGAGTCATTCTATCCAATAGACTTTCAATCGCTTGTTCTTCGTTTTCGGTTATGCCCGGAAAACTGAGCAGTTCCATGCGAGTGATGCCGCTAAACGCGTATTGGCTAATGTTAATTTTCTTAGCTTGCATAAGTGCTATGACCTCTGCGCTTTTTTGGTACATACCAATAATGATATTGGTATCGAGTAAATAGCTAATCCCATTCATCGCGTAACGCCTTTTGGATGGCTAACGGGTCGCCTGTAAACATGGGCAAACTGGGGAGTGTGGCGATGATGTCGGACATAAGTTCATTCTTTCCTGCATGAGTTATTTGCAGGGTACCAAGATAATCGGCGAGGGCTTGCTTGACCAATTGTGCTGGGTCTAAATGTTCTCGCTGAGTCAACTGATCGAGCAAGCGAGCTGTTTCATCGTCGAGTTCTAATGTCATCATGGCTTAAACTCCATTGGTAAAATGATTTTCAGCAACTGTTGGAAAATAGCATGTTTTCTAAAATACGGATGCTACATTATAAATGATTTATCTCATCAAAAAGGCTTAACAACCGCCAGGATTACGATACCGACCAAAAACAAAACCGGCACCTCATTTATCCAGCGATAAAACACATGGCTACGCCGGTTGCGGTCATGTTTAAAATCAAGCAGCCACTGATAGCAAAAATAGTGGTAAACCAGCGTCAGCGCCAGTAGCGCCAGTTTTGCATGCAGCCAACCGGCATTAGCATAAACAGCCCAGTCGTAAGCAACCAACATCCAGATGCCGAATAGCAAGGTTGCAATCATGCCGGGCGTCATAATGCCGAAGAACAGTTTGCGCTCCATCACCTTAAAGCGTTCGTTGCTGATCTCGTCAGAGCTCATCGCGTGATAAACATACAGGCGCGGCAGGTAAAACAGACCGGCGAACCAGGTGACCATAAAAATCAGGTGTAACGCTTTTAACCAGAGCATGGGCTAGCCTTTAAGTAGTGATTCGATATTTGTTTTCATTTTTGCCAGGTCGAACAGGCCGATTTCTTTTTTAACAACCGAACCGTCCGGGGCAATTAGAAATGTGCTGGGGGTAAACATGACGCCGCCGAAAGCCTGGGCGTGTTCCGAATTCAAATCCAGCGCCACATTGTAGGGCAGTTGCTTGGCTTTAGTCATATCGACGACGTGATTCGGCGGGTCGTAATACATCGCAACGGCAATCATCTCAAGACCTGAGGCATGATACTGGGTATAGAGATCGATTAAGTCGGGGATTTCTTTGATGCAAGAAGGGCAGTCGGTCGCCCAGAAAGTGACGATAACCGGCTTGCCGCGCAAATCTTTTAGGGCGATTTTTTGGCCGGTGATGGTGGTGAAAGTTACATCCGGCGCCGAAGTGATGGTTTTGCTACAGCCTATTAAGATGAGCAGTAACAGCAATAAACCTAACTGCCGGTATTTTGTTTGCATGGGGTTTGATTGCGTGAATGTTTGGGAATGGCAACAAAATAACATACTCAATTTAAAAAACCACAACAACTCTGGTTTAGAGGCTTTAAGTGTATAATTTCGGCGCAGTTTTTTAACTAGGTTTTAAAGTTGCAGCATCGATATATAACTCCCGGATTATCGGGCAATATCAACTTATCAGGCAGATTTGTTTGATGATCAATTAGGATTACTATGACTCCAAAAGTATTTGTCAGTCACGCAAGCGAAGATAAAGACCGATTTGTTCTTCAGTTTGCAGCGCACCTCCGACAAAATGGTATTGATGCTTGGCTAGACAAGTGGGAGATGCTTCCCGGCGATAGCCTAGTAGATAAAATATTTGAGGAAGGCATCAAGGAAGCGAAAGCAGTAATTATTGTCTTGTCAAAGTTCAGTGTTGATAAACCATGGGTGCGAGAAGAACTTAACGCTGCGTGTGTTAAACGGATCAACAATGGAAGCAAGTTGATCCCGGTCGTGATTGACGACTGCGAAATCCCTGAGGTTCTAAAGAGCACACTCTGGGAAAAAATTACCGACCTATCATCATATGATGCGAATCTTGAGCGTATTATTTCTTCGATATTTGGAGTAATCGATAAGCCACCTATTGGTTCGTCCCCTGAGTACGTCAAGTCATTTATTAGCAATATTGGTGGGTTGAATAATATTGATAGCTTAGTTCTTAGGCTTTCGTGCGAGGCGGCACTTGAATCTGGAAATGTTTTTCTTGATCCAGAAAACGTATTCCTGAAAGATGGTAAACCGCTCGTGCCAGAACAAGATCTGGAAGACTCGTTGGAAATGCTCGACAGAAACGGATATATCAAGCTGTCGCGTACGATAGGAGGAGGCTTATTCCACTATCAGATAGCCATATACGGTTTTGATGTTTACGCAAACTCATGCATTCCTAATTATCAGGACAGAGTTGTTGCATTGGTTTCCGCCATTGTGAATCAAAAGTTGGAAAATAACATTGCACTCCAACAGGAACTGAATGAGCCTCAAATATTGATTAACCATATTCTTGATGCACTAGAGAGCAAAAATCATTTGACGCAAATTAAAACACTTGGTGGTCATTATTACATTCATAACATCTCGCCTGCACTGAAGCGATCTTTGAGCGGAGGCTGATGTTTAGCTAGTTCCCAAGCTCAAGCTTGGGAATTCGGTTTGGAAGCTCCAGCTTCCCGAGTCGCGAAGCTGGAGCTTCGCCTTCGGGGTTCCCAATCTGGAGATTGGGAACCAGCGTAACTCGCGTAATATATCGTTCCTACCCCGAAGCATGAACGATGCAAAAATAACAAATTTACAAAAGTGAAAACATTAATGAACAACCTAGCCACCACAGAAAACGAAAAATCAGCAATAACCCTTACCACGGTTATTTACGCACTCTACGCCGCGTCTTATTTTGTCGGTATCACAGCCATCATTGCAATCGTGATGAACTATGTCAAAAAGGATGACGTGGCCGGAACATTTCTGGAGAGTCACTTTCGTTGGCAAATCAGGACTTTTTGGTTCGGAGTGCTTTGGGGTGTGCTGGGGGCAATCACGATGGTATTCATTATCGGGTGGTTTGTGCTTGTCGCTGACGGTATCTGGATTATTTACCGCATAGTCAAAGGCTGGTTGCGGCTCAATGACGGTAAGCCCATGTACACGGTCTAACGATAAAACTAAGAAACACCAGCCGTGTGAACGACTGGTGTTCCATGTGATTTAGAAGTACGGGAGTAACCGGAATTTTAGTCGCTACGGACGCTACTGCTTTTCCTTGTTTTTCGCACCTTTTGGGGCTTTTTTATCGGTGGTCTGTGCTTTTACTTTCGTCTCTGAAACATCGTAATCTTGTTTAAAGGTTTCCTCACAAACCTTTAAAGCCGCATGGTCTTGAGCGGCTTGTACACAGCTCAGGTTTTTTTGAGCAATTTGCACCTTTTCCAGAACATTGGCTATTTGGCGATCTTTGTCTGCCTGAAATGTCGCCGAATCAGGATCATCTGCAACCGCCATTGCAGGGGCCAGCAAAACCACGCTATAAATTACTGTTAATAAGATTGATTTTGTAAAATTCACATTTCCTCCTCAAAGGTCTTATAAACGAGTGACAATTTTCAGTCCCACTCTCTACCTAAAAAGCTACGCTGCAAAAGTCTACATGTCAAATGATTAATTCTTTCAGACAAGGACGAATTGGAGCTTGGAAGTCCGCCAAGCCTGATCGATAATGTTCTTTGTAGAAAAGCCGTGGTGCAGCTTAAAATGCCAAGAGATTTAACTCCATTGCCGTTCGTGGTAAGTCTTCGGCTGCGCTCAGGACTAAAGGCCTTATCGAACCCATGAATCTTAAACAACCAACACGCGAAGAATATTAAGTTGCAAACAAAATATATCATTTCAATTATCCTCCTATCGGTCATGGTGGGGCGTTCTGTGAATGCACAAGAAACAAACAGAGCAATAGAAAGTAAAGTCAAAAATCTGCTGTCCCAAATGACGCTTGAAGAAAAAGTAGGGCAGATGACGCAGGTTGATTTTACGGTTATCGGCGTTCCTAAAGAACAAAACGCTGAGGATCAAATCGATCCGGCCAAGCTGGAAGATGCGGTGTTAAATCATCATGTAGGTTCCATTCTTAATACGCCCTTTACGCCCGACAACAAGGCGCAATCGATTGATATATGGCGAAAAATGATGCGCACCGTGCAGGATGCGGCGGCAAAAACGCGCTTGAAAATCCCGGTTATTTACGGGATCGACGCCATTCATGGCGCGACTTACACGCAAAATTCGGTATTGTTTCCGCAAGCCATTAACATGGCGGCGACGTTCAATTCGGAGCTGGCTTTCAAGGAAGGCGAAATTACCGCCAGGGAAGTGCGCGCCTCCGGCCAGCAATGGAATTTTTCCACGGTGATGGATATTGGTCGCCAACCGCTTTGGCCGCGCTTGTGGGAAACCTTCGGCGAAGATGTGCATTTGGCGACGGTGATGGGTACGGCTTATATTAAAGGCCATCAAGGCGATGATTTTTCCGCTGCCGATAAATTACCGACTTGCCTGAAGCATTATGTCGGTTACAGCTATCCCCTTAACGGCAAAGACCGGACGCCTGCCTGGATTGGCGAAAGAATGCTGCGCGAATATTTCCTGCCGACCTTTGAAGCGGGCGTGAAAGCGGGAGCGCCGACGGTGATGGTCAATTCGGCGGAAGTTGACGGCATCCCCGGACACGCCAACCATTATTACCTGACCACGATTTTACGCGGCGAACTGGGCTTTAAAGGTTTTACCGTGTCCGACTGGGCGGACATCGAGCGCCTTTATACCCGCGACAAGATGGCTGCGTCACCCAAAGAAGCGGTAAAAATTGCGGTGATGGCCGGTATCGACATGAGCATGGTGCCGTTCGATTTTTCTTTTTATGATTTGCTGGTTGATTTGGTCAAATCCGGCGAAGTGCCGATGTCCCGTATTGATGAAGCCGTGTCCAGGATACTGACGGTCAAGTATCAGGCCGGATTATTCGAGTCTAAACCGCTGTTGCCGATTGAAGGCAACTTTGCCACGGCGGAAGCGATAGAAACCAATCGGCAGGCGGCGCGGGAGTCGATTGTTCTTGCCAAAAACGACCGCAATATCCTGCCGCTAAAAAAAGATGCCAATATTCTGGTGACAGGTCCTACCGCCAATTTGCTCAGTGCGATGAATGGCGGCTGGACGGTTACCTGGCAGGGCGCTATTGAAGAGTTATATCCTCAGGAGAAGCGGACGGTCTTGGAAGCCATACAGGAAAAAGCCACCGGCAAAGTGACTTACGTTGGCGGCGATGCGTTTGATGCGCCAATCGATGTTCAAAAGCTGGTTGATGAAGCTAAAGACCACGACGTTATTTTGCTCAGTCTGGGCGAGCATCCTTATACCGAAACGCCGGGCAATATTGAGACGTTAAATCTCGATCAGGCGCAAATCGACCTTGCCAATGCCGCGATTGCAACCGGAAAACCGGTGGTTTTGCTGACTCTGGGCGGACGGCCGCGCATTATCACGTCGATTGCAGAACGGGCTTCCGGCGTTATTCTGGGCTTTTTGCCGGGCATGGAGGGCGGCGAGGCCATTGCCGATATTTTATATGGGGACTACAACCCCAACGGCAAGTTGCCTATTTCCTATCCGAGAAATACCAACGGCATTACTCCGTATGATTACAAGCCCATTGAATCGTTTGAGCAGAATACTTATAACCCGCTGTATCCATTTGGGCATGGGCTGAGCTATACGAGTTTTGCAACCAGCGGTTTGAAGGTGGAAAAAGATAGAATCAACATCGGCGAAAATATTAATGTCACCGTTAATGTCAAAAACACCGGCGCGTTAAAAGGCAAGGAAACCGTGTTGGTTTACATCAATGATGTGGCGGCTTCGGTGACCCGGCCCAACAAACAACTCAAAGCCTTTAAAAAAGTCGAGCTGAACTCGGGGCAATCCGAGCGTTTAAGCTTTACCTTAACGCCGCGTGATTTGTCGTTTATTGGTGTTGATTTGAAGAGGATTGTGGAGCCGGGTGATTTTAAAGTGATGATCGGTAATGAAATAGCCGGCTTTACGGTGACGAAATAACAACATAAATAGGCGATTGAAAGCCTTTTTCACCACGAAGAGCACGAAGAAATAAATCTTCGTGCTCTTCGTGTCTTCGTGGTGATAATCTTTTTAGTTTTTTAAACTAACATGCCGGTAAATTCATGACCAATACAACCGACTCGACAAATGGTTCCGACAAAAATCCTTATTTAGGCTCTTTAACGGTATTAACTTCGCTGTTTTTTATCTGGGGTTTTATCACCTGCTTGAACGATATTCTGATTCCGCATTTGAAAGCGGTGTTCACCCTGAATTACACCCAGGCAATGTTGGTTCAATTTTGCTTCTTTACCGCCTATTTTGTCGTGTCCGTTCCCAGTGGCTATCTGGTTGAAAAAATCGATTACAAAGGCGGCATCATAGCGGGACTATCCATAGCGGGCATCGGCTGTTTGCTGTTTTACCCGGCCGCAAGTTCGCATTCCTACCCGTTATTTCTGGCGGCGTTTTTTGTGTTGGCATCCGGCATTACCTTATTGCAGGTCGCCGCAAATCCGTATGTCACCATTTTAGGCAAGCCGGAAACCGCTTCCAGCCGATTGACCATGACTCAGGCGTTTAATTCGCTGGGTACGACTATCGCCCCTTATTTTGGCGCGTTATTTATCCTTGCCACTGCCGTTAAAACGGCGGATGAAATCCAACTGCTGAACGCCGACGAATTATCGGTTTACCAAGCGGCGCAAGCGGCCGCTGTACAAATTCCTTACTTGTTGCTTGCTGCGGTTTTATTTTTGATTGCGATCGTTTTTGTGCTGATCAAATTACCCAAAATTGAAGCTACCGAAGAGCAGGTTTCAGGCGTTGAAGATGATGTTCATGATAGCGCCTGGGGCTACAAGCATCTGGTCTTAGGCGCAATCGGCATTTTTGTTTATGTCGGCGGTGAAGTGTCCATCGGCAGTTTTTTGATCAATTTCCTGGGAGAGCCTGCCATTGCCGGATTGGCGGAACAAGAGGCCGGAAAGTATGTGTCGTTTTATTGGGGCGGGGCCATGGTCGGGCGATTTATCGGCGCGGCAGTCATGCAAAAAATCCAGCCGGGCAAAGCGCTTACCTTTAACGCGGTAACGGCGGCGCTGTTGGTTTTAATGACCATGTTCGGCAGCGGTCACGTTGCGATGTGGACGCTTCTTGCGGTCGGGCTGTTTAACTCGATCATGTTTCCGACCATCTTTTCATTGGCGGTGAGCGGTTTGGGCAAGCATACCGGGCAAGGATCGGGGATTTTGTGCGCCGCTATCGTCGGCGGCGCTATCCTTCCTGTCGTGCAAGGATTATTTGCCGACCGGATCGGCATTCAACAGGCGTTTTTTATCCCGGTACTTTGTTATTGCTACATCGCTTATTACGGATGGCGGGGGCACAGGATTTAGGCAATTGCTGGTCTCCAATATCCAGATTGATGACGTCGGGAAACTCTAGTTTTGTGAAACAGTAAGCTGGAGCTTTCCTTACCTAAGCGTAGGCCGGAATAAGGCCATCCAAGCGCGTAGCGCGAGGTGGCGTTGCCTACATGGATGTAGGTAAGGAGCGGAAGCTTTTTCGGCGGATTCGGGAGGTGTTTGCCGGAAACGCCAGTTCTCGCTGCCGCTCAAACAGGCTTATTCCGGCCTACAGGATTTCTTTGGCGCGCATGGCACGCCCTACAGAAACTCTGGCGAACCCAAAAACATCAAAGCGTCAGCATGGTGATGGTCGGTGAGCTCAACTGACCGTCCCGATGAAAACCGCGAACGACAATTACGTTATCGCCTTCGTTTGCCAGCTTTGTTGCAAGGGCATGATGACGGGCCAGTTTATTGGGATGGGTGTGGCCTGCATCCTCCGCATGTATCGGTATAACCCCCCAGTATAGATTCATCCGCTGACAAACCCATTTGTTGGCGCTGATGGCTATCAGCGGTGCAGCAGGCCTTGCTGAGCTCAATGTCACCACCGACATGCCGCCGCTGGTAATACTGACGATGGCTTTTGCATGCAGGTCAAAGCAGAGCTGGGCGGTCGCATCGGCTACCGCATCGCCGAAGGGCAGCGGTTTTTGTTCGTTATCCCGGTGCGCCAGTTTACCGAAAACATCCTGTTCCCTCATGAATGCTTCGGTTTGATAGATGACTTTGGACATCATTTCAACCGCTTCGACCGGAAAGTGTCCCGCCGCCGTTTCTCCGGACAGCATCACCGCATCGGTAGAGCAATAAACCGCATTGGAAACATCGGTCACTTCGGCGCGAGTGGGTCTGGAGTTTTCTATCATGGATTCCAGCATTTGGGTGGCGACGATGACCGGTTTGTTCAATGCCCTCGCGCTTTTAATGAGCTGGTGCTGGGCAATCGGCACGTCTTCCGGGTTCAATTCTACGCCCAAATCACCTCTGGCAATCATGATGGCATCGGAGGCGTTAATGATTTCCTGGCCGTTAATCAAGGCTTCCGGTTTTTCAATTTTGGCGATGATATGCGTGTCGTAGCCGCTGGAGGTAATCAACTGGCGCAGGTCGGTAATGTCTTCGGCCTTTCTGACGAACGACAGCGCCAGGTAATCAACGCCCAAGTCCAATGCAAATAATGCGTCCGCCCTGTCCTTGTCGGTTAATGAAGGGCAGGACACATTAACGCCGGGCAGGTTGATACCCTTGTTGTTTTTTAACTCGCCGCCGTAAATGACTTCGCAGCTAATGTCCTGAGCTGTTTTTTCAATAACCTTGAGTTCGAATTTACCATCGTCCAACAGTATGCGATCTCCCGCTGTTACATCATCAGCCAAGCCGGGGTACTGGCAGGGAATAAGATTTTCCTCGCCAACAATATCCCGAGTCGTTACTACAACGCGGTCGCCGGTTTTAATAACAATACAGCCGTTTTTGAATTTCCCGGTTCTGATCTTGGGGCCGCAAAGATCGGCAAAAATGGTAATGTGCTGATGCAAGGCTTCAGCCGATTCCCTGATTATCGTATACAGCTTGCGGTGGCTTTCATGTTCGCCATGAGACATGTTCAACCTGAAAACATTGACGCCGGCCTTGATAAGATTGTAAATAACCTCGGGCGTATCCGAAGCGGGGCCTAGCGTGGCAATGATTTTCGTCTTGCGGCTGGATAGGTGGGGGATGTTGACGTGGATGGGCATTTTTTATCTGTCCTTGTTGAGTGTTTTTATTAGACCGCTAACACGGTTTAAGCCGCGTATTTTATTCCTGCAACAACCCCAGTATCCGCATTTCCAACTCGGGATAATCGCCAAATGCGCAATCCCTGAGTATGCCTTGTTTATCCACCAGAATATGCGAGGGTGTGCCTTTTAAGTCGAAACGTTCAAACGTTTCAGCATGGTAATCAAGAGACTGGAAATAATTCTGCACTTGCTGCCTGATTTTTTGTTGGTCCGCTTCGGGCCGCTGTTCGAAATTTGGGACGCGGTCTTTGATAAAGTTTGTGATGACGTTATCGCTCACTTCGCCTTGACGTTTGTTCAAACGGTCCATCGCTACCGGGAACGGAATGCGATAGGGCAGAAGGCCTGCGCTTAGCTTGTCTTGTTGGCTTAACATTCGCAGCGTTTCGCCGACCACCTCACCGTTTTCAATCAGGCGGATTAGATTTTCCAGATTGTTTTTATCAAAATCCTCAAACGCGGTGGCGACGCCCAATATCGTTAAACCATGTTCCGAGTATTTCCGGTGCAAGTCTACCGCCTGCGGCAATGCGTATAAAAAACAGCCGGGACAATTGACCTGAAATACCTCGACCAGTACGACCTGGCCTAATAGTCGGTCAAAATTCGTCTCAGTTCCCTGAACCCAGGTGGAAACGGATAATAGCGGGGTTTTTTGGCCTATTTGCGCTTTCATCGTCGGCTCGCTTAAATGGCCAGGGCGCGGATTAATTCAAGCTGCGCCTCGGTAGACTCATTTTTTCCTTCCATGCATTCCGATAAGGGCACCATTTCAATTTCGCCTTTATTAAAAGCCGTAACATGGCAGTGCAGTCCCTGATTAAGACCTTGCACCGCAGCATAACCCATTTTGGAGGCAATCAGCCGGTCCAGTGCGGTAGGGCTTCCGCCGCGTTGGATATGTCCCAAAATACAGGCGTGGACACTAAGATTGTACTGCGTCATCAGCGTGTCTTTTATTTCGTAGGATAAACCGGCTTTTTCGCCTTCGGCTACGATGATAATGGACGAGGTTTTACCCCGCTCCGTGCCTTTGTTAATGCCGTTGACAATCTTCTCGTAATCGACCGCCTGATTTGACAGGACAACATGTTCGGCCCCGGTACATATGCCGACTTGCAAGGCAATGAAGGATGACTTGCGACCCATGACTTCGACCAGGAAGGTTCGGGCATGCGCCGAGGCGGTATCCCTGATGTTGTCTACGGCGTTGACGGCGGTCTGTACTGCGGTGTTGAAACCGATCGTGTATTCGGTGCCGGAAATGTCATTATCAATGGTGCCGGGAATGCCGATCACCGGAATGTCATGCTCCTGATGCAAGGTCATCGCACCGGCGAAAGAACCGTTGCCGCCAATGACAATCAGCGCGTCAATATGCTTTCTGGCTAAAATATGTGCGGCTTCCTGCCTGATTTCAGGGGTGTGAAACTCCAGGCAACGCGAGGTGTCGAGAATGGTGCCGCCGCGCTGGATGATATTGCCGACCGATGACAGGTTGAGCTTTTGGATATTGCCCTCCAGCAGGCCGGAATAACCTTTATAGATGCCGTAAACGTCAATACCCAGGCCGATAGCGGTCCTGACTACCGAACGTACCGCCGAATTCATGCCCGGGCTGTCGCCGCCGCTGCACAACACCGCCAAAGATTTTATTGTTTTTGTATTAGCTTCCATAGGTTCCGGTTACTGTTGCGTGGTTGATGTCGCGCCTATTGTAGTTTATTTTGAACAATTTACGGATGCGATGCTGTCTTAATGATTTCGGCATCAGGACGATGCTTTCCGGTCACCTATTTCCATTTTAAAAGAAATTTTGTACCGTCATTGTCGTTATCTTTGCCGTGTTTTATTCCAGGTTGCTCCGAGCGTTGATGGTCTGTGAAGGTTTTTTCCTTAATATTATGTTGGTAAGGTAGATGAGGCGGGTAAGGCGGGAGTGGGATACGAGACGGATAATAGGGGTAAAACGGCTGTTGATATGGGATCTGCATATTTTGCCGCTCCAGTGCGTCCGCCTGCCGCTTTGCCTCATAAGCTTGCTGCTGTTGATATTCAGCGCTTTTTTTCAACGCTTCAACAGAGGCTTTTCTGTCCTGTTCGGCTTGAAGTTCTTGTTCGGCCTTGATTCTTGCCGCTTCACGCCTTGCGAAATCCTCTTCCCAGGCCTTTAGTTTGGCTTCTTCTTCGGCGACTTTGCGCGGATCAATTTTCTGAATCTCAATCGTTTCCTGTTTTACGGCAGATTCGCATGGCGTAGATTGATAAACCATTTTGCCCGATTTCAGCTGACATTTAAAAACTTCAGTGTGGGCTGATGAAGAGAGTAGGCTCAATAAAATAAAAAATATTTTTTTCATAATTGGATACCCGTATCGATAGGCGTTATTGGGATGATACAAATAATCAGGATGGTCGTCATTTAAATTTGTCATTATGGCGAAAGGCGAAAGGCGAAAGGCGAAGGGGGACGCCTCTTGTTTATTCTGCCGAATCGTTAGCCGCTTGTTGCGCCAAGGCCCATGTTACATGTTCCTTGACCATCTCGGACTCATGGGCGAGCATAGGTTTTAAGGCGTCAATAATAAGCGGTGATGAAGGCGCATTGCCCAAAGCCACAGCGATATTCCTGAGCCAGCGCTGATGACCGATTCGTCGTATTGCCGAGCCTTCGGTTTTTGCCAGAAACTCCGCTTCGCTCCAGGTGAATACCTCAAGCAATTGCTGGGTGTTGAGTCGATGCCGGGGATTGAAATCCTGTTCGCCGGTCGGTTTGGCAAAACGATTCCAAGGGCAGATAATCTGGCAGTCGTCGCAGCCATAGATACGGTTGCCGATTAACGGCCTTAAGTCTTCCGGTATTGAGCCGTGCAGTTCGATGGTCAGATAGGACACGCAACGTCTGGCATCGACCTGATAGGGTGCAATAATTGCCTGGGTCGGGCAAACATCCAGGCAGGCGCGGCATTCGCCGCAATGCGAGGTAGCAGGGCTGTCGACAGGTAGCGGCAGGTTGGTGAACAGTTCGCCCAGAAAAAACCACGATCCGGCTTTGCGGTTAATGACATTGGAATGCTTGCCTATCCAGCCCAGCCCTGCTTTTTCGGCCAAGGCTTTTTCCAGAACCGGGGCGCTGTCGACAAAAGCCCGCATGGCGTTAGGAAGATTTGAGCCGATTTCCGCTTGAATCTTGTCGGCCAATTTTTGCAGACGGTTACGCATCAGTTTGTGATAATCGCGGCCCAGCGCATAGCGGGAAATATAGGCCGAAGCGGGATCGGCCAGCGCTTGATTCATGGTAATGGCGGATTCGGTCTGATAATCCATGCGCACCGAGATAACGCGCACGGTTCCCGGATGCAATAATTCGGGTCGACTGCGTTTAAGGCCGTGGCGTTGCATATAGTCCATTTCGCCGTGGAAGTTATTGTCCAGCCAGTTTTGCAGATGCGCTTCCGCTTCCGGTAAGTCGGTGTCGGTGATGCCCACTTGTTGAAAGCCCAGTTCCAGCCCCCATTGTTTAATTTGCAGGGCAAGATCGGCCATTTTTTGACTGCTTGTGTCCATAGCTGATGACAAGGATATAATGTGATTGTGAAGGATAAAAAAGACGAAAGGCAAAGGGCGAAAGGCGAAAAATATAGAGTCCGGAGTTAGTAAGGCGACATTTGCTCCTTCTCCCTCAGGGAGAAGGTTGGGATGAGGGGATATAAATAAGCATTTTCCTTATTTTAGATTCCCCTCACCCAACCCTCCCCCGCTGGAGAGGGCTTTGTGTCTCTTTACCAACTTTGGGATCTATATCTTTCGCCCTTTGCCTTTCGTCTTGCGCCTATCATTCCATTTTATCAGTGTTGATCCGTTTAATCCGTGTCATCTGCGTTAAAAGCTGAGTCGTTAAATACCATGCAAAATTTACCAATAAAACTCTATCGTGCGGCACAGGTCAGGGAACTGGATCGAATCGCCATACAGGAACGCGGCATTCCCGGTTTTGAATTAATGAGCAGGGCGGGGCATGAAGTTTTCCAGCGCCTTAACAAACAATGGCCGGATGCCCGGTCTGTGGCTGTTTTTTGCGGTTCCGGCAATAATGCGGGCGACGGCTATATCATTGCCGGACTGGCATTGGCAGCGGGGTTAAATGTTTGTGTTCATGCGGTTTCAGACCCTGATGAACTCAACGGCGACGCGTTGACCGCCTATCGGAAATACAGTGCAGCCAACGGTACGGTTATGCCGTTTCAGGCCGGAAAGGTCATTGATGCCGATGTGCTGGTTGATGCGCTGCTGGGTACAGGGCTGGATAGACCGGTAACCGGGCTTTATGCTGAAGCGATACAGACCATCAATGCCCATTCGTCCCCCGTCATTGCCGTGGATATTCCGTCGGGTTTAAACGCCGATACCGGCAACGTGATGGGCTGTGCGGTCAAAGCCGTTTGTACAGTTACTTTTATCGGACTGAAGCAAGGTTTGTTTACCGGGCAGGCGGCCGAGTATTGCGGCGAGATTGGCTATGCGCAACTGGGAGTGCCCGATGATGTGTTTGATGCGCTTCAAGCCACGGCGACGCGTGTCGTCAAAACGCCGTTGCGGCCTCGTAACCGTTGTGCGCATAAAGGTAACTGCGGACATGTGCTGATCGTAGGCGGTGAGCTGGGCTATTCCGGTGCCGCCAGAATGGCTGGCGAGGCGGCTTTGCGGGTGGGTTCCGGATTGGTCAGCATAGCGACACGGGCCGAGCATGCCGGGCTGATGAATCTGAACAGGCCGGAGTTGATGTGTCACGGCGTCGAAACTGCCGTACAGCTGGCGGCGTTGCTGGAAAAAGCCGATGCCATCGTTGTCGGGCCGGGGTTAGGGCAAAGCGATTGGGCGAAAGCGTTATTTGATGCCGCGATAAGCTCCGGAAAACCGCTGGTAATCGATGCAGACGGTTTGAATCTTTTAGCTGCCTCACCGACAACAAAGCCGGATTGGATTTTAACGCCGCATCCCGGCGAAGCGGCCCGGCTTTTAAACTGCTCTACTGCCGACATTCAACAAGACCGGTTTGCGGCTGCATTATCCCTGCAGGCTGGCTACGGTGGTGTTGCCATTCTTAAAGGCGCGGGGACATTGATTGCAGCCGAACACCAACTCGCCGTTTCCAATACCGGAAATCCCGGTATGGCATCCGGCGGCATGGGCGATGTACTGGCCGGTGTGATTGCCGGTTTGCTGGCTCAGGGTTTATCTTTGCCGGATGCGGCGCAGCAAGGGGTTTATAATCACGGGCTAGCAGCGGATTTGGCGGCTGAAAAAGACGGGGAAAGAGGTTTGCTGGCCAGTGATTTAATGCCTTATCTCAGGCACTTGGTAAATTGGATAAGGCATTCATAAGCAAATCGGCACAGGCGGTTAAAATTTTTTTATTCACCACGAAGAGCACGAAGTTTTATTTCTTCGTGTCTTCGTGGTGATAAGTTTTTAATCGATTTTTTGTAGATTCACCTGTTATTAATGAGAAGTTACTTTAATGAAGACCTATTTAAAAGACACTGAAGCGACAGAGCAGTTTGGCGCTAAGCTTTGGGCGGAATTACCGTCAAAATGCCTAATATTTCTGCATGGTGATCTGGGCGCAGGAAAAACAACGTTGGTCAGGGGTTTTCTCAGGGCGGCAGGATATACCGGCGCTGTCAAAAGCCCGACCTATACGCTGGTCGAAGAATATACGGTAGGCGGTCGCAAGATATTTCATTTTGATTTGTACCGGGTTGCCGATCCCGAAGAGCTGGAATGGATAGGCATAAGAGACTATTTCGATCAGGATTGCATCTGTTTTATTGAGTGGCCCGATATGGGTAAAGGTTTTTTACCCGAACCGGATAGGGTTATTAGCTTGGTTGTGGACGGATTGGGCAGGTCGATAGAACTAGGTAAGACTACTTAGGATTAAAAAATATATGTAACTGGTCTGGAAAAACAAACACATACTGCTATAATCTAAACCGGATTATCACTTTAGTGAGTTATGGCGATGGAAAGTTACTGGAAGGTCTTGTTTATTATTGGATTACAGTTATTGGCTGTACCCGGTTATGCGGAACAGATCAATATTAGTGCATTGCGTTATTGGAATACGCCGGATCAAACTCAAATGCTGTTTGATGTGACATCCTCACCTCAGCATCGGGTTTTTTTGATGAATAACCCGTCACGCTTAGTGATCGATATGCGCAATACCAATGTGAAGCTGGCATTAAGCCAGCCGGCGCCATCTCACCCGCTGTTTTCTCAAGTACGTGTAGCAACAAAAAATAAAACCGACATAAGAATTGTAGTCGACTTAAAAAGAGATATTAGCTCAAAAAATATGTCCTTAAGAACCAATAGCATGAATGGACATCGCTTGGTTATTGAGTTATTGGACAAAGCCCCGGATACATCGGCGAAGGTTGCGGAGAAGTCGGAGATTAAAGCAAGCGCCGGTGCTGTTAAAATGGCCGACAGCCAATCCATTGAAGAAAAACCTGTTAAAGAATCCCAAAAGGCAGTAACTAGAAAGACCGCGACCAGCCCGGTTGAACCAACAAAAGTCGCCAAACGAGACAAAGACATAGTCGTTGCGGTCGATGCGGGGCATGGCGGGGACGATCCCGGCGCTCATGGGCAAAATGGTACCGAGGAGAAAAAAATCACTCTTGCCATTGCCAGAAAACTTGCGGATTTAATCAATCAACAACCGGGTATGAAGGCCGTCTTGGTTCGCAAAGGCGACTATTACGTGGATCTTAGAAAAAGAATGCAAATTGCCAGGGCAGCCAAGGCCGATTTGTTTATTTCAATTCATGCCGACGCCTTTCAGAATTCAACAGTCAAAGGTGCTTCGGTGTTTACCTTATCCAACAAAGGTGCGACCAGCGAGGCTGCGCGCTGGCTGGCGAACAGTGAGAACGCATCGGACTTGGTTGGCGGCGTCAGTCTCAACGATAAAGAAGATGTGCTGGCTTCAGTGTTGCTGGATTTGTCGCAGACTGCGACGCAAGATGCCAGTGTGAATGTTGCCAGGAAGGTATTGAAAAATTTTGAACATATCGGTGAATTGCATTACGCCTCAGTGCAAAAGGCCGGGTTTCTGGTGTTGAAATCGCCTGATGTGCCGTCTATTTTGGTGGAAACGGCATTTATCTCCAATCCGTCGGAAGAGCTTAAGTTGGTCAACACCGCGCATCAATCAAAGATAGCCGGTGCTATTTTTAATGGCGTACGCAGTTATTTCAGCAAAGATATTGCTGCGGAAAGCAAGGTGGCGGCTCTAGATATGTGAGGGATAGACTCAAGGCTAAGCTGCTATTACCACGACGCCTGCAAGGAAGTGTGAATAATTACCTCCAGTCATATAAAATACGCTTTTTGCTTTAGGCTTGCTGATGCGTATTCATTCACTCCCCACTCAACTTGTTAACCAGATTGCCGCAGGCGAAGTAGTCGAAAGACCTTCGTCAGTGGTTAAAGAGCTGGTTGAAAATTGCTTTGATGCGGGAGCCAGTCAAGTCAGTATTGAAATCGAGCAGGGTGGCGCAAGGCTGATAAAAATCAGGGATAACGGCTGCGGTATCGTCAAAGAAGACTTGCCTTTGGCCTTGTCCCGACATGCGACCAGTAAAATTGCCAGCTTACAAGATCTGGAGCAGGTGGTCAGCATGGGTTTTCGCGGCGAGGCCTTGCCCAGCATCAGCTCTGTTTCAAGGCTCACGCTGATTTCACGTATTCGCGATGCCGATTGCGCTTGGCGGGTCAATGCCGACGGCACCGAGAAGGACTTTAATCCGCAACCCGACCCGCATCCGCAAGGCACCACCATTGATGTGCGCGACTTGTTTTACAACACGCCCGCCCGGCGCAAGTTTTTAAAAACCGAAAAAACCGAATTTGCTCACATAGAAACCTTAATCAAACGCATGGCATTGAGTCGTTTTGATATTGGTTTTATCCTCTCGCATAATCAAAAGGAAATATTTAACCTAAAACCTGCGGTAACTGAAAGTGAGCAGGAACAAAGAATTGCCGGTATTTGCGGCTCAGCCTTCATCGAAAATTCGGTAAAAATAGACTTTGCAGCGTCGGGCCTGCAATTAAGCGGCTGGGTCGGCTTGCCGACCTTTTCCCGCAGTCAACAGGATATGCAGTTTTTCTATGTTAACGGTAGGCTGGTCAGGGATAAACTAGTTTCCCATGCCGTTAAGCAGGCTTATCAGGATGTCTTGTTTCATGGGCGGCATCCGGTTTTTGTTTTATACCTGACACTCGATCCGACACTGGTTGATGTCAATGCGCATCCGGCAAAGCTTGAAGTCCGATTCAGAGAAGGTCGTCTGGTGCATGACTTTTTGTTTTCGGCATTGCACCGCTCGCTTGCCGATTTAAGGCCGGGACGCAATCTAATACAACAGGCGGAGGTCGAAGCGTTACCGCAAACACCTGTCGTTTCGGGAGCTGCAAACAACATAAGTTGGGTTAATCCAGCTCATAAAGATATTCATGAATTGAACGTAACCCAGGAACCGAAGTCCGATAAACTTTCATACAGCCTAAGACCGCCGCAGCAAGCATCATTGCCATTGCACGTAGAAGAAGCCATGCAAGCTTATGCATCGCTGTATCCCCAAACCGAGCCTGTGGCGCAACCGATCCAGCCGGAAGCGAGGCCTTTAGGTTACGCCATTGCGCATTTGCACAATATCTACATCTTGTCTGAAACTTCTAGTGGCATCATTCTGGTTGATGCTCATGCGGCACACGAACGGGTTACCTATGAGCGATTGAAACAGCAATACCAGAACGGCACGGTACCCAGCCAACCCTTGTTGCTGCCGATTAAAATAAAAGTCAGTGCGGCGGAGGCGGATTTGGCCGAACAAGAGTATGAATTTTTCAATACCTTGGGATTTGAAATCAACCGTTCCGGGCCGGAAACCATCGTCCTGCGCTCAATACCCGTTTTATTAGGTAATGCCGACATGGAGACCCTGGTTCGCGATGTGCTAGCCGACCTGATCGAACATGGCATGAGTCAGCGAATACAGGAAAAATCCAATGAAATACTAGCCACGGTAGCCTGTCATGGCGCCGTGCGCGCACATCGTCGCCTGACCATCGGCGAAATGAACGCCTTGTTGCGGGATATGGAGCAAACCGAAAGAATAGGGCAGTGCAATCACGGCAGACCGACCTGGATAGAATTATCGACAAATGATCTTGATAAATTCTTTCTGCGCGGTCAATAAAGTCATACATTCTTAAGTGCGATTTTCCGGTCGGTCGCCTTTACATTAAGAGATCCAGAAATATGCAAAATAAGCCCAATCCCCCCGCTATTTTCCTGATGGGGCCTACTGCTTCAGGAAAAACTGCTCTATCCGTGCAGCTTGCCCAAGCGCTTGACGGCGAAATCATTAGTGTTGACTCGGCGCTTGTATTTAAAGGCATGGACATAGGCACTGCCAAGCCCACGCAGGAAGAAAGAGGCGGCATCCCGCATCACCTGATAGATATACTCGACCCCGCCGAATCATTCTCTACCGGTCAGTTTAGAAAACAGGCGCTGGCCTTAATGGACGACATAACCCGGCGCGGCAAAATCCCGATACTGGTTGGCGGCACCATGCTGTATTTTAACGTCCTGAGCAGCGGCCTTGCGGTACTGCCCGAAGCGGACGTAGACATTCGGGCTAGGCTCGACCAGGACTTGGAGCAACTGGGCAAGGAAGTTTTGCACAGTCGACTGGCCGAGATTGATCCCGAATCGGCGGCGAGAATTCATCCCAATGACCCGCAACGTGTGCAACGCGCTCTGGAAGTCTACGAAATCAGTGGCAAGCCATTAACGTCTTTTTTTACAGCAGCCCAGGCGCAAGTCATCCCCTACCAAAAAATAAAACTGGTTATCACCCCGCAAGATCGGGCTATTCTGCATGATCTTATTGCCTGGCGGTTTAAGAAAATGCTGGAACAGGGATTTATTGATGAAGTGGAGGCGCTTTATAAACGCGGCGATTTAACCGAAAAAATGCCGTCGATCAGGGCGGTCGGTTATCGACAGGCTTGGTCCTATCTGCAAGGCGAATATGATTTTGAAACAATGACAGAAAAAGCCATTATTGCCACACGGCAACTGGCCAAACGTCAGTTTACCTGGCTGCGCAGAGAAACCGATGCGACAAGTTTACAGACCGGGCAACAAGATTTGTTAGCAACAGTGTTGGCGACAGTTAATGATCAGCTGTCGAGAATGAGTGTATAGAATGGCTCTGGGATGGGCGTTGGGTTTTTCTGTTTATAAAAACGCGGTGGTGGAGCTTTGGCTATTTGCGCAAGAATTTAATCCAGTCGGCTAAGGTCGTAGATCAAAATGTACATTGCTGGTCAATATAATGCGGGGTTTTTCGATAAAAATGTCGCAAGGTATTGCTAAGCCAGCTATTGTGGCTGAATAGCTATGGATAATAATGGGATTAACCAAAATAAATCACATTGGAGAGTTCAGCAGGTATATGCAACTAAGGCATTATGCTGAAACTTGGGATCGTTTACTCAAATACAATGAATTGCTCGAGTTTAGTCGTGTCTTACTAGGTTTTACTTTTTAAAACCATTGGGCCGGCTACATACGAGCTTGGCCCAAAAGTTAGTTAACTTTTGGGCCAAGTTTATGAGTTTGTTACGCTGGGGTTACATTCTCGGCTTGCGGACCTTTTTGGCCTTGTGTTACTTCCATAGTAACTTTTTGGCCTTCCCTTAAGGTCTTGCGACCGGCGCCGTTAATTGCACTATGGTGAACAAAAACATCTTTTCCACCTTCTTGTTCAATAAATCCAAAACCTTTTTCATCATTGAACCACTTAACGGTACCTACAACTTGCTCTGACATATCACACTCTTACTTAAAAAAATTCGCCAATTTTTGTCGGCGTTACAAATCCCAGCTTCATAATAAAGCCGGCTCAAACTCTAACTGTGACAGATAATAGCATTAAAGATACGAGCAGGGCAAAATATTTTAACTAGGTTCAAAGATAATTCCATAATAGCCAAAATGGTGATATCAAAAAAACTTTGAATAAGAGGGTTTATTGCAAAACTTATGCTGGTTTGTTGCAAGATAAGAGGCGTCAATTTACCAATTATGGCTGAATCATAAGTTGTTGATAAGCGCCTTGGTAATATAAAAGCGGCTTTCCCGAGCGGCAAACGCTGTCTTGTACTTCACCGATTATAATCCAGTGCGTACCTGCGTGAATTTTTTCTATGACTTTGCACTCCAGGGACATGATGCTGTTATCCAGAATGGGGGCGCCGGTAATGCCCTTTGTCCAAGGTGTGCTTTCAAACCGTTGCTCTTGGCTGCTGCCACCGGCGAATTGGTTGGAAACGTCTTGTTGAGTTGAACTTAAAACGTTGACAGCGAAGCACTGGCTTTCTTGAATTCCCGTACCGGTATCAGCAGATTCATTAATACAAACCAATACTTGGGGTGGATTAATTGAAACGCTTGAAAATGCGGTTACTGTCATGCCCTGAAGACCGAATTTTTCAGAGCATGTCGTAACAACGGTGACACCGCTGGCCCATAGTTGCATAGCCTTTTTAAAATCGTCAACACCAACAGTCATTAATTCCCCCGGTTATTTTTTATTAAAGATACCGCCTCTTTTTGACTGGAAAAGGCAAAAAAGCAGGCGTGTTTTGTTAAGGTTACTGAATCTTTATGATACAGCACCGGCACAGACTTGTTAAATAATCGGGGGAGACGGCCATTCGATTTTTCAGGAAAATAACTAAATTCATTGTTCTGAGAATTTTATTAAAATATTAACACGCCGATTTTTTTCTTTTCCTTCCGGTGTTGAATTGTCGGCAATGGGCATGGTGTCGGCGTAAGTGATGGCACGCAAGCGGCTGCTGTCTAGTTGTTGCAAGACAAGAAAGTGTAAAACGCTGGTGGCTCTGGAAGCGCCCAGTTCCCAGTTAGAAGGAAACTGGGCTGTTTTGATGGGGATGTTGTCTGTATGTCCTTCAATCAGAATTAGGCCTACCGATTGTTTTAATAAGGGCATGAGACGCTTTAGTAACGCTCCGCCAGAAGCTGTTAGGTCTGCTTCTGAAGATTTAAACAATACTTTGTCCTGGATTTCGAGCTGCGCATAGCCTTGGTTAACTTTTATATTGACGGCTTTATTAAGGCCGAATTCATCAATTGCCTTTGTTAATTGTTGTTGTAATTCGGTTTCTTCCGTTAAGTTGGCGGCGGCCTGTTTGGTGTTAGTCGAAGTGGCAATGGAATTTGTTGCGGTTTCGGTCGCAACTTTAATTTCCGGTACAGTGGTTAAGGCGGTGCTGTTACTTTCTGTAGATTCAGTCTTGGTGTTAGAGTTGTCGGGGTTTATTTCGACTTTATGTTCAGCAATTGCGATTTGTTTTATGGGGTCATTTTCTACAGTGACGGGGGGGGTATTTATGATAGTAGATGTGGCAACAGGAGGGCATATTGCGGTAGGTGCTTTCTTGGGTTTAATTACTTGCGGTTTATTGGCGGCTGCTTGTTGCTGTTCCGTGTTGATGCCGCTTACAGTAATTAATGTGATTACCAGCATGACGATGAGTACAAACACATCCAGATAGGTTAATAGCCAGTTTTGTGAGTTGCGAGTGCTTGGTTGGGCAAGTAAATCCTCCAAAGACAGGGAGGACTGTAATTTTAAAAATGGATCTTTACTCATTTTGCAGTACTTGATCAGTTTGTTAAGGGTTCATGTGGGCTGGGTTGGTAAGTCGGGCGAGCTTCTTTAGTCTTTTAATTCATTGTCATAGTGCATAATGAATGACTTGAGTGTTTCTCGCACGAATGACGGGCTGCGACGATCCGCTATCAGTGTAATGCCCTCCATGACCATGCTCATAATCATAATGCGCTGTTCAGTACGTCTTTCAAGTTTTATGGCAATAGGGTTAAAGATAAGGTTGGCCATGATGAGGCCGTAAAAAGTTGTAATCAAGGCAGTGCCCATGCTGTAACTTATGCCGGCTATATCTTTTAGCTCAATAATTTGCAGCATGTTTATCATGGCTATCAGGGTGCCGAGCATACCGAATGCAGGAGAATAAGCGGCCAAGCTGTAAAATATGCTGGCTTCGGCTTTTTCTTTGGCTCTCAAGCGGGCAATACGCCATTTAAGTAGCGACAAAATATCTTCGACCGGCGTATGGTCGACAACAAGCTGAAAGCCGGTTTTTAAATAAGGGTTGTTGATGCTGTCGATAGTGTTTTCTATGGCAAGCTTGTCCTTGTTAAACCACATTTGAGAAACTGCGATAATTTCGTTAGCTTCCCTTTGGGGATTTAAGCTCTCATAAAAGAAAATAAGCTTGATCGATTTCAAGCTGTGTTTAATATCTCTTAAGGGGTAACTTAAAAAAATAGCGGCAATCGTACCGCCAATGACGATCACCAGTCCTGTTAAATTGAAAAAAGAAAGCGGATCGTTTGCAGCAAATAGGATAATGAAAATGAATAGAATGATGCTTAGCAAAATACCCAGGGCTGTTGAGTAATTGATTTTTTTTGGAAATGTTTTTATTAATGATTTGTTAGGTTTCATTTTATAATAATATCGGAACATGTTGATTATGCGGATGTTGATGGCTTGCTATGCAATAAAATCATATTACATCAATGCAGGTAAATCTACTTATGTATAAATACGGATATATAATGTATATTAGTGGCCTTTCAAAGTAGAAGTGTGACGATTTTTTTGTAACCGGCTGTTTTATAATTAACCGATAAAGGGATGAAAAAAGTGATGATTAGTGTTTTGCTTGTTGATGATCATGAGCTTGTTCGAACCGGAATTGAATCATTATTGAATGATGCGGAGGACATCTCGGTTATCGGTGTGGCTAAATCGGGTGAAGAGGCTGTTGATACCGTTGTCGCCCTGTCGCCGGATGTTGTATTGATGGATGTTAACATGCCTGGGATAGGTGGCGTAGAAGCTTGTCGTAGAATCCTGCAACAGGATGCTGAAGTAAAGATCATTGCGTTATCTGTTCACAATGACGGTCCTATTCCTCATCAATTGCTCAAGCTTGGCGTATTAGGTTTTATTTCCAAGGGATCGCCGGTAGATGAGATGATTCTTGCAATTAGGAAGGTCATGGAGGGTAAGCGTTACCTGTGTTCTGAAGTCGCTAACAATCTGGCTTTTCAGGGCTTGCCTGGAAGTAATGAATCCCCATTCGCTCTACTTTCTCAGAGAGAAGCGGAAGTCGTTACTTTAATTCTTCAGGGAAAAACCATCAAAGAAATGTCGGAAATGTTGGTCTTGAGTGACAAGACAGTAAATACTTACCGTTATCGTCTTTACAGCAAGCTGCATGTAAAAAATGATGTTGAATTAATCCGCCTGGCGATTAAATTCGGTTATATCGATAATGCTTTGATTTAACGAGGAACGAGTAGTTCAGATTTCCACGTTAAATTGCGGAAACCTGAGTCTTGAATAAAGCTTGGTTTCCCAGCGGCTTGTTATGTTAGTTTTCGCTAGGGCCGAACTGCATTTCCCGGGCTTTGTTAAATGCAAATCTAAAGTCAATAAACAGAGGCTGCTCAGGTCCCAGCATTGCTTCTAATAATTCATGTTGTAGTTGAAACTTAACATTTCCGATAGCTAAAGCGCCAATACCTACTGCGCCTTGCGCATTCGTCGCATGAATGAGAGGCGCGCCACAATCATTGTTTTTGACGCCTTCTATACCAAAAGGCGGAACCGCATTAACATCGCCGGCCACTTTCAGCTGTGTCGCCTCTTTTAATACGCTCGCACTTAAAACCTGAATGCCCGCTTTGACTGTGCAGAAAATAATATCAGCAGTGGCCACCAGTCGGGCTTTATCGGCTTCAGAATTGGCCAAAGCGCCTTTAAGCGTGCAATTAAAGCGACGATTGTATGCTTTAGAAACATCCAGGGCTGTATCAACTGATAAATGGTCGGTTAATGTCACATCGGCGCCGGCTAATGAAGCAATAATGCCTGTAGCAACACCTACGGGACCTGTTCCGCCAAAAATAACAACTGAGCAATCTTTCAGTTCTTTGCGGTGTTTTGCTTTCAGTTCTTTTTCGGCACAAGTAACTAATGCCGCAGCCGTGGTAAAAGCACCGCTGGGATCAGCAAAAACCGAGATTTCAAAAGGCGAAACCATGGCTTGTTTACTTGTGTTCAGCATGTCCATGGCTAACCCTAAATCGCGGCCGCCAATAAAAATTCCGGTGCGCTTAACGCCTGATGGACTGCGGGAGAAGGTGGCATCTTGAGTAAGTCCATAAACGCTATCCAACTTGACGTTGTTATATGGGATAAGCACGTCAAACCCTGCATCCAGTGCCATGTTAATGTCGAATGGGCTATTGTTGGGCATGGGGTCAAGCATATGAAGAATGCTACGTTTTGCCATTAGAGTTCCTTTTTATTATGCAGGTTAATCCGAAAGTTTAGACTCAAGAGCTTGATTTAATATATTCTCTTGCAGTTTCAAATGCATGCTCAAAATGCAGATACACAGGTTTGTCGCTATTGATCATTTTTTTCAACAAAAGGACTTGAGTCTGGTATTTAATGTTGCCAATTGCCATCGCACCCAAGCCGACCGCGCCGCTGTTTGAGCCTTGAATGGGGGTGCCATTATGGAAGGCGTCAACACCTGCGATACCTGCCGGCGGTACGGCATTTACATCGGCAGCAACTTTAAGTTGCGGAGCCGATGCGACAAGTTCTGCACTTAATAGTTCAATGCCTGCAGCACCGGTTGCAAAAACAACATCCGCTGTTTTAATGTATTCTGCTTTGTCCGCATCTGCGCCGGCTTCAATATTAGTTTTGCCGTCGCCGAATTCATTGTTGCACATGTCGGCAATGGCTTGCGCTTTGTCCAATTGACGACCGATAAGCTTTACGTGCGCACCGCTTTGTGCGGAAATGACTGCGGCCACTTGACCAACAGGTCCGGTTCCACCCAGTACCAGAATATTTTTTCCTTCCAGGGTCGTGTCGAATTTGGTTATTAATTCATGTTCAGCGGCTGCTACCATGCCTGCTGCCGTGGTAAATGCCCCGCTTGGATCAGCAAATACGGAAACTTCAAAAGGAGCGAACATTGAACGTTTGGCCGTATTCAACATATCCATTGCCTGTTTCGTATCACGCCCGCCTATGAATATCCCGGTGCGTTTCAAGTTTTTAGGGCTGCGCGAAAAGATGGCATCCTGTACCAAGCCTTGAACTTCACTAGGTTCGACATTGATATAAGGCAATGCGGAAACCCAACCTGCATCCAATGCCATATTGACATCAAATGGACTGAGGTTTTTAGCGGTGGTTAGCATGTGTAAAATTAATGGCTTTTCCATGGTATCTCCTTTATGTATTTATCCGGTAAGTATAAAAGAAAACACAGCAGAATAAAAATGCCCTTGCGCATTTGAGTTTTAAACCGGTGTTGAACCTGTGTATTATTGAAATGATTTTATGTTTTCGAGGTTGCAATGCATATTATTTTGGTTAAAGGTTGAACGCATATGACTGATCTAAAAAGCCGGCAACGGCAGAAGGCTTACGATGTTCGCAATGAGCAAATAGATAAGGAGGTGATGAGCCGGATTATTTGCGCGCAATTTGTAGCGCACCCGGTTTATCGACAGGCCAAAACGGTAATGTGGTATGTCCATTGTCGCTCGGAAGTCAGAACTCAATCGGCATTGTTAGGCGAACTGGACGCCGGTAAGCGTATGGTCATCCCCTATTGCACTAAAGATCAGCAAGGACATAATAAACTGGGCTTATGGTGGCTGGAGGATTTTGCAGAATTGGTGCCGGGAATGTGGGGGATTTTAGAGCCGCCCAAACAACGTTGGGGCGAGTTGGGAAAAGAAGTCGCCCCGGAACAGCTCGATTGCGTGATGGTGCCGGGCGTGGCTTTCGATCGAAATGGCGGGCGCTTGGGTAATGGCGCGGGTTATTATGATCGTTTATTAAAGGGTGTCAGAGCCGATGCCGCATTGATCGGCGTTTGTTTTGAGTCCCAGTTGGTTGAGCAAGTCGCTATGGATGCTCATGATGTGGCTATGGATATTGTAATGACGGAAAAAAACCTTTATGCCGGTAAAGGACGGCAGTTTTCTAACTGATGGATTTTCAAGTGTTGAAAGACAGTGTCTATTCCTCTCCGGCTTTTGTTTTGGATGAAATAGAAATTACCAAGGCCTTGGAAACATTAGCCGAGCTGAGGGCGCAATGTGGCTGCAAGATTTTATACTCCATAAAATCATTGCCTTTTTCAGCCGTCATGGACATGGCGAAACCTTTTGTTGACGGCTTTTCAGTCAGTTCCTTATTTGAAGCGCGGCTGGCCGATGAAGTTTTGGCGGGGCAGGGCAGCATTCATTTGACTACGCCTGGTATAAGGCCAGATGAGCTTGATGAGTTAAGTTTGCTGTGTTCGCATATCAGCTTTAATTCTTTGACCCAGTATCAACGATATTCTGAGACGGCCCAAGCGCAGTCTTCAATCGGCTTAAGAGTTAACCCGAAGCTGTCCTTTCTGCATGACGAGCGATTCGACCCCTGTCGGCAATATTCGAAGCTGGGCGTGGCTATTGAGGAATTGAGTCACTCGATTTGCCTGGATCAAATTGAGGGGTTACATGTTCATAACGTGTTTTCCGCAACAGATTACACCCCGCTAATTAAAACTATCGAAAAGCTTCAGCAGCATTTGGGGGCAGGATTGGCTGAGCTTGAATGGTTGAATATCGGTGGCGGTTATTTGTTTGGCCAGATTGAAGATCATCGCCCGTTTGTTGAGCTGGTCAATAAGCTGAAACATGATTTTGGCGTTGAGGTTTATATTGAACCGGGCAAAGCGATCGTAGGGCGAGCCGGGCATTTAGTGGCGACGGTGCTTGATTGTTTTGACAGTGACGGTGAAACCATAGTCATACTGGATACCTCGATCAACCATAATCCCGAAGTATTTGAATACCAGCGTCAGCCTGAATTACATGAACATGATCCCGACGGAGAATACGCCGCTATCCTGGCGGGCTGTACCTGCCTGGCAGGTGATGTATTCGGACAATATCGTTTTAAAGAACCCTTGGAAATAGGGGATAGAGTGGTTTTTAAAAATGTCGGCGCTTACACCCTGATTAAAGCGAATCGGTTTAATGGCTACAACCTGCCGGATATTTACCTGAGCAACTCTCTGCGGGTGAAAAAAATGAAACACTACGATTATCAGGATTATCGCCGGCAATGGCTGGCTGATTAAGAATCAGGGTAGGGACTTTAGTGGTTCAGCACTCATTAAGGTATAAAACGGTACATTTTTATTTACAAAAAAGGCTAAAAACATGAAAGCAATAATGATGACGGCCATCGGTAACCCCGACGTTCTGGAATTACACGACATTGACGAGCCGGAAATTTCTACAGCAACGCAAGTTAAAGTCAGGCTGAAAGCCGCAGGCGTCAACCCTGTCGATACCAAAATCAGGCACAACGGCTTGCTTTATGATCATCCGTTGCCCGCCGTATTGGGTTGTGACGGAGCGGGAGAGGTCATCGAAACAGGCAGTGCAGTCAGCCAATTTAAACCGGGCGATAAAGTCTGGTTTTGTCATGGCGGGTTAGGTCGTGAACAGGGTAATTACGCCGAATACACGGTGCTTGATCAACGCTGGGTCAGTTTGATGCCGCAGACTTGTTCGTTTGCCGAGGCCGCCGCACTGCCGCTGGTGTTGATTACCGCATGGGGTGGCCTGTTCGATAGAGGCGGATTGCAAGCCGGGCAAACCGTGCTGATTCATGCCGGAGCCGGAGGCGTAGGGCATGTGGCGATACAATTGGCAAAATTAAAAGGAGCCCGAGTGATTGCTACGGTGCGTTCCGAGCAAAAAGCGGAATTTGTCAAGGCGATGGGCGCTGATGAAGTGATTCTTTATACGCAAGACGGTCTTGCCGATGCGGTCAACGAACTGACCGGCGGCAAAGGCGCCGATCTGGTTTTCGATACCGTGGGTGCTGAGGTGTTTAAAGCAAGCATCCCGGCGACAGCGCACTTCGGTCGCCTGGTGACCTTGCTCAATCCGGGTGAGTTGAGTCTGGCGGAAGCTCGAATGCGTAATTTATTGATTGGTTTCGAGTTGATGTTAACGCCGATGCTTAGAGATTTACCTGAGGCAAGGGACAAGCACGTTGAGATTTTAAAGCAATGCGCACAATGGGTTGATAGCGGGCTTTTAAAAACCCATATCAGCAAGCAGTTGCCGTTGGCAGAGGCCGCCAAGGCTCATGAGCTGATAGAAACAGGGCATAGCACCGGAAAAATTGTGCTGACTGTATAGCGCTTCATTTGTGCAGCGCGTAGGTCGGGTTAGCGTAGCGTAACCCGACAAACCCACGCAGCACCCGTTGGGTTACGGCGCAAAAAGACGCGCCTCGGCAATTGCTCCTGCATTGCTCTACCTCCTGCATCCATGCAGTCGTAACCCAACCTACGGCACTATTTATGTATAATAGCTAATGTTAATCAAGATAATGTTGTAAGAGGTTATGGCAGAAAAAACAAAAAAACGCGGGTCCGGTAGATACGACAATAAAAAAAAGGCAACTAAATCAACTTCCCATTGGTTTAGGAATTCAGTACTGATTTCTACGGTCGGATTTGCGTTTATATTGGTGAGTTACCTGGGCTACCTGGATTACAACGTTCGTACTCAATTTGAAGGCAAACGCTGGGCTATTCCCGCACGGGTTTATGCCAGTCCGGTAGAGCTCTACGCAGGCTATAACCTGACTGCCGCGAAGTTTGAAGAGTTATTGCAGGCGCTGCATTATCGGCTGGATGTTCATTTGTCTTCGGAAGGGACCTATTTTAAAAGCGGTTCGCAAGTCAGCGTAAAAACCAGGGCGTTTACTTTCTGGGATCAAGCCCAACCCAGCAGCGTTATACGGGTGAATTTTACTGCGTCAGGCATTGCTAACATCGTTGATGCAGCGAAAACCAAAGACCTTGCCATTGTGCGCCTGGATCCCGTGCAAATCGGCAGCTTATATCCCACCATAAAAGAAGACCGGATTTTAATTAAACTGGAAGAAGCGCCGGATATGCTTATCAAGGGCTTGCTGGCTTCGGAAGACCGGGATTTTTATCAGCATATCGGTATTTCATTTAAGGGCATAGCCAGGGCAATGTGGATGAATGTGCTTGCAGGCCACATGGTGCAAGGCGGCAGTACTATCACTCAGCAGCTGGTTAAAAACTTTTATCTGACGTCGGAACGCAGTTTGACGCGTAAAGTGAAAGAAGCCTTGATGGCGCTGATTTTGGAATATCGCTACAGCAAAGACGAGATTCTGGAAGCGTATTTGAATGAAATCTATCTGGGACAGGATGGCGCCAGCGCCGTGCATGGCTTTGGTTTGGCCAGTGAGTTTTATTTCGGCAGTTCTTTAAAGGATCTGCCTTTGGAGCATATAGCTTCGTTGATTGCGTTGGTTCGCGGACCGTCTGAATATGACCCAAGGCGTTATGCCGATCGCTCCCTGCAACGGCGCAATCTGGTGCTGGAAGAGATGGAAGCGGAAAGCTATATCACTAAAGAACAGGCGACTGCGGCAACAGCCAAGCCCTTAAATGTGATTGCCAACACCCACCGGTCAACCAATCGCTATCCCGGCTTTCTTGATCTGGTCAAACGGCAATTAAAACAGGAATACAAAGAGGAAGATTTAACGTCTCAGGGGCTGAGGATTTTCACCACGCTGGATACGCGGGTTCAGGATGCGCTGGAGGATACGCTGTCTAAAAAGCTGGATCAGTTGGAGAAGCTGCCTAAAGCGAATGAGCTTGAAGCCGCAGCCGTAGTGACGCGCAGAGACAGTGGCGAAATAGCCGCGCTGATGAGCGGTCGTGAAGTATCCAGTGCCGGATTTAATCGCGCACTGGATGCAGTCAGGCCGATCGGCTCATTAATCAAACCGGTCGTGTATTTGACGGCGCTGGAATATCCCGACAAGTACACCATCACCACGCCGGTCAGCGATACCGCCATTTTGGTTAAGGGTGCGGGCGGCAACGACTGGAGTCCTAAAAACTATGATCATCAAGAACACGGCACGGTAGGATTCCATACGGCGTTAGCGCATTCTTACAATCTGGCTACCGTTCGGATAGGGATGGATATTGGGGTAGCCAGAATCGCTAAGACATTAAGAAGCATGGGCATCACCCGGCCGGTTGACCTGTTCCCGTCGTTCCTGCTCGGGGCTGCGCAATTAACGCCGATGGAAGTAACCCAGATGTACCAAACGCTGGCCGGCGACGGATTTTCAACGCCGTTAAAGGGTATCAGGGCAGTGGTTGCAGCCGACGGCACACGCTTACAAAGTTATCCGTTTACAGTGAGGCAGGTGCTTGATCCGTCGGTAACGTACATCGTCAATACCATCTTGCAGGAAGTCATGCATGAAGGTACCGGACGCTCGGCGTATTCGTCCTTTCCTTGGGATTACGGTTTGGTCGGCAAAACCGGCACCACCAATGATGCAAAGGACAGCTGGTTTGCCGGATACACGGGGGATTATTTATCCGTGGTCTGGATTGGCCGGGACGATAACAAACCGGCCGGATTGACGGGGGCGACCGGCGCTTTGCAGGTCTGGACTTCGTTAATGAAACAGATTTCAACCCAGCCGGTGACCCTGATTCAGCCGGACAATATTAAGATGGCTTGGGTCGATCCGGCTAACGGCTTGGCGGCGAATGAAAATTGCTCCGGCGCGAAGCAGTATCCCTTTGTTGCCGGCTCTGCGCCGGAAGAGTTTTCACCGTGCGTCGATTCACCCGTTAATCAATTTGAAACGTTGGTTAATGAATTGTTACCGAATAATTAAAAGGGTATTTATGAAAAAAATTACAATTTTCGCAGGATTGGTGGCAATGCTGCTTTTTAATGCTTCGGGCTATGCAGAAGACAAGCCCGTCAAGCAATTGAAAGCGTTTTTAAAGAACACAAAATCACTCACCGCTGATTTTAAACAGGTATTGATCAATGAAGCGGGCAATCCCACTCAAACCAGTTATGGCGTTTTTTACCTGCAACGGCCGGGGAAGTTTCGTTGGGATTATTTAAAACCATTCCAACAGCAGATCGTCTCTACGTCGGGAAAAGTCTGGTTTTATGACACCGATCTGGAACAGGTTACCGTTAAAAAACTCGACGAATCCGTGGGTTCAACACCGGCCTTGCTGTTAAGCGGAGAAATATCGCTGGATGAGAATTTCACCATGGAACAGCAGGGTGTCGACGGTAATTTGATGTGGATAAAATTGCTGCCTAAAAACCAGGAAAGCAGTTTTAAATATGTGCTGATCGGTTTAAATAACGATTCGCTGGGCGGTATGGAGTTGAGCGATAATTTCGGCCAGCTGACGCGCATTTATTTTTCCAATGTCATTTTGAACCCGCCGTTAAAGCAGACTTTATTTGAGTTTAAAGCGCCCAAGGGTGTCGATGTTTTCTCGGATTGAATTTAGGCAAAGGGCAAAAGGCGCAAGCTGTATGTACCGTTAGCCTTTCGTCTTTTGCCTTTAGCCTGCTCTTATGCTTTTCGATGATTTAACCAAGCCCTTGGCCGACCGGATGCGGCCGACAGAGCTAGCCGATTATGTCGGTCAACAACATATCCTGAAACCCGGCAAGCCGCTCTATGAAGCTATCGCCTCGGGGCGCTTGCACTCGATGATTTTCTGGGGACCGCCGGGTACCGGTAAAACCACGCTGGCGCGGCTCATTGCCCAGCATTCCGACGCCGAATTCATGCCGATTTCAGCGGTGCTGTCCGGCGTCAAGGAAATAAGGGCAGCGGTCGCCGAGGCCAAAAAAATCCAGCTGGAACAACATCGACGCACCATTTTATTCGTCGATGAGGTGCATCGCTTTAACAAGTCGCAACAGGATGCCTTTCTGCCGCATGTAGAAGACGGCACGGTTTATTTTGTCGGCGCTACCACCGAAAATCCGTCTTTCGCGCTGAACAATGCGTTATTGTCGAGGGCGCGGGTCTATGTGCTTAACGCATTAACGGCTGATGATTTATTGGCGGTGATCGATAAAGCTTTAACCGATAAGGTGCGCGGTTTGGGCGGACTGGCTATCGAAATGGCCGACGATATAAAACAGCAGTTCGCCCAGGCGGCTGACGGCGATGCCCGAAGACTGCTCAACCTGCTGGAAATCGCCGTAGAGCTTGCTGCCGCCAAGGGCGGACAGGCGGTTAATGAAGTCATTGCCAAAGAAGTGCTGTCGGGCGGTGTGCGCCGCTTTGACAATCAGGGCGAAGAATTTTATAACCAGATTTCGGCGCTGCATAAATCGGTGCGCGGCAGTTCGCCCGACGCCTCGCTGTACTGGCTGTGCCGGATGATGGATGGCGGCTGCGATTTGTCTTATCTGGCCCGTCGCGTCGTCAGGATGGCTTCCGAAGATATAGGCAACGCCGATCCGAGAGCCTTGCAGATTTGTATCAACGCCTGGGAAGCCCAGGAGCGCTTAGGCAGCCCGGAAGGCGAGCTGGCCTTGGCGCAAGCCGTCGTTTATTTGGCCTGTGCGCCGAAAAGCAATGCGGTTTATATGGCTTACAACGCGGCAATGCAAGATGCTAGGCAAAGCGGCAGTCTGAGTGTGCCGGTGCACTTAAGAAATGCACCGACCAAGCTGATGAAGTCGCTGGATTACGGAAAGGAATACCGTTATGCCCATAACGAGCCGGAAGCCTATGCCGCCGGGGAAAATTATTTTCCCGATGAGTTGGCAGGCAGGCAATATTACCAGCCGGTAGATAGGGGGCTGGAAATCAAGATCAAGGAAAAATTAAAGCATTTGAAAGCGTTGGATAAGGGCGCGACTTAAGTGAATGACTATTTGGCAGCTGGAAAAATAGGACGCGGAATACTCGGATTTAAACGGACTTGTTTATCTTCGTCCCTATACGGAAGTTCATCGTTATGCACAAATGTCTGCGGTACACCGTCATCCCGGCAGGGATTGCCGGGATCCAGAGCACAGGGATGTGATAGTCCGTATGAAGAATAAGTCTTATACGGTTAAAAAACGTTAATTGAATAATAATGTATTCCTTGTTGAAGACTTGTGGGCTGATTTAATATTGCCATCCATGGCTTCTGGATCCCGGCAATCCCTGCCGGGATGACGTGTTGTGTTAATGTCTATGCCTTTAGCTAGTCGTTGCTAAGCAAAGTATCAGATGCTACAGTCGCATTATATTTATATATAACTACTAGGAGGCATAGTCATGTACACAACAAGTCTTCGTAAAGTTGGCGGCTCAATTATGATGGCCGTTCCACCTGCATTTCTCGATATGTTGCATATAGGGGCCGGTACTACGGTCAGTGTGGTTGGTAGTCGAACCTCAATTGCGGCCGCGCTACACCCTTAACGAGTTGTTGGCGCAATGCGACGCGCTTCCGCACCGATCAGCGATGAAGATCATGCCTGGTTAGATTCCGGCCCGGTCGGTAACGAGCTACTATAAATGGAGCGGGGCGACATATACCTGGTTTCACTCGATCCGACTTCAGGACGCGAGCAGCAAAGATCCCGCCCTGTGTTGGTTGTTTCGCCCCTTGCTTTCAATCGCACAACCCATACGCCGGTAGTTCTGCCTATTACTGGGAGCGGAAATCATGCCCGTACCAGCGGCTTTGCGGTGACGTTGATGGGGGTTGGCACGAATACGACAGGCGTTATCCGTTGCGATCAGCCGCGAGCTATCGACCTAAGCGCCCGTCACGCCAAGAAGCTGGAAAGCGTGCCGGAATCCATTATGGATGAAGTGCTGGCACGGTTGGCCGTGATCTTCGAGTAGAGCCTGCAAATATTTTGTTCGGATAAGTTACTACTTGTCAGCCGGAAAATTGTGACAGGCTGGGTACGACTACATGGAGGTTGGAGGTAGAGCAATGCAGGAGCAATTCCGAAGTATCGCGAAACCCAGGTTTGATGCGTATAACGCTGGGTTTCATTGCATTCAACCCAGCCTACTGCACTGCACGTCTCCGGTATTAAAGTCCAGTATTGATGTCTGCTCATGAACAATATATCCGGTTGGGCTAAGACTATACCGGGTGCGTGATTGGAAGACTGACCCTGTATTTTCCAGATGCCAATTAAAAATAACGATATCAATTATTTTTTAAATTAACCTGATATTTGGGTAATCATTCAAGTTAATATTTGCAGGGCAATCTAACTCTTGAATAATAGGAAAAATATTTTTATTACCTCGTCTATCCTTTAATTTTTTATTAACTGTTCTCAAAAAAGATTCCCATCCCATATTTTCAATAATAGACTGAACAACAATCCAATACGGTGACAAGTTCATAATCTTTGAACCTCTTCCTTTTTCTGTTTCTGATTCAATTATATTTTTTAACCAATATAAGTCCTTAGATAAATAACTAAGTAAATCTTGTGTATTTTCTGCTAATCTTTTTAAGTCTTTGGGTAAAAGTTCTTTATCCCAGCTATTCCGATAAAACTCCATAATATTATTTAATTTATCAGATTGATCATCGCTTTTCTGTAATAACTTAGATTTTGATAAATGCTCCGCCTCACTAAGGGCCATTTCAGCATTTTCTAACAATGCTTTTATTTGAAACATTAACCGCGATTTAGCCCAGGAAATATTTTCATCTGTTTTATAGAAAAAATTATGACTTACTTTACCCCAAGCTTCATCTAATAATGTTTTAATTTGTATTTCAAATACTTCGTTAATATAGTTAGGAGAACCAATATCTGGCTTAGAAGCTTTAAAATACATTCTGACGGAATCAAATCTGAATGTCTCAGCCGAAGACGTAGCTCTATTAATGTCATCGGGGCGTTTAAAATGAAATAGCATTCCATGAATATGATTTTGCTCAAGCAATTGGCAGCATTCTTCTACCTCAGCTCTATTTTTAACAATAATCGTTCCTGCATATACATCATCAATTGAAAGACTGCGTGATTGCTCAATTTTTTGAGCATAACTTTCATCTTTTTTTATACGATCGGTATAAAACCAGCCATGCTCCTGACACCAAGATGAAATTCGTTCCTTTAATACCCTTTGTAAAGCAACAGCATTTTCTTCTTGCTCTTCAAATATTCGCTTTAAAGAACCAGAAATTTTCATTGGCATATTGGCTATACCTCTAAGAACTGCATTAATGCGTCATGCCTTGCTTTTCTCTGAGGTTCTTCTGTTGTAGCTCCCATTGCATTCGTATAATACGATATTACAATTTTTCTTTTAACTTCATCTATAGAAATATCTTGCCAAGCAGATTCATCTGTATTTTCTAGCTTTTCAAAAATATCAAAAAATTCTTCATATTTTTCTTTAAATATACTTGCATTATCAGGTATTTTTATTAGAGCAAGGAAACTCCACAGAGTGTACAAGTGGGTTGTACGCTTTCTTCCAAATACTTTATTTGTTGTAATAATTTCAGATGATTTGATCAACTCAGTTATAAACCCTTTTATTTCTAATAATTTATTCTCAAACTCTTCAATATTGTCTTGAGGGTTTACATAAGAAGCAACTTGTTTATCAAATTTTAATTGGGAATTATCTTGATCCGTTCCGTCATTCAGAGCATCAAAAGACTTATCTTCAAAGAAGCTTTCTTCCGTTTCATCAATCGCTGTTATTTCATACTTTTCGTACAAAATATCTAAAGCACTTTGAGGAAAACCGACAATTCGACCTTCCAAAATAACAAGCATAAGTATTGATATAAACTCGACATCTTTCATTCGGCGCGCTTTAGCTGTTGATGATATTTTTATATCTTTCCAAAAAGGGTTTTCTGCCTCTTGTTCTGCACGATTTATTAGCCAACCATCAAAACGTGCGTGTCTTAACTCTTGATGAGAAAGCGTTTTAGCATTTCTATTTAACCGATCAAAAACCGTATTCCATCCTTCATAATCAATAGAATCTAGTGTTTCGACATTAAAACTATAATTCAAAAAATTTTTTTTAATTTTATCATCATTAATTTCTGACCATTTCTTATTATTAAGTTTTGCATCGCCTAAGTCATCTGGCAGACGAATCTTGTTATGATAGAAATCAATAACTGTCGTTAGGCGCTGTTTTCCATCAACCACGTTATAAGTAGTTTTATAATTTTCGTCCGTTTCTTTTTGAAGGTATATTGCAGGACAAGGATAATTATTTAAAACTGTATCAAGAAAAAAACGTTTATCTTTTGGCATCCAAACGCTTTTACGCTGATATGATGGGTTTAAGTTTAATTTTTTTTGTTGGAAAAGGTCTAAAAACCAAGAAAGGTCTTGTTGAGTGGGTCTACGATCAATAGCCATTATTTAGTGCTCCTTAGTCTTCTGTTTTTAACTTTTTTATATAATTCATGAATATGTGTTATATCCATATCGGACAGACCTTCAATAGAAGATAAAGTTTTACGGTCATTATCTATAAGAAATTCTTCGATGGAGTTTTTTTCGCTAAATATTCGTATGAATTTTTTATAATCATTAGGTTGATCTATGTATTTAGGAATAGGTAAACCTTTAAACTCGTTAGGAGTAAGCTCTAGAACACCTCCGCCATAATATCTGCCATTTAGTTCGGCAAATAATAACGTCAAGGAGTTATAAAATGACATAGTAAAGTTTTCTACGTCAATTCCTTCCTTCATACGAATTCTATAGGCCGAATCTGTAACATACACATTAGCTTTATTAACTAAAAGTTTAGGATAATGATGCACTCTCTTGAAAAAGAAGCCTTCACTCTTCCAAATAGAGGGTATATCAAACCAGCGTTTTCTAAGTTGGCACTTGTATCTTTGTGGAATATCTTCTTTTTCACCGATTTTTAAATAAGATTTAAGCCCGTTCGTGAAATTGCTTTCTGGAATATTATTGAGATCTAAAATGTAGCATGGCTTTTCCTCTTTTGTAAGAAGTTCATAGTCGCTATCGGATAACTCAGCAGAACCGTTAACGAACATCCCTTTTTGGATTATGGGTTTCACAAAAGATTGTAAACTATATTCATCGACTATTTTTTTAGATACTATAAAATAATTATTTGCAGCAGTCACAATACCCGCAACTGAAGAACACAAGTCAGATACCTTTGAACATTTCTGTGAAATATTTTTGATAAACTTTATTTCCTCTTCTTTGAGAATATATGAAGACCATTTGGAATCATTATCCCCATGATGCCTATCAAAATTTAAATTTTCTGATAGCTCACTGATAGATGTGGCTTCCGAAAAATATAAACCTTCTTCTATATGAGATTTATAAGCCATCAATATTACTGTGTCTTGCTCAACAGATTCAAAGGTCAAATGTCTGAAAGAAATAATTTCAATTCTTTTGAAATTATCTAAAAGATAGTTTCGAATTTCTTTTGCATAATTAACTTGTAGAAGCTCAGTAGGTAGCACAAGTGCTAATACCCCCTTATTTGAAAGAAATCCAGAGCATTTAATTACAAAAGCAGTCCATATATTGGCAATCTCTCTATTCTGTAGTCCAGCTGTAAAATGTATTTTTTTACATTGTGCCGATTGGTCGAGAGTTAACATTTTTTTCACAATATAAGGAGGATTGCCTAAAATTACGTCATATTTTTTTTCATTATTCCAAAATAAAAAGTCTTCGTGATAGAAGTTTACTTCTGAATACTGATTTTTGGTTTTTTCAATAACGATAGTGTCAGACTCCACTGCATCTATAGTTATACGCTTTCTATATTTGGGTAAGGATTTGATTGCCTTTAAAAAAGAACCATTTCCACAGCTAGGCTCTAAAACAGAAAGTGGTTTATTTGTGGTTGCACGAAGAGAGTTAGAAGAGAAAGACCTTTGGGATATCCATAGAGCTATTTCTTCTGGTGTATAGAAAGAGCCTCTTTTTTTGTCATTCACACAATTAACCTAGATTTTAATACTGATGTTAATAAATAATCCTTATAAAAAGGGAGAAAGGCTTTCATTTTACATTATTATACTAACGGCATGGGAAGGCAGTTGAGCCCGGTAGGGTACGCTGCGTGTGCCGTTGAGCTCAAATGATTACTAGAAAGGGGCTGGGCAAACTCATATTTGGACTAATTTGCCGGCCAACTCTGAATACTCAAAAAAACTACTATCCAATCTGAGTAATTGCCCATTTAGTTGGATGGTCCTCGCAATAATCAACCGATCAGCCGGATCACGATGATGCCTAGGAAGGTTAGCGGCAATCATCGCTATCTTTCTATCAATCGGAATACAAGTTACATCAGAGCCTTGCAAGGCATTATCCAACCATTGTGTAAGTCCAGTTTTAATTGTAAGCGACCTCTCCGGATCAACCAAGCAACTTCCCAGTAAATAATTGCTCTTGATCCGCTGTTTCGATAACATCAACCAGAGTCGGTGTTAATGGTTTTTGCTGAGGATCAAGCCAACGAACCCAAACATGGGTATCCAGTAGAATCACTAATCATCGGCGGGTTATAGCAGGTGCTATTAAGTCATCTTGCATAGTTACCGTTCCTGCCAATTTCGGAGATGGCTTGCGTCGAACTTGCCGGTTTGCCGAAAGCACATCTTCATTTAAGAGAAGTAACACCGCAATGGAACACCGTCAGGTATTGTGTATGGAAGGCGCAACAAATGTTGGTGTGCCGTGGCTTGAAATTCAATGGCCCGCATATTTTATTCCCCAAGCTTGTTTGAAACGATTCTAACATAGGCAAAAGGTGATGCCTATGTCGCTTTGCTTGACCGAATATGCAGGGTTAGGATTTTAAATCTGCAAGCCAGCCCTTTGTTGTGGCGACTAATGCAAAACTGAGGTTGTGAGTACTTAAGAGAAATAGCGTATCTGTTAATAAACCGCTTCATGATCGCCGATATTAATCAGGATAATTTCCGCCTCGCTGATTTGAAATTCCAGGGTAATCCGGTAAGACAAATTAATAGAAACCGAATGCAGATTTTGCAGCTTCCCCTGCAAAGCATGTAAGCGTAAAGAGGGATGGAACGGATTGGTTTCCAGCAATTGCAGTGTTTTTAGATACGGTCGTTTAAGCTCAGGATGACGCTTGATAAAGTGTAAAGCACGGCGATTATATTGTTCTGTGAAAACCAGGGTGTAGTTCATTCCATCCGTTCCAACCGGGCCAAATGTTCTTCTGCCGATTCTTTAATATAGCGTCCTGCCGCCATATCTTCGTTGGATTCGACCAAAGCGGCGGTCAATTCGCATTCGCGCAAATACTGATAGTGGGTAAGATTCATCACCACAAAACGGTCTTTGCCGCGTACGGAAATGACCGCTTCGGTTTGTTGTTCCAACGCGGTTTGGATCGCCAAAACGCCTTTTGTTTTCAGTTCGTTTGCACTGATTCCAGTCATGATATTTCCCCATAAAACATTAAGAGTGTGATTAACCATACTCTTAACCGTATTCTAAATCAAATGCTAAAAGTAGGGGAGCTGAGAGGCGTTTTTTGTGGCAGTTCAAGATGAAGCCATGTCGGACTAGCGTAACCCGAGAGGGTGTAAAAGATTCATTGCTTACGGGTTAGGTTATCGCCTTTTTATATTGATCAAGCAATCTTATCAACCAGCAATGTGTATCGATTGAAAGAACGCCCGTTGTTTTTCTGCTCTTTGCCGTGAAAAGTCACTGTTACTAAATCTCCCAACGCGGCGTCATGTTGTTTCAAGCTGTGTATTAAATAACGATTTAGAGCAACACTCACAACCGAGCCGTTATCATCCTGTAAAAGCATGGTTTTCTGTTCGTCATAGAGTGAATTTTTAAAAGTGCCGCTGCCTTGAATTACGCCTGCGATTGTTTCGCCTGCCGACGGTTGCCAGTAGGTAACTTTATTTGTTGCTGGTAGGTTTTCAGTCATTTTTTTATCCTGTTTGTTAGTGGGGGCATCTAGGTACAATTGTACTCAGTTCATCTCAATCTTGCTTAATAGCAGTGAACGCCGCGGGCATGAAAAGGGAGCGGGGGGATAGTCCGTTAAGCACAACATGCTGATTTATTTGTTGTCTTCCGCATCTTTTACGTCTTTTGTGGATAAGCTACGATTTTTAGGTCAATTGGAGTCCGTAATTTATTTAGAAAAAATTGTTGAATTTCTATAAAATCACTCATTACTGCAACAACTTTTCAGATCAAGTCTACATGGACCTAAAATTTCTCGATTTCGAACAACCTATCGCTGAACTAGAAGCGAAAATTGAAGAACTCCGCAATGTGCAGTTTGACAATAACATTAATATTTCCGATGCGCTTAAACAGCTGGAAGACCGAAGCCAGGCACTGACCGAGTCGATTTTTACCGATCTTTCCGATTGGCAGATTTCCCAGTTATCCCGCCATCCGGGTCGTCCGTATACGCTGGATTATGTGGAACATATTTTTACCGATTTCCATGAGTTGCACGGCGACCGGGCTTATGCCGACGATCCGGCGATTATTTGTGGCTTGGCTCGCCTTGAGGGGCAGCCGGTTATGGTGATCGGTCATCAAAAGGGACGCGACACCAAGGAAAAAATTTATCGCAATTTCGGCATGCCGCGCCCCGAAGGTTACCGCAAGGCCTTGCGCATGATGAAAATGGCGGAGCGATTCAAAATGCCGGTTATTTGCCTGATCGACACACCGGGGGCTTATCCGGGCATTGGTGCGGAAGAGCGCGGCCAAAGCGAAGCGATTGCCAGAAACCTGTTTGAAATGGCCAGGCTGAAAACACCGATTATCTGCACCATTATCGGCGAAGGCGGTTCCGGTGGCGCATTGGCTATCGGCGTCGGCGACCGTTTGATTATGCTCGAATACAGCACCTATTCGGTTATATCCCCGGAAGGCTGCGCATCCATTCTGTGGAAAAGCGCGGATAAATCGCAATTGGCGGCCGAGGCGATGGGTATTACTTCGGATCGTATTCGCGAGCAGGGTTTTCTGGATGAAGTGGTCAGGGAACCTTTAGGCGGCGGACATCGGAATTTTAAAGTGATTGCCATGAACTTAAAGGACGCTCTGGTTCGGCACATGAACGAATTGATGCGGCAACCTGTCGATACTCTAATGGAAAAACGCTACCAACGGATTATGGATTTTGGTGTTTTTACCGAGGAAGGCGGGAAGTAGAACGTAGACGAAAGGTGCAAGGCGAAAGGCGAAAGGTTAAAGATTCGAGTTTCTACGAGGATTTTTGCGGCAGTATTTCCAAGCAACTTGATCTTGGGAACGAGCGACAAAGGTTTTACATCGCCTACAGCGGCGGCGTGGATTCTCATGTTTTACTGCATTGTTGCGCCTCGATAACTCATCTCAAAGATAAACTTACCGCTGTTTACGTACATCACGGTTTGCAGGCAGAGGCCGAATCTTGGGCCAAGCATTGTGAAAAGACGGCTAAAGACCTGGGTGTTGAATTCTTAACGCTACGGGTTAATGCCAATGCGGCGCCGGGCGAAAGCCCTGAAGAAGCCGCCAGAAACGCCCGGTACGCGGCTTTAAAGTCATTAATTAAAGCCGATGATGCGTTGCTGCTTGCCCAGCACCGGGAAGATCAGCTGGAAACGGTGTTGCTGCAACTGTTTCGCGGCAGCGGTTTGCGCGGACTTTCCGGAATGCCGGAACGAATGGCTTTCGGGGTGGGTGTGATGCTCAGGCCTTTGTTGAATACGCCCAAACAGGCGATTAGCGATTACGCCCATGCGCATCAATTAAGCTGGGTTGAAGATCCCAGTAATCAGAGCAATGATTATGACCGCAATTTCCTGCGCAATGCGGTTGTGCCGCTACTAAAGCAGCGCTGGTCGGCAATCGACAAAACAGTGGCCCGCTCGGCAAAACATTGTGCGGATGCGCAGGTGCTGGTCGATGAAGTCGCAGATGAGCTATTTAGCGCGGTTTTTAATCCGGTAGATAAGACCTTAAGTATCAGTCGGCTATCGGAGCATCACAGCCATCCGCAACAACTTATCGTCAGGCATTGGTTTCGGCATAGGGGGCTAAAAATGCCTGCGCAGGCTAAGGTCGAACGGATTTTAAACGAGGTGGTTTCGGCCGCGGGGCATCGCGACCCGGTATTGTCGGGGCAGGGCTACAGCATTCGCCGTTATCGGGATAAGCTGTATTGCCTGACCAATCTGTCCGGAACGGAACCGCAAGACCGTGTTTGGCATGCCGGCCAAGCGTCGATAAAAATTACCGATGATCGGACATTGTCTTGCGAGTCTTCTTCAAAGGGAATATCCCGTGAGCGGTGGCAGGATGCCACTGTTGAGGTGAAATTTCGCCGGGGCGGTGAAAAAATCCGCTTGCCGGGGCGTGAAGGCCACCATTCGCTGAAAAACCTGTTTCAGGAAGCAGGTATTCCTCCCTGGGAAAGGGATGTGATGCCTTTTATTTACCTGAATGATACGTTGGCCGCCGTCGGCGACCTTTGGATCAGCGCTGCATTTTATAGTGAAAAAACACAAGATTGCATCAGCTTGTCCCTGCAAAGTTAAGAATTAAACCCAAAAGACAATGACGAAAAGCGCATTGTCGATTAAAATGTAGCGGTTTTACCTAACTTCATCAGAGCTATTAGGATGGGTTGACCAAAGAGGCCCGTCGTTCGCGATTGATGGGCTTCGTACCTCACCCATCCTATGAACTAAAAATCCTACATGACAAAATACATTTTCATTACCGGTGGCGTTGTTTCGTCTCTTGGCAAAGGCATTGCTGCATCTTCACTTGCTGCTATTCTTGAGTCTCGCGGCCTTAAAGTCACCATGACCAAGCTTGATCCTTATATCAATGTTGATCCGGGCACTATGAGCCCTTTTCAGCATGGTGAGGTATTTGTTACTGAAGACGGTACCGAAACCGATCTCGATTTAGGCCATTATGAGCGGTTTCTTAAAACCACGATGGCTAAAAAGAACAGTTTTTCAACGGGACAGGTCTACGAAAGCGTTTTGCGTAAAGAGCGTAAAGGCGAATATTTGGGAGCGACGGTTCAGGTCATTCCGCATATTACCGATGAAATTAAACGCCGTGTTTATGAAAGCGCCGAGGGAGTCGATGTCGCCTTGATTGAAGTCGGCGGCACGGTCGGCGATATTGAGTCTTTGCCTTTTCTCGAAGCTATCAGGCAGATGCGTTTTGAGCTGGGTTCCGATCGGTCGTTGTTTATTCATTTGACGCTGGTGCCGTATATCCGCTCAGCCGGTGAAATAAAGACCAAACCGACCCAGCATTCGGTAAAAGAGCTGCGCAGTATCGGCATACAGCCGGATATTTTAATTTGCCGTTCCGAACAGCCGGTGCCGCTCAGCGAGCGTCGTAAAATCGCCTTGTTTACCAATGTCGAAGAAAAAGCGGTTATTACTGCGGTGGATGCCTCTTCAATTTACAAGATTCCATTGTTACTGCATGATCAAGGACTGGATGAAATTGTCGTTCACAAGTTACGCCTGGATGTACCACCGGCGGATTTGTCCGAATGGGAAGCCGTTGTTGAAGCGCTGGAGCATTCTGTCAACGAAACGACCATTGCCATCGTCGGTAAATATGTCGATCATTCCGATGCCTATAAATCGCTGAATGAAGCGTTGATTCATGCCGGTATTCGTACCCGCACCAAGGTTAACATCGTCTATATCGATTCGGAAATGATAGAGGATGAAGGCGTTGCCAGACTGAAAGGCATTGATGCCATTCTGGTACCTGGCGGCTTTGGCGAACGCGGCGTGGAAGGCAAAATTGCCACGGTCAAATATGCGCGGGAAAATAAAATTCCTTATTTGGGTATTTGTCTGGGTATGCAGGTTGCTGTTATTGAATTCGCCCGCGATGCAGCCGGTTTGGAAGGCGCGCACAGCACCGAATTTCTACCCAAATCGCCGCATCCGGTGATCGGCTTGATTACTGAATGGATGTCTGAAGACGGCCAACTGGAAACGCGCAATGAAGAATCCGACTTAGGCGGTTCCATGCGTCTGGGCGGGCAGCAATGCCGGTTACAATCCGATTCGCTGGCTTTCCAGCTTTATCAGAAAGACGTGATCACCGAAAGACATCGTCATCGTTACGAATTTAACAGCCAGTATCTGGAAAAACTGGAACAGGCCGGTATGCGTTTTTCCGGTAAGTCTATTGATGGGCGTTTGGTCGAAGTGATAGAAATCCCCGATCATCCGTGGTTTTTGGCTTGCCAGTTTCATCCGGAATTTACCTCAACACCCAGAAAAGGTCATCCCTTGTTTTCAGGTTTTGTAGTCGCGGCTGTTGAACATAAAAAAGGTACAGTGTAATGAAATTATGTGGTTTTGAAGCCGGTTTAGATCAGCCGTTTTTTTTGATAGCCGGTCCTTGTGTTATTGAAAGTGAGCAAATGGCGCTGGACACAGCGGGTTATCTTAAAGAATTAACGACCCAACTAAACATACCCTTTATCTACAAGTCGTCTTTCGATAAAGCCAACCGCTCATCGCATGAAAGTTATCGCGGTCCCGGCGTGGAAGAAGGGCTTAAAATACTGGAAAAAGTAAAGCAACAAATCGGTGTGCCGGTTTTGACTGATGTGCATGAAGATACGCCGCTGGCCGAAGTCGCCTCGGTCGTTGATGTAATGCAAACGCCTGCGTTTTTATGTCGGCAAACCAATTTTATTCAGCAAGTCGCCTCTCAAGGTATTCCCGTCAATATCAAAAAAGGCCAGTTTCTGGCGCCTTGGGACATGGTGCATGTCGCCAACAAAGCCAAGGCAACCGGAAATCAGCAGATTATGGTCTGCGAGCGCGGCGTATCCTTCGGTTACAACAACCTGGTTTCCGATATGCGCTCTTTGGCGGTTATGCGCGACACCGATTGTCCCGTGGTTTTTGACGCGACTCACTCGGTGCAACTGCCCGGCGGACAAGGCACCGTATCAGGCGGACAACGCGAGTTTGTACCCGTATTAGCCAGAGCCGCCGTCGCGGTAGGCATTGCCGGACTGTTTATGGAAACCCATCCGAATCCTGCGGAAGCGAAAAGTGACGGCCCCAACTCCTGGCCCTTACACAGAATGAAAGAATTACTGGAAGTTTTATTAACTATCGACAGCGCTGTAAAAGCTAGCAGCCTGATCGAAACAACTCTCTAAATAAGGAAAAATAATGGCTGCAATAGTAGATATTCGTGCAAGAGAAATTTTAGATTCACGCGGCAACCCGACTCTGGAAGCGGACGTGATTTTGGCGTCCGGCGTGATCGGCAGTGCTATGGTGCCATCCGGCGCATCGACCGGTGAGCGCGAAGCGATAGAATTGCGTGATAACGATAAAGCCCGTTATTTAGGCAAAGGCGTATTAACGGCTGTTAACAATGTTAATACTGAAATTCGCGCTGCGATTGTCGGTATGGATGTCGCTGACCAAGCGGGTATCGACAAAAAAATGATCGCATTGGACGGCACTGAAAACAAAGGCCGCTTAGGCGCTAACGCTATTTTAGCGGTATCTATGGCGGCGGCTCATGCGGCGGCTAAAGAAGCGGGTGTACCTTTATATCGTCACCTGAACACCAGCGGCAAGTTCGTCATGCCGGTACCGATGATGAACATCATCAACGGCGGCTCACATGCCGACAACAGCGTTGATCTGCAAGAGTTCATGATCCTGCCTGTCGGCGCACCGACTTTTCGTGAAGCGATTCGTTACGGCGCTGAAGTTTTCCATAACCTGAGCAAAGTTTTAAAAGGCAGAGGTTTGGCGACGACTGTTGGTGACGAAGGCGGTTTCGCACCGAACTTGTCTTCTAATGAAGAAGCGATTGAAGTCATTTTAGAAGCGATCGAAAAAGCGGGTTACAAAGCCGGTGTCGATATTTACTTAGGTATGGACGCAGCTAGTTCCGAATACTACAAAGACGGCCGTTATGAATTATCAGCAGAAGGCAGAAGCTTCAATTCAGTTGAAATGAATGATTTCTTTGTCGAATGGGTCAATAAATACCCGATTATTTCTATCGAAGACGGCCTGGATCAAAACGACTGGACCGGCTGGAAAGATCAAACCGAAAAATTAGGCAGCAAAATTCAATTGGTCGGCGATGATTTATTCGTGACTAACCCAGCTACTTTAAAAGAAGGCATTGAGAAAGGCATTGCTAACTCAATCCTGATTAAAGTAAACCAAATCGGTACTTTGACCGAAACGTTGGAAGCGATTAATACCGCACACGCGGCAGGTTACACCGCTGTTGTATCGCATCGTTCAGGCGAAACCGAAGATACTACCATTGCCGATTTAGCCGTTGCCACAGGCACAGGACAAATCAAAACCGGTTCCTTGAGCCGTTCTGACCGCGTCGCCAAATACAATCGCCTGATGAAAATTGAAGAAGAATTAGGTGACTTGGCTGTTTACGCAGGTCGTAGCGCGTTTAAAATGTTGTAAAAAAGCAGGCGAAAGGCAAAAGACGAAAGGCGCAAAACTGTGAGCTTTACGTCTTTGCCTTTTGCCCTTAGCCTTTAGCCTGTGCTTCAATCATGAAAATCATCATTGCAATTATCATCCTGTTAATTATCCATTTCCAATACCGGATATGGGTTGGCGACGGCAGTGTTGCGCAGATCGACGCCTATCAACAGCGCCTTGATGACCTGAAAAAACAGGCAGAGGAAAAAAGAGAGCGTAATGAAGCTCTTTATGCTGAAGTGCTTGATTTACGGAAAGGGCAGGAAGCGATTGAGGAGCGGGCCAGGGACGAATTAGGGATGATTAAGGAAGATGAAACGTTTTTTCATGTGCTTGAGTAATTAGGCGAAGGGCGAAAGGCAAAAGGTGGCGTTTTTCATCTTTTGCCTTTCGCCCTTTGTCTTTAGCCTTTTTTACCAATGATTAATTCAATAAAATTCTGGGCTATCGTGCCCGCTGCCGGTGTCGGCAAACGCATGCAGGCCGATCGGCCTAAACAATATTTGGAACTTGCCGGGAAAACGGTCATCGAACATACCTTGCTACGCTTGTTGCAGGCCGATGTTTTTGCCGCCATCGCCGTTGCGGTTTCCGAAGAAGATCCTTACTGGCCAGATCTGGCCGTATCGCAACATAAAAATATCATCACCGCTCCAGGCGGCAAAGAGCGGGCCGATTCCGTGCTGTCCGGGTTAAAAACCATCAGGGAGCAAGCGTCCGATGATGATTGGGTATTGGTGCATGATGCAGCCAGGCCCTGCATTACAGCGACCGATATTCACTATCTGATCGATTCGCTGGTTAACGATGATGTGGGCGGGATTCTGGCTTTGGCATCGCCCGACACCTTAAAACAGGTTCAAGGTAAGTGCATTACCGGAACGCTGGATAGAAGCCATATCTGGCGGGCATTGACGCCGCAAATGTTTCGTTACGGCATGTTAAAAACCGCACTGGAGCAAGCACAAGGCAACCCTGCGATCACCGATGATGCCAGCGCTTTGGAATTACAAGGCTTGCAGCCGAAAATCGTCGAAGGCCGCCCCGACAATATCAAAATCACCCGCCCGGAAGACCTGGCATTAGCGCAATTTTATATGGAGCAACAATGATTAGAGTAGGTCAAGGTTACGATGTACACCGCTTCAAAGACGGCGGAGACGTTATTTTAGGCGGCGTAAAAATACCTTATGAACAAGGTTTGGAAGCGCATTCCGACGGCGACGTGGTTTTGCATGCATTGTGCGACGCCATATTGGGCGCGGCGGCTTTGGGGGACATCGGCAAGCATTTTCCCGACACCGATCCCGAATTTAAAGGCGCTGACAGCCGTGTTTTATTGCGCCATGTTTACGGCATCGTGCAGGAAAAAGGCTATCGGCTAGTGAATGCGGATATTACCATCATTGCCCAGGCGCCGCTTATGTTGCCGCACACAGCCGCCATGTGTCGCAATATCGCCGATGATTTGCATGTTGACGTTGATTTCATTAACGTCAAAGCGACCACTACGGAGAAGTTGGGCTTTGAGGGGCGCAAAGAAGGTATTGCCGTACAGGCGATTGTCCTGATTGAAAAATAGGCGCTACTTCTGTTAGCTCTCAAAGAGAAAACTTTAAGTAAAGCTTTTCCTAGTTCCTACGCGCTGCGCTCATCGATATACACATCTTACGCCGGTTCCTAAATCTCCAGTCTGGGAACCAGCGCAAAGGATTTTTTAAGGAAGTTGCCGAGAGCTGGAGTGCAGGCTTCGCCTGCAAGCGCAAGCAAAGCTTGCACTCCGTTGCAATAAGTCCCTAGGCTTACACAGGAACGGAGACTGCTCAGGCATCCTTACCGGATGACGGAGTCCCGCAAGCGCTTATGTATAAAGATGAGCGCGCTACGTGGGATGCAGTATCGGCGCGTTGCGCCGCGAGAAATTAAATGGCTACGGCTTAACGGGACGCGGTGCGTCCCAGATGCATTTCCACGCAGCGCGTGGGAACGAGAAGACTTTATGCAAAACATTGAAATCCCTGTCTGGCCTTACGTTTACGGCCAACCATCCGGTACCGGAAAAATCCGCAGTTTACCCGAAGACTTTATTGTTAAAGAAAACCTGTCCTTCGAACCGTCAGGCGCTGGCGAACATGCTTTCTTGCAGATAGAAAAGAAAGGCGAAAATACCGAATATGTTGCCAGGCAATTGTCCAGGTTTGCCAATGTCAGGCAGCGCGACGTCAGTTACGCAGGACTGAAAGACCGGTACGCGGTCACCACACAATGGTTCAGCGTCTGGTTGCCGGGCAAAGCCGATCCCGACTGGACACAGTTTGAATCAGACAGCATGAAGGTGTTGCATTCTGTGCGACATGCCAGGAAACTCAAGCGCGGCGTGTTGTCAGGCAACAGTTTTAAGCTGATTATTCGTGACTGGCAGGGTGATCAGGCAAAAACCATTCAGCAGCTGGAACTGATTAAAGCCAACGGCATCGCCAATTATTTCGGCTCGCAACGCTTTGGCAACGAAGGTCAAAATGTCAGCAAAGCTTTGGCAATGTTTGAGGGCGCAAAAGTGGGTCGGGAGCAACGCAGCATTTATTTGTCGGCGGCCAGATCGTACCTGTTCAACCGGATTTTAGCTGAGCGGGTAACGCAAAATAACTGGAACCAGCCGGTGGCGGGCGATACTTATCAATTCGACCTGTCGCACAGCTGTTTTCAATCTGACCAGCCTGACGCTGAAATCATCCGGCGGCTAGCGGAGAAAGAAATTCATCCTACCGGCGTATTATGGGGCAGGGGGGATGCCGATGTGTCAGCCGATGCGCTGGATATTGAGCAAGCTGTTATCGATGTACATCAGCTATTGGCTCAGGGTTTGATAGCGAGTGCCGTTGATCGGGACAGGCGCGCATTAAGGGTTAACGTGCAGGATTTACACTGGCAGTTTATTGATGACACAACGCTGGAGCTTTGTTTTACCTTACCGGCGGGAAGCTATGCTACATCGGTGTTGCGGGAAATTATCGTATAAATGGCGAGGAGCCGCTTTTGGTGAAAACAGCGGTTTCCGAAAAGCAGTATCAAATAAAGAACCCGGTTAAAGCCAACGTGGAAACCTTTAATTCTTTGGCCCGATCTTCCACCTACTTACAAATCAGTTTTTCGGTGTAGCTCGGAATACTGGCTACTGCATCTTCTTTGGATGGATCCACAATTCCTTAAAGAGCTTATCGCTCGAGATCCGACATCTATTCAGGTGATTTTCTTAAAATATTCTATTGTCGGATGTCAGTAATCCTTATAACGATAACGCTGTCAATTAATTGTATTTAAAGGGTATTTACCTTTTTTTAGATTAAGTGGTATAGATACCTAAATAATATGGTTAAATGACAGCGTTAATTATCTGAATTTTTTATATATTCTTTCATTTTTCACACCGCTTATTTTCTTTGAACAGGAATTAATTATGCCCACACAAATTGAAGTATTGCTGGATAAAATGAGAGCTTTGGAAGATGAGTTGGTCGATGAATTGCAAAAACAACAAGAAGAATTTTCCTATGAAATTCTTAAACGGCGTGTCTATTTTGAAGAGAAAGTTATTATTCGACATAAGGAATATGCCAAACAGTTATTTAACTATATAGCCGATGCAAAACTAAAGCATATACTGAGTATACCTTTTATCTGGATATGTATTGTACCCGTGGCATTAATGGATATAACCATCAGCTTATATCAGGCAATATGTTTTCCTATTTATGGTATTCCAAAAGTAAAACGACAAGACTATATTATATTCGATAGGCAGTATCTAAATTATCTTAATATCGTAGAAAAGATTAACTGCGCCTACTGTAGTTATGTCAATGGGTTATTTGGTTATTTTCAGGAAATAGCCGGGCGCACAGAACAATTATGGTGTCCCATTAAACATGCTAAACGTATTAAAAGTTTACACAGCCGTTATCAGAAATTCATTGATTATGGCGATGCCGAAACATATCGAGCTAAAGTTGAAACAGCCCGGCATGATTTTAAAGATTTAGAATAAAATCCAAGTCATGCCGAGGTTATTATCCAGCATATAAACAATTTTAGGGATAAACAATACTGGCTTGTGGACCGAGATCGTCGGTTTCTTCAACATAACGGATCTCATCGCCAACTTGTAACGCATCAAATCCACTGCCTGTCACGCTGTTTCGGTGGAAATAAATTTCATGTCCGTCTTCAGCCTCAATAAAGCCGTGATCTTTTTCCGGTAACATGCGGCTTACGGTTCCGGTGCTTTGCAAGTCATGCGTTTTGACCTTGCCCTGCTGAATCCGTGCATAATCTTCCAACTGCCTTGTCGCTGCGTTAAAGGCGTCACGTATAGCTACATAAATATCTTCATAAGCCTTTTTGTCATGATGCTCCCGGCTGATGACCAACTCTTTGCGCGGCGTGGTGATGTCAATGCGAATATGGTATTGATTGCCTTGATGATGGTGGTGGTGCTCTGCTTCCACCGCAACCCGGCAGCCCATAATATGTGAATGAAACCTATCCAGCTTGCCGGCTTTTTCGCGGATTTTAGCCTCTACAGCATCAGAATGAGGTATCCCATGAAAAGTGATTTGTAATGGGATTTGCATATTACTCACCTTATTGAGGTTAAATTCGAAAATGAATACTCTGTTGCGGTATCAGATGACAATTAAATCTTCAGCTTGCGGGCCTTTTTTTCCTTGCGATACATTGAATTTTACTTTTTGCCCATCAGTTAATGACTTAAACCCTGTGCTGCTAATGTTGCTGTAATGAACAAAGACATCCGGGCCTTTTTCCTGTTCAATGAAACCAAAGCCTTTGCTGGCGTTAAACCATTTAACTGTACCGGTATTTGTTTGTGTAGACATAATTAAAAATCCCAAAGAATAAATTTTATTTTCATTAAGTAATAAATGTATTACTTAATTTTGATTTTTCGGTATAAATGGTAGCTATCAACCCGACAGTTAACCGAGTATATTTTTTCATCTATTTATTTGATCAACATAACATCTCCAATAATATAAAAATAAAGCTAAGTCCTTTAATTTACGTAGGGTCTAGTGAGAAGTGTTTTTAGCAATCATTTCATTAAATTCCCGTTCTGCCTCGATCCAGTCATCAAGTTCATGGCCTGGTTCAAAACCTCTGTTTTCTGCCTTGTAGAAGGCAAGTTCAGCAATTTTTGTGTAACAGTCTGGGAGGTTCATAGGCGTAAAAGACCCCGCTATGTTTAAATTAGAGTCTTGGATAGGCGTACTCACTACTCACCTCACTCATAGCTAACATAGCTAAGTTGCTAGATTCATATAATTTTTTTTGACCACATACAGAAAAATTCGACTGAGAGCATTGAAACAAAAAATTGAGAATAAAAATATTAGTGTAAATACCTAGTTTCGCAGCAATTTTAGAAGCGCACTGAAATGGACGAACTTTTACCGACACAAGTTGGAGCTTATAGGAATTGGCAAATAAATCAGGCGCACCATTTAGCTTAAATTAACCGTCTAACCAAAAACACACCACAGTTGTCGTAAGCAGGCAGGTGGTAATACTTAGTGTAATAATATTCTGGAAATAGGGTTAAATAGCGACTATTATTAAAATATAAGTTTTTTAAAGTTGTTAATTATCAATGTCTAAAAATAGATAATAAGCCTTACTATAAGGTATTGTTTTTTTGTATCAAACGCAGGGAGCGTCTATTTAACGCTACCCAATTAATAAACTGAGTTTTCCACGCAGAGTATATAACCCATGAAAAATACACCGTTGGATCCTTCACAACTCTATAAACCATGTAATGTCGAACAGTTAAAGTTCAGCTCCACCGAGGAGCTTGAAGATATTGATATTGTCGTGGGACAGCAGCGCGCTGTTGACGCCGTAAAATTAGGCATCCACATGCATAAAAACGGTTACAACATCTTCGCAATGGCCCCTTCCGGCACCGGTAAATTGACTACCGTACGACAGTTGGTCGAACACGAAGCCAGTCGGCAATGCATTCCTTCGGACTGGTGTTATGTAAATAATTTCAGTCAGCCAGCCAAACCGACGGCCATTAAATTCATGCCGGGACATGGCAAGGTGTTCAAGCAGGATATGGAGCAATTGATTGAGGAGTTGAGCATCGCCATACCTGCAGCGTTTGACGGTGATGAATACCGATCCAGAACGGGGGAACTTGAAAGCGAATCGCGGCGACGGGAAATAAGCGAACTCAGCCAGTTACGTGAAGAAGCGGCCAATGCCCATATTATCCTCACGGAAACCGCGACCGGTTATGCCTTTTCTCCTGCGAATGAAAACAATGAAATTATCAGCCCCGAGCAGTTTAATAAGTTTGATAAGGACAAGCAGCATGAAATACAAAAAACCATTTTCGACTTGCAGGAGCGTCTGGCAAAGTTGCTGAAAAATTTCCCCATTTGGCGCAAGGAAACCAAGCGCAAACTGCAAGCGCTTAACCGAGAAGTTGCGGAGCAGGCCGTCAACCATTCCATAGATGACCTGATCGAAAAATACGCCAAACAGGAAGCCGTCCTTAGTTATCTGAATGATGCTCAAAAAGATATTATCGAGCATGTGCTGGATTTTCTTCCGCGTAGCGAAAAAATGTTGCCGTTTATGGAGTTAACGCAGGAATCTAATCCGCTTAAACGTTATTGCGTGAACCTGATGGTGGATTTTAGCGGCAAGAAAGCAGCTCCGGTTATTTACGAAGATCATCCGAATTACAGCAATCTGGTCGGCCGTATCGATCATCAGGCTTACATGGGTTCGCTAGTCACCGATTTCACGATGATCAAACCCGGTGCGTTGCATAAAGCCAATGGCGGCTACCTGATTATCGATGCCCGAAAGCTGCTGTTTCAACCCTACGCCTGGGATACGCTAAAAAGAACGTTGCAATCCGGCGAAATCCGTATCGAATCGTTGGAACGGGCGCTCAGTCTGATCAGCGCCACATCGCTGGAACCGGAACCCATACCGCTTAATTTAAAGCTTATCCTGATGGGGGAGCCGGTGATTTATTATTTGCTGAGCGAATACGACCCGGAGTTTCACGATCTTTTTAAAATCGCAGCCGATTTTGACCAATCGGTTTCCAGAGAAGACAGCGACCATGACTACGCCCGATTGCTGGCGACTATCGCCCGCCGCGAGAAGTTACGTCCACTGAGCCAAAACGCAGTTGCCAGGGTTATTGAACAGAGCTCCAGAATGACCGGCGATGCCGAAAAACTGCTAACCCACCTGCGTAGTATCAAGGACTTGTTAACCGAATCGGACTATTGGGCAGATAGTAACGGTCACGAGCATATTACCAACAGCGATGTGCAACAGGCCATTGACCATAAAACGCACCGGTTGGATAAGGTCAGGGAAAAACTGTATGAGAATATACATCGAGGCACGGTATTAATTGATATTGAAGGTAAGGTTACCGGTCAGATCAACGGTCTTACGGTATTGCAGCTAGGTGAATTTAGTTTTGGACAACCTTGCCGGATCACAGCAACCACCCGCCTAGGCACCGGCAAAGTGGTTGATATTGAACGTGAAACCGAATTAGGCGGCGCTATTCATTCAAAAGGCGTATTGATATTGTCGAGCTTTATCGCCGCACGGTATTCCCGGAAAACGCCGTTCTCGATTGCCGCCAGTCTGGTATTTGAACAATCCTACGGCCACATTGAAGGCGACAGCGCCTCTCTGGCAGAACTTTGCGCTATTTTATCGTCGCTTGCCCAGATTCCGTTACGGCAGGATTTGGCAATTACCGGTTCGGTTAATCAACTGGGCAACGTCCAACCGATAGGCGGAGTTAATGAAAAAATTGAAGGGTTTTTTGATGTTTGCGCCAAAAAAGGATTAACCGGTACTCAGGGGGTGATCATTCCCGCCACGAATATTAAACATTTGATGCTGCGCTGGGATGTGGTGCATGCCGCTCAATCCGGCCAATTCAATATTTACGCCATAACAACCGTAGATGACGCAATTGAGTTGCTTACCGGCATGGAGGCTGGCACTGTTAATGAGCAAGGCGTTTACCAGCCGGGCTCGTTTAACGCTCTGGTGGAAGCCCAGTTGCTGCAATTTACCAAGATTAAAAAAGAGTTTATTAGAAAGTCTGGTGATTGATAAATCATAAGGGATACGAAGTTTCTACCTTGTTTTTGAAAATGGCCTCTGCAATGTCCAAGGTGCTGATTTTAGAATTCTGGACTCAGAGTAAAATTAAAAATGTTTCTCTGATCCAGTAATTATTTTAGTTTCTATTGAATTCGGTAAATACTATTATGACCCGTAAATGCTAGTTTAATGCTTGGTTGTGGTAATTTTTTTAAGGGAAAAGCATATTATGAAATTTCGTCTTCTTGGCATAGTAGCCATTTGTACAATAGTCGCTACCACTCCTGTTTACGCGCTGGAAGACCCTGTGGGCGTTCCTATGGGCGAAATCCAGAATGGAGATCCAAATGGTGAGCAAGGCTATGCTCCTGGCGATGGTACGAACATAGGTTCAGACACCGACGCTTATGGCAGCGCTCAGAATGCGGCGGAAGGCAGTAATGCCGCAGATACCTCGTTTGACGGCTCCCCTTCTAGTTTTGGATCAGCGGGAGGTAACATTGGTACGGTTGTCGAACCGAACCAATGATCGGCGCGTCCTGCTGTAAAAATAGTCTTGAAGTACGTTCCAGTTTCGTAGGTCGGATTACGCTATCGCTAACCCGACCTACCCGACCTTGTTTCGGCTTTTAAAAATTCATTTAAATCCGTGTCATCCGTATGCTATTTTTTCTACCGGTGAATTGGTCAGTACCAAAACCCGCCCAAATGTCGGCGGGGTTTTCTAATTGATTTTTGATAATGGACGGGTACGGAAAATCTGTCATGGTTCGAATATTTCAGGGTTTGTTTCGAAAGCTCTTTCAAACTTAACAACCGTTTTATTCTTTCTTCGGTGTCCGGGTGCGTTCTGAGGACGGATGGAATCGATCCTCTATGACCTCGACCCAACAGAATGTCGAAAATCGAGGACTCATAGACTTCCAGTTTACTTAATGCCATTGCCAGGCCTTCGGGGTCGCCCGTTAATAAAACGGCTTGACGATCGGCATCAAACTCTTTCATTCTCGATAATGAAAGTTGCAGGAAACCCATAATGGTCGGCGCCACAATCAGCACGCCTAAGGCAAACCAGGAAATCGTCACCAAGCCCAGAAAATACAGCGGTAAATTTAAAAAAATTAGCAAAAAACCAGTCAAAGACAAGGTGTTGGTGATCCGGTTGAGGATGTCGGCATAAGTCATCACCCGCACATCATTATGCTGGATATGACTGATTTCGTGTGCCAGTACTGCAATAATCTCTCTCATGCTCAGTGTATTCAGCAGCGAATCACTAAGACCGATTGCCGGATTTGCCGACGTACCTACCGAGAAGGCATTCATAAGTTGACTGGGCAAGTAGTAAAGCTCTGGCGGCGCGGGTAAGTCGGCACGAGCGGACAATTCCTGTGTTACTTGATAAAGGCCGGGCGCATCATTCGCCGATAGCAATCTGCCCCCATACATGGAAAAGATGAAAGCGGGCGATATGTTCGGGCTGATAACCAGTATCAGAACGCCTAAAACTGCCGCCCACAAAATGCCATCGACCCCGGCCAAAATAAAACCCACTAATGACAAAATAACGCCCATGCAAAGAAAAAGCGCCAAGGTGTGAACGAAGTTTTTTAGCTTGTGGTTAAACTCTGCCATCAGGAATCTTTTGCTGAAAGCGCTTCGGCATTACGTTTAACCAGGTTATCAATAACGGCGCTTAATGAGCCTTTGGTTTGAATTTCGTCATTAAAGGTTGAACGGTAATTAGTCACCAGACTCACGCCATCAATCATAATATCGTAGACTTTCCATTCGCCTTTAGTTAGGAGCATCCGGTAATTTACGTCAACAGGTTGCAGGCCGGGTTGCAGAACCTCTGTTTTGACGACGACTTTTGTGGCTTCATTTGACATTTCAAGCGGCATGAAACGCATGGTCCAATCGTTATACTCCACAAACGCCCTGGAATAGGTTCTTACTATCAGGGTCTGGAACTCATGTTTAAAACGCTCCTGCTCTCCAGACGTTGCTGTTTTCCAATGTTTCCCCAAAACTAACGGTGCAATTCTGTCGAAATCCGTATGCAAGGAAATAACGCCATTAACGAATTGCGTAACTTGTGCAAAATCCTTGGTAAAGGATTTGTCCTTCAGTTTTTGCTGTAATTGTGCCGAAACACTTTGGATGATTTGTTGCGGGGGTTGTAAATCCTCGGCTATTACTTTTGTGGTGGGTATTAAACCGAGTAATAGAGCAAAAAATAAACCCACTATTGCGTATTGTTTAGTTCGATTTCGCATCATTACCCGGTCCTAAAAAATATTAAATAATGCTCGGATTACTTGGGTTTTGCCATCTTTTCATGATTTTCGGCTGCTTTTTCATGTTCCTTGGCCAGCGCTTCATGGTGTTTAGCCATCGCTTCGTGGTGCTTTTTCAATTCAGGATGTCCCGCTTTACCATATTCTGCGGCCACCGATTCATGATGTACTGCCATTCCTTTGTGATGTTCCGCGTGTTTTTTATGAAGCGCTGCCGCTTCCTGATGCTCTGTAGGTGATGTAGCAGGCGCAGAGATATTTGCGGGATGTTCAGGCGCCGGCACAACTTCCGCCAATAAGGGTGTAGAAACGATGCTCAGGCAAGCGGCCAAGGCCAAACCGATATAAGTACTTTTCATAACTGTTTCCTCATGTGAATTAATAGCATTGAAGTAATTATTTTGCGTTGAAAATGTAGTGAAAAGTGCTGTTGAGTTATTTTTACTGCATTTTCAACGCGTATCATCATGTCGGTAGTTCTAATGAAGCGCAAGTTGGGTCGATTGCGTATTGACAAATAATAGTCCTGATGTTTGACGTGTCAAACATCAGGACATACCAAGATTATCACCCCGGATGAATGACCCTCCGTGCTGTTAAGGTCTTCGTAGAAAATGGTGTGCTACAACAAGCCAATCAACTCAAACGCCCGGTCGATTTCCTCAAACGTATTATGAAAATGAGGGGAAAAGCGTATGCCGCCGCCGCGCAAGGCGCAAACCACGCTATTTTCCTGCAAATGTTTATATAACACCTCGTTTGAAACCGTTCGGTGCTTAAAGATAACAATGCCGGATTTAAGCGGACTTTGCTTTGCAGACAATAAGACTAACCGCTCGTTTTTATCGATCACATCCTTTACATAATCGGACTTTTCTAAAACCTGCGTTTCGACCGCAGCCATGCCGGTTTCCAGCAATAAAGACAGGCTGGCGGAAAACGCATGGATGCCCAGCATATTGGGACTGCCGCATTCAAAACGACGGGCGGTAGGGTGAACTTCCCACGGCTGGTTTTCATAATTGTGGATGTCTTTCATCATGTGCCAGCCGTATTGGGTCAGCTTTAGCTTGTCCCTGGCCTCGGGCGTGGTGTAAAAAACGCCCAAACCTTCGGGGCCGAACATCCATTTATGACCGTCGGCCATTACAAAATCCGCCTGATAAGCCTGCACGTCAAATTGCACCGCGCCCAGACTCTGGATAGCGTCAATGCAAAACAGGATACCGCGCCGCTTGCAGAATTCACCGATCCTTCCCAAGTCCATACGCAGGCCCGAGGCAAATTGTATGGAACTGATGGTCAGTAAGCGCGTGTTGCCATCGACCAGCGCAAATAAAGCATCTTCGGGGGAATCGGCGCTGTGTAAGTCGGCCTGTCGAAATTCCACGCCCTGATCGGCCAAGGATTCCCACGGCAGTCTGTTGGAAGGGAATTCCTCATTGCTGGACACAATATTGTCGCCGGACTGCCAAATCAAACCGTAGGCGACAAAGGACAAGGCTTCCGAGGTGTTTTTAACCAGCGCAATATCGTCAGGAGAGGGGGCATTTAACAAAGCCTGCAATTGGGTGCGTAATTCAGCTTCCTTGTTCAGCCAGTCCAGATAGAAGTGTGAGCCGTAGCGGGTGTTTTGTTCGGCAAACTTGATTACCTCCGCGCCGGTTCTTTTGGGCCAGGGGCCTACGGCGGCATGGTTAAGATAAATTAATTCGTCGATCAGCGGGAATTCAGGGTGTTTCATGGTATCCACGTGGTAGGTTAAACAGCATGTTCATTTAAAATGGCATTGATGCGCGATTGCAGACTTTTACCCGAGATAGCCGCATAGATTCGCTCTTAGGCGACTTTTTGTGTGACAACACATTTGCACTCGCGTTTTAGACCGCATTTTTTAGCTTCAAGGCGTGCTTCACTGCGTTCAATATAGCGTATTTAAAAATCGAGTTACAATAATCCTATCATCGCAGCTGAAGTTTTGTTGGGTGCATTCAACTTAGTCATGATGTTTTTGATATATAAAGTTGACAGTACGCTCTGAGATATTAAGGATGCACAAAATCTTGTCAGACGTTTTACCGTCGTTAGTCTGGCGTCCTGGCGGTTTTACTGAGAATATCCCAGCAAGGAAAAAATCCCGCTGGCATTGAGTAACGCCTGAACAAATCGAGGGAACATGATCCATCAAGCCATGCTATTTAACCCACCATTCGCCACTGACCGGATCTTCATGATAAAAATCAGCATTCTGTACCCCAGCAATCCAAGCGCACGGTTCGATATGGGCTATTACATCGACACGCACATGCCGTTGTCGATTGGGCTTTTGAGCGCCCATCCAGGATTCAAGGGCGTTTCAGTCGAGCGCGGACTCGGCGGCGCAGTGCCGGGAACGGATGCCGCCTATATCGCCATGTGCCATTTTCTGTTTAATTCGGCTGAAGACTTCATGGCCGCTTTCATGCCGCACGCCGCAGTGCTGCAAGGCGACATGCCCAATTACACAGACATAGAACCGGTTATTCAAATCAGCGAAGTCCTTATTTCCGAGTAGACCCATGTACATACCATCACAATTTGAACAGCCCGATATTGAAGTCATGCACGAGCTGATTCGCAACCGGCCGCTGGCGACAGTGGTAACGCTCGATTCAAACGGCATTAACGCCAATCACATCCCATTGCATCTTTCGTCAACACCGGAACCGTTTGGTGTGTTACGCGGTCATGTCGCACGGGCAAATCCGCTCTGGCGTGAGCTTGCAGCGGATGTCGAAACGCTGGCCATATTTCACGGCCCGGACGCGTATATCAGCCCGTCGTGGTATGCGACTAAACAGGAAGCAGGGAAGGTGGTTCCGACCTGGAATTATGCGGTAGTTCATGCTTATGGTTCTTTGCGGGTTATTGATGACGTTGCTTGGGTTCGCGCCCAGCTTGAAGCGTTAACGCAGCATAACGAGGCCGCTTTTCCTGAGCCGTGGGCGGTGTCGGATGCGCCGGAGGATTTTACCGAAAAGCTGATTGGGGCTGTGGTTGGGATTGAACTGGTTATCACCCGATTAATCGGCAAGTGGAAAGTCAGTCAAAATCAACCGCCGCAAAATCAGCGTAGCGTTATCCAAGGGCTGAATGCCAGCGGACAAAATGAGGCGGTAGCAATGGCTGAGTTGGTTAATGCCGGGTTTAAAAATGTTGGCTGATATACGCGGTTGCAATTCGGGGTACAATTGGCGTTAGCCTGTTTTGCGGTGATTTTTTGGGTAGGTTGCTACGGTGTTGTATATATTACACCAAGCTCAGAGCCGTTATGATTGGTTTTAAATTAAAAATACCAATGAAGGAAATATTTATAATGAGGTTCAGCTATGGATAATCCAGACGAATTTATGGGTGCCGATGAATTCATAAGTCAAACTATTTTTGATCATGGTAAAAAGTTTTATGACTCATATAACATGCTGAACACCACTAAAGAAACTAACTTACCTGCATTAGTTTGTTTAGCTTTTTCAATAGAACTATTTTTTAAGTCACTCAGGACAAGAGTATATTACAAAAGAGTTGAAACATTTACTGAAGGCATGGTGATACACAAATATCATGATAAATCAATTGTAACTGGTAAGCACAACTTACTAGAACTTTTTAAAGGACTACACCCAAATATGCAAAATGATATTAGGGCAAGATATGAAAAAGAATATTTTAGTAGTATTGAGAAAGATCTATCAAATGTAAGTTCCGGGTTTATTGACTGGAGATATATGTATGAGGGAAAAACTAATGTTATACATTTAACGACAGTTCAGAATATTGGAAGCTTCATGTATTTTTATGTAAGAAAAAAAATTGAAGAAAACTGCTAATAAAACATATAAACAGCAGCGTAGGTTAAGTTGCACCTTTTCGCAACCCAGCACATTCGCACGAAAATATTGAGCTAACGATACCAACAGTAAGCGCTTTAGGCGAAGCTGAAACCCAACGTGTCTGGAACCCCAACGGGGTTCAAGCCGTTAGCCGGGGGTTGAGCGTAGCGACACCCCCGGATGGCATGGACAAAAAACCTCGACCCCGGCGGGGTCGCAGAAACACAACATTTAAGCGAAGTTTACTATGGCATCCACCTATCTTAGCCTGCATTACCATATCGTATTTGGAACCAAAAACCGTGCTCCCGTCATAGATGCAAAATGGCGTCCTCGGCTTTATGATTTCCAAGCGGGGCGGGGTTTGCAACCCCGCTCCTAACGTTTCAGCAACACGGGTTATACTTAACTAACGCCTTACGTTTCGGACGGGGCAACATGCCCCGTCCGGCTTGGGTGTGCTCGAATGTCTCGTTATGTAAAAAAGGAAAAGGAAGTGAATATTTTAATTGCTGAAGATAACCAAATTATTCAAATGCTTCATGCTGAGCTAATGAGTCACTGGGGATATGATTTCGATATGGCATCAAATGGCATAGAGGCTATTGAATTCGCACAGAAAAATGACGGCAAATATGATTTTTGCTTGATGGATGTTGAAATGCCAAAAATGAACGGAATTGAAGCTACAAAGATCATCAGGAAAATCGCAAATTATTTTCCGATCATGGCATACAGCAGCAACCATGATTACAAAAAAGCATGCTTTGAAGTGGGAATGGATGATTTTGCACTGAAACCATGTCCTCCCGATGAGTTGTTTTATAAAATCAATGAGCTATCAGTAAAGCTATATAATTTCATAACTAAGCCAAAAAATTTCGCTATAAAAGAGGTGATGCCAGTGGACAAAAAACATGCAGATGAGCTGCGGGATCTTGCTAAACAAGGGTTATGTAAAATAAATATACGAGGAGTCGGTGATCATGACCTGACTGTTGTTGTACATAAAAATGTACCCTACAAGATATCGAATGATTTTATCGGAAATGGTGATGAGGTCTCTGTTTTTCTTGATCGTTCTTCTGACAGGCCAGCCGAGTGCCACCTATATAAATCAAGCTGCCCTATGCCAGCCATTTTTTTAAGGGATGATGAATTCGAAGAAAAACGAAAAGCGGAGGATGAGTTATTGAAAAATTGTGTAGCAATGGTTGTTAAAAAGAGTAAGCCATAGTTTCAAGCGGGGTTGCATTGATGACGCCACTTGGGTTCGCACCCAGCTTGAAGCGTTAACACAGCATAACGAAGCCGCTTTTCCCGAACCGTGGGCGGTGTCGGATGCGCCGGAGGATTTTACCGAAAAGCTGATTGAGGCTGTGGTTGGGATTGAAATGGTTATCACACGGTTAATCGGCAAGTGGAAAGTCAGTCAAAATCAACCGCCGCGAAATCAGCGCAGCGTTATTCAAGGGCTGAATGACAGTAGGCAAAGCGAGGCGGCAGCAATGGCTGGATTGGTTGATGCCGGGATTAATAATATACCTTAATCAACGCGGTAAACTGTAATTCGGAAAGCTGTAAGGCGGATTCGCGCTAGCGATCCGCCATGATCGGAGCCTTGAACCTGAACTCCGCACGGACTTTTTCACGCGGGGATTTTTTATGTCCGGTTGTAGTGGATATTGTGTGTTGATTGGCGGTTTGCTCGGCAACTGCTCCTGCGTTGCTCTACCTCCTGCATCCATGCAGTCGTGAAGCGAAACCGCCCTACGGATCTTTAGCGAAGTTGAAACCCAACGCGTCAGGAACCCCAACGGGGTTCAAGCCGTTAGCCGGGGGTTGAGCGTAGCGATACCCCCGGATCGGATGGCATGAGACAAAAAACCTCGACCCCATCGGGGTCGCAGAAACACAACATTTAAGCGAAGTTTACCATGGCATCCACCTATCTTAGCCTGCATTACCATATCGTATTTGGAACCAAAAACCGTGCTCCCGTCATAGATGCAAAATGGCGTCCCCGGCTTTATGATTATCTCGGTGGAATTGTCCATAGACTGGGCGGATTTTCAAAACGAATTGGTGGAATCGATGACCATGTCCATTTGCTGGTGTCTTTAAAATCCACGCACAATCTTGCCGATCTGATGCGGGAGTTGAAGAAAGCATCTTCCGTGTGGGTTCATGATACATTAGGAGAAAAGCAATTTGCATGGCAAGAAGGTTATGCGGCTTTCACCGTTAGCGCATCCGGGTTGGACGCTGTGGCGAAATATATCGCCAATCAGGAACAACACCATAAAATGAAATCGTTCCGGGATGAGTTGGTTGAAATGCTGGAAAAATCCGGTGTCGATTATAACCCGGATTATTTGTAGCCCGAATTACTGCGACCCCGCCGGGGTCGAGGTTCTTTGTCCATGCCATCCGGGGTGTCGTTACGCTCAACCCCCGGCTAACGGCTTAAACCCCGTTGGGGTTCCAGACGTGTCGGGTAACATTTTTTTGTTGCCCAATATTTTGATGTATATGAATATCGGGCATAAACAGTTTGCCCAACGTGACTCCATAATAATAATCGACAAGAAGGAATAAAATGAATAAGAAAATTTTAGTGTTTATCTCGGCTTTATGCCTCGGCTTATCGGCATGTAGTGCAGAGAAGGATAATGGAAACCTCGTTAAATCGGCTTTCATTAATAACTGTATAAAGCAGGAGAGTTCCACACGCTCTGCGGAACAAGCTAAATCCTACTGTGATTGTGCAGCTGATGCGGTGTTTAGCAATAGCAATATTTCCGATGAAACAAAAAGCCTGATGCCGACTATGAGTGATAAGGACAGTAAGATCAATAAACAAAGTGATATTGCAACGGTCAGGGGGCTGTTGATGTCCTGCTACACCAAAAAGTTTTATAAAAAATAAGCCTGAAAAAATCAATGTAGCCCTGTAGTAGGCCGGAATAAGCCGGTTCGAGCGGCAGCGAAAACTGGGGTTTCCGGCAAACACCTCCCAAATTCGCCGGAAACGCCACCTCGCGCCATGCGCTTGGATGGCCTTATTCCGGCCTACGCTACTGTTGGTGCCCAACCGGCGCGATGCATCTATCCGGTTCAGCATTAACCTCCCTAAGCAGAAAATTTCCCAACCAATCAAACCGCCTAAGTTGATTAACGAAACTTCTGGTGACACCCACTTGCAACTGCTAATCTAAATTCACTATCTGATATTGGAGAATGTGATGTTTAGCACCCCCGAGTTTACTGCCGATCCCGTACGCGAACGACTGCTCAAAGCGGCTCTCGACAGTTTTCTGTCCGACGACTACCACAAGGTTACGACCCGCCTGATCGCAGAAAAGGCCGACGCCAATATCTCGATGATCCGTTACTACTTTGGCAACAAAGAGGGTTTATATGAGGAGATGATCCGTGACACGATGAATCCGCTACTTAACGTGTTGGACGGACAAATGCTGGACTCCGTTGATGGGTTTAAAGACTTCTTCAATCTGTATTACGAGACCATGTCCAAGCGGCCCGAGTTTCCGAAGCTGATATTGAAAGTTCTGGCGCTTAACCAAGGACCGGGTCGGCGCTTTATCCAACAGCTATTGGAGCGAGGGCGCACACGCGGCGCCAAGAAGGTGGAGGATATGAAATCTGCCGGGCAAATCGCTCCTTCATTAGACCCTGACATTGTCAGGATGGCCTTTGTCAGCCTGGCGATGATGCCGATTCTGCTGAAAGATGTTTTTGAAGAACAGATGGGGCGAACCATGGATGCCGACTTCCTCGAAAAATTGGCCGCGTTCAATGGCTACCTGTTTTCCACGGGCTTGACGCCGACAAGGGCGGAATAGCTTGGGCGTCTAATCCCCTCACCCCAACCCTCTCCCGATGGGAGAGGGAGCCCGTTGTTAAACAAAGTGGTAGATGTGAATATCAGGAGATTTGCGATGTCATTACAAAAAAATTCAGGCCCGGTTCGTCGCTTTGCCAAGCTGATGAAGTTTGCCGCCTGGCTACAGAACATTCCCAACAAGCTCACGCCGCCACCGTTTCGGCTCATCCAGATCGGCTCTGCGTTTTGGCAGTCGCGTGTGCTTCATGTCGCGGTACGTCTGGACATTGCATCCGTTCTGGGAGATGAGCATCTCGCAGTTGACATCATTGCGGCACGCGTCTCGGCGCAATCGGACGCCATCTACCGTCTGCTGCGGATGCTGACAGCCATGAGTGTATTTGAAGAAGCGGCGCCGCGAGTCTTCAAAAATAATGCGCTTTCCGCTTACTTGCGAGAAGACAACCCTAACAATGTCAGGGCAATGATCTTGATGCATAACTCGCTTGAGATGAGCCAGCCTTGGTTTGAGCAGCTGGAACAGGGAGTGCGTAGCGGGGACGTTCCGTTTCAAATTTCTCATGGCAGGGAGCTTTATGCCTACATGGACGATCATGCCGAATTCGATGCGCTATTTGCCCGTGCGATGGACAGTGTGGAGGCATTGATGGGCGATAGTTTTGCCACTGACTTCGATTGGGGACGATTTGATCGAATCATCGATGTGGGGGGTTCGAAGGGAAGCAAATCATTAGCCATACTAAAGCGGCATCCGCAGCTCACGGCTTTGGTGTTCGACCGGACTCAGGTTATTCAAACAGCGGCAAGCTATTGGATCGGCAAGGAATCGCCAGCTCTTTTGTCCCGATTAACCTTCCAAGCGGGGGACTTGCTCGAATCGGTTCCCGCAGCCAAAAACGACAAGGACATCTACTTGTTGAGCGCCGTTCTGCATGGCATGGATGACCTGAATTGCGTCAAAGTGCTGCGTAATCTCGTCGCCGCAAGTACGGGTACCGGTGCCCGCATTGCACTAATGGAGTTGGTTGTTCCGGAATTGAAGGCCGATTTTTCCAGTGCGGCCTTTGATATGCAGATGTTCATGGCTACCCGAGGCAGGGAAAGAACGCTTCATGAATGGCAGAGCCTTTTCGATCAATCCGGGTTGGCGCTTGAGGAGCTGGTAGGCCTTCAATCGCTGGGCAAGATACTCGTATTGAGGCCGAAGGTGCCGTTAAGTTAAGAAGCACACTGGTTCTCAAGCTGGAGCTCTCGTTTTTATGCACAAGCACTTTAAAGCGCGTCATCCCTGCAGGGATTGCCGGGGTCCACGACTGCAAGGATGCAGGAGGTAGAGCAACCAGGAGCAGTTGCCGAGAAGCCATGGATGGCGATACTGAACAGACAGCAAGTATCATCATCGGGGATTGATCAGTAATTCAAGCATTCACATCCCTGTGCTCTGGATTCCGGCAATCCCTGCCGGAATGACGGCGTACCGCAGGCACTTGTGTATAACGATGATAGCTGGTGGCGCTTCTAAAATCCTTAACTTAATGGCAGTGACGCGTAGCTAAGGTACGGTTTTTGGGTTTTTACATTGACCAAATGCACCATTAAATAGGAATACAAAAAAACTATGTTTGCTGTGCTGCCCAACCACTATCCAGTCTGCGCCCGACTGCTTACCCAGTTTAGCGGTAACGTCTGTAGATGCCTATGAGAGAGGGATAAATGCGCCTGATTTTGAAGTGTGGCGAGTATGAAATCATTGCACAGGCACCACGCGGTCATCGTTTAGAAAACTGATGTCTGCATATTGGCACACGCCTTCTTCATGCTGAAAAAGACTGACCGCAATCAGCCAGACTTTGACGATGTTGCCCGGCATTGCTCCGCCTATGGCGTTGATGTAGTCCTGATAGACATCCCGATCTTCATTAAACCATTCGCCCAAGCCTTGGGAGCCGGAACGGATCACGACATGGGTTTCGCGGTGAGTCCAGGTCGGTATCGGGCAACGATAGACTGTTTCGGGCGGCAGTTCGGCGCTCCAGTAATAGGTGATGTCCTGGCCGTTATCGAATTCGACCGCGATGCTTAAATAGTCGTGGGTGGGCAGGGTGTCTTCCCGCACAGCGGAGGGCAAGACATCCATTTTCCAGGACCAGCGCAAGCGGGTGTTCGGCTTAAACGGCAGGGAAACCGGTTTTATCAACAGGCCGGTGTCATTGTGGGTGTGGCAGCAGATTGCCGACTCTTTTGCCGGTGCTGCATAGGACTGGTAAATTTCCGCAGGCCCTAAGAACCAAAGATATTCCCAGCCTTCCGGCGTAATAACCGGCGAAATCAGCCGGTCGATTTCCATTGCGATCAGGTTATCCACGTCGCCGTTCTCGGCAAGGCTTTTTAAGCCGTTCAGCGTATCGCCCTGCCAGCGGATAAGCAGCACAGCCAAGTTGCCGGTGACCATGTCATATACTTCGTCCGGCGTTGCCAGTCCGCCGGTTTTGCTGGACCATTCCCCCGGAAAATAACTGGCCAGATAAAGCCGTCCCGATTGCGCTACGGTAAAACTATGGCTGTCGCGGGTGCCTCGAAATATCTCGCCGTCCTGACCGATGCGAAACCACAGCTGAAAGTTGGGTTCCAGCGTTATGGGCAGGTCTTTAAACTGCGTTTGCCCGGCTGCGAAAGAGGTAAAGTTATCGCCTGCTTCAACATCAAGGCCGGTATCGAACCAGGGTTTTTGCTCGGAGGGCAGTTCAAAAAAATGATGCTCGAAAATAATGCCGTTTGCAACGTTGCCCAACAATTCTATAAAGCGGGACTTAAATTCAATAATATTCATGATGTCTCCTGTATCGGTAAAGTTCATAAAAATCAGCTGCAAGGATTATAATCAGATCACCCTCATTAAATCTTGTATAAACTGGCTATGCTGAAACTTTATCCTGCGTATATGCGCTTGTTTATTTGGCGAAGCCGGTCGCTTTACTTCGGTCCGTCGGTGCATTTGGATGCGCACGCTTATGCGACAGTGGCATTGCATGTGGGGATTTACCGGCCTTTCAGGATAAAGATCGCTAACGGTTCCTGGCAAAGTTGCCGCTGTGCGATTGTCCCGGCCGGTATCCTGCATGAGCTTGATTTTGAAGGCGGCATCCACGGCAAATTATTTATTGAACGGGACAGCTCCGACTATTTGTATTTCCAGCGCCGATTTGCCTGCCCGGAACAGTCGCTATCATTATTTCAGGATGATGAGCTGATCGAACAATTGTGCTGGATTTATGAGCTGGATCCCGATAAAGCCGTAATCGAAAACTGTTTGAGCGACTTGTTGCGCTGTAACGGAGAGCTGAATTTAGTGCTCGACCCGCGCGTACAGACCGCTATCGACCTGATCTGCGATGAGCCGGATTACAATTTCTCGCAACAATATCTGGCCGATAGGGCCGATCTTTCGCCGTCCCGGTTTTTGCATTTGTTTAAACAGCATACCGACGTCCCTTATCGGCGTTTTAGGACATGGAAACGGCTGTTCTTAGCATTGGAAAGTTTAAACGCCGTTGATAATATGACGGTAGCCGCGCTGGATGCCGGATTTGCCGATGCAACCCATTTCAGCCACAGCTTTCGCGATAACTTCGGCATAAACCCGGCTTACGTATTTCGCGGCATTAATCGGTTTGAGGTTTGAACGCTCAACTTATCGGGATAAAGTTTCAACGACTCGGCAGTTAACAAAATGGAACGCGGATAACGCTGATGATTAAGATAAAATATGATTTTTCATAATGATTCGGCGAATGCTAACTACGATTAATAGAACACGGAGGTAAAAGCCGAAGCCATGTTGTTTTACGCTTTTTAATCAGTGCTCATCATATTCATCTGCGTTATCTGCGTTCCATTGCATTTAATGACATTTATAATAAAAACAACAGGAACAACGTTTTATGTCCACATGGTTAGCTTCATCCTTTTTATCGAAAGACAGAATTATTGCCAAACCGGGTTTTAACCGTTGGCTGGCGGCTCCGGCTGCTTTGGCGGTACATCTGTGTATCGGCCAGGTTTACGCATTCAGTGTCTTTAATCTGCCGTTGACCAAGGTACTGGGCGTGACCGAGTCGTTGCCGGAAGACTGGAAACTGACCACCTTGGGCTGGATTTTCAGTCTGGCTATCATGTTTTTAGGGCTGTCGGCCGCATTCGCCGGAAAATGGCTGGAAAAAGTCGGGCCGCGCGTCACCATGTTTTGCTCGGCGCTTTGCTTTAGCGGCGGCTTTTTTATTGCGGCGGCCGGGGTCGAGCTGCATTCAATCTGGCTGCTGTATTTGGGTTACGGCGTATTGGGCGGCATCGGTTTGGGGCTGGGCTATGTGTCGCCGGTTTCAACGCTGATTAAATGGTTCCCCGACCGGCGCGGCATGGCGACCGGTTTGGCTATCATGGGTTTTGGCGGCGGCGCAATGATAGGCGCGCCGTTAAGCGTGTTTTTAATGAAGCATTTTGCGTCGGCGACATCGGTCGGCGTTGCCGAGACTTTTGTGACCATGGGCTGTATTTACCTGGTTTTTATGATGATCGGCGCTTTCAGTATCCGTTTGCCGGCAGAGGGCTGGTTGCCTGCCAATTTTCAGCCGGACACGCGCAAAAGCAAGTTGATTACGGACAAGCATGTCCATGTCGAGCAGGTGCTTAAAACGCCTCAGTTTTACCTGTTGTGGCTGGTGTTATGCCTGAATGTGACGGCCGGGATTGGCGTACTGGGTCAGGCTTCGGCGATGAGCCAGGAGATGTTTAAGGATCAGATCACGCCCGAGAAAGCCGCCGCTTTCGTTGGCATGCTCAGTTTCTTTAACATGGGCGGGCGTTTTGTCTGGTCCACGCTGTCCGATTACCTGGGCAGAAAAAACGTTTATTTCACCTTTTTCGTGCTGGGCTGCGTGCTTTATTCGATCGTGCCTTATACCGGACGAATGAACAACGTCATGCTGTTCATGGGCTGTTATGCGGTGATTATGAGTATGTACGGCGGCGGGTTCTCGACCATACCGGCCTATTTGGCCGATATTTTCGGCACCCAATATGTCGGGGCGATTCATGGCCGGTTGCTGACCGCCTGGGCCACGGCGGGCGTTGCAGGCCCGGTGCTGGTCAATTATCTCAGGGAAAGCCAGATTGCGCAGGGCGTCCCCAAAGCCGATGCCTATAACATGACCATGCAGATCATGGCCGGGTTATTGCTGGTCGGATTTTTTTGTAACCTGGGCATCAAGGCGGTCGATGAAAAACATCATATCAAGCATAATGACGTAAATGATCAGTTTGATGCGGCTTGAGACGGTTGTTTTATGATTGATAGCCCACGTGTTGGAGAGGTCTAAAACGGATTTTTAAAAGCCGAAGCCAAGTTTGCTGTGTGCTTTTTAAATCCGTGTCATCTGACGATTGCACTAAGGAGCTGAATCTAGGTTTTTTTAAACAGCGCCCGAGTCGGCGCTTGCATAATCAGTTGCGGAATGGCCGACAACGGCAAAATGCCATCGACAGCGCCCAGTTTGACGGCTTCCTTAGGCATGCCGTAGACCACGCAACTGGTTTCATCTTGGGCTATGGTCAGGGCGCCGGCATCGTGCATCTCTTTCATACCGTGAGCGCCGTCATCGCCCATGCCGGTCAGGATAATACCGACTGCATTGGCCCCGGCAGATTGAGCGCTGGAGCGAAATAATACGTCCACTGAGGGCCTATGTCTGCTTATCAGCGGACCGTCCTTGATTTCAACCTGATATTGGGCGCCACTACGTTGCAGCAACATGTGCTTGCCGCCGGGAGCGATTAAAACCATACCGGGCAAGACGCGATCATTATGCGCGGCTTCCTTTACCGTTACTTGGCAAATGCCGTCCAGCCTTTTGGCAAAGGCCGCAGTAAAATGTTCCGGCATGTGTTGAACCACGACTATCGGCGGGGCAGTGCGCGGCAGCTGGGTGAACAGGTATTCCAACGCCTGCGTACCGCCGGTTGAGGTGCCGATGACGATTACCCGATCGGTTGTTTGTACCATCGGCTTAGGGGGGCTAACGCCGAACAGGCTGTTTGCGCTTGCCGCGACAGGACTGGCCGAGGCAGTGCTTGATTTGATTATTCGAGGTCGGGATCCCGCCGCAGCCTTGATGACGTCGATAATGGTGGCTTTGGATTCTTGCAGGAAGTTACGCAAGTTGACCTTCGGCTTGGTGATGATGTCGACCGCACCGGCGCTCATCGCCTGCATGGTCACTTCAGCGCCTTTTTCCGTCAAGGTGGAGCAAATAACCACCGGAGTCGGGCGCTCGCTCATCAGCTTTTTAAGGAAAGTCACGCCGTCCATGCGCGGCATTTCAATGTCCAGTACAATGACATCAGGCCATTCGCTTTCCATTTTCTTCATCGCGAAAATGGGATCGGGCGCCGCGCCGATGATTTTTATGCCCGATACGCCGTCCAATAGACCGGTCAATACCTGTCGCACCACGGCGGAATCATCGACTATCAATACTTTAATCATTTGATATGTTATTTGTTACTATTCAGCAGTCAAAAAATAGAACGCTGATGACGCTGATAATTATGATTGAATAAGATTTTTCTTGTTTGAAAAAACTTTACGTTTAAACTCTGGCTTCTTTCCGAAATTTAAGAGCAAACCTACTTCCATTTCTGTTGCTTTCAGGTAATTGATTAATTGAAGTTCGTGTTCTTTACATAAGGTTTCAGCTGTTTTTAATTCAACAATTACACATCTTTCAACAGCTAAATCTGCAAAATACTCTCCCACTTCTTTGCCTTCGTAATAAACTTTTATCTGTTTTTGTTTTTCAACGAGCAAACCCATCGTAACAAGATCAATGAATAATGCATTCTCATAAACTTTTTCTAAGAAACCATACCCTAAGGTATTGTATCCTTTGTAAAATGCGTTGATGATTTTTTCAGTAATTTCCGAATATTTATAATTATCTGCTGACATCTTATTCATCTGCGTTCCATTATATTTAATAATGCCGTTACCAAAAATCAGCCTGATCCGATGGCTGTGGGATGTGTAGAGCGGTATTGCTTTTCAGGAAACGTTGTTCCTGTTTAATAACGGCTTGTTCCTCAGCATGTTCAATGCTTTTAACATAGACGGAAAAGTCGTTCGCCAGGAAAAAGATGTTGCGACCGATGTGACCGCCCAAACTGGAGGCTACCAAGGGGATATGTTCGGTAAGCAAAAAGGTTTTAATAAACTCGCAGTTGACTGCGCCTATGGATTGTCCGCCGCGTAATTCATTGCCCAGTTTAAGCACGTCGCCACCGCCAAAGGCTTTGGCTTTTAAATGAATGCGTTGTGCGCCCTGTTTTAGCATTTGATTGATCAGTAACTCCATCGCATGAATGCCGTAGCGTCCGCCTTCCGAGCCTAACAGGGCCGCATTGTGGGCCGAATGCTGCTGAGCCAGTAAAAAATGATTCATGCCGATCACGCGATTAACCGGATCATACAAACACGCCGCTACGCAGGAACCCAGCAGGGTGGAAATAATTTCATCCTTTTTGGTGACATAACTTTCGCCGGGGTCGATGATGATCCTTGGCAGTCCCTGATACTGGCCTATTTGCACGGTTTTTGATAAATGGAAGGCGTGACCATGGATAATTCGGTTTTAACACTGTGCAAGGTTTCAGAATGGCTGATAAAAAAATAGCCGCCCGGCTTTAACGCTGAAATGACGCGCTGGACTATATCCTGTTTGGTTTCCGTGTCAAAGTAGATCAACACATTGCGCAAAAAAATAACATCGAATTGCCCAAGGCTTTTGGGCAGCGCGGTTTTAAGGTTGACCTGTCCGAAACTGACGCGGTTTCTTATTTTTTCATCGACGCGGAAATAGCCGTCCTGGGAACGTACGCCTTTCAGACAATATTTGTCCAGGTAACGTTTGTCCATATTATCCAGCCTGTCCATCAAATAAACGCCTCTTTGCGCGGTTGTCAATACCTCGGTATTGACATCGGAGCCGAATATTTCCCATTTTCTCATGCCCAAGCCTTCAGCCAGGGTCATGCCGAGCGAATAACTTTCTTCGCCGGTGGAGCTTGCAGCGCTCCATAGACGGAAATTATCGCCCCGCCAGGACTTGATAATCTGTTCCTGAAGAAAACTGAAATGCTTGGGTTCGCGAAAAAAATACGTTTCATTGGTGGTCAGGATATTAACCATCAATTGAAATTCGTGGGGATGTTGTCCTGAATTGAGCAATTGGTAGTATTGCCCGTAAGTTTGCAGGCCGTAATGCAGCAAGCGTTTAGCCAACCGGCTGGCCACCATGATTTTTTTTTCCGGTGCCAGCGCGATGCCTGCATGATCGTAAATGACGCGCCTGAAATGGGCAAACTCTTCGGCGTTGATGGGCTCTAGACTGATAATAAACTTCCTTTTTATAAGAAAATTAGAACTACGTATAAATACATATTAAACTAGGTAGTCTACTAGAACAACGGAGGTTTGAATGCGGAACGGCCAAAATAACATCGACACTCAATTGCTGTACGGTTCATTACCTGCATTGCCGGTTATTTTGAGTGGGATAATCATGGTCTGGCAAAGCGGGGCGACTTTGTATAGCGTGGTTATCAGCCTATTGTTGGTGCTGTGCGGGATAGGAAGCGGTTTATTCTTGTGGTACCGCCATGTTAACCAATTGACGCAAATCAATTCCCGTTGGAAACAGGACGAAATCGGCAAGATCGATACGGTTGCGGCTTATACCACCGAATTGGAGCGGTTGCTGTTGACCATCAGCCCCATACTTTCCCAACACGTAATGGTTTCGCGTGAACATACCGAGCAGGAGATTATCTCGTTAACAAGTCGTTTTGCCGACATGGTTGGCGAACTTCAGCTGATTGTCGACAGTGCCGATAATACCTTGGACGGTCAGCATTACCATTTGGACAGTGTAATTACTACCAGTCGCGAGCTACTGCAACCTGTCCTGGAAGTGCTCAAACAGGCTCATAAAGCAGACCATGATGTTTTAGGCGAACTGCAAAAATTATCCGGGCACATGAGCGGACTGAATGCCATGTCGACCGAGATACATAACCTGACCGGACGAATCAACCGGTTGGCGCTTAGCGCGACTAATGAAGCCTCTTTAGCCGACGGCTTTGAAGTCGTTCAGAATGACGCGCGTAAATTGGCGGATGATTTTTTACACATCGAGCAGCGCTTGGGCAGTCAGGTCAACGATACGATTGCCGCCGTAACTGCTGCGTTAAAAATAGCGGAAAATGCCGCGCAGGTTGATGATTCAACCCTGTTTCAGGCCGAAGCCAATATCGAACAAACGTTATCCCACTTGAGTCTGGCCTTGGCCCATTACCGCGACAACGCCAGCACGCTTAGAAACAATGCCGAGCAAATCCGCGGCGAAATTAATAATGTATTGGTAGCCTTGCAGTTTCAGGATCGCGTCAGTCAAATATTGATGCAAGTTGAAAATAACTTGCTGAATCTGCAAAAAACCATTGAAAAGATACAAGAGCAAGGCAGTAACCGCGATGGCAACATGCTCCGGGTCGATGAAGCCGTAGAGCATATAGAAGAAAACTACAAGTCGGTTAGCTCGCGGCCTGATCATGCACCGGACAGCTCGGACGAATTAACTTTTTTTTAATACAAAGGTAGGCTTTTACTTATGGCGAAAACAATTATGATCGTGGATGACTCCGCTTCAATGCGACAGGTGGTCGGGATTGCACTTAAAGGAGCAGGTTATGAAGTGATCGAAGCCTCTGACGGCAAGGATGCATTAGGCAAACTGAACGGCGTTAAAATTCATCTTATTGTCAGTGATATTAATATGCCGGTTATGGACGGCATTGCCTTTGTTAAAGTGGTTAAACAGCTCGACAATTACAAATTCACTCCGATCATCATGCTGACCACTGAAATGGAAGACGATAAAAAACGCGCGGCCAAAGAAGCCGGTGCTAAAGCGTGGGTGACCAAACCCTTTCAGCCGCCTATCTTGCTCGCGGCCGTTGCCAAATTAGTGCTGCCTTAACCCTATCCCTTATTTGAGAGATGTCATGACCGCAAAAGCCAATAAAAACGACGGGATACTGTGTGTGCCTATTATGGATGACATGACTATCTACAATGCACAGTCACTAAAAGAAACCCTGTTAGGCTATTGCCATGCGGGTACGCAGGAGTTGCAACTTGATTTATCGGCTGTTGCCGAAATAGACAGCGCAGGTTTGCAGTTATTGCTGTTGCTAAAGGCTGAAGCGCAAAAACGCGGATTTACTCTGCGCTTGCTTAGGCATAGCGAAGCGGTGATTGAGATTTTCGAGCTGCTTAAACTCGGCATGTATTTTGGCGATCCTGTTGTTATCCCCGCTAATTGGAAAAAATCATGAGCGATACCATGAGTAATATAGGCCCCGCCCTGGAAACCTTTTCCCAGGAAGTTGACGAATTACTGACGGCCATGGAAGAAGCCTTGTTAGGTTTGGAAGGGACGCCTGATGACGCCGATTGCATCAACAGTATTTTTCGCGCCATGCATACCATCAAGGGCTCTTCAGGGTTGTTCGGTTTTGACGATGTGGTCGCCTTCACCCATGAAGCCGAAACCGTATTAGATCGGGTTAGAAATGGCGAGCGGGCTATTGACGCCGAACTGGTCTCTGTTTTGTTAGCCTGTAAAGACCACACGGCACAGATCATTCAACATTTTCTTTTCAACGAAGACGAACCGCTGCCGGAATCGCTGCATCTACAAAGTCAGGCGCTGATTGCCCAATTAACCGGCCAATCGGCGGCTGCCGGCGGAATGCCCTCGACGCAAGAGGAAAAAGCCGATCATTTTGAGGTTGATGACAACACCACGGATAGCAGCGACAACTGGGTTATCAGCCTGGTTTTCAAACAAAACGCGCTACGCAACGGCATGGATCCGTTATCGTTTATTCGCTATTTGCAAACGCTGGGTAAAATCAATGAAGTGATTATCACCATGCCGACGCTGCCTCGTATAGAGGATATGGACCCCGAAGACTGTTATCTTAATTTTAAAATAGCCTTTAGCAGCAGCGCCGACAAGAAAACCATAGAGGACGTGTTCGAGTTCGCCGAAGACGATTGCGATATTACTATTTTGCCGCCAAATTCCAGACAGGAACACTACCTACAGTTGTTGGCAGATTTACCGGAAGATCAGGTTAAACGCTTAGGCGAAATGCTGATTGAGATCGGCGCCTTAACGGAAAAGGAAGTCACAAATATCCTAAACGAACAGTGTGCCGATGATAATCTCGATACGAAACCTCTCGGCGAAATGCTGGTGGATAAAAATATCTTGCAGCAGCCGGTCATAGAACAGGCGCTAAAAAAACAAGAAGCCGTCAAACAAAAAGTCAACAAGGAATCCAATTACATCCGGGTCGATGCGGCCAAACTGGGTTATCTGATAAATCTGGTCGGCGAGCTGGTCATTTCAGGCGCCGCGATGCGGCTGATGGTCGATAAGCACGGCTTATCCGATGTCGACGATGTCGCTTCGACCATGAGTCATCTGGTGGAAGACATACGCGACACCGCATTGCAATTGCGCATGGTGCAAATCGGCGAAACCTTTACGCGCTTCCAAAGAGTGGTGCACGACGTCAGCAAGGAATTGGGCAAGCAAATTCAATTGCAAATCACCGGCGGTGAATCCGAACTGGATAAAACCGTGGTCGAAAAAATCAACGATCCGCTGACCCATTTGGTGCGCAATTCGCTCGATCACGGCATCGAAACGCCCGCAGAGCGACTACGGGCAGGCAAGCCTGAGAAAGGCACCATACAGCTTAATGCCTATCATGACTCGGGACGCATCGTGATCCAGATCAGCGATGACGGCAAAGGCCTGGACCCGGAAAAAATCGTCGCCAAAGCGGTCGCTAAGGGGCTGGTTAAACAGGATCAAGTGCTCAGTAAGAGCGAGATTTACCACCTTATTTTTGAGCCCGGCTTAAGCACTAAAGAAGAGGCCAGTAACCTGTCCGGTCGGGGCGTCGGCATGGACGTGGTCAAGCGCAATATCGAAGCATTGCGCGGCAGCGTCTCCGTCGATAGCGAGTTGGGGCAAGGCACTACGGTAACCATACACTTGCCGTTAACACTGGCGATTATCGATGGCTTTATGGTGGAAGCGCGAAAAGAACGCTACATCATCCCGCTGAGTATGGTCGAAGAATGCGTCGAAATGAACAGCGATGAATGGCAAATCGATGATACCCAACATTATGTCAATTTGCGCGGCCAAGTTTTGCCCTATTTGCGTTTGGGCGATTTTTTCCACAAGAATAAAAAACACACGCATACGCAACGGGAAAGTCTCGTCGTCGTGCGTTTCGGCGAGGCAAAAGCGGGGTTTGTCGTGGATGAATTGCACGGCGAAAATCAAACCGTGATCAAACCGCTCGGCAAGCTGTTTGAGAATCTTAACGGCATAGGCGGCGCAACTGTGCTGGGCAGTGGAGATGTCGCGTTAATTCTTGATGTGCAAGGACTTATTCAACACGCGAAAAAGCAGGTAAATCCCACTTTGGCATTGTCGTCGAGTGTTTAAAGTCAAAAAGGTACGTTATATGGCTATTAACGATTTAAAAACAAGAACATCAACGGAAATTTCACCATGCTAAATAACCTGACTATCAAAGCCCGCCTGATTCTGGTTGTGGGTCTTATGTCCTTGCTCGCCATTTCTATGGGGATACTTGGCCTGGACGGGATGAAAAAAGCCAATGAAGGCTTGCTCACCGTTTATGTCGACCGCACTATTCCGATGGGGCAGCTGGGCGAAATCAAGGCGAAATTGCTAAGCAATCGTCTTGCAATCACCAATACCTTGGTGTTCAAGGAAGAAAACCAGAAAAACATAGAACTGATCAAGAAAAATATTGTCGATATTAACAGGATATGGGATGAGTACATGGCGACTACCCTGACCGTGGAAGAAAAGAAACTGGCCGATAAGTTTGCAATAGATCGTAAGCGCTTTGTTGTCGAAGGGTTAAATCCCACCATGGAATATCTGCTTGCCGGAAATACAGACGCCGTGGAAAAAACCATCAGGGAGGCGGTGCGTCCATTGTTTGCGCCTGTCGGCGAAGGCATTGATGCGTTGACGCAGTTACAGCTGGATGTCGCCAAACAGGAATATGACGCCGCTCAAACCCGTTATGAAGAAAGTCGTTTTATTTCGATAATTCTGCTGGCGGTGGGGTTGTTACTGTCCATGTTTATCGGTTTTATGCTGATTCGCGGTATTTCGCGCTCCCTGTTTGCGATGCAACAGTTTGCAGAATCTTTAGCGAAAGGCGACCTTACCGCGCGTATTGATCTTGAGCAAAACGATGAAATCGGCATCTTGGCTCAATCAATGACCAAAATGCGCGATCAACTTAGCGGCGTCGTGCAACAAGTTCGCACTAATTCCGATGCCTTGGGCAGCGCGTCGCAGGAAATCAGCGCAACCGCCCAGTCCATCAGTCAAAGCGCTACTGAACAGGCTTCAGGTGTTGAACAGACCACGGCCTCTATCGAAGAGTTGAACGCATCGGTCAAACAAAACGCAGATAACGCCAAGCTGACCAATGGCATGGCAACGACCGCAGCGGCAGAAGCCGCCAATGGCGGACAAGCGGTAAAGCGCACGGTGGAGGCGATGAAGGAAATCGCCGATAAAATCGGTTTGATTGAAGATATTGCCTATAAAACCAATCTGTTATCGCTCAATGCGGCGATTGAGGCGGCCTTGGCCGGCGAACACGGCAAAGGCTTTACCGTGGTTGCCGCAGAGGTAAGAAAACTGGCGGAAAACAGCCGGATAACCGCGCAAGAGATCAATAGCCTGGCTAAAAACAGCGTCAAGATCGCCGAAGATGCGGGTAATCTTTTGGAACAAATGGTGCCCAATATCCAGAAAACAGCAGATCTGGTCGAAGAAATTACCGCGTCTTCAGAAGAACAAGCACAAGGCATCGGCCAGATCAGCGACGCGGTCGGTCAATTGGATAAAGCGGCACAACAAAACGCATCGGGTTCGGAACAGCTTGCCGCCACCGCAGAAGAACTGAGCGGCCAAGCCATGCAACTGCAACAGGTTATGGCGTTCTTTAAAGTGGATGCAAACCAGGGTCGCACCGCTAAAGTTCAACCGGTTCAGTCTACCAGGCAGGTGCTTGCAAACAAAAAAACAGCACCTTATTTTACTCCGGCCGGGCCTTCCCCGGTAACGCCTAAGCCTGCGCCGATCGGCAAGGCGGCAGGGAACAAACCTGAATTTAATGAGCATGATTTTGAACGATTTTGACAGGCAGACTGAACCATGAACCAATTAATACATAAGCAAGAAAACAAAACCGAGTTAATGGCTCAGGACCAACTACGCCAATATCTTACTTTTCAGGCAGGCAACGAGAATCTGGCTATCAGCATTCTAGATGTCAAAGAAATCATCGAAATCAATACGATTACCGACGTGCCGATGACGCCGGACTATATACGCGGCGTTATCAATCTGCGCGGCAATGTCGTGCCGGTAATCGATTTGTCGGCACGCCTGGGTCGGCAAAGCAGCGAAATAACCAAACGCAGCTGTATTGTACTGGTGCAGGTTGAATACAAAGAGGATGCCCAGTTACTGGGAATGTTGGTCGATGCCGTTGATGAAATTCTGGAAATTCCCGAAGCGAACATCATGCCGCCGCCTGATTTTGGCGCTGATATTCGGACTGATTTTATTCAGTCGATGGGACGAGTGGGTGATGAGTTCATTATTTTGTTGAATATCAACCGCGTACTTTCGATAAAAGAATTATCTCAGCTCAAACAAGTTGCCGACTACGAAAGCGGCAATGCAAGCAAAGAAGCCAGTTTCTCTGCACTAAATTGATTAACCCCCCAAGGATTCATTATTTATGAACGTAAAAGACTTAAGCATAAAAACCAAGATATTAACCGGAGCCTTGCTGTTGGTATTGATTACCTGCGGATTTGGCCTGCTGTCAAAGCTGTATATCGGCAAAGTGTCAGGCTCACTGTTCGGAATTACCGACAACAACGGTAAAGCGGTTGAATACGCAACCGGGGTTGAGCGCATGGCGCTGTCGACCATTATGGAAGAAAAAAATTACCTGTTGCAGGAGAAAGACGAAGTCCACCAGCGCGCCGAACAGAACGTCAAAGAACTGATGAGCTATCTGGACAAAGTGGATGCAGTGGCCAAGCAATACAAAAACACTGAGTTGTTGGAGCAATCGAAAACAGCCAGAGAAGGAACCGCGCAGTACGCCGATAAATACCGGGCGGGCGTTGCAGCATTGAAGGCGAATAAGCAAGCGGTGGCAGTGATGGTAGAAAAGGGCAATGCTGTCGCTAATGCGGCAGATAGAATGCTCAAACGTCAGGTAGTTCTTTACAGTGAGGCTATGAAAAAAGGAGTAACAGGCCAGGAGCTTGATCAGTATGTTCAGCGTTATATACTGACGACCAACATCTACATTAAAGCAATGGAAATCATGCGCGCTGAAAAGGAAGAAGTTAATTACAAGGATCGCATCGCGTGGAAAAAAATGGAGGTGTTATTGCCTGAATTAATGTCAATGTATGATGAGTTACAAAAAGTTCTGTTTAGCGAAGAGGGACTCAAGTATGTTTCAGATATGCGCAACGGAACACAAGAATACACGCAGTCAGCTAAAAGCTGGATAGAAAACGACAATAAACTGAAGGCTATTTTGGCGGATATGGCGAGTTTGGGCAGTAATGTTATCAAGCAGGCGCAGGATGCCGAGGGCGCCGGTTACGCCCAGTTAGGCGCGGCGCGTACCGAGGCCGAACAATTGGTCAGCGAAGCCAACAAAATCATTATCGGCACCATCATTCTTGCGATAGTGCTGGGCGTTATCATCGCGTTGTTTTTAGCTTCAATGATCACCAAGCCTATTATATTGGGCGTTAAGTTTGCCGAGTCGTTATCGGAAGGGGACCTTACTGCGCAGATCGATATTGACCAGAAAGACGAAATAGGCGTCCTGGCCAATGCGCTGCAAACCATGCGCGACCAGCTCAGCAGCGTTGTTCAGCAAGTGCGCACCAATTCCGACGCTTTGGGCAGCGCGTCGCAGGAAATCAGCGCGACCGCCCAATCCATCAGCCAAAGCGCTACGGAACAAGCTTCAGGCGTCGAGCAAACCACGGCGTCCATCGAAGAGTTGAGTGCATCGGTCAAACAAAATGCCGATAACGCCAAAATAACCAACAGCATGGCTACCACGGCTGCAGAAGAAGCCGCCAATGGCGGGGAAGCCGTGAGGCGCACGGTGGAAGCGATGAAAGAAATCGCCGATAAAATCGGTTTGATTGAAGATATTGCCTATAAAACCAATCTGTTGTCGCTCAATGCGGCGATTGAAGCGGCGCGGGCAGGCGAACACGGCAAAGGCTTTACCGTGGTTGCCGCAGAGGTAAGAAAACTGGCGGAAAACAGCCGGGTAACGGCGCAAGAAATCAATAGCCTGGCAAAGAACAGTGTCAAGATTGCCGAAGACGCCGGTATCCTGTTGGAAAAAATGGTGCCTAATATTCAGAAAACGGCGGATTTGGTCGAAGAGATTACCGCGTCTTCAGAAGAGCAGGCCCAAGGCATCGGCCAGATCAGCGATGCGGTCGGTCAATTGGATAAAGCGGCACAGCAAAATGCATCGGGTTCCGAACAGCTTGCCGCCACCGCAGAAGAACTGAGCGGCCAAGCCATGCAGCTGCAACAGGTTATGGCGTTCTTTACCGTGGATAATCGTTAATCCGGTTGCGGCTTTCATCGTTCCCACGCCGGTGTGCGCACCTTTATAAACAAGTGCCTGCGGAACACCGTCATTTTGGCAGGGATGCCGATATGACGGTTCTAGGGCTAAGTTGTGTATAACGATGTCCGCGGCGCTCCTCATTGCAAAATTTTTAAATTATTTGTGTCATTTCCAAGAAAAAGAACATCCCCATGAAAATTAACATGCCGATCACCAATGTTGAACATGCTCTTGCAGAGACGGATTCCATTGTTACCAAGACCGATCTAAAAGGGGTGATTACCTACGCTAATGAGGATTTTATCCGAATTTGCGGGTTTACCAGGGAAGAGCTGATTGGCGCATCGCACAATATAATCCGTCATCCGGACATGCCGGCAGAAGTTTTCGAGGATTTTTGGAAGTCGATAAAAGCAGGTCGCCCATGGACCGGGGTGGTCAAGAATCGCTGCAAAAACGGCGATTTTTATTGGGTATTGGCCAATGTTACCCCTTATTATGAAAATGATAAGTTGGTCGGCTATATGTCGGTACGCAGCAAACCCAGCCAAAATCAGGTTACAGAGGCCATCGATGCCTATCAAAAATTTCGCGAAGGCAAGGCGGGTCATTTAAAAATCCAGGATGGAAAAATCGCCAAAAAAACGCTGATGGGGCGATTCCCGTCCTTGGAAAACATCAGCATCAAAGCCCGTTTATTGATGGTTATCGCTATCATGTCAGCCCTGCTGCTCATTATCGGCGGTATGGGGCTTTTCGGCATGAGTAAGGCCAGCGACGGTTTGCGCACTGTTCATACCAATCGCATGCTGCCCTCGAACCAGATTTTCCAGGTTCAGAAACTGCTGCTTACCAATCAGTTGCGGATTACCGCCAGCTTGTTCAACCCTACGCCCGAGTTGGTTCAAAAAAATCTTGCCGAAGTGGAACAAAACATCGCAACCATCACCCGGATCTGGGAAGCGTACATTGAAAACTCGCTGGGTCCGGATGAAAAAATTCTGGCGGATAAAGTTGCGGATGACAAAAACCGCTTTGTCATGGAAGGCCTGCAACCGGCTATTTCAGCATTGCGCAGCAATGATGCCGGGCTTGCCCGCAAGATTATCGAGGGCAAGGTTAATCCCCTTTACGAACCGGTCGGGGAGGGTATTCAGAAGCTATTGCAATTGCAGGTCGGTATTGCCAAACAGGAATCCGATGCCAGTCAGTCGCGTTATTACAGCACCCGCGAGATAGCTAGCGTCTTGATCGCTTCGGGTATTTTACTGGCTCTGTGGTTGAGTTTTTCTTTATTGCGTTCCATCGTGCGTCCGCTTAATGCCACCATTAGCCATTTCGGTCAAATTGCCCAGGGCAATTACACTAACGTTATTGAAATCAAAGCGATGGATGAGATCGGCAGGGTGCTGGCGGCTCTCAAAGCGATGCAAATCAAGCTGGGCTTCGATGTCGCGGAAGCTCAACGTATTGCCGATGAACATTTGCGCATTAAGATTGCATTGGACAACGTCAGCACCGGCGTGATGATAGCGGATACCGACCGTAACATTATTTACGCCAATAAATCGGTGATCAATATGTTTGACGAAGCCCAAGCCGATATCCGCAAACTGTTGCCCAATTTCTCCGTTGATAATCTGGTAGGCACCAATATTGATAGCTTTCACAAGATTCCCTCGCATCAGGCGCAATTGCTTAGCGATGCAACCGGCTGCTTGAGTCCCATCAGTATTAACTGGGGCGAACGTTATATGATGGTCACTGCCAGTCCGGTAATTAACACCAAAGGCAAGCGCATGGGTTCGGTAGCCGAATGGCTGGATCGCACCTCCGAGGTCATGGTGGAAAAAGAAGTGGCCGTTATTTTGGTTGCAGCGGTTATGGGGGATTTTACCCAGCGCATTGTCATGCAAGGCAAGACAGGCTTTTATCGTGAGCTGAGCGAATCGATCAATCAACTGATGCAAACCAGCGAAAGCGGACTCAATGAAACGGTGCGGGTATTCAATGCCTTATCCCACGGCGATTTGACTGAAAAGATTGTTAATCATTATTCAGGCACCTTCGGACAACTTAAGGAGGATGCCAATTCCACGGTGGATGACCTCAACAATACTATCGGTCAAATCAAGGAGGTTGCCGAATCAATCCACACGGCCGCTAAAGAAATTGCACACGGCAACATGTCTTTGTCGCATCGCACCGAAGTGCAGGCAAACAGTTTGGAGCAAACCACCGCCAGCATGCAAAAACTGACCTCAGCAGTGCATCAGAATAGCGATAACGCCAAACATGCCAGTGAGCTTGCCGTTAGTGCATCGAATACCGCAGGCAAGGGCGTCACAGTGATTGGTCAAGTTGTAAAAATGATGGAAGCGATCAATGAATCCTCGCGCAAGGTTGTCGAGATTATTACCGTGATAGACAGTATTGCTTTCCAGACCAACATACTCGCGCTCAATGCCGCAGTAGAAGCGGCGCGTGCCGGAGAGCAAGGGCGAGGTTTTGCCGTGGTGGCTGGAGAAGTGCGCAGTCTCGCGCAACGCGCCGCCTCCGCTGCCGGGGAAATCAAGAACCTGATCGGTGATTCGGTTGAGAAGGTAGAGGACGGCAGCAAACTGGTCACCCAAGCCGGCAACACCATGGGAGATATTGTTAATTCTATCCGCGGCGTTACGGCCATCATGTCCGAGATCAGCGCGGCATCCGCAGAGCAAACCGCCGGTATTGAGCAAGTGAATCTGGCCATTTGCCAGATGGATGATGTAACCCAGCAAAATGCCGCCTTGGTAGAACAAGCCACAGCCGCCGCAGCATCGTTGGAAGAACAAACACAGCAGCTGACGGTCACGGTAACGCACTTTAAAATGGATGGTGATAGCCGTGGTGCGGACAATTCGTTTGCTACAGCACCGGTTGCGAAGAAAGACCAAACCGATCATGATCCCGTGGGACATATGGTCAAACTGGATCCGCAATCTGCTGACGGTGGCGGTTGGGAAGAGTTTTAAACTGGGATAGAGGTATCGTTCTGTTTCCGTTAAGGTAAAAACAATTGTGCGGCAGCAGTGGGATTTGACGCAAAATAACAGTGCAGGTAACTGGCAGTCAGCCGGTTTAGCTGATAAATGGCTTCCCCTGCTGAAGTGTTATGCACACGCTCGCCAAAGGCAATAGGGGCCAGCGGCGTTTCGATAAGGGAGTGGTGAAAAGTGTGGCTGCGCAATACGCCACCGGCCATAGGCGCCGATTGAAAACCCAAACCTTTCAGCCGGTTTTGCATGATGGCGTGTCCCGGTAACAGGCCAACCATCTCACCGCGATTCCCGGCTTTATCGACGATCGATTCCAGCAAATACAACATGCCGCCGCATTCGGCGTAAATGGGTTTGCCTTGCTGGAAATGCGTTTGCAATGCTATTTTCATCGCCCGATTATCCTGTAGCGTTTGCAAATGCAGTTCAGGATATCCGCCCGGCAGATAAATGCTGTCAACATCGGGCAGCGCTTTATCTGCAAGCGGCGAAAAGAAAATCAGCGTGGCTCCCATCGTCCGCAGCACATCCAGATTGGCTGCGTAAATAAATGAAAACGCGGTATCGCGGGCAACGCCGATGCGGATACCCGATAACAGTTGAGGCGGCGTTTCCTGTTCTGGCGCTGTAAATTCGACAGACTCCGGCAAATTCGCCAGTCCGGTCGCGGCAATTGCCGTTGCGGCGGCCGACATTCGCGATTCGAGATCAAGCACTTCTTCCGCCTGAACCAGACCCAGATGTCGCTCCGGCAATACAAACCGGCTGTCGCGGGGTATCCCGCCGAAGTAGCATAGATCCGGCGGCATGCCTTGCAGGATCATTTCGTTATGCCGCGGGCTGGCGATGTTATTGGCTAAAACACCGGCGAATTTGAGTCCCGGCCGATAGTTGGCGAGTCCATAGGCAAGTGCTCCCAGCGTTTGGGCGGCACCGGTCGCATCAATCACCGCCATCACCGACACCGAGAATAATTCGGCCACATCGGCACTGCAAGGCTCGCCATCGAACAAGCCCATGACGCCCTCAATCAGTATTAAATCGGCTTCCAGCGCGGCTTCATATAACAATCGCCGACATTCGGTTTCGCCCATCATCCACAGATCGAGCTGGTACACCGGCAGGCCGCAGGCGCGCTCGAGTATCATCGGATCGAGAAAGTCGGGGCCGGATTTAAACACCCGGACTTTACGGCCTTGCTCGACATGATAACGGGCAAGCGCGGCAGTGATGGTGGTTTTGCCGTGGTTGGAACCGGGCGCGGTGATGAACAGGGCGGAGCAGTGAATTGTTGAAAGGGTCATTTCCAGGCAGCTCCAGTCGATTGGCTCGTTTCCATTCACCGCGTTCTGTATACATAGAACGTTGTTCGTGATTCCTGGCGCAGCGCGTGGGAACGAGAGGCAACATTAGGAGTGCAAGCTTTGCTTGCGTTTGCAGGCGAAGCCTGCACTCCAAACGTAAAATTAGTAGCAGCTAAGTAGCGGCGGTTCATTTCCATGCAGTCCCGGTCAATTTGGATAACAGTTCCGCCACCGTGTTACGGTTCAGATGATAACCGATAAAAACCAGTTCCGATTCCTTTGCGGATTGTTTGATTGTATCTGTGCTTATCGCCACCCGTGTGCGCACCGCCTGAACCAGAACGGATTGATCCGGATCAACAAGCCGTATAAAGCCTTTGCTGCGCAGCAAAGGTTCCGCTTTAGCTACTTCGATTAACGCCTGTTTCAGTGTTTCCGGTTGCTGCGGTTCATGGCTGCGCAGTACGAACGATAACCAGCCCGGATCCTGTTCATGAAAATGCTTATGCGTCGTCAGTCCGTGACTATGGCCTGCCAAACCAGAGTGGACATGACCGTTCAGTTTTGTATGACTACCTAATGTCGGCGTACCGGAATCGGGCACGGCGGCTAGCGGCGTAAACCGGTGGTTGTGCGCGGTAAAAGTCGGCTGGTGCAAGCGCAGGCCAAGAGCCAACCGGATATCCAGCTGGGCGTTGTAGGCGAGTTCGAGGAAGCGCACGTTCGGCGCACGGTCACGAACGCGTTGTTCCGCGAGCAGCAAGGCATCCTCATCCAGCGCATCGATTTTGTTCAATACCACAACATCGGCATATTCGAGTTGCTGTTCAAACAGGGTTGCGACTGAATCGGCAACGGCGGCCTGCGGATTGTCGGCACTCAAGTCACGATCAAACTGGTCGGACAGCAGCAAAGGCGTATCCACCACGGCCAGCGTGGCATCGAGGATAAAATCCCCGGCCAACTCAGGTGTTTGCAACAGTTCCATGACCGCTGTGGGTAACGCAAGCCCGGAGGTTTCTATCAGCACATGATCGACATTGGCCCGGCGCCCGGCGATAGCTTGCATGGTCGGGATAAAGTGTTCGTCATCGCCGTAGGCAATCAGGCCGTAAGGGAAATCATGAATCCGCACATGCTGATCGCCGCCAACGCTGTCGTTAATCAGCGCACCGTCGATGGAAACTTCGCCGAATTCATTGATCAGTAACGCAAGACGTCGGGTTTGCCTGCTTTTAATCAGGCTGCTCAGTAATGTGGTTTTACCGGAACCGAGAAAACCGGTAACGATGGTGACCGGAATCATGCGTTGATATTCCATGGAAACTTCTCATTAAAAACAGGTAAATCAGTAATGAATCGATAAAAGCTATCACCACGAAGACACGAAGTAATAAAACTTCGTGTTTTTCGTGCTCTCGTGGTGAATAAAATGCTTTTAATCATCTACTTACTCGTTTATGGGCTTATATGCCACACTTGCAATTGGCTCAATGCCGCATCGAAAGTAGAGGTAGTAAACGGATACTCAAGTTTCGGGCGCTTGATAACCAGCAGCGGCAAGTTCAGTGCCTGTGTCGCCGCCACTTTGGCTTGATAGCCGCCTGCATCGCCGGAATCCTTGGTGATGACGCAATCGATTTTCAAATCCCGCCACAAGGCGGTGTTGAAAGCTTCAGAGAACGGCCCTTGCATCGCGCAAATGTTACTGCGCGGCACACCCAGATCGATTGCTCTTTGGATGAACTCAGGCTCGGGCGTTACCCGCACAAACCATTCGCGTTCGGCGGCACCCGGTGCATTGAGAAATGTAGCCAAGTCCTTGGAACCGGTGGTCAGAAAAATGCGCCGACCCAGGGCAATGGCCTGTTCGGCCGCTTGTTCTGTGGAATTACATTCGATGCCGCTATCTGCTGCAAAAGAACTGGGGCGCTCAAAACGCAGATACGGAATATTCAGGCTTTGCGACAAGCCCATCAATTGTTCCGAGATCAGGTTGGCGTAAGGATGCGTTGCATCGACAATCACCCGCGCCTGATTTTGGCTTAGCGCCTGTTTTCGCGCCTCAACGCCTTGATGACCGGCCCAGACCGACACGCCGGAGCAATGCTGGGCGGCAACCTCGCCGCCGTATTCCGTTGCGGCGGATACCACGACCGGATAGCCTTGCTGCGCCAATTCGTTAGCCAGTGCATTGCCGTCGCTGGTGCCGGAAAACACCCATAACGCTTGCTCTGGCAGATCATTTATAACAGGCTGTTCGGCGGGTGCATCCCAGTTATTGTAGCCGCGCGGCGTAAAAATAAAGCCGCGCTTGCGCTGGGTAAAACGGTTGCCGATCACGATGGTGGTCAGCATGTCGAACTGCAAAGACAGCAAGTCTTCCAGAGGGTGAATACTGACTTTCTGGCCGGGCCTATAAGCATTATGTATCACGCCGCACAGCGTCTTCGGCGATTTCGACTCCAGCATGATGTTGAGGATGCGGTACACGCCTTCCTGGCGACCGGCGCTTTGCACGTTGTACAAAACACAGGCGAGGTCAGCCTGGGCGATGTGCCGTCCGCGCTGCTCTATCCAGTCCCAAGGGCACAGCAGGTCGGACAGGCTCAGCGTGGCAAAGTCGTGCGACAACGGCGAGCCCAATAACGAGGCGCAGGCATTGGCGGAAGTGATGCCGGGTATCACGTTGACGGCATAGTCGTCATCTTCGCGCATTTCATCGAAAGCCAATGCAGCCATCGCGTAAATGCCGATGTCGCCGCTGGAAATCAGCGCAACTTTAGCGCCGCTGCGGGCTTTTTCAATCGCCAATAAAGCGCGCTCGCGTTCCTGAGTCAGCGGCGGCGTGTGGATTTCCTTGCCGGTTATCCACGGCTCAATCCAGCGCAAATACAGGTCATAAGCCACGATCACATCGCTGTCCCGCAATGCCGCTTCGGCGCGCGGAACGATCAAATCGCTAAATCCCGGTCCGACCGAAACCAAATTCAATACACCTTTCATTCTTCTATCCACTAATTGTTATTCTGTAATATTTAAAACTATCACCACGAAGGCACGAAGAGCATGAAGAAGAAATATAAAACTTCGTGCTCTTCGTGTCTTCGTGGTGAAATATTTTAATAAATGCTTTTCGTGCTGGTTCCCAAGCTCCAGCTTTCAGTGTCTCGGGAAGCTGGAGCTTCCAATACGGCATTCCCAAGCTAGAGCTTGGGAACGAGTGAAACGAGCGAATTCAATACACCTTTCATTCTTTTATCCACTGATTATTGCTCTGTTTATTTAAAAGCGATCACCACGAAGGCACGAGGAACACGAAGTTTTATTTTTTCGCGTATTTGTGGTGAATTTTTCATGTTACTGCGCTGGTTCCCAAGCTCCAGCTTGGGAACCCAAGTCTCGAAAGCTGCAGCTTTCAGTGTCTCGGGAAGCTGGAGCTTCCAATACGGCATTCCCAAGCGGGAGCTTGGGAACGAGCGATCTGGCGGATGGCGCTCTCTATATATTATCTTCAACCACGGCCACAGCCACGCCGTTTAAAGCCGTTTTCGGCACGATCAATCTGCCGCGGACGCCGGCAATTAACGCGCAGGGCTCACAAACTCCCGGCAAACCCACATTCTGCTGTACCCAGTCCGAGGCTTTAGTTACCCAGGGCCTTGCCGCCACCGTTGCGCTTGCCAATACGCGTAGCGGCAAATCGTGTAGTTCGCAAAAATCCAGCAAGCCCGGTTCGTCTGCCTTCAAGTCTATAGTCACTATTTCGCGCACTTCGCTTAACGGCCTCTCGCCTAATGCCAGATGCACGGCTGCGGCGATTTGTTCGGCAGTGACACCCTTGCGGCAACCTATACCGACGACCAAAGACTTCAAGGCCTCGGTCGCCGTAGTAATGACCGGTACCGCACCGATTGCATTGGCGACACGATAAGCCAGACGGTTGGCGCCGCCTTCATGTCCTGCCAGCAGCGACACCGCGAACCGTCCCGCTTCGTCCAGCACCACGACTGCCGGGTCGCTATGTTTATCCTGCGCCAAACCCTCGAGAAAGCGAACCGCGATGCCGCTGGCCGCTATCATGATCCACTGCGACTGCTGGCGATAAGCGGCGGCAAACTGCTCTTTCTGGGGCGTGGCGGTATTATCGAGCCATGGCCGATACAGTACACCGCCAAGCCGTTCTTGCAGAGCTAAAGCCAAGGCTTCGCTTTCCGGCCTTACCAGCCAGATACCGCAATCAATCATACTGCGGCCTTCATCATGCATATCAATTTAAGAAAATTCATATATTAAATAAAAGATTATTCACCACGAAGACACGAAGAACACGAAGAAAGAAGTAGAACCTTCGTGTTCTTCGTGGTGAAATGTTTTAAGTTGATGTCGACGTTTTCTTTTTCACGACGCGGAAGATATGTGTGAAATCCTTGGAATACAGACTGGATTCGGTTTGCTCACCGCGTCCCAAAGCTTTGCCTACCAATAACATCGTGGTTAGATTCCACTCGCTTTTCTTGGTTTCTTTAAGGATGACGCCCAAGGTGCCTTGGTAAGACCGCTCTTCCGGCCAGGTTGCCCGATAGACCAGCGCCACCGGCGTGTCGTCCGGGTAATGCAGGCGCAGGTCGGCGACTATTTTTTTCAAATGCGGCCCGGACAGGAAGATGCACATCGTCGCTTGGTGTTCGGCCAATCGTGCGATCGATTCCAGTTCCGGCACGGCGGAGGCACGGCCCGAAACGCGGGTCAGGATGACGGTTTGCGAGACTTCCGGCTTGGTCAGCTCGGCCTTAATGGATGCCGCCGCCGAAGTGAACGAGGACACGCCCGGTACAATTTCGTAGTCTATGTTCAGCGCATCAAGCCTGCGCATTTGCTCGGCGGTCGCGCCGTAAATGGCCGGGTCTCCGGAATGCAAACGGGCTACATCGCAATCATTCTCTTGTGCTCGACGGTAGTAGGCTTCCTGCTGTTCAAGGTCAAGCGTGGCTGTGTCGATCAGTTCGGCATCTGCCCGGCAATGCTGCAACATGTCGGTAGGCACCAATGATCCGGCGTACAGTACCATGCTGACCCGGCCGAGAACATTCGCGCCGCGCAATGTGATCAGATCGGAAGCGCCGGGGCCTGCGCCGATAAAATAAACTTTCATGCGTGTCTTCTCTCTCTGGGTGTTTTGCGTATTAATAAGGTGGCGAGATAGCCCATCGCCGAGGTGGCGCATAAATCGCTGACATCATCGGCCAGCATTTCGTCCGCCAAGCCGATGCGACGGGCAAACGCGCAGTGTTCGGCGATACCCATATCACGGAGCAGAGCCAGCACCCAAGGCAGGCGCGCGCCGATCTTCATCAGTACGACGATGTCATGGCTTTCGATGTCCTGTCGTAGTGCCGCCGCATTTTCGGGGCAGGGCAAAATTAATGTGCGCTCCTTGCCGACGCCCAGCGGCCAGCCCATCGCCGAGGCCGCAGCCGCATAGCTGGTAATGCCGGGGAAGGTGCGCTGCGACAGATCCGGCAAATACTCGCGCAAAGCGGCCAATATATAGCCGTAAGTGGAGTAGGTGAGGCTGTCGCCTATGGTCAGATAAGCAACGTTACGACCTGCGCGCAAATCGACGGCAATGGTTTCCGCCAGTTGTGCGTAATGCTCGCTCAATACCGTACGGTCAGGGTCCATAGTGAATTCTATTTCACGTATCCGTTCCTGAGCGATGACTATGCCGGTTAAGCATTGCAAAGCCACCGAGGTTTCCGAACTATGCGCACGGGGGGCATAAATAATGTCGGCCTGTTGCAATGCCTCAACCGCAGCCAGCGGAATGTATCCGGTCGGCCCAGGTCCTACGCCTATGCCATAGAATGTACCTAAATGACTCATGCTGCTCCTCTTATAAGTAAGTGCTGTCTCGTTCCCACGCGCTGCGTGGGAATGCAGTTAAGGCGCGCTGCGCCGCGAGCACACGTAATGTCTGGAAAACCAGGTAGCATAAACGCAGGACGCAGCGCGTCCTGCATGGCATTCCCACGCAGCGCGTGGGAACGAGAATAACTGCGGAGAAGGCGCGCACGGCACGCCCTACCTGGCTGTCCCTTATACTTCACCCAAGCTATCCCCTTGTAAATTAAATAGCCGTACTTCAACTTTTTTCACGGCAGGCACGCGGACATGAACGAGCGCGGCGATGCGCTGTTCGATGTCTATCCACAACGCCTGTGCGCCGGTTTCGTTCTTTAATCTTTCCATTGCGGCTTCCACTGTGTTTGCCTGTTCCAGTTCGTGTACCAGACGGCTGTCAAATCCTCGTTCTCCCGCCACCCGGGCGACAACGCTCATGGCCATGTCGCTCCTGCTGGAGTGCGTATCCCATATGCCGTCCAGCACTTTGGCAAGTTTGCCCGGGTGCCCCAATAACCACAATACATCCAGATGGCGTTGTTGTTCAGCCAATGCCTGCTGTAAAAAATCTAACGCGTCGCCAAGAAAATTGGCGATCTGCACCGAGCGCTGTTCGGGTAATCCCAGCGCCTCTTTGGCATAAGTGCGACCGATTTTTCCGGGCAGCAAAGCGATGCTGTTTATATCGTCGCCCCCCAAAGCGACGCGTACATAAACCTCAATCGAGGCAATCCAGGAAGCCAGCGACAAAGGCTCGACTATGCCTGAAGTGCCGAGTATCGAGATGCCGCCGACTATGCCAAGTCTCGGGTTGAAGGTCTTTTTGGCAATCGTTTCGCCGTTGATACAACCTATGATCAGGTCGAAGCCTTGGTCTTTATTATCGGACACCTCGACGACCGCCTGCCGCATCATCTTGCGCGGCGTTGGGTTAATTGCAGGCTCACCTACCGCTACGCGTAAGCCGGGCTGGGTTGCGGTGCCAACGCCGCTTCCGGCGAAAAAGCGTATTTGCCCTTCATTGTTTCTTCGCACTTCGGCGAAGAGGGTGGCTCCGTGCGTGTTATCCGGGTCGTCGCCGCCGTCTTTTAGCACTTCGGCCCGTGTCGTTTGCTCGTTCAACCAACGACAGTCCTGAATCGGTACGGTCAGGTAATGCGTATCGTCAGCCAATGTTATTTGTACATGGGAGCGGCGCTCACCGTGCAACAGCAGATAGAGCGCGGCTTTAACCGCCGCCGTTGCGCAGCTGCCGGTGGTGCGTCCGCGCCGTAAGCCGTTCGGTGCGAGTACTGAAAGGTCGAATTCTCTAAGTTCAGTCTGACTCATGCAACGTAAGTAACCTGTCCTGTCATTTAAAAACTTAAAAAACTATCACCACGAAGACACGAAGGACACGAAGAAATATAACTTCGTGTCCTTCGTGTCTTCGTGGTGAATAAAAAGCTTTAACAGCCTGTTTACTAGCATTTCGCGCTTAATCAATTTTATTAGTAGCTAATGAGCAGAGTTGATTCACCGCGTCGATCATCAAGCCGTTGACGACGGTCGCCGCCCACGGCGAACCGCCGCGCGTGCCGCTGTTGGTGATGCGCGGCACTTGCAGGCAGCGTTTTAATTCCGCTTTCGACTCGCAGGTGCCGACAAAGCCGACCGGCAAGCCAATCACCAGTTGCGGCCGCCAGCCGTGTTCGCGGATCAGGCGCACCGCTTCCCTGATCGCAGTCGGCGCATCGCCTATCGACAGCACGATGTCGTTACCGAATTTTTCAAAGGCCCGCCGTATTCCGGCCGCGGAACGGGTGATGCCCTGCGTTTGCGCCATCAGCGCGGTTTCGTGATCATGCACCCCGCACCAGGTTTCGATGCCGAGCTGTTCGAGCAGCGCGCGCTTTAGGCCGGTCTGCACCATGGTCACGTCGGTCACCACACGCTTGCAGCGCAACAAGGCACGAATGCCGGTTTCGACCGCGCCCGCCGAAAAGTAAATGTCGTCGACCGCGTTAAAGTCGCCGCTGGTATGTACCAGCCGTTGCAGCACGGTCAGATGCGCCTCGGGGAAGACCGACCAGTCGCGCCCGGCCGCGATGATGCGAAAACTCTCGGCCTCTATCGGATGCGGCACATAAGGAGCAAATTCAGTTACGGTTTCATCCACAGCGGCTTTCTCAAATAACCCGCGAACTTGAAGATGATGCGGGCGTTGCGGCTCGCCGACCTGCTGTTCAAAGCCGACGATTTGCACCCGGTATTTGCACAGCGAGCAGTTCATTTCCGCACGGCCTTCTACCGCTTCTTGCGCCCTGGAAATCAGCACATCGGCCACGTTCGGATGCACGCCGAGATAGCCTGCCTTGAGCACTTCCAGTCCAGGCTCGCGCTCTTGCATGGCATCGGCAGCTTCATAAATACGCTTGACCAAGATGCCGTCGAACAGGAAAAACGGCACCACGATCAGCCGCGCGTAGCCCAGTTTGGCGGCGGCGCGCAGGCCGTCGGCAATCAGCGGTTTGGCCGTGCCTGAATAGCATACGTAGGATGCGCCAAAGCCCATGCCTTCTTCGATCATCCGCGCGAATTTGGCGACTTCGCCATTGGCATCGGGGTCGGTGGTGCCGCGACCGACCAGAACCACACAGGTGTCGTCTCTGCGGACGGTTTTAGCCGATGTCGCTTCGGCCTCGACGATGCGCTCCTGAACGACTTGCAGCAACAGCGGATGCAAGCCCATCGGCGCACCGAAATGAAAGTCGATATCGGGATGTTCGCGTGCGAAGGTCAGCAGCTCGCTGGGCATATCGTTTTTGGCATGGGTAGCCGCAAGCAATATGCCGGGCACCATGACGATTTGTTTGGCATCGGCGTTCAATTGGGCTGCGATCGCCTGATCGATAGTCGGGCCGGCAAACTCCAGGTAGCCGTGGCTGATCGTATGCTGCGGCGCGCGCTCCCTGACCAGTTCAACCAGTTGCTCGAATTCCCGGATGCCGTCGGCATCGCGGCTGCCGTGACCTGCGATAACGATGCCGAATTGTTGGTTTGTTTCAGCCTGCATTCGGTAACGGCTCCATTGCGGGTTCAATCTGGCTGGACATAGGGCAGCGGGTGCGGATTAGCATGATGCTCATATCGCTGAATTCCTGTTTCGCACAGTCGGCGAGCGTGCCGTGCCACTCCGCTTCCGAGCGGGTCAAATTCTCCCAGACCTCGGTCGGGTGGTCGGGCGATATGCCTTGCTCCAACAGGTAAGCTGCGATATGGCGCGGCATGAAAGAACGTGCCTCGTCCCACGGGCAGGGGATCACGATCGCATTGCGCTGGTCTTGCAACACATGCACCAGGTGTTGCTTAAACGGGGTCAGGTCGCCGCGACGGTGGAAAGTAATAAACGTCGTTTCGTCGAAACAGACCTTGGCACGCGATGCGAGTATCTGCGCCGAAGAGATGCCCGGCACGGTTTCCACCGGATGGCCGCAAGCGCGTTCGACCCGTTCCAGGTATTGGAAGCCGCTGAAATGGATGTCGCCCATGAACACCACGACGCAGTTCTTGCCCGCATGGTGTTCAATCGCCACTTTCGCCAATTGTTCGGTTTGGTCGCGATAATTCATCAGCACGGTTTGCGCCGTAGCGGGAATCAAGCTTTGCACGACGTTAATAACGGCATCGAATCCGGCGACCACGTCGGCATTGCGGATCAGTTCCGCGCCGCGCTGGGTCAGGTAAGCAACATCGCCAGGGCCTGCGCCTATGCAGATAATCATAATTGTTCCTTATTAATTTAGTGTTTTTGTCCACGAAAAACACGAAAAGCACAAAAAATGTAGGGTACGCTGTGCGTACCTTCAGGTTTAATGGTACGCACAGCGTACCCTACAGGACTTCTTTGTTCGATTTAGTTAGTGCTGTTTGTTATTAAACCTTTTCGTAGATCGCCTGATTGCCTTGCTTCTCTTCTAGGGAAGCGCTGAACAAATCGTATTCCAGCCACAATTGCCAGACAAGCTGATTTTTTTGAAAAATAGCCACTTGGCAACACCCAATAAATAGCATTGTTAACCGGTTTTCCCGATTTTTCTTCTT